>Ga0335072_10000017_pt1 | contig 398195 bp, 409 predicted proteins | sample Lox_Sample_21_FD_206725 | JGI IMG/M metagenome (GOLD analysis project Ga0335072, IMG submission 206725) | Soil microbial communities from Loxahatchee National Wildlife Refuge, Florida, United States - Lox_Sample_2.1 | ecosystem: Environmental > Terrestrial > Soil > Wetlands | place: USA...
CGGCCCTCGACCCCGTGGGCGTGAAGTTCGTCCTCGCCGGATACGACGAGTCGGCGCTTGAGCAGGCGCTGCTGCTCAAGGAAGCGACCCCGGGGTCGCGCGTCCATGCGGTCGCCGCCGGCCCGGCCCCGCGGTCGGAGGAGGTTCTCCGGGCCGCGATCGCGCTGGGCGCGGACGCCGCCACGTGGGTCGAGGTCGGCGGCGAGGTCGCGGACGACCCGATGGCGGTCGCCCGCGCGCTCGCCGCGGCGATCGCACCGCTGCCGCACGACCTCGTCCTCTGCGGCAAGCAGGCGGGGGACCACGAGGCCGGGATCGTCGGCCCGGCGCTCGGCGAGCTCCTCTCCGTCCCCGACTTCGGGTCCGCCGTCGACCTCCGGTTCGACGCGGCGACGGGACGCCTCCGGTTCCGCCGGTCGACGGAGGCCGGACAGGAGGTCTGGGAGTCACCGCTCCCGTGCGTGATCGGGCTCCAGCAGGCGTGGAACGACCCGCGGACCGCCAAGCTTCCGGCGATCCTCAAATCCCGCAAGGCGACGATCGCCCGGGTCGCCCCTCCGGCCGCCGCCGCGGGCGGACGCTCCGTTCCGGTTCGATTCGAGCTCCCGGCGCCCCGGACCGGGGCGAAGCTGATCGACTACCAGACCCCCGAGGAGGCCGCGGCGAAGCTCGTGCGGTTGCTCCGGGAGGAGGCGAAGGTGTTCCCGTGAGCGGTCCGGTCCTCGTCGTCGGGGAGCTTCGCGACCGCACGCTCGCACCGGTCACCCTCGAGGCGATCGGGGTCGGCCGGAACCTGGGGGCGGATCCCGCCGGACCGGTCGTCCTGCTGGTCGGCGCCGGGGCGAAGGACGGAGCGGCGGGGCTCGTCGGGGCCGCGCGGGCGATCGTCCTGGACGACCCACGGTTCGACTCCGCCCCGGTCGCCGCCACTGCGGTCGTCGCCGCTGCGACCGCCGCCGCCCTCGGGGCCGAGATCGTGCTCGTCGGCGGGACGACGTTCGGCCGGGACCTCACCGGTCGGCTCGCGGCCCGGTGGAACGCCGCGTGCGCGACCGGGGTGACCGAGGTGGCGCGGGACGGCGCCGCCGTGCGCGTCCGGCGCCCGGTCTTCGGCGGACGCGCCTCCGAGACGCTTCGTCTGGAGGGTCCCCGGGCGGTCGTCGCGATCCGGCCCCACGCCTTCCCCCCGGCGAGCGGACCCACGGGCACCGCCCCGGTCGAGGCCGCTCCGGCCCCCGAGGTCCCGTCGGCGCTGCTCGCGCCGCGTCGGAGCGCGGTCGAGGCGGTCGCCGCAGGCGCCGGCCCGTCGCTCGCGGAGGCGGCGATCGTCGTCTCGGGAGGACGGGGGCTCCGGGACCCCGAGGGGTTCCGGCTCGTCGAGGAGCTCGCCGCCGCGCTCGGCGCGGCGGTCGGGGCGTCCCGCGCGGTGACCGATGCCGGGTGGCGTCCGTCGTCGTTCCAGGTCGGCCAGACCGGCCGGACCGTCTCCCCGCAGCTCTACCTCGCCGTCGGCATCTCGGGGGCGATCCAGCACCTCGTCGGGATGGTGAGCTCTCGCGTCATCGTCGCGATCAACTCCGACCCGAGCGCCCCGATCTTCAAGGTCGCGGACTACGGGATCGTCGGCGACCTCTTCCGGATCGTGCCCGCCCTCACCGCCGAAGTGCGCCGCGCGCGCGGCGCCTAGGGCCCGCCGGACCTTAGAGGTCCCGCACGAGGTCGAAGCCGTCCCGCAGGACGGTCGCGGTCGACAGCCCCGCGGCCCGCTGCGCGGCCCGGACGAGCGTGCGCATCCGGCGCTTCGGGCCCGGGCCGCCGCCCATCGCCGACCGCATCAGCTCCGCGGCGAACCGGGGGTACGCCGTGTAGAACCGGGGGTTCCACTTCACCCGGTCCAGCCGCGCGAACTCCCGGAAGTCGGGGAGGATCCCGGTCGCCTCGAGCCGCCGGTCGTACTCGGCGAGGCGGTCGGCGGCGCCGCCCGGCGACCCGCGGGCGGCGACGGCCGTCTCCGCCGCTTCGAGGCCGCTGCGGATTGCGTAGTTCATCCCCTGGATGACGAGCCCGTTCGAGAAGACGAACCCGGCGGCGTCGCCCGCGACCATCCAGCCGTCGCCGTGGAACGCGGCCGGGCGGCTCGCCCACCCCGAGCTGATCAGCTTGGCGCCGTACTCGACGAGCTCGGCGCCCTTCAACCGGCTCCGGATCGTCGGATGCGCCTTGAACTGCTCGATCAGCTCGTGCGACGGCACCCTCGTTCCGAAGAGCGAGCCGAGCTGGACGATCAGCCCGAGCGAGATCGTGTCGCGGTTCGTGTAGACGAACCCGCCGCCCATCACCCCGGGAGAGAAGATCCCCGTGACCCACTCTTCCACATGCGCTTCGTCCGGAGCGACCTGGAACCGGCCCTCGATCGTCGCCGGATCGAGCCGGTAGACCTCCTTGATGCCGAGCTCGGTCGCCGCCCCGCTGAGCCGCGTCGCCGGCCGGATCGGGGTCCCCAGGGCGAGGCGGGAGTTCGCGCCGTCCGCGAGGATCGTCACGGGCGCCGTCATCGTCTCTCCGCCTTGCACGACGCCCCGGACGCGCGTGCCCTCCCAGTGGAGGCGCTCGACCGGGACCGAGGCGACGACCGTCGCGCCCGCCTCCTCCGCCTTCTTCGCGAGCCACGCGTCGGTCCGCGCGCGCAGGACGGTGTGGGCGACGTACGGGGCGGTCCGCCACGCGGCGTCCTCGACGTCGAACGAGACCGCTGAGCCGGGGGTCAGCACGCCGAACCGCTTGCGCACGACGTGGCGCTCGACCGGCATCTCGGTCGCCCACCCGGGGACGATCCGGTCGAGGTCGTTCCCCCACAGGACCCCGCCCGAGAGGTTCTTCGTCCCGGGCTCCGCGCCCCGCTCGAGCAGGAGGACGTTCACCTTCGCCTGCGCGAGCCGGAGCGCGGCGGCCGACCCTGCCATGCCGGCGCCGACGACGATGACGTCGAAGTCGTCGCCCATCGTCGGGGGTCGCGAGGCGGACGGGCGGATTTAACGGTGCGCGCGCCGCCGACGCGCCGGCCCCGTCGGGGCGCGACCGGGCCGCCCGGTCGATCTAGTGCGTCGCCGCCGCCGGCCCGGAGCCTTGCGCGGCGTCCTCGATCAGCTTCTGGAACCGGAACGGCTTCGGGATCCCGCGCCAGTCCTCGTTGCCGAGTCGGCTCGACCCTTCCGAGCTCACGCGGACGGTGCCGAAGCCGAGGATCCGGTCGCCGACCGACTGGTGGACGTCGACGCCCCGGACCTGCAGCACCGGGATCTCGTCGAAGTCGCGGCTCAGGATCCCCCGCTGGACGATGACCCGGCGGTTCGTGACGGCGTAGACGGTCCGGACCCAGCGAAGGTAGCGGACGAGCAGGAACAAGAGACCGAGGACGACCAGGAAGTCGAAGAAGTACGAGAGGAACACCCGGTCGCCCTTCGGCAGCGCCCGCACGACGTGCTGGGAGTACCACCCGATCTGGCCGGCCCAGTTGCGGCGCGCGGCCTCGGTGATCCAGGCGAGGAACCCGAAGACGATCAGGTAGACGATCGGCCCGGGAAGGTAGAACAGCGCCGTCGCCCGGGTCTCCTCCAGGAGGTACTCCTGGTCGGCGAGGTACGTCGCCTTCAGCAGGCGGGGCATCTTTCGGGGGGCGGAGCTCGTCGCCATCGGCCGGGGAGTCGCCGAACGAGAGATAAATGCTCCTCCCGAGGGCGGCGCGCCGACCGCGGCTTATATGCCGCCTCCGATGCGGGCGGCGGATGGGCGTCACCGACTGCCACGTGCACGTCAACCCGCTCTGGGAGATGCGCCCGGACGCGGTCCGGCTGCTCGAAGGGATGGACCCCGAGACCGCCCGCGTCGTCCGCGAGCCGAAGCAGCTCCTAAAGCGGATGGACGCGGCGGGGATCGAGCGGGCGGTGCTGATGAACTACGTCGCCCCCGTCGTGATCGGCTACACCGAGGCGACGAACGAGTTCGTGAGCCAGTACGTGAGGGAGGACCCGGTGCGGCTGATCGCGGCCGGGGGGATCCGGCCCGACCACCCCGACCCCGAGAAGGAGGTCCGCCGGCTCGTGCGCGAGCTCGGGATCCGGGCGCTGAAGCTCCACCCGCCCCACCAGCTGTTCCGGCCCAACGCGTACGTCGACGGGGAGCTGCCGGCGCTGCGCGGGATCTACGCCGCGTGCGAGCGGGAGCGGATCCCCGTGATCTTCCACACCGGCACCTCGGTCTTCCCCCGCGCCCGGAACCGGTTCGGCGACCCGATGCTCGTCGAGGACGTCGCGCTCGACTTCCCCGACCTCACGATCGTGCTCGCCCACGGCGGCCGGCCGCTCTGGAACGAGACGGCGGTGTTCCTCGCGCGGCGGTTCCCGAACGTCTGGCTCGAGGTCTCCGGGGTCCCGCCGGGGTCGCTGCTCGACTACTTCCCGAAGCTGCCGCGCCTCGCGGACAAGGTGCTGTTCGGGACCGACTGGCCCGGCCCCGGCGTGAAGGACCTCGGGACGAACGTCGCCCGGTTCCGCTCGCTGCCGCTCGCGCCGGAGATCGTCCGCCAGGTCCTGGAGGAGAACCCGGAGCGGGTTTTCCCTCGGCGGGCGGCCACCTGAAATACTCCGCTCGGCTCTTTGGGCCGTGGTCGAGAGCCCTCCGCCCACCGCCGGTGGCACCCCCGAGCCGGAACCGGCGGAGCCCCGACCGACGGTCGAGATCGTCGAGGGCGGCGAGGAGGTCGGTCGCCTTCCGCTCCCTCGTCGCAACCGCGGCGAGGTGTTCGGGATCGCGAGCCAGCTGCTCGGCGCCGCCCGGATCCGCGTGATGTGCGAGGACAACGTCTCGCGGATGGGCCGGATCACGGGCAAGATGAAGAAGAAGATGTGGATCCGCGAGGGCGACCTCCTCATCCTGCGGCCGTGGGGGTTCCAGGAAGGGAAGACCGACATCCTGTTCCGCTACAGCCGGACGCAGGCGCAGTACCTCGCCCGACGCAACCTCTTGCCGCCGTCGATGAACCTGTTCTCCACCCCCGAGACGCCCCCCGAAGAGACCCCGGCGTCGTCGACATAGGGAGCTCCCCGTGTGGGCTGCCTCCCCCCGCCCGCTCTCCTCGGACGAGATGGCGGTCGCCGAACTGAACGCGGTCGCGCTCGGCGTGACACTTGACGCCCTGATGGAGAACGCCGGGCGCGCCGTCGCCGAGGAGGCGGCGCGCCACCTCCCTCCGCCCCCCGGCCGGGTCGCGATCGTCGCGTCGACCGGGAACAACGGCGGCGACGGGACGTGCGCCGCGTTCTACCTCGAGCAGTGGGGGTACTCGCCCGAGCTCTGGCTCGTCCGGCCCCCGTCGGAGATCCGCTCCCGGTCCGCCCGCCGCTGCTTCGAACGGGTCGAGCGCCGGCTGCCGGTCCATCTGCGCGTCCCGCGCCCGGAGGAGCTCGCGACGATGCCGCTCGTGCTCGACGCGCTGCTCGGCACGGGGCAGTCCGAGCGGCTCCGACCGCCGATCCTCGACGCGGCCCGGGCGATCCGCGCCTCCCGCGCCCCGGTCCTCTCGATCGACCTTCCGACGGGGACGCGCGACCCCGCCGAGGGGGTGCGGCCCCAGTGGACCGTGACGCTCACCGCCCCGAAGCAGGAGATGGACCGGCCCGCGGCCGGGGAGGTGACGGTCCGCGACATCGGGATCCCGCTCGAGGCGTGGCGCCGGACCGGCCCCGGGGAGTTCGCGTTCTTCCACCCGCCCGACGGACGGAACGACCGCGGCCGGACCGCCCGGATCGTGGTGATCGGCGGGGGCCCGTACTCCGGGGCCCCGGCGCTCGCCGGGCTCGCCGCGCTCCGGACCGGCGCTGAGCGGGCGACGATCGTCGCGCCCGGGGGCGCGGCGGAGCGGATCCAGACGTTCTCCCCGAACCTCGTCGTCCGCCCGTTCGGCGCCGACCACTTCCGGCCGACCGACGTCGGCGAGATCGTCGACTACCTCCGGGCCGCCCCGCCGCGGGCGGTCGCGGTGGGGATGGGGGCCGGGGCGCACCCCGAGACGATCGAAGCGCTCCGGGAGCTCCTGCCGGCGGTGGCGCGCCTCGCCCCGCTCCTCGTCGACGCGGACGGGCTCGCCGCCCTCCCCGACCGCGGCCCCGCGAGCCCGCCCGACGGCGGAGAGCGGCCGGTCGCGACCCCGAACTCGGGGGAGTTCGCCCGCTTGCTGGGGCGGGAGCTCCCGTCGGCAGCCGACCGCCCCGAGGCGGTCCGCGCGCTCGCGGCGGCGAGGGGCCTCTTCCTCGTGGTGAAGGGCGCCCCCGACCTGCTCTCGGACGGCGAGACCGTCGTGGAGAATCGGCACCACCACCCCGCGATGACGGTCTCGGGGGTCGGCGACGTCCTCGCGGGGGCGATCGTGAGCCTCCTGGGCCAGGGGCTCCCGGCGCTCGCGGCGGCCCGGCTCGGCACCTACTGGACGGGCGAGGCGGGGATCCTCGCCGCCTCCCGGCGTAGCTTCGGGGTCGTCGCGACGGACGTGATCGACGAGCTCCCCGCGGCGCTCGCCGGGGGCCTCGCGCGCATCCACCGGGCGGGCTAACGCCCCGGCCTCACGCGTACCGCACGCGGCCGCGGATCTGCTTGGCGCGGGCGCGGACGTCCTTCGCCCCGTCCGGGTTCCCCGCGTCGTATCCCTCGTGGAACGCCCGGACGAGGGCGGCGGCCCGGGCGGAGAGCGCCTTCAGGTCCTCCTCGACGAGGTGGAGGTCGATGCCGAGCTCCTCGACGCCCGGGCTGCGCGAGCCCATGGAGAGGTCGAGGAAGGCGGGCGCTCCCCCCGGGCCGTCCGGGAACAGGACGTTCGAGCTCGTGAGGTCGCCGTGCGCGATCCCGCCCGCGTGCAGCCGGCCGAGCGCCCGGCCGAACCGCTCGACCGCCTGGGCGAGCGTCTCGGCGGGCAGCGTGCCGTCCTCGATCAGCTGCTTCAGGGTCGGGCCGGGGAGCTCCTCGAGGAGGATCCGGTGCCGGTCGAGGTCGACGTCGTAGACGATCGGGGTCCGGACCCCGAGCCGGCGGGCGTCGACGAGCAGCCGCACCTCGGTGCGCGTGCGCTCGCGGCGGAGGCGGTCGTCGAGCTTCTTCGGGCGGTACGACTTCGCGTCCCGCTCCTTGAGGAGGGCGGGGAACCCCCACCAGTCGACGGCGCGCAACGACGCCTCCGCCCCCCGGGAGACCGGTCGACCCGCCGGCGGTTCGTCGTCCATCGCGGGCCCCGTCCCTACCGGCCGCGGCGGGCCGCGACGATCCGGACGATCGCCTCGCGGGCGAGGCGCGCGGCGAGCAGGCTCGTCGAACCCTGGTCGTAGTGCGGGCTGACTTCCATGATGTCGATCCCGGCGAGGCGGGGCGCCGCCTGATCGATGACGAACTTCACGTCCCGGGGGGTGAGACCGAACGGCTCGGGGGTCCCGGTGCCGCCCGCGTACGCCGGGTCGACCGCGTCGATGTCGAGCGAGATGTACAGGCGCTCGGTCTTCAGCATGTTGAGCGCCTGGTGGACGGCCGCCTGGATCCCGTCCCGTGCGATGTCGTGGGCCGAGACGTACGGCATCCCGAGCGTCCGGTTCTCCTCGATCTCCTCGCGGGAGACCGACCGGACGCCGAGGACGACGATGTTGCGGGCGCCGACCTTCTCGAGCATCCGGCGCGAGGAGCAGGCGTGGCTCCGGGCGTCCCCGAGGTAGCTCGACCGGAAGTCCATGTGCGCGTCGAGGTAGAGCACCCCGAGGCTCGGGGCGCCGTCCGGATACGCCTCGACCGACGGGGGGGCGCACGCATGGTCCCCGCCGAGCAGGATCGGGATCTTCCCGTCCCGGTAGATCGGCCGGATCTCCTCGCGGACGGAGCGGACCATCTCCTCCGCGTTGCCGAACTCCTCGGTGTTCCCGAGGTCGTGGATCGGCACCTCCGAGAGATCGACCCCGGTCTCGAGGTCGAACGACTCGAAGTTCCAGGAGTGCTGGCGGATCGCGTCCGGTCCGAAGCGGGCCCCCGGGCGGAACGACGTCGTCCGGTCGAACGGCACGCCCAGGACCGCGAACTCCGCGTCCCCGTAGGTAGCGTTCGCGTCGGCGAAGAGCGTCGGGCGCGGCACGCCGTCCGGACGAGGCCTCGCTATAAGAGGGTGCGCGGGCGCGTCACGGCGGCGCGGCGGGGGCGGGTTGCGTGCCACGGTTCCGGATCCCCATCTCGCCGTAGAGGAACTCCATCACGACGAGCGAGACGACGGTCGTCGCGATCGCCATCACGAACAACCCGAGGTACCCGCCGACGACGATCGCGAGCGCCCCGACGAGCGGGCCGACGCTCCAGAGCGAGGAGTTGATCAGCGTGAAGATCCCCATGTCCTCCGCGCGCCGGCCCGCCGGCGCGATCCGCGCCACCCACGCCTGCATCCCCGGTCCGACGAGGGCGAGCCCCGCGTTCCGGACCGACTGCGCGGGGAGGAGGGTGTCCCACGAGCGCGCGGCGAGGAAGATCCCGATCGAACCGAGGGTCAGGAGCGTCCCGTACCAGATCCCACGGATCTCGCCGCGCCGGTCGATGAGCCGGCCGAGCGGCAGCGAGACGACCGCCCCGGTCGCGAGGCCCGCGATCGCGAGCAGGCCGATCTCGAGGTCGTTCGCCCCGAGCGTGGCGGCGTAGTAGCCGTAGAACGTGGCGATCGCGCCGCTGCCGATCGCCCGGATCGACACCGCAAGGGAGAAGACGACGACCGGCCGGGCCTCCCGGAACGTCCGGCGGGCGCGGGGCGCCGGGACGAGCCGGACCTCGGGGACGAGCAAGACGACGACGGCGAGCGTGCCGACCATCACCGCGACGACGAACGGGAAGAGGGCGCCGAGCCCGTAGATGTACGTCACGACCCCGGCGAGCGCGAACCCGACGATCCCGCCCGCGCTCGAGGTCGCGTTCAGGAGCCCGTAGCCGTAGCCGCGCTCGTCGCTCCGGGTGACGTCCGCGACGTACGCGGAGTACGCCGGTCCCCCGATCGCGAGCGCAAGCTCGGCGGCGACGAACAGCGCCCCGGTGAGGACGTACCCGGGGGCGAACAGGATGGCGAAGAACAATGGGAACGCGGCCGCCTCGCCCGCGACGAGGAACGGGCGTCGGCGACCGGCGCGGTCGGAGAGGCGGCCGACCCACGGGCCGATCAGGCTCGCGGGGACGTAGGCGAGCGAGAGGATCGCGAGCGCCGCGGGGAGCGACGCTCCCTTGAGCTCGACGAGGTAGAGCGGCAGGAAGACGATGAACAGTCCGCCGCGGTTGCTCGCGAGGAGCGAATAGAGCGAGAGCGACAGCAGTTCCCGGCGGGCCACCCGGCGGGCACCCGTCCGCCGTACATACCGCCCCGCCGCCGGCGGGACCCCCCGGGGGGCCTTCGTCATTAAGAGCCGGGCCGGTCGTCCGGGCGCGAGGGCGCGGGATGTCGGCCGGAGAGCGCGTGGTGCGCAAGAGCGAGGACGACGGCGTCGAGCTCCTGATCCTCCGCAACCCGCCCGTGAACGCCCTGTCGACGTCGTTGCTCGCGGAGCTCTCGACCCACGTCGAGGCGGTCGGCCGCGCCGCCGGCACCCGGGCCGTCGTCCTCGCGGGGGACGGGCAGTACTTCAGCGCCGGCGCCGACCTCAAGGAGATGGCGACGCTCGACCTCGCCCAAGCGCCCGAGGTCGCCCGGACCGGTCAGGCGCTCTTCGCGCGCATCGCCGGACTCCCCGTCCCCGTGGTCGCCTCGATCAACGGGCTCGCGCTCGGGGGCGGCCTCGAGCTCGCGCTCGCGTGCGACGTGCGAATCGCGGGCGAGTCGGCGAAGCTCGGGGCCCCCGAGGTGAACTACGGCCTCATGCCCGCCTACGGCGGGACCCAGCGCCTCCCGCGGGCCGTCGGCCTCGCCAAGGCGAAGGAGCTGATCTTCACCGGGTCGATGATCCCCGCCGCAGAGGCGCTGCGGATCGGGCTCGTCAACAAGGTCGTCCCGGCGGGGCAGGAGCTGCGGGCCGCCCGGGACCTCGCCCACACGATCGGCCAGCGCGCCCCGAAGGCGGTCCGCGCCGCGAAGCGGGCGATCGTCGAGGGGGCCGAGCGGCCGCTCGCGGACGGGACAGCGCTCGAGCTCGACCTGTTCCGGACCGAGGTGCTGAGGAGCGCCGACCTCGCCGAGGGGATCGCCGCGTTCGCCGAGCGCCGGCCGCCGAAGTTCCGGGGGGAGTGACGGTGCCGATCGACTTCACCTTCTCCGCCGACCAGGAGGCGTTCCGGGCCGCGGCGCGGGCGTTCCTCGCGAAGGAGGTCGCCCCGGTCGTTCCCGCGATGGACGAGACGGAGGAGTTCCCCGCCGCGAGCGTCCGCCGGATGCAGCAGGAGGGGTACTTCGGCATCCCCGTCCCCGAGGAGTACGGAGGGCTCGGGCTCGGGAAGGTCGGCTACTGCATCTTCCTCGAGGAGCTCGGCAAGGTCGACGCCTCCCACGGGACGATCGTCGGCGCGCACACGTCGCTCGGCACGAGCCCGTTCCTCTACTACGGTACCGAGGAGCAGAAGCGCCGCTGGCTCGTCCCCGCCGCGAAGGGCGACAAGCTGCTCGCGTTCAGCCTGACCGAGCCGGGGTCGGGGAGCGACTCCGGCGCGCTCAGGACCTCCGCGGAGCGCCGCGGGGACCGCTGGACGCTTACGGGGAACAAGATCTACGTCTCGAACGGACGGGAGGCGAACACGGTCGTCGTCCTCGCCGCGAACGATCTCAAGCTCGGCCCGAACGGCGGGGTCACCGCGTTCGCGGTCGACACCGACCTCGCCGGGTTCCGCGTGGGCCGGTGCGAGAAGAAGATGGGCCTGCACGGCACGTCGACCGCCGAGCTCGTGCTCGACCACGTCGAGCTCGGGCCCGAGTGCGTGCTCGGCGAGGTCGGCAAAGGGTTCCACGTCGCGATGACCGCGCTCGACGTCGGGCGCGTCTCCCTCGGCGCCGCCTCCCTCGGCGGGATCGAGGCGGCGACCTCCGCGGCGCTCGACTTCGCGAAGAACCGGACCCAGTTCGGCCTCCCGATCGTCGAGCACCAGGCGATCCAGTTCAAGCTCGCCGACATGGCGATGAAGGCGGACGCCCTCCGGTTCCTCGTCTACCACGCCGCCGCGCGCCAGGACCGGATGGGGACCGACCCGGCCCGCTGGGGTCGCCTCGAACGGCAGGAGAAGACTCGCGAGGCAGCGGCCGTGAAGTGCCTCGCGTCCGAGTGGGCGAGCGAGGTCGTCGACGAGGCGCTCCAGATCCACGGGGGGCTCGGCTACATCCGCGGGACGCCGATCGAGCGGGCGTACCGGGACGCGCGGATCAGCGAGATCTTCGAGGGGACGAACGAGATCCAGCGGCTCGTGATCGCCCGGGACCTCATCGCGCGGGGCCTGTAACCGGCGACGGCGTCGCCGCGTCCGGGGTCCGGAGCGAGCGGCGCAGGACCTTCTGGACCCCGCTCCGGGGGAGGGCGTCCCGGAAGTCGACCGACCGCGGGGCCTTATAGTGGGCGATCCGCTCGCGGACGAACTCGATCAGCTCGGACTCCGTCGCGCTCGTCCCGGGACGGCGGACGACGAACGCCTTCGCGACCTCGCCGTGCGCGTCGTCCGGGACCCCGACGACCGCGGCGTCCGCGACCCCGGGGTGCTGGAACAGCACCTCCTCGACCTCCCGGGGGTAGACCTTCATCCCGCCGACGATGATGACATCCTTCTTCCGGTCGACGATGTAGGCGTAGCCGTCCGCGTCGATCCGCGCGATGTCTCCGGTGAGGAACCATCCGTCCCGCAGCACCGCCTGCGTCTCCTCGGGCTGGTGGTAGTATCCGAGCATCACCTGGGGACCCCGGACCGCGAGCTCCCCGACCTCGCCGGCCGGGAGCGTCCGGCCGGGGTCGTCCGGGTCGACGATCGACTGGTCGGTGTCGGGGAGCGGCAGCCCGATCGAGCCGGCCCGCCGCTCGCCGCCGACCGGGTTCGCGTGCGTCGCGGGCGCGGTCTCGCTGAGGCCGTACCCCTCGATCAAGGTCGCCCCGGTGAGCTCCTCGAACCGGCGGGCGACCTCGAGCGGGAGGGGCGCGGAGCCGCTCAGGCAGTACTTGATCGAGCGGAGGTGGTACTTCCGGAGGTCCGAGCGCTGGTTGAACGCCTGGTAGAGTGCGGGGACGCCGGGAAACTGCGTCGGTCGGTACCGGTCGATGAGCCGGAGCAGCTCGGGCACATCCGGTCGCGTCTGGAGCACGATCGTCGCCCCGTCCGCGACGCCCATCAGCAGCGCGACGGTGAGCCCGTAGACGTGGAAGAACGGGATCGAGGCGAGGATCACCTCCCGGCCGGACTCGCGGGTGGTGTTCCAGGTGTTCCCCTGCGTCAGGTTCGCGACGAGGTTGCGGTGGGTCAGCATCGCGGCCTTCGGCACGCCGGTCGTCCCGCCGGTGTACTGCAGGACCGCGACGGTCGTCGCGGGGTCGGACCGGTGGAGCGGGAGCGTCCCGGGCGTGCGCACGGCGCGGGACCAGCTCCGGATCTTCGGGCCGCTCGGGACCCGGGTCGAGCGACCTTGCCGTCGCAGGACGAGGTTCACGAACCATCGCGTCGGCGGCGGATAGAACTCCCGGAGGCGGGCGATGTAGACGAGCGGCGCCGGATCGGCGGGCGCGATCTTCTCGAGGTTCGGGTACAGGATCTCGAGCGTCACGACCGCGGCGGGCCGGGAGTCGTCGAGCAGGCGCGCGAGGTCCTGGCCGAGGTAGAGGGGGCTCACCTGGACCGCGACCGCGCCGAGGCGGAGGATTCCGAACAGCGCGACCGGGTACGCGGGGCAGTTCGGCAGATAGAGCGCGACCCGGTCGCCGGGGCCGACCCCGTCACGCGCCAGCGACGCGGCGAACCGTTCGCTCTCGTCGCGCAGGCGCGCGTAGCTCCATCGGGCGCCGTAGAAGACGAGCGCCGTCCGGTCCCCCCAGCGCTCCGCGCTGTCGTCCAGAAGCTCTCCGAGCAGCTTCTGCGGGATCTCGACGTGCGGGGGCACGCCGGACGGATACTTGGCGAGCCACGGGCGCGCGACGTCCGCGCTCTTCCCCTCCGCCACGCGTCTAGCCCCCGCCGGCCGACGGCGGCTCCTTCACGAACTGGACGCCCGGCTTGTACCCCGGAGAGAACCGCACCCGGTCGCCGACCGCGACCTCCGCCTCGGAGCGGGCGGTCGGCATCCATCCCGTCACTCGCCCGCCGCCGTCGAGCTCGACGACGACGTAGGCGTACGGCGCGTCGTTCACGAACTCGTCGCCGGGGACGCTGAGGACGGTGAACGCCACGACCGTCCCTCGGGTACCGAGGGCGGCCTCCTCGAGGCCCGGCTGCCCGCAGCGGGAGCAGGCGAGCCCCCACGTCGCGGTGAGGTGGTGGCAGCGCGGGCAGCGGAACCCCCGCAGCCGGCCCTCCTCCTCGTAGCCGTGCACGAAGTCGCCGATCGAGTGCGGCGCGGCCGGGTCGGACGACGCGATCCCCCCTACCGCCGCGAGAAGATGTGAACGGAGCAAGAGCCGCCCGTCGCTCCGACGTTGTGCGTGAGCGCGGTCTCGGCCCGCGGCACCGCGCGACCGCCCGCGAGCCCGTTGAACTGCTCGAAGACCTCGACGACCTGCGAGGCGCCGGTCGCGCTCACCGGGTGACCTTTCGCCTTGAGGCCGCCCGAAGGGTTCACCGGCAGCCGGCCGTCCCGCGCGGTGACCCCTTCCTGCGCCTGGCGCGCCCCCTCCCCCCGGGGCACGAAGCCGAGGTCCTCGAGCGCAAGCGCCTCGGCGATCGTGAAGCAGTCGTGGACCTCGAGGAAGTCGATCTTCGAGCGGTCGAGGTGCGCCTGACGGAACGCCTTCTCCGCCGCGGTCCGGGTCGACGGCAGGCCGAGCAGGTCCGGCCGGTCCTGCATGTCGGTGACCGCGCCCGCGCGCGCCGACGCCCGGATCACGAGCGGTTCGCCGACGGGCGACTTCACGAACTCCTTCGCCGCCACGACGAGCGCGGAGGCGCCGTCGGAGAACGGGCAGCAGTCGTAGAGGCGGAGGGGGGAGGCGATCATCGGGGAGGCGAGGTACGTCTCCATCGAGAGCTCCTTCTGGAAGTGGGCGTGCGGATTGCGGGCGGCGTTCGCGTGGTTCTTGATCGCGATCGCCCCGAACATCTCGGGCCGGGTGGAGAACTCCTTGGAGTAGGCGCTCGCCAGCGTCGCGTAGAGGCCGGGGAACGTGGCGCCGTTCTTCGTCTCGAACGCATAATCGGCCGCGATGGCGAAGTAGCTCGTGGCGCTCAGCGTGTCGAGGTGCGACAGGCGCTCGGCGCCGACGACGAGCGCGGCGTCGGCGAACCCGCCCGCGACGTGCACGTACGCCTCGTGGAGGGCGGCGCTCGAGGACGAACACGCCGATTCGAGCGTGACAGACGGGACGTCCGGGATGCCGAGGCCGTTGTTGATGAGGGGGCCGACATGCGCCTGGTGCTCGGCGAGACCGAAGCAGTTCGCGACGAACGTGTGCTCTAGGTCGCGGGGAGCGAGGCCCGAGCGGTCGATCGCCTCCATCGCCACGCGGGTCGCCGCTTCGCGGGCGGTCTCGGCCATCTTGCCGAAGCGGTTCGAGCTCGCTCCGACGACCCACACCTCGCGCACGTCCGCTCCGCCCGAACCACCGGGCGGCCGCGCTTAACCTGAACGGACGGCGGACGTCGCCCGACCCGGGCCGGAGTCGACGGGACGGAGCAACCCGAGCACCCGGGCGAAGACCCGCTCCGCGAGCGCGGGGTCCGGCGTCTTGATCAGGATCCGGCCGGTCCCCGAGATCGTCACCTCGGCGTCGAACGAGGCGATCAGCATCACTCGAGCGTCCACGTAGGGCACCCCGGCGCGGTCGAGCGCGCCTCGGAGCGCCGCGAGGTCGACCCGCCCCCGCTCGAGCGGGATCGCCTCAAAGCCACCCCCGCTGGAACAGAGCCGCAAGGTCCGGTATCTCGTCCCGGAGGGCTTGCTCGCCATCGGCCCGTCCCTAACAGCCGGGGCCAGGGTTTCCCCGCGTGGGCAACCGGGGACCCCTCGTTCAGGGCGCGAGCGCCGCGCCGCACTTCGAGCAGAACGATGTTCCGGCCGGGTTGGGGGCCCCGCACGAGGAGCAGAACTTCTGGCCGGGGGCCGGAGGGGCGGCGCCGCTGGCGGCGGCTGGAGGCGCCATCATGGCCGGGGCGGCGGCGTACATGGTGCCGCCGGACATCTGGGTCCGCTGCGCGGTGATCAGCGGGTCGAACTTGATGTAGGCGATGAGGAGGATGATCCCGAGCAGGATCCCGAAGATCAGGCCGATGATCATCCAGACCAGCGTCTGGGACTTAGCGGCCTCGTACTGGCCGGCGTTGACCTTGTTCTCGATCGACTGCATCTGCAGGTAGACGAGGATCGCCACGACGCCCGCGAGGACGAACCAGATCGCGTAGACGAGCGCCCCGGCGACCGCGCCGCCGCAGTACGGGTCGAACCCGATGTACGTCGAGCAGACGCTCGCCAGGTAGGCGATGTACGCGATGTACGCCAGCCCTCCGAGGAGGATCAGGATCCCGAAGATGATCGCGAGGATCCGCGCGACGTGGAGCATCGACTTGATCGTCTTCGCCTCGGGCAGCTCCATCGCGGGTGCGCCGGGCGCTTGCTGGTATGCCATTGGACTACCCGATAGAACGACCAAGTCCATGCTCATAGACCCTTCGCCTGCCGGTTTCCGGCCCCCGGATCGGCCGTTCCCGGGGTTCGCGGGACCTACCCCCCGCACCGCGGGCCGGAACGGACGGCCCGCGTGGGCTAAACGTCAGAGGATGACGGCGTGCCGCACGCAGTCGTCGATCATCTGCTCGACGTCGATCCGTTCCTCCTCGCGGAGGATCTGGACGAGATTGGTCCGGGTCGCCGGCTTGTCCGGGACCGCCTGGCAGCAGACGCCCGGTCGGGTGGAGATCTCGTACGTGCCGATCTCCTTGGCGACCGTCTCGATCTCCCGCTTGTCGAACCCGATCAGCGGCCGGACGATCGGCAGCTTCACGGACGCCGTGGCGTTGCGCATGTTGGAGAGGGTCTGGGAGGCGACCTGCCCGAGCGCCTCGCCCGTGGCGAGGAACGTCGCCCCCTCCCGTTCCGCGATCCGCTCCGCCGACCGCCACATGAACCGTCGGCAGAGGACGCAGCCGACGTGCCGGTCGGTGTTGCGCATCAGGGTCACCTGGGTCGGACCGTGCGGCAGCACGTACATCGGGATCGGCTGGTGGTACCGCTCCCTCAGCATCGCGAGGTGGTCGACGACCTTGCCGAGCGGCGAGTCGTCGGTGAACGGTCGATTGTCGAGGTGGACCGCAACGACCTCGTGCCCCTGGCGCAACAGGTAGTGGAGGGCGACCGGCGAGTCGATCCCGCCGCTCATCAGCATCACGCCCCTCGCCATCGGTCCGTTCCACCCCGCCCGTCCTATTTAGGGGCTCGGACGGCGCCGCGCAGAGGTAAAGAGGCGCCGGACTCCGGCGGCGCGATGGCCGCGACGGCCCCGGCGTCGGTACTACTCGAGGCCCACGACGAAGGGTCCGGGCCGGTCGTGCTGCTGCTGCACGGGATCGGAGGGGACCGCAGCGTCTGGAACGCGGTCGTCCCCCGGCTCGCGGGATCGTACCGCGTCATCGCGCCGGACCTGCGCGGCCACGGGCGGTCGCCCGCTCCCCCCGGCGCGCAGTATTCGTTCGACGAGCTGCTCGGGGACGTCGTCCACCTGCTCGACACGAAGGGGATCCCGTCCGCCCACTGGGTCGGGCTGAGCGGCGGGGCGTTCCTCGCGCTGCGCGCGGCCCTCGACCGGAGGGAGCGGCTGCGCAGCCTGACGCTCATCAGCGGCGCCGCGTACACCGACGCCCACACCCGGTCCGTCACCGACCGCCTGATCGAGACGTACGCGAAGGACGGACCGGACGCCTACGCGCTGCGGCTCCTGAAGGACCTCTACTACCCCGACTGGATCGAGGCGCACCTCGATTTCGCCGACCGGATCCGGGACGGGATCGCGGCCCGGGAGCTCGGGCCGGCGACCGCGTGGACCCGGGCGGCGGACCGGTTCGACGAGCGGAACCGGATCGCCTCGATCGTCCTTCCGGTGCTCATCGTCCAGGGGATGGACGACGCCGTCATCGACCCGGCCCACGGGCGGATCCTTCGCCAGTCGATCGCCAAATCCCAGATCCGGATCCTCCCCCAGACCGGTCACATGGTGCCGCTCGAGCGCCCGGCGGAGACGGCCGACGCCATCGCCGGCTTCGTCGCGAGCGTCGAGGCGACCTCCTCGCCCTGAGCGGTCGCCGACCGCGAGCTTATCTCCCGGACGTCCGATTCCGGGGCGATGGCGTCCCCGTCCGTCCCGGACCTCGAGGAGCGGATCGAACAGCTGCAGCGTGAGGTCGCCGATCTTCGCCGGCGGCTCGTGGCCCTGGAACGCCTGGTCGGGACCGCCTCCGAACACCCCACGGACCGGTCCGTCGTCCAGGGGAAGGTCTCGTACGACTGGCAATCCTGAGCGGGAGCCGTCCACTCGATCCGGAGACCGGCCCCCACGGTCCCCGGTCGCGCAGCGGGTCGAGCGATACCCCGTGCTCGAGCCACCGGTGTCGCTGGCGGGCGCGGCGGTGACGATCGTCCTGCGCGACGGCGCGGACGACGAAGAGATCCTGCTGATCGAACGGACGACACGGCCGGACGACCCCGCTTCCGGGCAGGTCGCCCTCCCGGGGGGCCACGTCGATGACGGCGACGGAAGTCTCCGCGCGACCGCGGTGCGGGAGCTCGAGGAGGAAGTCGGACTTACGGAGGCGGACCTCACCGGCCCGGTCCGATTCGTGCGGACCCAATCAGCGCCGCGGTTCCGGCTGGAGGTCGGAGTGTTCGTCGGGGAGCTCGGACCGGGGCGTCGGGTGGCTCCCCACCGAAACCCCCGCGAGGTCGCCCACGTCTTCTGGTTCCCGGCACATCAACTCCGGTCGAGCGACACGATCCATGTGGAGCACGAGCGCGGCGCGGTCGATCTCCCCGCGAGCCGCTTCGAGGGACACCTCCTGTGGGGCTTCACGCGGCGGGTGCTGCGGGACTTTTACGGGCTGACGGCCGAGAACGACGCAGGGGGCGTACTGTACGCCCCGTCGCCGGGGAGCGCGCGCGACCCCGAGGCCGGTTCGGACTCTCGACCCGCCCCGTAAGCCTCCTCTCGGGGGGCTGGAAGGGCTCCGATCCACCTTGAAGGGCTTCGTGAGCTCGTACCGCGCGAGCGGTGCCAGCGACCGACCGGCGTCGACCGCTCCGAGGACCGACCGGGATGCGCCTTGGCGGTTTCCCCGATCACTCAGGTGTCACGCTCGTCCGGGCGCGTCGCCGGCTCGACTCGAGAGCGGAGGCGACGGTCGATCTCCGTTTGCGATAGGCCATCGACCTCGAGCACTTTCTCCCGCGACGCCCCCGCCTTTGACCAGCGCACCCGGTCGGACGGGACTCCGAGCCAGACCGACATATGTTCGAGGACCGCCCGGTTGGCCCGGCCGTCCGTCGGGGGCGCCCGGCACCATATCGTCCAGACCTTACGCCAAGGTTCCCACGCACACCCATCGCGCGAGCTCCCCGGCCTGACCAGAACCCGGAACCGCGTCACTCGTCGACCCCCGCTCCCCCGGCTCGTCCCACGGGACGCTCGGCCGCACATCGACCGGCTCAACGATTAAGCCCGCTGGGGGCTATGTCGGGGGATGCCGCCCGACCGTCGACAGCTCCGGATCGGATTCTTCGTGGTGTTCGTCGGCCTCGTGCTCTCCTACATCGTCGCCGGTTTCGTCTTTCCCTACCCGGCCCCGATCTGCAACACCGCGGTCTGCAACGCCTCCTCCGCCTCGGGACTCGCGGGCCTGGGGCTCGTGATCGTCGGGATGATGTTCCTCGGAACCGCGCTGTACCGGGAGGACGCCCCTGCCCCTCCGCCGGGGCCCCCTGTGCCGCAGTACTCCTTTGCGCCGATCCCGAACGCTGGGCCGGCTCCGCCGACCCCGGCGGCGCCCCCGAACGCCCCGTCCGACTCCAACCGGCGGTGTCCGGGCTGCGGCGCCTCGGTCACGGCGGCGTACGGCTTTTGCCCCCGCTGCGGACGTACCCTCCCTCCGTGAGCTGGTCGCGCGATCCGCGCGTCGGACCGCAGACCGGCGCGGGAACGGGGGCTTCGAGCGCCGTAGGGAGCTCGCCCGGCGACAGCGCTATTACCCTCACCCCGCCCTCTCTCGGACCTCGGACGGCCATGAGCTCGGACTCTCCCGACGTTCTCCTCGTGGTGATGGACTGCGTCCGGGCCGACCTGTTCGCCCAGCACGTCGCGTCGGGGGGCATGCCGTTCCTCGCCTCCGCCGAGCCCGAGTTCGTGCGATTCTCCCGGGCGGTCGCCCCGGCGAGCTGGACGATCCCCTCGCACGCGAGCCTCTTCACCGGGCGATATCCGTGGGACCACGGAGCCCACTACAAGGGCGGGGCGACCCTCGGGCCCGACCCCATGACGCTCGCCGAGGCGCTGCGATCGAAGGGGTACTACACGGCGTCGTTCTCCGCCAACGGCTACGTCCAACCGGCGACCGGCCTAACCCGGGGATTCGACCGGGCCCTCTGGGGGGGCGACCGGGAGTTCTTCCTGCGCGTGCTCGCCCGCGACCCGAGCTGCCCTTCGCTCAACGGCGCGGACGCCGCGGTCCACGCCCGCCTCGACGCGCCGTCCCGGGCGTCGGCGTTCCGCGTCGGGGCGATGCGGGCCCTCTCCCGCTTCACGCCGGTCTGCGACGCGCTGAACCGCGTGGGCGGCAAGATCGTCCACGCCTCGCCGGCGTACGTCGGCGCCTGGATCGAGCGAGAGCTCGATGCCGGCGTCCGCGCGAGCGCCGACCGGCCGTTCTTCTTCTTCGTGAACCTGCTCGAGGCCCACGAACCGTACCTTGCGGACGCGGGGCGACCGATCGGACTTCGGGACTGGCTGTCGTACGCTCGCACTTCCCAGGTCTCGGAGAAGTGGACCCGCGGCGACCGCGCCCCGACCCCGGACGACCTCGCCTGGGCGCGCCGCGACTACCTCGCCTCGATGTCGGTGATCGACGGCCGGATCCGAGTGCTCGCGGAGCACCTGAAGGCGCGGGGCCGGTGGGAGAACACCCTGCTCGTGGTCACGAGCGACCACGGCCAGGCGTTCGGCGAAGGCGGCCACATGTACCATCGGCTGCACCTGGACGAGGGGATCACCCGGATCCCCCTCTGGGTGAAGCCGCCCCAATCGGACCCGTCGCCCCGCGGGGCCCGCGAGGGCCCCTGGGTCAGCCTCGTCGACGTCGGCGCAACGGTCGTCGCGGCGACCGGCTCCGGGACGGCGTTCGGCGACCCCTCGAGCCGATCGCTCCTCTCCACCGACCTACCGAGCGATCGGACGGTCTATTCGCTCACCGACGGGGTGTCGCGGACCGAGGCGTCGATCCTCCCGGCGGTTCGCCGGGAGCAGATCGACCGGGTCCAGATCGCCGGCTATCGGGGCCCGTTCAAGACGATCGTCGACCAGTCCGGCGTGGAGTACCGGTTCCGGTTCGGCGCTTCGGGCGCGGAGCTGATCGGGGCGCAGGACCGGGAGTTCGACGCCGCGGGGTTCGGGGAGATCGCCCCCAAGCTCCGCTCGGTGCTGAGCCTCCCCGAGCCGACGTCCGTCTCTCAGCGGATCGCGGGGTGGGGATACTGAAGGTCACGGTGATCGTCACGGTCCTCGACGACCCCCGGCTCGAGCGCGCCCTCGAGTCGCTGCGCGCTCAGCGGCGTCCGCCGGACGTCGTGCTGATCGCCGACGGGGGGAGCTCGCCCGTGATCGCCGCGATCTGCGACCGGTTCCGCGCCTCCGACCCGCGCTTCGTCCACCTGCACGCTCCCGGGACGATCACGGAGAGCCGCAACCAGGCGATCCGCGCGATCTCGACGGAGCTGATCGCGTTCCTCGACACCGACGAGGTCGCTCCGCCGGACTGGCTCGGGGCCCTCCTCGCCCCGCTCCTCGCCGACCGAGAGGTCGGCTTTTCGGGAGGGCCGACCCCGGCGCTCGACGGAACGGCGCGCAATCGCGCGGCCCGGTACTACAACGCCTACCTCCGGCGCTTCTACGACGAGGTCGTGCGCGACCGGCCGTGGGCGATCCCGATGGGAAACTCGGCGTGGCGAAAGCAGCTGTTCGACGAGCTCGGTCCGCTGGTCGCCGCGCTGCCGACGAACGGGGCCGAGGACCAGGAGTTCGAGAACCGCGCGATCGCGAAAGGGTGGAAGGCGGCGTACGTTCCCGAGGCGTGGGTCGCCCACGATTACACCGAGCTTGACCTCGGCGCCCTGCTTCGCCGGCAGTACCGCTACGCGAGCGGCGCGTACGTCGTCTGGCGCACCCACGGCCGAACCTACGAGGCGTCGAAGTTCGACCTCATCTACCTCGCGCTGCCGGGCGCGCTCGTGGTGGCGGCGGTCCTGCTGCTGCTGCCGTGGCGGGGGCTATTGTTCCTTCCCGGGATCGTACTCCTCGCCGTCACCGCGCTCGGGTTCGTCGCCCTCGAGGCGAACCTGGCCGTCCAGGGGGCGCGGGACGAACCCCGATACCCCGGATACCGGTACCGGCCGCTGATCGAACCGTGGCGGAAGTGGGCGACGATGCTCGGGGCCCTCTCGGGACTGCTCGACCGGAACAAGTCCTCCCCCGATCGGAGCCGATCGTCGGCGGCGCCCCCGACCGAGTAGGCCCAGGGAAAGGCCCGGGTTGGCTACCCGAGCCAGTTCCAGAAGTCGTCCCGCCAGAAGTCGACGTCCTCCGAGACGTGACGCAGGGCCACCGGGGAGAGCCCCTCCTTCTCGGCGTCGTGGTACCGTTGCCGGAGCGCCTCGACGGTCTCGTTCGACAGTTCATCGAGGAGCCGGGCGGCGTCGTGGGAGAAGCCGACGTCCAGCACCCGCTCGGGATGGCGGAGCACCAGCCGGTAGTGGTGGCTGTGCGGCAGCTCCACGCGCAGGACCTGCCAGGCGAGCGTCTCGCCGCGCGCCTGCTGCAGGCGATAGGCGACCAGATTGCCGATCGCCGTTGCCACGAACGCCTCGTCGTCCAACCCCGGCCGAAGGTGCAGGCCGATCTCGATGCCTCGGTGCGTGTCCGGAGGAGGCCCCCGGTCGGGAAACCGTCTTCGGTCGCTCCCTCCGAGGGGCCCGCGCGCGGTCCGCAGGCTCGCTCGCCCGCCCGGACGAGGGCCGGGTGCGGCGCGCGAACGTCCGGCGTGCCGACGGTTCGCACGGCGCGCCAGTCGAAGGAGAGAGTTAAAGTACGGTGCGCGGCGTTTATTCACCATGAGTCGAACGAAACAGATCCACGTCTGGCCGAACCACATCCGCGTCGCCCACCTCGACCTCGTCCTGCCGCGCGCCCGCCAGGAGCCGGTCGCGCAGAGCCTCCGGACCCTCCAGCGAATGGGCCTCGACGTTCGCCCGAGCAACGTCGAGCTCCACGACGGCGTTCGGACCGGGTGAGTTCGCCTCCGCGAGCGGACGACCCGGCCGAAGCACGGGCTCGACCGCCTGCCCGGCTCCCCACGGGGGCCGGAGTCACGGCATCTTGGCGGAGTAGCCGAGGTCCTCGTCGTCGATCCGACCGAGCGCGGAGCGCACGATCCGGTTCTGCAGGAACCCCGGCAGCCCGACGACGGTCAGCTCCCCCTCGGCGACGACGCAGGTCCCGCCGGGCGCCTCCTCGTAGGTGAGCGCGAGGTAGCTGCCGGCGGACCACGGACCGTTGCCGTCCAGGACCTCCCAGCGGAACTGGTCGGGCGCGCGGTACGTCACCCGCCAGCTCGCGGAGACCGTCCGACGCAGCACCTTCACCCCGCGCTTCACGACGTACTCCCCCGGCGACTGCCGGAGCGTCTGCTGCGAGACGACGTCCGGGTGGATGCGGGAGATCTCGGCGTCCTGCGCGTGGAGGTCGAGCAGCCGCCACAGCCGGTCGCGCGGGATCGGCACGGTCCCTTCGCTCGAGTACCGCACCATCCCCCCGCGAGCGCGGACGGCGCGCATAACGTTGGCCCGCCCGGTGAACGACGGTCGGACCGGCGGCGAGCGGTCGACCCGAACGGCGCCGTGACCGGGTCGTCCGCCGCCGAGTCATTATCCCCCCGGCCCCGTTCGGCGAGAGCGTGACGGAGTCGTCGCTCGGGATGGCCGGTCCCCCGGCTCCGGGGCGGTATCGGCTACCGCTCCTCGAGAGCCGGGCCGAGTCCCCGTCGGCGATGACGTTCCGTTTCTCGACTCGGGGGACCCCGTTCCGTTACCTATCGAACCAGGCGATCCGGCTCGCCCTCCCGGGGGTCGACGACCCGTGGGGGGCCGTGCGGACGTTCTCCCTCTCCTCGAGCCCCTCCGAGGCCGGTGTCGTGTCGGTGACGTGCAAGATCTCGGAGACCCCGTTCAAGCAGGCGCTCGCCCGCCTGCGCCCGGGCGAGACGGCCGAGGTCGTCGGCCCGCTCGGGCACTTCCTGTTCGACCGGAGCCGACCGGCGGTGTTCGTCGCCGGAGGGATCGGGATCACCCCGTTCCGGGGGATGCTTCGGTTCGCCGCCGACTCGGACGGCCCGCATCCCCGACGGCTCCTCTATTCGGCCCGGGTCCCCGAGGAGCTCGTGTTCCGGTCCGAGCTGGACGCGCTGGCCGCGCGATCGGACCGTCTGCGGGTCGAGTACTCGGTGACCCGACCGACCGAGTCGACCGAGGCGTGGAGCGGGCGGGTCGGACGGATCGGGAGGGCGTCGCTCCTCGAGGCGATGGAGGGTCTCGAGCGCCCCCGATTCTACGTCGCCGGCCTCCCCGAAATGGTCGAGGAGATCGTCGGTCACCTCGCGAACGCTCCGGGCGTGGCCGCGAACGACATCCTGTACGAGGTGTTCCGGGGGTTCTGACCCCGGGGGCGGTCGCGTTCCGCTCCCGCAGCTTCCGCCGGGGAGAAGATTCGGCCGGTGGGCTTCCGCACCGCGGCGGAGGAGCGCTCTTAGGCGGACGAGCGTCGGCGGGACGCGGGGACGTGGTGCGATGGAGGCCCCGGGCGACGCGAAGCTCCTCGAAGCGCGGCGGACCGCCCGGCGCCAGCTCCGACGGCTGATCGCACTGATGGCGGTGCTCGACCTCGCCATCCTCCTCCTGGTCATCGCCGTCGCGTACGAGCGATCGACGGTCGGGCTCTCGACGTCCGGCGTTCTTGCGGTCGTCGGAGCCGGAGCCGCGGCCGTGATCGGGACCCGGATCTGGTTGGCAGCCCGCCTTCGGACCCACGCCGGGAACCTCCGCTAGCCTCGAATCCGGGCCGGATCACCGAGCCGTTGGTACTCCGATTCGAACTGAAGAGAGACGGACGGAGTCGGCGCGAGGCCGGCTCCGTCCGCGGAAACGGTTGCTCCCTTTCCACCGCGCCGGTCTAAGCGATCCCGTACTCGGGGGTCGCGGTGTAGCTGAGCGAGAACGCGCCGCCCGAGGGCGTGGCGTCCGTCGATCCGAGCGGGATGTCGACGAGGATCGTGTCCCACACGGTCTGGCCCGGGGTCAGCGTGACCCAGTTCGCGTTGGAGTCGCTCGACGTGCCCCCGGTCGGCGAGGTGGACCACCAGACCCAGCCCGATGCCTGGATCCCCGAGGCGGTGTAGACGTCGTAGCAGTTGATGGCGAACGCCGTGCAGATGTTGTTCACGCCCGCGGTGTTGAGCGCCACGCTGACGTTGACGGGGACCGAGCCGGTGTTCTCGAGCTCGAGGTACGCCCGGCAGTTGATCCCGGGAGTGAGGTTCGCCGCGGTGAGCGAGATCGACGTCTTCGCCGCGTTCTCCCCGGAGAACGAGTAGTTCCCCGGCGCGCCCGCCACGTTGAGGTTGTAGTAGCATCCGGTCGTGAAGTTCCCGACGATCTCGAGCCCCATCGTGGCCGACGTGGCCGCGCCGTTCACCGTCGCCTGCGCGGTGAACGCCGAGAATCCGACGCCCGCCATGCATACGACCGCGATCGCGGCGACCAAACCGACCAACCATCTCTTCGCCATTGTGCTTCCTTCGGAGGATTGCTCCTCGCGGGCCCATCCCGAAGGGGGTACTATCGGGTTGGGAATCCCTCGCGGCTATCGTCCCGACCAATCCATCCGATGATTCGGAGCAGTGGCGCCCGGCCCGGCGCTCCGCGCCCACGATCTCCCGAAGGGGCTATCTGTCGCCCGGACCCGCCGGAACGGAATGCCGGGACGGCGGACGACCTTCGAACAGTTCGAGGGCGTTCGGATCCGGCGGGTGGCGCCGCTGCGCCTGTACCCGTTCTCCCGGTTCTTCCGCGGGTTCGAGACGGCGCCGCCGGTCCGGGAACTGTTCGGGGCGCGGGCCCCGGCGATCCTCCGTGCGCTGCGCGTCGAGTTCTTCTCGCCGCCGTTCGGTTACATGGGGACGAGTGACGTCGACGGCCACCTCATCGTCAGCCTCCACCACCTGAAGACGAGCGACCTTCGGACGCTGTACCTCGACGTCGTCCACGAACTCTGTCACGTGAAGCAGTTCCGGGCCGGCCGGCCTCTCTTCGATCGGAAGCGGAAGTACGTCGACGTGCCGACTGAGGTCGAGGCGTACGCGTTCACGGTCCGGGAGGGACGGCGCATCGGCATGACGGACCGAGAGCTCGTGGAGTACCTGAAGGTCGAGTGGGTCGAGCCGGCCGACCACCGCCGCCTCGCCCGGCGCTTGGGGGTGCTTCCGCGCGCCCGGCGACGGCGCCGAGCCTCCCGACGACCGGCGGCGTGACCCGGGAGGCACGGCCCCCCCGGAGACTTACCCTCCCGACCGCCGAGCCCCTGACGGACAGGGGAGCTCCTCGGTTTCGCTCCGGCTCCTTTTAGTCCCGACGCGCCTCGACTCCCCATGCCCTCCCGCGCCGGCTTTTCCGAGCAGTGGCAACGCGAGGAGAAGGCGGAGCGCGAGCGGCTGCGCCAGCTCGAGAACCGGCTCAACGGGCTCCTCGATCGGCGGCGAGAACTGCTCGGCCAGGTTCGGGCGCTGACCTCGAAGCAGCACGAGCTCTACTACGGGCAGCACGGACCCCAGGCCGAGGCCGAACGGCTCCATCACGAGACGGGCCAGCTCGGCCGCCGCCTCGCGGAGCTACGGTCCGCCCGCGACAAGGCGCGGCAGGCGCTCGAGGACGCCGTCATCCGGCGACGGGAGCTCCTGCTGACGTTCGACCGGGGGGATCGGCTCAACCCCGAACAGCTCCGCCGGGAGATCGCGGAGCTCGAGCTGCGGCAACAGACCCGGGCCCTCCCGATCGAGGAGGAGAACGCGCTGATCGCCGAGCTCCGGCAGAAGGCGAAGGACCTGCAGCAGTACGAGGCGCGCAAGGAGGTCGCCGTCGAGCACGAGCGACAGCGCAAGGAGGCGGACGCGGCGATCCTCGCCGCCCGCGCGGAGATCGACCGCATCGGCAAGGAGATGGAGGCGGCCCGCTCCGAACGGGAGAAGCGCCGCTCGGAGATCCCCGCCAACCTCGAGGCCGCCGGCGCGGTGGTCGCCGAGCTCCGGACCGTCGGGCGCTCCCGAGCGGAGCTGATGACCCAGGTCGACGCTCTCAACCGCGAGATCGCCGAGGTGGAGCGAGAGGGGCGGGAGCTCATGGCCCGCACCCGTCAGCGCGAGGAGGACGCCCGACTGATCCTCGAGGAGTACTCTCGGCCCCTATCGCCTTCGGACCCGAGCGGGCCCGGATCGACCCCGGAGTAGGCGGATGGGGGGACGGGGGCGGCCGGGTCGGGGGGATCGTCCTCTGTGACGAGCGCCCGGCGAACCGCCTCCCGGAAAGATGAGCCCGCGCGCGCGGAGTCGTCGACGGGTCTGCCGCGATTCTCGGTCGACTACCTCGACCGACGTGCGGACCCGACGATCGACTTCTTCCGGTTCGCGACCGGCCGCTGGTCGGATACGCACCCGATCCCCGCGGACAAGACCCGATGGAGCGGGTTCGACGAACTGCGCGAGCGGAACTTCCGGGCCGTCCGCCGGATCCTCGAGGAGGCCGCGCGCGCTCGCCGCACGACCCGCGACGCCGCGCGCCAGAAGGTCGGCACGATGTACGCCGCGTCCCTCGACTCGGCCGGTCGTCGACGGCGGGGGCTCGAGCCGGTCGAGGCGGAGCGGCAGGCGATCGAGGAGATCCGCTCGGTCGAGGGGCTCGCGACGGTCGTCGCTCGGCTCCACGGGGTGGGCGTCGCGGCCCTCTTCGCGCCCGAGATCGCCCCGGACGACCGCCACAGCGGGGTCTACGCGCTCTATCTGAGCCAGGGCGGGCTCTCCCTGCCGGACCGGGACTACTACCTCCTCGACTCGTTCTCCGCCGTGCGGGCGGCGTACCGTGAGCACGTCGGGCACCTGCTCCGGCTCGCCGGCGACTCGCCGACGGACGCGGCCCGGTCGGCGGCCGCGGTCGTCGAGGTCGAGACCGCGCTCGCGCGCGCCAGCCGGACCCGGGTTGCGCTCCGCGACCCGGCGAAGAACTACCACCGGTTCGCCCCGGCCTCGCTCGCGCGACGGTACCGTCGCTTCGACTGGGCGGAGTACCTTCGTCTTCGGGGACGGCGCCGACCGGAGTACCTGGTCGTCGGCCAACCCGAGTTCTTCGGGGCGCTCGACCGGCTGCTCGGGAAGATCCCGCCGGAGCGGTGGAAGTCCTACCTCCGCTGGCAGCTGATCCACGACAGCGCCCCGCACCTCGACGCTCCGCTGGTCGACGAGGACTTCGCGTTCTTCCATCGCCGCCTGCTCGGCCAGGAGCGGCCCGAACCGGCGTGGAAGCGGGCGGCCGAGCAGGTCGACGGGGCGCTCGGCGAAGCACTCGGGCGCCTCTACGTCGAGCGCCACTTCCCGCCCGAGGTGCGTGCCCGGATGCTCGAGCTTGTTAGAGACCTGAACGAGGTCGTCCGCGACCGCCTCGAACGGGTCCCGTGGATGACGGCGGGGACGCGCCGTCGGGCGGTCGCCAAGTTCGACCGGTTCACCACCAAGATTGGCCACCCCGAGAAGTACCGCAGTTACGCGCGCGTGCGGGTGGCCGAGGGGGACCACCTCGGGAACCTCCGTCGGGCGTGGGCCGCCGAGATCGCTCGGAACCTTGCCCGCGTGGGAAAGCCGGTCGACCGGAACGAGTGGCGGATGACCCCGCCGACGGTCAACGCCCACTTCGTCCCGACGCAGAACGAGATCTTCTTCCCGGCGGGGATCCTGCAGCCCCCGTTCTTCGACCCGGCGGCCGACGACGCGGTCAACTACGGCGGGATCGCCGTCGTCATCGGGCACGAGATCACGCACGGCTACGACGACCAGGGGCGGAAGTACGACGCGAACGGGAACCTCCGCGACTGGTGGACCCCGGCCGATGCGCGGGAGTTCGGGAAGCGGTCGCAGCGGATCGTCGACCAGTACTCCCGCTTCGAGCCGCTGCCGGGCCTCCACCTCAACGGAGCCCTCACCGCCGGGGAGAACATCGCGGACCTCGGGGGCGTCAGCCTCGCCTTCGAGGCGCTCGAGCGCCGGTTGGCGGACGGACGGACGCCGGACCGACCGATCGACGGGTTCACCCCTCGCCAGCGTTTCTTCCTCTCCTACGGGCAGATCTGGCGCGGGTCGATGCGGGACGAGGAGGCGCGCCGCCGGGTCGCGACCGATCCGCACTCGCCGGGACGGTTCCGGGTGAACGGCGCGCTCGCCAACCTCCCCGAGTTCTGGAAGGCGTTCGACGTTCCCCCGGGAGCTCCGATGCGGCAGGCGCCCGACCGCCAGGTCGTCATCTGGTAGGACGGACGATGCCCGGACGCCGGCGGACGTCGACCGACGCTCGGCCGTCCCCGCCGGTGAGCTCGGACGAGGTTCGCCGGGCGTGGGAGGGGAACGCGGCGTTCTGGGACGAGCGGATGGGGGAAGGGAACCCGACGCACCTCCGGCTCGTCCTGCCGGCGACGGAGCGGCTCCTCGCGGTCCGGCCGGGAGAGCGGCTCCTCGAGATCGCCTGCGGGAACGGCCAGCTCGCGCGGTGGCTCGCGGCGCGGGGCGCGACGGTCGTCGCGACCGACTTCAGCGAGGCGATGCTCGAGCGGGCTCGGCGACGCCGCGACGGTCCCGGCCCGCCGATCGAGTATCGACCGCTCGACGCGACGGACCCTGCCGCGCTGCGCAGCCTGGGCGCGGGCCGATTCTCGGCCGTCGTCTGCTCGATGGCGCTGATGGACATGTCGACCGTCGAGCCGCTCGCCGCGGCCCTCCCGGAGCTACTCGAGGAGGACGGCCGGTTCGTCTTCTCCGTCACCCACCCGAGCTTCAATTCGAGCGGAGCGCGGCGGGTCCGCGAGGAGGAGGACGACGGAGGGACGATCCGGGAGCGGCGAGGGGTCTTCGTCTCCCGGTACGCGACTCCGGCCGTCGCGAAGGGGCTCGCGATGATCGGCCAACCGGTCCCCCAGTTCTACTTCGACCGCCCGCTCAGCGAGCTGCTCCGCCCGTTCTTCGACGCCGGGATGGCCCTCGACGCTCTCGAGGAGCCGACGTTCGCCCCGGGGGACGCACCGGGACGAGCGATGGGCTGGTCCGAGCTCCCGGAGATCCCTCCGGTCCTCGTCGGCCGCCTTCGGCCGGTCGTCCCCCACGGGCCCGCTCGACAAGCGACCAGCGCAGAAAGATTGGGCGGTCGAAGCCCCTCGCAGCCGGCGCCCGGCCGCCGGAGGGGTTGAGCCCGTGCGGTTCCCCGACCCCGAGGACCCACATCCTCCGTACGGCCGCACCGCCCACCCCTACTTTCTCCACGACATGATCCGTTCGCAGCCGGGGGCGATCGATGCGACCGTCCGCTCGATGGCGGCCAGCACCGTCGAGTTTCCGCGTCCCTCCGCTGCGCGGGGCCCGCTGTTCGTCGGCATGGGTACCTCGTTCCACGCCGCCCTCGCCACCGCCTGGGCCGCGGGCCGGGACGGCGACGCGTTCGGCGGCGCCGTCGCCTCCGACGCCTTCGAACTCCTGCTCGGCCCGGAGACGATCCAGCGCGCGGGCGTCGCCGTCGTCTTCTCCTCTTCGGGGGAGACGGCCCTGACGCTCGAGGCGCAGCGGGCGCTCCGGGCCGCTCGAGTCCCGCAGATCCTCGTGAGCGGGACTCCCGAGAGTCGATCGGCTGCGCTCGCGGACCACCTCCTTCGGACCGAGCAAGCCGTCGAGCGCGCGTGGGTCCACACCGTGAGCTACACGACCGCGGTCGCCGCCGCGATCGCGCTCCTGGGCCGCTGGCGAGGTACGCCCGACCCCGGGCTCGCGGAGGCCGGACGCCTCGCGGGAGAGGTGGTGGCTCGAGAGGTCGAGTGGAAGGCGCTCGCGGAGCAACTGCGCGATCGTCGGAAGATCCTCCTGCTCGGCTCGGGCTCGGCTGCCGCCACGGCCCGTGAGGCGGCGCTCAAACTGCGCGAAGGCGCCGGCCGGTTCGTCGCCGCGGCGGGAGTGGAGGAGTTCCTTCACGGGATCCTTCCCTCGGTGGACGAAAGGACGGGCGTGCTCGCGATCGCCACGACCCCGCCGGAGCGCGAGCGCGCAGAGACCGCCCTGGCGGCCGCCGCGCGCGCTGGCGCGAGGACCGTCCTGCTGGCGCGGGGCGCGGCCCCGGCGCAAGGGACGTTCGCCTCCCTGCCCGCCGCGCCGCCGGCGATCGCGCCGATCGTCGACATCGTCCCGTTCCAGTTCCTCACCTACTGGATGGCGGTCGGCGAAGGTCGAAACCCCGACGTGATGGGCTACGACGACCCGCGGATCTTCGCTGCCCGTCGGACGTACGGGATCTGACCGGACGGGGCCGTCCGGTGCGTCCTAGACGCCGGCCGCCGCCCGTACCCGGTTCCACCGAGCGGGCGGGACGTTCGCTTCGGCGATCCGGCAGACGAAGGCGACCGCTTCCGGAGGATCGGTTCGCGCCATGCCCTGCAACATCGAGGTGAGCTCGCTTGCGTTCAGCGAAGGGAGGGTCCACCGGAGGTACTGCGCGAGACGCTCCGGGCCGAGGGCGGCCTGGATCTCGGAGCGCATCCCCCGGAGCTGCTCGTCCGTGAAGTGGCGCTGGAGCGCGGGGAGGAACGTCACCTCCTCCTTGTTCATGTGGGCGAGGTACTCCGCGAACAGGCCGTTCGCCTCCCGGTTGAGCTCGATGCCGACCGCGACCCGGGCCGCGCGCGACCCCTGCCGGTCGAGGTCGTCGGCGAACCGGTTGATCGTCGCGAGCCGTCGGGTGATCGAAAGATGGTCCCGGAGCAGCTCGTCGACGAGCGCCGGCTCGAATCGCCGCAGTGCCGGGAACGCCCCGGTCTCCTCGTCGCCGCCGTGGCGATGGAGCAGGCAGAGCAGGCAGCCGGATGAGGGGCTCGTGGCGAACTGGAACTGGAGGTCCCCGACGACCTCATTCGACTCGCTCGGGTCGCCGAAATCGGTCGCCTGCAACCGGCGGCCGAGGTCGTAGATCATCGAGCGGATCCCCTTGTGGATCGGCGTCAGGATGTCCTCGGTCGCCGGCACGCGGATCGTCCTCGCCCGAGCATCGACCCCGCGGAGATAAGGTCGGACTCGCCGCGCCGCCGCAGGGGACAATCGATTTCCCCCGGGTGGAACTGCGGGACGAGATGGCACGTCCGGTCGCGGCCGCGGCGCTCACGATCCTCGGCGGATTTTTCATCCTGGCGGGCGGGCTCCTGTTCGCCGCCCTCGGCGCGGTGTTCGCGCTCTTCGGGTTCGTGAGCGGCCTGTTCCTCCTCGGACTCGCGGTCGGCCTTCTCACGCTCGTGGTCGGCCTCCTGATGCTCGCGGTCCCGTCCGGTCACACGGTGTGGGGCGCCCTCGCGATCGTGCTCGGGATCGTGAGCATCGCGGTCGCCTTCGGAGGTCTCCTCGTCGGACTGCTCCTCGCGGTGTTCGGGGGCGTGCTCGCCGTCCGGTGGCGGCCGCTCGCGGAGCCGACGATCACCGTCGAGGCGCGGGTGCTCCCGCCGTCGGAGTAACCGGGCTACCCGATCGGCGACAATTCCTTCCTTCGTAGCACGGCGGAGAACCCGCTTCCCGAGCGTTCCACCTGCTGGCCATCGGCCCCCGTCGGACCGCGGACGTGGCGCGGTCGCTCGGGCGGTCGGGGGCAGTCTTCCGGCTTAGGAGGCCGGTGCGGCGTAGACGGCGAGCTCGCGATGGGGCCATCGCCGTCGGAGGAGTCGACGAACGAACCCGAGCTCGTCGAGCGTCCGTCGAAGGTCGTCCGTGCGAGAGAAGTCGGAGTAGACGAGCGCGCCACCGGGGACGAGCACCCTCCGGATCTCCCGCAACGCCACGGGCCGCTGGCGGTACTCGTCATGGTGCGCCTCGACGTGGTGGAGCATGAGGATCGCGAAGACGACGTCGAACGACCGGTCCTCGAACGGCAGCTGGGTCGCGTCGACCTGTCGGAGCTCCACCGTGGCCGGGACCGTCCCCAGTCGTCGCGTCAGGGTCCGGCGCGCCGCCTCGAGCTGATGAGGGTCGAAGTCGGTGACCACGAGGCGAGCGGGCCGGTACCGCTCCGCGAGGCGGGCGGAGAGACCCCCGCGCCCGGCCCCGAGCTCAAGGAGCCGGGACGACGGCGGAACGATCCCGAGGGGATCGAGCGTCCGGAGGAGGCGGGCCGAACGCCGGGCGTTGCCGAGATTGACGAAGAAGCGCGCGACGGGGTTCATCTCGGCCATGGCCTAGCGTCCTCTCCCGCGGGGGCGAACTCCGTCCCGCGGTGCGGACGCACCCCTGGGAGCTATAGACGTCTGGCGGCCGACGTTCCCGAGCGACCGCCGCCGACCGAGGGGGGCGGCCGGGCAATCACTTCGGGACCGGCCCAAAGAACTCGACCCAGTTCCCGTCCGGGTCGCGAGTATAGACGAGGTTCTCGTGCGCCTCCCGGATCCGGGCGACGATCGGGAGCCTGCGGCGGCGAAGCTGCGCCTCCCACGCCTCCACATTGGAGACCCGGAACCCGAGGTGGTCGAACTCCGTTCCTTGTCGGATCGGTTCGTAGTACGGGTTGCCCGGGGGATAGAAGTTCAGCTCGAGCCGTTGGGCCGCCCCCGGAAAGCTCAGGTGGACCCATCGGCCGCCGTGCCCCATCGTGCCGCGGCGAGCGACCCGAAACCCGATCGACCGGTAGAATCGCAGCGACCGCGCGAGATCCCGGACCCGGAGGCCGGCGTAGACGAATTCGACCTTGACCGTGGGCACGGATTCCGCAGCGGTCTCGAAGGAAGATAACCCATTCGCCGGGCGACCCCGGCGGGCTAGTCGTCCTTGCTCAGGAGGACGTCCCACTCTTCGACCGACACCGTCCGCAGCAACCCGAGCTGCATCCACGGGTCCTCGGCCAGGCGAGCGGTCATCGACTCGCGGCTTGGGGACTTCACGATCAGGCGCGCCCGGTGCGTCGGTCCGCCGTGGATCGGTCCTCCGAGGATCACCACGCCGTCCGCGAGGAGTCCGTTCATGAACGTGGCATGCTCGGCCCACTTTGCTTGGTCCCGCATCGAACGCGAGGGGTCCCACGCGGGCCCCTGCTCGTTGATGACGACGAAGTAGGGCATCGTCCGCGCTCCGTCCGAGCGAGAGGGTCGGCCGTTACTAAACCTAGGGGTGGAGCTCCGATCGACGAGGCGCCAATCCAAGGCAAACACCGAACCCTTGAGAGGACGGGGGCGAGGCCAGCCGCGGCAGGATCACTCTACGATCAGCGTGATCGAGAGGGGTCCATCGTAGGCGGATCCGGGAGCGCGGACCGTGACGTTGGTGTACTGGACCATGTGGTACGCGACCGAGAAGCTGACGAGTTCGAACGGGGCATTCACCGACGCCCCCACCCACGGCAGGCAGAGCGAACTGCAGGTGAGCGGGAACTCGACCAGCTGGGACGGGTGTACAGTGAAGCCGGCCTCCGAGGTGAGGAGATACCCCTCGGCGTACCAGCCGACCGAACTCACCTTCACCTCGGCCGGCCGATTCTCGTAGGCATACGCGTCCGCCGCCACGAACACGATCAGTACGATGGCGGCGACAACGATCGCGACCGAGAGCCAGGAGATGCGGATCCGACTGACCCGGCGAAGCGCCGCCTGGTCGTATCCACCGTAGAAGGACGCCACGTAATCGTGCAATGGCTAGCCCCCCTGAGCGCGTTGCGTCCCCGTCGGCCCCTCCTGACTCCGATCCGAGTCGGAGCCGCACTCTGAACGTCCGTAACAGACCATGACGTGCTACAGTTATGCACGATTCAAGTACTTGAGCGCGCTGTCCGAGAGACGTACCGCCATTCGGGCCACCGGTCCGAGCAGGGTAGGGCGTCGGCGCGGCATCGGAGAGGTCGCTCGCGATCCCCGGCTAAAGGGGGCGCCGACGCTCGACCGCGGGGGCATTCGTCAGACCGGTGGTCGTGACCTCACTTCCGGCTGGCGCAGTAGTCGAGCAGCTTGCGGCGCTTCTGAAACTCCCCCCGGAAGTCGTAGAGCAGGAGCCCCACCGTGATAATCACGGCGAGCAGGAAAGCCATCGACATCCAACTGAGGTAGAACGGTGCAAAGTGGAGCCCGTAGTGGGAGAGGTTCAGAACGGAGACCCCGAGGATGCCGGTCGCCACGACGAACAAGACGTAGAGTATGTTCGCGAGGCCGAACTGGTCGCTTTTTGCGTACTCGCAGGTAATCGAATCAGTGAGGCCGAAGTTGAGCTCCGCCAGTTTCTCGAGCGTGCTCGCCCGTTTGACTGCCCCAGCCTGGATGGCGAGTTCGCGCCGGTCGAGGTCGTAGAGCGCCGCGATGATGAGCACGCTCGCGACGAGGATCGCGAACTTCACCCCGAGCGGGACGGAGCTCGTGCTCCCCGAGTTCGAGAAGTCGATCAACCCCTGGGCCGCCAGGAGGCCGGTAACGAAGGAAAGTCCGTACTGACGCAGCGTGGCGAGGCGACCGTCGACCCCGGAGATGATGTTTCGTGCCTCTTGCCACTCTGTGATGTGCGGGTCCTGCGAGTCGCCTCCGGCCATCGGCTGACGAATCGACTCCAAGTATATGGTAGTTATGAATTCCCCAGTCGAGTTTTGAATCGTCCCTTACGTGAGCCGGGGCTTCGGAGCGCCGCGACGCCGGTACTGGCCCGACCCCCGTGCGGTAGGCGCGGCATCCCGCCGGCCAGGCGGTTCACGCGGTCTTGATCCGTCGGGCGATCTCCGACTCCGGGATCCCGTACCGTCGCAGGAGGGCGATGAACCGCGGGTCGTCTCGGATCGAGTCGAAGAAGACGCCCGGGTAGTACAGCCACAGGAACCGATCCCCTTCACGGTCATCTTTCTCGAGGAGGTCGAGCGCCCGGGCGCGGTCGCCGAGGGCGCCGTAGATCATCGCGAGATGGCCGTCCGAAGTGTACGACTTCGCCGCACCGCGTTCGACCTCCTCGGCGACCTGGCGCGCCGCTTCGGGGCGTCCGAGCAGCGCCCAGAGCAGAGCGCGGTCGAACCGTCCGTCGTCGTCGGCCCCATCGAGGGGCGTTTCCGCTTCGCGACGGGCGTCCTCCCGGCGCCCCGCCCGGAGGTAGAACAATCCGAGCTGGTTGTGGTAGCCGACCGGGTCGCGCTGCTCGCCCCGCGCCTGCTTCAGGTCCGCCACCGCTCGGTCGACCTGGCCCGACTCGAGCTCGATCCAGGCAAGGGTTGACTCGAGGTGGCCGCCGGGGTCGAGCTGGATCGCTCGCCGGAACGTCGCCATCGCCTCGTCGAAGCGGCCCTGGGCGGTGAGCAGGAGCCCGTAGAACCGGTGGGCCGTCACGTTGCTTGGGTTGAGCGAGATCGCCCGGCGGAACTCGGCCTCGGCGAGGCCCCAGTTTCGATCGAACTGGAGCGCGATGTTGCCGAGGGCGGCGTGGGCGTCGGAGGAGTCCGCGTCGATCTCGAGCGCCCGCCCCGCGAGCTCGCGGGCCCGGGGCATTACGGTTCGCATCGGGAGGTAGTCCCCCGAGGCGACGACGTAGACGTTCGCCCACGCGGCGTACGCCTCCGCGAACGTGGGGTCGAGGCTCGTCGCCTGCTCGAAGCAGCGGACCGACTCGTCCAGGCCGCCGTCCTTGAGCTCACGGGCGGCGACGAGCCCGCGAAGGTAGGCGTCGTACGCCGCGGGGTTCGCGGTCGGCTGCCGCCGTGTCGAGGCGGCTTCCGGTCCGCCGAGTTCGAGCCGGAGCGCCTCGGCGGTCCGCTCCGCGATGTCGGTCTGGACCGCGAAGACGTCGTCGACCTCGCGATTGTAACTGTTCGCCCAGACGTGCCCCTGCGTCGCGACGTCGATCAGCTGCAGGGTGATCCGCAGGCGATTCCCCGACTTGCGGACGCTCCCCTCGAGGACGGTGTCGACCCCGAGCTCGCTCCCGACCTGGGAGATCGGCTTCGGCGAGTTCTTGTACGGAGTGACCGAGGTCCGGGCGATCACGCTGAGCCCCCGGACGTGAGAGAGGACCGAGATCAGCTCCTCGGTGAGGCCGTCGGCGAAGTAGCCGTCATTGGGGTCGGGGCTGATGTTGGCGAGCGGGAGGACGGCCAGCTGGCGGCCCGCCGACGGGGCGGTCGTCGCCGGCCGGCTCGGCGCGTCGCCCGGGGGTCCGACCCGGTACACGGCGATCGGGACCCGGATGTTCTTCAGCGCGACCGGCGGGAGTCGGACGATCGACGCGGCGACCTTGTTCTGGACCTGGTCGAACACCTGTTGGGAGATGCAGATCCCGCCCGGCTCCGCAACCCCTTCGATCCGCGAGGCGATGTTCACCGCGTCGCCGAGCACATCCCCGTTCGACTCGACGACGTCCCCGACGTGGATCCCGATGCGGACCCGGATCCTCCAGTCGTCCGGGGCGGAGCCGTTGTAGTCGGCGAGCGCCCGCTGGATCTCGAGGGCGCACTGGACCGCGTTGAGCGTGCTATCGAACTCGACGAGGAACGCGTCTCCCACCGTCTTGATCTCGCGGCCGCCCGAGCGCGCGAAGAGAGGGCGAAGCAGCCGATTGTGGCGCTCGAGGACGGCGAGCGCCGCTCCCTCGTCCGCCTGCGCGAGCGACGAGTAGCCGACCATGTCCGTGAACATGATCGCCGCCAATCGACGCGCGGGGTCGGTCATCCGTCGTGGACCGGCGTCCGCCGTCATAAGTGCTCCGCGGCTCGGGCGGGTGGCACCGGGCCAAACCGCCCGCCGACAGGGGCCCGGGGCTCGAGCCCCGACGGGCGCTTACGCGAGGATCGTGATCTTGCCGGAGCGGCCGAGGGAGACCTGGAGCTTCCCCTTGAAGTCCTTCACCCAGCCGTCGGTGATCTGGAGCTTGTTGCCGACCTTGTACTTCGTGATGTCCTCGCCCCACAGGGTGAGGGTGGTGGTTCCGGTATCGTCCTGAAGGGTCGCGTCGGCGACGGAGGAAGTGCCCCGGGAGGTCGTGACCTCGCGGGGAGCGGAGATGGCAGTGATCGTCGCGGCGAACGTCGCGTTCTGGTTGGCGCGGATGCTGGCAATGTCACCCATAGCGGGCGCCGGGAGTCGGTGAGGGTTAAACCGCTTTGCCCACCGCCGACGACCGCGCTCGCGGGGCCGTCGACGACGGGCCGGGCCCCGGTCGGACGGCGGTCCGCCTCGGATCGCGAGCTCTCGAACCGCCCCCGGTTCGGGGACCGTCGGGCGCGCTCAGAACTCGTACCGGAGGAGCCGGATCATGTTCCGGGTGCTCGGCACGAGGCGCGCGAGGGCGCCGACGAAGCGGTACTGCCACGGCAGGTAGCGCGAGCCGAACAGGGGGATCACCGAGACCCGGTGGAGCCGGGGGTCGATCCCGTCGACCTCGGAGAGGTCGTCGACGGCCCACCTCAGCTCGGCACCGGTCCGGGCCCGCAGTGACGGATTCCCCTGGCGGAGGGCGGTCGAATTCATGACGTCGAAGACCAGCTGCCCTCGGGGGAAGTGCCCCACGATGCGACGGAAGAGCTCCGCCACCTCGTTCCGGGAGAGATACTCGAGCACTCCGTCGGCGACGACGACGACCGCCCGGTCCTTCGGGAGTTGCTCCAGCCAGTCGGGGTCGGTGAGCGACGCGCCGACCATCCGATATCCCCCCTTCTCCTCGAAGAAGCGGTGCCGGAGGTCGATGACGCTCGGGACGTCCAGGTCGATCCAGGGGAGGGCCGGCGACGGCTGGAGGCGAAAGTACCGAGTGTCGAGGCCGCAGCCGACGTTCAGCACGATCGCGTTCGGGTTCGTATCGAGGAACTCCAAGACCCAGTCGTCCAGCTGCTTCGAGCGGGCGGCGAGCAGGGACCCCGGGGCGACGTGCCCGATCCGGTCGAAGTCGTAGTCGAGCGAGCGGGCGATCTCATCCGCCTTCCGGTCGTGGAGGATCGACCGAGCCGAGCGATAGTCGAGCGCCTTCGAGTACAGCGCGATCAGGAGGGTCTCCTGGCTCCCGGTGAGCTCGAGACGGACGCGGGGACGCCCGGGGGGACGGTCGGCCGGCGCCGTCGTCGGGTCGGTCATGCCGCTCGGAGGGCCCCACCGCCGGGACACCTGAAAAGGGCTTCACGGGCCGCCGACGCGGGCGGGGACTCCCTCCGCGCTCGTCATTATGAGGTGGGCCGGACTGGTCGGCCCGTGGCGGAACCGGTCGCTCGGGTGCGCTCCGAGCCGCCCCCGGGCTGGATCACGCTCGCGAGCGGGATCCACGTGCGCAAGATGGTGGAGGGGAACGCGACCGCGATCGACCTCTACCAGATGGAGCCGGGGGGTCGCTTCGAACCGCACCGCCACCACTACGCCGAACTCGGCGTAGTGCTCTCCGGCCGCGGAACGTTACGGATCGGCGGCGAGGACCGCCTCCTGCGCGAGGGGGACTCGTTCTACATCCCGGGGGACATCCCGCACGGGTTCGTCGTCGAGTCCGCGCGCCCCGTGGTCCTTCTCAACGTCACCGTTCCGAAGCTCCCCGACGTCGCCGGCCCGACCGCCTCGGAGGTGCTGCGCGTGGCGGCGGAGGCGGCTCGCAGCGGCCCCAACGAACCGGTCCGCGTCCGCGCCGCCCCGCGACCGGCGACCGACCGCTCCCACGCCCCCGACTGACGTCGCGGCGATCCTCGGCCGGCGCGGGCCGCCCGAGCGGTCACCCGACAGACCGGCTCAGACGTACACCATGACGGAGCCGGATTCGACGGCCACGGGGAACGGCCGCATCGGCTCGCAGCGGATCTGGGCCATGATCTCGCCCATCTTCGCCATCGCCTCCATCATCTCGGGAGGAAGCTTGGCGGAGCCGGCGCTGTGCATCTGCGGCTGCCCCCGGACGGCCCCGGTCTCCGCGTCGAAGACGGCCGAGTGGAGCGCGCACTTGATCACGCCGCTCTTGAACGTACCGATGCTCATCGGAGCGGACATGTGACCGCACCGATCCTCGAACGCGCGGATCCCCGCGGGTCCGTGGGTGAGGAGGACCTTCGTCCCCCCGATCTCGACTCCCTTCATCGACCCCTGTGGCACGTCCTTCGTCTCCGCGGCCCTGAACCAGCCTACCATCGGTCCACCGACGTCTCGAGCCTCGCTCGGCTTATAGACGACAACTGACGACGAGGTAACCAAACTACCTCCGGGGAAATCCGCGGACCGTGCCTCGGGCCGCCCTCGACCACCCCGGCCCGGGGAGGCGCAGACCCCTCGAGGACCGTGCGGCTTCCCGCCTAGGAGTGGGCCGTCCGCCTCGCCCAGACGGCGCCACGCCAGCTGAGCGAGAGGAACGTCCCGAGCACGAACAGAAAGCCGACCCCCGCGAGGAGGTAGTTGAACGGCACGTGGCCGGTGAGTGCCTGGAGCAACGAGCGGACGTCCGCGAGCGAGCCGAACAGCACGACCGCCTGCTCGAGCGCGAGCGGCAGCAGCAGGAGGACCACGAGCCCGACGAGCAATCTCCCTCCGGTGAAGACGACGGTGCCGTCGGCCGCGGACGAGACCCGAATGCGGCGTCCGACCATCGCGCCGACGACCACCCCTAGGACCGCCGCGATCAGGAACGACCCGAACTCGATGCCCAACGCGATCACGGACTGCGACCGGAGGGCCTCGTAGAACGCGAGGAAGACGGCGGCGAGCGTGTACAGGTGGAAGATCGGGCTCACCCACAGCGTCGCCGAGATCTTCCGCGGCGAGAGCAGCCGGAACGCGAGCCCGATGAGCACGAAGATGAGCAGGTCTCCCGCCAGCACGAGGACGTACGCGCCCGCGGGGACGCTGCTGGGGAGGGCGATCAGCGCGGAACCTCCAGTCCAAGGGACCGGGGCGAGTACTAAGGACTGATGCCCCCGGTCCCGCCAGGGGCATCGTCGCGGTCGGCGGGCCGCCCATCGGGGTACACAGGGCTAATCTCACCGCGCTCCATCGTGGAACATGTCCCGGTCCGCCCGACGAACGCTTCGAGTTCCGATTTTCGTCCATGCGTCACCGAAGAAGGTCTTCAAGTGGGTCTCGGACCCGGATCGGCTGACGCGGTGGCTCTCGGACCGAGCGACGCTCTCTGGGAGAAAGGGCGGGCGATATTCGCTCGGTTGGGACGGCGGCCCTACCCACTCGGGGAAGCTCCTCCGGTTCGAGCGGGGGAGGTCGCTGACGCTGGCCTGGCAGTGGCCGGGCCAGGAGTCGCTGGGGACGACCCGGCTCAAGATCGCAATCGAGCCGAAGGGAGACGGCACGATCGTTCGATTCGTCCACTCGGGATTCCGCAGCGGAGGCGAGTGGACGGAGCTCTACGAAGGGGCGATCCGCGGCTGGACGTACTTCCTGATGAACCTCAAATCCGTGCTCGAGAGCGGCTGCGACCTCCGGTCCCCCGACGACTGGTAGGTCGCTCCGGGGGACCGAATGGGCCGCGGCGCTCCTCCGCCGGGAGTCCGTCCCGCCACGCCTCGGGCGCGCGAAGCGGCGGTGGCCGGCGCGCGCTCCTCGCCGCTCCGCCGGATCCGGCTCCCGATCGAGACACCCCGGCTGCTTCTGAGACTGCCGTCGTCCCGGGATGTCCCGGGGCTCCGGCGCATCTTCCGGGACCCGCGCGCGGCGATGGCCGCCGGGGCGCCGCTCCACTCCCGGGAGGAGCGGCGCGACCCGTCGAAGATGGTCGCCCGCACCCGGGCCGAGTATCGTCGCGCCGAGCACCTCTCGCTCTCCGTGATCCACCGAGCCAACGGCGGGTGCGTCGGCCGCGTGGGTCTTCGGGGGCTGGACTGGCCGCACCGCAAAGTGGAGAGCCTATCGTATTGGATCGACCCGCGGTACTGGCGTGAGGGGCTCGCAACGGAGGCATCGTACTTCCTCTGCCGCGCCGCGTTCCGACACCTCGGGTTGCGCCGGATCGGTTCCCAAGCGTTGGACCGGAACTTCGCCTCGTTGCGCGTCCTGCGACGACTCGGATTCGTCGAAGAGGGGCTCGAGCGCCAGGCCGTGTGCGTCCGGGGGAGCTGCATGGACATGGTCTGGTTCGGACTCCTGAAGGACGAGCTTCCGCCGATACGCCGTCTCGAGCGGTACTGGAAGACGACCCCCGCCGGGCACGACGGGGCCGGGCGCGACTAATCGGGCAACCCGAGCCCTTTCCAAGCCGGGTACCGCAGGAGCGTGCCCTCGCAGACGTTCGCGACGTAGCGGCGCCCACACCGAAACTGCATGATCCGCTTTCCCTCGCGCGCGAGCTGCGCCCACCGCGAGGTCTTCTCGGGATTCTGTTCGATCCCCTCGAGGACCACGTCCCCGTGGGCGAACGTCACCGTGCGGAGCCCCTGAGCCCGCGTGCGGCCGACCGTGCAGCGCTTCGACCCCACGAGGAACTCGGTCCGGCCTTCGGCGATCGCTTGTCGCCAGACGTCGACCAGCAGCTCGCCGAGGCTCGGCCCGGTTCGCTCCATCCGAGCAACGGATGGCCGCCCGGACTCAAGTTCCTTCCGGCCCGGGCGCTCCGCGCGCCCGGGCCGTGTCGGTGGGCGGGGTCCGTTCAACCGAGCGCGTTGCCGCAAGCCGGGCAGAATTTGACGTCCGGCGGGACGGCGCGGCCGCACTTCGTGCACATCCGCTGGGGCTGCACGTAGACGACGGACGGCGGGGTCGGGTTCGGTTTGTGGGTGATTCCGAGGATCCCGCCGATCAGTCCGAGGATGAAGCCGATGATCAGCCCGCCCAGCCCGACCAGGCTCACGATCGAGAAGACGAGGACCAGTACGCCGAACACCACGTGGTGCTGCGGCATGACGAACAGGAGGACGCCGAAGACGATCACGAGCAAGCCGATGATCGCTTCGAGGGCCCCGTACCCCACGATGGCGCCCCCGAACGGACCGAACGACGCCCCGATTGCGGCGATGAGAAGTCCCCAGAGGAGAATGAAGATCCCTCCGATCAATGCGAGCACGAACGCCGCGGTCGGACGTTCGAGGGGCGCGTTCGGCTGTCCCATAGCCTGACCGGGGGAGGGAACCATGTTCTGCGGAGCCGACATTCTCTCTTCTCTGGTCCCGCCGGTGGCGAGACCACCATTTGGTCCGTTTCGTAGTATTTCTTCATATCGCTTAACCGGAATCGGGCGCTGCACTCGCTCGGAGGCAACCGCGGGGCAGTGTCGGGAGTTCTTGCCCCTCCGGCCTTGAGCCGTTCGCCGCCCCGCGGATGCCGGACGAGGACAGACTAAGCCCGCCTCCCGGACGTCCGGATTTGTTTATCGGCCAAGGCAGGACGAGGGGCCAGGACGACCGGATGCGCAAGGAGGATCTCGCCCGCTGCGGACATCCGGTCCACGGCCCGCCTCCTGCCTCGCGCCGGGAACCATCGGTGAGTCGTCGGGCACCCTTCGGCCCGGGCGGTGCTGACCCCTACTTCGGGGGCCCTGAAGCCCGACGAGGTCGTCCCGAGAGCCCACCGGCCTCACCGCACGAACGGCACGCGGGCGCCCGGCGTCCCGGGCGCACCGCGCTCGAATCGTCTACGAGGACGCCTTTACCAGGAGCTGGATCGTCGCCCCGCCACTCCAGGTCGCGCCGAACGCCCCGTCCGGGGAGAGCGCGGTCGGCTGATTGAACGTGCAGTTGAACGGCGCGGGGTAGACCAGGAGCGAGTACGCAGCTCCGGACGACTCCTCCCCGGTCACGTTCACGACCGAGCAGTCGGCGGTGTTGTAGCCGTAGACCTGGAACCGGACCCCATTGAAGGTCGTCCGGACCAATGGCTGGGGGGCGGTGCCCGTCCCGGCCCAGTCGAGAGCGGCGGTGCAGGAGTCGTAGGTCGTGTTGTTGACGGAGACGGAGCCCGACGGGACGCACGGCGGCGCCGCCGGCGGGCTCGTGGTCACGCGCACGACCACGAGCTCGGTCGCGTTGAGGCCCGTGGATCCCGGACCGTTGCTCTCGCCCACGAAGTGGTACGGCCACAGGCAGCCCGAGGTCCCGTTCACGGAGACCGTCGAGGCACGGAACTCGGCGGATCCGCTGGTCCCGTTTCCCGAGTACAGTTCGGCGATGAACATCGGGCAGGCGGCGTTGCCGACCGGGATCGCCGGGCCCATTTGAATCTCCACGTACGCCGGGCCGGGAGCGGCCTGCCAGGTAACGGATACGTTCAACGACTACTGGAACGACGGTCCGAAGAAGACGCACTGGCTCGGGGTGAGATTGTCGAGCACCAGCATCGTCCCCCCCGGCGCCATCTGGCATCCGTCGAACGGCGGCGTCAGCGGGGGCTCGGAGCCGCCGGTGTCGTAGATCATCGTCACGCCCAGCGACAGGGTCGCGAGGACCACGACGATCCCTATCCCTTCGACGAGCACCGCTCCACGCTTCATTCCCGCGCGCATCGGGAGACCTCGCCAAGCTAATTCGGTGACCGGGTGATATCCGCTCGCGAACGCGTTTGTGACGACCACTCCTTCTTGTCAGTTCGGACCTCCGCGCGGGCCGCCGGTGATCCGCACCGCCTGTCGGTCCCCCCGATGAGCGACGCTCCGCTCCCGCTCACGCTCGAGACGGCCCGCCGGCTCGCGGTCACGAAGCAGGGCCTTTCGGGGAAGCAGCCGTCCCGCCCCTCGGCCGCCGCGATCTGTTCCATCGTCCGCGAGATCGCGTACGTGCAATGGGATCCGGTCCCGATCGTCGCGCCGTCGCACATCCTCTCCCTCTGGGCGCGCCTCGGGGACTTTCGGGTGTCGGACCTCGAGCGCCTGCTCTGGAAGGAGCGCAAGCTCCTGCTGCACTGGACGCCGATGGCGTCGATCGTCCTGGCCGAGGATTATCCCCTGTACTCGTCGCTCATGACCCGGTATCCCGAGTCGCTGACGAGTTCCTGGGGGAACCATCGGATCCGGGCCCGACAGTTCCTGGCCGAGCACGCCGACCTCCGACGGACGGTCCGGCGCGAGCTCCGGAACGGCCCGCTCACGACGGGGCAGTTCAAGGAGCACGCGAAGACAAAGCGGAATGACGTCGAATGGGCGTTCTCGAGCGACCTCTCGCAGATGCTCTTTCACCTGCTCATGAGCGGCGAGGTGATGGTCGTCGGCCACGAGGGAAACCAGAACCTCTGGGGCCTGACCGAGCAGTTCCTTCCGAGCGAGGTGGAGACGGAGCCGCTCTCGAAGGAAGCGTTCGAGCGCGAATCCGCTCAACGGGCGATCCGAGCCCTCGGCACGGCGACCGCGCGCGAGATCACCTACTACTTTCCCCGCGGTCGCTACGAGCGGCTGCAGGCGGCGCTGGACGGGCTGGAGGAGGCGAGCGCGATCCGCCGGGTCGCGGTCGACGGGGTCGCGGACCGGAAGGTTCGGTACGTGCACACGCAGGACCTCCCGTTGCTGGCGACGGTCGACTCTTCCGGTTGGGAGCCGAGGGTCTCCCTGCTCCCTCCGTTCGACAACCTGATCGGGAGCAGCGCTCGAACGAAGAGTCTCTTCGGCTTCGACTACGTCCGCGAGCAGTTCCTCCCCCCGGAGAAGCGACGGTACGGAACCTACGTGCTGCCGATCCTGTGGGGGGAGCGGCTCATCGGGAGGATCGACCCACGGATGGACCGGGACCGGGGGGTGCTCATGGTCAACTCGGTCCACGCCGAGCCCGACGCCCCTCGGGACCGGGAGCTCGCTGCTCGGATCGGCGAGACGATCGACCGGCTGGCAGCGTTCCTCGGTGCGGGCCGGGTCGCCTACTCCCGAAAGGTCCCGGCCGCCTGGCGAAGTTCGCTTCGGTGAGCCGGTCGAGCACGGGGCGGGCGGCGCCGCGCGAAGTCGAAGAGCTCGGCGTCGGACGGGAGAGAGCGGCGCTGGTGCATCTCCCGATAACTTACGGCTACCGCACGTTTATAGAGCCAGATTTACACCCACCCCAGCCGATGTCGACCGGTCGCCCTCGAGGAGAACGGGGTCGACGCTGGTCGACCGTTCTTTCGGTTCTGGTGGGCGTGCTCGTCGGTGCGGTGGTGGCCGCGGCGCCCGTCCTCGGGCTCGGCCCGTCGGGGACGGCCGTCCCGGGTCCGGCCCCGGCTCCTCACTCCCCGGCCGCCGTCGACCCGCAGTTCCTCCCCACGATCCTGACCAGCACGAACGCGACGACCGACGGTCACTTTGGACAGTCGATCGCGGTCAGCGGCTCGACCGTGGTCGTGGGCGCCCCCGACGAGATGGCGTACGTCGGGGGCTACTACGACGACGGCCTCGTCCACGTCACCAACCTGAAGACCGGTACGACCAAAGTGCTCGCGGGCCGGGCCAGCTCGAACGTCGGCGCCTTCGGTTGGTCGGTCGCCATCGATAGCAGCTACATCGTGGTGGGAGCGCCGGGCGAAGGGTTCGGCAGCACCTACGGCGTGGTCGGCACCGGCCATGTCTTCGTCTACAACTCGACCACCTTGGCCGAGGTCGCCTCCTACGCCAGCCCGAACGCCCAGTACTGGTACGACGAGTCGGACTCCCGGGACTGGAACGACGAGTTCGGGGCCTCGGTGGCGATCAGCGGCGACCTGATGGTCGTGGGCGCCCCCGGCGAGAACGCCTCGGGCCAGTTGGCCGCCGGCCATGCGTACGTCATCAACATCCAAACCGGCGCGACGATCATGCTCGCGAGCCCGTTCCCGGAGGCCGCCGCGTACTTCGGAGGGGCCGTGGCGATCAGCGGCGACTACGTCGTCGTTGGCGCCCCCGACCAAGGGATCTTCAGCATTGGAGGTGCCTACCTCTACTCCGCGATCACGGGGGACCTCATCGAAACCTTCACCAGTCCCGGGGCCAGCATCGGCGAAAGTTTCGGCGCGTCGGTCGCCATCTACTGGCCGACGGTCGCCATCGGGGCGCCCTTCCAGACTGTTCCACATCCTTGCCCGGCGGGAATCGGCGAGGGGCAGTGCGGCGCGGTCTACCTCTTCAGCCTCGTCGGAGGTCCGACGACCACGCTCCTGAATCCCGACCCCACGACAGAGGCGGAGTTCGGAGCTTCCCTTTCGATGGATTCGGCGCTGGTCGTGGTGGGGGTGCCCGACGAGGACGTGGGGATGTCCGTGGGGACCGGGTCGGTGCTCGCCTTCAGTCGGGTCTCCGGTGAGTTGATCAACTCGACGTTCAGCCCACCGGAGTGGCCGTCGGGAGCCGATTTCGGCACCGCCGTGGCGCTCAACGCCACGGCCGTCTTCGTCGGAGCCCCGGACGAGCACGCGGCCGGGTTCGTGGGGGCCGGACACGCCTTTGTGTTCGACAAGATCCCTCTCTCGATCGGGGCACCGTATCTTCAGTACGGCGGGACCGGTTTCGGTGAGTCCGTCAGCATTCAATCCGAGGTCACCGCGATCGGCGCTCCCAACGCCTCCGTCTCGGGGATGGCCGCGGCGGGCCAAGCGTACCTGTCGAGGTCAGAGCTCGGACCTCTGGTCGCGTTCAATGGGTCGCAGGCGGGGGAAGAGTTCGGGGCCGCGGTGGCGGCGAGCCCGACGTACTTCGTCGTCGGCGCGCCCGGAGCGGACGGAGGAGAAGGGGAGGTCTTTGTTTACTTCACTTCGAGCGGCCTGCTGGATACGACCCTCGGACCGGGGGTCTCGGGGGCGGCACTCGGAACAGCGCTGGCGCTCAGCGGGGACACCCTCGTGGCCGGCGCTCCCGGAGTACACGACGCGGTGGTCTATGACCTATCGACCAACAACCTCCTGACGACCTTCACGGGGCCGGTCGGCTCCGGCCTGGGGGTCTCGGTCGCCGTCTCCGGCACCACCGTGGTCCTCGGCGCGCCGGAGTGGGATCTGGCGTACGTCCTCAGCCTCAGCCCGTCGGTCGAGTACACCGTGGTGGAACCTCCGTTCGGCGTCCTGGGCGCGTTCGGCACCTCGGTCGCCGTCGCCGGCGGAACGATCGTCGTCGGGGCCCCCTCCGCGTCCGGAGGCGGCCAGGCGTATGTCTACTCGACCACCACGGACGCATTGCTGCTGACGCTGTCGGACCCCAACGCGACGTCGGGCGGGGCGTTCGGCACCGCGGTGGCCGACAACGGGGCAACGATCGTAGTCGGAGCCCCCGGCGAAGAGCCGTACGCGAGTGCTTCGGCGGGCAACATCTTCCTCTACGGCGCAGGTTCCGGCGCGGTGCTCGATCGGTACAACGCGCCGGTCCCGACGCCCGATGCGAGGTTCGGTTACTCGATATCTATCGGCGCGGGCGGCAAGATCCTGGTCGGAGAGAGTCCCACCACTGCACATGTGGCGTACGGCGCCCCGGTGGAACTGTTCTTCTTCTGAGTCGCTCGTCTCCTGCGGGGAACCATCAGGGCCGGACCGGCGAAGGGGCGCTCCGCGGAACCGGGGCGGGGCGCGGGCTCGCCACGCTAAAAGTGGGCCGGTCCCGCCGCCTCGATGTACTCCGCGAGGGCGGTCCAGTTCCTCCGACGGGCGTATCGGATCAGGTGCCCCGGATGAAAGTACAGGTTTGCGAGCTCGGCGCGGTCGGAGTCGGAGAGGAGGTCGCTCTCGAACTTCACCGCCGGAGCGCCTCCTTCGAACAGTTGATTGCATCCGAAGCAGTACGATCCCTTCGCGGCCATGGCCGCACGCTTCTCAAGCATCGGGTCGGTTGAGCACCGGGAGCCGACAAATTTACTTTCCGCTCCGCAGTGACGGGATGGAACGCGCGGTCTCCGCCCCCCGGGGGGAGGGTAACGCCGATCACTCGGCCCCTTGCCGCTACAGGGGGTTCGCGCGGTTGCCGACGCCATGGAGGTTCGGCCACCGGCGTTGAGGCGGCGGGGACGGAGAGCCAACGCTCATTAATGGGTAGGCTTCGCCGTCACTTCGGGGCGACGCGCGGAAGGCCTCCGGCCCTTCCGGCGAGCACCTCGTACCGAAGGGAGCCGGGACCTCGATGGCCTCACGTTCGCGGGCAAATCCGGCGCCGCCGACGGGCTTTCGTGTCGTTCGGAACGTCGCGCCGGGGCGCCATCGCCTGCTCGAGGTGTTTCCCGGGCTCGATCGGCTGACCGCGTTCCACCGGTATCCGGTGTCGGCGAAGCGACGCGACCGCCTCGCGCGGGCGACGCACGTCGAGGTGATCGCGCGACCCGGGGAGTTCATGTACGTGGCGCCCCGAGCGATGCCGAAGGACGCCGACCCCCGGTGGAAGCCGATCGTCAGCCCGACCGACTGTATCGTGATCGGTGGAGAGCACCTTCAACGAAGTCCAGCGATGGTCCTCTTCCTCGACATCATTCACGAGACGTTCCATCTGCTCCAGCGGCAGCACGGGCGTGAGCTCTGGGACGAGAAGTACTCGTACGTGGACCGGCCGACCGAACTTGAGGCGTACGCGTACACCCTGGCGGAGGCAAGGAGGCTCGGCGCGTCCCCCGCGTTCCTGCGGGAGTATCTGAAGGTCGAATGGACCACCCCCGGGCAACACCTCCGACTCCTGCGGAACCTGGACGGCTACCTCGGCCGCGACCGGCCGAGCCGCTGACCCTCGCGGTCGCCGCGAAGAGTCGGTGATCCTCGGGGTTCCGCGCCCCGGGCTCTGGGAGTCCGACGACCTCCCGCTCCCTCGGACGCAAGCCTACAATACCCGGGGGAGTTCGGGCGAGCGCCCGAGCTGGGACGATGTCTCTGGCCAGTCGCGCCTTGCCACTCGCGCTCCTCGTCCTGACCGTTCTCGCGATCCCGACCGGGGTCGTCCACGTCGGTGGAGCCTCGGTCGCAGTGCACGGTCCGGGGACACTCCTGGTCGGCCGTCAGGATGCCCCGAACCCCACCGAGACCACGGGGGCGTACTCCGCCGACCCGGTGCCCGCCCTGAGTAGCCTCGCCTACGATGCCGAAAGTGGCTGGTTCCTGGGGACGACCCCACAGACTCCGGCGGGGAGCTCGCTCGTCGCGTTCTCTTCGACGAACTACACGATGGTCGCGAACGCCTCGTTCCCTCGAGAGGGAGTGGGCTCCTTCGCCATCGACTCCGTGAACGGGAGCGTGTTCGATGTGCTCTCGAACGGGTCGATCGCCGTCCTGTCGGAAGATCGGCTCGCGCTCGTGGCCGAGATCCGGTCGGAGTCGTTCCTCGGGCCGATCCGATACGACCCCATCAACGGCGACCTGTACGCGGGAACCACGACCGGCGTGGCCCAGATCGACCCGCAGAACCTCTCGCTCCTATCGGAGACGCCCGTCGTCGCGGCGCCGTGGGCGGTCGATACGTCGAACGGGAACGTCGCGCTCGTCGGGACCGACAACGTGACGCTCCTCTCCGGTACCAATCGGTCGATCCTCGCCACCCTCCCGGGCCTGACCGGTGGCTGGGACGCGATGAGTTTCGACCCGGCGAGCGGAAACTTCTACTTTCTCAACGTCTCGACCTCCTCCTACTCCGCCGCCTCGCCCGGCGAAGTCTATGCGATCAACGGCACTTCGGGCCACCTCGTCGCGACGCTCGATTTACCCTCGATGCGCGAGGTCTTTCCCGCGGTCGTGCCGTCCGAACGACGGATCTACATCGCCGGCGCGACCGGGATCGAGGCGATCTCGGACTCGACGAACTCGGTCGTCGGAACGTTCGACCTCGCCTGCCTTCCGGGCGCGCTGGTCTCCGACGGCGCCAACGGCGACCTGTACGTGCAAGCCCTCTGCGACTCGGGCATCACGGTCTTCGGGTTCTCTGAAGCGAAAAGCGCGGAGACCGTCTCGGCCGCCCCCAGCACCCCGAACCCCGGAGAGCAGGCCACCGACTTCCTGGCGGCCGAGGATCCGTTTTCGGGAGTCGTCCTCACCGCCTACCTGCTCGACAGTGGCGCCGGGGAGCTGTTCGCGGTCGGCCCGTACGAGGTGACGTTCTCGGCGGCCCTTCGGACGCTGGGGGCGAACTGGACGGTCTCGCTCGTGTCGTCGACCGGTGTGACGGAGCGGATCGCGAGCCCCGACCCGACGATCACCGTCCTGGTGCCGAACGGCAGCTATCGCTACTCCATCAGCCTCCCGGCCGGTTACGTGGCGTCCCCTTCTTCCGGTTCGGTCACGGTCTCGGGGGCCGCCGGACGAGTGACCGTGACGATCTCCTATGCTGGGTGGCTTTGGGCGACCCTCGGTGGGCTGGGCGCCCTTCTTGGTGCGCTCGCCGTGGTTTGCCGACGCTCGTGGACTCGACTGGTCTCGGCCCGCGCGCCGAGCCGCGCGAGGCTCCTGTGGGACCTCGAACACCCGTTCGAGCCGAAACCAGTTCGGCCCGCTCCCGAGGAAAAGGACCCACTTCGTCGGTGAGACCTGAACTTCAGGATCCATGCCACCTCCGAAACCCGGAGGCGAACCAGCTGCGACTGCCTGTCCGTCACAAGGTGCCAAACCAGCCGCCCTGGGCCGGCGAGGCCCCGGGGGTAAGAACGCGCCGCACGGCCCGGTCAAGAGCTACAACGCCGAGGAGAGGATGAACTCGTTCCCGTCCGGATCGGCCACCACCACGCGGACGACCGTTACCTCGCCGCGGTGCATCGTCCACGGCTCGTCCACGATCGACCCTCCGTTCTCCTTGACCACGGTGGTCGCCGCCACGGGATCGGTGCAATGGAACAGGATCCCGCTCACCGTGCCGGGTGGGCGGCCCCCCTCGCCTTTCCCTTGAACGTGCATCAGCAGACGAGTCGTCGTTCCGGGGATCTTGAAGACGGCGCGGGGCACGTTGGGCGTCGGCCGCTCCTCCTCGAGTCCCAGGACCCGGGAGTAGAACCCGCGGGCCCGACGCAGGTCGGTCACGTGCACGGTGACGGCCTGGAGCCCTTCGATCACCCGGGGCATGGGTCGCCGACAGCGGGACGTGGGATGAATCTTTTCACCGGCGTCATCGGGCCGAGGGCCGGGCGATCCGCCTCGGACTCTCTTCGGGCGACCAGATCTACTGATCGAGCGCGGCGACCGACCGGGTCGGACGGTCGCGGAACGTGCTCGAGCGAACCGAAGCGGCTCGGCCGCGCGGCGGTTTCGATTCGGCTCACCGCTCGCGAGTTTTTTCGAGGACCAGGTCGAAGTAATGCCAGTGCTTCGGCCCCTCGTACGACCGACCTTCCTCGACCGTCTCTCGCAGGAGCTCGACCCGGTAACCGCGGGCGAGCGCACGAACCTGCCGCGCCGAGTGGAACGTCATCGGTCGGACGCCGGCCCACTCGTCGTGGTCCCCGAACAACTGACCGGCGAAGTGCCCGCCGGGGGGGAGGGAACGACGGATCTTCGCCCACAGGGCGGGGAACTTCGTGGGGGCACAGAACGGCAGAGAGAAGCTCGCGTAGACCAGGTCGGACTTCGGAAGCTCGAGGTCCTCCATCGAAGATCTCACTAGCGTCAGGGACGGCCGAAGTCGGGGAGGGACCCGTCGCGTCAGGAATCGGAGCGCTTCGGGCTGCTGGTCGATCGACGTGACCTTCCAGCCCCGACGCAGCAGTTCGAGCGAGTCCGTCCCCGCGCCGCTCCCGAGGTCGACGGCCGACCTCGCCCCGCGGGCTTTCGGTTCCCATCCGACGTGGTCCAAGGTCCGTAGCAGGAGCTCTCGCGGCGGTCGGCGAGCGGTCCATCGGTAGAAGCCCGGCCAATCGTGCGTTACGGGCCCCTTCCGGGTCGGTGGCACAGCGCGTTCGCAGCTTCGCGCTCTACATCAAACTGCGGGTCGCCCCGGAGGCCCCCACGGGTCGAGAGGGAACGCTCCCGTCTTCCGCGGGAGCGCGCGTCCCGAGCGCCACGTACGGGGGAGCGGCACGGACCCTCAGAGCAGCGCAGTACCAACTCGTTCTCACCAATGGATGCGCCGCGGGGCCACGGAAGTCACCGAACGGAGTAGAGCCCCGTCTTCCGGTCCCACTGGATCCCGCCGCTGCGGTAGGCGGTCCACAGGATGGCGGCGGCGAACTGCCGCCCGAACAGTCTCGCCTCGGGGGTCTCGAGCGGAGGGTTGCTCGGCGGGGCGTCGCGAGGCAGCACCCGGAACCCCGAGTGCCGGAGGTGCTCCCACAACGGCCCGGCCCCGGTCGGCGGGTAGCCGTACTTGACCACGGCGGGGATCTCCTTCAGCGCGCGCTCGATCGGATCTCCGACATCGCACCGCACCTGCAGCTCGGCCATGCTCTCGCTCGCGTCGGGCGCCGGATCGCCCGTGGGTGGCCCGGACTCCTTCGACCCCCCTAATGAACCTCTCGCGGCACCGGCAGCTCCCGTACCGAGGAGGAAGAGGGCTCTCGGCGCGACTCGTCCGGTCCGGTTCCGGCCGTCCGACCCATGACCGAGGCCGCGCGGGCACGAGCCGTTCTCTCCTTGTCCCGAGCCGGTCGAGATCTCGAGGTGGCGCTCGGGGTGGGCTGCGGATTCTGGTGACGCTCATGTAGGGCGCGGCGTTGGAACGCACGCCGTGGGTGCGTCGGGGAACGGAGGCGCGCAGAGGTCCCCGACCCGCGTACTCCGGCACGCCAACTTTCGCCGCTTGTGGATCGGCTCGGTCGCTTCGGCGGCCGGCGCCTCCATCGGGTCGATCGTGATCGTGTGGCTCGTCTACAGCACGACCCACTCACCGATCGCGATCTCCCTGCTCGGGGTCTTTCAGTTCCTTCCGACGCTCCTCTTCGGGCTGCTGGCGGGCGCGCTCATCGACCGGTGGGACCGGCGACGTCTCATGCTGGCGTGCGACGTGGCCCGCGCCGTCTGCTTCGGCGCCCTCGCGCTCTTTGTCCTGGTCTACGGCGCAAGCACAGTCGTCCTGATCGGAGTGGTCTTCGCGGTCGCGGCGTTCAGCACGGCGTTCCGTCCGGCCACGAACGCGTCGATCCCGCGGCTGCTCCCGCTCGACGAGGTGACCGACGGGAACGGCCTGCTCCAGGGGGGCAGCACCATCGCCTCGTTCATCGGCAGCCCGATCGGGGGCGTGCTCGTCGTGACGCTCGGTGCCGTCGTCGGGCTCGCCCTGAACGCGCTCACGTTCGCGATCTCGGGCTCGATGATCTTCATGATGGTCATCCCGGCCGCGAAGAGCGCCGGGCCGCTGCCCTCGGCGCGACCGTCGATCCTCTCGGAGGTGGGCGAGGGGCTCCGCTACCTGCGATCACAGACCGCGCTCTTCGTCATCACGATCACGGCGATGGGAGCGAACTTCTTCCTCTCGATCTGGGGGGGATTCACGGTCATCTACGTCGCCGTTCAGCTGCACCAGGGCGCGACGGGATTCGGCATCGTCCTCGCGGCCAACACCGCCGGTTTCGCGATCGGGGCGCTCCTTCCCGGGCGGCTCCACACCGAGCGCGCACCGGGGATCTGGCTCCCGGCGTCGTGGGGGATCGTCGGGTTCCTGATCGTCGGTCTCGCGCTCACGTCGTCCCTCCTGCTCGCGGTCGCGCTCACCCTGACGGCGGGCCTGCTCCTCTCCCTCGGGAATACCACGTGGATCTCCGGGGTCCAGAAGTCCGTGCCGGACGCGATGTTGGGTCGGTACTTCGCGACCGACGAAGCCGGGAGCTTTGCCATGATCCCGGCGGGGGTCGCCGTGGGGGGTGTCCTCGTACTGGTGGTCGGAATTTCCAACAGCTACCTGATCGCCGGCGTCGGGTCGGTCCTGATCAACCTGATCCTACTGCTCTCCCCCGCCGTACGCCGCTGGGGTAGGTGAGGACGGGCGGGACGGGCACGCCGTCGGTGCCACACGGTCGGTCCCGCGCACACCCCCCCGGGAGAACGGCGCGGAACGGATCGCTGGTCCGTCGTGCCCTCACGCGGGGAGAGCAATCCTTCGGTCGGAATTCCTGGGCTTTGCCCCCCGTGCTTGAAACCGGCCGACGGCGCTCAGGGCAGTTTTCGACACCGACCCGTTCGATGCGCGTAGCGTCACCGGTGCTCCGCGAGGATTGGCACGGATTCCGTGCCGAACCGCTCTCACCCCGCGCCATCGGCGGCCTGATGTAGTATCCCGTCTATGGAGATGCGAGATGCCGAAGAAGGGCGGGAAGAAGAAGGGTAAGTCCAAGAAGCGTTAACGGATCGGCTACGCCGTTTAGAACGCTCCCCAAGGGGATTGCTTGCGAGGACCGCTCGCCCCACCACAAGAGTCGGGGGATGTCTTCGGATCCCCTCCCCGGGAGATTTTGCGTCCGACGAGAGCGGTTACCTCCGCTGCGCGGTGTCTCCGTCGCGCACTACGTCGACCCGATCTCGAAGTGACGGGCATCGGCCCGTGCGGGCCGCATCTGGTCGATCGAGCCCACGAGCCCCTGCTCGCCAATCTCCGGCCAGAAGGCCCGCCTCCGCACCCGGGCGGCCGCCGGGGGACGATGGCGAAACGGCAACTTTGGCTCAGCCCTGATGCACTTCGTGGATCTCGTCCGCCACGAGACCGTGGGCCTCCCGGTGGACGCGCGCCGCGGCTTCCGGCGACGGTGCCTCGACGAGGCAGTAGATCGTCTCGCTTCTTTCATCGACCCAGTAGCTCTTGTAGTCGACCCCGTGCTTTCCCTGTACCTTCAGGTCCTTCGCGTGGGCTTCCGCAACGGCGGCGGTCGTGACTCCCTTCACCTTCCGGTGGGTGTCCATGTAGAGGGGCATGGAGGCTCCGAACTGTGTTCGGAGGAAAAACCTTCCGAACGGTCCGGACCGAATCGCCCCGGAGCTCCCCCGTCGCGTACCATCGCCCTAGCGTTGCCGGCGGTCCCCGGGCATCGCAGTGCCGGGGCGATCGAGACGACCCCACCGGCCCCGGAGACCGATCTCGGGGCCGGCCGATGCAATGCCTCCGGGCAAGGGAGCCCGGAAGGGAGAGACCGGAACCTTCCCTCAAGACGACGCGGAGCGTCACCGGCACGGGCGGCTCGTTGGCAAGCCGTTCTCGGGTGAACCAGCGCGGACGAGCCCGCCGAGATGGAATCCGACCCGCTCGGAGCGAGACTAGGCGGCACGGCGGAGATACCCCTCCGACCGAGTCGCCGGGTGGCTGTAGTAGTAGATACCACTACTATAATTATCACAACTACCATTGCGACGGGGGGGCCTATGGTCGACTCGCTCCTGTCGGTGATCCGGAGCGTCACCCGCGCGTACACACTCGCGGTACTCGCCGGCTCTCGAGTGCCGATGACGGCCTATCGCATCGCTTCCCTGGCGGAATTGTCCCCTCCCAATGTCTACGTGGAGCTGCGGAGGTTGGCGAAGGCCGGGGTGGTGGAGGAGAGGGAGCGGGGATGGCTGCTGGTGGACGAGCGAGTGCGTGCCTTCTGCGAGGGCCAAGGGCCGCTGTTCTCCCGGCGCTACACCCTCGAAGCGAAGCGCAGGTGGAGCCGGGAGAATCGAGCACGGATTGCCGAGCTGAAATCGCGACCCCTGCCCCGAACGGAGGAGTGGAAGGGCCGGCCGCCCAGGTTGATGCGCGAGTTTAGCCGGTCCCCAACAAAGAACCGGCTGCTCCGGGCCGCGGGCCTGAGGGAGTCCCGCCACAAGAGCCGATGACCGCCCCTGACGAAATCGGGGCTATCCTGACCAGGATTCGGGAAGACGACCGCCGGATTCTGTACTTCGCCGCCCTGCTACGTCGAGAGGCCGGCTTGGGAACGGACGACCTGGTCGTGGTGGGCGGATCCGCCATTGAGATCTACACCCAAGGCGCGTATGTCTCCGGGGACCTCGACATTTGCGCGCCACGAGAGTCCGTCGCGACGGTGCTCTCGGCGTGGGGTTTCAAGCAGCCGGGCCGAGAGTGGGCTCGGCTCGACTGGAAGATCGTGCTCGACGTGGTAGGGCCTCGGGTGAGCGGGTCCATGCGGCTTTCGCGTGTCCTGGCCACGCCCTACGGGCCCGTCCGAGTGGGCTGCATCGAAGACCTGATCATCCGTCGACTCGCGCTCGTAAAATTCTGGAGCGAGCCCGAGGAGTATCGCAACGCCTTGCTGCTAGTTGCCATTCCTGGGATCGACTGGGACTATCTCGAGTTCCTCGCAAGAAGAGAGAACCTTTCCGAAGAACTGGTACAGCTTCGGGGCACTTCGAGGGGTGCCCGAGCGCGCCGAAGATCGTAGCCAATTCCCGGGCCCCTCGCGATTGATCGCGTGCCTCCGGGAGCAGACCTCGGGAGGTTGTCCTGGGGCGGCGCCGTCGCTCGGGGCACGCGCCGGGGCGTTCGCGCCCCGCTCGACAAAACGCGGTATCCGAACCTTGAAGTAGCGGGGCACCGACTGATTGATGGGTCATGGCGGCCGGGTTCAAGCAGACGCGTCGGGAGGCCGGGACCCCCGAGCCCCCGTCCCCCGAAGGGGGTCGACCGGCCGACGGAGCGAGCCTGAGCATCGGGCTCGCCAGTACGCTGGCCGCGCGACACGAGGAGCTCCTCGAGAAGGGCCGCCGGGACCGCCGTCGGTGGCTGTGGATCGGGGCGCTGGCCGTGGCGGTGGCCGCGCTGTCGATCCTGGCCGCGCTCTCCTACTACGATGTCGGCAAGGTCGACCGCGCGACGAGTTCGAACGACCCGACTTCGTACTACGGCGCGCTCGGAGCGGCCCTCGCGACCGCCCGTGCATCGTTCTGGAGTTGGCCCGCAAGCGGCCCCGGGCTCGTGTTCGCGGAGGGGCTCGACTCGCCCACTCCGCTCGGCCCGGCCGTGAACACGACCCACTTGGGCGCGGTGTCGTGTGCGCCCACGCTGATCTCGACGCCCTCGGGCTCCCTCCCCGCATTCCGGGGTGCCCTCACTTCGGGACGGGCCCCGGAATGGCTGTACGCCTTCCTCGCGACCGGCAACACGCTCGTCGTGGTCGCGGTGGTCAACGGCACCTCGGCCGTCGTAGCGACGACCCCGACCAATGGGGCGTGCTACAACGGTCCCAGCGCCCTCAACACGGTCCCGATCGACAGCGCGATCGCCGGGGGAACCGCAGGTGCGACCTCCACGAGCTCCAAGTTTCTGACCAAGGCGAGCGGGAACTCGACCGGGGTCAGCGCCGAGTTCTACCTCGTGCCGCCGGGGTACCTGATGGGCCCGCCCGGTGGCGACCCGATGTGGATCGTGACCGACACGACCTGCGCCCTCTACGGCAGCTCGTCGGTCTCGGGTTCGACCTTGACCTCGGTCGTTGATGCCAGCACGGACAGCCTGGTCTCCCAGAAGGCGACCGCGGTGACCTGCTGAGGCCCCGGGTCCGAACGCGGCGGTCGAACCTTACCTCACCCATCCGCCGCGCCCTGCGACGGGCCCGGCGCCGAGCCAACCGACCTCAATGGTTCGGGGCGCTCCATCGCGCGGACCGCGGCGGCGAACGACGACCCGACGTTGCGAGGGTCGAGCGGCGCCGACGACCGTCGGCTCGTACGGCTCGGAGCCCCTGAAGTCCCGGGTCCGCCGCGGACTGCGCCAAGGGCCGGTCGCGCGCGGCTCCAAGTCCCCCCGGGGCTCGAACCCGGTGCGGCAGACGAGCCCGTCATCGTCGCGCTGTTGAGAATGCGCCGCGCGCGAGATCGTCCAGCGTTCTTCGGCGTCAGCGGGGCTATGGGTTAGGCTATCTTCGCCGGGCGGCTCGGGGGACTCGAGCAGGATGGAGCCCGTCGCTCCGGCGAACTCTCCGCGCCGCCGGCCCTCGCGGCGGCGGAAGGTCGTGGCCGCTCTCGTCGTCGTCGGCCTCGTCACCTCGGGCATCTTGGTGTTTGAGGTCTACGCTCCATTCGACTCCAAGGGGGTCATCGCCTTCGAGGAGTCGGGCCTGCCCTCCGGCACCAACTGGTCGGTCTACTTGGACACCCCGGGCGGAAGAGAGGCCTTTCAGTACGCGACGACCGGCTCGGGACTGGCGGACTCCAATGTGATCCTGTTTCTCGAACCGAGGGGGCAGTACTCGTACTCGGTCCAGACGAGCCTGCTGGGAACCGGCTATGCCCCGAGTCCCTCTTCGGGAGTGGTTCAGGCGGGAGGGTTCACGGCGTACATCCCGGTGCACTTCGGACTGGTCACCCAGATCAGTCAGGTCTTGCTTCCAGGAACCCCAGTGGAAGGGGTGTGCGACTCCAACGCCACGTGGTCGGAGAGCGGGTGTACTCCCGGACAGTACGTCTGGGACCTGTACCCGGCCGTCGCTCCGAGTGTCACCTATGACAGTGTCCTGTTCTCGGTCGTCACCAGCTTGGGCGGGAACTACACCGTCCCCGGCGGCCCCGGAGGATTTTCGTTGCTGATCTCGCCCGGGTCCCTCCAGTCCGAGATCAGCTCGACGGCGATGGGCGGCCACCTCTGGATGTCGACGAGCTGGACCACGTACAACGCCTCGGTGTTCGGTTGGACGAGCATCCGAGGGATCGTCACGATCCGGATCGACGTCGGGGACGTCGACACCGAGGGGATGGGTCTCAGGTTCATCGTGAGAGGGGTCGGGGAGTTCCAAGGCAGCACCCCTCCCGTCGTTCTCGAGTGAACGTAAGGCTCCGGTCGGATCGGGGCGTCGACTCGTACCCACCCCAAGCCTCCGTCCGGTCGGCCCGAGCGCGGGTCCGATGGCCTCTCGTCCAAAAACTGATACGGCCGAAGAAGGTTCGTCCCGCCCGCCGGCGGCGGTACGGGAGCGTGCGGTGAAGCGAGGTAGGGGCCCAGGGTGCCACGCGAGCCCCTTGGTCCACGTCGGGGTCGTCGTCTCCCTCCTTCTGATCGCCGCCCCGAGCCTCGCTCTCTATCACGGCGCCGGGTCGCTGCCGGGGCGGGCGGGTCCGGTTCCGGCGCTGGGGCCCGCCGCGACTTCCTCTCCCGCCTCCCGGAACCAAGTGGACTCCGTCCTCGGACCGGCGGCTCCCGGGGTCTCCCCGCCGCTGGAGACGCAGTACACTCTGTTCCTGCGAAACCAGACCCTCCGGCCCGGGGACGTTCTGCCGTCCCCGAGGTTCGAGCCGTGGTACGTGGCCTACGACCCGACCCTCGATCTGCTGTACATGGTCTCGGACTGCAAGGTCTACATCGTGAACCCTAGTACGCTGTCGGTCGAGGGGACGCTCCGGGCCGCGAACGGGTGCGGCGTCCTCTACCTCTCGTCGACGGGAGACCTGTACCTGAGCAATCGCTCCCACATCGCCATCGTCGACCCCGCCAACGACAGCCTCGTCTCCCGGATCAGCGCACCGCAAGCAGGCCAGACCACCTACGGTCTGTTCGTCTACGATCCCCTCGCGAATGCGATCGTGGTGGGGAACGCACTGAACGAGAGCGCGAACGTGGTGAACTTGACCCTGGGACGGGTCGTCGCGAAGCTGTCTACCGACATCCTCGTCGTGGACGGGGCGTACGACCCGGTCAACAAGGAGCTCTACCTCGCCAACTACGAGAACAACTCCCTCGCGATCGTGAATTCGACGACGTGGGCGACGACCACGGTCGCGCTATCGGACACGTACTTCGGCTTCATGCAGGGCGTCACGGTCGACTCGCAGACCGGAAACGTCTACCTCACCACGGAGTTCTACTGCCCCGGCTGCTTCGGCACGGACTACGTGGTGGAGGTGTCGGGAAGCACCTCGGCGGTCCTGAACGCCACCAGCATCGGGGCGTACGCCACCGGCATCGTGTACGATTCGGGGAACGGCCTACTGTACGTGGCGTGTTCCGTCCAGGACCGGATCTATGCGCTCACCGCCAATCTCTCGCTCGCCGCGACGATCTCCGTTAACGCTCCGTCGATCGGGTTGACGGGAGAGTGGTGGCTGAGCTACGTCCCCCAGCTCGACACGATCTTTGCCCCGACGTCGTACCAGGCGTCCCTGGTCGCGATCTCGGACGAATCCCAGGAGGTCTACGCCACCCTCGGCGGACTCACCGAACCCCTGGCGATCGCCTGGGACCCGATCCTCGGCTGCGCCGTCATCGGGGACTACTTTGCGAATCGGCTCTACTTCGTGAACGCGACCCGCTACGAGGTCGTCCAGGAGGTCTCGCTCGGGGGCTCGCCGCGGGGGATCACCTACGACCCGAGGACCGGGGACTTCTGGGTGGGACTCGGAGGGCTCACCGGCGATGGGGGGATCGCGATCGTCAACGGAACGACCGGCGCGGTGAACTCGTCGCTGGAGTCGAAGGTGTGGAACAACGCTCCCGCCTACGACCCGGAGCAGGACCGGATGTTCGCCCCCACGATCACGTCGAACGTCGTGGACATCTACAACGCGTCGTCCCTCACGCTCGTCGGGAACGTCGTGCTCGGGGACCAGACGAATGCGGCGTTCGACCCCGGGAACGACCGGGTCTACGTCTCGGACGAGTCGGCCAACAACGTGAGCGTGATCAACGCGAGCAGTGACGGGTTCCTCGAGAACATCACGGGGGTTCCGGGGCCGGACTCGATCGTGTACGACGGCGCGACGAGCCACGTCTACACCGCGGACGAGAGCGCCCCGAACATCACCGCCATCGATCCGACCTCGGACGAGATCGCCCGGAACTACCGCTTCACCTACCCGGACGAGCTCCTGCCGGGGGAGTCCGGTACCTCGCTGTACGTGACGGGCGGAGACTCCAACATCACCGACCTCAATCTGTCCGACGGGGCGGTCGACCAGCTGGCGGCCGGGGCGGAGACGTACGGGCTCGCATGGCTCCCCTCGGGGGTCCTCGCGGCGACCGACCTGAACGGTACGGCCTACTTTCTGTCGGGCGAGAGCACCGCCGCCCTGACCACCCCGATCCTCAGCATCCTCCCGTCGCGGCTCGCCGCGGACGCTGCGACCGAGGTGACCACGACCGTCACAGGGGGAGTCGCCCCGCTCGAGTACCTCTACGCGGGCTTGCCGGCCAACTGCGTCGCCCCCAACGCCACGCGATTCTCGTGCAGTCCGACGACCGAGGGAGTGTACAATGTCTCCGTGACCGTGAAGGACGCCGAAGGGGCGCGTACGACGGCGACGGCGATGATGTGGGTCGGCTCGGCTTCGTCCTACCCGGTCAGTTTCACCGAATCGGGACTGCCCGCGGGGACCCGGTGGTGGGTCAACCTCTCGGTCACGCAGACCTTCTCCTCGACGACGACGACGCTCCAGTTCTCCCTTCCGAACGGCTCGTACGACTACTCCGTGCGATCGGCGCAACCGTCGTACCTCCCGTCGATGGCCACGGGCTCGCTCTCGGTCGCGGGGCACTCGGTGAGGGTGAGCGAACGGTTCTCGGAACGGGAGTACGAGGTGACGTTCACCGAGTCGGGGCTTCCCAGCGCGTCGGACTGGTGGCTCAACGTCACGGGCGGCTCGAGCACCCTCTCCATGAGCGCGACCGTGCAGGTCGACCTGGTCAACGGAACGTACGCGTACTCGATCGCGACCTCCGACCACGAGTACGCCCCGACCCTGGCCCGGGGGTCGTTCGAGGTCGCCGGCGCCCCGGTCGACGAGTCGGCGACGTTCCTCGAGGTCACGTGCACCGTCACCTTCACGGAGACGGGGGTCCCCGGCGGAGAGAGCTGGTGGTTGAACCTTACGAACGGCCAGACGTTCTCGACGACGAGCCCGGCACTCTCGTTCGGGGAGCCGAACGGCAGCTTCACCTACACCGCTTCGGCCCCGGGATACCACACCGTGAGCGGCTCGTTCACCGTCGCCGGTCAGACCTCGGAGAGCGTGACCGTGACGTTCCAGCCGATCCCGGCAGCCCACGGACCCCCGTACCTCCTGGTGGCGATCGGGATCGCAGCGGCCGCGGCCGTGATCGGCGGGGTGTACTTGGTCGCGCGGAGGCGGAAGCGTACCCCCCCGCCTTCGGCCTGAGCGATCGGGCGGCGACGGCCCGCCACCGTAGGATCGGGGTGACCAGAGGCTCGAAGGGCGGAGGCGCTAGGCGCGGGGCAGCTTCGGTCCGGGTCTCGCGCGTCCCCGACCGGTCGGACGAGGAATGCGGTACTCGAAGAAGAGAGCCCCGGGAACCGGGTGGGGCCAGTACGCCCTCACTCGGCGAAATCCCATCGCCTGGTAGAACTCGATCGCGGCGGTCATCGACGGGAGCGTGTCGACCCGCACGCGCTCGTACCCCAGGGCGCGGGCGCGGCGCAGGACCGCGCGGGTGAGCCGCGGGCCAAACTCTGGCCCCCGGTGATCGGCGCGGACGTAGATCCGCTTGATCTCCCCTACCTTCGGTGAGAATTCCCGCAACGCTCCGCAGGCGACGAGCGCGCCCCGGGCGAACGCGAGGACGACGTCCCCGCGGGGCGTTCCGTAGGCGCCGGGAAGTTCCGCGATCTGCCGATCGACCTCGGCGAGCCCCTTCGTCGCACGCGGGGCGTCCCGGGCGGACGTACCCCGGTGGTCGGCGAGCCACTTCCGGTACTCCTCGAACCGACGTCGCACCGTGGCGAGGTCCTTCGACCAGTCGACCCGACGTAGGTGGGTATCGGAGTAGCTCACCGGCTTGCGGTGCTCATGAACCTCCATCGCGCATCACCACCGACCCGCGGCGAGCGAGAGGAAGGCGGCTCGGCCCCCGACCCGCCCTCGCGCGGCGGTGTCGGCGTTCGGCCAAGCTCGCGACGGCCGGAGAGAACTCTCGCTCCGCACGCCTCCGTCACGGCTGCGGCGCGTAATGTAGCTGACGAGGGTCTCCCGGAACATGTCCGCCCCTGACGCAGAGACCGAGCTCGAGCAGGTCGAGAACTACGAGTTCACCGTCCGATTCGCTGACTCCCCTTACCCGGGGCTTACGGTCGACGAGCCTGCTCCCGTCGGGAAGGACCGGGGCCCGAACCCGGTCCAGGCGCTCGCGATGGCGGTCGGCCACTGCATGAGCTCGACGCTCGTCAACACCCTCGAGCGCGCGCACGTGAGGGTCTCCCCGATGCACACCCGAGTGCGGGCCACGATCGGGGTCAACGACAAGGGTCGCCGTCGCGTGCGAGCCCTCCGGGTGGAGATCTCCACCCAGCCGCTCGACGAGGGCGACCGGGCGCGGTTCGACCACTGCGTGGAGATCTTTGCGGATTTCTGCACGGTCTCGGGGGCGGTCCGCGAAGGCATCGTCATCGACCACCGGGTCGGACCCGCCTGAGCGTATTCGGTGGTCCCCGCCTCGTCGGGCTGACCCCGTGGCGTCGCGCCATGGGAACAGGATCTTCGAGGGCGTGCGGGCGACCGTACGCGATGTCGATCCGCCGAGCCCTTCGTGATTCCAGCGTATATCTGGCGACTCACTACCCCGACGCGGGTCCTCGCGAGCGACCTGCGTGAAGTGGTCGATGCCGGACGGAACGAACCGACGCTGGCTGATCGAGAAGCGACCCGAAGGACCGGTCGGCCCGCACAACTTCCGGTGGACCGAGTCCGGGATCCCCTCGCCGGGGGAAGGAAAGATGCTCGTCCGCAACCTCTGGCTCTCGTTCGACCCGACGCAGATCCTCGGTCTGGCCGCTTCGCCCGCGGAGGGCGGCTATCCGATCGGCGACCCGATGGGAACGTTCGCGGTCTCCCAGGTCATCGAGTCCCACCTTCCACAGTTCCGGCCGGGGGACCTCGTCTACGGGGCGTCCGCCTGGGAGGACTACTCCGTCGTCGACGGAAAGGGGTACTGGGACACCGCCAAGATTCTGCCCGGGGCATCGCCTCGGCTCGCGGCCGGGCTGCTCGGGATCACGGGGATGGTGGCGTACTTCGGCGTCGTCGAGGTGGGACGGCCCCGCCCGGGGGAGGTCGTCGTCGTCTCCGCCGCGGCCGGCGGGGTCGGTTCTGTCGCCGTTCAGATCGCCCGGCTCCTAGGGGCCCGGGTGGTCGGGATCGCGGGCGGCCGGGAGAAGTGCGAGTGGCTCGTGAACGAGGCGCACGTAGACGGCGCGATCGATCACCGGACGGAGGAGGTGGCGACGCGGCTGGACGCGCTCTGCCCGAACGGGATCGACGTCTACTTCGATAACGTGGGGGGGCCGATGCTGGACCTCGCGCTCGAGCGATTGAGGCCGCGCGGGCGGGTCGTGCTCTGCGGCACCACGGCGCGTTACCGGGCCGAGCCGCCGCTCCCGGGGCCCCGGAACTACTGGCAGCTGATCATGGTGAACGGCCGGATGGAGGGCCTGCTCGGCCGGGACTACTTCGACCGCTTCCCCGAGGCGATGGCGGCGCTCAAAGGTTGGTTGGACTCGGGAAAGATCCACTCCAAGGAGGACGTCGTCGAGGGGCTGGAGCACGCGCCCGAGACCCTCGCCCGACTATACTCAGGCGCGAACGTTGGAAAGCAGCTCCTGAGGATCGCGGACCCGGCCCCGAGTCTCTCCGGGTGAGCCGCTCCGGACCGGGGCGCGGCCGCGAGGGACTCCGGGTCCGCCCCGGACCTTCTCACTTCTCGACTCCGAGGGAGGACTTCGTGTGGAAGTTTGAATCGGAGAACGAGGCCGATCGGAACACCCCCGCTACGTCTCGGCCCGGCCACGCGTTCGTCGCGAGACTGCGCTCGCAGCCGACAGCGCCCACGGGGAGTCTCCCTCCCCCCCAAACGGCGGTGCGCCTCCTGCCGCCTTAGTCAGGTACATTTAATCCCCGCGGCTCTCCCGGCCATGCCCGACTCGTCGGCCGACCTCGCCGTCAAGGTGGCGCGCAACGTACTGAAGAACACCCTCCGGGTCCGGCCGGGAGAGAACGTCACCATCGAGTCGTGGTCCGGAGCGCTCCCGTACTCGACCCCCTTCGTGAACGAGGCTCGCCGGCTGGGGGCCCACCCGATGTTCCTGTACGAGGACGAGCCGGCGTACTGGGAGGCCCTCGAGTCGGGGACGTCTCGCCAGACCGGAAAAGTGGGAAGCCACGAGTGGGCCGCGCTCGCGAACACTTCCGCCTACGTCTTCTTCTGGGGCCCGTCCGAGTGGCCCCGCGCCGCCGAGCTCCCCGAGAAGCAGCGGTCCGGTGTGCAGGCGTACAACCCCGAGTGGTACCGGCGGGCCGCGAAGGCGAAGATCCGGGGAGCGCGGGTCTTCCTCGGCCGGACGAGCGAGCGCTCGGCCGAGCGGTGGGGAGTCGACCTGGACGCCTGGCGGGAGGAGCTCCTGAGGGCGAGTCTCGTACCACCGGCCGAGATGAACCGGCTGGGGAAGCGGATCGGCGCGCGGTTCACCCGGGGGAAGGCGGTCCGGATCACCCATCCCAACGGGACGGACCTGTCGTTCCGTCTGGGAAAGTTCCCCGTGCAGCTCGACGACGCCCTCGTGGACGCGGAGGACGTCAAGGCCGGGAACAACATGGCGTCGATCCCTGGCGGGGTCGTCGGCGTCTGCATCGACCATCTTTCGACCGAGGGGACGGTCTACGGCAATCACACGACGTACCCGGAGAGCGGACCCGTCACGGGCCACCAGTGGACGTTCCGGGACGGGCGCCTGACCGATCAGAGCTACGACTCCGGCGGGGAGCCGATCCTCTCGGCGTACGGCAAGGCGCCTCGAACGGGCCGAGACCGCCTCGGCTTCGTATCGATCGGCCTGAACCGGGAGATCTCCAAGCTGCCGATGATGGAGGACCAGGAGCTCGGAGCGGTGCTGCTCCAACTCGGAGGAAACCAGTACCGGGGTGGAAAGAACGCGAGCCCGTTCGGAGCGTGGCTCCTGCTCAAGGACGCCGATGTGACGATCGAGGGCCGACCCGTGGTCGACGCGGGAAAGGTCGTCGCCTGACGGTTACCCGACCCCGACAGCATCCCGGCCCCGTCGTCCGGAAGGAGACGGCGCCCCCCGTGCGCGAGGCGGCGCCCTAGGTCGGGGCGGCTGAGGGGGACGGGCGGCTCGCCGGGTCGTACGGGACCGCGTCCGCGGAGGGTGCCCGGGGAGACGCCGAGGCGCTGCGCGGACCTCCCGAACCACAACCCAACGACGCATCGCGATCTTTCGGTTCCGACGAAACCCCGCCTTCTCGAACATCGCCAACGTCCCGCTGCAGAGGAAGGAGGAGGAAGTTCGCTCGCTCGAGTAGTCCTCCGGATATCCCTCGACCACCCCGCCGCCGAGCTCCGCGATGAACCGGAGCGCCTCGCGAAGGGCCCGGCTCGCAACCCCCTCCCCGCGACGCTCGCGGTCGATGAAGAAGCAGGTGATGCGCCAGTCGGGGAGGGGTCCCGGGTCGGCTTCGTACGCCTTCTTGCTGCGGATGTTGGGCAGCTCCGTCGGGGAACCGAACTGGCACCAGCCGATCGCGGTGCGACCGTCGAAGACCAGCGCGGCGTGGGCTCGGCCTTCTCGCACCCGGGCCTCCTTCATCGCTCGGTACGCGGCGGCCCCGCGCTTCCCCTCCCCGGGCTCGAGATGAAAGGCGATGCACCAGCAGCCGCCGAAAATCCCGTGGTGCTTCTCCACGAGGCGGGCGAACGCGGGCCAGGTCTCGGGAGCCAGCGGTTTGGCCGTGAGCGTCACGGGGTGCCCTCTTCTACCGAGGTAGAGACCAACGTAGCGGTTGCGGGAAGACGGCGCAACACCCCGGCCACGGAGATCGGGGGCATCGGGGACGAAGGAACGCCCCTCCTCGGAGCGGCAACCCAGTCCGGCCCGAAGCCTTCGACGGTTTCGAAATATAATATATATACTTTGTAGACACACCCCGGTGCGATGAAGGTCGGGGCGGTGCTGTTCCGGGAGCCGGGGGAACGCCCTCTTCCCCGGAAGATGATCGTCCCGAGCGCGAGGAGCCGTGGCCGCCCCCGTAAGGACTACCGACCGCGGGTCCGGTCGGCGGGCGATGTCGAACTGTTGCGACGTCACCGCGTGCCCGCGCTGCTCCTCACGCCGGAGTGGGTGACCCGCTCCGGCTACCCGGTGCAGTTCGGGCCGTGGCTCGCGATCCCCGAGCGGCTGGTGCCGAACGTCTCTTCCGACTATCGCATCCTACCGGTGAGGGATGAGGACAGCCTTCGGGAGCCGGGCGTCGTGGAGCTCGTGACCCTCCTCCTTCGGTTCGACGTTCTGGCGGCCCGGGTGGTCGCCTCCCGGAACCGCGCCCGGCTCGACCCGAACGAGCTGTACCGGCGCGTTCGGAACGAGGGGCTCGAGTCTGCGGCGACGAAGGTGCGACTGCAGGAGTTCGCCCCGGCGATCCCGGTGGTCGGCCGGCGGCTTCCCCGGGGGGAGCTGGCATGGGTCGAGCGGAACAACCCTCCGCTCGGGGAGTCCGCATGATCGAGGCGGGGGTCGCGGCGGTCGCCGCGCTCCTGCGGCGCCGGGGCATCCCCTACGTGGTCATCGGCGGGCAGGCGATCGCGCTCACCGCGGCGACGACGACCCGCGACGTCGACGTGATGGTCGCCACCGGCGATTTCGCTCGGACCGTGCGGGCGCTACGGGAGGAGCCGGACCTCGCGTTCGATTGGGAGACCCGCGAGACCGCGCGGTTCCGACTGCTGTCGCTCGGCGGGGTCCCGCTCGATGTGATCAACGGCGCCGCCTTCGCCGGGAAAGGCTCGGACCAGGAGTTCTTTCGGTATCTCGCCGACGAAGGGTCGAGCGAGATCGACGGCGTCGTCTTCGCGTCCCCCGAGGCGGTCTGGTACACCCGCCTGATGACGAAGCGGTGGAAGGCGTACGCCGAGAAGATCGTCACGAACGTCTTGGACGGGGTCGCCCCCGAGCGCCTCGACGCCGCCGAGGGGATCGGCCGGCGGTTCGGCACCACTCCCCAGCTCGCCGAGCGGATCGCCTACGTCCGGGAAGAGCTGGCTCGCCCCGAGGTCGAGGCGCTGCGCCGGCGGCCCTGACGGCGGCCTCGTCACGGTCGGAGCGTGGATCCAGGATGGAACGAGCGGCGGGAGAGCGGCCTCCCCCAGGGGTGATGGTGCTACGGGGGCGTGCGATCACGGACGACGTCGTCTGGAGCTTCGTCGTCGCCGAGCTCGATAGTCCTCGATGGCGACCTCGCCTCGAGGCGGCCTTAGCGCCGGAGACGGCTCGCCGACTTCGCACGCAATCTCGTGAAGCGCTCTCCGCCGAGGAGTTGCGGGCGGCCCGCGCCGCGCTGCTCGCCCATCGAGGGGGGTTCGTGCGCTTCCTGCTCTCCGACACGGTGGAGTGGCACGTCGGCACGCTCCCAGCCGCAGCGATCGAGACCCTTCGGGTCATCACAGAAAGGGACTTTGTTGCGCGCGCTCCGTCGCACCTGCTCGGGGAGTTCGCGCGGAACACGGACAGCGGAACTCCGCCGATCGACGACTTTGACGTCGGCTACCGCTCCTTGCGGGCGAGCTTTGACCTGGCGCGTTCCCGAGGTCGACCGATCGTCGTCGCCCCCTCCGCCGACGGTCCCTATACGATCGCGGAGGGGCTCACGCGACTCACCTGTCTCGCCTCGCTCGTCCGTACGGGTCACCCGGTGCCGAGCAAGATCGAGTTTCTGGTAGGGACCACGCCACGCCTCACAGCGTGGGGCTGGGCCCCTTGATCGCCCGCACCGACTCGCGGGCCTATTGTAAGCCCGGAGTGAGCGGGACTGGCCACCTCAGGTCTTGGCGCGCGTGAACCACCACTCGTTCCCCCACGCGTCCCGCACCCCGCCGCGGCGGCCGTCGGACGCGTCGGTCGGCTCCCGGACGCTCGTCGCACCGGCGCGGAGGGCCCGTCGGTACGCGGAGTCGGCGTCGGTCACGTAGAGGTGGATCATGGCGGGGAATGGGCTGCGCCCGCTAGGGGCCTCCGCGATCATGACCAGGGAGTCGGCGACGCGGTATTCCCGATGGGCGATCTTCCCGCGGTCGTCGACCTCGCTGAATCCGGCCTTCCCGCCGATCCCTTCCTCGATGAAGCGGCCGAGCCCGGCGGCGTCCGCGACGAGGAGGTACGGGGCGAGCTTTGGCGACGTGATGGGGTCCATGCTCCCAGGACTGAATTCGGGGGTATCAACTCGCCGAGGGGCCGTGAAACGGCGGCCGGGGCGATCCGCGCGTGGTTCCGCCTCCCCGGGCAGCGAGGAGAGCCGACGCCCGGATCACGCGTGGCTACCGTGAGCTCGGGAGAACACCCAGTAAGCGAGGATCGTAACGGCACCAATTGCGGCGACCGTTGCGAACGGAGCGATGACGCGGAGGTAGACCATGAGCGCCGCCCCGATCGCGGCGCCGGAGAAAAGGGCGAGGACGGCGATGCCCCCTCTTCGCTGCGCCGGCCCTCGGACCCCGAGGGCCGGGAGGTCCACCATGAAGCCGGTCAACGCGGTGGTGATGACCGTGGTGGTCAGGCCAGGTACCGCGAGATGTCGCGCGACCGCGTTCTGCATCCCCATTCCGAGCGAGCTCAGTCCGATCAAGAGGTAGACCAGACGGTCGCCCGGCGATCCGCGGACCACGGCCCAGACCCCGGCAAACGTGGCCATGCACGCGAGCGAGCCCCCAAGGACCGCCGTGACCCGCGGCGGCCACAGGCCCGCGGGGCGCGGCCGTTGCAAGAGTCTCCCCGCGACGACGGCACCCACGCAGAACGCGGCCAAGGCGGCCAAGGACCTCACGGCGGTGAGGAGCCGGCGCTGGCCCACGGCCAACGCAAGGAAGACGACGTTGCCCGTCATGTTCGCGGTAAAGATCTGGCCCAGGCCGAGGTAGCTCACGGCGTCCACCACCCCGGCCGCCAGCGTCAGTCCGATCAGCAGGGCGTCCCGGGTGCGCTCCCGCGGGTCGATTCCGACCGGACCCGCCACAGTACCGTGCGAAGGCTCCGGCGGACCGCCCATTCTCTCGACCGTCAGCTCGGCCGACCTTCATCAGTCCTGCGGGGCGGTGTCGTGCGCGCAACGTCCCGCGCGCCCGCGCAACCCCGCGTGCGAGAGCCTTTGAGCGAGAACGGGTGTGCAACCGTCCCAGAATGTCGCCGACTTCCACCGACAGCCCACCGCCCGATCTCGAGACGCTACCGGACCCGATCGATCCCGCCGCGCTGGGGGCTGTTGAGCTCCTTCCCGGCGAGCACGTCCGGCGGTGCTGGCGCACGCCCACGGGCTACCTCGTTATGTCGAACCTGGGCTGCACCCACGTCTGGCGAAAGGCCGAACTGTTCTCCAAGGGCGAGTGGCAGACCGGCCCCAGCCTCCTGTTCTACGACCTCGCTCCGCCGGCAGTGTTGGGCGGGAGATTCGTTGCGCTGACCGAGGGAGTGGGGGACGATGCCCAGACCTACCGATTCCTCGTTCGAGATCCGGAGGAGGTCGCGCGGGAGATCGAGGACGCGCGGCCGGCCGGCAAGGCGGAGTGGGAGGCCCGACGGGCGCAGACCGCGCAGGAGATGGGGCGCCGGCAGACACCCCCACCTCCCCCGGGAACGACCGTGATCGTCCGCGAGATCGTCAAGGTTCGATGCAGCTACTGCGGGAACCTCATGGATGTCGCCGACGAGCGTTGCCCGTCGTGCGGGGCGCGTCAAACTTAACGCCCAGGGGACTCCAGCGACTCGGTCGCGTCTCCGAACGCGGGCCACGCGGCCCGAAGGTTCGGTGAACTCGCGGGGGTTTCAGCCCCAGAGATTCAGCGGGGGGGCTCTTCGACAGCAGTACACTACTTTCTGCGCCAGGGCACGGCGAAGGATCAGCGGCCGTCCGTGCCAGGGAGATTCGAGCGGCTCGTCTGATACCCGCGCACATCGCGGGGCAGAACTGATTTTGCGAGCCACCGCACCGGGTCCATCGCCGTCGGGAGCGAGCCGACCGCCGGTCTTTGACGGGAGTCGGACTGGCGGGAGCTCTGCCGCGAGCTAGACCCAGATAAGTACCCGGTGCCCCTTCGCGACACCGTGTTTGTGCCCGGGCTCGTCTCCGCAGTGTTCTACCGGCGCCGCCCTACGCGGCTGCAGATCACGCTGGGCATTGCGTTCACCGTCGTGGTCTCGGGACTACTCGGGTACGTCCAGGACGCCGGCACTTCGCGCGTCTGGGAGAACGTTACACTGGCGATCGTCGGAGGCATGGTGCTCTACCTCGGAATACTGGCGTACCTAGAGTACGTCTACTTTCCGAAGCGAGAGAAGCTCGCACCGCCGACCTGAGTAGTTCGGAGGTGCGCCCGTGCGGGTCGAAACGGGGCCGACCGAAGCCAGGGACATCTACCCTTTGACTCCCCGTTGCTGTCCGTTCGGTGGACCAGCATGACGACGTTTGCGCTCTTCGAGATAGATTGGCACGACCAGAACAAGGCCAAGGAGTACCGGGAGCTGTTCGGCCCGGCCCTCGAGAAGTACGGGGGGAAGACCCTCTGCGCGGGCCCTCCCCAGGTGATCGAAGGGAGCTGGAACCCGGCGAGGGTCATCATCCTCGAGTTCCCGAACCCCGAGGCTTTCCGCGCTTGGTACGCGTCGGCGGAGTACGCGCCCGTCCTCAAACTTCGCAAGGAGGGGGCCACGACCAAGGCCGTGGTCACCGTTGAGGGCCCGACGCGCTAGGTCGCGGCGACCTGACCCTCCGGATCTCGGGGTCGACGGCTAGACTCTTACCAGACTGGGCTGTTCGGGCCACTCCGGATGTCCCGGAAGTGTCCGACGTGCGGCAAGCTCGCCGCGCCCAACCACCGATTCTGCGGAGCCTGCGGCCAGTCGATCCCGAAGAGCCGCACCCCGAGCTCGGAGGAGCCTCTGGTGTGCACGGACTGCGACGCCGAGGCGGACGACGAGAGCAATCGGTTCTGCACGAACTGCGGCTCGAAGTTTGAGAACTGAGCCTTCGGGATCGGTTGCGAGCCGATCGCCGAGCGGAGTCCCCCGGACGAACCCGGGGGCAACTTCGGGCCGAAGTCGACGCGGGCGGGACCGCGCCCCTACTTGCGGTCCTCGACGTCCGGCTCGCTCCACTCTCGCATCGAGGTCCGCCGGATCCCCGCCGCCCGTGCCAGGGCGTTCTTGGTCCCTTCCTTGGCGAGGTGGGGGGCGTTCTCCACATCGATCTTGACGTCCTTGCCGAGCCCTCCGAACGCCTGTCGAATCTGTCGGAGGTGATCTCGAAATCCTGGTTGGTCCGGACTGTCGCTCATCGGCCTGGAGACGTCAGTCCGAGCTTCTTGCCCAAATAGGTTGAGGTGGACGAGTCGCTAGCGAGCGAACACCATAGCGTCCCCGAACGACTCGGGGGCAGCGACGGGTGGTCGGGAGTGGCGTGGACGGGCTTGCGCAACGCATATTCGTTGGCGGTCGCTATTAGGAACTGGAAGTCGGGCATGGCGGTGCGCCACTCCGTGCTGGCAATCGTTCTCGGAGTCGTCGCTGCCTCCGCGATGGTGGCCGGCAGCTACGCCGGACACGCGGCGGGCGCCCACGTCGTCCAGTTCAACGGGGTCCGGCTCGACACGGTCTACCTCAACGACTCCCCGGAGGTGTTCGGGCCGGCCGTACAGAACGCCTGCAACGAGTCGTTGCCCACCGGCCCGAGCTGGCCGGGGTTCGGCCCCGAGTGCCCCGCGCAGCTCGTGGGAGGGGTCTCCTATGGCATCGTTTTCTTCACGATCGGCCACGTCGGCAGTTTGCCGGGGCTCTGGGCGAACATGACCGTCACCGCCCCGTTCGCCTTCCAGGTGAATCCCGGGACCGCCGGAGATATTCCCACGGCCTACTCGGGGACCACGGGCCTCTTCGAAGGCGGCGATCACTTCCTCTACACCGGAGGGGAGTGGATGGGATGGGCCCTCGTCTTCACGATGCCCGCTCGGTTCTCATCCCCGCCCGGTGGACTCTGGCTGAATGCGTCCCTTACGATCCAGCCGACCAATCAGACCGCGGTCGAGTGAGCTTGGGCGCTGGCCAGCCGCTCTGGGACGGAACCGGTAAACGTCGATCGTCCCGGCGGGCGTTGAAGCGGAATCCGGTGAGTTCGATCCCCATTCCGGCTTGAGAAGGCACGGCGGTCCGCGAACGCGCCACGGGTGTCAATCGTTGCGGGCCTTCCCCGCAACCATCTCGACCGGACTCAGATTTTGCGAACGCCCTTTGGAACGTAGTCGAAGAATCGCTCGACCGTCCCCTGGCCGGTCCACTCTGCCCTCAGTCGGGTCCGCTTCTCTACCCGTCGTAGCTCCGACAGCAGCGCCCGGTTCAGGTCCCGGGCACTCGACCCGTCGAGCGTCCCCTCGACCACGAACTCCTGCCCGTCCTCGGTACGGGTCACCGTCCCCGAGGACACCATCCGAGCCAGCACCGGCTCGATCGCGCTCGGGTTCTCGGTACTGATCCGAGCGTGGAGGGTGTACCGCATGGGGCGCCCGCCCGGGTTAGGTTTCAAACTGAGTAAGAGCGTTGCCCCCCCTCGACGTGGGGTGGGTCCCCTCATCCACCACGGCGTCGGCGAAGTCGACGACGCGGAGGGCACCACCGGAACACCTGGGTCGACTCGCGGGAGTCACTTCTCGGGCTGGCCCCCTTTCTTCACGTTGGGTCAACCCTCCGGGCGCGAAGGCCGTCGAAACCGCGGGATCGGGCGAGGAGATTCAACCTCTAGCATCCCGGAGCTTCACGTACGCCACGAGGTAGCAGACCCCCGAGACGATGCCCCCGGTGAGAAGGGACAGGAGTGCAAACACCAGCGTCGGGGCCTCCGCCTCCTCATACAATCCCGCGCCGGTCGGCAGGTAGGAGAAGAAGTACACGAGGGCGAGCCAGACGATCCCGAGGATTCCGAGGAGGAGGACGACCGCTCCCAGGATTGGGTACACCATCGGATGCAGCAGGAGGAAAAGTCCGATCACGAGGAGGACGATCACTTCGACCATTTGGAAGACCAGTCCGATCAGGACCAGCGTCCGCGCGGTTTCGCCGGAACGGTTCAACTCGGGCTCTCTGTCGTCCGAGGGCGGGTCGGGATAGATCACGTGGCCCGTAGACGTCCCGCGAGGGTGCTCGCCGGCGCTCACTCGATCCCCAAGGCTCAACCGCCGCCGCGGTCGGAGCACAGCCCCATCTTGTCATGAGGGTTCCCGCCCGGGGCGTTTCGACTCAGGTTGCGCCGTATCTGGCCATTTCCACCGAGTTACGCGACGAGGGACGGACGACGGAGCATCGCCCATCCGGTGTGGAGAAGGAACACCGCTTCAAGCGCCGTCCCTACCCCTACGGCCCCCTCGAATTCGAGGAGGGGCACGGCATGGCTCGCAACTGGCCGAGCGGCCGTGAGTGCAATCGAACTACTCACACCGGTGGCACCGATCGCGAGAGAAGATCCCAGAATCCAGAAGATCCATCCCCACCCCCGGCGCATGACGCTGGACCGGAACCACTCGCGAATCACTACGGCGCGGACAGCTCAACTGCGCGGCGAGACGCGCAACGGGACTTGGACCGACGTGAAGACCGGTCCGCGCCGCCCTGCCTGCGGTCCGGCAATCTCGGTCTCGCTGCCTATCGACCCTGACGAGAGATCCCTTGCTCGCCCGACTCGCTCGCGGGGTGACATAGGGGTGTGACTCGACGGCGTCGGCCGGCGGTCTCAAAAGTCGCCCCGCTCTGCGGATGACGGTGCACGGCAACGAGCCGACCGGCCCGCTCGAGGGGCTGCCCCCGAACACCGTCCGGCCGGGCGAGTCGGTGCTGCACCACTGGTCGGCTCCGCACGGCCGACTCCTCCTCACCAACCTCCGGTGCCTTCTCCTCAGCCACCCTCACCCACTCCACCGCGAGGTCGAATGGGAGACGGACCTCGAGCGGATCCGATCGCTCGAAGTGACGGAGGTCGAAGCGGGGGGAGTGTCCGACTCGCTCGCACGCCAGACCCTCACCGGAGTCAACAGGGGTGGCGGCGGGCCCCTGGACGCGCAGCTTCGGGTCGAAGTGAACGGTCTGCCGGTCTACGCCGGCCATGCATCCAACTGCGGCGAGGTCCAGACTCGGATCGACGACGCGAGGACCGCTCGGTGCATGGCGCTCTACGGTCGCATCGTTCCGTACGGCGAGCCTCGCTGAATGCCTGACGTGCGGCGAGTGTCCCCACCGAACTCTGAACCGCACAGATTCAGATCTGGTAGCTAGGTCGCCCAGGCGCCGGCGAACGGACAGGCCGGGAGTCCGCCACCGTTATACTCAACGAGGAGAGGCCGCCCGTAGGTGCTCAAGTTGACCGCAGCCCCGACGTCCCCCCCGGTCCCCCCTCCTAAGGCCACCCCTTCCGAGCCCTCCCTGCGCATCTGGGGGGTTCTGGTGCTGGTGTTCTTCGTGCTGACGTCTGCGGTAGGGGGTTCGCTGGCCCTGGAGAGCAGCTATCTCCCCATCACCCTCGCCAGCCACATCGGCCTCGCGGTCGTGACCCTTGCCATCGCGGGGTACGCGACCTCCTTTGTCGGTCGATCCTACAAGCCGCTGCCTCGCGCCTTGGCGGGTCTTGGCGCCCTCGCGGCGCTCGGCGCCACCATCGCCGGCACCGTCTTTCTCCTGGGCGGCCAAAGCAACGGGGCGCTCGAGGCGATGGAGGGGCTCGCGGTGATCGGCATCCTCGCGGCTCTTCTGATGATCGCCTTCGGCGGAAGCAACGGACGGCGAGCCCCGTCGGCTCCCGTCTCGTGACCCGAGTCTAGAGAACCGCCGGCGGCCCGGTGCCGCGATCGGGGCCTCGACTGGACGGACGGGGACCCCGGCCTGCCCACCGGCCGCGCCCCCCGTTCCGCTCGGCTCCCGGGGACTGAGGTCCCCGCCCTCGGGCCGCTCACGGAGCCGGTTGTAACGTGTCGGCCCGTGGGCTCAGATTCCACTCCAACGGTACCCTTTTACCTCGGGGGAAAACTCCTCGAGCGGATCATGCTCGAACGCTCCGATCGGGAGACGGCCGAGTCGCCGGGTGCCCGCCCCCTGCCCCAGGATGACAAGGTCCGATTCGTCGTGACCGAGTGCCAGCGGGATCTTGAGGCGGCGGGGCGGACGCTCCAACGATTTCGGCAGTTGTGGTTCGTCGACGATCCTCCCCGGACCTCCGAGGCCCGCGAACTGGTCCTCGCGCTCCTTGAGGAACAGTCCCGGATCCGCAACGCCCTGTTGGAACTGAAGCGCGTCACGGCACCCATCTAAGCCGACGGGCGAGTCGCCCGCCGATCGGCGACCGGGGACCGGCCGCCCCCACAAACCGTCAGGATCTCGCGGTGAACGTCACGGCAACCTGAATCCCGTTCCCACCGACAAACAGCGAACCGACGGTCTCCGACGAGCGATACCCTGGTACGTTGGGGATGTGGAACGAGTACGTCCCGTTCCTCAGCAGAATCACGATCGTCGAGATGTTCGAAGTGGTCGCATGCCCCGCGACGTGAACGGTCCAGTTCGTCCCGTAGGGAAGGCCGGTTTCCTCGAAGGACACCAAGAAGCCGAAGAGGACCTGGAACGTCGTCCCGCGGGAGACGGTCACGGTTCCGTTCGAGGCAACGACGGCCCCCCTCAGCTCCGTGAGCGTAGAGATGTTACGGATAGAGTGGACCGAGTAGTCGTACGTCCCGGGGGTCAGGTGCTTGAACTGCACCTTGGCGGTCGTGGAGCAGGCGGTCGTCCCGACCGACACGCACCAGTTCGTAAACGGCGCCAGTCCGCTCTCGTGGAAGGTGAGGGTGTAGGTCGGCCCGTGGACGAACGAGAGCGAGACGTTCACGTCGCTACCATGGACTACCACGGTTCCGGACGGGGCGATCCCCGAAACCTGGTAGTCGGCGTCGCTCTGGACGAGGTACGGATAGGTGCCGTTCAACGCCGAGAATTGGATCGAGGTCCCGGCGGGTGCGCTATGGACGAAGCCGTTGAACGAGACCGACCAGGACTTATGGGCCGGGAGGCCGGACTCGCTGTAGTTCAGGGTGTAGACCGGATGCACCCCTACCGAGAGGGCCCAGGTGTCCTGGTGATAATTGTAGATAGAGGGGCCCTGGCCCCCGAACATGACCTGCTCGTTGTCGGCCACGTCGTCGACGAACATCGGACGGGTCCGGGGCGCGGGAGCGGCAGTACCGACCTGCGGGATCTCGGTCCAGACGCCGCCCGAGTACGACCACAGTTCGTTGTACGTAGCGTCGCAGTTGACGCCCGACAGATTTTCGGCACCCTCGTAGTAGATGACCCGGTTCACTTGGGAGTCGAACCACATCACCCCCTCACCCGGCGGGGGGGAAGCACCACCGACCGGGAGCCGGGACCAGGTGCCGTTCGCGAAGATATAGCTCGACCCGAATTCGAAGCCGCACTCGAGGTAGCGGAGGAAGCCACCGGTGAGGACCACGTATCCGTCGGCCGGGTCGTATGTCATCTGCCCTGGGATCTCGGCACCGGGGGGAGCCGCGCCGGCGGACGACGTGATGTTGGTCCAGACCCCGTCCTGGTAGGTCCATGTGTCTTTGTAGTAGGTGAACGCACTCCCGTTCCCTCCGTAGTTGCCGACCGCGCCCCCCAGAAGGACGATCTCCTGCTCCGCCGCATCATAGGACATGCCAAAGAACGCGCGCGGAGACGGCGCCACCGTCGAAGTGACATTGTGCCACCCCGTCGTGTTGAACGTCCACGTATCGTTGTAGAACGTAGTGATGTTCCGCCCGCCAAACAGGACGAGCGAGCTGATGGCAGGATCATAGACCATGGTCTCCCCCCACCGGGGGGAGGGGCTGACGGGAGTGAACAGTAGCGTCCAACTGTTGTTCTGGAATTCCCAAGTGTCGCCGTAGGCGGTGTTGGTGTTGCCGTAGTTGCCACCGAACAGGATGGTCGAGTTGGTCGGGGGATAGTACGCCGCCCCCATCACTTGGCGCGGACTAGGGGCGACTCCCACCTCGGTCGTGATGTTCTGCCAAGCCGCCGTCAGTTCGTGCATCGCGGGGTGGATACCGCCGCCGAGGGATGGGCTGGCGTTCGAAGGAGCTGAGGTCCCGACGGACGCGTGGGAGGCGCCGATGTTGCCGGTGAGGGTGAGAATCGAGGAAACGACGAGCGCAACCAAGACGCAGACGCCGAGTCGGTACCTTCCCCGCCGCCGATTGGGGGCGAACATCGGGCCATAGGGCGCATCGCCTCCCGCGGCATAATGTTTCCGAAGCGACCCACGGGGAGCGACGGGTCGTGCCAACACCTAGTCGAGGGGGGCCCTGAGGACGCCCGGCGGTTGACGATCGGTCTAGTGGATCGCAGGCGCATTCTTGACGCGCAGCTCAATCCGACTCCTGTCGAGAACTACTCGTTTCCATCACGTGGGGGCATGGAAGAGCCTCTGTTGAGGAAAGTGATCAGCCCAGTGACGAGGAACACGACAAAGCAGACCAGACCTACCCCTAGAAGAACCAGCGAGATCCACGAGGTCGGGGCTTGTCCGTAGACTCCACTCTTGGAGAGGGGCAGGTTGGTGTAGAGTATCACTGAAGCAACGAAGCCCGCGAACGAAACGATGGCCGCAGCCGTGGTTCCCTCCAAGGACGCCCCCAACTCCGCGAGGGTGATTGTCACCCAAAGGGCATACTCAAGGTTACTCCCGGTCCACACAACTTCAGGCGAGCTCCTGCTAAGACCAGCCGGCCGCTGAACGCCTCGCCGCACGACACTCCGCCGCCACCAAGGTATGACACCTCGCGGTAACGACGGCTGAGTTCACTATGACATTCGAGCCCTGGACCCGGCCCCTGCAGGTTCAAGCCTGATTTTCCCGGAGATGCGCCGACTCCACAGAGACGGGTAGTCGCCGGCACAACGGCCGGGAGTGCGAAAGTAGCAACTATGCAAACAGACTGGGGGACGCCGATGCCTGACGAGCCTACTGAGTATGTTCCTCGCGAACTCCATCAAGGACTGGGCATCGCCACTTCTGTTCTCGGCGTCGGACTGTTCGTGGCCGGAGTCCAGTTGCTCGTGACCTGCGAGACCTCAACCAACCTTTCCTCGGGGTCGGTGGGGTGCACGTACCCATTCCAGGGGTACGCGCTATGGTTTCTCTTCTTTTCTGGAGTGAGCGCGATCGTGGCGGCGAATCTGTTCGCCAGTTCGGTTTCGCCGACCTCACCGAAAGGTGTACGGCCCACTATTCGATACGTCCGATCCGCAATTCTTGCGATGGGCTTTGCGTGCCTCGCCATTGTGTTTGCCCTGGTCCTTGGCGTGGCCTAGCCACTCCGTCCGAAATGGGTGCGCCGTCCTGTGGTCTGAGGGGGGAGAGAAGCCCCTCGTGCTGGTCCTTTGAGTGAGGGTCCAGAGCCGTCCACACTCGCACCGGGGTGGGCTCAATTCGTATTGCACCCAAGTGCCAGTGCTCTACCTCGATTGAGCACTAAAGCTGCCGATGATCTCGGCGCAGGGCGGCCACGGGCCCCCAGTGCCGCCGGGTCGGCTTACCGATGCCAGGTCGTCCAGTCGCCGCTCACAGTCACGTTCTCCGGGCCCTGCGATCCAGCTACGAAGTAGGCGGGTCCTCCCACGGAAGTGAAGTCGAAGGTGCCCGAAGTGACTCCGGGCTCCGAACACGTTCCGTTGGTGAAGGGCCCAGTCGGACTCCCGCCCGGGCAGAGTTCGTCGCCATTCACCTGGATGAACACTACCGCCGGCTCAGCGGCGGTCCAAGTGCCGGTCACGTACGAGCCGTTCGGAAAGCTCTCGGCCAGCGGCTGGCCGAAGCAGCCCTCGGCGCACGGTGGGCCCGTGTCCACCGTTCCGGACCAAGGATGTTCCAAGGGGGAGCTAGCCGGCTCGAATCTCACTACGGCAACCGCACTAAGCACAATTCCGGCCACCAGCACGGCCAGCATGGCGGTCAGCAACCGTCCTCGATGCGGAGGTCCGATCGGTTCGATCACCTGTTCCGGTCTGATGTCTCTCCCATGGGTCCGCTCGACCCCGAGTCCGCCACCCGATGCTATCGACTCGAAGGATCCGTGCGACGGACTCGCCGGGTCCTCGATGGTAGCCGTCACCGATGTCCGAGTCGCGGTCGTCGACTTGGGCAGGTAGGTCACCCGCCAGTCGGTCATGGTCACCCAGGTACCCACCACGAAAGGCAAAGCCATTGCGGACCACCGTGAGGGTGTGTTCCAGTGGGCTGACGCCGGCAAGGCGCCTGGACTGCGGGGTCGTGGGGACTCTGCGTTAGACGGGTTCCGCGATCGGACTCGGATCCGCCTGGGAGCTAGTCTCACCGATATTGAACCGGGCGCCCTTCAAGTACGACGACCGTCCAGAAGTCACCCACGCGCAGGATCCAGGCCGTGTCCTAGTGAGGCCCCTCATCGCTAGGCGAGTGAGGGATGTTTCACCGTTCTCGCGGACCAGAGGAGTGGAGTGCCGGCCCCCGCTTCGCTGGCGGTGAGCTAGCCACGAAGAGTTGGAAGGAGTTGGAGAGTCGCGGGACTCAACGATCGCTAGTCGACTACGAGCCGCAAAGCACGTTGACGACACCGGGCCCGGTTTCACCGGCTCAACCTGGAGCCGAGGGGAACGCGACCTCGCGACCCCAGTGGGAGGGAGCGATCGAGTCGTTTGTGGCCACGTGGCGCCGCAGGCGGTCCATCGGAGATCGATGGGAACGGGGACTTCGATACACTCTGAGAAGGATCCCCGTGCTCTTGGAAGGGTTCGCGGACTGCCCGAGAGTTTCGCGCCCATCCGACTTCACTGAGCTCCACGTGAACGCACTTCGAGCGCACCCAGGGTGGGCCCGGGCGACCACCCAGTTCTACTTCGCGGCCCTACGTCAGTTCCTCCGATGGAGCGGGAACTCCATCTCGGAACAGTCCGAGATCTGGCGACTCCCCCCCGGCGCCTCGCCTCGACGTAGATGGCTATCGGCGGAGGACCTTGCAACGTTACTTAACGCGGCTCGAGGACCGGCCCGGCTCATCATCGCTCTTGAGGGGTTCAACGGTCTTCGCCGCGTGGAGGTCTTGCGACTGAGGGCTCAAGACGTCAGCATCGCCGAGGGATGGCTCAACGTTCGAGGAAAGGGGCGGATGGGGGGAAAGTGGCGGCAAATCCCTCTCAGCGCTCTAGCTCGCCTCGAGCTCGAGGCTTGGGCGAAAGACATCGCCCCGGCGAGTCGAATCCTGCCCTTCTCGGCGTCCTGGGCAGATCTACAGTTGGCGAAGGCCGCCCGCGCAGCCGGGTTCGAACAGCGGGGCCTGCGTGTTTCTCACCATGACTTGCGCCGAACCTTCGGCCGGATGGCGCACGACTCCGGTATGGATCTCGTTCAACTGAAGAACCTGTTTGGCCACTCCAACCTGGACATGTCCGTTCACTACATCGGGTTGGACCTGGATCGCATGCGGGAGGGGCTCGGGCAAATCGATCGAGCCGTGGGCCCGCTGCTGCGTCGCCACCGGGGAGGGGTCCTTTCGGAGAGGCACAAGGAGCGGTTCAGGGGTAAGCGTAGGCGATAGGACCATGTTCTGACTCCCCATAGATCTCAAGACGCCGAATCAAGGGGCTCTCCATCAATTCTGATTCTGCGTCCCTCGGCCAACCGAGAGAAATGCTACATATGCAACGATGTCGATGTGTTGCCCAATGGCGAGAAGGACCGTCTCGTTGGAGGCGTCGGCCTACGAGCGACTACGCGCCCCCAGGCGGCCCGGAGAGAGTTTCTCACAAGCGGTAATCCGAATCCTCGAGCCCTCTCGCCCGTCGTTCAGGTCGCTCGCTGGGGCGGTCACCCGTAAGGACGCGGCGAGGACTCGTGCGGCCATACGCGACATGAGGGCTCTCGAGGCACCTGTCGAGCAAGCTCGGCATCCGGCCCTGAGGAGCGTGAGCCGCGGGCGTCACATTTGACACCAGCCCCCTGATCGACCTACTACACGACGACGCTCGCGCTCACTCTCACATGCGCTCCCTACCAGAGACCGCAAACTTGCTGAGGTTGGAAACGGCGTCGGGCTGACCACCGTGCCGGTCTGAATCCTTCAAGCTGCGTCTCAGCGGCCCGCAAGTGTCGATGAGTCAAGGAGCGTTCTGTTTGCAATCGTCTTTGAGTACATGGCCAAGCAGCCGCGTTTAAGGTTCGATTCGGATTGTGCCTAGACCCCCCCGCGTGGGGTAGCGCGAAAGCCGGTTTTGGATGTCACCCGGTCTATAGCGTGGCACGTCCGCTCACATTCGATAGCAGATTCTGGAAAGGCGTCCAGCTTCGAGTTCCGGCCGCTTATCTTGCCATCTCCCGTACTGCCCTAGGACATGGAAGTCCAGCGACTGATCTACCACTTCACGACTCGACTTCCGGTTTCTCAATCCCGGGCGTACCGATGGGCGACAGACTTCCGCCCCTCGGATCTGGCTCTTGGGGGGCTGAAGGCACGACGTACGGTCCAACACTTGACAAGAAACCTGATCCTCCTCACGGACACATTTGCCGCGGATCCGTTCGACTCACAGCGGGGGACCCGCTCGGTGAAGAGGAAACTGGTCCACCTTTACCCTGAGGATTGGGCATGGACTTCGACGCATGTGAGCGGACCGGCCCGGAACTCCCAGTTCTTGTACAGGCTCACGCCCCGTGGACCGAGGGCTTGCACACTGCACTTCACCGGGTCTCAAGTCGAGCGGGTCACGACGACGCCGACCCGTGCTTCGCTCCGGCGGCGAGCGAGCGAACTGAGGCGAGAGGATTCCCAACTCTGGGCACGGTTTGCAGCAGCGATTACGAAGGACGTCGACTGATCAGACCTCGGCCAGCAGCTACTCCGCGACCAGATTCAATACTCGAGCCTTCCCGCGGCTCCGGGGTGTCCTTGGGTAGGGCCCAGTCAACCGGTGCTGAATGGTTGTGTTCAATTCAATTTGAGCGCAGTTCTCGCTAGAGTTTGCTTCCGGGTCACACATCGAGCTGTCCGGCTCCAACCTATTCGAAGAAATAGTCGCTGCCCTAGCAGGCGACGGGTCGGCCTCGATCTCAGATTCCCTGCAAGGCGAAGGCTATTAGTCCTACTGAATCAATATCGGCGTGTGCAGTCAGAGATTGATCCGCCTACGACAGTGACTCTGCCCGCCTCAGTTCGCCGGCGCCTTCGCGATTACCAGATTGGAGGCAAGAGTGTGGCAGAGGCGATTGCCGACCTCATGGATGAGGTTCCCCCCGATTACTTCCGTCGAGATCTCCACCGTGCGTTGGAAATGAAGCCTCGACTGAGCTTGGCAGAGTTCAGAACTCGGCACCGGCTCTCGGGCCGATGAGGTTTCGATTAACTTTCGCCCCCACCGCCAATCAGAGTTTTCCCAATCTCCCCCGTTGGGCGCAGACTCGTTTTGATACTGCGTTCGACCTGCTAGTTCAGAAGCCAGGGGGCGGAGCGATCGGACTCGATGTCCACCAACTCTACGGTTACAGGAACGTCTGGACGCTGAGGATTCCACCTTATCGTGGGGTCTACGCCATCGACGGAAGTGAGGTTGTGATGATAATCTTTGGTCATCGAGACACCGTCTACGCAGACCTTCACCATCTCATTCCAGCCAAGAATCAGGTTGTTTCGAAGGCGACAATCTCAAGACGGCGGTAACGGCCTTCCGACTCAAACAAGCGAGGCGTAGGATTCTTGTTCCGAGCCCTCGGCGGTGTTACTCCGTTTGCCTTTGTTCGAATCGATCGTCGCCCTCAACCGGAGGAGCCGTCCACCACAAACCGGGGATGTGGGCTGGAGGTTGCCTCTCGATCGGCTACGCACAAGCACGATTGCTCGCCGAGGTGCGTCAACCCCATCGGGACGATCACTCGCTAGCCCAGCGACCGAGCCTGCGAGATGATTAATCTGGCACACGGACTGGGGGCCGCCGATGCCTGAAGAACCTACAGAGAGCGTCCCGCGCGAACTCCATCAAGGATTGGGCATCGCCACTTCTATGCTCGCGGTCGGACTGTTCGTGGCCGGAGTCCAGCTGCTCGTGACATGCGAGCCCTCAACCGACATCTCCTCGGGGTTAGTCGGATGCGCGTACCCATTCCAAGGTTACGCGCTGTGGTTTCTCTTCTTTTCCGGAGTGAGCGCGATCGTGGCCGCGAACCTGTTCGCCAGTTCGATCTCACGACCCTCCGCCAACAGGGTGCAGCCCACGACCCGTTACGTTCGATCTGCAGTTCTTGCGATGGGCTTCGCGTGCCTCACCATCGTGTTTGCGTTGATCCTTGGCGTAGTCTGACCACTCCGTCGGAGCTGTCCGCGCCGTCCTGTATCCTGAGGGACGACGAATCTCTGATGAAGTTCTACCGAGGACTTGCAATCTAGTGTGGTGCGTCAGGTTCTACGGGCAGTCACTCTCGCCCAGGGGTGATTTCAATTCAGCTTGAACCTACGGTCGGTCTGATCCGGCCCCCGCCAGGTGAGGTTCGACTGAAGAACAATAAAGCAGTGCGTCTAACACGGTGGCGGGGAAACGCATGGCTCCGCTGTTCAAGGATGCTAACGCCACTCTGGAGCAGGCCCTGGACTTGGCCCGACGAGGAGAGTTTGATCGATCGGGTGAGAAATTCCTTGACGCGGCTCGAAAGTTCGAAAACGAAGGCAGTATCCCCGGATCCAATCGAGCGAGGGCGTACGCTGAACTGTTTTCGCCCGGAGTTCGTGCGAACAACCCGCAGAAGTTGGTTGCATTGAGTGGATTCCTTAGATCGACACTCGGCAACACCGAGCTGAAGCCCGGTCCGCGCGGCGTCGGGGCAACTGACCTCGCCGCACAACTCGAACTCACAGCACGAGAGTTGAACCTTCTGGGCGCGCTCTCTTCTGGAGGAGGAGATCGAGCGGGGCTCGCACAAGCCCTTCAAGCGCTAGCAAATGACTACCGACAACTAGGGGACCAGGTACTGTTTCTTCCAGAACTCTTCAATCAGAGGGCTGAGCATGTATCTGCCAAGGTCCCGATGTTGATGGCGCTCTCATTCGAAACTTTAGGTACCGCGACTCAAGCCCTGGATCCGCTCGCGGCCGCTGAGCATTTTCAGACCGCCCAACAGTATTGGACCCAGGCTGGAAACGAAACCAGAGGCCTTGCCGCTTCGGCACGAGTCGAGTCACTTGCACTTCAAGCGAAGTGCTGGCTTTGCGGCAGGGAGGGTCGGGGTCACGGCATACAATTTGTTTCTCTTCCGATTGACAAGGACGTTAGCGGACTGAAGGTAGATGCCGCGTCACCGCTCCCGTCGCTCGACCGTGCAGGGGCGCACGTGTATGCTTGCAACGGATGCTTCTCAGCGCTTCATGGGCTCGCGGACCGGGTCGCTGTCACACGCGCATCCGAAGTCGAGGATCGGCTAGAGAGGCACATCCACGCCTTGGAGCAGCGAATCAATTCTCTATCCGGCTCGACTGCGTTCCAGCACCGGTAGGCGAAGGGGTGACTTCTCGAATGTCCACTACCCACGAGGCGTCGATCGCGAGCCCTCTGACAACCCTGCAACTTCGCTGCCAGGCTTGCGGAGCGGCCTACTCCGGGCGGCCCGACGGGGAGATCCTCACGTGCACCTACTGTGGAACATCGCAGAGAGTTGTCGACGCACGACAGTTCCTGGATCATTTCATGGCCCAAGTGACGGCATTTGTCCGCCAAGCAATCCCAACTGGATTGGATGGAGCTGGTTCGGATCGGATTGACCCGGTCGCCCGACTCGCCGCATTCAATAGTAGCGTGCGGCCGCGGCTCTCAAGCGAAAGCGAACAGTATCGATTCAACTGTTTCAATCTGCTTTCGACCGGATTGGGCATTCTACCCTTCTCACCCGCAGTGCATCCATCTGCTGGGACCGATCCGGCGACGGTTTCCGTGTTCGCAGCGAAGGTTCAGTCTGTCTCGGGCCTCGCCGTGGACGACGGCAGCCGCGACCTTCTGACTCGAGCTGGGGGACTCGCTACCGCATATCAGTCGCTTCTGGTGGCGACCAAACTCATGGGCAGTTCCCATCCAGAACGCTACCACCTAATCCAGCAGAACTATTCTACGGCCGCCAGCGCAATCGAGAGTACTAAGAAGTGGCCCGCACTGGCGATTCGGTTGTCTGGTTTGTCCCGACAATGCCAAGCGGTAGACCTATGGCTATCTGGAGGAAAGCCAAAGGAATCTCGTAAAGTGATTGGCGAAGCGCTCGCCGAGCTGCAGTCCTCTCGTTCACAACTAGCCGCCAGTCCTGAGATTGGGTACATGCTCCCCGCAGTCGACCAGGAGCTGTCTGTGGTCCGCATGGTGACAGCGATGCTCGACATCGCCGAGAATTCTCCGACTGTGGCCCCGGATCCACTAACGTATGTCCAGCGACTCATGGGAGTCCTAGACTGGCTTGTTCAACATTTGCCCCCGGACTGGGCCCCTGCATTCCGCTCCGCGAAGCTTCGAGAGGAAATCCTTCGACGAGCGTCGTGGGCCCGCGAGGCGCAGGCTGGCAGACGGGGTGTCAAAGTAGTTTTGGTCGGAAGTGGCGTCCTCATTCCCTTCTGGGTTGTAGAACTGCCCTACACATTCGAAACAGGAATGCTGTGGGCAAAGAAAGGGAAGGAGGTCCCGGAAACTATGCTAGTGGCCGCAACCTTCCCGACCGATCTATCTTGCTTCGCGGGAATGGATTCGGGCAGGGTACTGACGGACATTTTCTCACTCTCACCTGGACCCCGTAATCTGGATTCACATTACAATCGAATTCGAGGCCGCGAACAGAAGATTAGCGACAGCGGGAACCTGTTCAGTGTAGTCCAGGGCGCAAGCATGACCACAATCTCGGCGCAGAAGGCCGTCCCTCCCTTCAGTTCGGAGCCAGAAGCCCTGAGGCTGGTGCAAATCTATCTGGATGCCATCCGAGCGTCAAATCCTAGGGCCGCCAGCCAGCTGCGATCCGTCTCGCCACGGATCTCCGACCTAGTATACATCCCGTGTTCAACTCAACCCGGACTTCCAATCCCCTGGCTCGGCCCCCTTTCACCGACTTCAATCGGTGATCCGGGCTCGTTGGTTGGCTTCTCGGGGCCGGCTTAGCGGAGTACGACGACAGCGTCGTGAGCTGGTAAAATCACGATAGAGCTCGGTGACCTGTGTTGCACAGATCCGGGGCTGGTTCCGGGTTTTGAGTCGCTCCACCCGCTAATCGATGGATCCAGAATTTCCCGGTAGATGGGTCTCTGTGTTCAAGCATGATTGAGCCTATGGACTGCCCGGGGAAGGGCTGGACCACTGAATAGGTGGCCCTAGCAGAGACTCGCATTCGTGAAAGCACTCATCGACCAAGAGCCGCATCGTTGTCGGCCCAGAAGGGGCCGCGAGGCCGAAGAGAGTCGACCCGAGTGCGCGGCAGGAATGCCTATGTGGCCGGAGTGAGTGGTCCCTTCCCAAGTTGCGGGTTGACTTCCCTGAACCGGGGTCACGGGGAGAACAGGCCAGTGGAAGCTCTATCCCTCCTATCCGAGCCAATTCTTTGGGTAATGGTCTCTTACGCCACACTCTCCGTCGTCTTAATGGCTCTGAACAAGTGCCTTTTGGAGTCGTATCTTACCTTCGCATCGTTTGGTTTTGTTTTTGCAGTTGTAGGGACCATTCATTACGGAAACGGGTGGGGGGTCAGCGGTTTCGGGTTACTACTGATGTTCTTTTCCGTGTTTGGATCGATGGTATACCTCTACGGAACAATGCTCGGGGAAGCTGAATCCCTCATCCTCTTAGGCTGGCACATTCTGGTAATGAGTGCCTCGATCACAGCAATTGCGAACTTTCTCCAGCTGGAGACCTCTGAGCTTCTGATTGTCTTTCTTGCGGCTTTGGTGATCTTCGGCGTTGGCCACGCAGCGGTTCGCAGCCGCCACGCGATTGGGTCCTGATTCGAGCGCCAACTGACTGTGCCACCTTAGTCGCATCAGAGTGCGATTTACCCACTGCTGTCGTGGGGACCGGCAATAGTCTGTCCCGACCCGAGTTGGGACATGACTACGCGATTGCAGCGCCAGCAAACTTTCCGGCAATTGAACATAATTTTCCCCGCGGCTCAAGTCAGATTGTGCAGTTCCAATACCAACCTCGAACTGTCATCAGGGAAGTTGCACCCGGCTCGCTAAGCGTAGATCGGGTGGTGCAAGCGATGCATTCGGCCGGTTTCAGACGCTGTCAGAGGTTGCGGGCCGGGGCATCCGAACGTGCGAGGCGCGGTCGAACCATTCAGGCAACGCGAGCCTCAGCGATCAGGATCTTCTTCAGAAGCCGTTCTTGCATCGGAAGGTCTACGTAGCTCGCGCCGGATTGGAACAAGGGGAGTGAACTCAGACTCACGCCATCAATGACGCGATCTCTATCACCTGTACGAAGAGTAGGCTCCATGCCTGCGCGTGCGAAGATAGCCAAAAGAGCCTTGGGACTGAACCACTCCGATGTCAACCCAATGTTAGTCCTAAGCACCCCTCGACGGAACGCCTCCTCATCGGTGATAGACCCCACGGTCTCGCTGACCTGCCCATAGAAGCGACGAGCACCCACATCCTTGTCACCCCATGCGGCCAAGCTGTTCACTGAAACAATCACTTCACCCCCCGGACCAACAAGCGACTTCGCCGACTTGAGCAAGTCCACACGCAAGGTATCGCTGGACTGATTGCCGAGGGTCTGGAAAGCGATGATACAAATCTTGTGCGTATCTCTCAAGTCTCGAGACCACTTCCCTGCGAAGCGCTGCCCCACCGCCAGAATCGGTTGAATCCTATTGTTGACCTCCTCGTGGAGTCCGACCTGCGTGAGGTGCGCAACTGCCTGACTCAGCATTCCAGGAGAATAATCGATCCCGACAATCAATCGAAAGTGCTTTTCGAACGTAGGATCAAAGCCGAAGACTGGTCTATCATCGAACTCCCAGTGCTTCGGAGACAGCGCATCTAGGAACGACGCTAGCGGCTCGTTTCTAGATGGGGAGCGAACCCGAGAGCCGTATTTAATCAGGTAACGGCCCGGACCGCAGCCTAGCTCCACGAGAACGACGTCTTCACTCCGGTCTATGTGACTTCTTACCCTCTCGTCGAGGAAGAGTTCCTCGTAGCGTTCATGGCGTTGGGCCAACTCGTTGGCAGACACCCAGTCGACGACATTGCGATAGTAGCCCCGCTTTGCCATTGCTTCAGCGGCGACCATGTCGCGAAGCAGGTCCACGAGTTTGAGTCGCTGAACTTCCGAGGACTCAGCTGTTGCGATCCAACCACTATAGCGCTCCGTCACGAGCGGTGCGAACGTCTTCAACCTCCTCATCGCTTCACGAGCAATTGCTTCCAGCGGGACCGGTAGTAGATGCCAGATGCCTGTCTCGTCCACCGGAAAGGCTTTGGAACGAAGCTGATGGGCTAAGCAGTCCTCAGTCTGGCATTCGAAGTGGGGTTGTCCGTTGAAGTCGAGGGGCGACCGACAGTTAGGGCAGAGCATCTGTTGGAAGAGCGTCGACGGCGAGCCCGCACCAAGGAAGCTCATACCAAGAGATAACCCGGGCTCTTCCGCAGATTTTCGTCGGCAGCCTTCAACCAATCGTCAATGTTGTCCTTGTTCACAACGTCGCATTGAGTACGAAACCATTCATACAGATCATATAGATAATCCACGAGGGGTTTGTCACTGATGTGGATGCCAGCGCCCGCGCTACGCTTATCCGCGCCGGGAAAGATCAGCATCGCCTCGTCATAGTCGCTGATTATCATTTCAATCCTTGGAACGACCGCATTCGTCATCGCGTCGCGATACTTGGGCACGACGATGGGAGTGGAACGCCACTTCGGCACAAACACTGAGTAGTTCCCCGCGGCGATCTGGTCCTTGAAATCGCCGATGTGCTTCTTGGCGTCACGGAGGGGCACGTGCGCGATGATTCGTTCGACCTGGATCGCTCCTTTCTTTACAGACTCGGACCGAAGAGATGTTTCGAAGTACCGATCGAGCTGAACACCCCCCCAGTCGAAAGTCCACATGGCACTGATCTTTTCTCCAGCATCGCTATGAAGAACCTGCCCCCACGGAATGGTTCTCTCCCGAGGAACGAAGGACGCCCCCTGGGATAGCTTGATGACGTTCTCCAGTCCCGCACTATTCTGGGTGAGATAGTCCTTCAGGTTTTGAAAGGATTCGTCAATCCTGGCATCTACTGATTTCTCGTCCTTGTCACCTAGCTTCTCACGAGTCTGCCTAGCGGACTCAAGTGCGCCCTTCGCAGTTCGCCGTAGATCCCAAAACCGGTATGCGAGGTAAGCCACCAATACGGTGATGGAGAAGACGATAGCGATTTGCCCCTCTTCCGTTTCGAGCTTCCCAACTCCCACTAGAGTCCCTAAGATCGTGACAATCAGACTCTCCAATGAGAGCGCAATAATATCCGCCACTAGGACACGCTTCGGCTCGACTGGCTCGAGATAACGTTCTCGCGAGTCTCCCCGGGTGGGGGAAGATCGATATCCAGCTTGGGCCTCGGGGCTAGTGGTCGGCTGTCGCTCCCCTGACGTGGCGGGTGCCGGAGGAGACGCCGCGGGGGTTTTAATCGGGGAACCGGACCACGGAAGCTTCACTCGATACCACTACATAGAGCGAGACTCTAGCTGTAGAAAATCGTTCCGAACCCGCCTCTTCGTTCGTGATTCAAGTGACTCTACGGTTAAGGATGTCACTTTGATACAAGATTTCTACTCTGCGGGCTGTCAGTCAGGTGGCGTGGCAGGCGTCGATGCCGTAGGTCGCCACGTGGACTCGACTGAGGCGTAGGACTCGATCCCAAGGGCCGGCACTAGTGCCACGAGAGTCGGCAAACCTATGGCTGAACCCCTATGGACAGGGCTCAACTTGGATTGAAACTACCCAAGCGGACCGACGATATTCTATCGTTTCGTAGGAGGCCGAGCAGGCGGACCACTCTTCAAGTGCGTATCGAAAGATGGAAATTCGAGAAGCTGCTCCGTGACTACGTGTCATCAACAGACACAATCGGCGATGTTCTGCTGAAGCAGATGGTTCAGTATGCCTCAAACCAATGGGATGAGGCAGCCAGATTCTCAACAAGGGCGGGCGGAATAATGGCAGTCGGAGGGAGCATCCTCGTCGGCAGCATCGCACTCTTGAGTGGCTCCGCGCCGACCACGCTCGCTACTAGGGTAGCAGGGTGGTTACTCGTTGCTGCCTCGATCATCCTAGCAGGATGGGCGACAGGTTCCTCCGGATGGAAGACCCCACCGAATCTGTCGGATGCGAACTTGGCAGAGGCTCTGCTAGCGAAGCCTGAGGCAGTGAAGCAGGGACTCGTGCTGGACTACGCTGACGCTTGTAGGCAGAACAACCGCCGTCTCAAGGGGATGAGATCTAGGCAGGATCTCGCACTAGTGATTCTAACCATAGGTACGCTTCTGGTTGGACTCGCCTACTTTACACAGGCGGCGTAACCGGGGAAGCCCGATGAGTGATCAGGCAGGACAGCATGACGCAGGTGGGGAGACTTATGACAGTGGGACTTCTCCGGATCGATTCTGGTGTAATGTCTGCAACCGGGGATTCCCGACGAAAGAGGCGCTCGACCACCACGTCTGCCACCCAGCCGAGGATGAGAAAGTCAAGCCCTTCCGCGTCGGCGTCTCAACAGTTCCCATCGACCTTGGTGCGTACGCTAATGAAACGGATTGGAATCTGAAGTAGGCCCAACTAAGCGTACCCATTTCATTTGTCAGTCAGCTAAAGAATTCCTGGGAGGAAGTTCAAGTCCCCTTGAGCCCAGCTGTCCCGGAAGACGTGTTGGAATTTCGATGTCGCTCTTCGACACGTGCAAGGGACTCCATTCGAGGGCAAAAATCGAGATGGAAGGGGTTGCGCCAAATCTATGCTTCTGCTTCAGTCCGAGGGTGGAAGTCGACGGGCGTGAGGACCACGTTTCCTTTCTTCACGTCGATGCTCACGTAGTCGCCGACTCTAAGGCGCACCTGCTCTTGCACGTCGTTCGGCAGTCGAATTCGTCCACCATCTAAGACTCTCACGACTGCAGCCATCGGATGGGAGATGCCCGATGTGGAAAAAAACCCTTCGTATGGACTTTCCATAAAGGTAGGAACAGAAAGGGGCCGTTTAGGCAATTAGCCATAGTGGATAAATACCGGAACCCCTTCCGGACGCAGATGACGCCAAACGCGGCTAAAGCAAATCCCTTGGGAGACGCCCTAGTTGCTCGGATCCGCGGCTCGGGAGGTTTCTCGTGACGGCGCTCCGTGTGTCAAGCGACCCCATCGCACGAGCAGTCCGTCACTTGAAGGACGGCGAGTTCGTAATGATTTCGAAGGCGGCGGTACCCGTTCTACCGTCTGTGTACGACGAGACGTTTCTGGGCACGCCGCCGGGGTTGGCGCATCCCGGCGCATTCCGTCAGTATCGAGACCGGGGGCGGATACACGTCTACGAGACCATCCGACACTGGATTCCGCACAGGGATTCTGTCGACCCGCGGAAAGACCCTGTAATGCACTTGGTCTTAGATGCGCCGGAGGTACTAGGCGGAGTGATCACCGGACTAGTTGTGGGGGGAATAGCCGCTTACAAGACTAGGTCGCACAAGTTACGAAAGGGCGATAGCGAGTCGGACGCGAACGCCGCAGCAATCTGGACTGGTGTAGCGATCGGGGTATTGGCTGGCGCAGTCGCTTACTTCTTGATTGGAGCAGCGAAGAAGGCAAGCCGGTAGCGAACTCGCCCCAAAGATGGCCGCACCAGGGGACCCATCAAAGACGGTTGTAGTTGATGGGATCGCTAGATTACGCCGCGAGGTCGTTAAGGAAATCGAACTCGTTTTGGAGGCGAAGAAGAACAGTAACGCAATTCTGACGACGATGTACTCGGTGTTCTTCGCAATCGAGGGTGGGCTCGTCCTTTCCTTCTACCTGGTAAACAGCTTGACGGCAGCGGTAGGAATCGCGGTCTTCGGTGAGCTGACAATCCTTTGCCTTGCACTGGTGACGGTTCGAAGCCGCGCAACAAACAACAACTGCGATCAGAGGGCGGTTGCCTTGGAAAGGGCGATGGGTATGCGAGTAGTCTCAAACTATGTTCCCGAACCGGGCAAGCCGCTATCGGGGCTCGTGAGGGTCCACGCTACCCTCCTAATCTTCGATTTAGTCGTGCTCGGATTGTGGCCCTTCCTAGTACTCGGCAGATACCACCTCGGTTTCTAGTGGTCTGGCTTCGATGCTATAGTCACATAGACCGGCTTTTCCAGCGGTGGTAAGGCTCGTCCGGTAAAACAACTCGATGTGGGGCGAGCTACTGGAGTCGCAGGACCGGGTTCAAATCTCTTTGAATTCTAGGTGGTTAGCACCAGAGTACTTCTCGACTGACTTTGCCCGGTACATCCCGCCGCGCATATGTGTTCAACTGCCATTGAACCCCGCAGGGGTACCATCCCGAGACGGGTGGACTGTCGGAGCCCCTTCCCGCCCGTTGTTGGTCGGAGCGTAAGCATCCTGACAGCGGGCACTCGAGAGTTCCCCAAGGTCCCGCTCCGATTGCAGAGGTGAAGTATCCGACCATCTGTCCCGCGCCGTGTGCCCCAAAAGCACCAACCTGCGGATCCGTCCGGCCGCACGGGAGGACATCGCGGCCATAGTCAACTGTGCGACAACTTCGACGCGCGAGGAGGAGGATGTCGGGTTTGGTCGACCGTGGGCCGAGTTAACTTTCACGGACACCGGAAGGCTCTCGGCGGCCTGGAAGGACCCCAACCGGGTCGAGGACGAGGAAATCTACGTCGCCGAGATGGATGGTCGCGTCGTCGGATACGTCACGATGCAAAACCGGGCGAAAGAATTGGAACTCGTCCGCATTAATGTCGCCGGGGGTTACCAGAAGCAAGGGATTGGCAGAAGGCTCGTCCGCACTGTCGAAGAACGGGCGCGCCACGACGGAAAGACCGCGGTGACCCTGGGGACGAGCCGGAACGCGGCGGGCGTGCCCTGGAAGTCGTTCCCCTGGTGGCAGTCACTGGGCTACCGCGTAACGGGTGAAGAGGAGAACGCGTGGACGCGGTCGATTGGAAAGGGAGTGCGCGAGATTCGAATGCGGAAGGATCTCCCCTGACCGCGGGGCGGATTGCAAACCAGCGCGAATTGTAAGAGTAGGACGTCCGAAACTCCCGAGACCCTTCTCCCAGCCAGGGTTTGTCTAAGGGCTCCCACCGAGCGAGACGAGGACTTCCGTGCGATTATAGCAATGCCTCCCCGTTGGGCCCGGTGCTTCTCCAAACCGGTCCCGGGAGGAAGCCACGTGCAAGCGGCCTTGACCGCAGATCTACGCCGGTCTCGCTACGCACAATTGCTGTTGAGCCCGGTGAGGGGAGTCTTCGGGCTCCTATGCTGAAGGGGCGGAATCCCAGCGCTGCAGGCCTGATGGTCGATCGCCGAAGCTGCGGCCTAGCACCCCCACCACCACTCCAAGAGCGAGAAACCTGGGAACGTTCAGTGCGGCGCCGAGCAGGATGTAGAAAGTGGGGTAGCCGAGGTCCAGGATTGTTGCAAAGGATTGGATGAGGGCCAAGGCTAGAAGGCTGAGTGAAACAGATCTTAGGATGGGGGCGTTAGTGAAAACCCGGTTGGACAACCTGATCGTGGCATATGCGACGCAGCATCCGATGATCAGACCGCCGACCAAGGACTCAACAAGGACCATCAGCGTATACGAAATCGAGAGCTCGGCACGGTACTCCGCTGCGATAGGAATCAACGAAGTGGCGAAGTTGGTAGCCCAGAACGCGGCCCCGCCAGCCACCCCGAGCTCCAGAATCCGCGGAATTGGACTGGCGGACCCGGGCTGGTTGTCCTGAGACCTGACTCCTGTCCGTGGTTCGTTGGCTTGCTCGAGTTGCATGGCCACTGCCTCCTCACACGCTGGGTTGGCCAGCCACCTTCCCTTCGTCGGACACCGGGACTCGAATCTTGCCTGACATGAACGCCAGCCACAATGCAAGCCCGAACTCTGCAATGAAACTCACCGCGAGCGCCGGGTAGCTGAGTACGGAGTAGGACGGGAGAAGGAAGTACTGCGAGAACCAGAACAGGATCGCCAGGGAGTCCACCATGAGCAAGGCACCGAGGAACCGAGGCAGAATCCCCGACTTGTAGACGACGTATCCGAGTGGGAGCACCCAAGCTCCGAAGAAGACCTGGGCGATCATGAAACCACTGTTGTAGAGATTGATGTCGTTCATCACGACCGCTTGCAGTTGAGCGGCCGAGAACGCGCTCACGTAGCTCGAGTCGTTGAGCACCTGCAATGCCGCGAACAGGTTCAGTGCGTTCGCGGCCTGAACGATGACACCGCCCAAGTTCAAGAGCAGAAACAGCAGGGCAAGGCTCTCGTTCACCGGTCTCAGGAACGAGTAGAGCGCCCATGCGGCCAGGAGGAAGAGAACGGCGGAGACCAGGTCGGCCACGAAGGCGAACCGGAGAACTTCCGGACGGGCGAGTAGATTCTGCGTTGTAGACGCTGCTCCCCCGGTTATGAGGGTGGACCGTAGATAGGTTGCGAGCGCCGTCGTTGCGATGTACGCGAGATAGACGCCCCCGGCGAATCTTGCAGTGAGTCGTGGAGACGCGCGGGCAAACGGGCCCAGGATGCCTGCAGATCTCGGTTCGACGACGTCCATCTTCATTCCCGACGCGCGAGTCAGCCGCGGACCGGACCGACCGAACGACTATGAGCCGCACGTCAAGCTCGATTCACCCATCCGGTCGGCAGCTGGACTCTGCCTTCCCCCTAATCCCTCAATCTGGAAAAACAGCATATACCCGGACTTAGTCCACCGTGCGTCGATGCGAGCGTTGGGCATTGCACTCGTCGCTGTGGCCGTGACTGTCGTGTTCGTGGCCTCGGCGGCGGGGACAACGCCGAGCATCCAACATCATCCGTCAACGGCAGCCAGTCGAACGTCTCGACCTGCGGTGGGCGTTACTCTTTCGTTGGCTGGACTGGACCCAACCGCCGTAGCGTTCACGTGGCCCCCGTCGGACTTCGCGGGCACCACCTCCTATGCTGTGAACAGGTCCACGTCCGCCTCAGGCCCGTGGACGGAGGTCGACAATGTCTCGAATCCGGCCCAAAGCTGGGATGTGTTCACGGGGTTGACGCCCGGCGCTACTCTGTATTGGGAGGTCGTTTACTGGGCAGTCACCGGCGCTACGTACTACGTCGAGGGCTCGACGGGGGTCCTGAGCGTCACGCAACCCTCCCTGTCCGAACTCTCTGCCTCGGCTACCAGTTCGTCGACCGTCCACCTCGCCTGGACCAACTCCGCCCAATACGGAGTCAACCTCTCGTTCGCTTCGTACCACGTTATGGAGTCGGTTAACGGTGGAAGCTACGCCGTCATCGATACGATCACGTCCGCGTCCACTCTTTCGGTCAACGTTCCAGACCTGACCGCATCGACTCGGTACTCCTTCGAGATCAACACGACGGACAGCCTCGTCGGACCGTTGAGTACTTCGAAGGTCTACACGCTCTCGAACGCGCAACCCGTGAGCACACCCGCGGCGCCGGGCGGCGCGGCGTCCCCACTTACTGGCACCGAGCTGTGGGCCCTGATCGGCGGAGCGGTCGTAGTCGTTGCGGCCGTTGTGGTCGTCCTCGCCATTCGTAGCGGCAAGGGGAAGACGCCCCCCGCCAGTTCCCCTCCAGATCAAGCCGCACCCCCTCCGCCCTCCTGACGATCCGGTGATTCTTGGGAGCCTGACCGCTCACACCGTCGAGTCTGAGCTCTCGACTTCCGATGGGCCCGAGTGCGATCACCCCCGCATGTTTCCCTTGACTAGGGTGCCTGCCGGAGCTGCGGTCCGCTCGGCGGTCCTCCGCATATGTGCTCACCGCGCAGGCTTGCGGCGGACGGGGTGCCGCAATTCCGACCGCTGACTCCTCGGGGCTCTCTTGCAGAGTTGCAGCGCAGAAACTATGATGACTCGCTGCCCGGTTGCCGGGTCAGATGCCCGGCCGCAACCGAGACGTCGATGCCATCCTCGATGCCACTCGAGACGAGCGGAAGGTCATCCTCACCCGGATCCGTGATATCATACACTCCGCCGACCCCGACATCGAAGAGACCGTCAAGTGGAGGAAACCGAGCAGTCCGCTCGGTGCGGCTGTGTTCGAGCATGACGGCATTGTCTGCATCCTCATCCCCCTGAAAGGGCGTGTCCGGATCAGCTTCCTCGAGGGCGCGAGCCTTCCCGACCCCCGGAAGCTCTTCAACGCACAGCTCAACGGCAAGTCAAGGGCCATCGACTTCCCGGTCGGGGTCGAAATTGACGCGGCCGGTGTGAAAGCGCTCGTTCGAGCAGCTGTGAAGCGCCGCAGCTAGGGCGAACAGCGCCCTGAGGGAGCGCCTAGGCGGAGGGCGGAGACAGAGCACCGAGCTGACGAGATCCGGGCGTCTGTCCTGCTGGGTGGTGCCTCTAACGGCCGTCGGCGAAGGATTAGCGGCCGGACTCGATGACTCGCCGGCTAGTGTTCAAGCGTCTTTGTGCCCAGGCCGGCTGGGGAGGCCAGGTCTAAGTTGGTACAGTGGGCGAACTGACCCGGGAATCGTAGACTGTCGGGTTGGTGGAGTCACTAGTGTACACTCATCGACCCCGCCGGCCTGAGACTGCACCTGACCCCCGTTTCGGGGAGTGCCCTGCCCACTCGAAGAGGTATTTCTATGAGCGGCACATCGAGGGGCGTAATGCGGCCGCGTAGTTCCATCCATGGAGCCCACCGTGGAGTGGCTCCAATCATCCCGATCAGCGTAGCCCTCATCGTAGGTGGGGCGTTCGGCGTCGGCTTCCTGGCGAGCTACATTTACAATCAAGCGCCTTGGTGCCCGCTTTCGACGTCGATTTCTTCATACGCCCCGCCACCGGGACACGACTCGAACAACAGCTCCAGTGACGACCAGAATGGGTCTGTGGTCTTTTCCGCACGAGCCTCCGGCTGCGTGGCCCCCTATGGCGTGCACTGGAACTTTGGAGACGGCACCACTTCCTCCTCCTGGAGGTTGGTCCATGTCTTCCCAGGACCCGGCGTGTATTCAGGTTCAGTTACGATTAGCGACTCGGCCGGACATCATTCCATATCCTACCTCTGCACCTGGTCCGATCCCTGGCCCTACATGGAGCAAGGATCGACTACGAATTCCAACCCATGTAGCGTTCTCGGCGCGTGACCCCAGCGCTGTGTGCAATGGTCTGTGCACACATTGATTGCCGGGTGCCGAGGTTCAAACAAGGACTGACATTGGGTGCGCTCCCATGGAGTGGTTCGACTAGTAGACTCATTGGGCCAGCGTGTTCCGTTGAGAGACAAGGGAGTTCCAAGCGCAGTTCCCTACCGGGCACTTCGCTGCCGCTTCCAGCAACCCCGTGGAATCCCTCCCATCATCCCCTGGTCACCGTGCCGAAGCTTGGAGTCCATGCTTGCCTCCTCGAGTGCGGTTGGGTCCGTTAAGCGCACGATCCGAAGGGGGGTCCTGTGGCCGTACTGGCACTCGCCTGCTCACTCGCCGCGGTGACTTGTCCGACGGTGGGGTGAATGATTATCTGCCAGCTTAGAATCGACTCTCCGCTGTATGCCTTCGCTGGTTGACCGAATCTTTCAGATTGAAAGCCATCATGGGACGCATGGCGATCGAGAGCACTGGGTACTGGACGTATTCGATGTCCTATTCGGGCTAACTCTTCATCGAGGCACAAAGTCAGAGGTCTACCTCGGGCCGGGTAAGGGTCGTGCGGATGTCCTCGTTCAGGAAGATGTGGTCATCGAGGTAAAAAAGAATCTGGAACAGGAGGAGGATGATGCGGAACGCCAGCTTTCGCTTTACTTCTCGGCCAGAAAATTGCTGAACGTAGGGGTCGCTACTGACGGTGTGAGGTGGAGATTCTACGTCAGAATCCGCGGCGAACCTCGCCTCTACCACGAAACGAAGCTCGCTCCCGAGTCGACAGACGAGGAGTTCAAGGAAGCGTTGCTCAAGACCCTACAGGCGTTTAGACGTCAGACGCCCCCACCGGTGGACGCGATCCAGCTGTGCGAGACCCTCAAGCTGGACACTCCGACCTTTCGACTTTCGACCTCCCTGCTCACAGAGGCCGCTACCACATCCCCCAGGTTCCGCGTGGAGCGGCGGGCCTGGATTGGAGAGTTCAGCAGAGTTTACCCGGGATTCGACGACCTGTGCAGGAAGCTCGGAACGGGAAGTCTCGAGCGGGGATATGATCGCCTCTACATTCGACACACCTACTTGGTTGTGGTCGCGAAACTGCTAGCGGCGATTCGAATCTTCGATGAGGCCAGACTTCACAGGATGATTGACTCTCGACCAGGGGAGATTTTGGATGGTCGGGCGCTTGACGCAAATGGGGTCCACGTTTCGGATCCCGACGACTATTTCTCATGGGTGGGGAACCCATCCGAGGAACTGAAGGTATTCGTCAAAGAGTTGTTCCTTTCACTGGTTCGTTACGATTTCTCGACTGTCGATGAAGATGTCTTCAGGCTACTGTACGAGGAAGTCATCGATGCAGATACAAGACACGGCATCGGTGAGTTTTTCACGCCGAAGTGGCTGGCGCAATTCATCACCAGCCGGACGGTTCTTTCTGGCGAAGACGTGATTCTCGACCCCGCATGTGGCTCTGGCACGTTCTTGGTTGAGTCACTTAGGCACCGCGCTGAATTGCGTGGTAATGTTAAGCGCCTGACCTCCAGCGACCTAACTGACTTGGTCGACCAAACCTGGGGGTTTGACATTAACCCCTTGGCTGTACTCCTATCGAGGGTGAACCTCTATCTCGCGGTTTCGAGAATCGCCCAGAAAACAAAAGTGGCGACACCCGCTTCATTTACCCCCCGGGTCCATACGGCGGATTCCCTTTCGAGGATCCGCTCGTCACTACACCGGTCTAGGCTCCAAATCGGGAGCGGTTTCTTTGTGACCATGGCTCGAGCCATGGTCCCAGTCCCTGCGTCAGTGAGTACTTTGGAGGACGCAATCAAGGTCGGGAAAGCGTTGTCGAAGGTCTGCGAGGAGTACGTCCGGCTTAGATCAGATGGAAGCTCTCACGGAACGGCATTGGCATCGAGCCTAGTCTGCGCTCCCAACTCGTATCGCACGGCTATCGAGAGTATCGTGAACAGCCTCAAAGACGCCCTGGAAGAGGGGGATGGGATCTGGGGCCTTGTTTACCGCAACAAAGTTGTGCCCCTCTTCTCGAGGACATTCGATTGCGTCATCGGCAACCCGCCTTGGCTCGTGTTTAGGGAAATGGACCAGGGAATGAAGGACCTGGCCAACTTCATTCTTATAGAGAGAGCTCTACGACCCCACCCCAAGGTGAAGTCGCACTTCGATTTGGCCATCGCATTCACAATCGCGTCCGCGAGCTACCTGAAGCCAGGTGCTCGCCTCGGATTCGTGCTTCCCCGAAGTCTGGTGGCAGGGCTACAGCATCTTCCGTTCTTGGAGGCATCGTCAAAGCCAGGGTTTTCAATCAAGCTTGATGAAGTCGATGACCTTCAGGGGGTCACTCCACCGCCTTTCCCCCACGGCATCCCATGTGTCGCAGCATTCTTCCACGGTTCGGGGTGACTCATGACTCGGCTGATCGAATGGGAGGTCGAACTCTCTGGGCGGGACGCTCCCCTCAGGGATTTCCTGGCCGGGACTCAGACAGAAGTCAACCTTAACGAGAGAATCCGAGCGCTACGGGCTCAGCTTGTAACTACAAAGGATTACGCATCTCATCAAGGCGCTACCGTCACGCCGCGCCCGTTCTGGGTAGTGGATGTCCGGACCGCCAGGCGGCGATCAACTAGTGACGCTGAGGAAATCGTTCCACTAGTCGAAGATGGATTTGCGCAAGTCCACAGTTCAAAGCGGGCCTCCCGAGTTCAGGGCCAGGGGAAGCGAAAGCAGGTTTGGCGAGGAATTGCTCTGACTGGCGAAGCACCATACAAGTCTCTTTTTGGCCTTCTCACTTCGAGGTACGTCGGATCCTTCTCGATCCTTCATCGAGATTTGTGCTTCCTACCCGCGACCGAAGTCGAAAGCGGTCTCAAGGTTTACCACCATATGGCCAAACGTCTCCGGGAGCAACGCACACTTCAAACCGAGGGCGAGGATGAGCAACGGGTTCATCATTGGGTTCGGGCGGCGCAGACGCAGTGGAAGCGGGGCCGTAAGGCGGATCAACAGGAACTGTGCACGGAGCGACTCGACTATCAGGGCGGACTGGCAAGCCAGCGCTCGAATCGACCCCGAGTAGTTCACACTAGGTCTGGCAACTTCTACGCCGCGCTGCTCCGTCCAAATGCAAGGGTGTCCTCTGGCCTCGTGCTGGACCAGCTAGATGTGAAGTTCCGGAGGGACGGTGAGATAGTGAGTTCGACGACCGAATCCCTCGGCGGAGTGATAGTGGACAACCTACTTCATTGGATCGAAGTAGCGTCAGTCCAGGAAGGATACTGGTTAGTTGGCGTACTGAACTCTGAGCCTTTCATATCACAACTCGACGAAGAAGTGCAAAACCGGGATTACTATAGTGCCCCGAGCCGGCTACTCTCGTCCTCGGGTCTCCGATATGATCCGGAGAATCCTACTCATGTTGCAATCTCAGAGAGTGCCCGATTAATCGAGAACATCAAGACCGTATTCGATCGAAAACTGTTGGGCGAGGAACTTGGCGAAGGGAACCTTGCAGACATCGACGACACCGATGCGTCCCCCGAGATTCCGAGACTAAAGTGGTCCTTCGACGAACTGCGTGCTTCCGACAAAGAGTGCGAGTTAGCGTTCGATAGGATAAACTCGCTTTCCTCCAAGTTGCTCAGTTAGGGTGCCCCAAGGGACTATAGGCTCGTGCCCTGCACTCCACCCCGCGACCTCCAGTGACGCATCAACTGATTGACCCCCACGTACCAGACTCACGGACTCGGAGCTCGTTGACTCCAACTGGTTCCCTTGGGTTCAAGCCCGATTGAAAACTAAATCGGACCGAGGCGAGGGGCCCTATCTGCCAGCTCCCTCTAAGCGCCAATCGGTCTAAGCACTTCTAGAAAGCGCCGTCGTCACTTCAAGTTCCAAATTATCGCAGAAACGACAGCAATCAGAATGAGGGTCGCAGTTAGACCAAAAATGGGAGGGTCATAGAGATTTGCGGGCTTCAGCCCCTGAGCACGTCGCCTACCCTCCAGCTTGACTGAAATCAAGTACGAACTCCCTGCAGTTACTGCCAGTATCACCGCCACCTCATCCCACCACCATGGCATCGCAACTCGATACCATAGATACCTCAAATCAGTGATTAGAATCAGCGCCCAAATCACACTGACAAGCCATGAGAAGCAGGTGGCGGCTGCCGTGACCGGGATTGCCATTATGGAGTATGGCCACTCGTTTCTCCAGCCCGCAATCTTGCGATACGCGGCAATCAGATTCGTACCGCCGGTTGCTGGGTCACCAAGGACGTCTATAGCCGAGTTTCTGTCCTTCAGAGATGTCCAAGAGTGTAGCAAGATCACGATAGACGCCCCAAGGCCTATCGCCGAAACCACGATGCGAAGGTGTTGATTCCCCACTTCGCCATAAGCAAAGAAAAGCGCGCCAATTCCAGTGACCGCGAGCGCGAATGACTGGACCACGTAGCTCTCTCGACTGAAGGCGTAGTCCCATACCTTGGAACCTGTGTCGTCATTAACGACGATCAGTCGCCGATCCACTCCCTGGGGGCCCGCGGGCGTACCAACCACGTCGAGATTGTCTGTCATTCGTCCCAGATTCACTCGCCTCCTGACGATCGCCCCTAGGTTGGACTACAATAGCGGACCCACCCAGTTTCCGTAGACCCCGACATCAGCGCCGCTGCAATCAAGACCCTCGGAGATGGCATCAAAACTGACGGGTTGGCCACTCGAAGTGAAGCTGTATGTTCCCTCCGAGGAAGTTTGATCGTACAGGGATTGATTCCCTTCACGTATCACGAAGGAGACTGACCCCCCCTGGGACACCCCCCAGTGCACCTCCACCTCTGCCATATCTTCGAACTGCCGCGCTTCGGATCCGCCACCGCATGGTGCGATGCTGAACTCGTATGTGTGTGAGATAGGAAAGGGAAGAACAACAAGTCCCGCAATGGTAGCCACACTCAGAACGAGGGTGATTGAGCCGGTCCAAAAGCGCCGGGAAATGGCGGATCGTGGGTGGCTCGCTTCAGAGATAGGACCCGATTCACTACGTGCTACCGAACTTTCCGAATTGGGCATTAGCCCTCGTTATCCTCTTTGGCCTATCTTCCTTTGCATTGAAGGAACCGACTCGATCACCAGACCCGCGGATTATCGGACATCCAGGCTCAAGTCCGATTGAACCGACCCGACAACGTACACTGTGCGGGTTCACAGTCGCGTCGAGCCATCTATGACTTGGAAGTTCTGGGCGAGGCGACTCACTATCTGATAAAGCGAGTGTGCTATCCTCATGCAGATGACCGGTGAGTACCCGTTCGATAATGAAAGCTGGCCGACGACTCCAGCAGAGGCCGAAAGGTGGTACAACGCTGCGGAGAGGTGGATGGAGGAGCGAGGAAAGAGACCGCTCACTGCTATCGGGCATCGCCTCTGGGAGATCGCGGCCAGGCGGGAGACAGTCGAGTACCGGCCCTTGGCTAAAGAGTTCGGGCTAAACCACCGCGGCCCCAGAAGCGTTGCGGTCTTCTCCGGAATCCTGAGCGAGTACTGCGTGAGAGTCATGGGATCCGTCTTCCTCTCTTCCATAATTGTGAAGGCCGGGAGTCGAAAGGAGCCTCACCCGAAAGGTCTCCCGGGACCTGGAGGCTGGTGGGACGATGCACCTAGGGACGAACAGGAGAGGGTTAGTTGGGCCTTGAATCGGCAGTCCGAGGTTTGGGATTACTGTTCGTCCCACCCGAACCCATTCTCGCCCTAAGTTCGCTCTTCAAGAGTTAGACCCGTTCGTTCAAGAGGGCTTGCCGAAGGGTTCCGGTTAAGACGCCGTCAGATACTCGAGTGATCGTACCTGGTGAGCCCGACCGTTCTGAACGTTAGATTAAACTCGACTTATGTCCGCCTACAGTACTCACCCCGGCGATTGCTACCTGTCTGTCTCACACGCTGGGCCGGAATCCTAAGCCCCTGTTTCCTCTGACTAGCCCACAGTCAGGGTATCTGCATCATGAGCGTGAAAGGCTCCTCCTCCGAAGAAGCTACCCTTCTTCCTCCTCGCCATCGGTGTTCAGATCGACCGGATCGTCAGGACCGGAGTTCAGGGCTAAGGCAGGCAAGTCTGGAAGTCGAGCGTGACTCCGTGCTGAGCCGTAGAACTCCGCCAGGGAGCGCATAGTTTCGTCAACGTCATCGCCCATGTGGCGGAACCACTTAGACACGTTTACCTTGGCGCGGTTAACACGACTTTGCATTCTTCCCAGATTCTCAAGGATTGCAGAGACTCCCCGCTTGAAGTCCTCTGAAGTGACCCACTCGTATACGGCAGCCTGGAGCGTAGCTTGCTTCGCATAGAGTCGCCGCTGTCGAGCGAGCTCCTGTAAGTGTGGTCTCAACATCGAAGCGACGCCGATAACGGCCCAGGGTGGGCAGACAACCACACCGTCTTCATGACTCGGGGCGCGAAGCGGCTTCCCGTCCGGCCCGATGCTTGAAACTAAGATTCCCACGGAAGCCTTGGACTCATCTCTATCTCGCTTTAGTTTGGGAATCCACTCCTTCGACCAATGGGGATAGCGATCCTTTGACTCCCATAGCAGTGAACCCCCACCATGGACGCCTTGGAGTACATCTGCCCCCTCCTTACCTCGACCAATTGGGTCAATCTGATCCTCATCAAAGGTCGATCGAAGTCGCTCCTCCAAGGTCTTCTCGGCGACCTCTCCGGCAAGTTCCCCTGACACGCCAACGCGCTGCGCCCGATCGAGGTCCTTCTTGATGCGAGAAATTTCCTCTTCCTTCGCCTTGACCTGTGCCTGCCACTTCTCGGCTTCTTCAGCTGCCACGCTCTCTCGAATCTGACCCCGTGCTTCATCGAGCTTTCGCGTGACTGTCAGTTCAACTTCGCGTTTGGCCTCCTCAGCCTCTTCCTTCAACCTCCGGACTTCGACTTCATTCTCTTGAGCTTCCTTGAGCTTAACTTGTACTCTCTGGAGCTTCTCCGCTTGTTCCTTCATCCTTGCGGAAAATTCCTCTTCCGCGTCCTTTAGGGCCTTCTCCTTCAGCTTTGTTCGCTGGGCGTCAACTTGCGTCCTTATGCGCTCGTCCAAGCTCTCTTGAACGTCCTTCAACTCCCGTTCCTTCCGACTGAGTTCCTTCTCCTTTTTCGCAAAGTCTGCGATAAGACCCTTCTCCTTCTCAGCATAGGCGCGATTGAATTCTCTGCGGACGTCATCCTCTATCCCGTGCCGGAGGACGTTGGCCAGCGGAAATTTGTTGCCGCACTTCGGGCACTCAACGAGTTGGTCGCTCACATGCGGGGGACTACACTCCGGGTACATTAACAACGTCAGCGGACTGTACATCCACTTCTCGTCTCTGCCTTCCGTCTCCCACTCCAGGAGACCTCCTGGGAAACTGGAGAAGAGAGTGGCTCCAATCGAAGCAAGGAGAAGTGCCTCGGTTGAGGGAGGAGCGCCGCACCGGTTCAACTCACTGTCAGCTGAAGGTGTTCCACGCTCTACCGGTCTTTGGGTGGGGACTTCAGTTCAAATCCGATTGCACCCACAAACTGGAGAGGATGCTCCATGTTGGGGCGCTGAACTAGCCTACCCCCCGACTGCTCGTGATTCTTCTTCGAACGTCCGAGGGAAGACCGCACCCAAACTGGATGCCCTCGATCCTCCTACGCTGCCTGCCGGAACCCTGGGAATGTGCCGAAAGTGGCGTCGCTGCTTCCGGGGCTAGCCGGGAACTACCGCGAAGTCCTGTCATTCTCGACCACTCCGCGACGCCTACCGGCGTGGCTCGGAATCTGTCTGTCGAAGAACTCCGAAGGACAGATTCATTCGGGAGCTGAGGGAATCCGGAATGGTATCGGCTGGTCCCCGATCGTGGGCTCGAATCGATCACCGTTATGGTCCGTCGGACCCTTCCCGTATGATGCTCGTATCTCCGCGGGTACGAAAGTGGCTCACCGGACCTAAGTCCGATCCGAGCGTCCGAGCCCGGTTTTGGCTCGAAGTCGATGGGCGTCCGGCCGGCGATTCGCGCGTCCAGGTGGCGCTGAAGGAAATCGGACGCACCGGATGGGCCGCGTCGCTCCTCGAGCCTCAGTTCCGTGACGGCCACTGGGTGACCCCACGCAGTACGGCTCGAGACCTCTACTTCCCGAAGTACATTGTCACCAACTGGGTCGCAATCGTCCTCGCCGACCTCGGGATGACGAAGCGCGACCCGCGGATCCGTCGTACGGCGCAACTGATCATGGACCTGTGGGGAGCGCGAGGCAACGACCTCTCGGGGCGGAGCGGAGAGGTCTGCGTTACCGGGAACGCCGTGCGCACCCTCGTTCGATTCGGTTACCTCGATCACCCCGTCGTGCAGCGTGCGATTGCGTGGCTCGTGCGGACCCAGAAGTCGGACGGAGGGTGGCATTGCTTCCCCTCGAAGAGGGGGACGCTCGATGGGTGGGAGGGTCTCGCAGCGTTCGCCGAGATCCCCGAAAGCGAACGCGACCGGTCGCTTCAAAGGTCGGTCGAACGCGGGGCCGAGTTCTTCCTCCGCCGTCGCCTCATGCACGAGGGGACGCGTTACGCTCCATGGTTCCGGATCCACTACCCGAACCACTACTACTACGACCTCCTCGTGGGCCTGCGGACCCTGACGAGGCTCGGCTACGGAGGGGACCGACGTCTCGGGCCCGCGCTTCGCTGGCTCGCGAGCAAGCGAGCGCGGGACGGGACGTGGGCGATGGACGAGACCCACCCGGACGTCGAACCGGACTTCCCGGGCGACAATCTGTACCGCCCCTTCTTTCCGATGATGCTGGAGCTGCTGCACGAACCCAGCCGCTGGGCGACGGTCGAGGCGCTGAGCGTTCTCGCTCGAGTCGAGCGAGCCCGATCGGAGCGGTGAGAGGCGGCCCCCGCGGGAACTCGACGCAAGGTCCAAGGCCGCACCGCTGGGCTGTGCTCGAACTCCTACGTTGGAGCTCGAGTCCGACTCAAGCGGGCTTCCGGTGCAGCTGTTACTTGCGCTCGCCAGCCCTTACGATGTCCTTGGTCGAGAGGACCTTCAGTCCTGGAATTCGATGAAAGTCTCGGTCGAGGGTCCAGATGGGGGCGCGCATCGCGAGGCAGAGCGCTACGTAATCCTCGTCCCCGTGCGCGTGGGCCCTAACGACAAGCTCTCTTGCCCTCTCGATCCAGTGAGAGTAGGCGCCCCAGGGGAGCAGTTCGATGACCGCCAGAACGTCTTCGAGGACTGTCTTGGCCGTTTCTAACGGAACTCTCGAGCGCTCCGCGACTTCCCCGACGTGGGCCGCAATCTCCTCCTCGAGATAGGCGGGAGCCACGAATGCTAGATTATCCGCCGTGAAAAAACAATCTCGAATCGTGCCGTCCTTCATCAAAGCGGCGATGACGACGCTCGCGTCGACAACGACATGATTCAGCGTCGTGATCGAGCTCCGCGACGCCGGACCCGCTGCCCGAGCTCCACCGCGTCTGCCTCTGTCAGGCGAGACTCGGTAAGGAGCCGGTCGTAGATGTGTAGTCTGCTCACCTCACGGGCGAGCGCCCTCCGGGCGATCTCGGCCCAACGTACTTCCTTGTGTTTGCGGATCTCGCGGTGCAGGTCCTCGGGAAGTGCGAGGGTCATGTTTGGCATAGTTACTTTCACACATGTTGCTTGTATAAGTAGACTTACTTAGGTGCGCGTTCCCGAGACCCGTGGCTTGCCCCGGGGTCAGGTGAGCGGACCCGCTCGGGAGTCCCCTTTCGCTCAAGAGCCGCTGAACCCACTCCGGACCCTGACTCTGTGGGCACAAGTCCAATTGAACGCTCTTCTGCCACTCGAGAAGAAACTACAATGGATCGCAGCGGAAGCCCGTATGGTGAGGAGGGCCGAAGGCCAATCCAGTTCCAAATGGATTTGGAGTGTTGCCCGACCACTGAATGCACCCAAGCCAGGGAGCCCATGTGTAGTAGACTGTGGAGTCGACCCCCGCGAGATAGCCGGCTACGGAGGCGTCGTTCCCTTGCCCGTCTGCGAATTGGACTTTGACATAGAACGTGGAGCCGACATCACTTTCGGAGAAAGCCTGGTAACCACCGCTGCCCCCCAAGCTGTTCAACATCGTGATGTGAGAGAAGCTGTAGCCGGGAAACCCGTCCGAGTAATTTGCTACGAAGTAGACTGAGCTATAGGAAGTCCCATGGGGCCCAGTCATGTTGATAGTGTGCGGGACCCCCACGTCCGAGAGTGAACCAGCAGGCAGCATGACAGAGACATTCTCCATTGGATAGGGGCCACTTGTCACATGCTCGCGAGAGAGATCTACTGCGACCAGCGATTGGCAGGAACTCCCGTTTCCGGGGCCCAACAGCCAGTGAGTGTCTTCGTAGAACAGACCCCAACTATCCAGGGAGAACACTCCCGCGGCTTCACCATCACTAATGTTGAGATATGCGGGTGACTCACCCGGGGCCCACCCCGACGCAGTGGCAAAGGTGGTGGAGTTGTTGAAACTTGGAGGAGAATCGACGATGATGATTGGTGTCCAGAAGGTTCCGCTGGCCTCTTCCGCACCCCGAACGCAAACCGCGTGCCGAACAACCTGACCGGGCCAACCCAGCATAGTCGGGAGCAGAACAAGAAGCACTACAACTGAAGCCGTAGCAAGAAGTACGACAGCGGGACGGCTCACGAGTTGCATGCCGCCGCTGGGAAGCCGGCGGGACTCATATCTCATCCGGTTTAACACGCTGGCCCACTACGCCTTCAGATCTCCCTTATGCTCTCGCCGGGAGTGGGGTTCGTGCGCGTCCCCGCGCGTGCTGGCAGGGGTGGCAAGCGTGAACCGACTCAGGTTTCGGCGGGGGAGATTCGCGCGAAGGCCCGGGAGGCTCGCATGGTCGCTCGAAACCATGGCTGCTACCCTTGGACTCGCATTGATACTCTGGTCTTGTGCTGTCGGGAGCAGTGCGACTCCGAGGAGCGACAATACTGCGTTGAAGGGTCCGACACCGGCCGGTCTGTTGCTTTCCTCAGGACCGGACCAAGGCGCGAATCCCGCCATCTCTGAGTTTGAGGTTGTGGGCTCCGGCCTGCCATCCAACGTCTCGGCAGAATTCACCCTGGGTTCGTACGGACCGACAGGTGGCATGTCTTTCTCGGGGGGTCTCTTTGATGGGTTTGACGCAGGCGGGTCTCTTCTCGATGGGACCTGGATCCTCCAAGTGCTGCCTCCAAGGGGTTACCTCCCGATTCCCGCGTCAGCAACCTACTTTGTCACCAACGGTCAGAACCTCTGGATCAACATCAGCTTCATCCCGGTGTGGCCATGCTATCAGGTCTTCACAGAGGTGGGCCTCCCGCTGGGCGCAGAGTGGTGGGTGACAGACTCGAACGGAATAGCCTACTTTTCGAATGGAACGATAATCGACGCGATGGGATGCGAACTTTCCGGCGGACTTAGAGTTGGGTCGGCGACAGACTACCAAGTTGTGGACTTTCCACCAGCCACTACCTACTACCGCTCTGGGGAGGCCATTCCGGTAGTGTTCGGCCCACCGACCCCGCTGCCCGACTTCCCGGCCCTAGCGCTAACGTTGGCTGGGGGTCTCGTCGGGGCCGTGATCACACTCGCCTACGCGGCCGGATCACTCCGAAGCAGAGTCCGACGGTAGGCTGCCTCCTCTACTCACTGATCGAGCCGGGCGCTCGCATTCAACCCATCCTCGAAGCGAGGAGTGCGAGTCAATCCGGGGCGATGTACTGAGGAGTCGACTTCTACCCCAGCAGTCAATCAGCGCCCGGTGTGCCGTCTCCCTCGACAGCCGGACTCGCCGGATATTGTTGTGTGACTTGACACCGACGGACGCACTTGGGCGTCGAGGCGGGGGCTCCAGTCGGCGCTCCTCACCGGGCGGCCTCCGACACCCTAACGGTAGCCCCGAAGATTGGGTACAAGAGGCGTTGCACACTGGTAAGAATATCAGTGCAGCTCGCCCAGCGTGGCCGCGCACCAGGGGGCGCTGAGCCCTTAGTTCCGACTCAGTTGGTTGGGCTGACGCAAACCCTCACGGAAACACGGACTGTTTGCTAGAGGGCGAACGCTGGGTCCGTCCTCCGACCCAGAGCCGATCATGGCGAATGTCGAATGGCAATCTACTTGGCGAGTTCGATCGACCTTTCCGCCCGCCCGGATTTGCCCCGGACCACGTTAGGGAGTTGCGGAGGACGACGGACTCGAGCGGCGTGTGGGTGCTGAAGGGCCGAAAGCCCCGTAATCGAGAGCAGACCTCCGACCATCACTATCAGGGTGAGTGCCAGCGTATGCACAGGTACAACGGGGTCGTAGGACCGAATTCCATTGGAGGAGATCCACACTCTCAATGGGAAGAACACGACAAGCGATGTCAAGACCACGACACCGAGGCTCGCAGCGACCCCCACGGCCCGCCCCCGCGATCGCAATACAAGAAGGGAGAGCGGGGGGATTAGGGAGCCTACGAGTAACATGACAACGTCTAGCCGGGAGAAGACCGGCACAGCGACTAGGATGACCGGGGGACCGCTCGCGCATCCGCCCGGACAGAATGTCGAGTATTCGTACGTCCAGTGTCCTACGAAGAAAAGCGAGAGACAGCCGCCGGCCATCAAGATGGATCCTACCGAGATCGAGGCCGCTTCAGTCAGTGATATCTCGAGCCGCTCGATCGAGAGCTGCCGAGGGGGAGCCACAACTTCGGACCGGCCCGGCGGACCGGGCGTCCCGATGCCTCCCATGCTTGCCTCGACGGTGACAACGCGCGGCACGCCGCGAGGATTCAAAGTGGCTTCGGCTGCAAGGCGCTTGGAACAATCCCTCCCGCTCGAGTGTGCACTCATCTCGCGTTGAACATAGTTTCAATGGCCGTTGAACCCACCACCCTGCAGGCTTATTCCTCCGGGTGCGGATGCAGCTGAAAGTGGAAGTGAGTCGATGAGTGGTCCAAACTTCAGTGTCACCTATACCGTCAATCAGACGCCGGAGGAGGTTTTCAACGCCATCAACAACGTTCGAGGATGGTGGAGCGGAGAGCCGGGGGCGAAGGGCACGACCGACAAGCTGGGCGCGGTCTGGACGTACCAGTTCAGGGATCTCCACTTCACTAAACAGAAGATCACGGAGTTCGTACCGGGGAAGAAGGTAGTCTGGCAGGTTCTGGACAGCACGCTCAGCTTCGTGAAGGATACGACCGAGTGGAACGGGAGCAAAATCACTTTTGAGATCGCGAAGAAGGGCAGCAAGACCGAGCTCCGCTTCACGCATGTCGGTTTGGTCCCCGACGTTGAGTGTTATGGCAACTGTTCGAGCGCGTGGGGGTACTACGTGAAGGGGCCTCTTCGCGCGTTGATCTCTAAGCAGGGGAACGCCCGCGCTGAAGTGAAAGCCAAGGGACAAGCGAAGAAGTCGGGCCGTCGGAAGTCGAGCCTGAAGCGATCCAAGTGACCTGCAGGCTTACCGACCACTCCGCACCACCCGCGGCGGGGACGACGCGATTCGAGTCTGAGAGCTCGGGTTCCAATCGGACCCGTCAGGGCGTTGCGACTCCTGCAATGTACGGGCCGGGCGGGACCGCAATCGTGGAACGTCTTGGGAGTCCGGGAGTAATTCGGGAAGTCGCAAGTGCAACCCCGGACTCTCGGGAGACCCCAGCTCAGAGTCGCCGATGCATAGGAATCGACCCACGTTTGGTGGACCAGACTCAGTAGAGAATTCGGTCGGCCTGCTCAGGCGGGCCGAGGTAGTGGCGGTCCGATGGGCCCGTCAGCGCTCTCGCGAGTACGTCGGGCCGCAACCAGAATGCACGCAATGTAGACCGCGGCCGCGATCCAGTCTCCCTGGGGGATGTCGTGCAAGGCGAGGGCGGTTGTGAGGGGGATCAGCATGACCCCGGTCAGGATGGAGAGCGTCTGAACCCCGGTAAGAGTGTACCGAGAGAAGAATCGCACGGCGAGGACCGCGAGGATGATCGGATAGACGCTGGCGATGACGGCAGCGCCGGGCGCCACCTTCCATAGCAACATCCCCGGGACCCAGTCGGGAACGAACGGAACCGGAAAGAAGGCGAGAATCGGGGCGAAGGTGAGCAGGAAGAAACCCAGGGACCCCAAAATCAGGGGGAACGGCCTTGAGAACCGCCCGCGAAGGACCGTCCCCCCCTCAGGCTTCGGCAGCCGGCGCGCCCAATAGACGCCCAACAGGAGAATACCGGTCGGGAGCAGCATGAGCGGGAGGAGGCCACGGAACGTCGCGCTGAACAGCGACTCCAAGGCGAGGATAGAGAGCACCTCGAAAAGTACCAACGAGATGAGCCAGCGAACCGAGCGCTCGCTCAGAAAGCGCTCGTGGCGGGTCTCTGGGAAGATCAGGAAGCACAAGACCACGGGTACCGAAATGCTGACGATCATGTGGAACAGGGTGATCTCGGTCACCCAGGGCCAGTTCACCCCCAGCCACCGGCTCTCGGCACCCCCCAGGTCCGGGGAGTTCGGATTCACCGCGAAGTAGGTCTTGGCGAGGAGCCCCTCGTTCAGGGCTCCGTACGCGGCCCCCAGTGCCAGGAGCGAGGCGATCCACTTGTCCCAGACGACCACCGCCTCTCGGATCAGGAGGACCGGGAAGGCGTAGCTGGGCCACGTGAGGAGAAAGAAAGTGAAGGCAGCGGAGGGGATCGTGACCACGGCTCCCATCGAGGTCGAGCCGGTCAGGAACTCCACACACGGAGTAAGAAAGACGAGGAAGAGGATCGGTCGAGCGTTCTTCATGCACCCATCGATGTCCTCGCGCAGCCTATGGGAGTATCGACCGGCTCGAGTTGAAGAGCCTGTCCTGTTTACATCCGATCGAACGTGCGCTCGGGCTGACTGAGAGGCGACGATCCTACGCTAGTTCGCCCCGGCCCTCGTAACCGCGGGGCCGAGCGGCTGCCTCCCCCGGTATTCCCGAAGCAGCACTAGCCCCCTGTGCGAAAGGGTGCCCGAGAAGGGCCAAGGGGCTCGACAATAAATGAAAGCAAATGCTTTAGTAAGCAGATGCTTTACATTCTCAAGATGGACGCCTTCCACGCCCTAGCGGAACCGCGTCGGCGCAGGGTGGTAGAGATCCTCGCTCGCAGAGGCAAGCTCAGCGCCTCCCAAATCTGTCGAGAGTTTGACGTGACCCCTCAGGCGATCTCCCAACACCTCCGGGTGCTTCGGGAGGCGAATGTGCTCCTGATGGAGAAGCGAGCTCAGCGGAGGCTGTACACGTTCAATCCCCAGTCCACGGCCCAGATCCAGGTCTGGACCGACCATCTGGCTCGGCTGTGGCGCGGCCGGCTCGACCGCTTGGACCGGGCGTTGGAGGAGGAGATCGCATGAAGCCGTTGGCGAACGAGGGATCCAAGACCGCCGAGCGCAATGCCGTGACCGTGACCCGGGAGTACGACTTCCCGCGGGAGTCGGTCTTCCGCATGCTCACCGACCGGAAGACCGCGTCCAAGTTCTTCTCCCCCGAGGGGGCCGAGAAGCTCGTCTTTGAGTGGGACCCGAAGCCCGGGGGTGTCATCCGAATCCATGACCGGCACCCCGACACTGGAGTCGTTTACAAGACGGTGGGGACGATCATGGAGTTCGTCCCCCCGGAGGTTCTGAGTTTCAGGAGCACCACGACCCCCGGGGGCGGGGCCGTTCCTTTCGAGGCGCTTCAGGTGGTAAGGTTCGAGCAGCTCGCTCCGCGAAGGACGAGAGTGATCGTCCAGGTGAAAGTGCTAGCACCGGGCTCGTTCTCCGGGGGTGCTGAGTCTGTCGAAGCCGGGTTCCTCGGCGGGTGGGGGCAGACCCTCGACATGATGCAAAGAGAACTGAGCGGCTCGTCCGCACCGGGTCAGCCCCGGAAGACGAGCTTGCCCCGTGACCGCTGAGGAGGCAGTTCGGTAGATGGTCTACATCGAAGACATGGGCACCATTCTCGACATCAGCCTGAAGGATCTTGAGTCGTTCCTCGAGTCGGAGGAGCACTTCACCACCCACTCGGACGATGTCCGAAATTTCAAGGTGGTGGAGACTTCCGGTCCCACCGTCGTGCTGACCTTTGAGCGACACCTCGACGGGCAATGGAAGAAGGCCCGCAGCCGGATCACGTCGTTCCCCCCGTACTGCCGCTGCGTCGAGGAGCTCGAGGGCGACTTTGCCGGATCGAGGTTCGTCGGCATCCACCGTCTCGATGGAGACAGAACTCGGGTCGACCTCTTCGGAGACTTCCAGTGTCAGGGCAAGAGCCCCGAGGAGACCCGCGCGCTCTGGTTGAACATCCTTGCCAAGGCGCACGAGGAAGACCTCGCGTCGTGGAAGAGATTCCGGGACCGACGGTAGCGATCGTGCGCGCCCCGGCCCGACCGTCGTCCGCATCGCGCTAGAAGTTCAGCACGCCCGGAACTCCCCCTCGGGCGCGCTGCGGCGGGGGATGTAGCCGCTCATCCCGGGGCCTGCCGCCGGAGCGAGTAGACGGAGGCCCCGGACCGCGGGGTGGGCTCGTCGGCGAGCGAGCGGGAGCGGAACTCTCTGAGGCCGGCGCCTAACCGGCGGACTTGGCCGCCTGCATGGGGCGGCCAGCCTGGATCACGAGCATGACAAATCGGGAATCCTTGCGCGCCTGCTCGAACAGCGGAGACAGGCGGACCCTCACCGCTTGCAACGTATGGTTCTTCGCGGAGGCGTTCATGTACTCGAAGAATCGATCCAGGTCGCCCAAGGCGTAGTAGATGTACCCGATCGACGACTGTCGAGACGTGCCCTTCTTGAACATCTCATCGAACTTGGCGATCGTGCGGAGCGCCGTGTCGCGGTCCCCCTTCAGCGCCGCGAGATAGCCCCGGCAGAGCAGCGCGGATTCGCTGTTCGGGGCGATGCGTTCGAGTTCGCTCACCATCTCGTCGGCCCGTTCGTAGTCGCCGAACAGCATGAAGTCCTCCGCGAGCCCACGGTACCCGTCGATCGGATCCGACTCGATCGCCGCCGTCCAGTGCGCCCGGGCTTCCGCGTACCGACCGGAGTTGAAGAGGGCCTCTCCCTGGCGTCGGATCATCGGGGGCGAGAGGGGATCCAATCGATACGCCTCGTCCGCGAGAAGGACATAGGACTCCATGATCCCGAACGACCCGGCGAGCGAACTCATCAGGCTGTGCGCCTGCGCCAGGTTAGGGTTGATCTCCAAGGCTCGGCGGAGCTCCCGGTCCAGTACCTCGGCGGGGGCGTCCGCCATGAAGGCCAGCTCACCGAGCAGCACGTGCGCCTCGGCGAGATCCGGATCGAGCTTGCTGGCGCGTTCGGCCGCCGCTTGCCCCATCTCGATCGACCCGGTCCAGCTCAGGTAACCTTCGCCGCCCATGTTGATGTAGACTCGCGCCACCCCGGCGTAAGCGCGAGCGAAGGTAGGGTCGCCTTCGATGGCCTTCTGGAAGTGTTCCAGAGACTTTCTCAGCGAGGGCTCATCGCGCTTCCAGATCAAGGCCTGTCCTTGAAGGTACGACAGGTACGCCTGGGTCTCTTTGGGCCGCTCCAGCTCCGGAACGGAGATCTGTAGCGTGAGCAGGCTCCCCGGAAGGGAGGACGCCACCTTCGTCGCGATCTCGCTTTGAACGGCGAAGATGTCGTCGAGATCGTCGTCGTACTTCGCTGTCCACAGATGCTCCTCCTTGGCTACATCGATGACCTGAACCGTCACTCGGATCTTGTTCGCCGCGCGACGGACGCTGCCTTCCACGACGGTCCCGACGCCGAGCTCTTTGCCGATGAGCGCGACCTTCTTCTCGCCCTTCTTGTACCCCAGCACCGAGGTCCGGGCGATCACTTTCAAGCCGGGTACGAGCGAGAGATTCGCGATCAGCTCCTCCGTGAGCCCGTCCGCGAAGTATTCGTCGTTCGGGTCCGGACTGATATTGGCGAACGGCAGCACCGCGATCCGCGTCCGGTCGAGGGCCACGGGGGCTTCGTCCGGGCGGTTTCCCCCACTCCTCTCCCAGGTCGGAACTACGCGGTAGACCTCCATCGGGACGTCGACGCCCTTCAGCGCTTTGGGCTCGAGCTTCTCAAACTTGTCCGAAATCTTGGAGTGCACCTGCTCGTACACCGCGCTCGATACGCACACGCCGCCGGGCTCTGCCAACGGCTCGATCCGGGCCGCGATGTTCACCGCGTCCCCGAGAATGTCGGAGCCGTCTTGAACGACATCCCCCAGGTGAACCCCGATGCGAATCCGGATCGGAGTCGGTCCTCCCTCCGAGTTCCGCTCGGAGATCCGGCGCTGGATGTTCACTGCGCACTGGACCGCCTTCAGCGCGCTATCGAATTCGACTAGGAATCCGTCCCCGGTCGACTTGATCTCTCGGCCCCGGTGGGATGCGAGGAGGGGACGCAGCAGCTCCGTCTGCTCTCGGAGCAGCTCCAGCGACCGACCCTCGTTGGCGTGCGTCGACGCGGTGTAGCCCACCGTGTCGGTGAACATTACCGCAGCGAGGCGGCGGCCAGTTGCCACACGCCGTCGATGCTCTCGGTCAATTAAGCCTGCGGGAAGAATGCTCGCGGGCTCCCAGGGGGGAAATCCCCCACTCCCGCCCTGACGGGGGATGCCACCCCCGCCCTCAGTTGTGTTCAATGGACGTCGAGCCCAGCTCATGGGCAGTTCAGCACCGCTTGAGCGGGGTCGCCTACCGGCCGGAGTGCGGTGGCATCCATTGCCCGTCAGGATGGGCGTTGCGGCTCCGGCGGGCCGACGGGCTGGTGCCGGACCGTGGGGGAGGAACGGGTCGTCCGCCTGGGGCCCTACCCTCGGATGAACTTCGTTGTAGTCCACACGTACGGGGGCTTGCCCTCCGTAGTGGTCGTCCCCCGCAACCCTCGACTCGAGGCTTCAGCCCTCAACCGTTCTGCACCGGCGCGGCTGATCGTTGCGACTTGGCCGAGTCTACCCGTGCCCCACACGACGGAGGCGTCGGGAAACACTGTCGGGTCGCTGCACTCTCTGACGGTCAATCGAAGGTCCGGGTCGGCCCAAGCGAACCGGGCAGTCGACCCACCTACAAACTCAGTCTCAACGCCCGACTCGGTCAACCGGACCCTCTTGCTCCGAGTGTCCGCAAATCTCGACCACAACCAGCAACCGATGACGCCCGCTGCCCCTACGAAGGCTGCACCGACTGCCAGCCCGATGCTCCCCGCGAGACCTCGGATGTTCTGGGCCCCTGGAATGTAACCCAAAAGATCGATGATCAAGACGGCGGAACCCGCAAGGCCAACTGCGAGAATCCCCCATCGTTGCTTCTTGATCGAGGCAGCTAGCCTGACTTGTTTCTCCTCGATTTCACGGGTGGTGAGGTCAGGACTGGCTGGGGACTCGAGGTCCATAGGAAGTGTTCCCGAGCAGAGGGGGACGCGTACATTTGCGTTCTGTTTAGCTCAGAGTCGTTCCAGCTAGCTGGACGGTCGATGGATAGAACCCCAATCGTGAGGTGAGAGATGGGACCCCGCTCCAGACTCGGACGGTGTGCAAGAGGCATTGAGCCCCACTCATGGTCAGCTCAGTACAACCTGTGCGCAGAATCTCGCCACTCAACCGCCCTCAAACTACGCCGAGCTGGACTAGGGAATCGGGCTTTGACCGGACCACTTCGAGCGTGCGCTGCTTCGGGGCGAGCGCTCCCTCATAGACCCGTAGGTGTTTCAGTACCTTGTAGAACCGGCTTATACGCGGGGAGGAATCCTCCGAGCGGTCTAGAGTCATGGGGCCCCGGATGTTAGGCTCGCTTAAGGCAGCGGCCCCACCTCCGTCGCCAACGCCCTTCGTCAAGTGGGCTGGGGGAAAGGGTCAGATCTTTGAGGAGCTTCGAAAGTTCTTTCCTCCCGTTTCTGACGGTTCGACCTACTTCGAGCCGTTCCTTGGTGGCGGAGCGGTGTTCTTCCGCTATTCACCCTCAAGGGCCTATCTTTCGGACTCGAACAAGGCGCTGGTGCTAACGTACAGATCGGTGAAGGACGACCTAGAGCAGTTGCTGAGGGAGCTGTCCAAACTGCCCCCACCGAGGAGTCCTGATGAATTCTATGAGAGGAGGGCGGAGTACAACCGGTTGATTCTCAGACCGGATACCCCAGGAAGTCGGCGTCGCGTGAGGATCGCAAGCCTCTTCATTTGGCTCAATCACACTTGTTACAACGGCCTCTATCGAGTGAATCGGAAGGGGGAATTCAATGTCCCGATGGGCTCGTACACCAACCCGGCGATCTTCTCGGCTCAAAACCTGAAACTCGCGCACCGTGCGCTCGTGGAATCTGATGCTAAGATAGAGTGCGTCGACTACGCAGTCGCCTTGTCGCTAGCCAGGGAGGGAGACTTTGCGTATCTCGATCCTCCCTACCAACCAGTTAGTGAGACCGCTAAGTTCACGAGCTACACAAAGGAGGGGTTCGACCTCTTAGAACAGGAACGACTTTCTAGTGCCATTCACGACGCTGTAACTCGAGGAGTTCGTGTTGTCCTGAGCAACTCCGCCTCCCCGGCAATTCGGAGCCTGTATGGGGACATGCAGATGGATGTCGTGAGGGCGCCGCGTGCGATCAACTGCGTGGGATCGAAGCGAGCGGCGGTGGATGAGCTGGTTGTAGTCGGCTAGACTCCAGGCGGAGCTGCCCACCACCGAGCGCTCTCTCTGAACGGGCTTAGGGATTCCCCGGCAGCTAGCTTTCGAAACACGAAGAGATGCTCGTGCGCTAACAGCAAGAAGTCGTACTTCGAGCCGCTCCAGAGCTCTCGTGTCGACTTCATCTTGTGTTGTATCTTCATGATGTCCTCCCGAATCAGAAATCCTGATTCGAGAAATGCCTGTTGGACACGGGCGGAGATTGGGACGAAATGGCGGTGCCTGCGTGTGTCTCCCATCAGAATGGCGCAGTGCCCTCCGGGCCTAAGAACCCGCATGGATTCGCGGGCAACCTTTGTGATTTCCCCGATGAAGAAGTCAATGCCTCGTACTGACGACAAATCTCCTCGGATCTTGTCCTTGCTGTATGACACGATGCTTGCGTAGGGCGGATGCGTGGCGACGAGGTCCACAGTGCCGTCCGGAATAGCATCGAGATTTCGTGCGTCACCGACGAATGTCTGGATCTCGGGCGGATCGTGCTCACGGTCTAGCGAATGGAGGGGGAAGTTGAGTCGATCTCGAGCCACCATTATCGCGCCAGGATTGATGTCTACACCTATCGCCCGCCGGCCCAGGAGTTTGCATTCGACGAGGGTTGTTCCGCTGCCCACCATCTGGTCCAGTACGAGATCTCCGGGTTTAGTGTACCGAAGGAGTAGATTCCTCGGAATGTAAGGCGACCAATTCCCACGATAGTTACCGGCATGGGTCGCCCAATCCCCTCGGTCTGGAAAGGACCAGACAGTCGTCTTCTCTGATTGGTAGTCCTTGGGAGGAGCGGTCGAAAGGACCTGCCAGGGGCCCCCAAGCTTGACATTCACTTCCTCGATCATCACGTCTGAGTGGCTGGCTCGGAAGAGACGGTAATCCCGCGCGGTGACTTCAACCATCGGAGCGGGAACATACGGGACGCTCTCCGCCAACATTCGGCGAGGCTTGCGGCGGGCGCCCTTCTTCATGGGGTTGAGCGCGAACGATGAAAGCTGAAAAGCCCTGCTGAGGTCTGACTACTGACTGGCGTTGCTGCTAGTGGGTACAATAGGCATTTCACCTGGCTAGTATCAGGCAACTAGCCCAGCCGGGGGAGCTCATTGATGTCAGACGAAAATTCCTGGGTCACCCCTAGGTTCCTTGAGTTCTATGCATACCTAGATACCACCGGTCTGAGCATCGAGGAAGAGGACAATCCGGAGGGGTGCGCCGACGAGGATCTCGTTGTCCCGCCGAGGGAGCTCGAGTCGCTTGCCGGCAAAATGGCGCAGAATCTCAGAGGCCAATCCGGTGAAAAACTCACGGAGTCGGTCGCAAACCTTGTTCGTGCAGATCCGCGGATGTTCCTCGTACTCGCCCACCTCTACCGGCAGAAGAAGTTCACTGCCGCTGAACTAGCCTACTTCTTCTTCGACGGCGGTCGAACGCAGGAGACTGCTTACTTCTCGCAAATCGAGGCGACTGACCCGGAATTCAGAAAGGCAGTAGGCAGAGCTCGCAAGACCGCCTGGATTTCAGACACTAATCCAGTCCAGAGGCAGATCCTAGATCTCGCGGCCTTCAAGAAGGCAGTTTCCAGCTATCTGCGCTCCGAGGTTCAGGCGTGGAATCTATGGAGATCTCGGATCGCGAACGACACAGCCGTTTCCGTAAGAGTTGCAAAGTATGTCGTGGAGCACGAGAAGCTGGAAGCCGCAATCGCAAGCGAGGCTCTCGTCGAACTCCTGCGCCACACCATGCGTGCGAGCAGTTCGGAAGATACCAAGCTAGACGTTGGGGAGCTCGGCGCATCCAGACTCGAAGAGCAAATCAAGGGAGCTGGCTTCGTCGAACCAAGCTGTCCGCACGGAAAGCATTCCGAGCTGGATGACCTAGACTCCTGCGCCAAAAGGGCGTGCTCATCTCTATGGTATGAGCGGGAAGTTCACTCTGCGAGATTCGATCGGCGTTTCGACTTTGCGTTGGCCAGTCCAAGTGGTGTGAGATACATCATTGAGACAAATTACTACTCCAGCGCCGGATCGAAGATCGATAAGACCGTGAAGGACTTCCGCGAATTGGAACCAAAGCTACGCGACCGACACCCGCTAATCTATGTGACCGACGGCATCGGTTGGCTTGGACTAGTCTCGCTACTTCGAGTCCTAGTGGAGGTAGATGCAAGTCGGCAGATGGTTGGTATTCCATTCTTCTTCAATCTTCGGCAGTTCCATGATTACCTGCCCGCGCTTGCTTCCGGTATGAGTCGAGGCTCTCCAGGGGCCTAGTGTACAGAGATCGGCTCATTTCCTGTTGTACCCAGTAGACGTTGGGGAGAGAAAGTCAGCGCTCAATCGGTCCCGCACGTTTAGGGGTTGAACTTGAAGTCAGAAGTGCGGTAGCTCCGTCAGCCGAGGGGCACACATTAGCCACCACCCCCAACTCTAACCTTTTCTTGGCGGCCCTCGAAAGCCGACTTCAACTTCTTCGAGAAGTCTGACTTCCTATAGGTGAGCTTCCCTTCTTTGGCTGGCTCGTCGAGGGTCAAATCCGTTGTAGAATCGACCACCATGGAATGGGGAAGGCTCACGGGGAGGACAGCGTCACTGAAATCGGGCCCTCTGTAGCACTTCGCCAATCTGTACGGCCCGTCAATGTCAAGGAATCGACGAAACCTTGAGGGCTGGACAAGCTCCTCTGCGGCATGCATCGCCGCGAAGAAATTCCCTGAAAATCTAGATCGAGTGTGATGTCGACGGTAAGCAATTGCCCGAGACTGCTCGTTTCTGTCATCAGACTGAAACTTAGCTAACATCGCCATTTCGTGTCGAAACTCGGGCGTGATCGCGTCTTTGATCTCTTCGCGGAGAGTGACATCAATCTGAACTCCTAAGTCCTCCACTCGAACTCGTTTGTAGAGGTCCCGCAAGAAGTCTAGGCTCTTGAGTTCAGAGTGAAGCCAAAAGCGCTGGACATCTGTGTCCTTGTCCAGCGACACCGTATCCGCTGGCGAGCTGGTGTAAACGAGGCCGGCCAGCGACTCACTACCATCAAGCTCGTACTCCAGCTCTATTCGGAAGGTATCGCCTCTCCCCTTCAGAATGTCACGATCGAGTCTGATTCCATTCGGGGTGATCGAGTAACAACCGTCTACAGCCTCGTACGGGAATAGCGAATACAATCGAAACCTCACTGGTGGCGGAACCTTCAAAGTCGCGTACTGACTCGACCAGAACCTTTCCCTAAACTTGAGTCCCGCAGTGTACTCCAGAAAGTCTTCGGGACACTTTAGCCGGAGCTCTGGGCTTTGAATCTCCGTTCCTGACTCCTTTAGATTCAATACCAGTGGTTTCAGGGTTTCAGAGACGTCTCGAATAAGTCCCGCAGCGCGAAGTCCATCCTTAACGAGGTCACCAGGATCCATAGCAGCACCTCACACAGGCGCTTGACTCTGCTTCGAAACTTCGAGAATCTCGAATAGGGGGAGCAGGCCCTCGGAGTCGGACTCAATCTCGATAGGTATGTTCCTAAATTCGGACTGATCGTGTCCCAACTGGTCAAAGACAAAGACGTCCAAGCCGACCTTGAGGAGCCCCTTCTTCAGTCTGATTGAAGCCCAAGGATTGAGCAGCACTATTCGCTGATTTCGCATCGCATCAACGCCCTTTATCCAGCCGGTGAACTTCTCGTCCGCGGTAAGCGTTACCCTAAATGCGTCAGAGAATACGCTTCCCAGATCGTCCGTAAACAAGGGGTCCGCCCTCGCCACCGCCCGGACCGCTTTCTGAACATCGGGCACCAACCGCATCGCCTGATCGAGTTTCTTCTCACCGATGAGACCGACGTACTCAGAGAACTGGTTCAAGAGCATCTTATGCTTCGGATAGTCCTCCGACAACTCCAAGAATCGATCCTTAAGGAATTGTACCAGTTGCTGAGTCTTCTCGGCAGCGTTGAAGAAGTCGACGACCTCCACTTTGCTCTCAGCCGACGGCGCCGCCACAAGCAGCGCGGTTCCCTTTCCTTCGTTTGACAGCGCAAGCCGGCCTGTAACCTCGGGGGAGGCTGCATTGGACGGAAATCTGACAGTCAAACGGCCGGTAGGACTCCCGATTGAGACTGCGGGCCGAATCAGTCTGATTTCTCTCTTGTCCACTGTGACCTCTTCCTTTGTGCCGACCGCGAGTTTGATCGTGGCTTCGACTACGGCCGCTTTGTCTGGAGAATCGAGTCTCTCAGATTGTATCACGAATCCAATGTAACCGTTTTCCTCTACACCACGAATCACCGCTCGATTCGACCCTCCATCCAATTCAATACTTACAGCCGGAACGTTGTAAATGTGGATTATTTTCAACCCCGCCGAAAGCTCAATCGTGCATTCACTAAGACGCGCGCCGGGGCCCCACAGAACATGGCAGGACATTTCCTGACCCTGGTTGCCAAATTCTGGAATGAAAATCGACTTGAGGGCGGGGGAGGATTCAGCCATCACGAACTCATACCTCAGGTTCGTCGCTCAGTCTTGATTCCCTGAAGAGCTTGAGAGCGCACCCTTTGCTCTGCCATACCTTACCGACTCTTTCCGACTTACCCTATTGTACAGGGGGGATGAAACTGTCCCTGTCACTTCGGCCTGCTCCAGGTCCGGCCATATCCCTCAGTGGGTCTTACGAGTAGAGTAGGAAGACGAGGGGCTCGTAAGCCGGGACATCGTCACCATCCCATAGTTTCCTCGTCACAAGACAGCTAAGCGCATTACGGATCGTTGTCCGGGCCGACATACTCGAGCTGCGAACTCACAATCGACTGGCTGACCTAGTCGTGGGAAATGTGAATGTTGCCAAAGGGAGCCTTACCAGATCCAGCCACGGGGATGCCATCCAGGTTTGCCCTGACTCGTCGTTCGATCAAGTGGCAGGAATTCGAACTGTAGCTTAGGAGCTTCGGAGGGGAGGGAAGTTTCTCGCAACCAGGTGCCAGTGGCGTCGGCAGGGAAAGGGATCCAAGCACACCGCGCTCCTGGCGTCACTTCATTGTCTGCGTGCAGCAAGGACACGTAGTGCAACATCGGCCCACTTTCGCACCGACAACAAGCTTTCGGCGGGCATACTCTCGGGAAGATTGGCAGCTGAGCGGTCGAGCAACTGCACCGTCCAATGTTTACTTTCGTACGCGTTCTATCCGCTCAAGCATGTCGTCGTTTCACGAGTTAGATCTCGCGAAGTCAAGACAGTAGACAGAGAGGCACGAAAAGTGCGCAGTCGACTTCGAACTCAGCTGGCTAGTGGGCTCATCGCAGGGACGTCTTCTAGCGCGGATGTTGACTGAGTCGTTTGGCGCATGTGGGTTTGTCTCAAGACCTAGCGCACTCCCCGACACTCGGCGAAGGCATGTGCCTCTCAGAAACTGGCCGTTTGCTACGCGAACTTTCCCCCTGCCGGGTTTGAGTGCACCGAACGCGGTTCAATTCTTGCGAGAACCGCCATGGGGGTTCCAAAGACCATGATTGGGCAGTCAGCTTCGGAATGTATCCGCCACGGCCCGAGTTCTAAGCTGACCCTTTCGTGCCCTCGCAAGGGGCTTGCCGTCCACGGCCAGGCGAGGCCGCACCACACCCGCGAGGATTTATACTATAGCGTATAGCGACAATAGCGTATAGCGGTCCCGTGAAAGTACACCAGGAACGGCGTCTGAAGATTCCGCTCGAAGAGATTCGTAGCCTAGTCTCACGAGAACTGGGAATCGACCTATCGGGAGTCGAGCCATCGATTGAGGGCGATTTCCTTGTCTTCGAGGTTGGATTGCAATCCGATCCACCGTCCCCTATTCTCAAGCCCAGAGCGACTCCGGCTACCAAGGGGACCCGCCGAAGGGTACGTCGCCGCAATCGAATCAAAACGAAGGGCTGGAACGTAGTGTCCAAGATAACAAACTCCCAGGGGCTGGTTGCCAATGTCTACGAGCCGTTCGTAGACGCCCTCAGGGAAGCCAACGTCTCTCGCTCCGAACAACGGAAACTTGTACGACAACTCCTGATCCGAAATCGGAATCATCCATCGGAGAAGTCGGTTGAGTATTTCTTGAACAACACACTCGAGTACCTCCGGGACCAAGCGAAGCAGAGCAAGGAGCCAAGTTGAGTGCCCTCATCCCCCGGCTCACGAGCAATCGATTCGACGAGTTGTTATCAGCGGTCAGTACCACCGACGTGGAGCAGGTGCTACACGACTTAGATTCACAGATTGAGTGGGTTCCGCTTGGCAACAATCCGGATAACTTCGGACCGATATCAATTGGCGCAGATCCCTTCGACGGAATAGCAGAGCGGATCACTAACGCCATCGACGCGATTGTTGAGGCCGAAGTTGAGCTGCGTCCAGAACTGAAGAGCTGCGCGACTCCGCGCGACGCGATCGAGGCGATATTCGGGTTCGAGGAGGGAAACCTTAAGTCGGTCGCCGACGAGAAGATCCGCGATCTCGCGTCGAAAATCAACGTGCGCTTCCTAGAGAGCGGAAGTCCAAAGCGACCGACTGTTGAGATTGTCGATGAAGGAATCGGGCAGCACCCAGAGGACTTTCCAAACACCCTGTTGAGTCTTAACAGGGGCTACAAGGTGTCTAAATTCTACCTGATCGGCGCTTTCGGTCAAGGTGGTCAGACTTCATTCGCTCACTCGAGCTATGCGATAGTAGTAAGTCGAAGACACCCTCGACTTCTACGAGGGGGGCAAGCTGACTTAGTTGGCTGGACCATTGTTCGATATCATGATCCATCGACTGCCACAGAGTTTTTCAAACAGGGCAGGTGGGAGTACTGTGTTTCCAAGGGAGCGCGTCAAATCTTCACAGTGCCCCCCTCGGCGGTTAGGAGAGCCTTCCCTAACGGGACACTGATACGGCTAGTGAGCTATAACCTCCCCCGCGGAAGCAGCGACGTCCTTCAGTCCGTTAGCACGGCGTGGAGTTATCTCAGCCAGGCCCTCTTCGACTCGGTTCTTCCGATCCGCCTTCATGAAGCCCGAGGGCGCTTCGAGCAGCGGAGCCAACCTCTGACTGGGCTGGCTCGCCGCCTTTGGCGGGGAGGACGGGGCGATAGGGTCCTAGTTTCTAAGTCGGACTCGTATACACTGGATCTAGATCTTTACGGAACTGCCAAGGTCAATTACTGGGCATTGTCGCCTGCGAACGAGCTCGACCGATGGTCAGATATCAAACGCGGTTACGTGTCCAGCGGGCAGTGTGTCTTCGTCACGCTCAACGGCCAGAGACAGGGAGTCGAAAGCCCCACCTTTCTTAGAGATCGTGTTGGTCTCACTTATTCGCATGACTACCTGATTGTGCAGATAGATTGCGACCGCCTATCGAAGGCCGCAAAAAAAAGCTTGTTCTCCTCGACGCGGGACAGGCTCATCGACAGCGATTTTCGAGATACCCTCTTCGAGGAAGTGGTCCAGTTCCTTCGGCAGGATCGAAATATCCTCGCCTTTGAGCGAGAACGAAGGACTCGTATCCTGTCAGCAAGGTCCGAGCGGGATACCACGCGTGTCCGCCAGCTAGTCGGGAAGTACATCGCTGAAAATCCAGATCTTCAGGAGCTTCTCTCGGGTCGCCCTAAGTCGGTTCAGGATGGCTTCAAACAACCAAAGGGGCCAACCCAGCTTGTTGCGGACGAGATTCGAGAGGAGGAATTGCAGGAAGTCGCGTTGCTGAAAGTGCCGACCTACTTGCGCATCACAAACGCGAAGGACCCGGTGCCTGTGGAAAAGGGGGGAAACGCCCTAATCAGAATTGAAACCGATGCCATAGACTCGTATCTTGACTCGGGCGAGGAGAGTAGACTACGAATCGTGCACGTCAAGAACGTCGTAACGAAGAGGAGCATTTCAAGATTAAGAGACGGACGAATCTCCTACTACGTCCACTTCCCTTCAACGACCCGAGTTGGACATCAAGACACCGTGAGGGTAGAATTGGATAGGGTTGGAACCTCGACACTCGTCGCAGAGAGGGCCGTGGAGTGCGTTCATCCCTTCAACCGTAAGCAGGAACCGGCTAGGAACAAGTTTCCTGAGCCGAAAATCTATCCGATTTCGAGGGAGAAGAATCCCGAGACTTGGGCACAGTTCTCATGGTCAGAGGATTCGGTAGGCCGACTCCTTTTAGGAAAGACCGACGAACCGGGCATCTACGTAAGTCTGGACAACCGGAATCTGGTTAAGGCGCTCAAGAGTCGAGCGCACGACCCGGAGATGGTCAAATCAATCGAGGAGCGCTACATCTCAGGCATCGCGTACTATCTCTTACTCAGAAAAGTACACGAGATAAAGGGGAAGGGAGTCTCTCCCGCGCCGGATTCAGAGTCAGATGACTCTCCCGAACTCGTGAGAGTGGCCCAGACGGTTGCAACATTGTCACTACCTCAAGAAAGCACCTAGTTTCGGGGTACGCACGCCAGGGCCAAGGGCCCCCCAAAGTGCCGAGAATACTCAGGAGCGGAGCACCGGCACTGGAATCGAATTCGATGCTTCTGCGTTCCCCCAAGGATCTACTTCAAGACCAATGGCTCGGCGGACTACTATTCGAACAAACGGCGAAGATCGGAGTCAGATCCCGATCTGAAGAGATCTAGCTGAGTTCAATCCTTGTTGAACACACTCGTGCCAATTCGACTGGGTGTTCCCCTCCTAATGAGGAGCGGTAGGAGTTGTTCGTGTCTGAGGACGCTTGGAGCTCCGTACCGGCGATCTCGGGTGGAGGAGACGCGTGTGTTCTGCAAGGTACCGCTTGATGAACCAGCGGACGAACACGAACTCGTCCTCGGCTGTCTGTGAACGCTCCAGCGCACGATAGTAGCCGGCTCGTCGCGAGTACGGAATGTCTAGCATCGGGTAGCCTTTCCTGTGCAACACAAAATTCATCGCAATTCTAGTAACCCGCCCGTTGCCATCACCAAAGGGGTGGATTGTCACTAACCTCCGATGCACGAGTGCGGCGAGAACCACAGGGTGGAATGACTTCCAAGCCGGTCTAAGCCAGTCGAAGAACTCAGACAGAAGTCGATCGAGTTCGAATGCGGCCGGGGGGACGAATCTACTCCCGGAGATTCGTACCTCGTGCTCTCTCACAAGTCCTGCATACTCTGGCTTGGTCTCACTGAAGAGGGCCTTGTGCCAGGCAAGAAACGACGGCAAATCAAGGATCTCCGGGGTCGTGATCGCCTTGATGAAGACTTTGCGGTGCGCCAAGGATTCGCGGACATCGGATAATGGTCGATAGCGCGGGGTGATCCCCTCGTCAAGGAGCAATGCGGTTTCACGGAGCGTTAGACTCGAACCTTCGATGCGATTGCTATCATACGTGAAGTGAACCGCGAAGGTCTCCAGCTCCTTTTCCCGAATGCTCGGGGGCATCCGCTCGAGCTCAGCATGATATCGGGTTCGAAGGCGACCCAGATCGGATCCCCACCTTTCGACGACGAGCTCGTTGCCGAACTGCGCCTTCATCGAGGATAGGTCCGGCGGAATCCTCCGGCCGATGTACCGCTCCGCTTTGCGGACGCCCGTGCCCTCCCGGTAAGAATGGACCAGGTAGTAGTACGTCTCGCGACCCCGCCGCCGGGCCTGTACCTCCATAGCGGTTGCCCCTACATTTACCACACTAAATCATTTGTTGCTCATTTGTAGGGGCAAGACCACGTCGACTTTGGAGGTTTTCCCTTCCCCTCGGATGGAGGGGGTTGCTCACGAGGGCGAACCGAGTGCGGCGAGGACCGAAGGCGTGAGGGTGAGAGACTCACGACTCCTGCGCTCAACTCTTACTGTACCCTTGGCAGTGTCCCGGAGGGCTCGAGATCCGGGGGATGTCCGAGGCGGTTGCCGCCGCGCTTGACTACTTGTTGGATCGCTTCCTCTGCTTTGGCGGACGTCGAGGATACGCCTTCGGACGAGGAGTGATTCTTGTGAACACGACCACCGAGCCGTCAATCCGATAGAAGACTCGGTACTCCCCCAGGTGGAATCTCCACTCCCCCGGGTGACGCGGCCCTTGGCGCACTCGGAGCCAAGGGTAGGACTTGTATGGGTTGCGCAGGAGGTAGATCAGCTTCTCCCGAAAAAGAACTCGTAGCGGCGCACGAAGGGCCAGAAACTCCGCTTCAGCCGACTCGAGGAATTCGTATCGGTACGGGCTCACGCCAGCCCCGCCTTCCGCATCACGCGGCTGCCCGGGAGTCGCAGCTCCGTGCGCCAACGCCGCTCGATTTCCGCGTAGAATTCGTCATCGAAGTAAGAGTCCTCGAGGAGGTCCTGGAGGACATCGTCGAAGCTCTCCCCTTGGCCTTTCACGGTCTCGAGCAGACGTCTGGTCCGCTCGGAGACGGTGATCGTGGTTGGGCGGGACAGGGAGGATGACACAGTCTCCAATTGATTCCAATTGATATAAGGCCACCTTCCGATATGAAACAAAGTGAAGTTTGGATGCAGAACGCTCAGAGACTCCGGAACGGCCGCACAGTGCGTGCCGGGTTCGGTTCAACTTCTATTGAACACCGCGGAGTACCGCGACTCATCAAGAGCCGTGTAGTTACGGAGCCGGTCTTAGCCTTCCAACGCTATCAGTAACTGACCTCGCCTCGCGCCATCGTTCAAAGAGGGAGCGCTTCGGCCATGATCTGAGGTTCGATTGCCCAGTGAAGTCCGCCCTCGTTAACCAAGTCGACGTTTCGACCAAGGACTCTCTCAAGGTCGCCACAAAGTCCTGAACGGTCTAGTAACGAGACGGGCCGTTTCCACTTCACGAGCAAATCAACATCACTTCGCTCTGTCGCCTGACCCTTTCGAACCGAGCCGAAGACCGTCAGGCGGCTTGCTCCATGCTTTCTCGCAAGCTGCCGAATCTCGCGGAGGTGAGGCTTCAGAATCTCCTCTACCCCCAGACGATGGCCGCGCTCCATTGGCCGAATCTTGGGCGTGTCCCAGAGCTTCGACTTGCACCGAGGACAGATGCGAACCGGCGACTGGATCGGAGTCCAGACATGGAGACAACGATGACAGTGAAGCGTCGGCGTCGCGACTTCTCGCACTGTAATCACGCCGCCTGAGGACCGCGATTCGGGCGTTAAGAATTTAGCTCGAAGTAAGTTTCAAACTATGGCTTAAGGCGGGTTGTTGGGTCCAATCAGTCGGGGACACAGTGTTCGTTGAGCACCGTCGTGGGAGTGGCAGATGAGACCCTCTTTCAAACTGTTACTCATCGGTAAGTTCTAATCGGGTGGCGCGCTCAATCTCGCGTGCAGGTCATCGACATACCCCAACTCCACTGCTACCGGTGCGGAAACACATGGACTCCACGTGGAAGAATTGTCAGACGCTGTGCCCGCTGCAAGTCGCTCTACTGGGACGAGCCAAGGCTCAGGGTCCCCATCCGAGGTAGCGGCCTCGGGGTCGAGGAGGTTCTCGGACCGAACCGGTCGAAGATCGAACGAGTCGCCCATCGGTTCGGTGCCCGGGAAATCAGAGTCTTCGGGTCCTTGGCTCGACACGCGGCGACGGCGAGCAGCGATGTCGATCTCCTCGTGGACTTTGACCGAGCCAAAACCGTGAGGGCGACCCTTAGGGCGTACGACCTGGCCCTGGAACTCGAGAAGCTCCTCGGACGTCATGTCGAGGTCGCGACCGAGAGTAGCCTGCACTGGTACATTCAGCCCCAGGTCGTAACTGAGGCAGTGCCGCTGTGACCTCCAAGACCGAGCGAGACGGGCCATGTGTGTCGGCAGGTTCAACGGTTCCTGTACGGTAGACGGCGGATCAAGCCCGCGTCGAAACGAAGTGCCGGTGTTCAATCCCGGTTGAACCCAGTTTCCGCCCCCGACACCTCGGGGCAGGGTCAGTCGCGACGCTCGAGTCCCCAACCCCTACTCGGGTTCTAGTACGGCCTCCCGACGCAGCATCAACGACACTTCCTGTTGAGTAGACTGAGCAATGTCGAACTCCGGCCCCAGCATCTTGCGGTCGATCTTCTGCACGAGCCCAAAAAGCCACTCAAACTCGTGCATGATCAGCGGGTCCTTGGATGCCTCCCGGGCCCGCCCGATAACATCGACCGGCGTGCGGAGTGCGGTGTAGTATCCGCTGACCCACGTCCCGAACGCCTCCCAGACCAGCTTTCGATTGAGCACGCCGGAGTGGGTCAGCGACCCTACGAGCTCGAAAAATGCCGCGACCTCAAGGTTCGTGATGTCCTCGTGCCGGCCCAGGAGGAGCCCCTCGGCCAGTCGCTTGCGCCGCCTCCGGTACGCCGGAGAGTCGAAGCGCTCTCGGAGGGACATAACGGCGTTGGCGCTGTTCAGGTGCTGGGATACGCGGACCTGCCACCACAGAAGGGCAACCGTCCCGATCGCGACCGCCCAGGCGGCGGCGGCGGCAAGTGTGGTTGAATCGATTCCCATCCGACGTCGATCCCGCCGGATACTCCCTAGTCTATAAACCGGGCCTCGGACGGCCCAAGAGCGCCCGAAGAATTCTCGTGCCTCGGGCCCGACGCTGCGCAGACATGGGGGGTCGGCTACCGGCCGAAACCCACCCGTTGCGGTGGACCGAACGGGGGAACGTGGTCATCAGTACTTGAGGCCGATCGCCGCACAGAGGAACCTCAGCATCGGCGACACGTCGGTACACACCCTCCAATACGTCTCGGCAAACGAGGGGGCGACGAACTCCGACGGAGGAATCGTCGTGGAAGCGACAAAGTCCTTCCTCATGAGTTCGTTCAGGAGAGGGTGGTCTTTCGCAACGCCGGGCGGTGGTCGCTTGAGCGACTCTCCGGTGAGATCGAACTTCTTCCGGAACGCTGGGCGCGCGGTTGCTCGGAGCCATCCGGCGGCATCTTTCGCAATCGCCGTCCGAATCTTGGCCGCGACCGGTGGCTCCGGGTGCCAGATACCGCCGCCGGCGGAGATCTCGTCCGGCGCGACGTACAGGAAGAGACCGGGGGCCCGACCCTCCCCGGCATCCTTGTGACCAAAGTGAACGACCGTGTAGGACCGGTACGGCGATTTGTCGGGAGAGAACCGGGTGTCCCGGAAGATGCGCATGACCGATCCGCCGGACGGGCGGGGGTCGGCTACCAGGTAGGGGCTGATCTTGGCCAACCGCGGAGCGAAGTCGCTGACGAACGAGGCGAACGCCTGCTTGTAGACGCGTTCGTACCGGGCGCGGTTCTTCTCGAACCACGCCCGGTTGTTGTGGGTCTTCAGGTCCGCGAGGAATCGGAGAAGGTCCCGATCGAACGGCCCACGGCGTTCCCCGGAGCCGCCCATCGACCACCGCCGAGTCAGTGCGGTGCCCCCGAGGCCATGGCGCCGGCCATGGGGCGAGGGTCGAATACGACCTGGACGCGAGCGATCTTGTCTCCGCTCACGTGGTACCACTCGACGACATACATCGTGGGCATGGGGGGCTTGAAGTGGAGATCGCAGAGGATCACCACGTCGTCCTTCTCGGAGAACATCCCCTTGACGTCGACCTTCTCGACCATCGGATACAGCTTCTGCAGGGCGGCGATGTAGTCGTCCGCCTTGTTGAACCGGTCGAGAGGTCCGGTAAAGACGAGGTCGTCCTTCAGATGCGCTCGGGCTCCCTTCCAGTCGCCCTTGCCCATCGCCGCGTGGTAGCTCGCCACGATCTCCTTCGGGGTCTTCATTTTTCATTCTCCTTCGTTCGAGGGCTCGGAACTGGCGGATCTTGCCAGCAGGCCAGTAAGGGTCCGCCCGGGATCTGGAACCAGAAGAACGACCCCATTCCCGGGACGTCCACCCGAGGGAGGACGATCGTCCCGCCGTGGCGCTCGATCCTTGATTGGGACTCGCCGAGGTCTTGCACCCGAATGTACGCGAGGCTCGACGGGAACTCCTTCGGCCTCACCGGCCGCACCCCTCCGCGCCCGTCCGGAGTCTGATACGTCAGATACTCTCCCATCGGCAGTCGAACGGAGCGGAACTGCCATCCGAAGACCGCCTCGAGGAATCGCTGCGTCGCTTTCGGGTCCTCGCTCGCCAACTCGGTGAACGCGAGCCCCCCCGCGGGGGGAGTACCGCCGGGCTCTGCGCTCTCCATCGGGACGGGGGAACCTCTCGCGACCGATATCCTTTGGATATTATATACTCCGTAGAGACCCGGGGGATAGCGATGGAAAGCGACATTCGACCGAAGTGGCTTCGCTCCCCTCCGGGGCGGAGATCGGCCCCCTCCGCCGATCCGATCGGAGAGAGCGTCCGGAGGTTGGGTCGGAAGTGGACGCTGCTGCTGTTGAGGGATATGGCGTTCCTGAAACTGACCCGGTTCAACGAGTTCCTGAAGAACAACCCCGGATTGACTCCCCGGGTCCTGGCCCGCCGTCTTCGGGAGATGCAGGTAGAGAAACTGATCGTTCGCCGCGGTACCGGACGTTCCGTCACGTACGCCGTGACGACGCGCGGCGCGGACGCGGTCTACATTCTGCTGGCATTTCTTCGGTACGGGACGAAGTACTCGGCTCCAGCGCCTTCGAGCGGACCGCCGGGCCGGGAGCACGACTCGTAGTCCTCCAACGCGCTTGCGCCTACGCTGAGGCTCGAGAGTCCCGCCCCGATCCGGGGGGGCTCAACTATCATTGAACCCAACTGGAGTTCCGCTTGACTCGCGAGTAGTGGACGGAGGCACCGCCCGCCCCGCGCGACGCTCGATCGACCAGGGGATAATCTCACTGAGAAGGGACGGGAAATGGTTGAATCCACCCGCGTTGCGGGTGGATTCTACTCGCTGCGCCCGGGCGCGTGCCTCGTGCGCCCGTGCACCGAGCGCTTAGCAGAACTCCCCGATGTGGAACGGTTCTGCGGTGGCGATCGCGTCGGCAGTGGACGTCACGATGTAGAACGCATCGGGTTGAGCGTTCCGCCCTGCGAAGGTGAATTCTCCCGCCGGGGGGGCCGTGGTATTGTTCGTGCCGAGCGTGCCGACGACGGCGCAGTTCCAAGCATAGTTCGGGAAGTCGACCTGCGTCGCAGCCCCCAACTCGCTGACACCGCTGGCGGTGCCGCGGGCCATCGACGCGGGTACGGTAACGACGGCCCAGTTGCCGGAGCAGAGGACGGCGAGCTGGAACGGTACTGCCGCGGCGACGGCGGTTCCGGCGACGTCGTTCCAGGTGGAGACATTCACTCCGTCGGGCGAAGAGCCCATGCCCGACACTGAGACGAGGCCGATCGGGGCTCCGGTCCCGGTGGCGGTGGCCGTCGCGAGGTAGCTGCAGTTCTCGACGTTCTGGTTGAACACGACATGGTAAAGGCCGGTACTGGCCGAGGTCGAGGAGACGACGTCGCTGCCGCGGTCGAGGGCGCCGTTCGATCCGACGACCGCCCACGGGCTCGACCCGCAGATGGCCACGACCGAGAATCCCGAGTTGTTGGCGAGGAGCGTGGTCGTGAGGCTGAACGATACCTGCACCGCATCCGAGTCGCCGGAGACCGACTCGACCGCCCCGATCACCGAGGTCGGGTTACCGATAGAACCTGCGATACCGCCGCTCGCGAGGTAAGCGCAGTTCGCGACGTCCTCGCTGAACTTTACCTGGTAGACCCCCTCGGCGGTGCGGGACGCCGAGGCGACCCCACTCCCGTGGACGAGAGAGCCGGTGCCGTTCACTACGGCCCAGTAGTCCCCGCTCGTCTGGCCGGTCGCGCCCTGGGACCCCGTCGGCCCCGGAACGACGAAGTTAACTGCGAGGGCGACGAGGGCGAGGACGATCGCCACGGCGGCCAAGGCGGTCGCGACGCCTCCACCACCACGTCGTCCCATCGACCCGGAGGCCGAGGAGGTCGTGCCGGTGGAAGGCGGGGGGGTGGTCGGCGGGGTCCATGTCTCTGGCGGGGCTGACTGAGCCATGTGGGTAGATGCTCTCACCCCCCCAGAAGAAGCTGTGGGTGTCGCGGAAACGCCGCTCCGAACCCCCTCGACCGAGGATGCGAGAGCCGGTCGGTCGTAGGTCCCTACGCTCGCTGACCCTCCAGCATCGTTGAACCTGGCAACGGAAGTCGCCGACCCGCGCTCTATCCGCGAGTGCGCTTGGTTCCTAGAAGATGAATGCCCGAGGAGGGACCCCCTCCCAGGATCGCCCCGCACCAACCGCAGTAGATCATCGTGTAGACCGAGCCCAGAGAGATGCCCTCGTAGAGCACGTCGGTCGACGGCGTGATCTTGTGCTTGCAGAACGGGCAGAAAGGAGTCGGACTGTCGGTCCCCACATCCTCGTCCGCGATCACCGTGCCCTCCCGGGTCGGGAGCCCGGACTGACGGATAAGACCGTTGGAAAAGGTCGACCGGACCGGTAAAATCTCGCCGGGACGCGCCCCGAGCCCCCCCAAGCCGTGCGTTTGCCCACGTACCTGCGGCTCAGGGGCAGGTCGGTACGGGTCGTTCGCTCGACATCGCGTACGACGCGAACTTCGCGACGAGCTCCCCCGCCCGGACCAGGTCTACGGTCCGGTCGAACACGGCCACGACCAGCCCGTCCGATCCGACCGGCACGATGAGCGTGACCGAGTCGGTGCCCTCGACGACGATCCGATGGGCCTCGGATCGACCGAGCTCCCGCAGGGCGGTCGTCGCGGCGCCAAGGACGGTCGCCGCAAGGATGCCGACGGTCTCGGCGCCATCGGCGGACGCGATGTCCGCGCCCAGGACGGTCCCGTTGCGTGCCACGAAGGCGGTCGCGAGCGCGGCGAGTCTCGAACGAAGGTCCCTCACCGCGGCGGCGGCGTCGGCCATCGCCATCATGGTCTTGTCCCCGTCCCGGTCGGGCTCGGAACGAAGGCGACGTGCGGGGTGCCCTTGCTCGGGTCCGCGGTCACGACGAAACTCGGGAACGAGGGGCGCAGTCCTCGCACTACCAGACCCACCTCGTCTCGGCGCAAGGAGAACTCCGCGTCGGCCATCCGTCGTACGCCGGCCGCGCTCTCGAGGCCGGGTCCGAGCAGTCCGATCACGAGGTTCCCCACGTGGCGGGCTCGCTTGATCCCGTAGTACCACATCTTGAGCGCCTTCTCCTTCCCCAGGAGCGTGTCGAACACCTCGAAGGCGTGTAGCTCGATGAACGGCCGCTCGCGGACCCCCTGGACCTGTTTCTCGGCCGCCACCATCTTCGCGATCGCCGCCTTCTTCGGAAGCGGCTTCGCCTCGCTGTCGGCGAGGTTCACCACGTAGGAGAGGCCAAGGTCCTCTCCGACGTAGTCGACCACCCGGACGCGAGTGTCAAAGCGACGTCGCGTGGCGTACCGAGTGAGCCTCGATCGGAACTCGTGCGGCGAGTCGCGGGAAGGGATCACCGCGAGAATCCCTCGGGACTGATAGAGGAAGTTCAGGTAGGTCGGCATCAGCAGGAGATCGAGATCTTCGATGCCCACCGAGTCGTCCATCGTGAACAGCGCCATGCTTCCGCGTCGAAAGCCGCCTCCGAGCAGCCGGTCGAAGTCCGCGATCCCGCTCGAGAATCGACCGTCGGGGTCGACCAATGGCTCCCATTCCCGGCTCTTCTGCTTGGCCTGCCCGGCGCCCCGCATGCTCGGACCATGGTCGCTCGGGGTTCTTAGAACCCGAGCACCGGACCCCACGAACTACTGACGGTAGCGAGAGTCCATCAACGGGTGCTACGTCCGCAAATGCCGGTACCCGGTTCGCGTTTCTTCCGCACGTGGACTCGAGTCCCGGTACTGCGAAAAATCACTCTGCATTAGAATGCTGTGCACCGGGAAGCGGCCCCGGCACGTGTCCGCGTGCCGCCCGGTCTAGAGACGGACGGTCGCGGGCCGCGGTCATCCGAACGGTACAGAACGCGAGGCGAACCCGGGTGGGGCACACACCCCACCCGGGGGGGCGGAGTGCGGACGTCGGGCCCTTCGATCTCGTGGGAAGCGCGGGTGGGGTCAAAGCGAGTGGGTCGCCCGAGTCACAGGATGCGAAGCCCCGGCCCACGGGCCCCCTAATCTGCCCGCAGAGGGTTGGTGGTTGGAAGCGCGATGAAGGCGGCCGTGGTCCGGGAGAGAGGCCAACCGCCCGTTCTCTCCGATTTTCCCGAGCCTCGGCTCGAGACCGACGAGTTGCTGGTCTCCATGGTCGCGTCCGCGGTGAACCCGTTGACGCTCACCCGCGCCGCGGGAGCCCACTACAGCGCCAACACCCCGCTTCCGTTTGTCGCAGGGATCGACGGAGTGGGCCGGACCGAGGACGGTACCCGAGTGTACGTCGCTCAGACGCGCCCTCCGTTCGGGACCCTGGCCGAGCGGGCCCCGGTCTCGAAGGGCCGCCTGCTCCCCCTCCCCGCGGGGCTCTCGGACACTCTCGCCGCCGCGATCGCGGTTCCGGGGCTCTCCTGCTGGAACCCGTTGGTCCACCGCGCCCCCATCCGCCCCGGTGAGTCCGTACTCGTGCATGGGGCGACGGGCGCCGCCGGCCGAATGGCCGTCCAGATCTCGAAGCACCTCGGCGCCCGAGCGGTCGTCGCCACCGGACGCAACCGGGCCAAGCTGGAGACGTTGCACGAGATCGGGGCCGACCTCGTGATCCCGCTCGATCAGCCCGAGGAGGAGCTTCGCAGAGCCGTGCGCGAAGCGGTCCGGGAGACCCAGGTCGGGGTGATCCTCGACTACCTCTGGGGGCCGACCGCCGTCGCCGTGATCGCCGGGGCCGGCGGCCCCGACGGTCCCCGGGGCCCGTCGGTCATCCGCTACGTGCAGATCGGAGCGATCACGGGATCGTCGGTCCCGGTCGAGTCGGCCGTGCTGCGGAGCTCCGGGCTGGAGATCCTCGGGAGCGGCATCGGGAGCTCGACCGTGCAAGAGACAAAGAACTCCTTGACCGCCCTCTTCGCCGCTGCTGCCTCGCCGGGGTTCCGGTTGGAGACCAACGTCCTGCCGTTCGCCGAGCTAGGATCCCACTGGGGAAGCACCGGCGAGGAGCGACGCAACGTCTTCGCGATCGGGTGAGCGGAGCCGTCACCCGAGACGGTCGCCTGCGGCCCGGGCACCCTCGACCGCTTCGTGCGAACGTCCATATAGCGAGGGCCCGTGGAGCGCGGGAGGCGGTCGCCCATGAACTCGCCGATACCTCCTGGAGTTGCCTCGCCGAATGGGCCCATCATGACCGGCATGGGTCCTTCCGGGCCCCGCATGAACGTGCACCGATTCGTCGCGGCCCTGCTGCTGTTCGGCGCCGGCGTGCTGTTCGCGATCTCGGTCGCCCTCAGTTGGTGGACTCTCTCCGAGAGCGGAGGCGGCGGCGGATCGATCAGCTTCCTACCGGGGAGCTCGCTCCGTCTCACCTCCGGTGGCTCCTCCGGAACCCAGACGTACGCGAGCACCCAACTCGGACCGGTCGGTGGCCTCTACGAGGCGATCCTCGCGTTGGCCGTGGTGCTCGCCTGCCTCGCGATCATCTCGGGGCTTCTCGCCCTTCTCGCGTCCCTGGGACGGCAGGGGAACCCGGGCCGCTACGCGACGTTCCGAAACCTGTTCGTGGTCGTGCTGATTATCGGCCTGTTCCTTTTGATCCTCGTTCCCGCGGCGCAGGGGGCGCTGGTCCGCCAGTCGTCGCTCGGACCGACCCTGTGTGGTCTGACCGACTCGTCGAACAATCCGTGCAACAGCTTCTGGGGGTCGGCCTCCGCGGGAGGCGACAACTACACCTGGGGTGCCGACGCGGGCTGGTATATCGCCCTCGTGGCGACGATCTTCCTCGTGGGAGCGCTCTTCCTTTGGCGTTCGGCTAGGTCCGACCCCTGGGTCAGCCCCGGGGCGGCGATGACGGGCATGGCGGGAGGGTCCCTCTCCCCTGCGGTGTCCCCGACCCCGGAGACCCCGGCCGACAAGCTGCTGCGCGCCAAGGCGCTCGCGGACGCGGGCCAGATCTCTCCGGCCGAGTTCGAGGAGCTCAAGGCTCGCCTGCTACGACAGAGCGCCGAGCCGGGACCGGGCGGCGGCACGGCCGCACCGCCCGAGGTCGAGCTCGGCAAGCTGAAGGCACTGCGCGACTCCGGAGCGATCTCGGACGCCGAGTACGCCGACCTTCGCAAGAGGGTCCTGCTCCGGTTTTGAGCTGGAGCGGCGGGCCCACCGGCCGGGCGACCGCCGAGTAACGGTGGATTCCGCGTCCTGCCATCGGACCCGCTGAGGCTCCCGCGTGCCCCCACGGCGCTGCTCCCCACGCCCGAGCATGGGGCTTAATCTGGCCCCCGCGGTTTCCGAGCCGTGTCTTCCCAACGCCGCCTCGCGGCGATCATGTTCACCGACATGGTCGGTTCGACGCTCGCCGCCCAGACCAACGAGGCCCAGGCGCTCCGTCTCCGGGACGAGCAGGCGGCGCTGGTCCAGCCCCTTTTCCGCGATCACGGGGGACGCGAAATCAAGTCGCTGGGGGACGGTTTCCTTGCCGAGTTCGAGAGCGCGCTGCGAGCGGTGGAGTGTGCGATCGACATCCAGGAGCAGCTGGGCGGCCGAAACCGTGCCGCCGGCGGTCCCCCGATCGAGCTCCGGATCGGGATCCACCTCGGGGACGTCGAGCAGCGCGGCGCCGACATTGTCGGCGACGCCGTCAACATCGCCTCGCGGATCGAGCCGCTCGCTCCGCCGGGCGGAGTCTGCATCTCCGGCGAGGTGTTCAGCCAGGTCCGCAACAAGCTCCCGAATCGGTTCGAGAAGCTGCCCCCGACGCCGCTGAAGGGGCTCCGAGTGCCGATCGAGGTGTATCGGGTCGCGCTCCCCGACCGCGGTCAGACCGTCCCGCCGGACGAGTCCGCACCGAGGGGGATCGCCGTACTTCCGTTCGCGAACATCAGCCCCGACCCCAACGACGCCTACTTCGCGGACGGTCTCACCGAGGAGCTGATCTCGGTCCTCTCGCAGCTCGGGGGGTTGCGGGTCATCGCCCGGACCTCCGTGCTCCCGTTCCGGTCAACGACAAAGGGGATCGCCGAGATCGGAAGAGAACTCGGTGTCTCCTCGATCCTGGAGGGGAGCGTGCGCAAGGCCGGCAGCCGGCTGCGCATCACGGTGCAGTTGATCGACGTCGCGACGCAGGCCCACCTCTGGGCGCGCACCTACGACCGCGAGCTCGTCGACGTCTTCGCGGTCCAGGCCGAGATCGCGCGCGAGGTCGCCGAGGCGCTGAAGGTGACGCTCGGGACGACGGAGGAGGCGCGCCTCGAATCGAGACCGACCGTCCGGCCCGACTCCTATCTCGCCTACCTCAAAGGGCGCGTGCTGCTCCGCGACCGAACTGCGGAGGCGCTGGCCGCCGCGAAGGAGCAGTTCGAGCTGGCGACCCGGTTGGACCCCCGGAACGCCTTTGCGTTCTCGGGCCTCTCCGATGTCGCGATGCTCCAGGGGATCTACGTCGGCTCGCGCAGCTCGAGCGACCTCGAGGCGAGCCGTTCGCACGCGCTGCACGCCCTCGAGCTCGACCCGATGCTCGCCGAGGCCCACGCCTCCCTGGCCCACGCGCTGACCGAGGAGCTGCGGTACGCGGAGGCGGAACGGGAGTTCCGCCGCGCGCTCGCGCTGAACCCGAGCTACGCTTCGGCCCATCACTGGTACTCGCTCCTGCTCCAGGGCCAGGGCCGGGCCGAAGAGGCCGTCCGAGAGAGCGCGCTCGCCGAGCAGGGGGACCCGCTCTCCGTCGCAGTCCTGTCCGCCGCGGTGATGCTCCGGATCCTTCTTCGGAGAGTGGACGACGCCGGGGCCAAGCTCGACCGGCTCGGTGCGGTGGAGAATTTTGGGCCCCGCTACCACCTCACGATGTTCGAATTCCGCCTGGCGCAGCGGGAGTTCGACCAAGCGGGACGGGAGCTCGAGCTCCTCCGGGCCTCGCACCGCTACGACGACGAACTGATCGCCCGGTACGCATTTCTCTACGCCGCGACCGGCGAGCGGGGCCGGGCGGTCGAGCGGCTCCGGCAGCTCATCGCGCTCCCGGACCGCCTCGCGTTCAAGGAGGACACGATCGCCTCCATCTACGCCGTCCTGGGCGACCTCGACGAGGCGTTTCGTTGGCTGGACCGAGCGGCCGAGGCGCGCGCCGTCCAGCTCTGGGACTGGAGACTCGACCCGGTGTACGAGCCGATCCGTGCCGACCCGCGGTTTCGCCGGTTGCTCGACCGCCTCGAACTGACCTAGCGGGCCCGGACGTCCGAGCGGTCTCGGGGCGCGCGGCGGAGCACTTCTCCCTGCCCCCGGCCGACGGTGGTGCAACGACCTCCCCCGCCCCCGATACGGGGCTATAAGCAGCCGGGGAGTCGGCGGGACGGAGCGAGCGATGCCGAGCGTGATCGAAGCGATGGAGGCGGTGACGGTCCACATTCGGGACATTCAGCGTTCGCGGACGTTCTACTCCGAGGTGCTCGGACTCGAGGAGGTCTCCTTCGTCCCGGCGGCGTCTCGGGCCGCGTTCGCCATCCCGGGAACCACGGTCCGTCTCTCGATGCATATCCAGGGGGAGGGCGAGGGGGGCCGCGAGCCCGGGACCGTCTCGGGGGTCGTCTTCTCCCATCGAGACCCCCGCGCCGCGTTGGCCGAGATCCAACGGCGCGGCGGAACGGTCGTCGACGGGCCGAAAACGTACCCCACCCCGCTCGGGACGGTCACCCTGGGCGTCTTCGCCGACCCGGACGGCAATCAGTTCGTGATCCGTCATATCGAGCCCGGCTCCGCCTCTCCCCCGGGGTAGCGGAGCGCGGCCCCTCCCCGGTCGAGCCCGCGAAGCGCGGGTCTCCCTGCCACGAAGGAGCTAGGCGATCCCGTACCGGTCGATCTGCGCCCGGATCCGCTCCACGACCTCGGACGGCTCGAACTCGAGCTCGTATCGTCGGAAGTACCGGCGGAGCGACTCCAACCCCTTCGTGAGCGACCGGAGCGCCTCGCCGAGCCGCTGCCAGGGTGGCGAGCCGAGCCGGTCGACCCGCAGGCCCGCCGCCAGGTCGATGATCCAAGGCTTCTCCTCGTAGACCAGGATGTTGAACGGGCTGAGGTCCGAGTGAACGATCCCCGCCTCCGCCAGTCGCTCGATGCCGGCGAGGGTGAGGCGCAAGAACGGTTCCGGCTCCGCCAGCCGGGCGTGCTGGAGCATCGGGGCCGCCGCCTCGCGCGTCCCGAGGTACTGCATCGAGAACATGTTCTCGACCCGTCGCCCCGGCCGCGGAACGCTCGCCCCGTCCTGCCAGGCGTAGCAGAGGAGCTCGTACTCCCTCGACGCGAGCTGGCCCATCGACTCAAGCTTGATCGAGCCCGTCCCCCGATGGGCGGTCCGGTACTGCCGGTACACCTTGACCGCGATGAGTTGGGGGCCGTCGCGGCAGAGGTAGACGTCGGCCTCCTTCCCCGATCCGAGGCGTTGTCCGACCTCGGTCGCGAGACCGGTCTCCCGGATCGTTTCGGCGATCTCCTGGTGCGTCGGTTCGGCGAAGCCTATCTGCCCGGTGCGCACCTTCCAGTGCACGCTCTCGTCGAGATATCCCGCGTTGGGCATCGGTGGTCCCGGCCCATTGGCATTCAGGCTGCGAGGAGAAACTGCAGAGAGCCGGACGTTCGCGGAGGGACGCGGCTAGGCGGCTCGCGCGAAATCGACTCCCGCTGAGTTTGCCATTTCCGCGCGACCCTCCTGGCCCGAGGCCGAAGGACCATTCGCGGACCGCTATCTAAACGTTGTCGCGTTGGCGGAACCGACCCCGCGCCGGACCCCGAGGGCGAGGGCCGACCTCGGCGGGAGAGGGACTACGGGGTCGGGGGGCGGAGTTACCCCGCGGGGCGCGTAACTTCGACGGGCGAGACGATGGGCCTGCCGCTCCGGCGGTCCCTACCATCGAGGACGCATGCGGGAGAACTCCCGGGACGTTCCGGCGCGCACGCATTCGACCTCCCGGTACCGTCGCAGGCCGCGCCGAGGGGGCCCCGAGGCTCAGGTACAGGTCCCCGAGTCCTCCGTCGGCGGAGTGACCGTGGTTCCGTTGGTCGCATAGTAGTACGCGGAGATCCAAGTTCCCGGACCGCTCGGCGACTCCACGGCGCACGTGGAGTACTTCACTTCCCACAGCGGCGCGTAGTGCGTCCCGGAGAAGCCGCCGAGCAGGAGGAACAGCTGGAACGAAACGGTCTCGCTATCGAGGAACGGCGTCCCGCCGTTCGCGTTGAACTCCGCCGCGACCGACGTCGAGTCGACGACACCTACTCCCGTGATCGCGTCCAGTTGGGTGAAGTCCGTGACGGTGCCGCAGCCGGTGAGATAACCCAGGGCGACCGAGCGTCCGCCCCCGACAGTGATGACGAGGACGGTGTTGAGAGAGGAGTTCTTCGCGAAGAAGACCCAGACCGCCGCCTCCCCCGGCCGGGTACCCGCGGGGGTGACGGGGATCGACACGTTGGACTGCCCTTTGGAGACCGGAGCGAACGTACAGGAGAGTCCGCCGATGGACGAGAGGTTGGTCGGGGGAAGCTGCGTCGGCACCGCCAGCCCCTCTCCGGCCACGATCGTCCACGGTCCCCCGGGAGCGGTCGTCGCGGGGGCGGGGGCCAACGGCGCCGCGGTCGCGTACGAGACCGGGGGATAGGGGGGGCTGGTCCCGCCGCCGAAATTCAGGATCCCGGTTCCCCACAGGGCTGAAAAGGCGACGATCACGACGACGACGGTGGCCAGGATCGGAATCCACGGCCGCGGGGGCCTCCCGGTCCGCGGGGCGATCGGAGGGGTGCCGCGGCCCCCGACGGGCGATGGGGAGTCACCCCCCGACCCCGGCGGTCGGGGTGAGTTTTCATTGGCGGCCGCTGGCATCGGTGGTGCTCGGAACCCTCCCGCGACCGAATTCTATCTTCGCCCTCCCCTTTGATGGTTGCGAGCCAGCCGCCGTCGAACCGGTCTGGGGCGCGCTGCCGTTTTCGTCCGAGACGGGGGATCCCCGCTGGAGTCTCCCCGGGCTCTGCGGGGGGTCGTTTCCTGTCTAGTTTATTTTGCGGCAGGCGGTCACCGAACGGTGGCCGGCGATCGGACTCGGCTTCGCTGGGCGGTCGCCTTGGCGGCCCTGGTGGGCGGAGCCGGCGGCTCCTTCCTCGGCCTCACGCTCTGGTCGTGGGGGCTCACTCCGACCGGGCCCGATCCGATCCTCGGGGGCGATGCGGCCTTCACGGTCAACTTCGTGCTCGGAGTCGTCGCCGGCACCGGTGTCGGAGCGCTCGCCGCCTACCTGGTCGGCCGGTCGGGTCGGGAACGGGCCGGCGCGCTGATCGGGTCGGCCTCGGGACTGGTCGGTGCCGCCACGGTGGTCCAGGCGTCCCCGACGCTGGCGGTAGACTGGATTAACGCGTTCGGGGGGAACCCCACGGAAGCGGGCGTGGTCGGAGGCGCGATCGCCGGCGCGTTGGCCGGAGTGGCGGTCGGGGCCGTACTGCTCGTCGTCACGTCCCAACTTCCCCGAACTCCCCGGCTCCCGTCGTTCGCGGCGCTCCTGGGTAGCGTCGCGGGGCTCGTGGCGGGGACGGCGGGCGGCGGCCTCGCCTCGGCGCTCGCCGAAGCCGCCAGCGTCTGTCCGAACGGCCCCTCAAGCTTCCCCCTTCAGCCGCCGGGCGAGTGCTCTGTCGGCGTCACGACGGAGATGGGCGTTTTCGTCGGAGCGTGGGCCGGCGCGGTCGCGGGGGCGATCTTCGCCGGCGCCGTGGCGCTGGTTCTTCGCCGATGGACGAGGCCGACTGACCTCGCCTCGGAGGCAGGCCCGTGAGGCAGGTGCGCGGAGGAGCCTCTCCCTCCCTCCGGGCGACGCTCCGGATCTTTGGAGTCGTCCTCGCCGTGGTCATCGCGGCGCAGCTTCCGGCCGCCGGGTCCGGCAGCGGGTCGAACTTCGCCCCGCTCACGCACCGAACGGACGCCGCCACGGCGCCGCCGGGCGGACCAGAGAACTCGGGAAGCTCGGCCGGCGCCCCCACGGGGTCGACCTCGGACGGCTCGACCTACGAGATCACGTTCGCTGAAACCGGACTGCCGGCGGGGACCAACTGGACGGTCTACCTGAACGGGCCCCCGATCCAGACCTCGACGCGCTCGATCAACTTCACGGTCGCACCGCAGGAATACGCCTTCCTCGTCACCGGCGATACCCTCCTGGTGCCGAACCCCTCCGAGGGATTCGTCAACGTAACCACGGCGGCCGTGGTGGTGCCGATCGCCTTCCGCCCCGGCTACCCGGTGACGTTCTCCGAAGAGGGGCTTCCGGTGGACAAGGAGTGGGACGCGAGCCTCAACGGGACGTTCCTGCCTTCCGTCGCGTTGAACGCGACGTCGGTCACCTACCTCGCTTCGAACGGAACGTACCGGTACTCGGCGGAGACGTATGATGACCCGTGCGTCGTGTCCCCAATCACGGGGACGTTGGCGGTTCCGGGCCACGCGGTGGTTCAGCCGATCGACTTCATTTCAGCGAAAGTCTCGGTCCGGTTCCAGGAGTTCGGCCTTCCGTCCGGGACGACGTGGTCCGTCACCCTGGGGGGAGTGCGGGTCGCCTCGGCCGCCGCCGAGTACGTCGAGTTCTCCGAACCGTGCGGGTCGTACTCGTTCAGCGTCGGGGCCGTCGCCGGGTACGTCGCCGGTCAGACGAGTGGCGTGATGGCCGTGAATGGACCGACGTCGTGGTTCATCGAGTTCTTTCCCTCTCCGGGGTTCATCGGGTACGTCGGGCCCACCGGATACTATGTGGTCGGTGCGCTCGCCGCGGCGATCGTCGGACTGATCGCCGCCGGGGTCCTGGTCCGGATCCGTCGGTAACCGCCCCGGAGTGGGCGGTCTCCGTTGTTCGAACTACCGAGAGGCTCGCGACCGAGTCCCGCGGGTCCGGAGCGCGTTGGCCGAGGTCGAGGGAGCGCGCGGACGAACCGTCGGCGTTACGCGACGACCGCGTTCATCGTGCGGGGCGCCCGAAGCGGCCCCTTCGCCTGTGGCCCGGGCGGTGCTTCGAGCTCCGGAGGGCCCGCGCGGCCGTTGTCCCGTCGAAGGAGCCCCGAAGCCTGCAGCTCCTCCTTGATGCTCTGCACGGCCGCCTGCACATCCCGGGGCCGACGAGCGCCCGTGCAGACGAGGCGTCCGCTGCCGAAGAGCAGCACCACGACCCGGGGCTCCGTCAGCCGGCAGACGAGGCCCGGGAACTGCTCGGGCTCGTACTCCACGCGGTCGAGGCCGAGGGTGATCGCCACGGACGTGAGGTTGATCTCGCTCTGAAGGTCGGAGGTCGCGACGATGTTCTGCACCTGGATCTTCGGGTGCTTCGGGATCCGCTGGCCGCTCCGACCGATCAGCTCGGAGACGATCCGGAGCGTCGCCTCCACCTGCTTCATGCTCTTGCCGCCCGTGCAGACCGCCTTCCCCGACTGGAACAGGAGCATCGCCGTCTTCGGCTCCTTGAGACGGTAGATCAGCCCGGGAAACCGGTCGGGTTCGTACTCGGCGCCGTCGATCGCGAGGGCGATGGCCGGCAGGTCGAGCTTGACTCCGAGCGACGCCGACGCGACGACGTTCTCGATTCGAACTCGCATCATCATGCCCTTATAAGGCGTATAAATAATATTTAAATACCCGGGGCCGGCCGGAACCCCCGACGATCGGGCCGAACCCCGGAGTGTGGGGCGACCTCCGTCCCCGGACGATGCCCCCTCGGGGGTCACGGCGAAGTGGGTGCTTCACCACCGCGGGTCGTAGGGCAGAGGGTGCTCCGAAGTACCAGAGAGCCGGCCTCCCCCAATCCGCGGTGACGCCGGCCGAGGGCGGGCGACAGCGTCGGTCGGGAGCTCCCCGGGCCGTCGCGCAGCGTTATCGGGCGGCGAGTCGATATCTACCTTGTGAGCGAGCCGCCGTCGCGCCGCTCGGCGATCCCGCTCTCGCTCTCTCCATCGGCGCCCCCGACCTCTGTCTTCGTCTACGCCCGAAATCGCCGCGACCTCGACGGAGCAGTCGCGGAGGTCGCGCACCAGGTCGGTGAGGGCGGTGTGTGGATCGAGGTTCGGGAGCCCGGCCCCGAGGGTCCGGACGAGGCGTGGGACAGCTCGGTGACGGGCGAGTTCTACTACCGCCTCGAGCTCGAGCCCGCCGACCTCCTGCCCGAGCCCGGCCTCGAGCACCTCGCGCGGTGGGTCGCCGGCCGTTCCCAGGAGCCGTCCCTGTCGGCCCAGGAGGGGGAGGACCTCGCGTGGCTCGCTCCCCCGCTGCGCTCGATCGCGCGGAGCCGAACGGACGAGAGCCGAGTGCTCCCGGTCGTGGTCGCCCGGGGCGACCGCCTCGTCCTGCTCCCGAGGTTCGACCGGGAGGACGTGGCCCGCCTCGTGGGAGTCCTCAAGCGCCACCGGATCACCCTCATCGTCGGCTCGTTGATCCGGCCGATGGGCGGGTTCGCCGAGCTGTTCGACTACGTCGTGCGGGTCCGGCCCGCTCCCGAGGTCGGGTCGGGGGTCGCCCCGTTCCTGATCGAGCGACGACCCGAGCCGTCGGCCGCTTCCGACGGCGCCTGACCTCGCGGCGCACGCGCCAGGTCGGGAACTCTCAGCGCCGACACACGCCACGGGCTCTGGGGGACGCCCCCTACGTGGCGGCCTCGACCCGCTTCAGGACGCGAAGCGCCTTCATCGTGATCCATTTGCTGGGAGCGCCAGCCTTCTCGATCTCGAGCGGCCGGAGCTGCTCCTTCGGCGGGTGGCTCGTGACCCCCGGCCCGAGGTCGGGATGCACTCGGTCCATCAGCCAGCTGCCGTCGTTCCGCCGCTTCTTGGCGAGGATCTCGAGCGCGGGCCGGAGCCGCCGGTCCCCGGCGTAACCGAACTGAGTGACCAGGTCGAGCCCGATCAGCACGTCGTAGAGGTAGTGGTTCGGGTAGTGGAGCCGGAGCCACGGAGCGTACGGCCGGCCCTCCCGGAAGAGGCGGCGGCCGAGATAGAACTCGGCCCCCGCGGCGATCGCCCGCTCCATCTTCGGCGACCGCTTCGCCGGGGGAACGGCCGCAAAGGCGGCGAGCGGCTCCCAGACGTCCAGCGTCCCGGGCGTCCCCTGCGAGCAGTTCCATCCGCCGTCGTCGCGCTGGTCCTCGATCAGCCAGTCGTACAGCTTCCGCACTCGGGGATCGTCCCCGTAGCCGAACCGGGTCATCATCCGGGCCGTGGTCCCCGAGATGCACGCCTCTTCGTAGAAGAAGTTGAACGGAGAGCTGAGGCGTAGCTTGTAGTCGAAGTAGAGCTCCGCGATCTTCTTGATCCGGGGGTCCGTCGCGTCGAGGCCGAGGTCCGAAAGGACCAGCGCCCGCCAGTTCGTCGAGCGGTACTTCGGGAAGTAGAGGAAGTCGATCCACTCGCGCACGTTCTTCGGCTCGCGGGGTTCCCAGAACCCCTTCGGTCCCTGGAGCCGCAGCTGCTCCCGGGCCCACCCGACCCGCGCGATCCGCGCGCGGGACTCGCGCACCTCGGGGTCGCTCTCCTTGCGGTCGAGCAGCCCTACGAGCGTCGCATACCGGACCGCCGGCTGGTCCTCTCCCAGCAGCCACTCCACGACGCTCGCGTTCGCGGCCGACCCCGCGCTTCGGGTCCTTCGGTCCATAGCCCGACGACGTTCCACCCTACGTTGCCGGCAGCTACTTAAGTCGTGCAACCGATCTCCGCTTCCCCCGAGAAGTTGCGGGGCTCGTCGACCACGCCCGGGGGGCGGAACGAAGCGAACGGATGGAATCTCGGAAGTCGTCCGCGAAGAGAAAGCGAATCCAACGCGGTAACGGGCCGCGGCCGGGCGAGTCGACCTTGGCGCGGTTCTGCCGGGTGATCGCAAGCGTTCCGCCAGGCCGAGTGATCACGTACGGCCAGGTCGCGGCGGCAGCTGGCGCTCCGGGGGCGGCCCGAGTGACCGTTCTCGCGCTCTATCACGGCTCGGGGCTTCCGTGGCATCGCGTCGTGGCCGCGGGCGGCCGGATCGCGCTGACCGGAGAGGAGGGGCGGGAGCAGCGCCTCCGGCTCCGTCTGGAGGGCGTCCGATTTCGCGGGGAACGGGTCCGGATCGACCTCCACGGGTGGACCCCGGGGAGTCGACGAAGAGCTCGTTCCGCGCGTGCCTCGCCGCGACGGCGGAGCCGCTCCCGGGCTGGGCCGAGCGACCTCGATCGCACCGTTCGCCCGAGGAAACCGCTCTCGCCCGTCGACGATGCGACCGTCGCTTCCCCCGCTCGACACAGTCCACTCCCCCGGATTCGCCCGTAAGAACCTAGGGCGGCGTCATTGCGTCGAGGCGAAGTGACCCCCGAGGGCCGGACGACCCGGTGAGGGGAAGCTCCGCTCAGTCCGTCCGGTTGGAGAGCAGGAATTCGTTGCCGTCCGGGTCCGCGACCACGGCCCGCACGAAACTTCCGAGCGACGTCTCGACGACGGTCGGTTCGACCGTGACCTGGCCCCCGCGCCGCCGGATCTCCCGGCAGGCGGCGGCCGGATCGGCGTTGCGGAAGACGATCCCCGAGACGGTGCCGGGCTCGCGGCCCACCTCGCCCGGCGCGGGCCGGTGCATCGTCAGGAGGGTCGACGTCCCGGGGAGCTCGAAGACGAGGCGGCCGGCCTTCTCGTCGAACAGGAGCTCCTTGAGGCCGAGCACGTCCCGGTAGAACGTCCTCGCGGCGTCCGGATCGCGGATGTGGACCGTCACCGCGTGCAGACCGGCAACGATCTCGTTCACGGGCGCATCACCCCGGCCGTTTGCTTAATCCTTCCGAGACGGGCGCGGATCACGCGTCGGTCTCGCGCGCCGGAGCGCCGCGCCGACCGCGCTTCGGGGCGGGGACCTCGAACGCCAGGAACTCGTTCGAGTCCGGGTCGGTGAACCGGATCACGTTCCATCCCCACGGCTCCGACGAGGCGGCCTGGGTGATCGTCGCCCCCGCGTTCCGCAGTCGGAGCTCGAGCGCGCGCACGCTGTCGGTCCGGAAGAGAATCCCGGTCGTGACCCCGGCCCGGCGCAGCGTCTCCGAGTAGAGCGGCTCGCCCCACTCCCGCCGCGGCGTGACGAGCGAGAGGGCGGTCGTGCCCTTGCCGAGCCCGAGCTGCACGAAGCCGCTCTCCGGGTCGTCGTCGAGCACCAGGAATCCGAGGACGTCCCGGTACCACTCGATCGCCTTCGCGCGGTCCCGCACGACGATCGCCACGCTCGCCAGTTGCGTGAGGCGACCCGAGCCCCGGGACGGGGGAGGCTCGATGTTCACTCCGGAGCCGATCGTTTCGGGCCGCCAGTCGAGCAGAAGGTACTCCGCCTCCATTGCCTTGCGCATCGGGTCGCCGCGCAGCAGGAACTCCGCCTTGGCGCGGTCCTCGGCCCGGAAGATCAGGAGGTCACCCTTCGGCCCGGTGAGCTCCCCGCTCGCGACCAGACGCCCGGCGCCGTCGAGCGCCTCGGCCTGCTTGGCCCGCTTCCGCTCCCCCGGGGGTCGCTTCGTCGGCGGCTCCCGATAGACCGCAACCCGTACGTACAGCCGCTTGGGCTTGCGGCCGATCCGGGCGGAGGCGGGAGGCATCGAGCCGCTCCGAGACCGCGCGCCGCTTTAGCCGCTCCGCGAGCCTCCGCGGTCCGGGGCCGGGCGATTCGGCGGCCCCGCAGCTAGTCGCCGTCGGGGGACGTCAGGGCGACCGCTCCCCCGGCTTAGGCGAACAGGAACGCGGTGAGCACGATGAGGATGACGATGGCCGTGACGACGTACTTGAGCCACGTCACGATCGCGGCGGTGTTCTGCTCGATTCGGGCGAGCGTCTCGTTCGGGTTCGACGATCCCGGGATGGGGCCGGTCGGGGCCCACGTCGCTGCGGCGGACATGCCCCCGGAGGGGCGACATGGATTAATCGCCTGCGCGACGCGCGCTCCGCCGGGCCGGACCGGCGCCCCGAGGCGAACGATAAGACGCTGCCGGGGGTAGGTCGGGGCGATGCGCGGCGAGGTCGAGTTCGACCGGATCGCTCCGGTGTACGACGAGACTCGCTCGCCGCCGACCTCGGAGGAGCTCCTCGCGCTCACCGTGATCCTCTCGGGCTGCCGCCGTCTCCTCGACGCCGGGGTCGGCACGGGGCGCTTTGCCGTGCCGCTGCACGAACGGTCGTTCGAGGTCGTCGGGGTCGACCTCTCCCGGGAGATGATGCGACGGGCTCGGGCGAAGGGGATCGAGCGCCTCGTCCGGGCGGACTTGCGAAGGTTGCCGCTGGCCGACGGGTCGGTCGACGCCGCGTTCATGGCGCACGTCCTGCAGCTGCTCGAGGACCCACGCCCGGTGCTCGTGGAGCTGGGCCGGGTCGCACGCCGTCGGGTCGTCGTGTTGCTCCCCGAGTGGTTCGAGCGTCACCCCGACGCCGAGCAGCGGGCACGGATCGACCGGTACCGCGCCATCGCCGCCGAGCTCGGCTATCCGATGCCCGAGCGGCCGCCGAGGTATCGTCACTCCCTCGAGGAGTTGAGCACCATCGCTCCGCCGCGGGAGGTCCGGGTCGTCACGCGGCCGGTACCCCCGGGCGAGACGCCCGAGGAGCGGATCGCCCGTTGGGCGAACCTGATGCGGGGCCGTGCCGACGTTCCGCCCGAAGTGCACGAGCAGATCGTGCGCCGACTCCAGTCCGAGCGGTCGGGAGAGCCCGCGCGCGAACCTCGCCCGCGCGTCGCTCGGTTCGTCGTGTGGGAGGCGGGCGACCTCCGCTCGGCCGGGGCGGTTTCCGCAGGTCGTATACGCTCCTAGGGCCTACTTCTGGCGAGGGAACGATGCCGGCGAACGATTTGGAACAGGCGCTCAGCGACAGCAAGCGAGCGGCGAAGAGCCTCGCCGTCGCGACGGCCCGACTGACAAAGCACCTGCTCGCGAAGGCCGAGACCGCCGCGAAGGACCCTCGGGGTTCGGCCACGAAGGCCGCCCGGCGCGTCAGCAAGGAGCTCGACGCGGCGTCCCGGGAGATCGATCGGATCCTGAAGGGCCTCTAGCCGGGGCCCCCGGGTCGGGGTCGACCGGCGGCTCAGCGCCGGGCGCGGTTCCCGCCGAACGGCACGCGGCGTCGCCGGGCCGCGACCCTTTGCTGACGGTCCTTTCGGTGCTTCTTCTTTCCGGCCGCGGACGGGCGCTTCCTGGGACTTCGCGTCATCTACCGCAGAGCTCCGTCGGAGAGACCCGCCACTCCGGCGGGTGTCATAAGCCCGCGGGCTTGCTCCGCCGAGGATGAGCGGGTCGGGCGACGCAGGCGCCGGGGCGGGGCGCGCCCCCGACGACCGCCGTGTACTGCTCCTGCTCGTCCTCGTCGGTCTCATCTGGGGCTCGGCGTACCCGGTGATCCGCTACGGGATCGTCGCCGGCGCGACCCCGATCGCGTTCGCCGCCGCCCGGTACGGCATCACGGCGGTGGCGATCGCCGCGATCGCGGCGGCGACCGGGATACGGCGACCGAATGCTCAGGCGCTCGCGGTCTCCGCGCTCCTCGGGATTCCGATCGTCGGCGCCTACGGACTGTTCCTGTACGTCGGCGAGGCGACGACCTCCGGGGGCCTCGCCTCGATCCTGATCGGCGCGACGCCGCTGCTGACGGCCCTGATCGCGCTGCCGGTGCTCCCCCACGAGGCCCCCCAGCGGCTGGGGTACGTGGGGCTGGTCGTCGGGTTCGTCGGGGTCGCCGTCCTCGTGGCGCCCCCCCCGGGGATTACGCTCGCTACTAGCGTCTGGGGACCGGTGCTCGTGCTCGCCGCCGCGGTGAGCTTCGCCGTCGGGTCGGTCGCGCTCCGACGACAGCGACCAGAGGGCGAGACACTGTGGGGGCTCTCGGTCCAGTTCGCCGTCGCGACCGTCTTCCTGGCCGCCGTGCTGCCGGTCCTCGAACCGCGCTCGGCGCTCCCACTCTCGGAGCCGGTGGTCCTCTCGCTCGCATACCTCGTCGCGGTCCCGTCGATCGCGGGGTACACGCTGTACTTCTACCTCCACCACCACATCGGGCCCGGTCGGGCGAACGTGGTGGCGTACGTGAACCCGGTCGCCGCCCTCTCGATCGGGACGCTCCTCTTCGCCGAGCCGTTCCACTGGTGGGAGCTTGCCGGGTTCGCGCTGATCGTCGTGGGCCTGACCGTGCTGACCCGGTCCCGGCGGGCGCCCCCTCCCGCCCTCTCTGAGGCGTCGGGCACGGCCCGCTAGCGGGGCGACTCCGCCGCGGCAGGGGGCGGTCGGACCGCCGTCACCGACCACATGAGCGGCACGATCCCTTCGTCCCGGTCGAGGCGCCACGCCCCGGATCGGTCACGATGCATGAACGGGAACCGACGCCAGTAGGTGAACGGGTACTCTCGCACGGATCGGACGATGAGGCCGGCGTCGGCGAGCGCGCCCAGCACCCGGCCCACCCGATGCACCCAGGAGTACGTCACGCGGTGGCGCATCTTCGCCGAGGTGGCGTACGTCCCGTCGTACACCTCTCGGACCGCGCCCTCTCGAAAGTAGGGTAGCCGGACGTTGAGGGCCCGGGTACCGGCCTCGTTCGGGAAGACCTCCACGAACGGGTGGTCGTCCAGCACGTAGAGTCGGCCCCCGGGCGAGAGCAGCCCCGCCACGACCTTCGCCCAACCGTCGATGTCCGGGAGCCAGCAGATCGCCCCCTTGCCGGTGTAGACAATGTCGAACGTCTCCCGAACGGTCCGGGGCACGTCGTACACGTTCGACCGGACGAACCGCGCCGTGAGGCCGGCGCGACGCGCGAGGCGCCGCGCGACACGCACCGCCGGCAGGGAGAAGTCGACCCCGGTGACGACCGCGCCGCGTCGGGCCCAGGAGAGGGTGTCGAGCCCGATGTGGCACTGCAGGTGGACGAGGGAGCGGCCCCGTACCGGGCCCATCTCGCCCGGCTCGATCGCCTCGAGCGAGCTCCTTCCCCGGAGGAAGCCCTCGACGTCGTACAGCGGGGCGGTGACGTGATGTCGGACGCTCTCGTCCCACTTCCCGCGGTTCGTCGCCATTCGACGAGGATCGCCCGGCCGCACGGCCGACCGTATCCTCGACCCGCGATAATGGGGCGGAGCGGGTCAGCGCGGGGTTCAGGCTGTGGAGACCGCTCCGAGGTCGAACCGGTGCAGCGCCCACCCCGCCGTCGCGGGCCGCATCATCTCGTCCTTGCGGAGCCAGCGGACCGGTCCGGCCGAGAGGGCCGGCCCTCCCCGACCCAGCCCCTCGGCCGGAACTCCCCGCGGGCACCGACTTCCCCGGGGGAATGTCTCGAGGTAGGCGAGCCGGCACGGCGGGTGCCGCCATGCGATGTACTGCGTCGGGAGGACGTACGGACCGCGCGGCAGCTCCTTCTCGGGACTTCCGACCGCGGCTCCGACCAGCCCCGGGCGGTGATCAGGAGCGAACGTGAGCGACGGAACGGCCGCGAGCGGCAGGGACGGACTCAACTCATACGACGGGGTCGCCCAGGTGGGCGGAGGCTCGGGCCGCTCCGACCCGCGGGGGTCGGACGGGACGGACGGGCCGAAATCGGGCCGGTCCGAGCTCGGATCCGGTCGAGAGGGGTACGACCCGCTCGTTGCGAGTCGAGCGGCCGGAACGGACCATATCCGCGCCAGCAAGGTCGGGAGGTCATACAGCCCCGGCGCCGCCGCTCCTCCGCTCCGGGCCGGGGCGGGTGACGGCCCGGCGGATGGGGGGGCGGGCGCCGCGGTGGAGCGCTCCGGCCGGCCGGAGCCGTCGGGCGGAAGCCGCGCGGAGGGACCGGTGAGGAACGGGAGCGGCACGTCCGAGGGCGGGGGCAACGGGTAGGCGTAGGAGCTCCCCGCCCAGCCACCCGACGAGCGATATCGACGGGGATCCGGCGGGTCCATCGGCCTCCTCCAATCCGGGACCGTCGGCCGTCGCCCCTATAATGGATGACGTTCGAGCCGCAGCCGGGGCCGAGCGGTCGTCCGGCGGGGCCGCGGTCGGAAGCCCGGCGAGGGCCGCGGAACCGTTCTACAGCTCGACCGACCCTGAAACGCTCGTCGAGCCCGTGGAGAAGACCGATAGGACGTACCCGTTCCCCTCCAGCTGATCGGTCGAGACCACCCAGAGTTCCATTGCCCCGGTCAGCGTCACGCTCGTCGTAGCGGACGCGAAGTTCGCCCACCCCGCCCCATCCGCGGAGTAGGTGGCGATGATCGTGCCACTACTCCCGGTCAGGACCGCGTACCAACCGCTCGCCGGCGCCAAACAGTCGCTCGTGGAGCCGCCGTACACGCACCCCGATGAGACCGCTCCGCCCGGCAGGGCCGTCGACGAGGCGTCGACGACCAGGATGCCGAAGTCCGCCGTGCTCAGTCCGGCGGTCGGGGAGAGCGCCAGGATGTCGTAGAACGTGCTGGAGACGTCGAGACTACCGACTCGCTCCATCGCGAGCGAGTACGTCGGGCTTCCGATGCTGATGCCGCCGAGGAGCGCGGAGCAGTTGACGTCGTTCTCGTTCGCGTCGTCCACGACCGCCCCGGTCGTCGCGGTGATGTTCGCCACGAAGAGGTCGCCCGCCGTGCCACCCGAGGTGACCCCCGTGCTGGGGTCGTACGAGCAGTTCGTGTAGACAATGTCCCAGACGGCCACGCTGCCGTTCGCGGTCAGGACGTAGACCGCGGTCGACTCGGCGTGCGCGCTGAGGTACGAGCCCGCGTCGCTGTCGGCCGAGGTCGCGGCCACCGCGCTCGACACCGCGTCGGTCGGGACGGGGGTGAGCGCAAGGTCGTCGACGCACCCGGCGCCGGACACCGTGCCGAGGTAGTAGACCGTGGCGCCCACGACAACGACCACGCTCTCGCTCACCGGGCTCGAGCTCTCGTAGAGGAGGTACCAGGCCGCCGCGTTGCCCGACGAGTAGCTCCCGCTCTCCGCCGGGATCGTGATGTTCTTGTCGTAAGCGTGCGCGAGAGGGCAACTCACGTTGCCGGTCACGTTCGGAAGGACGTAGGAGTACGGCATCGAGATCCCGACCACGAGGTAGAGCTCCCCCAGGTGGTACTCGGACGCGACCGAAGCCGCGCTCGCGAGTGCGGACGACGAGGAGACGGCCGTCGTGGGAGAGCCCGAACTCGACCCGAGACCGAAGACGAAGATCGCGGCGACGACCAGGGCGATCGCCACCACGACGGCGATCCCCACCAGGATCCCGCGCGAAAAGCCGGGGGGGGGGGGTGCCGGGGGAGCGTTCGGCCCAAGAGTGCTCGGCGCGGTGGCTGCGGGCGTCGTCATCGGCGGTCCCGCGGTTGGAAAGGCCGTCTCCTACCCCTAAAACGTTGCGGTTGGGCACGGTCCGCCCGATCGGCGAGGGTACGCCTCCACGGCCGGGGAGAACCGCCCTCGCCCGAAGGATGGTCGCAACGCCCATCCCCGGGGGCCGAGGGGCTCGCTCCGGGTCAGAAGCGGAGGGCGCTCAATGAGCGGTCGGCGCCGTCCCCTTCGGGGAGAGGGCGGCGCCGACCAGGGTGGGCAGTGGAAGGGAGTACGGGCCGAGGCGGGGGGTGCCGCCACGTCCTGCGGGTGCCCGGTATCCAACTGGGAGGTCCCACACGGCCGACCCCGAAGCGGGGCGCTCGACATATACTTGAGCGGGTCGCCCTCGACCGACCCCCGACCGGGGGGCGCGACGGGCGGCGCACGGCGTTCCGGGCCGCCGCGCGCCCCGAGGGGAGCGCGACTCTTTATATACGACTTTAAATAGTCCCGCGCCGGGGGAGTACCTTGGTCAAGATTCGCATCGAGAACGTCGTCGCGTCGACTTCCCTCGGAGACGAACTCGACCTGCAGTCGATCGCCCTCGGCCTGGACGGCGCGGAGTACGAGCCCGAGCAGTTCCCCGGGCTCATCTACCGGCTGAAGCAGCCGAAGACGGCGATCCTGCTGTTCCGCTCGGGCAAGGTCGTCTGCACCGGCGCGAAGAGCATGCACGAGGTCGAGGAGTCGATCCGGACCGTCGCCGCCCAGATCCGCAAGGGCGGCCAGAAGATCACGATGAAGCCGAAGATCGAGGTCCAGAACATCGTCGCGAGCTCGGACCTCGAGAGCGAGATCAATCTGAACGCGATCGCGGTCACACTCGGGCTCGACCGCGTCGAGTACGAACCCGAGCAGTTCCCCGGGCTCGTCTGCCGCATCGACGAGCCGCGGGTCGTCGTCCTCCTGTTCGGGAGCGGCAAGCTCGTCTGCACCGGCGCGCGCAAGCCGTCGGACGTCGAGGTCGCCGTCAAGAAGATCACGAAGGAGCTGCAGGGCGCCGGGCTGCTCCGCTAGGCGTTCCAGGAAGGCCGGCGTGGCGCTCCCGCGCGGCCTCCCCGTCGTCGACCATCACTGCCACCTCTCCCCCGACGGCGAGGGCGTGGCGGCGGCGGCGAGGTTCCGGGCGGCCGGCGGGACCCACCTCTTTCTCGCCACGCAGAACTACGCCCGACGTCCGCTCACCTCCCTCGACGATTACCGGAATCAGTTCGAGACGACCGAGCGTCTCGCCCGACGCGTCACCGAGGAGACCGGAGTGGTCGCGTACGTGGTAATCGCCCCCTACCCGGTCGATCTCATCGAGGCCGCGCCCCGGATCGGGGCGCCCGCCGCCCTCGACCTTCATCTCGCCGCGCTCGACCTCGCCGGCGCGTGGGTCCGCGAACACCGCGCCGTCGCGCTCGGCGAGGTCGGCCGGCCGCACTTCGCGGTCGACGCGTCGATCGCGGAGGCGGCGGACCGGGCGTTCGCCCACGCGCTCGCGGTCGCCCGCGACGTCGGGTGCCCGGCGATCGTCCACTCCGCCGACCTCGATCCGGACGGATACCGCGCGCTCGCCGCGGAAGCGAGCCGGGCGGGACTCCCGCCGGGGAAGGTCGTGAAGCATTACGCCCGCCACCGCGTGCCCCCCGAAGCGTCGGCCGGCGTCGTCCCGTCGTACCTCGCGCGGCGCGAGCTCGTGCGCGACGTCGGGGCCGACCCCGCGCCGTGGTTCCTCGAAACGGACTTCCTCGACGACCCGTCCCGGCCCGGGGCAGTGCTCGACCTCGCGACGGTCCCTCGGCGCGCCCGCGCGATCGCTGACGCCGGCGGCGACGGCGGGGAACGCCTCTGGATCCCGTTCGCGGACTCCGTCGAGCGCGTCTACGGGTGGCGCCCGTCCGGGACCGGGAGGAGCGGGTCATGACGCGGAGTGCCCGTCGCCGGGGGCTCCTCGTCGCCCTCGAAGGCGTCGACGGCAGCGGCAAGTCGACCCTGCTCCGCGCCCTCGCTGCCGCTCTCCGCCGACGGGGGTGGTCGGTCGGGACCGTCCGGGAGCCGAGCGACCCCCGGCTCGGGCGGCTCGCCCAGGAGGCGAGCGTCCGCGATGCGTGGACCGGCGCCGTCTACTTCACCGTCGACCGGCACCTCGCCGAGCCGGGGGTCCGGCGGGAGCTCGCCCGTCGACAGATCGTGCTCACCGACCGGTCGTTCTTCTCGACGCTCGCCTACCAGGGGAGCGCGCTGTCGCCCGCCGACCGGCGGCGGCTCGAGCGCCTTCAACTCGAGGCGACCGTGGCGCCGGACCGAGTCCTCCTCCTCGACCTCCCACCCGCGGAGGCGGTCCGACGGCTCGCGGGCCGCTCGTCGAACCGCTCGCCGCTCGAACGTCGCCGGACGCTCGAACGGGTCGCACGGGCGTACCGCACCCTGGCCCGCCGATGGACCGGCTGGACGGTGCTCGACGCTCGGCAGGATCGGGCGGAGCTGCTCGCCGACGCGCTCCGGGCCGTGGTCGGGGACCGAAAGCCTCCGGCCCGACCGCGGCGCCCGGGGCAGAGATGATATCCGCCGCGCGGGTCAGCGCGACCGTTCGATGACCCCCTCGTCCCGGATCTTCGTCAAGGAGGAGACGCTCGACCCGTCGTTCGTCCCGCCTCGGCTCGTGCACCGCGAGGAGGAGCTCGCCCTCCTCGCTCGGCGGTACCGGGAGGCGCTCCCGAAGGGGCTCGCGTTCCCGTTGCTGCTCAACGGGGGGATCGGCAGCGGGAAGACCGCGATCGCTCGGCGGCTCGCGGCGGAGCTCGAGCGCGCCGGCCGGCTGGGGGAGTTCCCGCTCCGGTCGACGTACGTGAACTGCTGGCGTCGGGCGAGCGACCGGACCGTCATGCTCGACCTCCTCCGGAGCGTCGACGTGTCGCTCCCGGACCGCGGCTACAGTCTCTCCGAGATGCTCGACGTCTACGAGCAGGGGCTCCGGCGGAACCCCGCCCACCGGCTGATCCTGCTGGACGAGGCGTCGGCGCTCGTCCGGCAAGGGACGAAGCTCGTCTACCTGCTCACCCGCTCGCGCGAGGTCGAGCTCGGGGCGATCTCGCTCATCCTGATCGCCTCCGAGGATCTCCTGCCGTACCTGGACGCGGCGAGCCGCTCGAGCTTCGGGGTGACCCACCGGCTCACCCTCGCGCCGTACGGCCGGGACGCGTTGGTCGACATCCTCGAAGCGCGCGCGGCGCTCGCGCTGCGGGCCGGCAGCTTCGACCGCGACGTCCTCGGGCAGATCGCGCGGATCGCCGCGCCGAACGGCGACGCCCGCTTCGCGCTCGAGCTGCTCTCGAACGCGGCCCGGGCGGCGGAGGACGCCGGGGAGGCGACGATCGGCTCCGAGCACGTCCGCCGCGCGAAGGGGTCGCTCCTGCCGACCGTCTCCGAGAGCCAGCTCGAAGAGCTGTCGACGAACGAGCTCGGGGTGCTGCTCGCGCTCGCGCGGACCCTGCGCGGAAAGGGGAGTTCGGTGACGAGCCAGAAGCTCCGGGCGACCCACGCGGCGCTGCTCGAGGAGCTCGGGGCCGCCGCGATGAGCCGGACGACGTTCTGGCGCACGCTCAAGGAGCTCGAGCGCGACGGGCTCGTCACGCTCGAGGCCGGCGCCACCGGTGAGTCGAGCCACGTCGCGTCGGACGAGATGCCCGCGTCGTACCTCGCGACGCTCCTCGAGGAGCGCGTCGGCCGCGACCGGGGCGGGAAAGCCTAAAGCGCCACCGCCCGTCCTCGCCTTCCGTGTCGGCCTCCGACGCGGTCCCGCTTCCGGGCGACGGGCGTGCGCTCCCGCCGTGGATCCGGATCCGCCCTCCCCGCGGGGCCGTCTACCCCGAGGTGCGGGGGATGCTCGACGAGCTGCGGCTCGGGACGGTCTGCCGCGAGGCGCGCTGTCCGAACCTCTCCGAGTGCTGGTCGGCCGGCGCGGCGACGCTCATGCTGCTGGGGACCGACTGCACCCGGCGCTGTGCGTTCTGCGCGGTCACGACGCACTGGCCGAACGGCGTCGTCGACCGCACGGAACCCGAGCGGGTCGCCGAGGCGGTCCGCCGGTGGGGGCTTCGGTACGTCGTGCTGACCCAGGTCTGCCGGGACGACCTCGCGGACGGGGGCGCGGGGGCGATGGCCGAGACGGTCGGCGCGATCCGCGCGCGGTGCCCGTCCACGCTCGTCGAGCTCCTCGTCGGGGACCTCGGCGGCAGCGAGTCGGCGCTCGGGGCGGTCGTCGCGGCGGCGCCGGACGTGCTCGCCCACAACCTCGAGACGACCCGCGCGCTCTCGCCCCGGGTCCGGGACCGCCGGGCGGGGTACGACCGATCGCTCGCCCTCCTCGCGAACGCGCGGCGGACGGGCGGACCTGGACTTGTGCTGAAGAGCTCCGTCATGCTCGGCCTCGGCGAGGACGAGCCCGGTCTCTCGGAGGCGTTCGGCGACCTCCGGCGGGCCGGGGTCGACCTCCTCACGCTCGGGCAGTACCTGCGGCCGAGCCCGTCGCACCTCCCCGTTGCGCGGTTCGTGCCGCCCGAGGAGTTCGACCGCTGGCGCGAGGCGGCGCTCGCCGCTGGCTTCGCCGGGGTCGAGGCCGGCCCGCTCGTTCGCAGCTCCTACCACGCGGAGGAGCTGTTCCGCCGAGCGCGCGCGGCCCGGGGAGGTTAGCGCGTGGCGAAGAAGGCGCGGCGCAAGCTCGAGGAGGAGGAGGCGGCGGCGTTCGAGTTCCCGGTGTTCGACGAGGTCGCCTTCGTCGTGAAGGAGTTCGAGATGGCCTCTGCGGTCGCGATCGCGACCGTCCTCACGCTCGTGCTCGGTGCCGTCGCCTGGATCCTCACCCGTTCGGGGATCGCGTGGTACTTCACGTTCCTCGTCGGACTGCTCGGCCTCGTCGCGAGCCCGTTCGTGATCCAGCGCGTGCGGGCCCGCTCCGACTTGTATACGAAGGGGGACTGGGCGGGGCTGCTCGCGCTCGAGTTCTTCGGCTGGCTCGCCCTCTGGTTCGTCCTCGTCAACCTGACGGGCGTGTAGGCTCCGCTCGGGCGGGCGCAAGCCACGGGAGCCGCTTTTCGAGCAGCTCCCCGAGCGCGACGCGGAGCGCCTCCGACTCGGTCGCCTCCGCGAGGGGGCGAACGGTCGCGGGGGCGGCGTCGCGCGGGGCGAGATCCTTCCCGAGGGAGAGGCGCGACAGCCGGTCGCGCACGAACGCCTCGACCCCCCGCAGCTCCTCGCGGCTCTCGACGGCGAGGCTCCCGTCGGGGCGGACGAACGGGCCCTGCAGCACTCCCCGACCGTCGGCCGTCCACTTCTCGAGGAACTCGCCGACGCGATCGATGCCGGCGGGCGGGCCGTCCCGTCGCCGGACCGCGCTGCGAAGGGCGTGCGCGACCTCGACCGCCACGACCACGCGGTCGGGGTCGGCGGCGCTCGCGCTCCCCATGAGCTCGAATCCCGACCGGGCGACCTCCTCGGCGATGGCGCGTTCGGCCTTGCGGATCTGCGGATAGAGCGTGTCGTCGACCAGCCCCGGTCGGGCGAGCTCGACCACGGCGACGTGGCTCGCCCGCTCGTGGACCCTAGCCTTCGCGGCCTCGAAGGCGATTGGCACGGGGGTCCGCGGCTCGAACCACGCCTCCCGAGGGTCGGCGAGGTACGACCGGGCGGCTACGATGAGGACCCCGAGGTTCCGTCGGGATAGGGCGCTCGAGACGTTCCGGTGCGGGTCGACCGGGTCCGCGAGCACGAGGGCGACGTCGTCGGGAAGTCGCGGCGGCTCGGCCCCCGGCTCCGTGAGCCGAACCGGGATCCGCCACTCCCGCGCCGCCTCGACGAATCGATGGAAGGAGCCGAACCGGAGCGTCAACAGCTCAACGAGATACCCCGAGAACCCTTCCGTGCGAGCCTCCGATCCGTAGATCCCGAGCGCGCGCAAGAACTGCTTCGCGAGCCGCACCTCGGAGACGAGCGTCGGCGTCTCCCGCGCGGCGAGGTACTCCTGGTGGAACGGGGTCCGGTCGACCGGCGAGATCGGGCGGGACGGGTCGGAGACCGCGAACCCGGGGACCGCGTCGACCCGAAACCCCGCGAAGCTCCCGCGCAGGTACGGGTGCTCCGCGTACCGGGTCTCGGTGTCGGTGAGGATGGCGGCGCCGAGCGCGAGCCCCTCCTCGCGGAGCCGGTCCTTCGGGAGGTCCGGCGGGAACAGAAGGAACAGGTCGACGTCCAGGCGGTCGTGCAGGAACGTGCCGCGGGCGGCGCTCCCGGCGACGAGCGCCCGAACGAGCGGGCTCGACCGCGCCCGCGCAGCCTCCTCCGCCCGCGCGACGAGCTCGCTCCGCACGCGCGCGACGCGGTCGAGGAAGTCGGGGCTCGGAGCGATCCGTCGCGCGACGGCCGCCTCGACCCGGGCCGCCTCGGCGTCTCGCGCCGGCGTCGGTGCCGCTCCCATCGCGCTCCGGGACGAGCCGCGGAAGATGAACCTTCGGCTGGACGGGGCCGACCCGCGGAGCCGGAGGCTTATCGGCCGCCGGGCGCTCTCTCCGGCGGAGGGAACCGTGGCGGCGGCGTCGCATCACCCGGCCGACCTGTCGGTCCCGCTCGACGGCCAGAAGGTGCGGTGCACCGCGTGCGCCCGGTACTGTACTGTGCCCGAGGGGTCCCACGGCTTCTGCTTCGTCCGCAAGAACGAGGGGGGCCGGCTCGTGCTGATGACCTACGGGCTCGCCTCCGCCGTCCAGGTCGATCCGGTCGAGAAGAAGCCGCTCTCGCACTTCCATCCGGGAACCCGGGTGCTGTCGATCGGCACGGTCGGGTGCAACTGGCGCTGCCAGTACTGCCAGAACGCCGAGATCTCCCAGGAGCACGAGGTCCAGGGACGTCCGTTCCCGCCGACGACCGCGGTCGCCCGGGCGCAGCGGCTGGGCTGCGCCGGCGTCACGTTCACCTACAACGAGCCGACGATCTTCGCCGAGTACGCGCGGGACGTGATCGAGGAGGCGCACCGGGCCGGTCTGTTCGCGAACTTCGTCACCAACGGCTACCTCACCCCGGAGGCGGTCGACTATCTCGGCGGCCACCTCGACGCGGTGTCGGTCGACTTCAAGGGGAGCGGCGAGGCTGGCTTCCTCCGTCGCTACGTGAGCGCCAAAGGCCCCGAGCCGATCTTCGAGAGCGCGGTCGGACTGCAGCGGAGCGGAACGCACGTCGAGGTCACGAACCTCGTCGTCCCGACCGTCGGCGAGTCGGCGGAGGCGACGCAGCGACTGGCGCGGTTCGTCGTCGACCGGCTTGGACCGTCGACCCCGTTCCACCTGCTCCGGTTCCACCCGGATTACCGGATGATGGAACTGCCGGTGACGCCGATCGCGACCCTCGATAAGCTGCATGCGATCGCCTCCGCGGAAGGCCTCGAGTACGTCTACCTCGGGAACGTCTGGGGCCATCCGCTCGAGCACACGTACTGCCCGGGTTGCCGCGCGGTCGCCGTCCGGCGCTACGGGTTCACGATCCAGGAGTGGAACCTCGACGCGGCGAACCGCTGCCGCGCATGCGGCCACTCGATCCCGATCGTCGGGCGTCCCCCCGCCGACTACCTGCCGACGTTCCCGACCCCGGTCCGCTGAGCCGGCGGGGGCGGTGACCCCTCCGGAGGTCTCCGGGGCGCGCGCCTCGATTGGAAGATATATCTGGCCCACCGGGGCTGGGAGAGGTGGGCGCGAGCGAGTGGCGACGAACCTCCGCGTCAGCCTGACGATCTTCTCGATCGGCTTCGCGATCGAGGGGATCGGCGACGTCTACTCGTTCCTCTCGGGCGGATCGTTCCGGCCCGGCGAGAGCCTTCTGTTCTTCCTGCCGGTCGGCATGACGTTCGCCGGCCTGCTGTTCGTCTGGGTCGGGCGGCACGAGTGGAGCGAGCTCCACCGCACCCGGGTCCGCCAGGCGCACCTCGTCTTCGGCCTGAGCCTCATCGGGGCGTTCATCGCCGCCGCGATCGTCGCGCTCCTCTACTTCGAACCGTCCCTCGGAGTCCCGTACTGGGCGAAGGTCGTCTTCGGCGCGGCCGTCGGCTCGCTCGTCCTCGGGACGTTCGTCACCTACGTCTACCTCGTCTTCCACCTGGTCGGCCGCCCGAGCCAGGGGATCCTCGCCGCGTCGATCGCCTGGTCGCTGATCGTCTCCGCGCTGATGGGGGCGACCCTCTCCGCCAACCTCGCCCCGATCGTCACCCTCGTCCGCCAGCACCGGCCGACGCTCCCGGGGTTCGTGACGCCGCTCGACGCGCTCGCCTCGTATCTGTTCCTCTCCTACTTCCTGCTCCTCGCGGCGTACCTGGACGCCCATCGCAAGGTCGGTTCCGGTCTCCCGGACCACCGCCCTGCCTCAACGAGCTGAGCGCGGGCCTCCCCCGCCGGTCCCAGAGCCGTTCCCCTCGGGGGCTGGGTGATCCATCCGAGAGTTACGGTGGCCGCCGCGCGGCGAGGAGTTCCCGGGACGGGGAGACGCGGTCGAGGCAGGTCGCGTAGACCGACGCGATCAGCCCGAACGCGACGAACAGGGGCGAGACCGCGCCGATGAACGGTCCGAGCGCATCGAACAGGGCGGTCCAATTGGTGAAAAAGTCCACGAACAGGCCAACGATCGCCTGACCGAGCAGCAGACCCGAACTCGTGGCGATGGCGAACGCCCAAGCCACCGCGAGCCAGCCGGGGACGGAGAGTCCGGTCCCGTGGAACGGACGGAGTCGGTCGCGCAACGAGAGGAAGAACGCGGCGACGGCCCACAAGAAAACTCCACCGACGAGCCAGGCGAGCGGGAACGGGGTGCCTCCTGCACCCACCGTGCCGATCTTGATGTTCCATAGTGCGACGCTCGCGATCCCGGCGGCCGCGAGGGGGATCGAGACCAGGGCGGACCGGCGGGGGCGGGACTTCGCCGCCGCGTGGGAGACCCGGCTCCACTCGAACCCTCCTCGCCAGAAAAAGTAGAAACCGAGCAGGGCCGACGCAAGACCGGCCACGTACGCTGCGGGGTCGGCCCCCCACGTCGCCCCGTGCCCGGAGAACTGGTAGAGCTCGGACGCCGCCTCGAGGACGAACCCCAGGAGGAAGGAGACCAGGGCCGACCGCTCGGAGCCCCGCTCCGGGACCAGTCGCCGAACCCCGGGGACGTGGGTCAAGGCCACCCGGGAAGGCCGAGTTCAAAGCCGTAGCAGCACGCGAAGGACTCGGACGCCGCGAAGACCGGATCGATCCTGGAGCCAGCCCCACCGGTCCAAAGCAGATCCCGCGCGGTCATCGATGCTTTCCCTCGACCGCACGGACGACAGATAACCTCCTCGCGGCCCCGGTCTTGCGCGCTGCCACGCTCCCGGATCCGCCGCGTTGCTCACTTGAACCACCGCTCCGAAATCAGCCCCGGGGCGGAAGGCCTCCGAGGCTCGGGTCTCCGAGCCCGTCGAACTTCTCCGGCCCTCTCTCCGGGGGAGGCGGCTCCTCCTCTCCCCAGCGACGACGACGCTTCCTTCTCTTGGCCAGCGCCCTGGATCCTTGAGACGCGAGCTTGGGCGAAGCCAAGACGCGAGGGGGACGACCTCTACGGCCCCGTCCGCGCGGGTCACCGGCCACGGGCGGAGCGACCGGCGCGGTAGTCCGCCTCGAGGGCCGCGATGAAGCGACTCCACGTCCGCCGGACCCGCGCGCGCAGCTCTTCCCGGGTAGGGAACTCCGGGGTAACCCAACGCTCGGTGACCAGCAGCAGCAGTCGCGTCCGCCCGCGGCCAACGCGGCTGAGCCGGTAGTCCAGGGATTGGCGGTCGGCCTCGTCGATCTGATCGAGGTGCCAGGAGCGGGGCGGATTGAGGCGGACGAGATCCACTGCGATCGCGGGATCCGGCCCGGGCCCCGGGGCGATGCGAACCCGGAGCACGCGACGAGGCGAGATCCGGATCACCCGGTAGACCGGGCCAGGGCGCCGGCTCGAGAAGCGTCCGTCGTCGCTTCGGAAGTCCGTGCACCACTCGTACACGTAACGCAGCGGGGCGCGAATCTCGAAGGAGAGCCGAACCGTCGTGGTCCCGTAGATCCGGTGGCCCCGCTCGGGCATGGGCCGGGAAGCGGATGGGTCGGCTTAAGCAACGTCTTCGGGAGCCGCTGCGAAGGGGCCCGTGGGCGACGGCTTCGCCGGAGAACTGGTCTCGATGGAGGGCTCGAAGGGAACCGCGCTCGGCGTCGGCGCAGAGGGCACGGTTTCGGCAAGGGGAGGCGAACGAGGGACCTGCCGAGCGGGCCCGGAAGTTCGTCGGAGAGAGTCGTTCCTACGCGAAGAGTACCGATCCCGGCGAGCCGCTGGCCGCGGATTCACTCGGGGAGGTCCGGGGCGGCCCGGCGGACCAGGACTACGAACCGAGCGTCCCTTCGAGAACGGCCCGGACGTCCACTTCCAGCGGTTCCTCGCGCGTGGGAGAGTAGCTGGTGACGGTGGGAGTGACCCGGAATCCGTCCCGGCGGGACCACTCGGCCACCGTGTCCGGGGGGCAGGTCTCTTCCGCGATCTCTGAAGCGAGCTCGTCGATCTCGCTCCCACGGTTGAGCGGGTCCTCCTCGTTGAGAATCCCCCACTGGTCCCAGACCAACATCTCGGCCTTGTTCAGCGCCGCCAGGTCTTGGACCACGTGATGCCGCAGGGAGAGCCACCCTCGGGTGTACGGAATCTCCAACTCGGGCAAGACCAGAAACCGTTCCGGATCGATCCGGCCCGATCGCGCCGCCATCCACGCGCGAGGGCCCGTCACGAACTGGTCGCGCGGAACGTCAAGAGGGTCGAAACCGGCCCGCCGGACGATCTTCTCGGTGATCTCCGGCTCGACGAGTCGCCACCGTCCCTCCCCCTCGTCCCAAACCTCCGCAATGACATGGTCGAGATACCAGCCCGGCTTGAAGTAGGTCGCATAACCAACCCGAACACGAGCGGGAATCCCCTTCTGACGCGCCATCGACACATACAGCACGGCGAAGTCCCGACAACAGCCCGCCAACCGCTCCTCGGGGGGCCGAGCCCGGGCGAGCTGCGGCGACCCCATCTCGAGCAGGCGGCGGAACATCGCTTCGGCGTAGCGCAGATCGACCTCCTTGAGACGCTCCCCGGTGATCGGGCCCGTGCTCCCGTCGCTGTTTCCCATGTAGTGGGCGACCAGGGTCTGGCTCACCTCGCGAAGAGCGCCGAGGCCGGACGGGATCGCATCGATCGATCTTCCCCAGGACCCGACCCTGGTGACGACGCTCTGCGCGCGCCAGGCTTCCGGCCCCTCCAGCATCTTCGCCCCCGTCGCCAAACTCGTGCCGAGAATATGCTTTGCCGCGTCAATCCGGCGTCACGCCGACTCTCGTGCAGCGATGGGAGCGGAGTGTCGGGGACCTGAGCGGAGCCTCGGGCGCCGGCGCGCCGGACCAGAACGAACAGACGGCTGTGGACTTAGGTCACGCCCGGGTTGTGGTGTCGTACGACTCCACTTTCACTCGGTGCACCGTCGCGAGGTTCGGATCTGCCGGGGCCAGGATTTGAACCTGGGAACTCCTGCGAGAGCAGATCTTGAGTCTGCCGCCTTTGGCCACTCGGCCACCCCGGCGTCCGCGGGGGGAGCGTCCGGGGGATTATCCTTCTTCGCTCTCGTTGTCGCCCTCCTCCTCCTCGGATGTCGCGTCGACGAGCGCCCCTTCGTCCCGCGTGACCCCCGACGGTCCCGTCATCAGGGCCGGACCGGAGCTGCGCTTCGCGCGTCCGACCCGGGTGCGGCGCTCTCGGCCGCACCGCAGACAGGTCCGCACCCGCCGGCCGTAGCGCAGTCGCGTCCTCACGGTCCGGCCCTCGACCCAGTACGAGGAGCAGCTGCGGCAGTACAGCTCCCGGTACTCCGGCAGGAGTCGGACGTTGTAGCGCGTACCGACCTTGCGGGCCAGCACGACATACCGGTCGGCGAGGGCAGGATCGCCCGCCGACGACTCCCGGGCGGCGAGAGCGAACAGGTCGTCGATCCGCTCGTGCGCGATCCGGACCATCGTCCCGGTCCGCCGTCCACGACGGCCGGCCGGCTTCACGGCTGGGGCTGCTGGCAGACCGGGCAGTAGACCGCCGGCTGGGCGATCATCGTGCCGCACCGCGTGCAGTACTTCGCGTTCGGCGGAGGGGGCACCGGTCCGATCGCTCCGGGGACCGAAGCTGCCGGCACGATGTACGGCATCGCCTGGAGGACGACCGGATAGCCGGGGACGGGGCTTCCCCCGGGCAGCGGCGGAGCGGCGGGGGTGGGGGTCCCGGCCCGCGGCGACGGGCTCGGCGTCGGGTCGCCCTGCGGCAACGTGAATCCGCACTTCGTGCAGAAGAGGGCCCCCGGGGCGCCGGGCTCGCCGCAGTGGAGACATACGGGCACGACGAGGGCAAGGTATATTCGGTATAATTCCGTCCGGTCTATCGGTGAGACCCCGATCGGTAGCGCTCGTCACCCGGGACCCGGCCCTCTACCATGACTTGGCCGGCTTTCTGCGGGAGCGTCGGCTACCGTCCGTGAGCCTGCTGCCGGGGGACCGGATCCCGGGGCGGGTCGCGGTCGTCCTCACTTCGACGGACGAGCGACCGCTGATCGACCACCCTCGCGTCCTCGCGGTGCGGGAAGGCGGGGACCGACGGGTCCTCGAAGCGGCGGTCGCCCATGCCCTCGACCCGTCCGACCCCGCGGAGGAGTTGATCGTCGGCATCGATCCGGGACCGCGACCGGGATTCGCCATCGTCTCCGGGGGCCGCTGCCTCGGAGAAGGGAACCTCGAGGGGCCCGAGGCCGCGGAGACGCTCGCCTCGCAGGTGCGGCATCGGTTCCCCGGCCGCCCCTTGCGGTTCCGCGTCGGTGCTGGGGATCCCCCGGACCGGAATCGGATCGTCAACGCGTTGATCGCTCGCTATCGGTCGGTCGAGCTCGTCAACGAGCGCGGCACGACGCCGCGGGGCCGCCGCCGTCCGAGGGATGCGGAGGCGGCCCGGTCGATCGCCCTGACCCCCGGGACGACCGTGCGGGAGCCGCTCGTCGGCACGTTCACCGACGGAGAGATCGCGAACCTCCAGCGCCTGAGCCGGGAGGGCAGCGGAGGGCGCGTCACGATCTCGCGCTCGTCGGCCCACCGGGTCCTCCGCGGCGAGCTCAGCATGGCCGACGCGGTCGACCAGGCGATGCCACCGTCCGGCCGGCCGGCGGACGCTCGGCGCCCCGGTCCCTCGCGCGAACCGCTTTAACCCGGGCCCGGCTCGATTCGCCGTGACGCTGCCCGCCGGGGCCGACGCGCGCATCCGTCGCGCGGTCCTTGAGAATGCGGTCGACCACGACGGCGTCGCCCACGTCTCGGCCGTGATGGCGCGCCTATTGGCGACCGAGGCGACGCTCCGGCCCCACGCCGAGGAGCTGCGCGGCGCGGTGAGCGCGGTGGTCGCGGAGCTCGAAGGGGTGCCGGTCGCCGAGCTCGCGGATCAGCTCGCGGCCGCGGGGGGCCGGGCGCCAGCGCGCTCGACGCCCGTCGCGAGCGCCGGAGGAGAGTTCCCGGAGCTCCCGGGGGCGGTCCAGGGAAAGGTCGTCCTCCGGATGGCGCCGTTCCCGAACGGCGTGCTGCACATCGGCCACGGTCGGCTCCTCTTCGTCCATCAGTACTACCGCGAACGGTACGACGGCCGCATCCTCCTGGTCTTCGACGACACGATCGGGTCGGAGGAGAAGCGGGTCGAGACCGAGTTCTACGGGTTGATCCAGGAGGACTGCGCCCTCGCCGGCGTCCGGCCGGACGACGTCTTCTACAAGTCCGACCGGATCGAGACGCACTACCGGTGGGCGCGCCGGGTGATAGACCGCGGGGGCGCGTACGTCTGCACGTGCCCGGCGGACCGCCTGCGCGAGAACCGCGCCGCGGGAGTCGCCTGCCCGGAGCGCGCGCAAGGCCCGGGCGAGACGGTCGATGCGTGGGAGAAGATGCTCGCGGGCGGTTTCGCGCCCGGCGAGGCGGTGCTGCGCCTTCGGACCGACCTCGCGGACCCGGATCCCGCGTTCCGGGACCGGGTCCTGTTCCGCCTGAGCGATCTCGACCACCCCCGCGTCGGCCGGAGGTACCGGGTGTGGCCGATGCTCGAGTTCTCCTGGGCGGTCGACGACGTCGAGCTCGGCGTGACGCACGTCCTCCGGGGCAAGGAGCTCGTCATCGAGGACCGGATGCAGCGGTACCTCTGGGACCTGCTCGGCGTGACGGGCCCGCCGTTCCTGCACTGGGGGCTGTTGCGGGTCCGTGAGGCGAAGGTCGCGAAGAGCAAGACGAACGTCGACGTGCGGAGCGGTCGGTTCGATGGCTGGGCGGACCCGCGCACCTGGTCGCTCCGGTCGCTCGACCGTCGCGGCATCTCGATGGAGGCGCTCCGCACGTTCATCCTCTCGTTCGGCCTCTCGCTCTCCGACATCGACGTCGCCGCCGAGACGCTCTATGCGGAGAACCGCAAGCGGATCGACGCCACGACCGCCCGCCGCGCGTTCGTCCCCGGCCCCGTCCGGCTCGACGTCGAGAACTACCCCGCGGAGCTCGCGACCGTCCCGCTGCCGAACCACCCCGATCGCCCCGAGCTCGGCTCGCGAACGGTCCGCGCCGGCCCGTCGTTCTACCTGCCCCGGCGGGACGTGGAGGCCCACGCGGGCGAGGAGGTCCGGCTGAAGGACCTGTTGAACGTCCGGCTCCCGGCCGAGGTCCCCGCCGACGGCGCGGTCCGGGCCGACTTCACCGGACGGGAGAACCGCAAGCTGCCGCGCCTGCAGTGGGTCGGGGTCGACGGCGCCGTTCCGGTCGACCTGCTCGGGATCGACGGGAGCCACTCTTCCGGGCTCGCCGAGTCGGCGCTCGCCGAGGCGCGTCCCCGGGAGATCTTCCAGTTCGAGCGCGTCGGCTTCGTCCGGGTCGACGCAGCGGGTCCCTCCGGCCCCGGATCGCTCAAGGTCGTCTACGGCCATCCGTGACGTGCGGGCCGACCCTTTTGTAGCCAGCCGCCGTCCGACCACCGATGCGGTTCCTTCACACCTCCCTCACCGTCCGGCGGATGGAGGAGAGCCTCGCGTTCTACACCGACGTCCTCGGGCTCGAGTTCGAGCGGCGCCGGGCGATCCCGGAGAACCACGCGGAGATCGCGTTCGTCCGCGACCCCGAGAGCGGCGCGCGGATCGAGCTGACGCACTGGGACGGAAAGGAGGCGTTCGACGCCGGCGAGCAGCTCGACCACCTCGCCTTCGAGGTCGTCGACCTCGACGCCTGGCTGGCGGGCGCGCGCGCGAAGGGAGTGCGGGTCGCCAAGGAGCCGTACCGGCTCGCGGGCGGCTCCGGGCGACTCGCGTTCGTGCTCGACCCGAACGACGTCTGGATCGAGCTCATCGAACGGCCGCCGGCCCCCGGCTGACGGCGGAGCAGCGTGCCCGGCGCCGACCCGCTCCCGGCACCGCCCGAGAGCCCTCGCCCGCTCGCCGCGGTGTTCCTCGCGACGTTCTTCGTCCGGTTCAGCTTCGGGATCACGATCGCGGTCTTCGTCGACTACCTGACGGGCCAGTCGTCGGGCGCCTCCGGCGCGGCGCTCGGCGTCGCGGGGATCGTGACCGCGATGGCGCCGATCGGCGAGTTCACCACCGTCCTCTTCTCCGGGGCCGCGGCCGACCGGTGGGGACGCTATCCCGTGCTGTTCGGAGGGATGGGCGCGGCCGCCGTCATGTTCGGGATCGTCGCGTTCACGCGGTCGGCGATCGTGCTCGCCGGGGCGAACTTCCTGTTCGGGATCGCGAGCGGCGCCATCCTGGCAGCGAGCCTCGCCGTCGTCGCGGACCGCAGCCGGGTCGACGAGCGGGGGCTCGAGATGGGGCGGTTCGACGCGGTCAACCTCTCGGGGTGGATCGCGGGGTTCGCGTTCGGTTTCGCGGTCCTCGCGAGCGTGCCGAACTCGCATCTCTCGTTCGTCTTCGTGATCGGGGCCGCGACGCTCGCCGTGGGGATCGTCGGGGCGGCGTACCTCCTCCGGGGGCCGCGCCTCCCGCTCCCCCGGCCGGCCCTGTTCTCGCTGCGCACGGTCGTCCGGAGCGCCTTCCGCCCGAGCGTCCTCGTCGTGACGCTCCCGTGGCTCGCCATCTACGCGCTCCTCGGGGCGGCGCTCTCGTTCCTCGACCAGGCGGTCACCGGGGTCGGGCTCGACCCGCTCTTGATCGCCGCGGTGATCGGCGGCGCGGGGAGCCTGCTCGTCCTGACCCAGCCGTACTTCGGCCGGTGGGCGGACCGGATCGGCCGGACCCGGATGCTCACCGTCGGAGCGACCGGGTTCATCCTCGTGCTGCTGTTCGCGAGCCTCGCGATCGCCCTTGACCACCCGTGGCCGATCCTCGTCGGGCTCGGCCTCAGCGTTGTCCCCGCGCTCGCGTACGGGCCCGCGGCGCTCGCGGCGCTCGCCGACCTCGCCGGAGCGCTCAGCCGCGCGACGACGATGGCGATCTACTCGCTCACGATCTCCGCCGGGATGTTCGTCGGGCTCCTCGCCTCGAGCCAGCTCTACGCCCGGTTCGGGGACGAGGGGCTCTACCCGTTCTTCGGGACGATCGCCGCGGTCCTCGGGGTGCTCACCGCGGTCCGCTGGTCCGAGGAGCGTCGGGCTACGATTCCGGTTCGATGACGATGTGCCGCAGGACGGGGTACGTCGTCCGGAGGGTGTGGCTGACCTGGTCGATCGCCGACTCGAGCTGGTCGGTCGTGAGCCCGTCCTCGAAGTTGATCCGCAGGGCGACGAGCGCGTCGTCCGGGCCGAGCTGCATCGACTGGGCCGAGCGGACGCGCGCGACCCGGGGGTCGCGCTCGACGAGCGCGACGACCGACCGGGCGACGTTCGGGTCGAGGGCCCGGCCGATCAGGTACTCCCGGCTCTCCGCCGTCAGGACGAAGCCGGTGGCGACCAGCAGGAACCCTTCGAGCGCGGCGATCGCCCCATCGAGCGCGTAGTCGTGAGTCCGGTAGATGACGAGCAGGCCGGCGAAGGCGACGACCGCGCCGACGATCGAGACGAGGTCCTGGTAGAACACCGACTTGAGCCCCTCGTGGGCCGACTCGAGCAGGGTCGCGAGCGACTGCCGGGAGAGGCGGAGCTCCCGGAGCGTGATCCAGATGCCGACCGAGCTCACCGCCAGCGTCGCGCTGACGACCAGGAGGCCGTCGCCGATGTGCGTCACGACGTGCGGGCTGGTCGCCTGCTCGATGCCGGTGACGAGCGCGACGATCCCCGACGTCGTGAACGTCACGACGATCGAGACGAACGCCCAGAAGAACCGTTCCTTGCCGAAGCCGAACGGGTGCTCGTAGTCCGGCGGACGTCGGGAGAGGTAGAGCCCCCAGAGCAGGAAGGCGCTCCCCACGAGGTCGGTGATCGCGTAGATCGCCTCCGCGAGGACGACCCGGCTCCCCGACAGGATCGCCACGAAGAGGTTCAGCGCGAACAGGGCGGCGTTCAGGAGCAGCGTGGCGACGAGGATCACCTGCGGTCGCATCGGGTTGGATCGACCCCTCGGGTCCCGTCTCTACCGCGGGAGGGGCGATAAAGCGTTCCTCGGCCGACCGCCGGGAGAGCGCACCGGCCCCCTGGACCAACCATTAAATCGCGCGGTCCGGTGCGCGGCGCAGGAGAACGATGAGCTCGGCGACCGTCCACGGGGCCGCACCGGGAGCGACGGCCGGGCCGGCCGGCCCGCGGTTCGAGCGGCCGCCGCTGAGCCGCCTCGGGCTTTCGCCCGGAAAGCGCACCCGCCTCCGGCGGCTCCTGTACGACCACGGGCCGGGCGGCGGCACGCTGCTCATCCTGCCGATCGACCAGGGGCTCGAGCACGGACCGGGCGACTTCTTTCCCAACCCCGCGTCGCTCGACCCGCGCTACCAGTACGAGCTCGCGCGCGACGGCAACTTCAGCGCGATCGCGCTGCACATCGGCCTCGCGGAGAAGTACTACCCGGAGTTCGCGGGCGACGTTCCCTTGATCCTCAAACTGAACGGGAAGACCGCGATCCCGTCCGACGCGCAGGCGTTCAGCCCGCTCACCGGGTCCGTCGAGGACGCGGTCCGGCTCGGGGCGGACGCCGTCGGGTACACGGTCTACGTTGGCTCGCCGGCCCAGGACCGCGACCTCCGCCAGTTCATGGAGGTGCGGCGGGACGCCGAGCGGCTCGGCATGCCGGTGATCGTCTGGGCGTACCCGCGCGGCGAGGCGGTCGCGAAGAAGGGCGGCAAGGAGAGCCTCTACGCGGTCGACTACGCCGCCCGCGTGGCGCTCGAGCTCGGCGCGGACATCGTGAAGCTGAACTACCCGGTCGCCTCCGAGAAGGACGCGGAGAGCCCGCCGCCGTACAACTCGCTCCACCTCTCTCCCGACGACGCCTTCCGCAAGGTCGTGGAGAGCGCCGGCCGGGCCCTCGTGCTCGTGTCGGGCGGCGAGAAGGTCGGCGACGCCGAGCTCCTGCGCAAGGTCCGCTCCTCGATGCACGCCGGCGCGACCGGGATCATCTTCGGCCGCAACCTCTGGCAGCGCCCCCGCGACGACGCGCTGCGGCTCACGCGGGAGCTCCATGCGATCTTCGGGGAGTACGCGCAGCCCGTCGCCTAGGGCCCCGATCCGCCTTTTGCTGCTGCTCGCCGGCGAGGACCACCCGAAGGCGTGCACCGGCCGGCGGCTCCTGCGGCGCGGGGCCGTCCGCCCGGTCGGCCGTGTCGGCGAGAACGGCAGCCGGCCCGTCGTGCTCGATCCGCACGCCCGAACGCCGCTGTCGGCGGCTGACCTCCCTGCAGCTCGCGCCGGGGGCCTGCTCGTCGTCGACTGCTCCTGGAACCGGCTCGCGGCGCGGGGATCGCTCCCCGAGACCGTCCCCCGGGACCGGGACGGGGCCGTTCGCCGGCGCCTCCCGATCCTGGTCGCCGCGAACCCGCAGCACTTCGGCCGTCTGGCGGAGCTCAACACCGTCGAGGCGCTCTCGGCGGGCCTGTTCGTCCTGGGGTACCCGGCCGATGCCGGCCGGCTCCTCGAAGGGTTCCGGGGGGGCGACGGCTTCCTCTCGATCAACGCAGAGCGGCTCGAGCGGTACCGGTCGGCCGAATCGCCCGAGGCAATCCAGGACGCCGAGCGGGCGCTATTCGGCGGGCCGACGCCCGTCGTCAGCGGCGCTTCGGCGAGGTCTCGCCCTCGGTCGGCAGGTGCTCGACGGTGACCTCGGCGAGGTCGGAGATCCGGTCCCCGAGCGGCAGCGAGGCGACGAGGATCCCGCCGTACCGCTCGTAGACGCTCGTCGTGTGGAGCGTGAGGCACCGGTCGCTGAACACGCGGCGACCGGTGATATCCGGGTCGTGCCCGCGCAGGAACACCGACGTCCCCGAGGCGGCCTGGAACTCCGCGAGCTCCCGCTCCGTGAACGGAGGCACGACCCCGCGGCGGATCTCGGAGGCGCCGCACTCGGCCCAGACGACCTGCGCGAGCCGGTCGTCGTCGATCCGGTCGAACGCCGTCGTCCACGGGGTCGGCAGGGCGCCCCGGGGGAAGCCGGCGTGGGCGAAGTAGGCGCCGCTCTCGCTCCAGGCGGCGATCGGCCCCCGCTCGAGCAGCCTCACCAGCCGGTCGCAGCGCGCGTCGTCCGGCCCCCACTTCTCGGCGACCTCGCGCGGGAGGTCGCGCGGCCGCACCCCGAGCCGTCGGACCGTCTCGTGATTCCCCTGCACGAGGAAGACCCGGTCGGGGTGGCGGGCCGCGGCGTCCAGGAGGTAGAGCGCGTTCACGACCGACCCCGCGGGGAGGTCGTCCGGGCTGCGGTCGACGTAATCCCCGAGGCCGACGAGGACCGTGTCCGGCCCCGCCGCTTCGAACCGGTGAACGACCTCGCGCGTCGATCGCCAGTCGCCGTGCGAGTCCCCGAAGACGAACGCACGACCGTGGCTTCGTGCGCCGACCTCGACGAGCGGCGGCCGGGTCGGCACCTCCCGCTCGAGCCGGTCGAGGAGCCGGTCCGCCGCCGCCGGGTCGAACGCCGCGATCGCTTCGGGCGCGAGCGCCGGACCGACCATGGGGAAGCGGCCTCAGCGCGCCGGAGATGCGGGGGGCCGGAGTTTCCGCCCCGGGGCCCGGACGGCCCGGCGGGCGTTTGAACCGGCGAATGCCCTGGGCAACAGGGTCCTAAGCCCTGCCTCGGTGGCCCCGGCGGCGACGCCGCTCGGTTTGGCCGAACTGGAGCACCCCCGCACCAAGAGAAGGAGACCGCCCGGAGAGTAGCCCCGGCAGGAGTTTCGGCCGGCGAGCGCACCACGGCCCGCGGCGTTCGAACCTGCGTCGCGAGATCCAGAGTCTCGCATGATTGGCCACTACACTACGGGGCTACGGCCCGTGCCAGCGTCGGGCGGCTGATAAACGTTGCCGCGCGGCGGGCGGCCGCCCGGCGCACCGGCGCCGGAACTTCCGGCCGAACCGCACCCACAAATAGACGGGGACGGTCCGTCGACCATCCCTGTCCGGGAGGACGCATGGCGGAGAGGGAGTCGACGCGACCGTACCTCCCGGCGTTCTCGGCCCGGTCGGCCGCGATCTACGTGACGATCCCGCTGATCGTCGCCGCGGTCGGCTTCGGAGGGCTCGGCGGCTCCCTCGGGGGGATCGCCGGCTACCTTCCGACCGCGTCGGTCGACATCCTGTTCTCGTTCCTGAGGATGTGCGCCGCGTACGCCGCCTCCCTCGGCTTCGCGCTCGCGTACGGCTACTACGCCGCGACGCGGCGGACCGGCGAGCGGGTGATGATCCCGATCCTCGACATCCTCCAGTCGGTCCCGATCCTCGGCTTCTTTCCCGTGGCGATCTACTTCTTCGTCGACCTCACCCCCGCGGTCGCGTGGCTCGGACCGAACCTCGCCTCGGTGTTCCTCATCTTCACCTCGATGGCGTGGAACATGGTCTTCGGCGTCTACGAGTCGCTGAAGCTGCTCCCGGCGGAACTGCGGGAGGCGGCCGACACGTTCGGCGTCCGCGGGAGCCTGCGGTTCCGTCGCGTCCTGTTCCCCGCGACGGTGAACCGCCTCGTCTACAATTCGGTCCTCTCCTGGACGGGCGGCTGGTTCTTCCTCGTCGAGGCCGAGATCTTCACCACCAACACCTCCCCGCTGCGGGGGATCGGCAGCTTCCTCTCGCTGTCGGCGAGCGCGCACAACGCGGACGCCTTCCTGGCGGGGATCGTCGTCCTCGTCGCCGTCATCGCATTCCTCGACTTCGCGGTCTGGCGGCCGCTGGGGCGGCGGGCGGAGCGGTACCGCTACGACACGTCCCCGTCGGGCGAGTCGGTGCTCGTGACGCCGACCCGCGACCCCGGCGGCCGCTTCCACCGGGCCGCCGCGTACGTGACCCGCGGCGTCCGCACGAGCGTCTCCTGGATCTCGACGCCGCTCGTCCAGCTCGCCTCCATCACCGTCCGGCCGGCGCGCAAGACGTCCGAGTTCCAGCGCTCGGTGTTCTACTACCTCGCGCTCGGGGCGATCCTGGTCGTCGTCTGGCTGATGATGATCGCGATCACGGTGAGCGTCTTCCGGGTCTTCACCGGACCGATCTCGGGGTCGGTGCGCCACCAGATCCTCCTCCTGCCGTTCGCGATGGGCGCGTCGACGGTCCGGATCGCGGCCGCCTACGCGATCTGCCTTGCGATCACGCTGCCGCTCGCGATCCTCGTCGCCCGGCGTCCCCGCGCCTCCCGGGTCGGGCTCCCCGTCATCGAGGTGATCGCGTCGTTCCCCGCGACCGCGCTCTTCCCCGTGATCGTATTCGAGCTGATCCCGTACCTCGGGTCCGAGGGCGCCGCCGTCCTGATGCTCCTCACGGGGATGATCTGGTACCTCTTCTTCAACCTCCTCGCGGGGGTCCGCTCGCTCGCCCCCGACCTCGAGGAGGCGGCCCGGTCGTTCGGCCTCAAGGGCCGCCAGTTCTTCCGTCGGGTCCTCCTGCCGGGGATCTTCCCGGCGCTCGTCACCGGGTCGATCACCGCGTTCGGCGGCGGGTGGAACACGCTGATCGTCGCGGAGTATCTCAAGGTCGGATCGGGGCGGTCGCTGAGCGTGCTCGGGATCGGTCAGCAGATCGACATCGGCTACTCCGAGCCCGGAGGGACCCCGCTGATGGTCGCCGCGCTGTTCACGCTCGTCGCGAGCGTGATCGTCATCAACGAGGTCATATGGAAGCCGCTGTATCGCCGCGCGTCCGAGCGGTTCCGCTACGACTAGGGCGACGGCCGGACCGGACGACCGGGCGGGAGGGGGACGGTGGCGCTCATCCGGATCGAGCACGTCGACAAGAGCTTCGCCTCGCGCCACGGTTCGATCACGATCATGCAGGACATCTCGTTCGATGTCAAGGACGCCGACTTCCTCGCGATCGTCGGGCCGTCCGGGTGCGGCAAGTCGACCCTTCTGCGACTGATCCAGGGGCTCGACCGGCCGACCGCGGGGCGGGTCGAGTTCCGCAACCAGCCGGTCGACCGCGTCTGTCCGCAGATGGCGATGGTCTTCCAGAGCTTCGCCCTCTACCCGTGGCTCACGGTCGCGCAGAACGTCGCCTTCGGGCTGGAGGCGCTCGACTGGCCCGCCGACCGGATCGCCGCCCAGGTCGAGCGGTACGTCTCGGTGACGGGGCTCGACGGCTTCCAGGAGGCGTACCCCCGGGAGCTGTCGGGCGGGATGCGCCAGCGGGTCGGCCTCGCGCGGGCGCTCGCGGTCGAGCCGGCGGTCCTCCTGATGGACGAGCCGTTCAGCGCGCTCGACGCGCTCACGGCGGAGAGCCTGCGGGAGGAGATCCTCCAGCTGTGGGGCGACCCGCAGCTGCCGCCCGAGGCGGTCGTGCTCGTGACCCACAACATCGAGGAGGCGATCCTGCTCGCCGACCGCGTCGTCGTGATGTCGCGGCGGCCGTCGCACGTGCTCGCGGAGGTGCCGATCGAGCTCCCGCGACCGCGCGACCGCAAGAGCCCCGCGTTCTACGACCTCACCGACCGGGTCTACTCCCTCATCACGGAAGGCGGTGCCACCTCCTCGGCGGCGCCCGAGGGCAAACCCGCCGCTTGAGAGGCTATATACGGGCGTCCCGGTAAGGCACCTCCCGACGAACGTGCCGACCAGCTATCCGAAGTGCAGCCCGACCGAGATGCTCGGTCTGCTTGTCCTGCTCCAATCCCACCACGGGTCGGAAGATGTCGCCCTCCTGGCGGACGACCTCGACCTCGAGATCGACGAGATCTTCCCGGCGCTCGAGTTCGCGGAGATCCTCCAGTTCGTCAAGGTATCGGACGGCCGGGCGACGTTCACGGAGCTGGGAAAGCGCCTCGTCGCGGGGACGATCCGCAGCCGCAAGGCGATCCTCCGGGAACAGCTGCGCCGGACGACCCTCTTCCGGACGCTCGTCCGGGCGCTCGAGAGCGCCCCGGAGCGCCAGCTGAGCGACCACGACCTCGCCCAGATCGTCTCGCTCACGACCGCGCCGAGCGAGGAAGCGCTCCAGACGATCATCAACTGGGGTCGGTACGCCGACCTGTTCCGGTACGACGCCGACAGCCGGCGCCTGATCGCGGTCCGGACTCCCGCCGCGGCGAAGTCCACGGGAGGGAAGTCGCCGCCGCCGACGCCCCCGGCCGCCAATCCCCCGACCCCGTCGGCGAAGCGGCCCCCGCCCGCGCCGCCCGAGAACCCGGGCGCCAAGATCGCTCGGGCGACCGCCTGACGTCGGCCGCGCCACCTGGTGGCTCGGGGTTCCGTCGAACGATATGCGGCGGGGCACCTTCGCCTCTCGGAGCCGCAGATGACCGACCTCACGATCCTAGGAATCCCGGGAAGCCTTCGAGCGAAAGCCTACTCCCGGGGCCTGTTGCTGGCCGCCCAGGAGCTCGCCCCGCCCGGGAGCCGTGTCGAGATCGCCGACATCCGCGGGTTCCCGGTGTACAATCAGGACGAGGAGAACTCCGCCCCCGAGCCGGTCCGCCGGCTGCGCGAGCAGGTGCGCCGGGCGGACGCGGTCCTCTTCTCGATCAACGAGCACAACTACGGCCTCTCGGCCGCCGAGAAGAACGTCATCGACTGGGTCTCCCGCCCGTACGCGGAGAGCCCCTGGAACGGAAAGCCCGCGGGGATCCTGAGCGCCTCGGTCGGGATGATCGGCGGCGCCCGGGCGCAGTACGAGTTGCGACAGACGATGGTCTTCCTGAACCTCTTCCCGATCAACCGGCCGGAGGTGATCGTGCCGTTCGCCGCCGACAAGTTCGGCCCGGACGGACGGCTCCGGGACGAGGCGACCCGCGGGTTCATCGCGAAGCACCTCGCCGAGCTCGTTCGGTACACGAGGGTGCTGACGCGACCGCCGTAGCCCGCCCCCGCCGGCGTTTTCCAAACACTTATGGGGGGCAGTCTCTCCCCAGCGGCGGTGGGCACGTAGATCAGCGGAAGATCGCTGCTTTCGCAAAGCAGAGGTCGGGGGTTCAAATCCCCCCGTGTCCACTCCCGCGGCCGAACGATCGCGAGGCCCGGGAGGTGGCGACCGTCCCGCGCCCTCGCGACGTCCGCCCGAGCCGATCGGTCAGCCGTTTGAGCGGTTCAGCCGGTGGGCCGGTCCGGCTCGAGACGCTTTCCCATCGACACGACGTCGTCCTTCGAGTACCCGATCCGCCGGTAGAACTCGATCGCTTCCGCGTTCGAGGTCCGGATCTGGAGGTTCACCTTCGCGCATCCCTCGACGGCGAGGCGGCGCTCGGCCTCCGCCACGATCGCCCGCGCCAGCCCGCGCCGACGTCGTCCCGGGTCGACGGCGAGGTAGTTGAGCCAGCCCCGGTGGCCCTCGTAGCCGGCCATCACGCACGCGACGATCTCGCCGTCGACCGTCCCCACGAGGAAAAGGTCGGGCCGGACGCGCAGCTTGCGTTGGATGTCCTTCCGGGGGTCGTTCTGGGGGCGAACGAGTTCGCACCGGGTCCAGAGCGCGACGACCGCCTCGGTGTCGCCAGGACGAAACTCCCGGATCTCCATCAGTGGCCCCCCTTCCCGCGTCGAGGACGGGCGCTCGATCCCCGGCGGCCTCGTGGCCGCGGGCCGAGCCGCGCTCGGTTCTCGGGGCGGAGTCGCCCCATGTAGAGGCCCCGGTCGGTGTGTCCCGGTCCGTAGAAACCGCTCGGGATCCGGCGGACCTCAAACCCCGCGTCCCGGAACGCACGGATCATCTCTGCGGGAGAGAACAACCCCAGGTCGTGCCGCTCCGTCCAGTGGCGGATCGCACCCCGGATCGGGACCAGGTAGTGCATTTCGAGGACAGAGCGGCCGCGGACGGTTCGGGAGTCGTTCATCCGGGCGATCGGAACGGTTTCCGAACTGACCGTGGACAGATGGACCGAGCCGGGGTGCCACATCGCGGGCGTCAGCCACGGTTCGATGATCACCACTCCCTCCGGAACGAGATGGCGAGCGAACGTTCGGAGGGTCGCGCGGAGGGCGCGGGGCGTCCGAACGTACCCGATCGCGGAGAACAGGCACGTGATCGCGTCGAACCGCACACCGAGATCGAACCGGGGCATCCGCCCGAGGACGAACTTCGCCGACGGAACGCGGCCGCGGGCGACCCGGAGCATCGGCGCGCTCGCATCGAGCCCCGTCGACGTGTACCGACTCGCCAGGAACCGAAGGTGCGACCCGGTCCCGCAGGCGACGTCGAGCAGGGTGCGTGCTCCTTTGGGACCGAATCGCCGGATCAGCCGATCGACCGATCGCGCCTCCCGCCGGTAATCTTTCCAAGCGTAGACCCGGTCGTAGATGGAGGCGAGGTCGGTGTACGGGAGCCGCGTCGGGACGTCGGTCATGGCGGCTCGGGTCGAGAGGGGGGACGGCTACTTCTTCGCTCCGGAGCGGGCGGGAGGGCGGTTCCGAGCCGCGACCGGGCGCCCGAACGAGCGGATCCGACGGGCCCAACGGTCAAGCCCGCGGAGGGCCGTCGGAGTCCGTTCGCCGACCGACCACCACGGCGACAACGAGCCGTAGACCCCGAAGTCGGCGAGCGACGGGGTGTCGAGGATCCACTCCCGCCCCGAGAGCATCTCGTTCACCAGCTCGAAGTACGGCATCAGTTCGCGCCGGTACTCCGGCGCGCGGTGCCGCAGGACGTCCCACGGACCCCGGGCGCGCGTCTGCATCTCCTCGAAGACCCACCGCTCGTGCGCGGTCCGGAGCAGCGGCGGGACCTGGGTCACGACGGCGCGCCATACTCGCTCCTCGATCACCTGGTGCCCCCAGTTCTCGATCGCCCGCGCGAGCGCGGCCCGGCCGTCGGGGAACAGCGAGGGGCGGGGGATCGTCCGCTCCAGGAACTCCGGGATCTCGTCCCACCGCACGAACCGGCCTCCCCACAGCAGGGCCGGAAGGTAATCCTGGCCGGTCCGGCGGAGGAGCTCCTGGCGGTCGTGGTACGGCGTGTAGACGGAGGTCCAGCCAACCCCCTTGAACGCGAGCATGCGCTCGGCGGAGACGCAGTAGTGGCTGATCGGGGAGGTGAACAGTTCGACGCGGTCGCTCATCCCCGGTCCCCACCCGCGGCGCCCCCGAAACGTTGTCGCCCCGGGGCGCCACCGTCTTGCCCGCGCGACCTTCCGTCGGCCGATGCCGCTCACCCGGGCGAAGGAGAGGGCCGGGGCTCCGGCCGCGTTGTCCGACGTCGCTCGAGCGGCGAACGCGACGGTGCGCTCCGTGGCGCCGAGGCTTCGGATCGAGCGGCACTGGTCCGGCCCGTGGTACGTCGGCACCGACCTCGTCTGCGCGGTGATCGAGTACGGTCGTCACGTCGGGGTGCAGTTCTGGCGCGGGTCGTCGCTCCCGAACCCTGACGGCTGGCTCGAAGGGACCGGGAAGAACCTGCGCCACGTCAAGCTCGACTCCGTCGAGAACGCGTCCGCCCGCCCGCTCCGTGCGCTCGTCCGAGCCGCGGACCGGCTGGACCGAGCGAATCCGAAGCGGACGAGGTAGCGGCCGGCGCGAACCGTCCGGGGCGCGACGTCGCGCACGCTCGCCCGCCGGACCGATCGCGCACTCTGGGGGGTTGGGTTCAACCCGACGGGCCCGTCGAAAGGAACCCGTAATACCCCCGGACGACTCGTCCGCGCCTCCCCGATGATGGACCGGGACTTCCCTCCGACCCGCCGTCAGCTACAGGCGACCGTGCTCGCGCTCGCGATCGGTGGGGTCATCGGCCTCCTCCTCTTCGGTGGCGCGATCCCGGGTCTCCATCCGAACTACGCCTCCAGCCCGTACACCACGCTCGACGGCCGCACGTACTACTGGACGAGCGTGCCGGTGCCGACCCCCCTTCCCGGCTCTCCTCGGACGTCGCCGTCGACCGTGCTGTTCCACAACGTGACGTTCCGGACCTGGGTGACGAACTGGTCGATCTTCGGCGGCGCGTACTTCCGGGGGAATGCGACCGAGACGAACGGGACGGTGTACTCGTTCGTCCTGGGAGGCCCGCCGTTCGCGCCGGGGCGCACCGAGGAGTACGTGGCCCCGGGCGGGGCCGTCGCGGCCGAGTGGACCGGGTCGTTCGACGCGTACCTCCTCGTCCTCGCCTAGGAGCCGTTCGAACGTGAGCGACGCGCGGAGGGGCCGACCGGGGGCCGGTTCCGGTGCTCGTTCGCCGGGAGGCCCCCGTCGTTGAGCGACGAGTCCACCCTGCCGGCCGACGACCGTCGCCCGTACGAGGGGCTGGACGGGAGCGGCCGGGACCTCGGGCGGCTGCTGAGCCTGAGCGACGGGGTCTTCGCCTTCGCGCTCACGTTCCTCGTGGTCTCCCTGCTGCTGCCGGAACCCGGAGCGACCGTTCAGCCGTCGCTGACGAGCTTCCTCGTGAAGCTCGAGCCCGGATTCCTCGCCTACGCGCTCTCGTTCGTGATCATCGCGACGTGGTGGGACTACCACCACCGCCTCTTCTCGCCGATCGTCCGGTACGACTCGCTCCTCGTCCGGCTCAACAACTTCTTCCTCCTGGTCATCTCGATCACCCCGTTCCTCGTCGATCTCCTGTTCGAGTACGGGCCGTCGAAGTCGACCCCGCTCCTGTCGACCCAGATCGCGATCGTGCTGTACGCGATCGTCCAGGCGCTCGGCGGCCTGGACCTGCTCGTGATCTGGCGGCACGCGACCCGGGGGCACCGCCTGGTGCAGGCCGACCTCCCCGAGGAGTGGATCCGCGGGACGGAGCGCAACCAGCTCGTCGTGGTCGGGGTCTTCCTCGCGTCGATCCCGGTCGCCTTCCTGACGCCGGTCGGCGCCGAGCTCGCCTGGATCGTGATGGTCTTCGCCCGGATCCACCGGCGCAAGGTGCGGCCGATCCCCGCCCCGCGGTAGGAGCGCGCGCCCTAGATCGACTCGAGCTTCGACTCGCGCGTGAGCACCCGGGACGCCTCCGGGAGCGTGTCGGCCGGCACCTCGGCCGGGGCGCCCGACTCCTTCGCATCGATGCGGCGCAGGCGCTCGTACAGCCACTCGAACTCGTGGAAGACGAGCGGGTCGCGCAGGTCCGTCCGGATCTGGGCGATGAGGTCGACCGGCTGCCTCAGGCCGATGTAGTACGCCGTCACCCAGGTGCCGAACGCCTCCCAGACGAGGTCGTCGTCGAGGACCTTGCGGTGCGTGAGCGTGCCGACGAGCTCGAAGAACGTGACGACCTCCATGCTCGCGATGTCGTGGTGCTCCTGCTTGAGGAGCCGCTCGCTCAGGTGGCGGCGGGCGGCGCGCATCCGGGCCCCGTCGAACCGCTCTCGGAGCGCCATCACCGAGTTCGCGGAGTTGAGGTGCTGGTTCGACCGGGTCTGCCAGTACATCAGCACGAGGGTGCCGACGACGAGCACCCACGTTCCGATGAGCGACCAGATCGCGAGGTTCGCCCAGTCGGTCATCTCTGCGCGCCCGGCCGAGCGGTCGGGCCCGAAGGGGCAGACCGGGCCCCCCTTAGCCCCTTGGGGGGCGGGAGGCCCGGCGGCCGCGAGGTTCCCCGCCGAAAGTAGGATAGCCCTCCGACCCCTCTCCCCGCCCGTGCCGTTCGTCGAGTACGACGAGTCGGAGGCGATCTGCCCGCAGTGCGGGTCCGCGTTCCGATCGCCCGAGGTGCTGGAGGCGCACGTCCAGGAGTCCCACGCCGCCCCCGGCTCCGCCCCGACGAAGGTCGCCGGGAAGTCGGTCCGCTGCTCGGTCTGCAGCGCCCGGCTCTCGTCGATCGCCGCCCTGCAGCGGCACAACCGCGAGGCGCACGTCGGCTAGGGCGGCGGGGGCGGCCGCCTACTTCGAGCCGTTCTCCGCGGGGACGACCGGCTCGTCGGTCTGCTCGTCCAGCCAGTGGCCCATCTTCCGGCGCTTCGTCTCGAGGTACTGGCGGTTCTGGTCGTTCGGCGGCACGACGAGCGGGATCCGGCCGACGATCTCGACCCCGTGCCGGCGCAGGTCCTCGACCTTCGCCGGGTTGTTCGTCATGATCTGGATCGAGCGGATGTGCAGCGCGGAGAGCATGTGGGCGGCGAAGCCGTACTCCCGCTCGTCCGGACGGAAGCCGAGCGCCTCGTTCGCCTGGACGGTGTCGTACCCCTGGTCCTGGAGCTGGTAGGCGCGGATCTTGTTGGCGAAGCCGATCCCCCGGCCCTCCTGGCGGAGGTAGAGGACGACCCCGGCCTCCTCCTTGGCGATCCAGTCGAGCGAGGCGAGCAGCTGGTCCCGGCAGTCGCAGCGCAGGGAGCCGATCGCGTCGCCGGTGAGGCACTCCGAGTGGAGGCGGACCGGGACCCGCTCGCGCTCGAAGACGTTGCCGTGGACGAACGCCGCGTGGTCGCGGCGGTCGTGGTTGTTCCAGAAGGCGGCGACCTGGTACGACCCGAACCGCGTCGGCAGGTCCGCGACCGCGACGAGCTTGGTGCAGATCTCGGGGGCGTCGGGGCATTCGTGCGTCCGCCCTTCCTCGAGCAGCTGCGCGACGATCTCGGGAGGGAGTCCCATCGAGGTACCGAGCCGCGGCGGCGAATTAAGCCGGCGGTAACGGCACGGATACCCGCCCCCGCCGGGGCTGGGGGGTCGTCCCGCCCCGGGGGGTCGGACCGGCCGGATCCCCCCGCCCGACTCGATGGGAACCGTTACGTATGGCCCCCCGGCTGGAAGGGACCGTGCCGCACGTCGCCTGGGCGACCCAGCGGGGCCCGGTGCTCGCCGGGTTCTTCCTTGCCGCGGTGACGTTCGGCCTCGGCGCGGCGGTCGTCGACACCGCCCGTACCGGGTCGCCGCACTACTACGTGGGGTGGCTGATCCTCGCCCTCGGCGTCATGGTCCTGCTCCTCGTCTCCACGCGGGCGGTGTTCCGCCCGTACGCGGCGTTCGCCCTCGCCTTCCTCGTGGAGGTGTACGGCTGGTGGAACGTCTTCTGGGCGATCGGCGACTGGTACCTCTGCCACGGGTGCTCGTTCCTCCCGTCGGTGAGCCTGATCAACCTTCGCGGCATCTGGCCGTACGGCCACGGGGATTTCGTCCTGCCGTTCTGGCTGTTCGTCGTGACGAGCTTCGCGGCGATCGTGCTGCCGATCGGGGCGGCGGCCGGGGCGATGACCCCGGTGCCGAGGGCCCGCGAGTTCGTCTAGGGCCGGCCCCCCGCCGGACCCACCGCCGGCCCGGGGGCGTTGCGCTCCGAGTCCAGCCGCCGGCCGAGCAGGACCTCCCCGGGGACGATCCGCATCCGGCTCCGGAACCCCCAGGCACCGAGCCCTCCTTCGCGGAACCCGGGCTCGTCCCGGGCGACGAGCCGGAACCCGCGGGCGCGGAACAGGCGCAGCGACGCTTCGTTCTCCTCCTCGCACGCCGCGTAGGCGACGACCGCCCCGGCCCGCCGGAACCGGTCGAGCGCGTCATCGAGGAGCCGGCCGGCGAGCCCCCGGTTCCGGTGGGCGGTGGCGACGAACAGGTAGTAGACGTAGGCGACCTCGGGCGCGAGTAGCTCCGTCATCGCCACCGCGACCACGTCCGCGCCGTCCTCGATCGCGCGCACCGACTCGATGTCGCGGAGGGTCCGCTTCGCGTGCCATCGATAGATGCCGGTGAACGACTGCCGGAGCGCGTCGATCGCCCGGTCCCGGGAGCTCCCCACGAGGTCGACGATCGGGGGCGGGGGGTCCGAGGAGCGGTCGACGTGCGTCACGGGTCGCTCGGGAACGGGGCGGAGGAGCCCGCCTACCCGGACCCCGCGCGGTCGAACTCCGCCCGCTCGGCGCGGGTCGGGCGCCGGCCGATCGTGATCCAGATCCCGTCGGGGTCGAGGACGCTCGCCATCCAGCCGGCGGTCGTCGCCGGCTCGAGGCCGGTCGGGCGCGCCCCGGCCCGCAACAGCCGCCGGTACACCGACTCGAGGGCCGGACGCGGCGCGCTCCCGAGGGTGAAGTCCAGGTGGTCGATCCCGTCCCCCGCGGCGTACTTCGTCCCGAACCGTGAGCGGGGAGGGTACCAGTTGAGCTCGATACGTCGGCCCGAGGACGGATCGCGCAACTGCACCCAGAGCCCGCCCCCCCACGATCGGGTATCGCCTCGGGCCGTGACCTCGAGCCCCAGGGCGGCCGTGTAGAACCGCAGCGAGCGTCGAAGGTCCGTCACCCGGAGCCCGGCCTGTTCCAGTCGGGGTCTCGGTCGTGTCGGCACGCGCCCCTCGTCCTCCCGCAGCCGAGGGGTGCTATTCGAGTTTCGGCCGATGTCGGCGAACGTCCCCCGTTCCGCCCGTTCCGTCGAGGTGCTCGCGCCGGCCGGCGACCTTGGCGTTCGTCGCGCCGGGGCGTTATCGTCCCGACGCGGTTCGAGACGGCGTGGCCGAGATCCGCTCCCGACTGACGTCGCTCGTCTGCCGCGCCTGCTGCACCGAGGTCGAACCGACGCGGCCGGTCGGCGTCTGCCCGACCTGCGGGCACACCCTGTTCGCAACGTACGACCTCGGGGAGCTCGACGGGAAGGCGTGGCTGCGGACCGTGCACGACCGGCCTCCTTCGCTCTGGCGCTACCGGGAGCTGCTCCCGGTCCAGCACGACGCGGCGGTCGTCACCCTGGGGGAAGGCGGTTCGCCGATCCTCGACCTCGGGGAGGTCGAGGAGGCGCCCGGGGTGTCGCTGCTTCTGAAGGACGATGGGGGCCTACCGACCGGCTCGTTCAAGGCCCGCGGGATGGCGGTGGCGGTCGCGCGGGCCCGCGAGCTCGGGATCCGCGAGGCGTTCGTGCCGAGCGCCGGCAACGCCGGGGTCGCCCTCGCAGCGTACGGGGCCCGGGCGCGGGTCGCGGTCCGCGTCTACCTTCCGGCCCGCACTCCGGAACCGATGAAGAACGCCTGCCGGCGGTACGGCGCGGAAGTGATCGAAGTGGACGGCACGATCCGGGAGGCGGGCGAGACCGCCCGCCGCGCCGAGGCCGGGCGGGGTTCGTTCGAGATGTCGACCCTCCGGGAGCCGTACCGGCTCGAGGGAAAGAAGACGATGGGGCTCGAGATCTTCGAGCGGCTCGGCGCGGAGGGGCTCCCCGACGCGATCGTCTATCCGACGGGCGGCGGGACGGGGCTGATCGGCATGCACAAGGCGTTCGGCGAGCTCGCCGAGCTCGGACTGCTCGAGCGCGGCCCCCGCCTGATCGCGGTCCAGTCCGAGGGGTGCGCACCGGTGGTCCGGGCGCTGCGCTCCGGCGAGCCGCGGGCGACCCCCTGGGAGTCGCCGACGTCCGCGGCACCGGGCCTGCTCGTCCCGGCCCCGTTCTCCTCCGAGCGGATCCTCGAGGCGGTGCGGGCGAGCGGCGGGACCGGAGCGACCGTCTCCGACGCCGAGGTGCTGGCGGCCGTCGGGCTCCTCGCCCGCCGGCACGGGGTCTCCGCCTCTCCCGAAGGGGCGGCGCCGTACGCGGCGCTGACGAAGCTCGCGAGCTCGGGCGCGCTCCGCGCCGGGGAGCGGGTGCTCCTCTACAACACCGGCTCGGGGCTCCCGTTCCTGTAGCAGAGGGCGCTCCCCTCTCGGCCGCGGCAGACTACGGGGCGAGCGGCCGGAGCGGTTCGCTGCCCTCCTCAGGGACTGACGGGGGAGCGGCGAGCGGCGAATCCGGCTCCTCGAGGGCGACGAGGAACTGGGCGCTCAACCGGTTCACCGCGCACGGCGCGCACCAGGCGTCGCCCGCGTGCTCCACCACCCGCTCGCGACACGGCTCGCAGATCGGGCGCCGACAGTCGCCGCACTCGCGGGCAACCTCCGCGACGAGCACCGGGGTTCGGCAGGCGGCGCACGGCGCGGCGGCGTACGTCGCCGATCCGAGCTCCGCCTCGGGGGACGGTTGGGGACGACCGGGAGCGCCCCAGAGCGCCATGATCCCCTCGACCTCGTGAAAGATCCACGACTCGATCTCGGGGAGAGGGACGCTCCGCTCCGCGGGATCCCGCGGGAGGGAGGGGGCGGAGAGACCCCACGTGATCGGAAGGAGCTCGATCGAATCGAGGCGCGAGGGCTCCGGCCCGACGGCCGCCGCCGGGCGGCGCGGAGAGGCGCCCCCGCCGCTCGGATGGGCACGGTTCGGCAGTCCGCCGATCCCCGGCGCGAGGAACCCGAGATCGTCGAACGGATCGACCGCCCCGCCGAGGGCCGCGGGCGGTGCGAACGACGTCTCGAGCGCGGAAAGCCACTCGCCCCACGGCCCCCGGGGAAGCTCGGTCCGGAGCGCGGGGCCGGCCGCCCCGGCCGCGGTCCCGACGAGGTCGTGAGCCCGGACGATCGACGGCCCAGCGGGTTCATCGGCGGCTCCGGACTCGCGGAGGAGCGCCTCCCAATCCGGAGGCGGCGTGTACTCGGCGCACCGAGAGCAGACGAAGGCGCTGTCGAACTCCGCAGGAGACTCCGCGGGCTCCGTGACCGGTCCTTCCGCGCGCCGCGTTCGGTGAGCAAGGACGGCGATCCCGATCGGAAAGACGGTCCCCGCCGCGCCGAGCGCGACGCCGAGGGGGAGGCCGCGGAGCCAGCCGCTCACCGCGAGCACGAGCGCCGCTCCGAGCCACACGACCGCGACCACCGACGCCGGGAACACGTACCGGTCGATGGCGGATCCGGCGACCGGCGTGCGCGCCGCGACGGAGTCGACTCCGCCGGTCGAGAGGTCGGTCATGGAGTGGGTCGAACACTCGCTGGCCGGGAGGTCGGCTATGAACCTAGTGCTGGAGTTGCTCGGGTCGGTCCCGAGCGCGGCCCGCCCGCGCCGCGTCGCCTAGATCGGTGGCTCGGATCGGTCGTCCACCACCGTGTGGTCGAGCTCGGCAACGGAGCGCCGGCCCAGGAGCGCCATCGCGACCACCACCTCGAGCTTGAGCATCGCAAGGTACTGGCGAACCCCCGGTTCCCCGCCGGCGGCGAGCGCCCAGAGGATCGGACGCCCGATCCCGACGGCTTTCGCCCCCCGGGCCAGGGCCACGATCACGTCGGTGCCGCGACGAACGCCGCCGTCGAGATAGACCTCTGCGTGACCGCCCACGGCGGCGACGAGGTCGGGCAGGACGTCCAGGGTCGCAGGGGCCCCGTCCAGCTGGCGGCCACCGTGGTTCGAGACGATGATCGCCTTCGCCCCGTGGTCGACGCACTCCCTCGCGTCCTCCGGGGTCAGGATCCCCTTCACGACGATCGGCAGCCGGGTCTGTTCCCGGAGCCGGTCGACGAGCTCCCACGTCGCCCCCGCGTCCGGCCGAAGGCGGTACGTGACGCCATCCAGGATCGGGCCGCGCGACGGGGGAACGACGTCCGACCCGTTCCCGATCGGCACCGACCCGTCGATCGCGAACCCGCCGCGCGCCTGGCGGTCCCGGACGCCGAGGACCGGGGTGTCGACCGTCACGACCAGCGCCGAGTAGCCGGCGGCCTCCGCCCGGTCGAGCAGGCGCCGTTCCACCGCGCGATCGGGCTGGGGGTAGAGCTGGAACCATCGACTCCCCGCCCCGGCGGCTGCGGCGATCGTCTCGATCGAGTGGGACGAGAGGGTGCTGACGACGGTGACGACTCCCTCGGTCGCTGCGGCGCGGGCGACGCCGGACTCGGCGTCCGGGTGGATCTTCGCCTGGTACGCGGTGGGGCAGACGAACAGCGGGGCGGCGCACGGGGAGTCGAGGAGGCGCACCCGCAGATCGATCTCCCCCACGCCCCGGAGGACCCGGGGCCGGACGGTCGCTCGGGCGAACGCCGAGCGGTTCGCCCGGAGCGTCCGCTCCTCGCCGGCGCCGCCCTGGACGTACGCCCAGATCGGCGCGGGAAGCCGCCCGGCAGCGACCTCTTCGAGCTCGTTGAGGGAGCGGAACCCCGGATCGCCGGGCGGCGTCGCGAGGCTCATCGCGGCCCTCCGCGGGCGGTCATCGGCTGGCCCGGTCGAGCCGCTCGATCGCCGCGGGGCTCAGTCGGAGGTCGGCCGCCGCGGTGAGCTCCTCGAGCTGTGGGAGCGACGTCGCGCTCGCGATCGCCGCGGAGACCCCCGGGCGGGAGATGAGCCACGCGAGGGCGACCGTCGAGGGGGCGGCAGAGCACTCCGCGGCGGTCTCGTCCAGCGCGGCGAGGATGGCGCGGCCGCGGTCCGTGAGGCGCGCCTCCGCCCTCGCCCCCCGGGGACTCTTCCCGAGGTCGTCCTTGGAGCGGTACTTCCCGGAAAGGAAGCCGCTGGCGAGCGAGCTGTACGTGATCACCCCGAGGTCGTGCCGCTGGCACACCGTGGCGAGATCGTCCTCGAATCCCGAGCGGTCCATGAGGTTGTATCGGGGCTGCAGGCACTCGTAGCGCGGCAGCCCTTCCCGTCGGGCGACCTCGAGCGACTCCACGAGGCGGGCCGCCGTGAAGTTCGACGCTCCAATCGCGCGGATCTTGCCGGCCTTGAGGAGCTCCTCGTAGGTGGAGAGCGTCTCCTGGATCGGGACCTTCGGGTCGTCCTCGTGGGACTGGTAGAGATCAATCGAGTCGATCCCGAGGCGGGCGAGCGACCCGTCCACGGCATCGAGGATGTGCCGGCGCGAGAGTCCGGCCCCCTGCGGCCCCGCGTCCATGCCGACCTTGGTGGCGAGGACGACCTCCTTCCGCCGGCCCCGCTCGCGCAGCCAGCGGCCGAGGATCGCCTCCGACTCGCCGCCCCGGCGGCCCGGGACCCACCGGGAGTAGACGTCCGCGGTGTCGATCAGGTTGAACCCCGCGTCGACGAACGCATCGAGCAGTTCGAACGACCGGCGCTCGTCGGCGGTCCAGCCGAAGACGTTCCCGCCGAACGCGAATGGCGCCACCGACAGCGAGGAACGGCCGAGGGGGCGGTGGGGCCGCGGCGGCACGCTGTCGGTCGAGGCGCTCGCGGAGATAACGGCCCCGGGGGCGCGACGCCCGTCCGGAGAGTCTAAGGGGCGCCGGCGGCTCCGGACGGTCGAGGGTCCGATGTCGCAGAAGGTGACCGAGGTCGTGGGCGTGTCGAAGGAAGGGTTTGCGAAGGCGGCGGAGAACGCGGTCGCCACCGCGGCGAAGACGGTCCGCAACCTCCGATGGTTCCGCGTGACCGAGCTCGAGGGCCGGATCTCCGACCAGCGGGTGAGCGAGTACCACGCGACCGTGAAGATCTACTTCGACCTCGAGACGTAGGCCCCGTCGCAGCCCGCCCCCCGGTGCCATCCGCCCCGGCGGCCCCGGGGGGTCGACCCGCGCGGCCCGCAGCTGTAGGTGAAGCTTGATAAGCCATACACACGCATACGCACGGCGTGGACCGACCTCACGAACGCCTCCTGGGAACGATTCTCGTCGTCGTCGGCGTCGTCATCCTGCTCGTCGCCTTCTACCACGCCCTGGGCCTGCTCGGCCGGGCGACGAACTCGAGCCCCGCGCAGGGGCCGAACGCCGGGTTCGCCTACTCGGTGACCGGGTTCACGGTCACCCTGACCGACCAGGCGCACGCCGGGTCCGCGCCGATCACTTCGACCTACTGGCAGTTCTCGGACGGGAATTCGAGCGCCGTCCATAACACGAGCCACACCTACGCCACGGCCGGCACGTACAACGTGACCCTGATCGTCGAGGACAAGAACGGGAACGCCGCCGAATCGTTCGCGGCCGTCCATGTCGGGAACGGGGCGACGAGCATGGGCCAGGGCTCTCCGAGCCTGTCGCCCGGAGGGAGCATCGGCTCGATCCTCGGCAACTCGATCGGGGGGACGCTCTCGGGGATCGTGTCGACGGCCGAGACGTTCGTCCTGCTCACGGTGATCTGGCTGGTCGGGGCGTCGATCCTGAAGGCCGGCTGGAACCTGATCACGCCGAAGGCCGAGACGATCCAGGTGCGCGTGCGGCCGAAGTCGCTCGCGATCGAGGGCGCCGGCTACTCCGCGATGCCCGCCCCCCCGCCGGCGGGCGCGCCGCCCGCCGGCGCGACCTCCGCCCCGGGGGCCGCGACGTCCGCCCCGTCCGAGTAGGTCGACCTCGACCCCGCCGCGGCGCCGGGAAGGAACGACCTCGGGACGGGACCCCCCGCGCCCGAAAGCCTATTTCCGATGGTGACGGTGGGCGTTCGCATGCAGGCGGCGCCCGAGGTCGTGGCGAGCCAGCTCGAGTGGGTCCACGTCCCCTCGACCCACGCCTACCAGCTCCTGGTCGGGAACCAGCATTTCGCCACGCTGATCTGGCACAAGGGGACCGGCTCGATCGCCGCCGCGGAGTCGTCCGAGGGCCGCTGGACGCTGAAGCGCCGTGGCTTCCTCTGGCCCGGGATCACGGTCCGCAGCATCGCGACGCGGCGCGACCTCGCCGTGCTGCGCGCGCAGTGGCGGGAGAGCACCATCCAGACGACGGACGGGCGCGTCTTCCGCTGGGCCCGTACGGGCTTCAAGGACCCGACCTGGAAGGTGACGGACGCCGAGGGCAAGGAGCTCCTCTCCTTCGAGCCCCGCCGCCGCGGAAAGCACCTCGAGGGGTGCGTCGTGACGGCGTCGCACGAGGCCGGCTCCGACCCGGCACTGCTCCTCCTCCTGATCCTCGGATGGTACTTCATCGTCATCGCCTGGGTCGAAGAGCACCACGACGTCACCGGGGCGATCGGGGCGACCGTCGGCAGCGCGTAGGAGCCGCCCCGGGCCGTCCGGCCGCTCCCCGGGGGAGTAGGTATTTATCCCCACGTATGCGTATTGACCGGCGCGGAGCCCTCGCCTCGGCGAGAGCGGACCGCGGGGGGAGATCGAGATGCACGGCGGGCACGAGGTGTCGCCGACGCTCTCGATGCCGGGCCCCTCCGCTTCGGGTCCTCGTTCCGCCGCGACGATCGCTAGCCCCGCCCGGGTCGCCGGCTGGCAGCCACGCGCGCGTCCGACCTCGCGTCGGACCGCGGCGTTCCAGCTGGGGCGGGGCGGATGGTCGGGTTCCCGGACGTAGTGCTGCCGTTCGCCGCCGCGGCGGCGGCGGGTGCTGTCGGCGGTTGGGCGTTGCTCGAGCGCCTCTACGTCGCGGTCCCTCCGAACCGCGCGCTGGTCCTCTTTGGCCGTCGGGCGGGGAGCGCGCCCCCCGATGGCGGGTCGGTGTCGACGGCGACCCGCGAGCCGCGGATCCTGATCGGCGGCGGCGCCTACCTCGCCCCGTGGAACCGGGCGACCGCGTACCTCTCGCTCGCACCGATCGAGACCGACGCGACGGTCCGGGCCCTGCACGCGCTCGAGGGGACGACCGCCGACGGCTGGGAGGTCGAGCTCCGGGTCGAGGCGAAGATCCCGGCCGAGCCGCGGGCCCTCCGCGCCGCGGCCGAGAACCTGCTCGGCCTCGGCGAAGAGGAGCTGCGCGCCTTCGTCCGCCGGGCGGTCGAAGGGGCGGTGCCGGCGGTGCTCGCCCGCCTCCGCCCGGGGGACGAGGAGCCGGACTGGGAACGGCTCGCCTCCGAACTCCACGCGGCGGTCGCCCCGGAGCTCGTCACCTCGGGGCTCGTGATCCGCTCCCTTTCGATTCGGCAACTGACCCGGATCGCTCCATCGGCCCGGGGCGACCGGTCCGTCGAGCCCCGCCACCGGCCGTCGTGGGCGGCGCCGGGCAACGCCCCCGCGGCGTCCCGCGAGCCGGGGGAACCTCGTCTGGTCCGCGTCGAGCGGGGGCTCCGGGTCCTCGCCGCGGACCTCGCGCGCTTGCTCCGGGACGAGCCGGGCGCCCCGCCCGAGCCCGCCGGGGCCCGGGATCATGATTCGGTAGACGACGGGGGATCGTCGGCGCCGGCGCGGCTCGCGTGGCGGGCCACGGCGGAATCGGACGGGAGCCCCGAGCCTATCGGGTGAGAACGAACGAGGTGGGAAAGATGTGTCCGGCGGCCATATTGGGGGATCGCGCCTGCGGAAAGACGACGTTCCTGGGACTGCTCTACGCGGCCCAGGTGAAGTACGGAACCCGGGTGGTGGACTCGTTCCGGTTCCACGCCCCGCTGCAATCGCTTCGGCTGATGAGCCAGGTCTACGAGGGGATGAAGGACGCCCGGTTCCCGGGCGCGACGCTCAAGGACGAGATGACCGAGATCGGCTTCGTCTTCGGCTACAGAAAGGCGCTGAGCGGGCGGCTCCCGGCGGCCCTCAAGGAGAAGAACTGGGTCAATCCGTTCGCGAAGCTCCAGTTCGCGGCGTACGACGTCTCGGGCGAGGACGTCCAGGAGTTCATCGAGACGGGCGTGGCGGCGAGCCCGATCATCCAGCAGCTGCTGAAGAGCCACGTCGTCGTGATCCTCGTCGACTGCTCGAAGATGACCACCGAGATCGACTCCCCCGTCTTCCGCCAGATGCTCAAGTACGACAGCGAGGTCGCCTCGCTCCTCGTCTCGCTCCAGACGTACAAGCACCAGGAGTTCAGCCGGATGAAGACCCAGGGGCTGAGCGTGGGGACGCCGGTGATCTACCCCGCGATCGTGCTCTCGAAGTTCGACTCCGTCCGCGACGAGGTCCTCGTGAAGCTCGGGCTCCACCGCGGCGTGCCCGCCGGCGGCGAGAAGCGCAAGCGCAAGGAGTACGCGGAGGCGCTGCTGCGCGTCTTCATGCCGCAGACGCTCTCGCAGATCCGCGGCGGCAAGGTCGCGGGCGTCAACTTCGACCAGGCGGCGTACTTCTTCAGCTGGGTCCGCACCGAGACGGCCGAGGCCGGCATGCAGCCGGTCGGAGCGCCCCGGATCGTCCGCAAGGGGTTCTCCGCCGACGGCGGGGCCGACCCGGACTTCTCCTACGAGGACTACGTCGCGTTCATCGAGCACTTCCGCGACGTGGCGAACAAGGTCCCGGACGAGATCGTCGAGCAGGCGACCCTCCAGGCGCCGCCGGCGGTCGCCACGGCGTGAGGGCCGCTTCCCGGACGGACCAGCGAGGACGGTCGATGGACGACGAGAAGACGGTCGCGCTCGAGCACTGGATCTACGGCGCCAGCCCCGAACGCGGGTACGGCACGAAGGCGGAGTCGTCCGGCCTGAACGGCCCGCTCTACATGCGCTACCTCGAGAACCACTTCACCCCGGTGCGGGTGGAGAAGACGGCGAGCGGCCTCACGGTGATCGACGCCCGGATGATCCATCCGGCGCCGGCGAACGACGAGGTGCTCCTGTCGATCCTCGGGCGCGGGGTCGCGGACGAGTACAACCGGCCGACGATCGCGAACCACACGATCGTCCTCCCCGGGGCCGCCCTGCGGGCCGGACGCCTCACGTTCGCGGACGCGGAGGCGGCGGTGATGGAGTTCGACCGCCACTTCCCGAAGGCGAGCGGCAAGATCGAGCCGATATCGGTCCCCCTCCGCCGACCCGGCGAGGTCGAGGAGCCGCTCGGCGTCGGCCTGCGGCGGCTCATCACGAAGCCGGCGGTCGACACGCTGGCGAGCCGGCTGCTCTCCGACGGCCAGGCGCGCACGCTGATCCTCTGCCGCGGCAGCACCCACCAGTACCGCAATGAGCTGCTGTACAAGCTCGTCGAGCTGTTCCACGCGGGCGGGGAGATCCCCCTGTTCAGCGCGATCAGCGACGCCCCGACCTTGAGCGCGATGAACCACTTCCGCCTCGCCATTTCCTCGCGCGGCGTCCGCTCCGACGGCACCTGGACGCTGCTCGACGCCAGCATCGACCGCGTCGCCCTCCCGCCGGTGCGCGGTCGAACCCCGGTCTACACGCGGATCGCGGAGGCGTTCGTCTAGGCGGCCGGCGTCCCGGCGGGGCCCTCGGGCCCCGCGTCCCGGGACGCTCGGCCGGGCGAGGTCGTCCGTGAGCTCCGCGCTGGTCGTCGCCGGACGAGGAACGGGCCTCTCGACGTTCCTCGGCCTTCTCTACACCGCCGAGGTCCGCCTGGGCAGCGAGCGGGCCGACGAGTTCCGCTTCCACGTCGACCGGGAGTCGATCCGCAGGCTCGAGGGGATCTACGGCGAGCTCGGGGACGGCCGGTTCCCCGAGAGCGAGGTCGATTGGGGTCGCCATCCGCTCACGTTCCTCTTCGGTTTCAAGCGCCACGGGCTCCGCCGCGTGCTCCCGCGGGGGGCGACGCCGGACCTCGAGTTCCGGCCGCTCCGCGTCGAGATCGGCGGCCTGCCCACCGAGGAGGTCGCCGAGCTCGCCGGCCGGGACGCGGTGCTCGACGGGGCGACCCGCCGGCTGCTCGCGAGCCACGTGGTCCTGCCGATCGTCGACGCGAGCACGATCCCCGCGCGGGCCGGAGGGCGCGACCACCGCCTCTCGCTCGAGGACCACGCGCTCGCCCGGTCGCTGAGCGTCGTGGTCGACTTCGTCGCGGCCGAGCGGGACCGACGCGCTCGCCGCCTCTATCCCCTGTTCGTGCTCACGAAGTGCGACCGGCTCGACGGGGCGGCGGCCGCCCGGCTCGATAGCCCGCCCGGTGTTCCGGGGAGCTGGACCGCGGAGGAGCGGGCCGCGTTCGGCGCCCGTCTTCTGCGCGAGCTCCTGCCCGAGACCGACCGCGCGCTCGGGGAGGCGCGACTGCGCCGGGTCGAGGTCGCCGTGCCGCTCTGGTTCTTCAGCGAGGTCGGCACCGAGGGGCCGAACGGATCGCGGATCCGGCGGCGCTGGAAGAGCCCGGTCGGCGGCTGGGAGCCCGATTACCCGTTCGAGGAGTACCGGTCGCTGCTCGACCGGATCGGCGACATCGCCTACCGGCTCCCGGACGAGATCGCGGCCTAGTCTAAGCCGGGCGCGACGGGCGGCCGGTCGCGCGCTCGGCGCGGTACGCGACGCCGCGATCGCCGGCCGTCTCGCGGCGGACGGTCCATCCGTCGAACGCCCAGACCCCCTCGGACGGTCGGGCGTCGGGTCCGTCGTCGGTCCACTCGGCGAGCTCCGCCTCGAGGTACTCGAAGTCGGTCGCTACCTCGGGGACGTACCGTCCCTTCTGCAGCAGGGCGACGAGCAGCGGGAGCCCGGTCGGGCGGCCCCGCCACTTCGCGGCGAGGAGCGCCTTGCGGAACTCCGCGCTCTCGACGATCAGCTTCCGCAAGGCGGCGAACGCCGGGCGCGACCGAAAGTCCTTGGGCGGCGGGTCGAGCCGGCGACGCTCGCGACGGCGGTCGTCGACGACCCGGAGCCACGTGGCGGCTCCGACCGGGTCCGCCTCCCAGACGGTCGAGGCGTCGATCTCCGACTCGCCGTTCTCCGCCCCGGGCACGGCGTCCGCGCCGGCGCCTGCGACGACCACGCCGTCGGCGGAGAGGCTCAGTCGGACCGTCCCGCGGCGGCTAGACCGGGCCGTGGCGAGCGAGTACGCCAGCGCGGCCCCGGCGGAGCCGGGCGCCGGGGGCCGGATCACGAGCTCCTCGCAATCCGGGTACCGGTTCGGATGGAGGACGACGAACGGCCCGTTCTCGGGGGAGCTGAACAACAGCGCCAGCGAGTCGTTGATCGTCGGGACCTGCCGGCGGACGGCGAGCTCGCTGAGCCGGACGAGCGGCAGCGGGGCGTCCGGATCGCGCGGCCGCGCGACCAGGTCATCGAGCAGCGCCTGGGCGACCTCCGACTGGATCAGCTGCGAAGGGGTCCGCGCGAGCGAAGCCTCCGTGCGCCGGTCACGCAGGATCCCCCGGCGCCAGCGTGCCGACAGGCGACCGGCGGAGATCGCCTCGGCCCAGGCGGCGGCGAGCCGGCGGTTCAGCCACGGGTGCAGCGTCCCGCCACTGACCCTCGAGTCCGCGAAGATCCCGGCCCACCGGGTCGCCATCCGGACGGGCCAGTCGGGGTCCGCTCCGCTGAACCGGTACCACTCGAGGACCCGCTCCCGGAGGAACGCCCCCGCGCTCAGCGGATCGTCGACTTCCTGCTTCACCCGGGCCATCAGCTCGAGCAGGCGATGCGCGACCCGCTCGAGCAAGCGCGGGTCGTCCTCGACCGACGGAACGAGCCCGGTGAGGGGGACGACGTTCAGCGTCTGGACGTCAAAGTGCTCGGCGGGATCGACCGCGAGCAGCGCCCGCGTGCTCTCCGGCCGGATCGGCCCGCCGATCGGCGCTCTTGGACGGGAGTCGGTAGCAGGGGTCGGGGTCGCGTTCGGGGCGAGAGGCCGGGCGGGCTCGGAGCGGGGGCGGCCCGATGTCCCGGAGGCTGCGACGGGCGGCCCGGCTCGAGGCGAGCGCGCCCCCGCATCGAACGCCTTCAGTCGCGCAAGCTCCTCGCGTCGCCGGACCTTCTCTCCGTCGAGCCGCCGACGCTCGGCCGCCTGCCGGTCCTCTCGCTCCCGCTGGATCTCGTCGGCGTCCGAATCGGCGGCCATCGATGGACGGACCGGGACCGTCCGTACAAAATGGGGGGGCCCCGGGCATTAATCGTTTCGTCGTCGCCGGGGGCGTCGGCGGGTCGCGCGCCCCCTCGGGGGCGACGGAAAGCGTAACCTTCGCCGTCGCCTCGGCGGTCGATGGCGGCGCCGCGCGAACATTTCCGTCTCGACACGCTCGCGGACGGGGTCCACGTCGCGATCGCGAACGCGGACGGCTTCGCCCTCTGCAACGCGGGGATCGTCGACCTCGGCGGGACGACGCTCGTCTTCGACGCGATGCTCACCCCGCAGGCCGGTACGGCCCTCGGTCTCGCGGCCCGCCGGCTCACCGGGCGGCCGGTCGACCTGCTGGTCGACAGCCACTATCACGGGGACCACGTCCGGGGGAACGGGGCGGTGGCGGCCCGGCACATCGTCTCGACGCACCGGGTCCGCGACCTCGTGATCGAACGCGCGGGTCCGGCGATCGACTCTGACCGCGCGGAGGCGGCCTCCGAGCTCGAGGGACTCCGGTCAGGCCGCATCCCGGCGACCCCCGCGGAGCGCGCGGTGTTCGAAGGCTGGTTCGAGGGGATCCTCGCGACGCCGGCGGGGTGGACCGTCACCCCTCCCGACCTCACGTTCTCCGACGAGCTCGTGGTCGAGGGGACCCGGCGTCGGGCGCGGATCCTCTCGTTCGGCGGGGGCCACTCCCCGAGCGACGTGCTCGTCCACCTCCCCGAGGACGGCGTCGTCTTTCTCGGCGACCTGCTCGCGATCGGGTTCCATCCGTGCCTGTGGGACGGCGACCCCGCCCAGCTCGTCCGGATCCTCGAACGGGTCCGCGGGCTCGGCGCGGAACGGGCGCTACCGGGCCACGGTCCGATGGGCGGGGACGCGGAGATCCGGACGATGGAGGGGTACGTCGGCTGCCTCGATCGACTCGCGAAGGAGCGCCGGGCGGACGGTCTCCCGTCGGAGGCGCCGCCCCCCGCGCCGCCGTCCCCGTACGACGAGTGGAAGTTCCGCTCGTTCTTCGCGCAGAACCTGGCGCATGTCGCCGCGCGGTCGGCGCCCCCGCCGCCGGCGTAGGCCGGTCGTCGGGCCCGCTCGAAGCGAGCTTCCATATAGGGTGCCGCGCCACGCGCGGTTGGTCGGCCGGCGGGCCGACGGGGTCGAGCCGGCGTGTTCACGAGCTACGGGATCGAGATCAACAACCTCTGGGTGCTCTTCGCCGGGCTCCTCGTCTTCCTGATGACGATCGCCGTCGGCTTCCTCGAGGTCGGGGAGCTCGGCGAGGAGTTGTCGTTCAGCCTCCTCAAGACCGTCTACTTCACCGGCATCGCCCTCGTGGTGATGGCGATCGTCGGGTTCAACACCGCGTTCGCCCCGACGTGGCACGGCGTGATCGGCAACCCGTTCTACGCGCCGGGGCTGTTCCTCGGGGCGTTCTCCTCCTCGTCGGTCAACCCGACGGCGGGGATTTGGTGGTCGCTCCCGTCGCAGGGGATCACGCCCGGGGTCTACTTCCTGTTCGAGACCGCCTTCGCGGCCGTGACGCTCGCGCTCGTCGGCGTCGTCTTCTTCCGGAAGGTGAAGCTCTCCGCGGTCGTCGCGTACTCCACGGTCTACTTCGTCCTCATCTGGAACCTCCCCGCGGCGTGGATCTGGAACCCGAGCGGCTGGCTCGCGAAGCTCGGGATGGTCGACTTCGCCGGCGGGCTGGTCGTCCACGGGGCCGCCGGAGCGGCCGGGCTCGGGGTCCTCTACCAGATCTGGCGCGAGGAGCGGGCCCGGGGCGCCGCCACGAGCCCGGCCGTGCCGATCCGGGTGAGCCCGGGATGGCTCACGCTCGGCATCCTGCTGCTGTGGCTCGGCTGGTTCGGGTTCAACCCGGGGTCGGTGCTCGCGTTCAACAACGAGGCGATCGTCGTCGTGCTGACGACGTTCGTCGCGGCGGCGGTGTCGCTCCTCTCGGTCTCCGCCACGACATACCTCGCCGGCCGCGAGCCCCCGTCGCTCCTTGTCGCCGTCAACGGGATCCTCATGGGCCTGATCGTCATCACCCCGCTCGCGGGGTTCGTGAGCCCGGGGAGCGCGATCGTGCTCGGGGCGCTTTGCGGCCCGGTTTTCTGGATCGGCGAGCGGTTCTTCGCCCGCTTCCACTGGTTCACGGACCCGGTCGGCCTCCTCCCCGGCCACCTGCTGGGCGGCGTGTTCGGCGTCACGATGATCGCGTTCTTCACCCAGACCGCCTTCGCCGCGCCGGCGGGCGCGCCGTCGTCCCTACCGAACGGCCTCCTGTTCGGCGGCGGGATGCGCGCGTTGCACCAGCTCGGGATCGAGGAGCTCGGCATCCTGGTTGTCCTCGTCGTCGTTTTCGTGCTCTCGTTCGTGGTCGCGGCGATCCTCGCCCGCCTGCTCGGCGGGATCACGACCCGTCCCACCGGGGCGGATTCGCCGTAACGGACGGCGCGGTCAGCCCGGGGCGCCGCCGCGCGGACCCGGCCTGTTTACGTCGGACGCGCGGGGTCGTCGGGCCGGCCGCCGTCGCCGCTGTGGGGAAACCGGAGCCGGTACGCCTCCTGGCCCTCCGGATACTCCTTCGTGCGCGCCGTCACCCGCTCGAGGCCGATGCGGCTCTCGGAGAGGGCGTCCCTGTCCCGCTCCAGCACCCCGCCGATGTGGACGTTCGCGAGCGTCTCGCCGGCGCCGGCGGAGCTCGCCATCCGCGTCGCCCCGACGATCGGGCTTCCGACGAGGGTGAGGCTCCCTCCGACGTAGACGAGCTCGCACGGCCCCGCGTCGATCCCGAGGGAGAGGCCGACGCCGGCCGGGAAGTTGCGCGAGTTGCGCCGCAGCCCGTCGATCAGCTTTCCGGCCGCGCCGCGGACCTCCTGGCAGAACCCCGGGACCGTCTCCAGGAGGAACGGCGGGTCGGGCTCGCCGATCCAGAAGACGATGAACCCGTCCCCGGTGAACTTGTCGAACCAGCCGTCGCGCGCCTGCACCAGGCTCCGGGTCGCCTCGGTGAAGCCGACGATGAACCGGGCGAACAGGTTCGGGCGGACCGACTCCTTGAGCAGGTAGGTGGAGAGGCGCAGGTCGCCGACGACGACCGTCGCCTCGACCGGGGTCGACCGCTCCGACCCGAGGTCGGAGAGCGCCTCGGGAGGAAGGCGGCTGCGCCCGCCGACCGGCCCCTGGCCCGCGAACGCATCGTCCAGGCGCGGCCCGTCGGGCTCCCGCTCCGCCATCGCACTCCGTTGCGGGTCGGAAACTCCCGGCGCGCGGCGCGCGCCCGCGACCCGCGCGGCGAGGCGAGAAGGGGAGTCACCCCCGATAAGGGTGACTCACCGGAACACCTTGCGCCCGGTGAACTCGCGGCGCGCCCGGTCCGGGCTAGCGGATGGAGCGGGCCCGGTCGAGCGCCTCGGGCGAGCCGGTCTGCTGGAAGAAGATCGGCGGCGAGCCGTCCCAGAAGTACAGCAGCCCCTCGAGCACGCGCCGATGGCCCTGCACGACGAACTCGGCGTGCAGCTCGCATCGATTGTCCTGCCGGTCGCCCGCCGGGTTGAACGGGTCGGGGTACCCCCGCTCCTCGGCCGGCGGAAGTCCGCCCTCGCTCGGGTGGACCCGTTCCTCCGACCACTCGAGCTCGACCGTCTCGCCCGGCGCGACGCGGGGGATGTACTCCTGCCAAAGGCCCGCGAACGAGACCACGACGTCGACCGCGTCGCTCGCCCCGTAGTTGTGGAGGTAGAAGCCGGGCCGCTCGAGCGGGTCGGGAGCGGTCGCGGGGGCCGCGCCGCGGGCGGCGAGCAGGTTCCACCGCTGGCGGGTCCCGATCGGCCAGAGGTAGACGTCCGAGTCGGTCGCTCCCGCGGTCTTCCTCGGCCGGGCGTCCGAGAGCACCCGGGCGAGGAACGAGAGCCGTCCCTCGGGGTCGGGCGACAGCCGGCGCCACTCCGAGTACAGCTCGGGCTCCTTCTCCCGGATCCGCTGCTCCACGTCCGAGGCGCTCGCGTCCGCGCCGAGGTCGGCGACCGCCGACCGGATCGACAATCGCAACGCGCTGCCGGCCGATCGCCTCATCGCGGTCCCGGGACCCCGGGGACGGAGCGCGCCCGACGGCCGCCGCCGAGCGGTCGGGTCACGGGCGCCAGACGGGGCCCGAGTACCCCTTTGGGAACCAGGGAGGCGGGTCGCCCTCCCCGAACGGATCCGGCCGCGGCGTCACGGCGCGGCCGTCCTTCCGGGCAAGGTAAGCGTCGATCCCCTCGGCGGCGCGCGTCCCCGCGGCCATCGCGTGGACAACCGAGCGGCCGCCGGCCGCGAAGACGCCGTCGACGGCGGTCATCGTGTCCGGTCGGGACCCCTCGGGCCACCCCTTGTGGCCGATCGAGAGCTGGAGCTCCGGCGGGAACCCGGTGAGGTCGGCCTGTTCGCCGATCGCCACGATCACGGTGTCGCAGTCGATCGTCTCGGTCGCGCCCTCGACCGGTCGGATCGCGCGGCGGCCCGAGGCGTCCGGCGGGCCGAGCTCCATTCGGCCGAAGACGATCCCCCGGACGTGGTCGGTGCCGAGGATCCGCAGCGGCGACAGGAGCCACCGGAACTCGACCCCTTCGGGCTCGGTCTCGCGGATCTCCTCCTCGCCGGCCGGCGACTCGGCGCGCGTCCGGCGGTACGCCATCGTCACCTGGGCGTGGGGCGCGAGCCGGCGGGACGTCCGCACGGCGTCGACCGCGACATCCCCGCCGCCGACGACGACGATCTTCTCGCCGAGGACCACGGGGCGGCCCTGGTTGACGTCGTAGAGGTAGTCGAGCGCGGGGATCACGCCGGGGAGCGTCTCGCCCGGGATCCCCGGGTTCTTCGCCGCGGACGCGCCGATCGCGATGAAGACGGCGCGGTACCCCTCCTGGAGGAGGCTCTGCGGGGTGAAGTCGACCCCGGCGGCCTTCCCCTCCACGAACGTGATGTCGAAGTTGCGGAACCGCTGGAGGTCGACGAGCAGCTCATGGTTCGGCATCCGGTAGTGGGGGATCGCCCCCGCCTGGCCGCCGACCGCGACCTGCTTTTCGAAGACGGTGACCCCGTAGCCGCGGATCCCGAGCTCCCACGCCGCCATGAGGCCGGCGGGGCCGGCGCCGATCACGGCGACCCGCTGGTGCTTCGGCGCGCTCGGAACGTACATCCGGTGCGAGTCGCCGAACTCGAGCGCCGCGCGCTTCAGGTGCCGGATCGCGATCGGGGTGCCGCGGCCCTTCATCACGCAGGCGTCCTCGCAGTAGTGGTAGCAGACCTTGCAGAGCGTCGTCGAGAGCGGATTCGCGACGAGGGTGAGGCGGGCCGCCTCGTCGAACTGCCCGTCCGCGATCAGGCCAATGTACCCCCGGCAATCCTGCGTGATCGGGCACGCTTCGACACAGAACGGCAGGTCGCACTGCAGGCACCGCTGCGCCTCGAGCACCGCCTCCTCGCGGGTGTAGGAGTGCAGCACTTCCCGGAAGTCGTGGGTGCGCGCCTCCGGCCGTTCCTCGGGAACTTCGATACGGTTGTACCGTGAGCTTGCGGACGTCATGGCCCCTCGACCGGCGATCCGGAGAGCTAGAGTAGCGGTTCCCCTCATAAGGAGGTCGGAGCGCCGGCGGTTCGTGCCACATCGTCGCACGCGCGGCGGCGGCGCGCGGCACCGGACGACCCCCGGGGCCGGGCGCAACTCTTTATCCCCGGCGTCGCTCCCGCGACCCGTGCCGCCGTCCGCGAAGGAGGAGCTGAAGGGGATCGTCGACGGGTTCGCCGCGGCGCCGCTCTTCGCGGGGCTGTCGGCGCGGCACCTGAAGCGGATCGCGAAGTTCGCGAAGGTCCGGGACATCCCGCCCGAGACATTCGTCGTGAAGCACGGCGAGAAGGGGATCGGCTTCTACCTCATCCTCGAAGGGCACGTCCAGGTCCGACGGGGCGCGCGGACGCTCGCCCGGCTCGGCCCGGGCGACTTCTTCGGCGAGCTCGCGCTGTTCGACGACCGGACCCGCTCCGCGGACGTCATCACCGCGGAGCCGACCCGCGTCGTCGTGCTCTCGCGCTGGGAGTTCTGGGGATTCGCGCAGGAGTACCCGGCGGTGCTGCGCACGATCCTACAGGAGATGGCCCGGCGCCTCCAGGAGAGCGCGCCGACCCCGTCGCAGTGAGCGGCGGCCCGCCCCCGGGCGCCTAGTTCACGACGGTCGCGAACGTGTACTTCGCGGCCTCGGTGTGCTTCATCAGGTGTTCCCCGATCTCGTCGCCCTTGAGCGACTGGAATCCGCAGACGAGGCAGCGGTAGAGGACGAGTTCGTTGGGTCGAGGACCGACCGTATCGAGCGGGGGAGGGGGCGCCATCGGAGGGAGAAAGGTGCGGATGGGTTCAAAATACGTTGCTTCGAGCGACCGCGGTCCGGCGCCGCCCGTCGGGTAGCGTAATAGACACCTCCCGGCTCGCGGCGGCGGGTCGACCGCATGGCTCGTCCGGTCCTGCCGGGACTCCTCATCATCGGCGGCGGGATCCTCTGCCTGCTCGCGGGCCTCCTTCTCCTCGGCACCGGCGGGGGCGCCGGCCCGGCCGGCATCGGCACCGGGGTCGCGATCATCGTCGTCGGCGCCTTGATCCCGCTCGTCCCGAAGTGGAAGACCGCGTTCGCGTTCACCGCGCTCGTCCTCGCGGTGATCAGCATCGCGTTCGCCCTCGCCGGGTTCATCGTCGGCGTCTTCCTGATCCTCCTCGGCGGGATGCTCGCCTACGTCTGGGTGCCGCCGCCCCCGGCCCCGGCCGGGTCGTCGAACCGTCCGAACGCCCCGTAGCGCCGCGCCCGATCGCGCGGCGGCGAACCGACGATGGACCTCCTCGAGAGCCTCGGGTTCGGCGTCGCGCTCGGCTTCTCGCTCACCGTCCCGCCCGGGCCGATGAACGCGCTGATCGCCGGCCTCTCGGCCCGCTCCCGCCGGGCGGGAACGATCACCGGATTCGGGGCGATGACCTCCGACGGGATCCTCGCGGCGGTCGTCTTCGCCCTCAGCACGGCGGTCGACCTCCGCTCGCTCGTCCGACCGATCGACGCGATCGGGGCGGTCGCGCTCGCCTACTTCGGGCTGCGGACGCTGCGGCGGCCGCCGACCGACGACGAGGTCCCCCGGGACGACGTCCGGTCGTTCTCCCGGGCGGTCGTCGTCGGGATCACGAACCCGTTCCAGGTCGCCTGGTGGTTCACCGCCGGGCTCGCCTTCGCCCGCCTCGGCGGCGCCGTGCTGCTCGCGGGACTGTTCGGGGCGGTGGCGATCTGGGTCGTCGTCTTCCCGGCGGCCGTCTTCGCCGGGGCGCGTCGGTACCCCGCCGCGCGCCGGGCGATCGTCCTCCTCTCGGGGGCGATCCTCCTCGCCTTCGCCGTCTACTTCGCCGTCCTTGCGGCGTGACGCCGCGCACGGGGGTCCGCCGAGCTCAGGCAGTCCGTCGGAGCTGCGCGGCGTGCTCCTTCCGGAACTTCGCGACCTTCGGGGCGACGATCGCCTGGCAGTACGCCCGCTCGGGGTTGCGGCGGAAGTAGTTGCGGTGGTACTCCTCGGCCGGATAGAACGCGGCGAACGGAACGATCTCGGTGACGACCGGTCGCTTCCACACCTTCCCCGCCTCGAGCTCCCGGACGACCGCCTCGGCGGCCGCCTTCTGCTCGGGGGAGCGGTAGAAGACGACCGACCGGTACTGCGGGCCGACGTCGTTCCCCTGGCGCCCGGGGGTCGTCGGGTCGTGCGTCGTGAAGAAGATCACGAGCAGGTCGTGCCGCGAGACGACCGACGGGTCGAAGACGACCTCCACGACCTCCGCATGCCCCGTGGTCCCCGTGCAGACCTGTTCGTACGACGGATTCGGGACCGTCCCGCCCGAGTAGCCGGGGAGGACCCGGCTCACCCCGTTCAGGTCGGAGAAGACGGCCTCCGTGCACCAGAAGCAGCCGCCTCCGAGCACGATCGTCTCCGAGGGGCCGGTGGGCACGGGGGCGGACATTGCACTCTTGGGAGGCGCGGAGGGCTCTTGAGCGTGCGGACCCGGACGGGCCGTCTCACTTCCGGACGACGTACTGGACCTCGGTGCGGGCCCAGACCTTCGGGTCCTTCCACGGGTTCCCCTCGTAGACCTCGCGGGACGCGCCGACGGAGCGGACCTTCTTCTCCTTCTTCTGCCACCTTAGCCAGTCGTTGAGTCCGTGGTAGACGACCCGAGGGCTGACGGCGTCCGGGTCGAAGCGGACGCGAGCGACCGTCGCGGCGGCGAGGGTTTTCCGGCGGATCGCGCCGCTCGGGCGCGCCGCGCCCCGGAGCTCGATCGCCGCCTCCCACCGCCGGTCGCCGGGCTCCCGGAAGATCCAGCGGCCGGTGCGCACTCGGACGCGCCGGGCCCAGGCGTCGATCTTCTCGAACTGGGCGCGGATCTTCTTCTCGTTCCACGGTCCGGACCACGCGATCGAGGCGACGCGGATCGCCGGGGATCGGGCGTAGGCGAAGTCGACGGGGTCGGTCGGCATGCGCCCCCGAGGCCGTCCGCGGTTATTCGATTGCCGGGGCGCCGGGGGGGGCCGCCGCGATGCGGAGCAGCGGCGCCGCCGTCCCTCCGGGGCTCCCGGCGGGGACGTACGCGCCGTAGTACGGGATCCGGGTCGTGATCACCGACCGCATCGCCGCCCGGAGCGCCGCGTCCGAGAGCCCCCGGGTCGGCACGAGGTCGTCGTTGCGGTTGAGGCAGCCCTTCAGCTCGCCCTTGTGGGTCACGCGGACCCGGTGGCAGTTCGAGCAGAACTCGGTGTTCCCGACCGGATCGACCAGCTCGACCTCGGCGTTGTCGAACCGGTAGATCCGGCGGTGGTGCATCTCCCGGACGAGCACGCCGGTCGAGTGCGACTCGAGCCAGCGACGCACCTCCCCGATGTCGACCGCCCACGACCGCTCGGGGACGAGCTCGGGCATGAACTGGATCAGCTGGAGCTTGAGCCCCTCGGTCGCCCCGACGTACTCGATCATCCCCGGGATGTTCTCGACCGTGTCGCGGAAGACGACGAGGTTCAGCTTGACCGGCGTGAGGCCCACGCGGATCGCCGCGCGGATGCCGCGCAGCACCGCGGCGAGCGAGCCCTGCCGGATCGACCGGAACTGCTCGGGGTCGAGCGAGTCGACCGAGACGTTCACCCGCTTGAGGCCGGCGTCCCGGAGCGACTCCGCGCGGGACTCGAGCAACGAGCCGTTCGTCGTGAGCGAGACGTCCGCCACGTGGCGCACCGTCCGGGCGACGATCTCCTCGAGGTCGAGACGGACGAGCGGCTCGCCGCCGGTGAACTTCACGGAGCGGATGCCGAACTCCCGGCCGACGCTGACGATCCGCTCGACCTCCGCCGGGGTCATCTCCTCCCCGTGGGCCGCCCGCGGACGGGCGACCGGCCCGAGCCCCTCGTCGTGGCAGTAGACGCAGCCGAAGTTGCAGCGCTTCGTGACGCTGATGCGCAGGTCCGTGACCTCCCGGCCGTACGCATCGGTCAGCATGCGACGACCGGAATCGGGACCGAGGATATATGGGGGGCGGCCGCGCCGCCCCCACTGTGGGGCTCCGGTTCAGGGCCGGGGCGGCTCCGCCTCGGGTCGCTCGAGGAGCGGCACGCTCGCTGCCATCGACGCTCCGCGGCGGCGGAAGCCGAGCTCGACGTCCGACCCCACGGGGAAACCGGAGAGGGAACCGAGCAGCTCCCGGACCGAGCGCGTCGGGAACGGCCCGACCTGCACGAGGACGTCACCCGGCTTGATGCCGGCGCGGTGGGCCGGGGACCGGGGGACGACCTCCGCGACGAGCAACCCCGAGTTCGGTTCGAGGCCGTGGCTGCGCGCGAGGTCCGGCCTCAGCTCGGCGACCGTGACCCCGATCCACGGACGGACGATCCGCCCCCGGTGCCGGAGCTCGCCGACGATCCGGTCGACGGCGTGGATCGGGATCGCGAACCCGACGCCCTGGGCGAACGGGACCATCGCGGCGTTGATCCCGACCACCGACCCCGAGAGGTCGACCAGCGGGCCGCCGCTGTTGCCCGGGTTGATCGCGGCGTCGGTCTGGACGAGCCCCTCGAAGATGAAGTCCGACCCCGGCAGCGGACGGCCGAGGGCGCTGACGAGCCCCATCGACACGGTCGGGCCCCCGGGGAGGCCCAGGGCGTTGCCGATGGCGAGCACGATCTGTCCGACGCGCAGCTCCTCGGAGACGCCGAGGCGGGCGGCGGGCAGGCCGGTCGCCTCCACCGAGACGACCGCGATGTCGGTGACGGCGTCGCCCCCGACGACCTCGCCGGGGAGCTCCCGGCCGTCCGCGAGGCGGACGACGAGCTGCGTCGCGCCGTCGACGACGTGCTGGTTCGTGACGAGCACGCCGGCCGGGTCGACGACGACGGCGCTCGCCTCGGACGGGACCGCGAACGGGCCCCGGCTGCGGTGGCGGCCGACGCGGCGGCTCTCCACGACCGCGACGCTCGGCGCGATCGCACCGACCGCGCTCGTGATGCACGACTCGAGCTCCGTGAGCGTCATCGGAGCCTCCCGGGCCCGAGCCCCGGCGGCGACGGCTCCGGGCCCTGCGGCAGGATCGGGAAAGGCGGGATCGGGATCGGCATCGCCCTCACTCCGAGAGCAGGCGGTCGAGCTTGGCGAACAGCGGGTCCAGGTCCTTCGCCCGCTTCTTCCCGCCTTCCCACCGCGCGTTGACGATCTCCACCAGCACGTCGGCGACCTTCTCCATCCACGGCCCCTCCTGCGCTTCGAACCGCTTCTTCACCTTCTCCCGCAGCAACTCGTTGTACGCTCGGTACGCCGTCCAGACCCACGGTCCGTACGGCCCCCGCCGGCCCGCCTCCTCTCCGTTCGCATCGCTCATCGACTTCTTCCGGAGCCGCTCGGCTCCGTCCGAACGAAGCGGCCGCCGAACGATATTGAGCGGGTGGCGGCCACCTCGGTCACGCGCGGACGACCGCGCGCCCGGCGGGGTAACGGGCGCGTAACCACCCTGCTAAATGGAGGGCACCGTTGTTACGAGCGTGTCCAGCGCGCGCGCCGCGTCGGCCGCGGGGGAGCTCGCCCGGCTCGACGACCGGGTGCTCGAGACGCTCGAAGGGTCCCGCGACGGCGTCGCGTTCAGCGGGCTTCGGCGGGTGCTCCACGCGCACCCCGAGTCGCTCTCCCGCGCTCTCCACCGCCTCGAGCGGGAGGGGCTGATCGAGCGGGTCGGCGGCGGGTACCGCTCGCTGACGCCCGAGCGCCCGGACGTCGCGGACGCCGGCGCCGACCGGCGGGCGATCGCGCGGGTCGAGCTGCCGCCCGGCGTCACCGCCGACTCGCTCGTCGCCCGGCTCACCGGGCGCTGGTTCGGCAACCTCCGTTGGCTCGGCGCCTTCGAGAGGAGCGGCGAGCGGCTGCTCGTCTGGTCGCGCCGCGACGGCCTCGGGACCGTCCTCATCGGGGTGGAGCCGTCGGCGCTCCAGGTCTACGCCCGGGACGCCGAGGAAGGCGCGGACCCCGGGGAAGCGGAGGACGCGGCGTACGAACTCCTGTACCACGCGACCGAGGCGATGCGCCGGCGTCCGAACGGGTCGGCCCCGGGGGTCGCGCTCTTCGCGTTGGGTGTCCCCGGTCGCGGGCCGCCCGCGTGCGACAACTAGCCGAGCCGGCCTACAGCGACGCGCCGCAGAACGGACACCGCGGTTCGCCTTCGTTGCCGAGGGTGCCGCAGTAGCGGCAACGGACCTTCACGACCTGGCGCTCGATCAGGTGGACCGCGGGGGCGCCGGCGCCGCCGGGCGCCGGGAGCTCGCGGCGGGCCTGGGCGACGGCGGCGACCCACGCGTCCGGATCGAGCACGTCGAACGCGGGTCGGTCGTGCAGGAGGTCGACGACGAATCGGGTCCCCCGGATCCGGCCCCGGCGGACCGAGACGTTGCGCAACTCCCCGAGCGGAACGTCGAGGACGAGCCGGCTGTCCCGTCCGCCAACGAGGTCGCGCACCATCCCCCGGGAAACGGGAGATTCGAACACGAGACGTCGATTCGTGAGGTAGAGCACCCCCGGCCCGCGGTGCGGCGGGTCGCCGTGCGCCGACTCGAGGACCGCGTAGGCGCTGCGCAGCGTGCTCTCTCCCGCATGGAGCAGCATCGCCCCGATCCTCCGGCTCCTACGGTGTCGGCCGGTCCCCCGTCACCAGCCGACGGGGACCCCCCGGTTCTGCTCGTCGAGCCACCGCTGGAGCGGCGCGAAGTACTCGAGCAGCGCCGACGCGTCCATCCGACGCGACCCGGTGAGCGCCTCGAGGGCGTCCGGCCATTCGCGGCTCTGGCCCATCTCGAGGGTGGCGCGCAACCGGTCGCCGGCGGCGGTCGACCCGTAGATCGAGGCCCGGTGGAGCGGCTCCCGGGCGCCGCTCGCCCGGACGAGCGCCCGGTGGAACTGGAACTGGAGGATATGGGCGAGGAAGTAGCGCATGTACGGGACGTTCGCCGGCACGTGGAACTTCGCGCCCGGGTCGAACTCCTCCGGCCCGCGGGCGCCGGGCGGGGCGACCCCCTGGTACTTTTGCCGGACCTCCCACCAGGTCCGGTTGTAGTCGGCGGGGGCGATCGCGCCGGAGAAGACGTCCCACCGCCACCGGTCGACGGCGAGGCCGAACGGAAGGAAGGCGATCTTCTCGAGCGCCCGCTGGAGGAGGAGGCCGAGGTCGCCCGTCGCGGGCGGCGCCGCCGGCAGGAGCCCGATCCGGACGAGGTACTCGGGGGTGACGGAGAGGTCGACCGTGTCGCCGATCGCCTCGTGGAACCCGTCGTGGGCGCTGTCGCGGAAGAGGAACGGGAGGTGGCCGTAGGCCCGCTGGTAGTAGTTGTGGCCGAGCTCGTGATGGATCGTGTGGAAATCCTCCCCGGTGATCTCGATGCACATCTTGATCCGCAGGTCGTCGACGTAGTCGACGTCCCACGCGCTCGCGTGGCAGACGACCTCGCGGTCGGCGGGCCGGACCAGCATCGACCGCTCCCAGAACGACGGCGGCAGCGGCGCGAGGCCGAGCGAGACGAAGAACGCCTCCGCGTACCGGACCATCTCGGTCGGTGTCGTCGATCGCGCCTTCAGGAGCGCCGTAAGGTCGAACCCCGGGTCGGACGACGGGGGCGCGAGGAGCGGATAGATGCCGTCCCACGCCTGGGCCCACATGTTCCCGAGCAGGTGGCCGGGGATCGGACCGGAGTCGGGGACCCGGTCGGGACCGTACGCCGCGCGCAGTCGCTGGCGCACGTACGCGTGCAGGGCGACGTACAGGGGTCGGACCTCCGACCACAAGCTCTCGACCTCGTGCGCGAACGCCGACGGCTCCATGTCGTACTTCGACCGCCAGAGGGCTCCGAGGTCGTCGAAGCCGAGCTCGCGGCAGCCGCGGTTGGCGAGCCCGACGTACCGCTCGAACTCGGGACGGATCGCCCGACCGACCCGGTGCCAGCCGGTCCACGCGTCCTCCAGCACGGCGGGATCGCGGCTCTCGGTGAGGACCCGCGACAGCGCCTGCAGGTCGACCGCCTCTTTCGAACCGGCGAGGGTGTGGCGGCCCTTCGAGTAGGTCCCCGACATCGACGCGATCGACCGCGTCAGCTCCTCCGACTCGGCCGGATCGGACGGTCCGAGGACCGGGAGGCTCAGCCGGAGGAGCTTCAACTTGCGGGCGTCCTGCGGAGCCGCCGAGCCGGCCTGCAGCGCCGCGGACTCCTTCACGAGCCGCACGGTCCGGTCGATCAGCCGGGAGTACGCCTTCGACGAGAGCGCCTCCGAGTCGGGGGTGATGTACGTCGCGTAGATCCAGTCGGTGCGCTGGCTCTCGATGGAGAGCTCCAGGAGCTCGCGCTCCGCGCGCTCGATGAAGGATGGGATCGCGCCGCCGGCCGTTGCGCCCCGGTCCATCGGTCGCTCGGATACGGGCCGGCCCTTAAGACGGCGTCCCGGTCCGCCTCGCCCGAGGGTCTGCCCGTTGTCCGCCACGCCTCCCTCCCCGTGGACCGGCCCCTAGACCCCCCCATTTCCACTGGAACTCCGGGTTTATGTACGACGGGCGTCTGACAGATGGAGAGGCACATGTCAGACATTCAAGACGGCCGATCCCTCCTCGCCGCCGCGCCCGTCTGGGCCGGCGTGCCGGTGGAGACGTCCGCCTCGCTCGCCGCCCTGCCGTGCCTTCTGCCGTCGTTCCCGCTGCGGCGCGGAGCCCCGGGGTCGGAATGAAGCCGACCGGGCCGGCGCGCCGCGAACCGTTGGTCGATGAACTCCGGGGCGTGCCTCCGGTACTCGGCGTGGCCCACCCGCGCGGATACGGAGCACGTCCCCGGCTCTCCCCGGAAGCCGCCGCCGCCTTCGCGACGTACGTCGACCCGGCGCGCGCCCGGGCCGCGATCGAGGGGCGGACCCTCGTCTACACCGTCCGCTGGAACTAGTCGGGCGCCCCGTCCGGCGCCTCGGCGTCGTCCCCGTCGTCCGGAGCCGGCGGGCCCCGGGGCACCACGAACCCGACCGACTCGATCCCGGCCTTCGACAGCGCGTCGGCCCGCCGGTTCTCCTCCCGCGGGATCCAGCGAAACTCCACGCTGGCGAAGCGGCCCGCGAGCTGGCGCAGGCGCTCATGGTACGGCCTAAGGTGCTCGGCGTGGACCGCGTAGTCGCCGTTCATCTGGTGGATGACGAGCTCGCTGTCGCCGAGGACGACGACGGGGCCCGCGTAGGGGAGCGCCGCCAGCCACTCGAGCGCGCGGATGGCGCCGACGTACTCCGCGACGTTGTTCGTCGAGCGCGGGTGACCGGGCGGCACGGCGAGGTCGAACTCCTCGTGCGCGAGGCCGACGCCTTCGATCGTGCAGCCGTACGCCGCGACGCGTCGGTGGCCGACCGTCTGGCACGCCCCGTCGAAGTGGACGGTCACGGGCGGCGGCTCCGGGACGACGACCCCCCGGGGGAGCCGCGCGTCCTCTGCGTCCATCAACGCCTCCGGGCGGGGCCGATCGGCGGCGCCGTGCCCAGGCCCCGAGCGAACGCGGGGCAGTTGCAGAGCGCTTCGGGCCGGGCGCAGAACGGGCACGTCGCTCGGTCGAGGACGTTCCCGAGCGGGCGACCGCAGGTCCGGCAGTCGCGGGCGCGGCCGCAGCGCGGGCAGTTCGCGTTCTCGTAGCCGATCGGGGTCCGGCAGTACCGGCACGTCGCCGGGTCGTGGGGGCGGTACGGGACGACGGCCGGCCCGGCCCGAGCGCGACCGGGCTCGGGCGCCGGTCGGGGGGCCTCGGGGTTCCCGAAGGCGCCGCCGACGGTGGTGCGGGTCGGGTCGTAGAAGCTCGCGCCGAGCATCACGACCACGAGCCCGACCGGAGCGACCAGGAACCCGGCCTCCTGGGCGAGCGTGAACTGCTCGCGGCCCGTGAGCGCGATCGGCGAGGCGGAGAGCGCGACCCCGAAGAGGATCACGCCGATGCCGAGGTAGACGACCGAACGGTTCATCGCGACCCGGGGGCGAGCCCGTGGATTCCGGCGCGCCGACCGCCGTTCTCCATGATAAACCGGCCGGCCGACCGGTCGCCGGTCGGCGTCCTTTTAGCCGCGTCCCGGGTCCGGCGGGCATGGCGAACCCGACCGTGACGATCCGCACGACGCTCGGCGACGTGCGCATCGAACTGTTCCGCGACCGCGCTCCGAAGACCGTGGAGAACTTCCTCAATCTCACGAAGAAGGGGTTCTACACCGGCCTCGCGTTCCACCGCGTCATCCCCGGTTTCATGATCCAGGGCGGTTGCCCGAAAGGCGACGGGACCGGCGGGCCGGGCTACACGATCCCGGACGAGTTCTCTCCGGCGCTGCGGCACGAGGGCCCGGGGATCCTGTCGATGGCGAACGCCGGCCCGAACACGGGCGGCAGCCAGTTCTTCATCACCCTCGCGGCGACCCCGTGGCTCGACGGCAAGCACGCCGTCTTCGGTCGGGTCCGCGGCGGCCAGGACGTCGTCGAGAAGATCGCCGCGGTCCCGCGGGACGGCAACGACCGGCCCCGCTCGGCGGTCCGGATGGTCGAACTGACCGTCACGGGCGGCTGAGCCCCCGCCGCGGGCGCCCTACGCCAGGAGCCGGGCCCAGTCCTGCCGGGCGACCCACGCGTCGAACCGCTGCCAGCCGACGTCGGGGAACGTGCGACGCAGTGCGTCCGGGTCGGCCGAGTAGCCGACCCGCTCGAACCAGTCGAACATCTTCGCGGTATCCGGGTTCTGCGCCTCCAGGGTGGCGAGCGGGATCCGCTGGAACTCGATCGGCCGACCGATCTGCTTCGCGAGGAGGCGCGCCGCCCCAGCCTGGGTCACGATGTCGGAAGCGACGTTGAACCGCTGTCCCCGGTACGCCCCGGGATGCTCGAGGAGGTGCGTGACGAAGCCGGCGAGGTCGTCCAGCGCCACCATCGGCACCGGGCGGTCCGGCGAGACCGCCGCCGCGAGGATCCCGCGGCGGAGCGACGGCAGCTGGTACGGCGCGAGGAAGTTCTCCATGAACGCGGTCGGCGCGCTCACCGCGAACGCGACCCCGGAACGCCTCAGGTGCTCCTCGACCGCGAACTTGCTCTCGAAGTGCGGGATCCCGGTCCGCCGGTCCGCGTCGCTCACCGAGGAGTAGACGAGCCACGGCACGTGCGCGGACGCCGCCGCATCGATCGCGGCGATCCCAAGACGGGTCTCCGAGGCCGGGCCTCCGGGGAACGGCGTGCCCATCAGGAACATCGCGTCGACCCCTTCGGCGGCGCGGGCGACCGTCGACGGTTCCTCGAAGCTGCCCGCCACGATCTCGGCACCGAGCGAGCGGAGCTCGGCGAGCCGCGGACCGTCCGGGGTGCGGGAAAGTCCCCGCACCCGATGCCCGCGGGCGAGAAGTCGGCGGGCGACATGCCCGCCCTGCTGGCCGGCGATGCCCGTCACCAGGACAAGGCGGGGCTCGGCGGCCGGGGAGCGGGGGGAAGGTGTGCGTTCGCTCATCGGGGTCCGGCCTCCCACCGCCGCCGAGTAGTTTATCTTGGCTCCTCGGGCGTACCGCGCGGGGAGCGCTCTCCGTTCGCTGTCCTGCCTATCGCGGGGGCTCGATCGGCCGCGACATCACCAGTTCGTCCAGGTAGCGGTCCCCCCGCTTGAACGACCGCGGGAGCCGCCCGCACTCCGTGAACCCGTGGCGCTGGTACAGACGGATCGCCGTCGAGTTGATCGTGACGACCTTGAGCTCGACGATCTCGAACGTCCCGCGGCAGCGCTCGAGGACGTACTCGAGGAGCGCGTGCCCGACCCCCTTCCCCCGCCAGTCGGGGTGGACGGCGATGCCGAGCTGGCCGACGTGGCGATCCTCGAGGTGGTGGCCGCTCCGACCGACGGTACAGGTGCCGACCATGCGGCCGTCCGTCTCGAAGACCGCGGCCACGAGGTCGTGGTCGAGCACCGCCTTCATCAGCTGCCCGAAGAGCACCGCCTCCTCCGACTCCGTTGGCCGGGAGGCGTGCAGATAGACCCCGAGGTCAGGGTTCCGCTCGATCTCCTCGTACCGGGAGTAGTACAGCTCCACCCACCCCGAGAAGTCGGTCCAGACGAGGTCGCGGACGCCCATGGGGACGGGTACGCCGGCCGGTACTTTCGATTTTCACCGCCCTCCGGCGTCCGAGGCCCCCGCACAGCGCCTTAATCCGGGCCGATTACGGGAGGCCCGATGGTGCGACCGGCGCCTCGGCGCGTCCGCAGCCGCGTCTTCGGCCGCGACCCGGCGGCGTACGACCGGAGCCGGTTCGGCTACCCGCCGCGAATCTACGAGATCCTGACGGAGCGGTGCGGCCTTGCGCCGGGGACGTCCGTCTTCGAGATCGGCCCAGGGACCGGGATCGCCACGCGCGAGCTGTTGCGACGCGGCGCGGGGCCGATGCTACTGATCGAGCCGGACCGCCGGCTCGCGCGGTACGTCACCCAGCGGCTCGGACGCCGCGCCCGGCGGGTTCGGGTCGCGGTGCGCCCGTTCGAGCGCCTCGAGCTTCCGACCGAGCGGTTCGACCTCGGGGTCGCGGCGACGAGCTTCCACTGGCTCCCCGAGGGGCCGGCGCTGCGCAAGGTCGCTCGCCTCCTCCGACCCGGTGGGTGGTGGGCGATGTGGAACACGTACCACGGCGACCCGTACCGCCCGAGCCCGTTCCACCGCGCGCTCCAGCCGTTGTACCACTCGCTTTCGCCTCGGAGCCGTCAGCGAGGGTTCGGCCGGGCGATGGTCCGCCGGTCCCGGTGGAAACGGATGCGAGCGCTCGCGTCCGTCGGAGCGTTCGACCGGATCGAGGCCGAGGAGGTTCGATGGTCGCTGACGCTCGACGCCGGACGGGCGAGGGCGCTCTGGGCGTCGTTCTCGGACATCGTCACCCTTCCGGTCGGGCCCCGACTCCGGTTCCTGGACGGGCTCGAGCAGGTCGTCGAGCGCCGTTTCGGCGGCGAGGTCACGATCCCCGTCATGACGCCGATCTACACCGCCCGCCGGGCGATCGAGGCATGAGGGCCGGGACCGGAAGGACGGCGCGAGACCGCCGGCGCGCGCGGTCCCGCGGTTCAGCCGGGGAGCTCGAGGCCGATCCCGACGTTCCGCGCCTCGGCGGCTCGGCAGAGGCTCTCGGCGAGGATCGTCTCCTCCCACGCCGCCCCGGTGTTGAAAACGAACCGGCTCGACCGGCGGTCGCGGAGCGCTTCGAGTCGGCGCTCGTCGAGGAGTGGCGCCAGCTTCGACCGACGGGCGTCCGTCTCGAACAACGTACCGGGGGCGCTCGCCTGAGTGACACTGTCCGTCCAGACCGTCGACGCGACGTCGAGGAGCCGCCCGTCGACCTCGGGCCGGCGGTACGCGCTGATGCTCACGACGAGCCGGGGCTCCGCGAGCATCTCGGGGGTGACGATCGTCGTCTCGGCCGAGGTCGCGAGCACGACGGCCGGCGCCGCGGCAACGACGTTGCGGACGTCCTCGGCGAGGGTGACGTCCCGGTCGAGCTCCGAGGCGGCCCACGCTCGGAAGGCGGCGCGGTGCGCCGCCCGGGGACTGTACACCACGATCGAGTCGAGGGGCAGCGCGGCGACGGCGCTCGCGACGACTTCGCGGGCCTGCGTGCCCGTTCCGACGACCCCGAGCGCTCGGAGTCCCGGTTCGGCGGCGCGGACCGCGGCGACGGCCGCGGCCCCGGTCCGGACCGCCCCGAGCATCCGTCCGAGGAACAGCGCCCGAAGCTCCGTCGTCGAGTGACGGTAGAGCGAGACGATCTGGTCGCCGCGGTCGACGCCCGACGCTCCGAACAGATACGTCCGAAATCCGAGGAGGTCCCGCTGCGGGAGCGCGGCCCCGAGCCACGCGACCGACACTCCCGCGGCGGTGGAACGGACCCGCGGAACGGTGACGACCTCGCCCGCCGCATCCGCGCGGAAGCCGGCGTCCATCAGGTCGACCGCCGACCTTCGGTCGACGAGCTCCGTGAGGTCGGCGTCGCGCAGGATCCTCGCCATGCGCCGATCGCCGGAGGCGGGCCGGGTAGATGAGTGGAGAGCTCCGCCGATTCGGGGCCGGGGGGGACGCCTGTCCATCGACGACGCCCCACTCCTACCGAGTTCGGGAGCCTCCGTGACGGGGCGCTGCACGAGATCGGTCAGGCTAGCTCGTTCGGAGGCGGCCTGTAGGCTCTTTAGCCGGCCGGCATCGTCCGTCGGTCTCCGCCCGGCCCCATGGACGATCCTCCGACCGAACCTCGCCCTGCCGACGTCTGGGACAGGGAGTACTTGTCCGGCCGCTACTCGGGCGAGGACGCGGTACCGTTCGTCGCCGACATCCTGTCGACCGCGCGGGAGCGTGGGGTCCGCCGCGGAGTGTACCTCGGATGCGGGAACGGCCGAAACTTCGTACCGCTTGCCACGGCCGGGCTGGAGCTGACCGGAGTGGACGTCTCTTCGGTCGCGATCCGACAGCTTTCCGAGCGGCTGCCGGCCCTGGCGCCGCGGCTCCATGTGGGAGATCTCTCCGTGCTGCCTCGCCAATCGCTCTACCCGCTCCTCGTCGGCATCCAGGTCTTCCAGCACGGCAACCGAGCCACGTGCCACCGGCATCTTCGGGAGGCACAGCACCTCCTCGAACCGGACGGCCTCTTCTGCCTCTGCGTCAACGGCTTCGGGTCGGAGTACGAGTTTCGGAACGAGGTCGTAGAAACCGGCGAAGATGGTTCCGAGACGATCCGCTATCTGGCCGGGCCGAAGGCCGGACTGTTGATCCATTTCTTCGGCCGAGATGAACTCGAGCGCCTCTTCGCCTCGGAGTTCCGTCCGGTCCTCCCCCTTCGCCGGGTCACGATGAAGCGGGATCCCCCGGGTGCCGGGCACTGGGATCAGTGGGAGGCGATCTGGCAGAAGACCAGCGACCGGCGGGCCCCTGCGAGCTCCGGGCTTCCCCCGGTGCCCTGAGGCGGAGCTTCGAGACCAGTCGCACGGCGGACGGGACAGAGCGAAGTGAAGCGACCGAGAGGGACGCGTTCACGCCGTTCACCAGAGTTCTCCCAGGGCGACGGGCGAGGGGAGCGGGGGTCGAGTTCCCGGGAGCGCCAGCCACTGGAGGGACTTGAACCCCCGACCTGCTGATTACGAATCAGCCGCTCTGCCAGCTGAGCTACAGTGGCGCGTGGCGTCGGACGACCGGGTTCGACCTATAATGCCTGCGGAGCCGCCGACCCGCTCGCGTCGAGCGCCTGCGTGACATCGCGCAGCAGGTCCGACGTCTCCTCGATGCCGAGCGACAGCCGGACCATCCCTGGATCGATCCCGCGCGACGCGCACTCTTCGTCCGAGAGGTACCGATGCGAGGTCTGCCGCGGCACGCTCGCCAGGCTCTCCACGCCGCCCAGGCTCGCCGCGACGTGGACGAGCTCGAGCGCCGAGAGGAACCGATCGACCGCGGACGCCCCGCCCCGCAGCGAGAGGGAGAGGACCCCGCCGCGACCGGACATCTGGCGCGCCGCGATCGCCTCCTGCTCGGCGCTCGCGCGCCCCGGGTAGTGGACGCGAGCGACCGCGGGGTGCTCGGCGAGCGCGGCGGCGAGGACGCGGCCGCTCTCGTTCTGTCGGTCGAGGCGGAGGGCGAGGGTCCGGAGGCTGCGGTGGAGCAGGAACGCGGCGAACGGGTCGATCGGGGCACCGTACGCCCGCTTCGGGTCGATCCGGTCGAGCAGGCGCGTCGGACCCGCGACGACGCCCGCGAGCAGGTCGGAGTGGCCGCCGAGGTACTTCGTCGCGCTGTGCACGACCAGGTCGGCGCCGAGCGCGAGCGCCCGCTGGTTGAGCGGCGGGCCGAACGTCCCGTCGACCAGGAGGACCGCGCCGGAACGGTCGGCCGCGGCCGCCCACCGCGCGATGTCGTGGACCCGGAGGAGCGGGTTCGTCGGCGTCTCGAGGAGCACGAGCCGGGTCCGGGAGGAGAGGACCGACTCGGGTGAGCGCGCCTCGGCGTCGGCGACCTCGCGCAGGCGGACCCCGAACCGGTCGCGGAGGTCGTGGAGCAGGTCGGTCGTTCCGCCGTACAGGTCGGCGAGCGCCACGACCTCGTCCCCCGGTCGAACGAGCGAGAGGACGGTCGCGCCGATCGCGCCCATCCCCGAGGCGTACAGGCGCGCCGCCTCCGCTCCCTCGAGCTGGCGGAGGAGCTCCTCGGGCCCCTCGACCGTCGGGTTCGCGTTGCGGCTGTAGAGGTACGTGCCGCCGGCCGACTCGGAGTGCTCCGCCGGATAGTGGAACGTCGAGGTCTGGTAGATCGGGAAGACGACCGATCCCGCATTGAGGTCCGGTCGCCATCCGCCGTGGGCGAGCCGCGTGGACGGGCCCGCCCACGCCGGCAACGAGCGCCCCGCCCGTCCCCGGGGCGTCCCGGCCCCCCGGCCGGGTTCGTCCGCGCCGGTCACGTTCGAGGGGCCCCTCGGCCCCCCGGGCGCCCGCCGAGGAGCGCGAGTCGTCCGGCGGCCCCGATCGTCGCGAGGTACGCCCCGACCGCCGGCGGGACCCGGTCGCCGAGCGGGCGGCCGGCCGCGAGCAGCGCGCGGATCTTCCGGCCTTCGAGCCGCGGCCGGTCGACGAGGGGCGGGCGCTCGACCGAGTAGCGGGCGCGTTCGAAGAGGAGCTGGGTGAGCGGATTGGTCGTGTAGATCCGGTCGAACGGCGGCAACAGCCCTTCGAGGTAGCCGACCCACAGCGCGTGCCGATGGATGTCCGCGACCGGGATAGGCAGCACCCGGTCGATCTTCGCCGCGTCAAGCGCGCGCAGGATCATCTCGACCCGCTCCCCGGCGGTGAACGGGTTCTCCACCGTGTACGACTGCTCGGCGCTCCCGACCGCGACGATCAGCTCGTCGTCCGGGGCCCGCGCGCGGATCCACCGGAAGGCGGCGAGGTGCCCCGCGTGGAACGGCTGGAACCGACCGACGAAAAGTCCCCGCACGGGCGGGGACATCACTCCGGGCTCAAATCCTCCACGTCGTCCAGGAACTCGTCGATGTGGGGGCAGCGCGCCGTGAGGTAGTGCCGGCAGTGCTCGCAGTACTTGTCGTTCCACGCCGACGCGAGCTGGCGGTTGAACTCGTAGCACGGCCGGTCGAAGAACTTCGTCTCCTCGTCCGCCGCGGGCGGCGGCGCCGCCCGGAGCAGGTCCGGCGGATGGAACGACGGCCGCGGAGCGCCCTTCACGATCCCGCCGGGCGCGCGGGCACCGGCGGCGGCGCCCCCGCCGCCCGGATCTCCTCGCCCGACCGGCTCGTCGCGTAGACCATGGCGGCGAGCCGCTCGAGGAGCGACTCCTTCTTCGTCCCCTGGCCGACGAGGGCGTACTTGAGCACGTCGCGGAGCGTCCCGACCGGGATCACCTCGACGATGCCGCGGTAGCGCGTTTCGAGCACGAGGTCGTCCATGTTGTCCGCCGGGATCAGGACGCGCTTGATCCCCGAGTCGGCGGCCGCCTCGACCTTCGCGGTCACGCCCCCGACCGGCAGGACCTGGCCGCGGACGGAGAGCGAACCGGTCATGGCGACCCCCTGGTCGACGGGCACCCCCTCGAGGGCGCTGATCACCGCGGTGGCGATCGAGACGGACGCGCTGTCCCCCTCGACGCCGTCGGAGGTCCCGACGAACTGGATGTGGATGTCGTAGCGGGAGATGTCTTCGCCCGTGTACTTCTTGATGAGCGCGCTCACGTTCTGGACCGCCTCCTTCGCGATCTCGCCGAGCTTGCCGGTCGCGACGACGACGCCGCCGTCCCGCGTCTGGGCCGGCGTCACCTCCGCGACGATCGGGAGCACGATCCCCGAGAACTCCGACATCCCGGACTGGGCGTTGATCGCCGCGAGGCCGTTCACGACGCCGACGGCGGCCCCCTCGGTCGAGAACATCCGGTACTCCTTGCGCCGCTCGATGTACCGGTCCGCGATCTGCTGCTCGAGCGACCGGCTCGCCCGCTTCGCGCGGACGACCTGTTCGGCGTGGACGATCGGAGCCCCTTCCGACAGCGCGATGTCGCCCGCGACGCGCACGAGCCCGCCGAGCTCGCGCAGCCGGAGCGTGAGCTGCCCCGAGCGGCCCGAGCGGCGCTGCGCCTCCCGGATCACCTCGAGGATCGCGCCCCGGTCGAAGTGGGGTATCTTCTTGTCCTTCACGACCTCCTGCGCGACGAACCGGACGATCTTCATCCGGTTCTCCGGCGTGTCGGGCATCGTCGTCTTGACGTACAGCTCGTAGCCGTACCCGCGGATCCGCGAGCGCAGCGCCGGGTGCATCGTCTGGACGCTGTCGACGTTCCCCGCCGCGACGAGGACGAAGTCGGCGGGGACCGGCTCGGTCTTCACCATCGCCCCCGCGGAGCGCTCCGACTGGCCGACGATCGGGAACTTGCGCTCCTGGAGCGCCGTCAGGAGGGAGTGCTGGCTCTCGATCTTCAGTAGGTTGATCTCGTCGACGAACAGCACGCCGCCGTTCGCCTTGTGGATCGCCCCGACCTCGACCCGCTCGTGGGGCGGCGTCTCGAGCCCCCCCGACTGGAACGGGTCGTGCTTCACGTCGCCGAGCAGCGCGCCGGCGTGGGCGCCGGTCGCGTCGATGAACGGCGGCTTGTCGTCCGGGGTGTGCGAGACGAGCAGCTTCGCCACGCCCGGCCCCGAGTCGCTCCGTCCGCCCGAGAGGCGGACGAGCACGTAGAGGACGACGACGATCAGGATCCCAAGGAGGAGGGCGGTGAGGTCCTTCCAGACGACGGTGATGTACACCGAGAGGCCGAGCACGAGCAGGGCGAGCAGGACGAACAGGATCGTCCGCTGCTCCTTCTTCTGGGCGGCCTCGAGCTTCTGGGCGGCGACGATCTCCTTGCCCTTTCCCGCAGGGACGACCCGGATCTTCGGCTCGTTCGAGTCGTCGCTGTTCGGGTAGGCGAGGATGTCCTGCAGCTGCTCCTTCGGCAGGAAGTCGACCATCGCGCGGGCGAGCATGCTCTTGCCCGTCCCCGGCTCGCCGATCAGGATCATGTGCCGCTTCTGGGTCGCGGCCTTGCGGGCGACCTCGACGGCCTCGTCCTGGCCGATCACCTGGTCGAGCAGCCGGGCCGGCACCTCGACCTGGGCGGTCGACTGGTACGGCAGTTGCGCGGCCCAGCCGTCCAACTCGCTCGGAGTCGACGCGTCACCGGTTGCCCCGGACGGTGTGCCCGCTCCCTCTACCATGGAGGCGTGGAAGTCCCCGGTGCGCGGGGGCTGTTACGCCGAGCATCCTAGGGGACCCACCGTATAAATGGTCTAGGTGACGGACGCCTCACTCTCGGTCGTCCCGGCGCCGTCGGGGCCGAGCCGGGCGACGACCGGCCGCCCCCCGGAGCCGCCCGTTATCTATCGCGGTCGGCTCGGCCGGCGGCGAGGGGAGCCCGGTGACCGTTCGCCTCGAGGGGAAGCCGGTCGCCGAGGCGATCGACCGTGCCACGCGCGCCGCGGTCGTCCGGACGGCGCCCGGGGCGCCGCCGTCGCTCGTCAGCGTGCACCGGGGCGTGGAGAGCCCGTTCCGTCTCTACCTCGGGCGCCAGGCGAAGGCGGCGGCGGCGCTCGGCGTCGCCTTCCGCGACGAGGCGCTCGCTTCCGGAGGCGGTCCGGCGGAGCTCACGGCGACGATCCGGGCGCTCGACGGGGACCCGAACGTCCACGGGGTCCTGCTCGAACACCCGCTGCCGCCGCCGTTCGACTTCGTCCGGGCGATCGAGCCGCTCCGGCCGGCGAAGGACGTCGACGGGGTCGGGCCCCACAGCCTCGGCCTCCTCGCGGTACAGCGCCCGATCCACGTCCCGGCGGTCGCCCGCGCGGCGGTCGCGATCGCCCGCCACTACGAACTTCCTCTCGCCGGGAACCGCGTGGCCGTGATCGGCCGGTCCGACACGGTCGGCCGGCCGCTCGCGCTCCTGCTCTCCGCGCGCCCGCCGGGCGAGAACGCGACGGTGACGATCGTCCACTCCCAAAGCCCCGATCTGAAGGGGTGTCTCGAGGGGGTCCGGACGATCTTCTCGTGCGTCGGCCACCCCGGCCTCCTCGACCGGTCGGTCGTGCCGCGCGGGGCCCACATCGTCGACGTCGGGCTGTCGAGCGTGCCCGACCCGTCCCGGCCGAGCGGGGTCCGGGCGGTCGGCGACGCCGATCCCGCCGCGCTCGACGGCTGGGCGGAGTCGCTCACCCCGGTCCCCGGCGGCGTCGGCCCCGTCACTGTGGCCGAGCTGATGGCGGCGACCGTCCGCGCGCAGGAACTGCTCGCCTCACCGCGGGGGACTCGGTGACCGCCCGCTCGCCGCCTCGGCCCGACCCCCCGGGGTCGCCGGCCCCCCCGTCCGGACTCCACTGCCGGGACTGCCCGATGTGGTACGGCGCGGAGGACGGCGGCTGGGGCCCGTGCTCGATCAAGAACCGGCGCGGCGACGACCGCTACCTGACGTGGGGAGGACACGACTGTGACGAGGGCTACGTACCGCCGACGCCGAGCCGGACCCGGGCCGCCGCGTTGAGCGGCTCGCGCTCGACCTCGAGAGCGTCCGCGGTCGGGTACTCCTCGACCTCGAACGCCGGCCAGGGGAGGCGGTCGGCGACCCGCCGCAAGGCGGCGGCCGACAGCTCGACGCGCCGCCGTCCCGGGTCGAAGCGGTAGCGTCCGACCCGGGCCCCGGTCCGCCGCACGACGCGGTCGGCCCACCGGGCCAGGTCGGTGCCGCGGACCGGTTCGACGATCCCGAGAACGATCGTGCCGTCGCCGGTCGCTTCGGCGAACGGGGGCGCCGTCCGCTCGGCCCGGCGGAGCAGCCGCTGGCGGAGCTGGACCCCGTCCTTGAACCGCGACGAGCAGTAGTGGACGGGGATCGAGAGGCGCATCTCCCGGACGATCCGCTCCGCCGACGCGCGGCTTCCCCGGACCCCCCAGCCGTTCCGGGCGTCCGTCCGGTACCCGCGCTCGAGCAGGTTCGCTTCGTTCGTCTCGGAGAACTCGAGCTCGTTCAGGTTCACGAAGTCGACGCCGATCCCCTCGAGGGCGCGCAGCAGCCGCCGCAGCTCCGCCTCCTTCTCGGGGAGGACGGGGATCTCGACCCCGCGCCGGATCCCCCACGACGGCGCCTCCTCGAGGACGGCGCGGTAGGCGCCGCCGCTCACACCAAGTGGCCCCCACAGGTAGTGGGGGATGTGGAGCCGGAACTCGTCGAGCCCGGCGGCGGCGAGCCGCCGGAGCTTCTCCGCGTTCGGCTCGTGCGTGTAGAGGTGGATGTTGTGGGCGGGCCCGAACGCCCCCTTGAGGAGCCGCACGTAATGCTCGACGCGGTCGACGACCCCGAGCGGGTCGCCACCCGTGATCCCGGTGCCGGCGGCGCCGATCGCGCGCGCCTCGTCCAGGATCTCCTCGTCGCCCGTGACGCGCCGCTCGTTCGCGTAGACGACGTCGACCTGGTTGCGGTTCGGCGAGACCGGACAGTAGAAGCAGCGGAACCGGCAGACGCCGGTGACGAACAGGACCATCTTGCGCCCCTCCTGGCACTGCTCGCACGCGGGCGAGAGGGCCCCCCGGTGCGACGACGCCATCGGCAGTTCGACGAGCGCTCCGCTCTCCATCGGCGTCCCCCGAGGCGGCGGACGGGGCCAAAAGGGTTTCCTCGGGCGTCGCGCGGCGACCGACGCGCAGGTTCCGTGGTGGAGCCACGCCACCTAGTGGGCCCGAGGAACGCGGGAGGCGCAGGCTCAAATCCCCCGCCCGGCTGGGCGCGCGCAGTTCCGGAGGGTTCGAGCGGATGGAGATGCAGCCGGGCCAGATGGCGTACGACCGCGCGAGCACCGTCTTTTCGCCGGACGGACGCCTGTTCCAGGTCGAGTACGCGCTCCAGGCGATCCAGATGGGCGGCACCGCGGTGGCGGTCGCGTACGACGCGGGGATCGTCTTCGTCGCGTTCCGCAACCTGCCGGTGAGCAGCCTCGCGGAGGCCGGCTCGATCGAGAAGAGCTTCGCGATCGACGCGGGGCTCGGCTGCGTCACCGCCGGGCTGATCGCCGACTCCCGGGTCCTGGTCGAGTTCCTGCGCGTCGAGGCGCAGCGCCACAAGCTCTCCTACGGGGAGGCGATCCCGTACTCCGTCCTCGGGCACGCGCTCGGGACGCTCCTCCAGCAGTACACCCAGTTCGGCGGCACCCGCCCGTTCGCGGTGTCGCTGCTGCTCGGCGGCTTCCAGGGCCGCGTCCCCGGGCTCATCGAGCTCGACCCGAGCGGGGCGACGATCGGCTGGAAGGCGTACGCCATCGGCCGCAACCGCCGCGCCGTCGCCGACTTCCTCGAGGAGAAGATCACCGACAAGCTCACCGAGGAGAGCGCCTTCAAGCTCGCCGTCCAGGCGGTCGCCGAGGGGTCGCCGACGCCGTTCCTCCCCGAGGCACTCGACGTCGCGATCCTGGAGCCCGAGGCCGAGCTGCGCCGGCTCGCCCCGGCCGAGGTCTCAAAACGGGTCCAGGGGATGCCGTTCGTCGGTTCGCCCGACCGCAAGCCGTCGTCGTCGCGCTAGGCCGCCGGCCCTTCGTCCGGGCCGCGCCGCTCGCCCGACTCCGCGCTCTCGAACTCCTCGCGCAGCCGGATCCGCCGCCGGGTGCGGTGGTAGGTGACCGCGAACCGGTGCGCCTCGTCCCGGACCGCCCGCAAAAGGAGCATCGCCGGCGTGTTCGGGTTCGGCCGCATCGGCTCCGCGCGGTCGGCCCGGTAGACCTCCTCCTCCCGCTTCGCGAGCCCGATCGCCGGGATCCGGTCGGCGAGGCCGAGCGCCGCGAGCGACGAGAGCGCGGCGGAGAGCTGGCCGGCGCCGCCGTCGACGACGAGGAGGTCCGGGAGCGGCTCCTCCTCGCGCTGCTGGCGGAGGTAGCGGCGCCGGACGACCTCCGCGATCATCGCGAAGTCGTTCGTGCCGGGGACGGTGCGGATGCGGAAGCGGCGGTACTCCGAGCGCTTCGGCGCGCCTCGCTCGAAGACGACGAGCGAGCCGACCGCCTCGTACCCCTGGAACAGGGAGATGTCGGTCCCCTCGATTCGGTTCGGGATCGTCGGGAGCTCGAGCAGCGACTGCACGGCCGACAGGACCTCTCGGGGGGCCGAGCGCGGGACGACCTGGTCGACCGTCGCGCGCGCGAGGCGCTCGGCGAGCCGCGCGAGCGAGGCGAACCGGCCGGTCGGGCGGAACTGGACGTCGATCCCGCGCTCGCCGAACAGCTCGTCGAGGGTCCGGTCGATGCCGTCCGGTCGGGCCCCGGCGATGTAGACGCGGCCGGGCAGGTCGATCCGCCCGCCGTAGTACTGGACGAGGAACTGCCGGAGCAGCTCGGCCGGCTCGGGGAGGTCGTCGGCCGGGAAGGTGACGAGGTGCGGCTCGGTGTGGCGGACCTCGCCGTCGTCGACGCCGACGACCCCGACGGCGATCCGGAGGGTCGATGGGTCGTTCGGGTAGGCGACCGCGAGCACGTCGGCGCGCCCCGACCCCCGGCCGATCACCGACTGGCGCTCGCCGAGCGCGTCGAGCCCCTGGAGGGCGTCCCGGAGAAGCCCCGCGCGCTCGAACTCCTCCCGGGCGCTGGCGCGCCGCATCTCCTCCTCGACCGACGGCCGCACGGTCGCGACCTTCCCGCGGAGGACGTCCGCCGCCCGATCGACGTCGCGGTGGTAGCCGTCCCGGTCGATCGCGCCGATGCACGGCGCGCTGCAGACCCCGAGGTGGTAGTACAGGCACGCCGCCTTGGGCAGCTTCACGCACCGGCGCAGGCGGAACAGGTCGGCGAGCAGCCGCTCGACCCCCCGTGCCTCCCGGGCGCTCGTGTACGGACCGAACAATAGGAGCCCGGCGCGCCGCCGGGGCCGCCGCACGAAGAGGATCCGCGGGAATTCGTCCTCGGTGTCGATGGCGAGGTACGGGTAGCTGCGGTCGTCCTTCAAGAGGACGTTGAGCGGCGGCTGGTACTGCTTCACCAGGCTCGCCTCGAGCAGGAGGGCCTCGCGCTCGGTCGTCGTCGGCACGAACTCGACGCTCGCGCTCTGCGCCACGATCGAGCCGTCCTTCTCGATCTTCGCCCGCAGGTGGTCCAGGACCCGGCGCCGGAGGCTGCGCGCCTTGCCGACGTAAACGACGTCGCCCCCCGCCGAGCGGAACAGGTAGACCCCGGGGGCGTCCGGGCCGGTCCGGAACCCGTCCTGCGCCTCCGCCGCGAGGCGGCTCGCGGGGACGAACGCGAGGGGGTCGGGCGCGCGCTCGCCGCTCATCGGCGGGCCATCGGGGCGGGGACCCGCGCCCGCACGAGCGGCGCGAGGAACCGCGCGGTGTGCGACCCCGGGGCGCGCGCGACGTCCTCCGGGGTCCCGGCGGCGACGACCTTGCCGCCCGCGTCGCCCCCCTCGGGTCCGAGGTCGATCAGCCAGTCGGCCGACTTGAGCACGTCCAGATGGTGCTCGATCGCGACGACCGTGTTGCCGCCGGCGCGCAGCCGCAGCAGCACCTCGAGCAGCTTCTCCACGTCGGCGAAGTGCAGGCCCGTCGTCGGCTCGTCGAGGAGGTAGAGCGTCTTTCCCGTCGGGGGCTTCGCGAGCTCGAAGGCGATCTTGATCCGCTGCGCCTCCCCGCCCGAGAGCGTCGTGGCGCTCTGGCCGAGCCGGACGTAGCCGAGCCCGACGTCGCGCAGGAGGGCGAGGCGGCTCGCGATGCGTCGGTGGTTCGCGAAGAAGCCGAACGCCTCCTCGACGGTGAGGTCGAGGACGTCCGCGATCGACTTCCCCTTGAACCGCACCTCGAGCGTCTCGGCGTTGAACCGGCGCCCGCCGCACTCCTCGCAGGCGACGTAGACGTCCGGGAGAAAATGCATCTCGTAGCGGATCACCCCGTCCCCCTCGCACGCCTCGCAGCGGCCGCCGGCGACGTTGAAGCTGAACCGGCCCGGCGCGAAGCCGCGCGCCTTCGCCTCGGGGAGGCCGCTGAACAGCTCGCGGATCGGGGTCATGAGGCCGGTGTACGTCGCGGGGTTCGACCGCGGGGTGCGACCGATCGGCGACTGGTCGATCAGCAGCACCCGGTCGATCGCGTCGATCCCCTCGATGAAGTCGTGGCGGCCCGGGCTCTCGCGGCCGAGGCCGAGGTGCCGGCGGACAGCCTTGTACAGGATCTCCTCGAGGATCGTCGACTTGCCGCTCCCCGACACCCCCGACAGGACGACGAACAGCCCCAGGGGAAGCCGCACGGGGTCGCCCTTCAGGTTGTGCTCGCGGGGGCCGTGGATCGTGAGCCACCGCCCGGTCGGAGCGGCCCGCCGGGTCGGCACGGCGATCGACCGCGCGCCCGAGAGGAACTCGGCGGTCAGCGACCGCGGGGTCCCGGCGATCCGGGCCGGCGGGCCGTTGTAGAGGACCTCGCCGCCGTGGAGGCCGGCGCCCGGCCCGATGTCGACGAGCCAGTCCGACTCGCGCATCGTCATCTCGTCGTGCTCGACGACGAGGAGCGTGTTGCCGAGGTCGCGCAGCGTCTTCAGCGTCGCGAGCAGGCGGCTGTGGTCGCGCGGGTGCAGTCCGATCGACGGCTCGTCCAGGATGTACAGGACCCCGACGAGCCCGGAGCCGATCTGCGTCGCGAGCGCGATCCGCTGCGCCTCGCCGCCCGAGAGCGAGCCGGACGCCCGGTCGAGCGTCAGGTAGGAGAGGCCGACGTTCTCGAGGAAGCCGAGCCGCGACCGGATCTCCTTGACGACCTGGCCGACGATCTGCAGGTCGCGCTCGGCGAGGCCGAGCTCCCGGAACATCGCGGCGGCGGCGCCGACGGTCATCGCGGCGACCTCGGCGATCGACCGGCCCTCGACCCGCACGGCGAGGCTCTCCCGCTTGAGGCGCCGCCCCCCGCAGCTCCGGCACGGGACGAACGACATGAACCCGAGGTAGTACTCCTTCGCCCCCTCGCTCTTGGTCGACCGCCACCGCCGCTCGACCGCCGCGACCAGCCCCTCGCGCAACCAGCCGGTCCCCCACCAGTGGGCGGGTCCGCGGACCCCGGGGCCGATCGACCGGTCGGAGCCGTACATCAGCGCCTTCCACCCTTTTTCGGAGAGCTCGCGGACGGGGCGACGCGGGTCGTACCCGAACACCGTGCCGAACCGCTGGAGCGCGCTCGCCTCCGGCGTGAGGCCCCAGACGGAGATCGCGCGGGCGAGCGGCTTGTCCTTGTCCGGCACGATCCGTTCGGGGTCGGCGTGCAGCGTCGCGCCGATCCCGAGGCACTCGGGGCAGGCGCCCGCCGGGTTGTTGAACGAGAACATTCGCGGCGTCAGCTCCTCCATCGAGAACCCGCACTTCGGGCAGGCGCGGCTCGAGGAGAACGTCGTGCGGGCGCCGCCGGCGCGGCGGACGATGACGAGCCCGTCGGCGAGCTGCCGGGCGAGGGAGACCGCCTCGACGAGCCGGCTCTCCTCTTCGGGACCGACCTCGAACGAGTCGACGACGACCTCGACCGTGTGCTTCTGGTTCTTGCCGAGCCGGATCTCCGCCCCCGGCAGGCGGACCTCGACGCCGTCGACGACGAACCGGCGGTAGCCGGCCTTGCGCAGCCGCTCGAAGACGTCTCGGTGCTCCCCCTTCTTAGCCCGGACGACGGGCGCGATCAGGTCGACCTTCTCGCCGGCCGCGTCGCGTCGGACCGCCTCGACGATCCGGTCGATCGACTGCGGCGCGATCGGCTCGCCGTCGTTCGGGCAGTGGGGCACGCCGATCCGGGCGAACAGGAGCCGGAGGTAGTCGTAGATTTCCGTCACGGTGCCGACCGTCGACCGCGGGTTGCGGCTGCCGGCCCGCTGCTCGATCGCGATGGCGGGCGACAGCCCCTCGATCGAGTCGACGTCGGGCTTGTCCATCTGGCCGAGGAACTGGCGCGCGTACGACGAGAGGCTCTCGATGTACCGGCGCTGGCCCTCGGCGTAGAGCGTGTCGAACGCGAGCGACGACTTGCCCGAGCCGCTCACCCCGGTGAGCACGACGAACTTGCCCCGGGGGAGGTCGACCGAGATGTTCTTCAGGTTGTGCTGGCGCGCGCCGCGGACGCGGATGAGGTCGGACGGCTCGGGCATCGATCGCTCCGCTACGACGACGGCAGGAGGGCGGCGACCGTCTCGACGAGCCGGCCGATGACGTGCGCCTGGACGCGCGCGCCGAGCTCGGCCGACGCGCCGCGCGTGTCCCCGATCACGCTCTCGGGCCAGTCGGCCTCGGTCGGGCTCCCCGGCACGAACGGGCTGTGCCGGTAGGCGCCGACGGGCCGCTCCGCGCCGACGGTCGTCGGGGCGACGGCGAGGACGCGCGACGTCTCGAGGAGGCCGGCGTGCCCGTCGGTGGCGGGCGCTTCGCGGCCCCGGAGCTCGTAGACGAAGTCGTAGTCGGAGAGGACGACGACGCGCAGTCCGGGCCGGCGCTGGACCGCCCGGTCGGCCGCTTCCCGGAGCGCCGCCATGTGACCGCGCTCCGCGTGACCGGAGAGGACGAGGAGGCGGCGCACACCACTGCGGCCGAGCTCGGAGAGGATCCCCTCGACGTGGGTCTCGAGCTCGGCGATCGAGAGGGAGACCGTCCCGGGGAACCGCCGCGCCCCGGGGGCCGAGCCGTACGCCACCGTCGGAGCGACGAGGCCGTCGGTCCGCTCCGCGAGCTCGTACGCGGTCGCTTCGGCTTGGAGCTGGTCGGCGCCGAGCGGCAGGTGGGGCCCGTGCGCCTCGAGCGCGCCGACCGGCACGATCACGAGCGGATTCGCCGCCAGCCGCCGCTCGAACGAGCGGGAGTCGAGGTCGAGAAGGCGACGGGGGCCCGGCACACCCCGAACGACCGAGGGACCGTATTTAACGCGGGCCGGGAGGTCGAGAAACGGGGCGGGCCGCCGGCGCCGGGGCCAGCGTGATAGCCCGCCGGCGGTTCGGTCGGGGTTCGGCCGGTCCCCGCGACTACGGGGGGGTCGGGGCGGTCCCCGCGGGGACGGGCGTCTCGGGTTCGCCGGACGGTCGGCGGGCGCGGGGCGCGCGCTTCGGCCGCGCGGGCGCGGCGGCTCGCGCGCGGCTCGGTCGGGCGGCGCCGTCCGCCGGCTTGGCGCGCTTCGCGGGCTTCTTCGCCTTCGCCGACTTCCCGGCCCCGGCGGTCGCCTTCTCCTCGGCGGCCGGCTTCTGCCGCGTCGGGCACGCCGGGTTGATGCACTGGGTCCACGGCGGGCGCCCGGCCTCGATCGCGGTCACCACCGGCGCCCGGCAGACCGGGCACGGCGGCTGGTCCTTCTCGAGCTTGCCGCGCTGCGGCAGCGGGTAGGAGACCCGGCAGCCGGGGTAGCCGGAGCAGCCGACGAACCGGTTCCCCGCGAACGAGTAGCGGATGTTGAGCGGGCTGCCGCACGACGGGCAGACGCCGATGCGGAACGCCCGGTGGTGCTCGGCGCACTCCGGGTTGATGCAGTACAGGTCGGGGCGCTGGCCCCGGAAGACGATCTTGACCCGCGGCACCTTGCAGGTGCCGCAGAGGAACTCGGGGGCCGGTTCGATGAACCCGGCGGACGGGAGCGCGTAGTTCGCGGTGCACGACGCGGGGTTGTTGACGCACTGCACCCAGCGGGAGCCGCGCGGGCTCCGGCAGAGGCGGAGCGCGCCGCCGCATCGGACGCACGGGCCGACGAAATGCTGGCGGTCGAGCGCCGTCGTGAGGGTCTCCTGGACGCCCCGCGCGTTGGCGGCGAGGAGCGCGAACGCCTCCCTCAGCATCGTGCGCGACTCCTCGAGGACCTCCGACTTCGGCTTCTTCGACTCCGCGACCAACTCCATGTCCTCCTCGAGGCGGTGGGTCATCTCGGGGCGGGTGATCACCGGCGCGTGGGCGCGCAGCGCCTCCGTGACGGCGACCCCGGTCGACGTCGGCTCGAGCTGGCGCTGGTTCACGTAGTGCCGGTCGAACAGCTTCTGGAGCACGTCGTGCCGCGTGCTCTTCGTGCCGAGACCGAGCCGCTCCATCTCCTGGATCAGCGAGCCCTGCGTGAACCGGCGGGGCGGCTTCGTCTGCTCCTCCGCGAGGTCGATCGACGCGATGCGCACCGACTCGCCGACGACGAGCGGCGGCATCGCGGCCTCCTCGGGCTGGCTGTAGGGGTACACGCGGTACCACCCGGGGTCGACGATCCGCTGGCCCTTGCCGTGGAACGTCTCGCCGCGGATCTCGACGGTCGCGGTGCGGCTCTGTCCGACGGCGTCCGGCGCGACGGTCGCGAGGAACCGCCGCACGACGAGCTCGTAGACCTTCGCGTGGTCCGCTTTCAGCTTCTTCGGGTCGACGGCGCTCGTCGGGTAGATCGGCGGGTGGTCGGTCGTCTCGGTCCGGCCGCGGGTCGCGCGGAACGACGGCTGCGCGAGGACGAACTCGGCGGCCTCGGCGAACGGCCCCTCCTTGAACTTCTCGACGAGCGCGCGCAGGCCGAGGCCCCGCGGGTAGACGGTGTTGTCCGTCCTCGGGTAGCTGATCAGGCCCTGCGTGTAGAGGTCCTCCGCAATCCGCATCACGTACGAGGCGCCGAGGCCGAGGCGCGTCGCCTCGTAGACGAAGAGGGTCGTGGAGAACGGCACCGGGGGACGGCGACGGGTCTCCTCCTCCGCGAACTCGCGGACGGTCCCCGAATCGGCGCCGCGGACGCGGGCGTGGACCCGGTCCGCCTCCTCCTTCACCTCGAACGTGCCGTGGGCGTGGCGGAGCAGGAACTCCTCGCCGCCCTTCTCCGCGCGGGCGAGCAGTTCCCAGAACGGCGTCGGCTTGAACTCCTTGATCTCCTGGTCGCGCTCGACGAGCAGCGCGAGCGTCGGGGTCTGCACGCGGCCGACGGAGAGGAACTGGCGGCCCCGCTGGCCGGAGGTGATCGACATGAACCGGGTCAGGAGCGCGCCCCAGACGAGGTCGATCTCCTGGCGCGCCTCGGCCGCCTCGGCGAGCGCCCGGTCGAGCTGCTCCAGGTTCGCGAAGCTCTGCTCGATCGCCTCCCGCGTGAGGGCGCTGTAGCGGGCGCGGCGGACCTCGATCTTCGGGTGGACCTTCTGGAGCAGCTCGAGGCACTCGAGCCCGATCAGCTCCCCTTCCCGGTCGAAGTCGGTCGCGATCACGACCCGGTCGTACGACCGGACGATCGACTGGAGCGCGGCGACGATCCCGGTCTCCGTCACCCGCTTGTCGGGGACGGTCTCGAGCAGCGTCGGCAGCCCCTCGATCGTCCACTCGCGCAGCTCCGCCGGGTAGTCGAGCTCGACGATGTGCCCGCGCAGGCCCGCGACGGCGTAGCTGCCGTCGGGGCGGTCGAACTCGAAGACGTTCGTCCCTTCGATGCGCGACCGCTTCATCCGGCCGTCGGAGAGGACGACGGCGATCCGCAGGGCGGTGTTGAACTTCTCGGCGACGACCAGCGTCCGGGTCACGGAGTCCGTCAAAGGAAGCGCGACGTAAATAAAGGGAGGGGAGCCCGGCCGCCGGGAACCGGCGCCGAACGTGGGCGCGCGCGTTCGGCCGGCGGAGATCGCCGGCCCGTCGCGCCCGCCCACACTTTATAGGCCCCGGACGGTCGGGGGCCCCGACGCCGCGGTAACTCAGTTTGGGAGAGTGCAAGACTGAAGATCTTGAAGCCGCCGGTTCAAGCCCGGCCCGCGGCATCCCTTCCCTGATCCGTCCGACCGCGCCCGCCCGAGCCCGCCCCCGACCAATCCTATAGCCCGTTGCGCCGTCGCTCGGTCGTGCCGCCCTCCGAACCGCGCCGCTTCGCCCGCCTGCGCGCCGACCCGGGTCCCGACCACCCCGGCACGTCCGCGGTCCCGGACGACGGGATGTGCCTCTCCGCGTTCCTCGTCGTCCGGCCCGAGGGCCGCGCCGGCGAGGTGCTGATGGGCCGGATCGACCCGGCGGCCGACTGGGCGACGATCGGTGGCCTCGACCCGGGGCGCGTCGCCCGGATCGCGCGCCGCTGGATGCTGCCGTCGTCGCAGCTGCTCCTGTTCGAGTCCCCCACGGACGCGGCGGACCGAATCGCGCGCGAACAGCTCGGGGTCCCCCTCCCGGGCCTCACGGGGCCGGCGACGTTCTCCGAGGCGTACCGGCGGCCCGGCGCCACCGGCGACCCGCACTGGGACCTCCACTTCGTCTACGAGGCGCGCTGGCCGTCGGACCGGTTCCCGCCGTCCCGGGCGTTCGCCGAGCTCGGCTTCGTGCGGACGGCGACCCTCCCACGCGCCGAGATCGCGCGCGCCCAGGCCGACGTGCTCGCGCTCGTCGGCGTGCGGGTCGCGCCGTAGCCGCTCCGGCCCGGGCGCGGGCCGGCTCAGCGCCGCGGCACGAACCAGACGTCGGTGATCGAGTACTTCGGCGCCGGGTCGAACCGCGCCTCGACCGGCATCCCGACGTACAGCTCCGACTCGACGGCGTCCTTCAAGCGGACGAGCAGCAGGCTGCCGACCCCCTCGAACTCCACGAGCGCGAGGTTGTACGGCGTCTCCTTCAGGAACGCCTCGCTGCCGAAGTGGCACGTCGTCCACGAGTGCAACCGCCCGTTCGTCGGCAGGTCGATCCACTCGGTCGGCGCGCCGCAGACCATGCAGTGGCTGCGCGGCGTACCGAAGACGAACCGGCAGCGCTTCTGGGTGCAGCGCGAGCCGCGGAGGCGCCCGTCGGCGAGGCCGAGGAAGAACGGGGAGTCCTCGGCGTAGCTGTGGATGTAGTTGATCGAGTACGGGTACCGGATGACGAGGCTCTCCTCGCCGTCGGCCGAGTGGTAGATCGCCGCGCCGCTCCGCTCGAGCTCGGCCTGCACGTCGCGGAACTTCGAGAACGTCGGGGGACGCGCCTTCATCGGAACCCCCGCTCGAGGATCGAGACGGTCACCGACGAGCCGGTCCCCGCGTGGCTGTGGATCGCCCCGCGCCGCGGCTTCGGCAGCTGGAGCGTGCCGTCCCCGAAGTGCCGGCGGACGGTCCCCTGGAGCTGCCAGAACGCGAACACCGCCTGCATCAGTCCGGTCGCCCCGACCGGGTGGCCGCAGGCGATCAGCCCGCCGGACGGGTTCACGGGGATCGCCCCCGCGCGCGGCGTCGGGAAGCCGTAGTCGATCCCCTTCAGGAACGGGTCGCCGCGCTCGACGAACGAGTACCCCTCGCCGTACCGGCAGAGCCCGAGGTCCTCGTACGTCTGGATCTCGCTCGACGCGTAGGCGTCGTGGAGCTCGATGAAGTCGAGCTCGCGGTTCGGGTCGGTGATCCCGGCCATGCGGTACGCCTCGCGCCCCGCGGCGCGGCCGGCCCGGAACGAGTGGACGCCCGGGTACGGCAGGTCGGCGTAGTCGGCGGCCGACTCGTGCGGCAGGAGCGGCACGCGGCCGAACGGGCGGTCGGCGAGCCGCATCGTGTCGGTCCCGCAGCCGACGCCGGTGACGCGGATCGGCCGGTCCGTGAACTCGCGCGCCCGCGCCTCGTCGCACAGGACGGTGACCGCCGCGCCGTCCGACATCGTGCAGATCTGCTCGCGCGTGAGCGGGTAGCTGATCATCTCCGACCGCAGCACGTCGTCGACCGTCAGGCGCTTCGGGTACTGCGCGTACGGGTTGTGGAGGGCGTTCAGATGGTTCTTCACCGAGACCATGCTCATGATCCGGCTCCCCTCGGCGATCGCGAGGCGCTGCGCCTCGCGCTCGTCCTTCACGTCGGCGAACCGGCGCAGGCGCAGGTACTCGTAGATGTGGCGGACGACCATCAGGGCGTAGTACCCCGTGTAGAAGCCACCGAGCGGGAAGTCGAAGTTCGTGTCGGAGGCGAGGGCGATGAACTCGTTCCCCTTCCACGTCGCCACCCGGCTCATCGTCTCGTAGCCCGCGGCGAGGCAGACGTCCATCCGCCCGCTCGCCACCGCCTCGTACGCCGCCTGGAAGCACTCCCCGCCGGTCGCGCCGCCCCACTCGATGCGGACCGATCCCTTCGGGTTCATCCCGAGGTAGTCCTGCACCATGCTCGCCGCCTTCAGCTGCCGGGAAAAGTGGTCGGAGAAGTAGGAGATCCGCGTGCCGTCGATCCGGTCCGCGGTGAGGTTCGGGATCCCCTTCAGGGCGTAGTCGTACGCCCGCTTCACCATCAGGCGGAAATCCATCGACGGGTGGGCCTTCGCGAACTTCGTGACCCCGCCCGTGACCATGTAGACCTTACGCCCCTTCGTCGACGGCTTTGGCGCCCGTGGCGCCGCGGCCGGGCGGCGACGGGCAGCGCGCTTCGCTCGTGCCGGCATCGATGCTCCCGGGCGGGCGCATCCGGGTCCGCTTCTTAACGTTCGCACGGACCGACCGCTCGGGACGCGACGCAACTGCTTTCCTGTAGGCGGCGTATCGAGCGCCATGGACCGGCCCCCGGCGAAGCGCGACCTCCTCTCGATCTCCGACATCGCCCCCGAGCTCGGCCCGCTCCTGCGCCGGGCGGCCCGGCTGAAGGACGATCGCCGGCGCGGGATCCTCCGAGCGTCGCTCGCGGGACGGAACGTCGCGATGATCTTCGAGAAGCCGTCGACCCGGACGCGCACGTCGTTCGAGGTCGCGGCGAACGACCTCGGGGCGCATCCGCTCTGCCTGTCCAGCCGCGACCTCCAGCTCGGCCGCGGCGAGACGATCGCGGACACGGCCCGGGTGCTCTCGCGGTACGTCGACGCGATCGTCTACCGGGCGTTCCGCCACGCCGACATGGTCGAGCTCGCCCGGGCCGCCTCCGTGCCGGTGATCAACGCGCTGGACGACCTCGAGCATCCGTGCCAGATCGTCGCCGATCTGCTCACGCTCCACGAGCGGTGGAACGGCCGGTTCCGCGGCCGCCGGCTCGCGTGGATCGGCGACGGGAACAACGTGCTGCACTCGCTCCTCCTCGGGAGCGCCGCGGTCGGGCTCGACCTGATCGCCGCCACCCCCGAGTCGTACCGCCCGAAACCCGAGGTCCTCTCGGCCGCCCGGGCGCTCGCCCGCGGCACCGGCGCGTCGATCTCGCTCGTCGCCGACCCGCGCGAGGCCGCACGCGGCGCCGACGCCCTCTACACCGACGTATGGGTCTCGATGGGCGACGAGGCGGAGACGACCGCCCGCGAGTCCGCGTTCCGGTCGTACCGGATCGACGCGGAGCTGCTCGGGCTCGCGAAGCCGGAGGCGTTCGTCCTGCACGACCTGCCGGCCCACCGCGGCAAGGAGATCACCGACGAGGTGATGGACGGGCCCCGCGCCGCGATCTGGGACCAGGCCGAGAACCGTCTCCACGCCCAGAAGGCGATCCTGGAGCGGCTATTGGCGCGCCCGTCGCGCGCCCCCCGCCGCCGCCGCGGCTAACGGGCGGGGCGCTCAGGCCGCCGACGCGGGGTCGGCGCGGAGGCGCACCTTGAGCAGGTGCTCGAGCTTCCGGACGAGGGCGTCGGTCGGGTGGATGTGGCCCGACTCGATCTTCAGCACGACCGACTTCTTCTCGTTCAGCTTCTTGCCGAGCTCCTCGGGGGTCCACCCGAGGACCTCGCGCGCGGCGCGGACCCGCTTCGACCAGTCGGCGGCGAGCTCGAGCTCCCCGATCTCCCCGTAGAGGTCCCGCTCCTCGAGGCGGCGCGCGCCCCCGACCGGACGGGACGCCGGCGCGAGCGGGCGCGCGCGCAGCGGGGACGGGCCCGCGGCCGTCACCGCGGGCGCCGGCGGCGGCTCGAGCGCCTCGCCGAACCGGGCGCACGCGGGGCAGAGCCGCAGCACCGACCCTTCGACCTTCACTCGGCTCACCGACTCGACCTCGCTCCCGCACATTTCACACAGCATCGTTGCGTACCTCCGGCCGTCGCCGCGACCGTCGCCGCTGCTCGGCCCGCGCGCGTCCTTCCTCGAAGCGTCGCCGTTCGTCGTCGCTCGCCGGTTCCAGCGGCGGGACCCGGGCCGGCCGACCGTCGTCGCCGACCGCGACCATGGTGACGAACGCCTCGACGACGAGCTGGGGGGTCCCCCCCAGCGTCTCCTCGGCGCTCACCCGCACCCAGACCTCCATCGACGTCGTGCCGACCCACGTGAGGCAGGCGTCAAAGTCGACGACGTCCCCGACGTGGACCGGGGCGATGAAGTCGACGCGGTCGATCGAGGCGGTCACCGTCCGCCGGCGAGCGTGCCGCGACGCGGTGACGTAGGCGACCCGGTCGATCTCGGAGAGGATCGAGCCGCCGAAGACGTTCCCGGAGAAGTTCGCGTCGGTCGGGACCATCAGTCGGACGACCGACGCGCGGCTGCGTTCCACGCTGGACAGTTCGAGATCGGACACCAAGGTCGACCTGAGAACGAGTCGGGCCGGGAAGGGGCGGGGCCTCTAAATCGGTTGCGGCGCGGGACGAGGGACGGCCCGGCCGCGCGGGCCCGGCGAGGACGGGAACGGACGGCCGAGGGACCGTTCCGCTCCCTTCGACCCGGGCGTAAGACCCCCCCGTCCGGTCCCCCGGGCCGAGGAGCTTCATGCCCGCCCGAAAGCAATCGAGCGCCCCCGCCGACCGCGCGCCGCAGCCGTACTTCGCCAGCGTCGCCGTCGTCGTCTCCGACCGTCGACAGGCCGAGACGTGGTACACCGAGACCCTCGGCCTCGACCGGTTCGTGAGCGAGGACCACTGGGTGACCGTCGGGCGGAAAGGGAAGGACGGCGCGCTCCACCTCTGCCAGGTCTCCGAGTACGACTCGAGCGCATCGCTCGAGCCGGGCAACTCCGGGATCATGCTCCGGCTCCCCGGGAAAGATTTCTCGAAGAGCTGCGAGCGCCTCAAGGAGCGAGGGGTCGCGTTCTCCCGGGAGCCCGAGAAGGCCGACTGGGGATGGTGGGCGGTCGTCCGGGACCCCGACGGCAACGAGCTGATGCTCGCCCCCGACGCTTAGACGACTCGGGGCGCGCGGAGCCCGCGACCGCTCCCCGGCGCCGCGCCGGCCGCCGGCCGGCCGAGCGCGCGCCGGCGGAGCGCTCCGCGCGCGACAATGCCTATATAGGGGTACCTTTTCGGCGCGCCCGGAGCCCTCATGGCACAGAAGCCCCACCTCAACATCGTCTTCATCGGCCACGTCGATCACGGGAAGTCGACCACGGTCGGCCGACTGCTCCTCGACACGGGGTACATCCGCCAGGAGGAGATCGACAAGTTCCGCGCGGAGGCCGAGTCGAAGGGGAAGGCGACGTTCGAGTTCGCCTGGGTGATGGACGAGCTCAAGGAGGAGCGCGAGCGCGGCGTCACGATCGACATCGCGCACCGCCGCTTTGACACCCAGAAGTACTACTTCACCATCATCGACGCGCCGGGCCACCGCGACTTCGTCAAGAACATGATCACGGGGACGAGCCAGGCCGACGCGGCCGTGCTCGTCTGCTCGGCCGCGGAAGGGATCCAGGAGCAGACCCGCGAGCACATCTTCCTGTCCCGGACGCTCGGGGTCACGCAGCTGATCTGCGCCATCAACAAGATGGACCGGCAGGAGGTCGCGTACTCCGAGAAGAAGTTCGAGGAGATCAAGGAGGAGCTGACGAAGCTCCTCAAGAACGTCGGCTACAAGGTCGCCGACCAGGTCGTCTTCGTCCCGATCTCGGCGTTCAAAGACGACAACATCAACAAGGCGAGCCCGAACATGGGCTGGTTCAAGGGCCCGACGCTCCTCCAGGCGCTCGACAACCTGAAGGTCCCCGAGAAGCCGACGGACAAGGCGCTCCGCCTCCCGGTGCAGGACGTCTACACGATCACCGGCATCGGCACCGTCCCCGTCGGGCGCGTCGAGACCGGGAAGCTCAAGATCGGCGACAAGATCACGTTCATGCCGAGCGGCAAGACCGGCGAAGTGAAGTCGGTCGAGATGCACCACGAGCAGGTCACGGAGGCGATCCCGGGCGACAACGTCGGGTTCAACGTCCGCGGCATCGACAAGAACGACATCCGCCGCGGGGACGTCGCCGGGCCGTCGTCGGCCCCCCCGACGGTCGTGGAGAGCTTCGTCGCGAACATCCAGGTCCTGAACCACCCGAGCGTGATCACGGTCGGCTACACGCCGGTGTTCCACTGCCACACGGCGCAGGTCGCCTGCGAGTTCACCGAGCTCCAGAAGCGCCTCGACCCGAAGACGGGCCAGGTCGCGGAGGAGAACCCCCAGACGCTCAAGACGGGCGACGCGGCGGTCGTGAAGATCACGCCGAAGCGGCCGCTCGTGATCGAGAAGTACAAAGAGTTCCCGCAGCTCGGCCGGTTCGCGATCCGCGACATGGGGCAGACGGTCGCCGCCGGCGTCGTCGTCGACGTCAAGAAGCGCGAGTAGGCGCCCTCCGCGCGGAACGTCGGAACGGGGGAGGGGCTATCGATGCCGCAGAAGGCCCGGATCTCCCTCAGCGGCACCGACTCCGGGAAGGTCGACTCGATCTGCCGGCAGATCCGCGACATCTCCGCGAAGACGGGCGTCGCGATCGCGGGGCCGATCCCCCTCCCGACGAAGAAGCTCCGCGTCCCGGTCCGCAAGGGCCCGGACGGCGGGGGCACGAGCACGATCGACCACTGGGAGATGCGGATCCACAAGCGCCTCATCGACATCGATGCGGACGAGCGGGCGCTCCGCCAGGTGATGCGCATCCAGGTCCCGGACGGCGTCAACATCGAGATCGTGCTCACCGGGTAGCGGCGCGTGTTCGCCCCCGGCGCGGTCCGGTGGATCGTCCCTCCGTTCGCCCTCGCCGCGGTCGTCGCGGCACTGCTCCTCGCGCACGTCCTCCCCTTCGGGGCCGCGGGCGCCGCCGTCGTCGTACTGCTCGTCGGGCTCGGCGGCTTCTTCGGCGTCTTCTTTCGCGACCCGGAGCGGGCGGCGGCCCCCGGCATCGTCTCCCCCGCGGACGGCCGGGTCCGGGCCGTCGAGCGCGCGGACGGCCGGCTCCAGATCTCGGTCTTCATGAACGTCACCGACGTCCACGTCAACCGGGCGCCGCTCGACGGTACGCTCGAGTCGACCGAGGAGGCCGGGGCCGGTTTCCGGGCGGCGTTCCGTCCGGACGCCGACCGTAACGTCCGTCGCCACTACCGACTCCGGACCGAGCTCGGCCCGGTCGAGGTCGTCCAGATCACGGGGCTCGTCGCCCGCCGGATCGTGCCGTTCGTCCGGGCCGGGGCGACGCTCCGCAAGGGGGACCGGTTCGGGATGATCGTGCTCGGCTCGCGCGTCGACCTCTGGCTGCCGGCCGACCTCGTCCGGCCGGTCGTCGCGGTCGGGGACCGGGTCCACGCCGGGTCCACGACCGTCGCGGAGCGCCTCGGATGACGGACCGCTGGCGGGTCGGCGCGAACCTCGCGACGCTTGCGAACGGGCTCTTGGGCGTCGGCGCGATCCTCTACACGCTCGCCGGCAACAAGCTGTGGGCGATGCTGCTGATCGTCGCCGCGATCGGGTTCGACGGGCTCGACGGGCTGCTCTCCCGCCGCAGTCCGCTCCCGTCCGGCCGGTTCGGCCGGATCGCCGACTCGGTCGCCGACGCGACGACGTTCGGCCTCGCCCCGGCGGTGCTGATCGCGGTGCACACGTCCGACGTCGGCCTCTGGCGGCCGTACCTCCCGCTCGCGTCCGCCCTCGCGATCGCCTACGGCGCCGCCGCGTTCGCGCGGCTCACCTACTTCACCGCGCGGGCCCACCACCTGCCGCACTTCCTCGGGGTCCCGACGCCCGAGAGCGCCCTCGCGCTCGTCGTCGCGCTCCTCTTCCACGACACCCCGGCGTTCCAGGGCGTGCAGCCGATCGGCGTCCTCACCGGGGCGGCGGTCCTCGCCGTGCTGATGGTCGCGCCGATCCCGTACCCGAAGATCCGGCGCGGTTCGCCGCTCCGCTGGCCGGCGGTCGCCACCGCGCTCTTCGCGGTCGCCACGCTCGTGCCGCTCCAGTTCGCCCCCGCCCGCGGGAGCCCGCTCTACGACGTCGCGGACGTCGCCGCGTTCGGGCTGCTCGTCGGCGTGGCGAGCTACTATCTCCTCGGGCCGTTCACCGTCCGCCGGGGAGCCCCGGGCTCCGCCCCGTAACCGATGCCGGCTCGAGCGTCGCCCGCGGCCGCCCGCCTGACGACCCGCGAGACGCTCCTGTTCGAGGCGGGGATCAAGCTCGGCGGGATCTTCCACCAGTACCTCGGCATCCCCGTCGACCGCCGGACCGCGCCCGCCCTCGCCCGGACGATCGCGTCGGCGGTCCGGCTCCAGCCGTACGTCCGGCGCGCCCGGGTGCGGATCGCGCCGGAGCGCGGGCCGCCGCTCGGACGGGGCCGCTTCGCCTACCGGTACCTCACCCCCGAGATGCTCGAGGTGACGATCGAGCTCGAGGACCGGGGCGTGCGGGTGGCGGCGCGGCTCCGGCACCGCCCCGACCTGCGCTACCCCCTGATGGACGTCGTGCGCGCCGGAGCCCCCGCGGGGCGGCGCGGCGCGAAGCGGGGCGGCTAGTTCCGCTGGCCGATCGGGACGTACGGCAGGTCGGTCGCGCCGATGTACCGGGCGGTCGGCCGGATCAGCCGCAGGTCGCGGTACTCCTCGAGGACGTGGGCGGTCCACCCCGCGACGCGGCTGGACGCGAAGACCGGCGTGAACAGGTCGGGCGGGATCCCCATGAGGGAGTAGACCGAGCCCGAGTAGAGGTCGACGTTCGGGTAGAGCCCCTTCTCCCGCAGCACGACCTCCTCGACCTTGCGCAATAGCTCGTAGTAGCGGAGGTTCCCCCGCGACTCGCCGATCTTGCGCGACCACTCCCGCAGGATCGTCGCCCGGGGGTCCTCGACCTTGTAGACCCGGTGTCCGAACCCCATGATCCGCTCGTGGCGCGACAGCATCCCCTTGACGACCTCCTCGACCCGGTCGGGGGTGCCGATCTGGTCCAGCAGCTCCATCACCCGCTCGTTCGCCCCGCCGTGGAGCGGGCCTTTGAGGGTGCCGATCGCGCTCGTCACCGCGGAGTAGAGGTCGCTGAGCGTCGACGCGGTGACGCGCGCGGAGAACGTCGAGGCATTGAGCTCGTGGTCGGCGTGCAGGATCAGGGCGACGTCGACCGCGCGGCTCTCGAGCTCCGTCGGCTCCCGGTCGAGCAGGCAGTAGAGCAGGTACGCCGCCTGGGAGAGCTCCGGGCGAGCGGTCGGGGGAGCGCGTCCCGTGCGGCGGCGGTGGAACTGGCCGAGGATCGTCGGGAGGACGGCGGTCAGCCGCTGGGCCCCGCCGATCGAGCTCTCGCCCGGGCGCGTCTCCTCGGGCTCGAAGAGGGCGAGGGAGCTCACGGCCGTGCGCAGGATGTCCATCGGGTGGGCGGTCGCCGGCAGCTCGTCGATCCGGGCGGCGAGCGCCGGGGGGAGCTCCCGCAGGCCGACGAACCGGCTCTTGAGATCGGCGAGCTGCCGCTCGGTCGGGAGCCGGCCGTACCAGAGCAGGTAGGCGACCTCCTCGAACGTCGAGCGGGCCGCGAGGTCGCGGATGTCGTACCCCTCGTAGATCAGCCGGCCCTGCTTTCCGTCGATGAAGCAGATCCGGGACTCGAGCGCGACGACGTCCTCGAGCCCCCGTTGGACCTCCGCCGGCGTTGCCATCGTCCCGTTCCGGCGGGCGGAGCCGGGGGACGGTTAATGGGTTTTCGCGGCCGCCGTCGGCTCGACACCGACCCGGGCGGCCGGGGCGTCGGGGGGCGGGGCGTCCGGCGCCGGCCGCCGGCGTCGACCGTAGGCGATCGTCGCGGCGGTCCACAACGGCAACGAGGCGAGGAGGATCGCCGCGGAGACGAGGAAGACGAGCCGGAAGCTCCCGACGACGGCGAGCAGCCCCGACAGCCCCGCGCCGACGACCGCCGCCCCGCCACCGAGGGCACTGTTGACCCCGAGGAGGCTGCCGGCCTCGCGCCCGGCGACGCCGCGGAACAGGATCAGGGTGCTCGACGTCGTGTAGACGGCGATGGCGCCGCCGAGCAGGGCGTAGATCGCGAGGTTCGCCCCGAACGCCGCGGGGCGAGCGAGGACGGCGAACGTGAGCCCGGCCGCGGCCAGGTAGCCGACCCCCCGGACGTACGTCGCGGTGCGGACGATCCGGTCGATCCCGCGCCGGTTCGCGAGCCCACCGGTGAGCGGGAAGACGACCGCCTGGGCAAGGTTGTTGCCGAGGTTCACGAGGAAGATCGACGCCGCCGCGAGGCCGATCGAGTAGAGGTACGGCGTGTAGGAGATGTTGAACAGGTTCGCCGAGAGGCTGAACAGAAACGAGGCGATCATGATCAGCGGCAGCTCGTGGTGGAGCTCCTCCGCCGCCCAGCGGCGGAGCCGTCCGACCGGGGCGGGGCGAAGGCGGGGCCGGTGGGGGAAGAACGGGACCGACGTGTGCGCCGGCCCCGACGGACGGAGCCGCGAGATCAGGCTCTCGGGGTGGCGCGCGACGCTCGAGGTCGTGAGCTTGCGGTCGGCCTCGGAGATCGCGAGCGCCACCGCGACCGCGCTCGCGAGCGCGAGGGCGGCGAAGACCGCGAGCAGCGCGAGGAGCCCTTCGTTCCCCTCGGTCCAGAAGTAGCCGGCGAGGAGGCCGACGAGCGAGCCGACCATGCTGACCTCCTGGAACGACGCGAACGCCGACGCGCGCTCCGACTCGGTGAACTTCTCGAGGATCAGCAGGTTCGACGCGCTCGCCCCGGCCGGCGCGAGCGCCCCGATGACGGCGTACAGGGCGTAGAGCGCCGGCAGCGAGCCGACGTCGATCATGAGCGCGTAGAGCGCCGCGAACCCCGCGTAGTTGAGGATCAGGAAGCGGCGCCGGATCCGGTAGCGGTCCGAGAGGTGGCCCCAGGCGACCGACGCGAGGATCAGCGTCGAGTTGTACAGGGTCGCGGCGACGGCGACGTCCGCCCAGCTGCCGTGGAGCGGGATCAGGATCAGCAAGGGGAGCACGACGCCGAACCCGGCGGTCGCGGCGTTGATCGGGACGAAGCAGAGCAGCCAGGGCCGGGCGACGAGGCGGGCCGGCCAGCTCCGGAACGAGACTCCCATGCGAGACGACGTTGCTACGGACGCCTCCCTTAAGGAACGTCGATTCGACTCGCGACGGACGGCCCGGCCGGCGCCGCGCGCCCGCCGGCCCCCGCCGACTTCGCGACACGCTTATTAGGGGAGGGTCTTCTCGCGGGCTCTCGAGGGTGTGCCGCGCGTGGCCATCGGATTTGTCCTAATCAGCACGGCCCCAGCCAAGGAGCACGAGGTCTACACCGAGCTCCTGCGCGTCAAGGGGATCGTCGAGCTCCACCCGCTCTTTGGGGAGTACGACCTGATCGCGAAGGTCGAGGCCGAGGACTTCAATGCGCTCGGCCAGCTGGTCGTCGACAAGATCCGGTCGGTCGCCGGCGTCATCGACACGAAGACCCTCACGGGCATCAAGTTCTAGGGAACAACCATGATCGATCTAGCGGCGAGCTCAGTGTACGTCGGCGCCTGGCAGTTCCTCACGATCCTCCTCCTCGTCTTCGCCCTGTTCCTGATCCTCGCGGGGATCTTCACCGCGTACTTCGGCAGCGGCAAGAGCCGGACGGTCGGGGTCAGCCTCCTCGTCGCGGGGCTCGTCGTCGGCGTGCTGACCGGCTACTTCTACCACACCGGGGCGCTCGACTCGAACCACGGCGGGCACTTGGGCGCGCTGATCTGGGAGTCGTTCCTCGTTATCGTGGCCGCCGTCATCGGCGCCCTCGTCGCGGTCGGGATCTTCCTGGTCGCGATCATGAAGTCGTAGGCGGCCCGCTTCGGGTCGCGCGCGCGTGCCGCCCCGCGCCCCTCTCCGTCGTCGCCTGCTCACGCTGACGAGCGACCTCGGGGCCGCGTACTCCGCTCAGGTAAAGGCGGTCCTCGTCCGGTCCGTCGCCCCGGACCGCATCCTCGAGCTGACGCACGACCTCCCGGCGCGCGGGGTCGCCGAGGCGGCGTTCCTCCTCCGGGCGATCGGGGTCCGCTTCCCGGCCGGGACGGTCCACCTCGCCGTCGTCGACCCGGGCGTCGGGGGCTGGCGGGCGCCCCTCGCGATCGCCTGCGCCGACGGGTCCTGCCTGATCGGGCCCGACAACGGGCTCCTCGTCCCGCTCGCACAAGCCCTCGGGGACCCCCGGGCCTACCGGATCGACGAGCGGCGGCTCCGGCGGGACCCGCGGGTCGGCACGACGTTCGACGCCCGGGACGTCTTCGCGCCCGCCGCCGCCCAGGTCGCCCGTGGCGGACGGCCGTCGTCCCTCGGGCCGAGGATCCGGCCGGTCGACCTCTCGCTTCCCGAGGCGAGGCGGCGCGGGGGAACGATCGACGGAACGACGGTCCACATCGACCGGTTCGGGAACGTGATCACGAACGTCCCGACCGGCTGGGTGCCCCCGGGCGCCGAACGGCTCCGGATCCGGATCGGGGCCGTCCGGCGGAGCGTCCCGTGGGCGACGAGCTACGAGCAGATCGGAGCCGGCCGGCTCGGGGCGCTCGGCTCGAGCTTCGGCACGGTCGAGCTCGCGGTCGCCGAGGGGAACGCGGCGCGGCGGCTCCGGACCCGGGTCGGGGCGCCGGTCCGGGTCGTCGTCGAGCGCCGGTCGGCTCTCAATCGGTAAATAGCGAGCGTCGTACCGGAGCCCAGGGGTCCTTCCTTCCGTCCTTCCGATGGCGAAGCGCGACTACTACGAGGTCCTGGGGGTCCCCCGGGCCGCGTCGACCGACGAGATCAAGAGCGCGTACCGAAAGCTCGCTCGGCAGTACCACCCCGACGTCGCGAAGGGCGACCCGAAGGGGGCCGAGGAGAAGTTCAAGGAGCTCTCGGAGGCGTACGAGGTCCTCGCGAACGACGAGAAGCGGCGCCGGTACGACCAGCTCGGCTTCTCGGGCGTCGAGTCGGACTTCGGGCCGACCGGGTTCACCTGGCAGAACTTCACCCACGCCCAGGACCTCGAGGACCTGCTCGGGTCGTCGCCGTTGTTCCGCCAGTTCTTCGGGAACTTCGGCGGTTCGTTCGAGGGGTTCGGTGGCGGGCGCGAGCGCGGCCGCGACCTCGAGCTCGGGGTGCGCCTCCCGCTCATCGCGGCGGTCGAGGGGGCGCAGCCGACCGTCGAGGTCCCGAAGGTGACCGACTGTCCGGCGTGCCACGCGACCGGCGCGAAGGACGGCACCGCGTTCGAGGTCTGTCCCGAGTGCCACGGACAGGGCCAGGTCCGGCGGGTGCAGAGCCGCGGTTACACCCAGCTGATCTCCGTCGCGGTCTGCCCGCGGTGCCGCGGGGCGGGTCGGAAGATCCTCGAGCGGTGCCCCGTCTGCAAGGGGAGCGGCCAGCAGCAGTCGGTCGAACGGATCCAGCTGAGCGTCCCGCGCGGCGTGGAGGACGGCGCCGTGCTGCGCGTCCCGGGCCACGGCCTGCCCGGTCGCTCGGGCGGGCGGGCCGGGGATCTGTTCGTCCAGGTCGCGTTCGACCCGTCCCCCGAGATCCGCCGCGAGGGGGAGGACGCGCACGTCGAGACGACGGTGCCGCTCGCGGTCGCGCTGTTCGGCGGCGAGGTCGCGGTCCCGACCGTCGAGGGCCAGGCGCTGCTCAAGATCCCCGCCGGCACGCAGCCCGAGACCCAGTTCCGGATGCGGGGCCGCGGGTTCCCGCCCCCGGGCGGCTCCTCCCGCGGGGACGAGATCGTCACCGTCCACGTCGCGATCCCCCGGTCGCTCTCCGCCCACGAGCGTGACCTCCTCAAGGAGGCGCTCGCCCCGCCGGCGTCCGGGGGGACCGGGAAGAAGGACGGCTTCTTCCGTCGGAAGGCATCGTGAGCGACGAGGAGTCCGACGTCCCGGCGGCCGAGCAGTACTTCACCGAGCAGCCGCGCTCCCGCTCCGCCCGACGGGAGCTGCGCTTCCTGTACCGGGGCGAGCTGCTCGCCTTCACGGTCGACGCGGGGGTCTTCGCCTCCCACGGCCTCGACCCCGGCACCGGGCTGCTCATCCAGCATCTCGCGATCGACGACGGGGCGCGGGTCCTCGACCTCGGCTGCGGCTGGGGGGCGGTCGGGGTCGCGGCGGCGAAGTCGTCCCCCCGCGGCGTTGTCGTCCTCACCGACGTGAACCGCCGGGCCGCGCGGCTCGCCGCGGAGAACCTTGGCCGCAACGGGGTCCGCAACGCCGAGGTGCGCGTCGGCCGGCTGTTCGAGCCGGTCGCCGACGATCGGTTCGACCTGATCGCGACGAACCCGCCGTTCCGCGCCGGCCGGGAGACGGTCCTCGAGATGCTCGCCGCCGTCCCGGATCACCTGCGGCCCGGGGGACGGTTGCTCCTCGTCGGCAAGGGGAGCCAGGGGATCCGGTACTACCAGGAGTGGCTCCGGTCCCACTGGGGTCCGGGGGTCCGGGTCGTCGGCCGCGGGTCGGGGTATCGGGTCCTCGACGTCTCGGTTCCCGGGACGAAGGACCGTTCGTCCTCCGAAGCCGTTAAGAAGGACACGCTTTTCAACGGCCTCCCCCCGAACGAGCGGGGCGCCCCGCGGGCAGCCGCCCGCGCGCGCCCTAGACGGTCGGGGAGACCTCGTACAGGGGAGTGAGCGTCGCGCCCAAGGAAGCGAAGGAGCCCAAGGAGGCTCCGGACCCGAAAGCCGCGCCGGCGAGCGAGTCCGCCGCCGAGGCGCCGGCGGAGAAGGGCGAGAAGGGGGCGAAGCGGGAGAAGGGCGGCAAGGCGAAGGACGCCAAGGAGCCGCGCGAGGGGAAGGGCAAGGGCAAGTCCGCCGCCTCGACCAAGACCGCGAAGATCATCGCCGACAACCCCAACTTCCGATACATCGTCCGCGTCGCGAACTCGGACCTGGACGGCACGCGGCCCACGGGCCTCGCGCTCACGGGCGTGCGCGGCGTCGGCCTGCGGGTCGCGGAGGCGACGTGCCGGCTCGCCCAGGTGAACCCCGCCGAACTGATCGGCAACCTCTCCGAGCCGACGGTGGAGATGCTCGAGACGACCCTCGCGTCGCTCCCGAGCAAGGTCCCCGCCTGGATGACGAACCACCCGCGCGAGCCGTTCCTTGGCGAGTCCCCGCACCTGTTCGGGCCGGACCTCGAGACGCGCCGGCGCGACGACATCAACGTGATGAAGATGGTCCGCAGCTACCGCGGCGTCCGCCACGAGCGAGGGCAGAAGGTCCGCGGACAGCGCACCCGCTCGAACGGCCGGACCGGCATGGCCGCGGGCGTGATCAAGAAGACCGCGCGCGAGGCCGCCGCGGCGGCCGGCAAGGAAGCCCCGGCGGCGGCCGCCGCCCCGGCGGCCGCGGCGACGCCGGCGGCCGCCCCCGCCGCGAAGAAGGCGTGAGGTTCGCATGGGAGATCCGAAGTTCCTCCGACGCACCTACGACACTCCGAAGCATCCGTGGGAGGCGACCCGGATGGAGGAGGAGCGCAAGCTCGTCGACCGGTACGGGCTCAAGAACAAGCGCGAGCTGTGGAAGGCGCAGTCGATCCTCCGCGGGTTCCGCCGTCAGGCGCGGGAGCTCCAGGCCCGGTTGCGGGCCGGCGAGGAGCAGGCGCGGCTCGAGACCGAACGGCTGCTCGGCCGGCTCGCGCGCCTCGGCCTCCTGCCGGTCGGCGCCCCGACGCTGGACGACGTGCTGGCGCTCTCGACCGAGGACCTGCTGAAGCGACGTCTCGAGTGGATCGTCTTCTCGCGCGGCCTCGCCCCGACGGCGAAGGGGGCCCGCAAGTGGATCGTCCACGGTCACTTCGCGATCGGCGACCACCGCGTCACGCGGCCGGGGTACCTCGTCCCGCCGGCCGAGGAGGCGCGGCTCGCCTACTCGCCGACCAGCCCGCTCGCGAGCGACGACCACGCGATGCGTCTCGCGCTGCGCGAACGGCTCGAGCACCGCACCGCGCCGCCCGAGCCGGTCGCGGCCCCGCCGGCCCCGGAGGGGTGAGCGATGGCACGGATCGGCATCGCCCACATCTTCGCGAGCTACAACAACATCCACATCACGGTCACCGACATCACCGGCGCCGAGACCCTCGCGAAGGCGACCGGCGGCATGGTCGTGAAGGCGGCGCGGGACGAGTCGAGCCCGTACGCCGCGATGAAGGCCGCCGACCAGGTCGCGGCGGCGATCAAGGAGAAGGGGTACGACACCCTGCACGTCCGGGTCCGCGCCCCCGGAGGGAACCGCTCGCGGTCCCCCGGGCCGGGAGCGCAGGCGGCGATCCGGGCGCTCGCGCGCGCCGGCGTGAAGATCCAGCGGATCGAGGACGTGACCCCGGTCCCCCATGACGGCACGAAGCCGAAGGGCGGCCGCCGGGGACGGCGGGTGTAGGCGATGCCGGTCGCGATCCAGGAGCTGAAGACCCGGAGCGCCCGCCTCGAGATCGAGGGGGCGACCGCGTCCCAGGTGAACGCCGTCCGCCGCACGCTGCTCGCCGACGTGCCGAAGCTCGCCATCGAGGACGTCGAGTTCCACCTCGGGCCGATCCGGGACGAGACGAGCGGCAAGGACTACGACTCGTCGACGAGCATGTTCGACGAGGGCGTGGCGCTCCGGCTCGGCCTTCTGCCGATCCCGAGCGACCCGGGCCAGTTCCGACGCAAGGCGGAGTGCGACTGCGGGGGGACCGGCTGCCCCCACTGCCAGGTGATGTTCTCCATCGACAAGAAGGGCCCGTGCACCGTCTACGCCCGCAACGTCGTGCCGCTCGGCGACCCCGGGCTCGCGATCCTCGAGCCCGACATCCCGATCGTTCGGCTCGGCGCCCGCCAGGCGCTGCTCGCCTACGCGACCGCGGTCGTCGGGAGCGCGCGCGACCACTCGAAGTGGCAGGTCGCGAGCGGGATCGGGATCACGCCCCGCCCGCACGTGAAGATCGCCCGCAAGGAAGGGTGCTCGGACGCCTGCCTCAAGCGGACCGCCGCGTCGTGCCCCGTCAACATCCTCTCGTTCGAGGGGTCGAAGCTCTCCGTCACCGACGAGACGAAGTGCATCCTCTGCGGCGCCTGCGAGGAGGCGTGCGAGCACGGCTCGATCCACGTCACGCCCGACACCGAGCGGTTCTTCCTGCGCTTCGAGACGGACGGCTCGCTGAGCGCGCGGGAAGCGCTCCGCTACGCGCTCAAGGACCTCAAGCGCCGCTTCGAGGACCTGCGCGAGTCGCTCCAGGCGATCCCGTAGGCCGCTCCGCGCTCGTCCAGTCGTAGCGCAGGATCGCGGCGATGCCGCCGAGGGCCGTGAGCCGCGCCCCCGCCTCCCCTTCCGTCCGCACAACGAAGATCCGGCACTTCCCCCCGCGCGAGCGGTCGAGGATCGGGATCACCTCCGCGTCGGCGAGGAGCTCCTCCGAGACGAGGATCGTCTCCGTCGCCCCCGCGTCGACCGCCTCGCGGACCTCCGCCCGGCCGACGGCCGCCCGGGTCCCGCCGGCGACGGCCCGGACGAGCCGCTCGACGACCTCCGCCTCCTCGGCGGCGACCGTGCCGCGCAGCGCCTCGCTCGCCCGGCCCGAGCGCAACAGCTCGTCGACGCCGACCCGCCCGGACTCGGCGGTCGGGTAGACCCGCATCCGACGGGCGAGCTCCGGGGCGTGCTCCTGGATCCGCCGCGCCAGCTCCTCCTTGAGGAACCCCGGCCCGACGACCAGGACGACCTGGGCGTCGACGCCTTCCCGACGGAGGAGCGTCTCGAGCTCCTCGACATAGCTCGCCCGGTCCTTCTCGCCCTGGCCGCCCGCGTACCGCTTCCCCGCGATCGAGCGCCGCACGTCGGCGATCGGCTCGATCGCCCGACCCCGGACCCGGACGATCGACGAGTCGCCCCAGTCGACCGCGGCGATCACTATCGTCGGGTCCCCCTTGCCCGCGAGGCCCTCCTCGAGGATCGCGCGCTCGCCCGGTGAGAGGTCGCCGCGGCCGAGCGTGACGTCGTCCCCCTCCGTCAGGTCGAGCGTGTGGTGCCGGCCGATGTCGAACGGTCCTTCGACGATCGGGCCGGTGATCCGGACGTGCTTCGAGAAGCCGTGGAACTCGACCTGCGTCGCGCGCACGGTGAGGAAGACGCGGCGGCGCGCGCGCTCAGCGCCGGCGACGTCCATCGGCGCCTCGGGGTCCCGGCGCGTCGTCGACGCGCCGACCAGGTCGCCCGGCCGCACGAGCCGGGCGATCCTCCAGAGGTCGCTCGGCGTCTCGAGCCGCAGACGTCGGAGCCCCGTCGTCGGGTCCTGAAAGAGGAGGCGCACGGTGGCTCTCCGCGGGTCGGGACGGGCGGCGCGTACAAGCCCGTTTCGCCCGCGCCGCCGGTCGGCGGTCGCTTCGACGATATCCTTATCGACCCGACGGAGGGTCGGGCCGCGATGGCCCCGCCCGCCCGCGGCCGGTACGCCGACCTGTTCCAGGAGCGGTCGTTCCGGCCGTTCCTGCTGGCGGGCGCGTTCCAGCTGGCCGCGCCGTCCGGAGTGCTGGTCGTCCTCCTGTTCGGGGTCGCGCTCGCGTACCCAGCCGCGGACCGGACAACGTACGGGGCGCTCGCGCTCGCCTTCCTCGGGCTCTCCTCGACGATCCCCACGCTGCTCACCGCGGTCTTCTCCGGGGCGTTCGCCGACCGGTACGACCGGGGGGTGCTCATGCGCGGGGCGAACCTCTGCGCGATGCTCGCGACGGCCGGGCTCGCGGCGGACCTCGTCGTCCGTCCGGGCGGCCGCGTCCCGTTCGTCGGACCGGCCGGCTTCTACCTGCCCGAGTGGGTCGTCCTCGCCTATCCGGCCTGGGCGGTGATCGCCTCGGCCGCGACCGTCTTCCGTCCGGCGTACAACACGCTCGTCCCGCGCCTCGTGGAGCGGTCGGCGCTCGGCCGCGCGAACGGCCTCATCTACTCGGTCGCCGCCACCGCGAGCGCGGTGACGACCGTCTCCGTCGGGGCGCTCCTCACGGTCGCGCCGAGCGAGTACGCGCTCGGGATCCCGTTCGTCCTCTTCTTCGCGACCCAGGTGACGCTCCTGCTGATCGGCGTCGACTTCTCCGTCGACCCGGCGGCGAGCCGGCGGCCGATCTGGACCGAGGCGCGGGACGGATTCGCCTACCTCGGGGTCCGGCGGGACCTGCTCGAGATCACGATCTCCTCCCTCGTCATCAACTTCCTCGCCGCGCTCGCGCTCGTCGAGCTCGCGCTGTACGTCGTGAGCTGGCTCGGCCTCGTCCAGGGGATCTACTACGGCGCGATGGTCGCGGCCGCCACCGTCGGCACCGCGTGCGGCTTCCTCGTGATCGGCCACGTCCGATTCGAGGCGCGGGCGGGCCAGGTGCTGATCCTCCTCACGTTCGCGATGGCCGGCAGCCTGATCGCCCTCGCGCTCGTCCGGACGATCTGGCTCGCGCTGCCGGTCCTGTTCGTCTACGGGCTCGCTCCCGGCATGATCACGACCGTGTTCCTCTCGACGATCCAGGCGACCGTCCCCGACGAGAAGATGGGGCGGGTCTTCGCCGCGGACGAGCTCGGCAGCGTCTCCCTCGTCCCGGTCGGTCAGTGGGCCGGGGGCCTGCTGACGCTCGCCGTCGGCGTGCAGGGGATCTACCTGCTCTCGGGCGGCGCGATCGCGCTCCTCGGGCTCACGATGCTCGTGAGCTTCGGCGCCCTGCGCCGGCTCGCCTACCAGCCCCGACCGCCCGGGGAGCCGACCCACGGTCCCGAGACGGCCGAGCCCGCCTCCGCCTAGGGCGGGAACGGGATCCGCCGCGGATCGTACCAGTCGCGGCTCGGGCCGAGGGTGCGGACGAAGCCGAGCCGCTCGTACAGGCGAGCGGCCCGGTCGTTCCCTTCCGTGACGTTCAGCGTGACCGGCCGGATCCCGGCCCCGAGGAGGTCGGCGACCGCGGCCGAGAGGACCGCCCCTCCGAGCCCCTTCCCCTGGAGGGCCGGGTCGACCACGACGTCGGCGATCAGCGCTCCTTCGGGCCGTCGGGTGGAGAGCACCGCGGCGACGAGGCGGCCGTCGACCTCCACCGCCCGGGAGCCTTCGGGGCAGAACGCCCCCCACCGGCCCGCGAAGAGGTCTCGGACCATTCGCTGCGCGTCGGCCACCTCGTCGTCCTCCTCGAGGAAGAGATACCGGTCGAACCTCGAGTGGTAGGCGAGCCGGTGCAGCCGGGCGAGCTCCGCCGAGTCCGCCGGACCGACCGGTCGCAGGGCGCCGGCCAGCCCCCCGCCGACCGGCGGCGGGACGTCGCCCTGGAACTGCATCTCGCTCCGCCCGAACCGGGCGAAGCCGACCCCGGACATGAGGGCGGACTCCTCGGCCTCGGTGAGGCCGGCGATCTCGCCGGGAACGAAGACGATCGGTCCGGCAAGCGGCGCGAGGCCGGCCCAGAACCGGGCGTACGTCTCCGGGGCAGCGTGCGAAGGATCCACGTAGAACAGGTGCACGCTCGCTCCGAGCGGCCCGTGCGGCGCCCATGTGGCGATCCCGACTCCGGCGCCGCCGACGCGGAGGACGGCGCCGACGCGGCCGCCGGTTCGGGCGCTCTCGGCGAACTCCCTCGCGAGCTCGGGCCCTCGGTCGCCGACCCACGGCCGACCGAGGATCGCCGCCTTAGCGAGGCGGATCGCCGCCTCGAGCTCCTCGGCGAGCGGGACGACCTCCTCGGGCATCGCGCCGGGCACCGCCCGCCGGGATAAGCCGCTTCGCCCGGCGGGCCGGTCGCCGCGGCGCGGAACGGGGCTACCGGGAGCGTACGAGATACGCCCACGTCACGGACGGCCGGAAGCCGAGGGTCCGGTTGATCGCGAGCATCGGCGCGTTCTCCTCATCGTTCACGGTGCGAATCCGCTCGACCCCGTGCTGCGCCGCAAAGGCGACCAGGTGGAGCTTCAGCAACCCCGCGATCCCGCGCCCCCGATACTCCCGCCGCGTCCCGGTGAACTGCTGGAAGAACGCCCCCGGGTCCCCTTCCACGTAGTTGCCGTAGGAGATCCCGACATACTCCGCGCCGTCCATCGCGAGGAAGACCCCCTCCCCGGGGACGGCCGGGTTGTGGACAACCCATCGTCGGAACTGGTCGAGGGGCAACGAGCTCGAGCGGCCGACGCGCGGGACGTCGGCCCCCGCCGCCTGGATGAGCGCGTGGACCTTCTCCTCGGCGTGCGGGTCGTTCCGCGACGCCGCGGCCCAGGAGGTGACCGCCACGCCGCGCTGCGCAGCGAGTCGCGCCAGCTCTCCCGGCTCGAGCACGCTCGCCTCGGCGAGCTCGAGCACGGACTCCGAGCTCCGCCGCCGCTCCGCGAACCCCCGGCGCGCGAGGAACTCGGTGCCGGCCGGCGGCTCGACGGCGACCCGGCACAGGAGCGTTCGGACGCCGGAGCGCTCGGCCGCGTCTGCCGTGGCGTCGAAGAGGGCCGAACCAATCCCGCGCGTCCGATGGCCGGGATCGACGATCGCCGAGACCCACGCGGCCGCCGGGTCGGCGTCGACCGGTTCCCGGTAGAGCAGGGCGAACCCGACGCCCCGGTGCCCGGCCGTCTCCTCGACCACGAAGCGACGGTGCAGGTTGCTGCCCTCTTCGAGGCGTAGCGTCTGGCTCCGCAGCGCATCGGCGGTGGTGCGGCTCCCGGGGATCCCCGACCGACTACGAACGTCCGACCACGACGCCCAGTCGTCGTCGCGGAACTCCCGCGTCCGATAGCCGGGCTCCATCGCGGACGGCAGGTCCCGCCGGATTATCGCCCCTGCGCCCTCGGTCGCGGGGCGGCGCCGGGACCGTCCGCGTGCGCGGAGGGGGATTCATATAGACGGAAGCAGATATGTCATTCGTCAGACAAAAACAGGGGTATTGTCTGACGAAGATGGTCGACACATCGGAGCGGGTGACGGTTCGGATCCCGCAGGACCTTCTCGAGAGGTTGAAGCTGATCCAGCAGCACAAAGGGACGGCGACGATCTCCGACACGATCCGCGAGGGCCTCGAACAGTACATCGAGCTCAACCTGCCGCCCCAGCACATCCGCAAGGTCGTCGTCGAGCTGTCGCGGCAGGACAACCGTCGGCTCGAAGAGTTCGTTCGCGAAGGGAATTCGGTGAGCGTCGACGACGCCGTCCGCTCGGCCGTCCGGGAGTACATCCGCAGCCGCATCGACCAGCTCGCCCCGCCCGCCCGGTCCCACCGGCGCGAAGGCGAGGCCGTTACTGCGGAGGGCTCCCCGCCGCCCTGACGGGGCCGGGGGGCCGATGAGCGACCGATACCCGCCACCGGAGTCGTGGACGCCCCGGGCGTCATCGCCCGCGATCGCGGTCGTCGGCCTCGGGGGCGCCGGCAGCGAAGCGGTCCAGGACCTCGCGAGCCTCGGCATCCCCGGGGTCCGCTCGATCGCCGTCAACACCGACGAAGCGCACCTCTCGAAGATCCGGGTCGAGGAGCGGATCCTGCTCGGGCACCGGGAGCTCCGGGGGCGTGGCAGTGGCGGTGACCGGGCGGCGGTGGTCCGGGCGATCGAGGAGTGCCGAGACGAGGTGCTGCTCCGGCTCGCCCCGTTCGAGATGGTCTTCCTGCTCGCCGGGCTCGGCGGGGGGACCGGGAGCGCCCTGCTCCCGTACCTCTCCCGGCGCCTGCGGGGCACGCAGACCCTCCCCGTGCCGGTCGTCTTCCTGCCGTTCCGGGTCGAGCTCGAGGCGAACCCCGGACGGCGGCAGAACGTCGAGGAGACCGTCGAGGAGCTCGAGCGGATGGGCGGCCTCCTGCTCGCGCTCGCGAACGAAAAGCTCCGCCGGTTCGAGACGCTCCCGATCCATCGGGTCTTCCAGGTCCGCAACGCCTACCTCCACTCGCTCGTCGCGAGCCTCGTCGACATGGTCGAGAACCCGTCGCAGCTGAACGTCGACCTCGCGAGCCTGAAGAACCACCTGCGCGACTCCGGCCTTTCCACGCTCACGACCGCCGAGCATCACATCTCCGAACCCGAGCGGCTCGTCCACGAGGCGCTCTCGGGGACGATGCTCGACTATCGCCTCTCCGACCGGACGTCGGCGCTCGTCCACCTGGACGGCGGCGCGAACCTCACGCTCCACACCCTCGACCGGGTGCTGGAGGCGGTCCGGACCGATCTCCACGAGCCCGAGCGGCTCGTCTTCGGCACCCGGCTCGGGCCGGAGCCGCGGGACGCCGTGCGCCTCACCGCCATCGTCGGGGGCCTTCGACCCCGGACGGTGCGGGAGGCGATCGGGCCCCGAAGCCGCGGCGGCTACGAGATCCCCGTCGTCCGCTAGGCGCGCTCGGGCGCCGGCGCGGCCGCGCGCAGGTCGAGCTCCCGGTGAAGCGCGTCGATCGCCTGGCTCGTGCGGAGGACGCGCGGGCTCACCGAGAGGCGGGGGACGCCGCTCGCGACGAGCCGCTCGCTCTCCTCGGGGGTCGGGTCGTACGGGTCGGAGACGACGGCGCCGACGTCGTCCGACGGCCCCGGCCACGTCCCGATCGGGGCGCCGCCCTCGGTGAGCCAGACCGCGCCGGGGCGGGCGAGGAACACGCCGAGCACCTCGAGGGGATCGGCCGGCCCGACGCGGAGCCCGGGGGACGACTCGAAGTCGTGCGGGTAGACGGCGGCCCGGGCGAGGGCGTTCTTGAGGAGGGCGGCGGTCGACCGCTCGTCCGGGTTGAGGTAGCGGAGCCGGGCGCCGACCAGGTCGATGCGGCGCGCCGCGCCCGGGGGCCCGCCGGAGAAGACGATCGTCATCTCGGTGTCCCGCCGCAGGTCGTTCGAGAGCGTGAACGCGGTCGAGACCGACCGCGCGACCTCGTCCATCCGACCGCCGCCGCCCGCGAGGTCGTTGAGCGTGAACTCGCCGCGAACGGGGACGCGGTGCGCGAGCAGGAGGAGGCGGCGCATCCCCCCGCCGGAGCCGGCGGGAGGCTTAACGGTCGGCCGGCTCCGGGCCTACGGGCCGAGCGGGGAGCGGCGGGCCCGCGGACCGGCGGGCGACGGCATCGGGTTCTGGCGGCGCTCGAGCCAGATCTCGTCCCCGAGCTCGTGGTAGACCGCGTGGGCCGGCAGCCCCGTCCCGACTTCCCCGTGGGGGAGGCGGAAGACGCCCGAGCGGTTGGCGTTCGAGGAGTAGACGACGTCGAGCTCCCCGGCGGCGGCCATCGCGGCGCTCTCCTCGCGGGCGAGCTCGAAGATGCGGTCCTTGCGGAACATCCAGTAATGGATGCGCCACTCGCGCCCGTCGTACAGGGTCGTCTCGTCGCGCTCCGTCTCGAGGATCCCCGTGTCCTCGAGCATGTAGAACGTGTCGCGGTCGTCCGGCTCGAGGACGTTGTCGATGATCCGCTCGTTGAAGCCGAAGAAGTTCAGGACGTGGGCGGCGATCGAGCGGGCGTCCTCCGGGCGCATCCCGTCGTGCCCGACGGACCGACGGATCGCCTTCGCGAGCGAGTCAAAATCGACCGGCCCCGAGAGCCCCTCGAGCGCCTCGTCGACGGGGAGCCCGACGCGGGTGCGGCGGGTGTCGGCGGCGGTCCGCAGGGGGACCGGATTTCGCAGGGTATAGCTGCTCGAAGAGGCGCTCTTCGGAGGCCGCCGTTCCGACGCCGGCATGCCCGATTCTATTCGATGGTTTACTATATATACATTAGTGAACGGAATGACCGGATTACGCGGTCGGCGCACCGTCCCGTCACAGGACGACCCGCCGAGGGCGGCCGATCCGGTGGAGCGCCTCGACTCCGGGCCGCCACTCGTCCTGCTCGATCCGGAACTCCTGGTCGGCGAGCATCGCGAACTCCTTCGGGAACGGTAGCAGCGACTTCGCGAGGTAGACGTGGGCGAACGGGGCGCCCGACGGGCCGCTCCACGCCTTCCCCGCGGCGGTGATGGTGCGGTACTCGTAGTACTCGGGCGCCGGGACGAACCAGAGCAAGGAGTCGTCGGTGCCGCGCACCCGCGGGCCCCGGGAGTAGACCTTGAGGCCGAGGTGCTCGGCGACCGGCGTCGGGAGGGTGAAGAGGAGGCGGTCGCCCGGCCGCGCCGTCGCGAGCAGGCGGCTGCGGACCGTCTCGATCGCGAGCGCCTCGCGCCCCGGCGAGGTCGCGATGACGCGAATCAGCCCCGGGCCGCGGGAGAGGAACGAGATCGAGCGCCCCCCGTCCCGCCCGTCGCCGGCCGACGGCGGGTCGAACCGGATCAGCGTCGCGATCTCGGTCGGCAGCTGGAGGGTCAGCCACGTCGGGTGGGTCGCCCGGACGACGACGTACTCCATCGACCGTGCGACCGGCCGACGTTATAAGAAACCTGTCGACCCGGGGGGGGTCAGCTTCCACGCGGGGCCCTAGGAGCGGCTGCCGATCCCCATCAGGATGCCGCCGACCCAGAGCGCCACGACCCCGGCGCCGACGACCGGAAGGAGGTGGGCGAGCGGTCCGGGGTCGGACGGGAGCGCGTCGGCGAGGAGGAAGAGGCCGACCAGCGTGAAGAGGAGGCCGAGGCCGATCCGGGCGTTCTTCGAAAGGCGCCGCCGGCGCGGAGCCGCCGGGGCGTCCGGGACGGTCGGGACGGCCACCGCTTCCCCGAGCCCCGGCGCCAGATAACCGCCCCGCTCCCCCGGCTCACCGGGCGATGGGAGCGGTCGACCGGGGCCCCTCCGAGAGCGGCCGGGACCCGCCGACGTCGGAGAGGTCCGGGGATTCGGGGGGCGCCGGCGGAAGCTTCGGGCCGGGCCGGACGAACGGCCGGGCGCCGATCGGCGAGACGAACGTGGTGACGAGGCCGACCCCCGCGACGACGGTGAACAGCGTCGGCGTGAAGACGCCGAGCGACAGGAGGATCACGGCCATCGCGAGCTCGACCGCCCCCCGGCTCGCGAGCAGGAACCCTCCGCCGAGCGCCTTCTCGCCCGACCAGCCGAGCGCGCGGGTGACCGCCCCGCCGAGGAACACCTTCGACCCGAAGGCGAAGACGCAGAGGGTCGCGAAGACCGCGAGCGATTCCACCGAACCGCCGAGGAGCCTCAAGTCCATCGACAGGCCGACGAGCGCGAAGAAGAGGGGGATGAAGAACCCCCAGGTGATCGTGTCGAACACCTGGGTGAGGGCGCGGTGCGTCGCGCGCCCGGCGCTCTCGGGCGTGATCAGCAGCCCCGCGTAGAACGCCCCGATGAGGAACGTGAGGCCGAGCAGCTGGGAGAGGAACGCCGCCCCGAGCGCGGCGACGATCAGGACGGCGAAGCCGGCCTCGCGCGACCGCCACCCTTCCCAGAACCGACGGACGAACAGCCGCCACGCGGCGACCGCCCGCAGCGCCCGCGCAAGATAGTGCACGGCGCCGACGGCCGAGAGGAACAGCCCGACCGACAGCACCGAGACGACGACCTCCGTTGCGACCTCGCCGTGGGTGCCGAGCAGGCGGAGGAGCACCGCAAAGACGGTGACGGCGAGGAGCTCGTTCACGAGCGCCCCGTTGAGGAGGTACGCCCCGAACCGCGTCGAGAGGAGGTCGAACTCCCGGAGCATCAGCCCGAGGACGGGGAGCGCCGTGATCGAGATCGCGAGCGAGACGAACAGGCTCGTGAGCAGGGGGATCCCCGGGTAGAGGTACCGGACGAGGCCCGCGCCGAGCAGGAACGGGACGACGAAGACGACGACCCCGAGGAGCACGGAGGAGCCGCCGGTCGCCCGGATCTGCTCGGGCGAGACCGCGAGCCCCGCGGCCATGAGGATGAAGAACGTCGCGAGGTACTGGATCCCCTCGAAGAGGGTCGGGAGCCCCTGGAGCCCGAGCGCCGGGCCGAGGACCGTCGGCCCGAGGACGACGCCGACGATCAGCTGGCCGACGAGCGGCAGCTGGCCGAGGCGGCTCACGAGCTCCCCGGCGAGGACCGCGCAGGCGAGGAGGAGGAACAGGCCGACGATGAAGAGGGTCGTCGAATCCACGATCGGCTCCCGTGCGACCCCGCGGACCGACGCGTCCCCACGGGGCGGAGCGTCGCGTCGGCCCCGTCCGAGGGAGCTCGGGTCGGTATCCCTCGAACGGTCTCCCGATAACTACCTTTGTCCGAGAGCGGCCCCCCCCGGGGGTCGCTCGGATATACGCCATGGAGCTTCCGCGCCCGTGCCGCGCCCGACGCGCCCCCCGGCGCCGCCGGTCCCCCCGTCCACCGCCCGGGCGGAGCGGGCCGCCCGGTCGATCGAGGAACCGCTCGACGTCCGCCTGAAGGCCGACGACCCGTACCCGTTGCTGGAGGTCCGCAATCCGATCCGCCGGACCGCCTACCTCGTGATGCTGCCGGAGTTCCCCGCCCGCAGCCCGGCGCTGTGCACCTGCACCGACTTCGCGCGCCGCGACCTCGGCACCTGCAAGCACCTCGAGGCGGCGTACCGCTGGCGGACGGCGCACGCCGACGCCCGGCCGCCCGCGCGTTCCGCGGCCCACCCCCCGAGCCCGTGGGGGGAGATCGACCGTCGGGAGCGGGAGCTCCCTCCGCCCGGGCGAATCACCGCGCGGGAGCTCGCCCGGCCCGGTGCCAGCCTGTACGAGCCGGCCGGCCCGTCCGATCGGGAGTGAAGAAGAAGAAAGGGTTCGCCGCGGGGGGTTCCCGAGCGCCTACGCCGACATCCCCGGCGCGCCCTTGAGCGCCCGGATCTTGTAGTACTCGGGGTCGACGATCACTTCGCCGTTGACGCCCATCGTCTCGAGCGTCTTCAGCGGGACACCGGCCTGCTTCTTCGCCGCCTGCCAGTCCTTGATCGGGATCGAGAACTTCTTCTCGACCTCCGTCCGGTAGATCGGGCCCGAGTTGTACGAGCAGAACGGGATGACGCGACCGTCCGGCACCGCGTAGTGGATATCGCAGCGCATCAGGCGCTGGATATCGTAGTCGTAGGCGTCCTGGAAGTGCATGTTGCCGATGTAGAGGGTGCGCCAGGTGAACTTCGCGAGGGCTTCCTTGTTCCCCTCGGTGAAGATCCCCGCGATCACCTTCACGCAGTTCTTCTCGCTGAGCCCCTCGGGCGCCTTCGAGAAGTCGAAGTACTTCGAGACGTCGTGCAGCAGCCGGGCGCCGGCGACGGCGGTGCGCACCCGGGAGAACCGGGCGTCCCGGTACTTCTCGATCATCGACTCGACGTTCTCGAAGAAGCCGTCGACGTCCATGAACCGCGGGAGCGGCGTGATCTCCTGGCCGTCCTTCGAGACGAAGGCGAACGTCGCGCAGCCGCAGCCGGGGTGCGTCGTCAGGGTCATCTTCTCCTCGCCGTGGATGATCGAGACGAGCTCCGAGATCGGGGCGACCGACGGCACCGGGAAGAAGTCGGACTTCTCGAACGGCCCCTCCGTGCAGAGGATCCGGACGAGGTCGGACTGGGTGAACCGCATCTGGAAGCGGTCCTTGTCGGGGATCCGCGCGGTCAGGGCGACCGGCTGGAAGTTGACGCCGCGGACGACGTCGATGTTGTCGATCGCGAACTTGACGGTCGGCCAGATCTCCTTCTCGTTGAACCCGCCGACGAGCGTCGGGACGAGCACGACGGAGAGCGGCTTGTCGGGCTTGCCGGCGGCGAGCTCCGAGGCGGGGGAGTGGGTCTCCCGGGCCGCCTGGATCGCCTTCTGCTTCACCTTGAGCAGCGGGACGCCCCGGACCTTCCGGTAGATCTCGTCGTCCAGCCCGTCGAACTGGAGATACAGGGTGTGCAGGCCCGCGTCCCGGCACGCCTGGGCGAAGCCGGGCTCGTTGGCGACGCGGATGCCGTTGGTGGCGACCTGGACCTGCTTGAAGGCGAGGTCCCGCGCCATCGAGACCGCGTCCAGGAACAGGGGGGAGAGCGTCGGCTCCCCGCCCGAGAACTGGACGGCGACCGTGCCGACCGGCTTCTGCTCGCGGAGCGTCTTCAGCATGAAGTGGATCTGCTCGCGGGTCGGCTCGAAGACGTAGCCCGCGGCGTTCGCGTTGGCGAAGCAGACCGGGCACTTCAGGTTGCAGCGGTTCGTGAGATCGACCAGGGCGAGCCCCGTGTGGGACTTGTGGTGGCTGCACATCCCGCACGTCGTCGGGCAGCCGCGGAACTTCTCGTAGTACGGGTTCTCGTAGCCGACCCCGTCGTGGGCGTAGACCTCCATCCGGAGGTAGAAGTCGACGTCGTTGGAGATGATGTCCCAGAAGTAGCCGTGCGCCCGGCACGTCTTCTCCATGATGACGCGGCCGTCCTTCTCGCGGACGATCGCGGGGATCACCTTGATGCACTCCGGGCAGACGGACGCCGTCTTCCGGGGGAGGCCCCGCGGGGCCTGGAACTCCTTCATTACGCGCGCCGGCATTGCTCGTTTCCTCTCCGTTTGGTCCCCCCTCTTGCGAGCGGGGCTTGGGGAAGCCACGATTCCCGCTCTACATAACCCATCTGTCGTCGTGCGGGCGACAAAACACGGCTCCCATGACGTAGGTTCGCACGGTCCGTCTCGCTACAAACCCCCGTGGCGGAGACTCCTCGACGACGGATTTCTCTACCGACAGATCCCTTCCGGCACCGTTCCGACCGTGACGTTATCCCCCGGACCCGGGTACGGAGTCGTATGGCACGGAGCGCCCGACCCGCCCGCAAGGGCCGCCGGACGACGAAGCGGCGCCCGGCCCCCCGTCGCCCGGCCCCGGCGCGGTTCGTGGGACGCGATCCTTCGCCCGTGCTCGAGCGATATCCCCCGCGGGTCCCGGACCTCCCTCCCCCACCCCCCGTCGTGATCGACGCCGCGGGCAAGGGACGGCCGAGCTCCGCCTCCCCTACCGCGCCGTCCGCCGCGCCTCCGTCCGGAAATCCGTTGATCACGCTCGACCGCGGCTTCGACCTCGACCAGTTCTCGAGCATGCTCGGCGAGACGTCGATCCGGGTCTCGGTCCCCCGCGAGGACCTGCCCGAGGTCGTCCGACGGGTGCTCGAGTTCATGGAGTTCGGGGTCTACGTCTACTCGATCTCCCTGCGGCCTGGCCCTTCCGACCTACTGAAGGAGTTCGTCGTCGAGCTGCGCCGGGTCGACTTCTCGAGCGAGAAGGGCGACTGGACGCCGTTCGTCGAGAAGGATCCCCCGACGGGCGCGAGCTCTTCGTAGCCCCCGCTCCCATCCGCCGGGAAGCTAATCCGTGACGGCGGGCTCGGGGTCCCGGAGTCTTCCGATGACCGCCTCCTCTTCGGCCGAAGCGCGCTGGGAAGCCGAGCTACGGATGCTGCGTCAGGAGCTCGCGGAGCTCCGGTCGGAGCAGCAGGAACTCGCCCGCTCCGTCAGTCAACTGGCGACAACGTTCCGGAACCTGGCGACCCATCTGGGGATCGCCGCCGAACCGTACAATCGGAAGGAGAGCCGGGACGCGCAGCAGAACCTGCCCGGCTTCGGCTAGTTCCGGTCACCGAGCCGGGAGCGGGACCGCTTTGCGGGCGTACCGCCACTCGCCCTCGAGCGAGTACGACCGGCGGAGGCGCGTGCCGACCCGGCTCCCGATCCGGAGCTCGCCCGGGGCCGCGTCCGTGATCTGGAGCGTCGCCCGGGCGCCCGGGGCGAGGTCGACCAGGGCCACGCCGAACGACCCCGTCGCCTCGACCTGAGGGTCGAACTCGGTCGGCTGGCCCCCCTTCCCGATCCAGGTCGTCGCGACGACGGTCCCGCCGTCGAGCGGGAGTCCGACCTCCGCGAGCCCGTCGTCGCGGCCGCACTCGCGGCAGCGGCCCCGTGCTGGGAAGCCGATCCGACCGCAGTGGGAGCACCGCTCGGCCCGGAACCGCCAGTGCCCGGGTACAGCTTCTAGGTACTGGGGGCGGGGGACGAGCGCCCCTTCCGAGACCGCCCGGGAGGGGGGGGCGGCGGTCGGAGCAACCTCGGTCGGGAGCGGTCGTGCCTCCGACGCGATCGAAGCGACGTCACCGACCCAGCGGCGGAGCTCCGCCGGTGCCGCTCTCGCGGCCCACGACCGGGCGAGCGCCACCGGGCCGCGTGCCCCGGGGGCTGAATCGGCCCCCCCAGCGTACGGCACGGTCGGCGCGCCCGCGGCAAACAGCCACGCGACGGCGCCGGCGTCCACCGCGGCCCGCCCCAGATCGGCCGCCACGACGAGCCCGTCCGCGGGCGAGGCGGCGGCCGACCGCACCACGGAGACGAGGTCGGCGTCCGCTCCCGAGGAGGGGTGGATCTCGGCGTCCGGCCCGACGAACGCGGAGAGCGCGGCGAGATCGATCCCGCCCGCGTCCCCCACCAGGTCGACCCAGATCGGCCCCCGGGGGTCACCGCCGTCGCCGATCGCCCGCTCGACCGCGGTCGCGGCGAGCGTGAACGCATCCTCGTCGGGTCCCGGAACTCGATGGCCGCCGCGCTCCCAGACGGGAACGTAGACGCCGACCCGTACGAGCGAGGCCACCGCTCACTCCTTGGAGAAGATCGTCACGGCCGCTGTCGCGCCCGCCCCGCCGACGTTGTGGGTCATCGCTCGGGTCGGGGAGCGGAGCTGCCGGACGCCGGCGTCGCCGCGGAGCTGGAGGAACACCTCGTACGCCTGGGAAACGCCCGTGGCGCCGATCGGGTGGCCCTTCGCCTTGAGCCCTCCGTCGGGGTTGACCGGGAGCGGGCCGTCCGGCCGGGTCTCGCCGGCGAGGGTCATCGCCCCGGCCCCCCCGCGCGGCGCGAAGCCGAGGTCCTCGAGCGCCAGGAGCTCGGCGATCGTGAAGCAGTCGTGGAGCTCGAGGAACGAGAGCGCCGACCGCTCGCAACGGGCGGATCGGAGCGCTGCCTCCCCGGCCTGCCGCGTCGCCTCGAACCGCGTCGGCTCCGGGCGCTCCTGGACGGCCAGCCGGTCGGACGCCGCGCCTGTCCCGTCGATGTACACGGGCCGGTCGGTAAACTCCCGAGCTGCTTCGGGCGCACAGAGGAGGAGCGCCGCGGCCCCGTCGCTCACCGGGCAGCAGTCGTAGAGGCCGAGCGGGTCGGCGACGCGCGGAGCGGCGAGCGCCGCCTCGCGCGAGACCGGTTTTTGGAAGTGGGCGTTCGGGTTCCGCGCGCCGTTCGCGTGGTTCTTCACCGCGACCTCCGCCAGCGCCTCGGGGCCGACGTTGTGGAGCGCGAGGTACCGGGAGGCGATCATCCCGTAGACCCCGGCGAACGTGAGCCCCGCCTGGCGCTCCCAGTCGGTCTCGCCCGAGACCCCGAGCCAGTAGCGGCGGCGGGCGTTCGAGACGTCGGTCATCTTTTCGAGCCCGGCGACGAGCACGACCTCGGCGTCCCCGGCCGCGATCGCGGCGACCGCCGCATGGACGGCGAACCCGCCCGAAGCGCAGGCGTTCTCGACCCGCACGGCGGCGACCCCGGGGAGACCCGCCTCCTCAGCGAGGACCGCCGAGGAGTTGCCGATCTGCCAGCCGCCGAAGCCGAGGGTCGCGAGGTAGGCGCGCCCGACGCGGGCGCGGTCGACCCCCTGGTCGACGCTCCCGAACGCGCCGTCGACCGCGCCGCGCAACAGCGCCCGCGGTCCGTCGGGGAGCGCGCCGAACCGCGTGTGCCCGGCGCCGATCACGGCCGCCCGATGCGCTCCCACGGCTCCTCCCGCCAACCGTCATAACGGTCGAGTCGTTCGAGCCTTTAAGGCCGGGGGACCAGGGTGGCGGAAGACCCTCCGATCGTCGTCGCGGTGACGGGCGCGAGCGGGGCTCCGATCGCGCTCCGCCTCCTCGAGTGGTTGCGCGACGCGGGGGTCCCGACCGCCGTCGTTGTCTCCGAAGGGGGCCGACGGGTGCTGGCGGCCGAGAGCGGCGTCCCGCCGGACCGGTACGCGACGCTCGCCGCCCGGTCGTACGACGACCAGGACCTGGCGGCTCCGATCGCGAGCGGCACCCAGCCGACCCGCGGCATGGTGATCGTGCCGTGCTCGTCGAACACGGTCGCCCGTCTCGCCCTCGGGCTCGGCGACAGCCTGATCGCCCGCGCCGCGCACGTTCACCTGAAGGAGCGGCGCCGGCTCGTGATCGTCCCGCGGGAGACGCCCCTGCCGACGCTGATGCTCCGCCACCTCACGACGCTGAGCGAGCTCGGCGTCGTCGTCCTGCCCGTCTCGACCGCCTACTACCTGAAGCCGGGCACGGTCGACGAGATCACCGACTACGTCGTCGGCAAGGTGCTCGACCAGTTCGCGCTCCCCCACCGGCTCTACCGTCCGTGGGGGGCGGAGGGGGCGTGACGACGGCCGCCCCCGCCGCCGCGCCTCCCCGACCGTCGCTCTTCCCGATCCCCCTCGTCGGGACCGCCGCGATCCTCCTCGTCCTGATCGTCTTCACCCCGATCCTGTTCGCGACCGGCCCGCCGGCGGCGGGGACGTTCGAGACCCAGGGGGAGCTCATCGTCGACCAGTTCCCCGTCGGCAGCAACACGACCTTCTACCTCCACGCCGTGGGCCCGGCCGTGCGCTACTCCTACCTGTCGATCGGCGTCGCCTCGGGGTTCTCCTGGACCGGCACCTGCCCGACGTCCGGCCTCACCTGGACGGACTGGCAGAACGCCACCGACCGACTCGGCGCCGAGATCTCGACCGCGTCGAACCCGGTCGCCGTCGAGGCGACGGCGACGTACGTCGCGAACGGCGCGACCGCGAACTACTCGGCCGACCTCGCGTTCTTTTCTGCCTCCGGCTCGCTCTCGATCGCGGTCTGCGACGGGGCGACCCCGCCGTCCGCCACGCCGCTCACGAGCCTGCCGATCGTGCTGCTGCTCCAGAACTGGGGCGCGGGGGGCCCCCCGTGAGGCGTTCGTGGGCGATCTTCGCCGTCTGGGGCGGCCTGATCGTCGTCCTCCTCGCCGTCGAGGTCGCCGAGCTCACGCACCTGTTCACCCTCCCGATCCAGGTCGCCCTCGGCGACCCGATCGCGCTCGTCACGGCGCTCGTCTTCACGACCCTCCTCGCCGTCGTCGGGGCGATCTTCATCGGCCTGTACCTGTCGCACCGGCTCCTCACCCCCCGCGGGTTCACGCCGTACGAGCAGGAGATGCTCCGGATGCGGACCGAGGTCCGGGAGATGCGCGCGCTCCTCGAGGAGATCGACCGGACCGTGCGCGCCGACGCCCGGACCCCCCCGCCCCCGACCCCTCCGCGGGGGCGGCCGTGAAGGTCCCGGTCGTCGACAACGGCGGCCAGTGGACCCACCGGGAGTGGCGGGTCCTGCGCGACCTCGGGGCGGAGAGCCGGATCGTCCCGAACACCACCTCGCTCGCCGACCTGGACGCGGACGGGATCGTCCTCTCGGGCGGCGCGTTGAGCCTGGAAGGGTCGGCGACGCCGCTCGGGCGGGTCGACGAGTGGATCGACGCCGCCACCGTGCCGGTCCTTGCGATCTGCGTCGGTCACCAGTTCGTCGGCCGCCACTTCGGGGGGACGGTCGCGCGGGGCGGTCCCGAGTTCGGCTCGGTCGACCTCACGGTCGACCGCCCCGACCACCCGATGTTCGCCGAGCTCCCGCCCCGGTTCAAGGTCTGGGCGAGCCACAACGACCAGGTGACCGTCCCGCCGCCCGGCTGGCCGGTCCTCGCCCACTCCGCCGCCTGCCCCGTCGAGGCGATGGCCCACCCGGACCGGCCGATCTGGAGCGTCCAGTTCCACCCCGAGGTCGAGCACACCGAGGGGGGACGGGCGATCTTCCGCCACTTCCTCGACGCCTGCCGCCGGTAGGGGCGCGGCGCCCCCATCGGAATATGTACCCCCCGACGCTGCTCGCTCCGGAGGAATCGTGGCACGGGTGCGACGCGGCTCCGGGGTCCGGGAACAGGACCTGATCGCTCGGGCCCGGGCGCTGAAGGAGCGCGTGGACGGGCTGCTCCCCCGCCTGACCCCCGACTGCCCGACCGAACGGTTCGACCGGCTCCGGGCCGAGCTCGAGGAGGTCCGGGCCGCCGCCGACGACGAGAAGCGGGTCGAGCGGCTCGCCAAGCACGGCGACCCGATCGCCCGGGCGTACGCCGGCCTCCTCCTCTACGCCCTCTCCCCGACGACCCCGGTCGTCGTGAGCTTCCCCGTGCCGGACGGGGAGGTCTCGTACGTCGCCCTCGCGCGCGCCCCCGGGGAGGCCGAGGTCGCGGTCCAGCAGTCGGACGACCCGTCGCGGCTCCTGCTCGGCTACGTCGACTGGGCCCGCAAGGGGTTCCACTTCTTCGCGACCCGCAAGGTCCTCTGGTGCACGGGCCGCTCGCCGCGGCCGCCGGCCGACTTCCTCGCCGAGCGGATCGCCGAGCTGCCGTACCGCCTGCTGGAGGACGCGCCCCGCCACCGGTACGTCTGCAGCCACCTCGCCGCCGACGAGCCGCGGCCGTACGTGGAGGTCGGCTGGCCGGGCGCCGACCGGTCGTTCTGCGTCTGCCGCAAGTGCGCGAAGGCCGACCGGCACCTCCTGTCGAGCCTGTCGGACGGCGCCGTCGTGCCGGACCCTTCGACCGAGTTCGCCGTCGCGGCGTACCTGAACGTCCGGTGCCGGGGCGGGGAGGAGTGCGTCCACGCGAGGCTCCCCGAGCTCCCCCGGGCGCTGCTGAAGCGGTACGAGCTCGGCCGCTTCTCCGACGGGCAGCTGCTCGACGAGTACCTGGCCGAGCTCACGCCCCGCATCGAACGGGCGGACCGGCCGACGTTCGTCGCGGGAGGGGTCTGCTACGGCGCCGACCGGGCGGCGTTCTTGGACGCGCTCGGGCCGACACCGGTCGAGCGCCGGGCCCTCGAGGAGGTGCTCGCCTCCGAGGGCGGCTACTTCGAGGTCGACGAGCCGTCCGCAAGCCGGGCGCTCGAGCGCCTCTGGACCGAGCACGCGGACGAGATCGTGGGGGCGATCGTCGCCGACCCCGGGGAGGCGCGGCGCCTCGTCGAGGAGGCGCGGGGCGCGCCGGGGCGCGTCGCGGAGATCCTGAAGCGGGCGCAGCGGCGCAACGAGGAGCGGGAGGTGCTCGAGGCGCTGCCGCGGTACCAGCGTCTCGTCCGGGAGGCGAGCTGGGTCGACCGGATCGCGCGCGAGCACCGGACCCGCGGCGAGGCCGGCGCCGAGCGGACGATCCTGCAGTCGCTGCCGCGCGAGGGGAAGGAGCGGGGCGTCGCCTACGGCCTCCTGCTCGCGCTCGGCCGCGGGGCCGCCCACGCCTGGCAGTTCTCTCCGACCGAGCGGGAGTTCGGCCAGTCGCTCGAGGCGCGCGCCCGCGAGCTGCTGCGCGCGCCCGCCGCCGGCTATCACGCCGCGCTCGCCCACCTGCTCGAGAGCGCCGGGGTCGTCGATTGGGGGACCCTGGAGGCGCCGGAGGGCGCCTCCTCGCCCGGTGCGCCCGGGGGCTAGTTGAAAAATACATGGGAAGGGGTACTCACGGCATCCACCAGGGTGGCCGGGTAACCGCCCTGCAAGGATGGTGACGTACGTCGACCGCGCCGCCAGGCCCCGAGCATACGGCCGTTGTCGCCGCCGGCGATGAGGAGACGCGCGTCCTGCTCCGCGGCCTGTTGCGCCTGCACCACTTCCGCGTCGACGGCGAGGCGGAAGGGGCGAGCCAGGCGCTGGCCTTGTTGAAGACGCACCGCCCCGAACTGCTGCTCGCGGACGTCAACCTCGCCGAAGGGAGCCCGGCCGCGCTCGTCGCCGACGCCCGCGCGGTCGTCCCGAAGCTGCGCGTGATCGTCGTCGCGCCCGCGTCGCGCCCCCCGCCCGTGATGGGCGTCGCGGGCCAGGGACCGGACGTCGTCCTCCTGCGCCCGTTCCGCATCCGGCAGTTCGCCGAGGCGGTCCACCCGCCCGGGACGGCCGCGCCGGGGGCCGAGGCGGCGGCCGCCGGCTAGCGGAGACGGAACCGCTCGAGCGCCGCCTCCTCCTCGAAGTGGAGGGTCGGCGCGGGGACGACGATCGCGTGCATCGGCGGCCCGAAGTCGGCCGTCCGCATCCGACCGAACGGCCCGAAGAAGCCGGCCGCGTCGTCGCGCCCGACCCGGGCGGCGACGGCGACCGGGTCCGCGTCGGCGAGGAGCGCGCCGTCGGGGTCGCGCGCGCGCAGCACGCCGAGCGCCTCGGCGGCGGTGAGGAACCGGCCCTCGTCCGGCCTTAGGTCGAGCAGGAGGAGCGTGTGCAGGTCGCGGCTCCGGTTCTCGCCGATCTGCTCGAGCGGGGAGCGGGGGGCGAAGCCGGGCGCCGGGAACGGCAGCGAGACGGTCCGGCCGAAGCGGTACGGCATCAGCCCGAGGAACCCCGGGGCGGCGGTGAGGACGCTCGCGTTGGGGAGGTACCGCCAGCCGTGCCCGGCCCGCTCGGCGGCGAGCCGGAGCGCGACGTGCGTCGTCGCCGCGAACGGGTCGCCGACGACGACGAGGGCGACGTCCCCCCGCGCGAGCGCCGCGACGATCGGCGCCTCCGCCTCGACCCGCGCCCGGTCGAGCCGCTCGACCGGCCGGCCGATCAGCGCGGCGAGGCGGTCGAGGGTTCCCGGGGGGGCGGCGGCCGTGTACTCCTCCGCGAAGACGGAGGCGGCGCCGCGCAGGACCGCGAGCGCCCGCGCGGAAAGCCCCCGCTCGTCGTCCAGGCCGAGGCCGACGAAGGCGAGCTCCGACATCCCCGGCCTAGCTGCGGAGCGCGATCACCGGGCACGGCGCCGCGCGGAACAGCTCCTCGAGGAACCGGCGGGTGAGCAGCGGGCCCCCCGCGCCGTCGTCCTCCTCGCCGACGACGAGGAGGCCGAACCGCTCCTTCGCCGCCGCCTGCAGGATCAGCTCGGGGAAGCGCCGGCGGCGCCCGAGGAGCGCCTCGGAGAAGATCGACCGTTTGCGGGTGAACGGGATCCCGCGCTCGCTGCGCTCCTCCTCGACGCCGACCCCCTCCCCCGGGCCGCGGGGGCCAAGCGAGAGGAGGACGACCGGGATCCCGCCGTTGCGCACCGAGATCGTCTCGGCGAGCTGCGCCGCCCGCCGCGGCGCCTCGGGACGGAACGTCGTCACGAGGATCCGGGGGAACTTCTCGGACGTGAGGGCGAGCCGGTTCACGACGAGCACGTCCGTCTGCGCGTGCTGGAGGATGCCGGTCGCGGTGTGGCCGACGAGGGGGTTGCGGCTGCGGCGGTCCCCCCGCAGGGTGAGGAGGATCGCCTCCGCCTCGTGCGCCTCCGCGCTCTCCAGGATCTCGGTCGGGACGTCCGTCGCCGACCGGACCTCGGGCTCGACGCGGACGTCGAGCGCCGCGCCGGTCTCGTGGGCGGGGACGACCAGGTTCACCGACGCCCGCCACTCCCGGGTCACCTCGGGGAGCGTCGACGCGGGGATCAGGTGGAGGACCCGGATCTCCCCGTCGGTGTCGAGGAGCATCGCGGCGAACCGGATCATCGGCTCGACCTCGGGGGGGGTCGCGACCGGGAGGAGGATCTTGCGGTACACGGTTCCCGTCACTTCCCGATGAGGGGGAGCAGGGCGAGGTCGAGCTTGAGCACGTCGATGTACGGCACCCCGAGGAACGGGAGCGGGGGCTCGGTGATGTGGTCGTTGACGAAGTCGGTGAGGAACCCGACGGAGAGGTTCGTCGCCGCCGCGACCCGGGGGATCTGGACGAGCACCGCCTCGGGGACGAGGTCGGGGTCGATCGACGACGCCGACGGGGTGACGAGCCAGATCGGGAGCGTCGCGTTCACGGTGAAGTTGCCGTAGAGCCGCATGTAGGCGAGCGTCTCGTTGAGCAGCGCGAGGAGCGCCGGATCGGTCGGACCGGGCGGGGTCTCGGCGCCGAGCGTCGTGTTGTAGTCGGAGAGCGACGGCCGGGCCCAGAACAGCCACGGCTGGCTGCGGTTCGTGAGGTTCTGCGCGACCTCCGCCGAGCCCGCGACGGTCCCGTCCGGATATCGCAGGAGGGAGCCGCCGGCGGCCGCGGGGTCGACGAGGTGCGCGACCTCGGTCACGAACACCGGGTACGCGACCCCCGAGACGAGGATCGTGAGCGCGAGGAGCGCGACCGTCGCGCGGAGGTGCCCGGCCATCGAGTGGGTCCGGCCGGGCGGCGGCCCGGCGCGGCCCGAGGCGGCGGGCGGGGAGGCAGCGCTCACCGGCCTCCGAGCGGCAGGTAGTGGGCGACGAAGGCACCGGCGGTGAGGACGTACGGCTGGGTCGAGAGCCACGCGAGCAGGTAGTAGCAGAGCCAGATCCCGACGAACGCGCTCACGAGGCCGCCGAGACCGTAGGTGAGCATGTTGCGGCGCAGCAGGTCGATCGCGCTCCGCGGTCGGAACGGCACGCCCGCGAGGGCGAGCGGGATCAGGAGGGGGATGATGAGCGCGTTGAACAGGAGCGCCGCCAGCACCGCGAGGTACGGGTTCGAGAAGCCGAGGATGTTCAGCACCGCCACACCCGGGAGCGCGGCCGCCCCCGCCGTCACGAAGATCGCCGGGATGATGGCGAAGTACTTCGCGACGTCGTTCGTGATGGAGAACGTCGTGAGCGCCCCGCGGGTGATCAAGAGCTGCTTGCCGATCGAGACGACCTGGATCAGCTTCGTCGGGTCGTTGTCGAGGTCGACCATGTTGCCGGCCTCCTTCGCCGCGCTCGTGCCGGAGTTCATGGCGAGGCCGACGTCGGCCCGCGCGAGGGCGGGCGCGTCGTTCGTCCCGTCCCCGGTCATCGCGACGAGGCGCCCCTTCGCCTTCTCCCGGACGATCAGCTCGAGCTTCGACTCCGGCTTCGCCTCCGCGATGAACTCGTCGACGCCGCTCTCGCGCGCGATCGCGGCGGCGGTGAGGCGGTTGTCGCCGGTGCACATGATCGTGCGGATCCCCATCAGCTGGAGCTCGTGGAGCCGGTCGCGGATCCCCGGCTTCACGACGTCCTTCAGGATCACGAGCCCGAGGACCCGCTTGTTCGACGCGATCGCGAGCGGCGTCATCCCCTTGCGGGACGCCTCGGCCGCCGCCTGGCGCAGCTCGGGCGCGAGCACCGCCCCGTACTCCTCCATCGCCCGCAGCGCCCCCTTGAACAGCTCCGTCCCGTCGCCGAGGACGAGGCCGCTCATCCTGCGCTCCGCGGTGAACGGCATCACCTTGAACGAGCCGGGCTCAAGCCGGCGGACCGGCACGTTGCGGCGCGCGGCGAGCCGGACGATCGACCGCCCCTCCGGCGTCTCGTCGAGCGACGAGGAGAGCATCGCCCCCTCGACCAGCTCCTGGGGGGGGACCCCGGGGCCCGGCACGAACTGGACGGCGAGACGGTTGCCGACGGTGATCGTCCCCGTCTTGTCGAGGATCAGGACGTCCAGGTCGCCCGACGCCTCAACCGCTTTTCCGGACTTCGCGATCACGTTCGCGCGCGCGACCCGGTTCACGCCCGAGATGCCGATCGCGGGGAGGAGCGCCCCGATCGTCGTCGGCATCAGGCAGACGAACAGCGCGACGATCGTGGCGAGGTCGATCGTCACGAGCCCGGAGCTGTCGGCGAGGAAGACGAACGAGACGCAGACGGTGAACAGCGTAATCGTGAACGCGGCGAGAAGGACGCTGAGCGCGATCTCGTTCGGTGTCGCCTCGCGGCCGAGCCCCTCCACGAGGCGGATCAGGCGGTCGAGGAACGACTCCCCTCGCGCGGCGCTGACCCGGACGCGGACCGTCCCCTGCAGGACCCGCGTCCCGCCGAGGACGCTCGTCTTGTCGCCCCCGTGCTCGCGCATGACCGCCTCGGACTCGCCGGTCATCATCGACTCGTCGATCAGCGCGGCGCCGTGGATGATGTCCCCGTCGAGCGGGATCGGCTCGCCGGGCCGCACCTCGACCGTGTCGCCGACGTGGAGAATGTCGGACGCGACCCACCGCACGGCGCCGTCCGGGAGCACCTGGCGCGCCCGGATCCCGCTGCGGATCTCCCGCAGGCTGTCGGCCTGGGCCCGGCCCTGCGCCTCGGCGATCGCGTCGGCGAGGTTGGCGAACCAGAGGGTGAGGAACAGGATGACGGTCGTCGCGACGTAGTAGCCCGCGTGGTACGACCGGGCGATGTCCGGGAACGCCCGGGGGTAGACCGTCACCACCGCGACGAACAGGAAGAGGGCGTAGACGCAGAACATGAGCGGGTGGCGGAACTGCCGCCGCGGGTCGAAGTGCCGGAACGAGTCGCCGAGGACCCGCCGCCAGGAGGTGTGCGGGGTGCGGCGGACCGACACCTGCGCGCCGGGCTCGATCAGGAACGGCTCCTCCGCGGCCATCCTACGCGCCCCCCAGGACCTGCGAGAGCGGTCCGAGCGTCATCATCGGCAGGAAGATCAGCGCGGTCGCGATGATCACGAACAGCGTGAGGTAGAGCGAGAACGTCGCGCTCGCCGTGCGCAGCGTCCCCGGGCCCGGCGGCAGCGACTCCTGCTCCGAGAAGAGCCCCCCGACCTTGATCATCACCCAGATCGGGACGAACCGGCCGAGCGCCATCACGACGGCGCCGGCGAGGTTGAAGTAGAGCGTCGTGTCGTTGAACCCTCCGGTCGAGAGCGCGCTCCCGTTGTTCGCCGACTCCGAGGTGAACTCGTAGAGGACGCTGGTGAAGTTGTGGGCGGTGACCGCGGGCGTCGCGCCGGCGACGTCGACGAAGCCGCCGAGCAGCGCGACCGCGAACGGGATCAGCACGAACGCCGGATGGGTGAGGATCGCGAGCGCCGCCCAGCGCACCTGGCTCGTGCCGATCTTCTTCCCGAGGTATTCGGGGGTCCGGCCGACCATCAGGCCGCCGACGAAGATCGCCATGAGCGAGAACAGGAGCAACTGGCCGAAGCCGGTCCCGACCCCGCCCGGGGTGCTCTGCGTGAACATCCCGAACAGGAGCACGAGCTGCGCGACCGGGGAGACCGCGCCGATCGCCATGTTGTTCGCCCCGACGTTCGAGTAGACGCTGACGACCTGGAACAGCGACCCTTCCGAGAGGCTCCACCGGGTCTCCTGCCCGACGGGGTAGCCGTTCACCTGCGGGCCGAGCCCGTGGACCCCGAGCAGGAACGGGTTCGACGCCGCCTGGTAGGCGATGAAGAGCCCGAGCGCGATCGCGAAGACGATGACGATCACCCCGACGTACGGCCACGCCTCGCCGCGCCGCCGGACGATCACGCCGAAGGCGAACGGGGTCGAGAACGGGATCAGCATCATCACGAACGTCCCGAACAGGTTCGAGACGGCGGACGGGTTCGCGAGCGGGCTCGCCATGTTCGCCGAGTAGAACCCGCCGCCGTTCGACCCGAGCAGCGAGATCGACTGGAACGACGCGACCGGGCCGAGGTAAATCGTCTGCAGGCCCCCCGTGATCGGGTGGGCGACGACGAAGCCGGTGAACGTCTCGGGGACCCCGAGCAGCACCATCGCGACGGCGCCGAGCACCGACAGCGGGAGCAGGAGGCGGGTGATGCTGCGGACGACGTCGACGTAGAAGTTGCCGACCGTCCCGTCCTTGCGGACGAAGCCGCGGACCATCGCCGCGATCGCCGCGAGCCCCGTCGCGGGGGAGAGGAACAAGGCGAGCGGCCAGGCGACCGTGAGCGAGGCGAGGCTGACCTGCGACTCGTTGGTGAAGTGGGTGAAGTCGGTGTTGGTCGTGAAGCTCACGGCCGAGTGGACGGCGAGCGACCACGGCATCCCGGGGACGCCGGTCGGGTCACCGGGGAGGTTCGACTGCAGGAAGAAGAAGACGAACAGGAAGAGGGCGACCCCCGCGTTCACGAGCAGGAGCGCGATCATGTACTCGCCCGGACGCATCGAGCGGCGCGGGGAGGTCCCGAGCAAGCGGTAGATCCCCGACTCGATCGGCGTCAGGATCCGGTCGCCGACGAGCGGCAGGTCCATGTAGACGCGGCCGAGGTAGCTGCCGAACCACGGGGCGATCGCGAGCGCGATCCCGACCAGGACGAGGACGTCCCAGAGCGACTGGATCGGGAATGCCATGGTACGCGCCTAGAACCGCTCGGGCCGGAGCATCACGTAGATGAGATAGACGGTCAGCACGGCGGCGAGCGCCGTGAGGACCATGAGGCCTAGGTGCTGCTGAACCCAGTCCACGGGACCGTTACTCGCCGGGGCGTTCGACCCGGCCCGTCGTATTTAGCGTGACCGTGCGGGCCGCGCCGTCGCCGGCGGAACCGAGGATTTATACGCCCGACGGCGGCGGCGCCGATGCGCCCGCCCCGTCCCCGTCGCGCTCGCGCCGGCGGGCCTCGGCGGAGAGCCGGCGGACGATCCGGCGCATCGACTTCTCCCGGCGCGCCTCCGCGACCTGGTAGCGGACGTCCCGGGTCGCTCGGGTGAGCAGGACGGTGACCCGTCCGAGGGACGTCCGGCCGGTGCGTCCCCGCCGCTGGATTGCCCGGATCTCGCTCGGCACCGACTCGAAGAACACCACGAGGTCGACGTCGGGCACGTCGAGCCCCTCCTCCGCGACGCTGCTCGCGACCAGGACCGGGAACCGCCCCGCGCGGAACCCCGCGAGGACCTGGGCCTGCTCCTTCTGGTTCATCCCGCGGTCCTCGCGGTCGCGGGTCGCCTGGCCGACGAACCGCCCGACGGTCCACCCCTGCCGCTCGAGCTGCTCCTGGATCGTCCCGATCGTGTCGCGGTACTGCGCGAAGACGAGGATCCGGGGCGGGTGGTCGGTCGGCCGGTCGAGCGTCTCGCGGACGAGGTCGACGAGCGCGTCGAGCTTCGGGTGGGACGACTCCTTCGTCGTTCGGAGGAGCGCCTCCGCGATCCCGCGCGCCTCGACGACCTCGAGGAGCTTGCCGAACGCGACGTCGCCGCGGGCCGGCTTCTCCTTCGTCGCTACGCGCTCGACGTACTGGAGGAACGGGGCGATCCCCTGGGTCTCGAGCCGCTCGAGCGCGTGGTGGAGGTGGAGGAGCACGAGCTGGTGGAACAGCGGCCCGAACCGCCGGACCATCGGCCCCGGTCGGGCGAAGATCTCGGCCCGAAGGGCGATCAGGTCCTTCACCGAGAGCGAGGCGACCGGCTTCTTGCGGAGGAACCCCATCTTCTGCAGCTTGTGCGCGGTCGTCCGCGTCGCCGCCTCGAGCAGCTCCCGGATCCGCTCGGCGGTCGGCGAGAGGTCGACCCAGCGGTAGTCGACGTCGACCGGCTGGACGTACTCCCGGACCCCCTCGTCCTCGCGGCTGCGCGCCTCGATGCGGGCAACCCCGAGCGCCCGGACCACCTCCTCGATCCGCTCGTCCTTGCCCCCCGGCGACGCCGTGAGGCCGAGCACGCGCCCGTCGCTCGGTCGCTCCGCCCGGTACCGGGCGGCGATCGGGACGTAGACGTACTTCCCGACGGCGTGGTGCGCCTCGTCAAAGACGACCAGCGCGACGTCGTCGAGCCGGTACCGCTCCGCCGCGAGGTCGTTCTGGACGATCTCGGGGGTGGCGAAGACGATCTCCGCCGTCTCCCAGCGGCCTTCGCGGAGCGGCCGCCGGACCGTCCCCGTGAACCGCGCCGTCGACCGCGGCGTCAGCCACCGCCCGAACGACTCCGCGTGCTGCTGGACGAGCGGGCGGGTCGGGGCCAGCACGAGGACCTTTCCGTCCGACCGACGGAGGAGCTCGGCGGCGATCAGCGCCGCGATCACCGTCTTGCCGAGGCCCGTCGGGAGGACGACCAGGAGGTCGGAGGAGAGCCCGATGCGGGCGAGGTCGATCTGGAACGGGAGCGCCCGGACGACCCCGGGGCGGAGGAACGGGTGGACGACCCAGCCGTCCTTGACCTGCCAGACTCCGGGCAGCACGTCGGGCCGCGCCCGACCCCGGCCGGCCCCGGTCGGAGCCGCCGGCTCGCCGCTCCCCGCGAACTCATCGAGGCGGCGTTGCGGGCTCAAGGAGCTCCGCGGGGCCAGCGGCCCGGCCGCTTTGGCGCTATCCCCCCCGCGCGGCCGGGGGCGCGCCGCCCCGCGTCGCCGATGCGGGAGGTGCCGGTCCGATCGCGGTCCGACCCCCGAGGTACTTGCGGAGAACCGACGGGATCTCGATCGAGCCCTCGGGCCGCTGGTACTGCTCGAGCAGGACCGCGAGCCCGCGCGAAGTGGCGACGGCCGTCGAGTTGAGCGTGTGGGGCACGGTCTTGCCGGGGCGGCCCGCCCGCCCCACGCGGAGCCCGAGCCGCCGCGCCTGGTAGTCGGTGCAGTTCGAGCAGCTCACGACCTCGCGGTACGCCTGCTGCCGCGGGAACCACGCCTCGATGTCGTACTTCTTCGCCGCGACCGTCCCGAGGTCGCCGGTGCAGACGTTCACGACCCGGTACGGGACCTCGAGCCGTCGGAACACCTCCTCCGCGTTCGCGCGCAGCTCCTCGTGGATCGCCCCGGACTCCTCGGGACGGCAGAAGACGAACTGCTCGACCTTCTGGAACTGGTGCACCCGGAACACCCCCTTCTGGTCGACGCCGTGGCCACCGATCTCCTTGCGGAAGCACGGGCTCACGCCGGCGAACCGGAGCGGGAGGCGGTCGTCCTCGACGAGCTCGCCGAAGAACATCGCCCCGAGCGGGTGCTCGCTCGTCGCGATGAGGTAGAGGTCCTCGTCGGCGATCCGGTACATGACGTTCTCGAAGTCGGCGAGGTCGGTCACGCCCTCGTAGGGGGCCCGGCGGAGGGCGTACGGCGGAACGATCGGGGTGAAGCCGCGCTCGATCAGGAGGTCGAGCGCGAACCGCTGGAGCGCGAGGTCGAGGAGGACCCCGTCGCCGATCAGGTAGTAGAACCCCGCCCCGCTCGCCCGGCGCGCGCGGTCGAAGTCGGCCATCCCGAGCGCCTCCAACAGCTCGGCGTGCGAGCGGAGGTGCGGCCCGCCCGGTGACGGGCTCCCCCACGTGGCGACAACGACGTTCTCGGAGTCGTCCTTGCCGTACGGGACCGACTCGTCGAGCAGGTTCGGGAGCCGCCGGAGGAGCGCGTCCCGCGCCGCGAGCGCCTCCGTTTCGCGCGCTTCGACGCCCCGCAACTCCTCGGGGAGCGCCTTCGCCTCGGCCTCGATCGCCGCGGTCGGCGCCCCGCTCGCCTTCGCCTCCGCGATCCGCCGGCCGACGTCGTTGCGTCGCCGCCGAAGGCCGTCGGCCTCCTTGACCGCCGCCCGCCACTCGGTGTCGCGGGCGATCGCCTCGTCGAGGCGGCGCAGCGTCGCGGGGTCGCGGCGGCGCTCGAGGTTCGCCCGGACGCGGGCGGGGTCGGCGCGGACGAGATCGATGTCGATCAACGCCCCCCGCATCCGCTCCCCTCGATAGAGCTTGCCGGGCGAGCCGACGACCCCCGGACGGGGGGAGGGGCCCACAAACCCCTATGTACCCTCGGCGGAGGTCGGAACGGCCGTTCGGAAGGGAGGGGGCTCGATGGCGCAGGAGTTCGGACTGTTCATCGGTGGGAAGTGGGAGACGCCGGCGCACGCGAAGCGGTTCGAGACGATCAACCCGTCGACCGGCGAGGCGGTCGGGTCGTTCGTCGCGGGCACCGCGGCGGACGTCGACCGCGCGGTCGCGGCGGCCGCCCGGGCGTTCCCCGGCTGGAAGGGGACCCCCGCACCGAAGCGGGGGGAGATCCTGCTTCGGGCGGCGCGCCGGATGGCGGAACGCAAGGCCGAGCTCGGCCGGATCGTCACCCAGGAGATGGGCAAGGTGATCGGCGAGGGGCTCGGCGACGTGCAGGAGTCGATCGACTTCGTCGAGTACATGGCCGGCGAGGGCCGGCGGCTGTTCGGCGAGACGGTCCCCTCCGAGCTGCGCTCGAAGTTCTGCCTCACGGTCCGTCAGCCGAAGGGGGTCGTCGCGTGCATCACGCCGTGGAACTTCCCGACGGCGATCCCGAACTGGAAGATCGCCGCCGCGCTGATCACGGGCAACGCGATCGTCTTCAAGCCCGCGTCGGCGACCGCGCGCTGCGCGGCGGAGGTCGTGAAGATCTACGAGGAGGCCGGCGTGCCTCCCGGAGTCCTCAACTTTGTCACGGGCGCAGGCGGCGTGGTCGGGAACGCCCTCGTCGCCGATCCGCGCGTACGGACCGTGTCGTTCACGGGGGGTGTCGACGCCGGGCGCGACGTCTACGTCCGCGGCGCGCAGGGGCTCAAGATGGTCCACCTCGAGCTCGGCGGCAAGAACCCGCAGATCGTGATGGACGACGCGGACCTCGGGCTCGCGCTCGAGGGGATCCTGTTCGGCGCGTTCGGCACGTCGGGCCAGCGGTGCACGGCGACGAGCCGCCTGATCGTGCACGCGAAGGTCTACGACGAGTTCCTCGGCCGGCTCGACGAGCGCCTCGACAAGTTCACGGTCGGGGACCCGCTCGACCCGCGGACGGGGATGGGCCCGGTCGCCTCGGCGGACCAGGAGCGGAAGATCCTCGAGTACATCGCGATCGGACGCCAGGAAGCGACGCTGCGCCGGGGGGGCCGCAAGCTCACGGGCGGCGCCTACGACCGGGGGTTCTTCCTCGAGCCGACCGTCTTCGAGACGAAGCACGGCTCCCGGATCTCGAAGGAGGAGATCTTCGGGCCGGTGCTCTCGGTGCTCCGGGCGACCGACTTTGACGACGCCGTCCGGATCGCGAACGACGTCGACTACGGGCTCTCCTCGTCGATCTACACGCGGGACGTCAACCGGGCGTTCCGGGCGATCCAGGAGCTCGAGGCCGGGATCACGTACGTCAACGCCCCGACGATCGGCGCCGAGGTCCAGCTCCCGTTCGGCGGCATCAAGAACACGGGCAACGGCGGGCGCGAGGCGGGGAGCGTGGCGGTCGAGGAGTTCACCGAGATCAAGACGGTCTTCGTCGACTTCTCCGCGCGCCTGCAGAAGGCCCAGATCGACGCCGAGTAGGCCCGCATGAGCGGCTTCCGGGGCTCGGACGAGCGCCTCGACCGGGAGATCGCCCAGCTCGAGCGGATCGCCCGCCTCCGCCTCGCCCGGGCGGCCGCGGAGATGCGGGAGCTGGAACGCGACCATCGCGAGCTCCGCCGCGAGCGCGGCCGTCGCCGCGCCGCCTCGACCGAAGAGGCGACGGCCCCGACCGCGGTCCCGGCGTGACCGGGCGCTCGCCTAGAACGACCCGGTGCGGCCCGGGTTGTCGAAGTTCGTGAGCAGCATCTGGCCCCGCGTGCGTGGGCGGCCGACCGGGGCGAGGAGCGGGTCCTCCTCGAGCGCCGGCAACGTCTCCGAGATCGGCACGTCGACGATGATCTCCCGGGTCCGGCCGCCCCGGCCCCGCGAGACGATCGTCGCCCGGATTAGCCCGAGCGTTTCGAGCTCGGAGACGTAGTTCGAGATCGAGCGGGCGTGGAGCGGCTGCAGGCCGAGGCGCTCCGCGAGCCGCCGGTAGCTGTCGTACACCTCGCCGGTGAGGACGCCGTTGCGCCGTCGCTCGTACGACTGGAGGATCGCGTACAGGAGGACCTTGCAGTGCGGGGGGAGTGTCCGGCAGCAGTCGACGATGATGTCCTGCTCGAGCCGGTTCTTCGCCTTGACGACGTGGTCGGGCGTGATCCGCTTCGCCTTGTCCCGCTCCGCCATCTCGGCGGCGAGTCGCAGGAGGGCGAGCGCCCGGCGGGCGTCCCCGTTCTCGAGCGCCGCGTACGCGGCGCACCGTTCGACGACCCCCGGGTCGATGACGCCGTCCTTGAACGCCTCGCGCGACCGCTCGCGCAGGATGTCCTGGAGCTGGAGGGCGTCGTACGGCGGGAAGAGGATCTTCTCCTCGTTGAGCCGGCTGCGGACGCGCGCGTCCAAGTGGTTCGTGAACTTGAGGTCGTTCGAGATCCCGACGATGACGAGCCGGGACGACTCGAGCTCGGTGTTGAGCTGGCTCAGCGTGTACAGCACGCTGTCGCCGCTCCGGGCGACGAGGCGGTCGATCTCGTCGAGGACGAGCAGGATCGTTCCCCCGCTCGTGTCCATCAGCCGCCGCATCCCGGCCTGGACCCGGTCGAGCGACCAGCCGGTCGGGATCCGCTCCGCCTCGGAGCGCGCGTAGCTGTTCCCGATCGTCTGCAGCAGGCTGTACGCCGTGTCGATGTTCCCGCAGTTCACGGTGACGAACGAGACGCTCTTCTCCGCCTCGGTCCGCCGCTGCATGTCCTGGCGGACCGCCGCCACCACCGCGGTCTTCCCGGTGCCGATCTTCCCGTAGATGAGCAGGTTCGACGGAAGGTCGCCGCGCAGGGCAGGGGCGAGCACCTCGGCGACCTGCCGGATCTGCTCTTCGCGGTGCGGCAGGCGGCTTGGGACGTGGGAGTCGCGCAGCACCTCGCGGCTGCCGCGGAACAGGTCGCTCTTGCTGAGGAGGATCTCGTCCAGGAACTCCGCGGCCGAGCTCGGCGGCGACGCGGCCGGCGCCCCGGCGGGGGGCGGTGTCGGCGGAACGCTCGACCGGCGGTCCCCCACAGGGGTCACCGACGGGTTCGCCGCCTGGAGCGGCTTGGTCGTGATCGGCATCTCGGACGGCCGTTCGTCGGGAGAAGGAGCCACTGTACGGACCTGCCCGGGGCGCGAGCGGGGGTGCGAGGTAAGGCGCGCATATCTATCTTTGGTAACGGAATCGCCGCGGTCGACCCCGGTTCGCCGGATTATACGTACGGAACGCCCGGATCGTGTCGCGTCGCCCCGACCGAACCGATTTGAAGGGGCACGACAGTCGTTCCGCCGCCATGTCCGAGTCCGCGGCGACCGCCGAGGCGCCGTCCGCCCACGCGACGTCGTCGGTGTCGATCCCGTTCGTGATCGGCGCCGCGGTCCTCGTGGGGATTGGGATCATGGGGATGGCGTACTGGCTGATCACGTTCCACTGGGTCTTCCTCGCGAGCGTCCTTCCGCTCGCCGCCGGCGGCCTGCTGCTGTTCTCGAAGGGCTCCGGGCCGGACCACGCCTAGACCGAGGTCCGCCGACGATCGCGCCGACGGCCGGAGGGGTGCCCCGTCCGGTCGTGCTCAAGCTCGGCGGGAGCCTCGTGACCCGGAAGAAAGAGGCCGAGAAGCTCCGCCCGAAGGTGATCGCCCGCCTCGCCGCGGAGATCGCCACCGTGCCGGACGTCCCGGTGGTGCTCCTCCACGGGGCCGGGTCGTTCGGGCACCCGGGGGCCCGTCGGTTCGGGCTGGCCCGGCCCCCGACCGACCCGGCCTCGGACCGGGAGCGGAGCCGGGGAGCGTCGATCGTCGCCGCCGAAGTGCGCCGCCTGCACCTCGCGATCCTGCGCCAGCTCGTCGCCGCCGGGCTCCGGCCGCTGTCGGTCCCGATGGCCACGCACGCCCGCAACCGCGCGGGCCAACTCGCGTCAATCGAAAGCGCCCCGCTCGAGGAGGCGCTCGAGCGGGGGACGATGCCGGTGTCGTTCGGCGACGTAGTCCCGGACGACGACTGGGGGTTCTCGATCCTGAGCGCGGACACGATCGCCGAGGCGCTCGTCCCGCTCCTCGGCCCGTCCCGGGTCGTCTTCGCGACCGACGTGCCGGGGTTCCTCCCCCCTCGATCGGGCGGCGCCCGGGAGATCGTCGGGGAGCTGACCGACGAGCTCATCGCGTCGCTCCCGTCGACCGCGAGCGGCCCCGACGTCACCGGCGGGATCCGGGGCAAGGCGGAGTCGATGCGACGCATCGCGCGCGCCGGCGTGGACGCAGTTCTTATTAGCGGACTCACGGATGGAGCGGTCGCGCGGGCGATTCGCGGGGAGTCGGTCTACGGAAGCTGGGCGCACGCGCGACCCGGGTAGGCCCGCCGACCGCGAGGGACTCGACCTGAGCCACCGCAAGGCCGAGCACGTCAAGGTCGTCCTCGGCCGCGACGTCGAGGGCCGCTACCGGTACTGGGACGACATCCAACTGGTCCATCGGGCGCTGCCCGAGATCGACTTCGAGGAGGTCGACCCGTCCACGACGCTCCTCGGGCACCGGCTGCGGGCGCCGATCCTCATCACCGGGATGACCGGGGGCTTCCCGGACGCCGCGAAGATCAACGACAACCTCGCCCGCGCCGCCGCGGAGGTCGGGGTCGCGATGGGCGTCGGCAGCGAGCGCGCGGCCGTGGTGAAGGGGCAGTACCCCGAGAGCTACGCGTGCGTCGCCCGCCACGCCGTTCCGCTGATGCTCGCGAACATCGGCGCGCCGCAGCTGATCGCGCAGAAGCCGGGCGACCCTGTCGTCGGGCCCGACGAGGTGCGCCGGGCGATGGAGCTGATCCACGCCGATGTCCTCGCGATCCATCTCAACTTCCTCCAGGAGATGGTCCAACCCGAGGGGGATCGCCGCGCGAAGGGGTGCCTCGAGCGGATCGGGGCGATGGCGAAGGCGTTCCCCGTCCTCGTCAAGGAGACCGGCGCGGGCCTCTCCCGTCCGGTCGGCGAGGCGCTGCGGGCGCAGGGGGTCCGGGCGTTCGACGTAAGCGGCACCGGCGGGACCTCGTTCGCGGCGGTGGAGTACTACCGGGCGGTCGACCGCGGCGCCGAGCGGGAGGCGCGCGTCGGCAAGACGTTCTGGGACTGGGGGATCCCGTCGCCGGTCAGCGTGCTCGAGATCGCGCCCCTCGGGCTCCCGGTGGTGGCGAGCGGGGGGATCCGCTCCGGCCTGGACGTCGCGCGCGCGATCGCGCTCGGGGCGACGGCCGCCGGGACCGCGGGGGGCGTCCTCCGCGCGGCGTCGACCGGGTTCGAGGAGACGAAGCGCGAGCTCGAGACGCTCGTGCACGAGCTGCGGGTCGCGATGTTCCTGACGGGGGCCCGCTCGATCCCCGAGCTCCAGAAGACCCCGTACGTCGTCACCGGGGAGAGCCGGCCGTGGCTGCGCCGGTAGCGCCTCCTCCGAGCCCCGAGCAGCTCCACCGGGAGAAGCTGCGCGCCGCGCACGAGCGGCCGGGAGGGCCGCTCCTTTCGAACGTCGCGTGGGCGCACGGGCGCCCTCCTGAGGAGCAGCGCCGGCTGGCCGGGGTCGTGCTCCGCAAGCCGTCCCGGACCCTCTCGGGGGTGGCGATCGTCGCGGTCATGACCGCACCGGCCCGCTGCCCGCACGGTCGGTGCACGTACTGCCCGGGCGGGGTCGACCACGGCAGCCCGCAGAGCTACACCGGCGAGGAGCCGTCGGCGCTCCGGGGCGCGCAGTTCCGGTGGGACGCGGCGGCGATCGCGCGCCAGCGGATCGAGACGCTGGAGGCGATCGGCCACCCGACGTCGAAGGTCGAGGTGATCGTCATGGGCGGAACGTTCCCGGCGCGGCCGGCCGCCTACCAGGACGAAGTGTTCCGTGGGATCTACGACGGGCTCAACGGGGTCCCCTCGCCGACCCTCGCGGAGGCGCAGTCCCGCAACGAGACGGGCGCGCACCGCGTCATCGGGCTGACGGTCGAGACCCGACCGGACTGGTGTGACGGGCGGGTCCTGCCGTCGCTGCTGTCGGCGGGCGTCACGCGCGTCGAGATCGGCGTCGAGTGTCTGCACGACGACGTCCTCGCGGCCGTCGGGCGCGCGCACGGAAGCGACGACGTCGCGCGGGCGACCGGCGAGGCGCGCGGCCGGGGCCTCAAGGTCGGCTACCACCTGATGCTGGGGCTCCCCGGCATGGACCCCGCGCGCGACCTCGACGACTTCCGACGGTTGTGGGCCGAGCCGGCGTTCCGGCCGGATTTCCTCAAGATCTACCCGACGCTCGTGATCCCCGGGACGCCCCTCTACGACGACTGGCGGGCGGGGCGGTACGCGCCGTACGAGACGGAGACCGCCGCCGAGCTCCTCGCGGCGATGAAGCGGGAACTGCCGCCGTGGGTCCGGATCCACCGGATCCAGCGGGACATCCCGGCGCGGCTCATCGCGGCCGGGGTGCGGGCGAGCAACCTGCGCCAGCTCGCGCTCGACCGCCTCGCCCGGGACGGGGCCCGCTGCCGCTGCCTGCGCTGCCGGGAAGCCGGGCGGGGACCGACCCCGCCGCCCGACCGGTTCGCCCTGGTCCGCCGCGAGTTCGACGCCGGCGGCGGTCGCGAGCGGTTCCTCTCGTTCGAGGAGGAGGCGAGCGACCGGGTGGCCGGATTCCTTCGACTCCGCCTCCCGTCGGACCGGCCGACCGGCGGGCTCGAGTCGCCGATCGTCCGGGAGCTGAAGGTGCTCGGACCCGAGCTCGCGATCGGCGCACCGGCGGTCGGACCGGCCGACTTCCAGCACCGGGGGTTCGGCCGCCGCCTCCTCGCCGCGGCGGCCGACGAGGCGCGCGGGGAAGGGTTCCGCGAGCTGTACGTGATGAGCGCCGTCGGGACGCGGGAGTACTACCGACGCCTCGGCTTCACTACCCGGGGACCGTACATGGTCCGGCCGCTCGCGCCGGCGGTCGGGAGCTAGCCCGCCCCCCGGTCGGTACTCCCAAGATATCAAACGAACGGCCGTCGAGCCGGCCGACGCATGTTCCTCCCCATACCGATCGTCGGCGTCACGTCGGCGCTGCTCGCCTACGTCGTGATCGCGGTCTCGATGATCGGCGTGACCGTGTTCGTCCTGATCAAGATCCTGCCGCGCCAGGCCGACCCGCCGCTCCTGACCCAGGTGGTGCTCGGGCTCTCCGTCATCTTCGGGGGCAGCGTGCTCCTCCTCGCGCTGCTGTACGTCTTTTTGACCCCGGACGGGACGACGGCGTGGACGTGGGTGCTGCTCGCCTTCAACTTCATGATGATGTTCCCGGCGGGGTTCTGGTTCGTCACGCAGATCCTCTTCGAAGACCGGGCGATCGCCCCCGCGAGCTGGGCCTGGCCGGTGACGCTCGGGCTCGCGACGACCGGCTCCGAGGTCCTGATGGGGCTCCTGTTCGCCGTCGCCGGGGCGAACGGCGACCTCTCGGTGACGTCCGCGTTCGCCCTCGGCCTCTCGTCGATCTGGCTCTACTGGTCGATGGCGGCCGTGATGGGGGCCCTGCTCTGGTGGGCGCCGCTCTCCCCCGTGGAGCGGTACGGCTCGCTCGCGCTGGCGCTCGCGAGCGTCTCCGCCCCGTGGGTGACCGCCTACCCGCTGATCGGGGGAATCGCGGCGGCCGCGGTGATGATCGGCCTGTTCCTGTTCGTCGCGCGCGTCGTCCTCGAGCACCGCGTCTCCGCGACGGAGCTCGGCTTCCTCCTCGCGCTCAGCGCGCTGTTCCTCGCGATGGCGATCGCCGCCGCCGGCCTCGTCGCCGACGCGGGCCGGGACCCGTCGCGCCTCGCCTTCGGGGCGGTGATGGCGGTCGGGATGGTCGGCGAGATGAGCTATCTCGTCCGGCGGTGCTACGCGGGCCCGGCACCGGTCGTCCCGCCGCTGCGCGTCGTCGAGCCGACGGGCGAGGCGTTCGCGGCGACGCACGGGCGGCCGCTCGAGCCGGCCGCGGCCGAGCGCCCGACGGGCGCCCGGTAGGGGCTCGCCGACCGATTCGTACCGTGCCGATATCAACCGTTCCGGAGTCGATGTTGCCCCGGGAGCCGGCCGTCGTGACAGTGCACCGTCGACCGAGGTTGGGCTGGCGGCGCGGGTCGCCCTGGGTCGCCGCGGGCCTCGTCCTCCTCGTCCTGGTCGCGAGCGGAGGGGCGCGCGGCGTCCCGTTCCCGACGTTCTCGACGTGGGTCGGACACGCTCGGCCGCTCGCCGGGCCCGCGAACGAGACGATCTACCTGAACCTCACCGACGCTCCGTCGTTCGTCCCCCGGTTCATCTCGGCCGCGCCCGGCCAGAACGTCTCGATCCATCTCAACAACTCGGGGACGATCCCCCACAGCTTCACCCTGGAGAGCGTGAGCGGGGTCGCGGTCAACCGCTCGCTCAGCCCCGCGGAGCTGAACGCCTCGCTCGTCGCCCACCCGCCGACGGTGAACGTCTCCGTCGCGCCGGGCACGGACGTCGATTGGGCGAACTTCACCGTCGCGACGAACGCGAGCTTCGACTCGTTCCTGTTCCTCTCGCAGGTGCCGTACCAGTACCAGGCCGGGATGTGGGGCTATCTCAACATCACGTCGAGCACGCCCGGCCTCGCGCTCTCGGATAACACGACGAACGCGCTGGCGTTCCAGCCGGCGGCGCTCGCCGCCGACCCGGCGCACTTCCCCGCGAACTTCGAGATCGATGTCGTGAACCTCGGCGACATCGCGCATACGTTCACGCTCGCCGCCCAGCCGAACGTGACCCTCTCCACGATCGGCTACTTCCACACGAACGCACCGGCCGTCAACGTCACCGTCGCACTGACGGTGGGGAAGGGGGCGTACGGCAACTTCACGCTCAAGACGCCCGGGGTCTACGAGTTCGTCTGCACCGAGCCGGGCCACTTCGCGGCGGGGATGTACGGCTTTCTGTACGCGGGCGTCCCCGTCCCTGCGGCCGCTCCTCCGCTGAGCACGGCGATCGTGCAGACGTGGGTGCTCGCGGGTTCGGCGGCGCTCATCGGGATCGGGGTCCTCCTCGTGGTGGTCGCCGGCTTCACGGGCCGGTTCCCTCCCGCCCCGCCGGGGGCCCACGGCGGGCACTGACGGCGTCCGCGGGGCGGTCCCGTCCGCCCGGCGCCGGTCGGACGCTCAGTTCACCACGAGGTCGGAGCGCATCGTTCCGTGGTACGTGCCGCAGAACTCGGTGCACTGGATGAGGTAGTGGGTCCCGATCGGAACCATCGGCACGGTGAACGCGATCCGGTTCATGCGGGCCGGGATCGCGTCGATCCGCACCCCGAGCTGGGGGATGTTGAACGAATGGATGACGTCCGCACCGGTGACGTTGATCTGGACGACCCAACCGGGCTTCGCCCATAACGCCCCGCCCGAGACCGAGCCCGTGACGGCGTTGTACGTGGTGTTGTAGCAGGAGTTGTTCGAGTAGCAGAACTCCCAGTACCACTGGTGACCGATCACCTCCACGTACTCGTTCGGGTCGGCGGGCAGCGCGTCGAGCTTGTACAGGAGGACCGTCGAGTAGACGCTCACGCCCGCGATCAGCGCGACGACCGTGAGCGTCCAGGCGACCTCGAGCTTGTTAACCATACCGGCGCCTCTTCACGGTCGGGTCGCGGAACTTCCAGAGGGCGTAGACGAGGAACGAGAACGTCACCAGCGCCCCGGCGACGCTGATCGCGATCATCAGCCAGAGCAGCGGGGTCGTCAGCTGGAGGTTCGACTCGGCGCTCGCCACCACGGGGCCGAGGCCCAGCGCGGCGGCGGCCAACCCCGTCGGGCCCGCCGCTTGGTGGCTTCCGGCTTCCACGTCAGCAACGTGCGTCCTCACCGTACATATCCCCCGCGTTCGTACGGAGGCGAAGCTGCCCGCCCCCCGACGAGGGGCTGCGGTTCGTACGGAGGGGGTTTGAACCGCACCCGTGGTGAGGTAGGCCGCCGGGGGCCTCCCGGGGCGGATTTCACGTGAAGCGGGCCGGGCGGACGGCGGTCGCCATCGGGATCATCGCGGTCCTGCTCGCCGCGGGCGTCTCCACCAACGAGATCTCCCGACAGGCGTCCGCCGCTTCCGTCGTGGTCGACGCGTCGACGACCGTCACCGTGACCGCCACGAGCACGTTCAGCTTCACGCCGAACGTCATCAACGAGGTGCCGGCCGGTGCCGCGGTGACGTTCGACTTCGTGAACGGCGACACGAACGGCCTCACCCACACGTTCACGATCCTCGCATGTCCGAACATCACAATCCCCACGACCGGCCCGTACGCCGACAACGTGAGCGCCTTCACCGGCGGCGCAAAGTGCGGGACGCCGCTGCTCAATTTGGTCCCCGCGCCGAAGTCGTCGAAGTCGATGACGGTCACGACGCCCACCAAGCCACAGTGGTACGAGTTCGTCTGCACCGAGCCCGGCCACTTTGAGCAGGGGATGTACGGCTTCATCGCCTTCGACTCGATCGTCCCGGCGAACGTCACTCCACTGCCGGGCACGCCGGGTGCGGGGCTCGCAGTGTTCATCATCGTCGGCACGATCGTGACGCTCACGGTCATCGCGATCGTCCTCGGCTTCGTCGTCGGCCGGCGCGAAGGCTCCCAGCACGAGATGCCGCCCGAGCGGCTCGGCTACGCGGAGCCGGGGTCGCCTCCCGCCCGTCCGAAATCCCCCCCGAACGCACCACCCCCGGCGTAGGGTTCCGTCCGCGCCGCCCGGCGCAACGTTCAAGAGGTCGAGGTCGTACTGGCTACGGACCTCGTAGTAGGTTCCGAGCGGAACGATGGCGTGGGGTACACCGAGCCGGGAGCGCCGCGTCCTGAAGGCGGGCCACTCGTCGATCGCGGTCACGCTGCCGAAGCCGTGGGCGGAGGCGATGAACCTGCGCCCGGGCGACCTGGTCGTCTTCGACCAGAACGACGACGGGACGCTCTACCTCAAGCCCGCGCCGGCCCCCGGCGCGGCGACCGCGACGACGCCGTTCCTCGTCCAGGCCCGCTCGATCGAGACCCCGGGGCTGCTCGAACGGCTGATCGTGGGCGCCTACCGCGTCGGCCACGACTCGATCGAGGTCCGCACGGACCTCCCGCTCGCACCCGACCGGATGGAGGAGCTCCTTCAGGCCGCCCGCGGGCTGCTCGGCGTGTCGGTGGTCGCGCAGGAGCCGAACCGCGTCGTCCTCCAGAACTTCATCGACCCGTCCAAGTACGGCCTGCCGCAGCTGGTCCAGCGGATGAAGATGATCCTGATCGCCTTCCTCGAGGAGATGGAGGAGGTCGCCCGCCGTCGCGTCCGCAGCCGCCGGCTGCCGACGCTCGAGGAGGAGGCGAACAAGGTGCTCGCGCTGCTCGTCCGCCAGCTGTTCCTCGCGAGCCGCGACTGGTCGCTCGCGCGCCGCATCGGGAGCCCCGACCCGCGCCAGTTGCTCGAGTGGCGCGTCGTCGTCCACTCGCTCGAGGAGCTGTCGGCGCTGTTCGGCGAGGCGCTCGCGACCCTCAACGAGGAGGCGTCCCGGCTGACGGCCGACGGCGCGGCGAGCCTGGCGGAGGTGCTCCCCGACGTGAAGGGACAGCTCAAGTCGGTCGTCGACACGGTGATGCACCCGTCGCTCGACCACGCCTGCGAGGTCTACCAGCAGGGCGACCGCGTCGGGAACGGCTCCGCCCTCGCCGCGGTCGCGACGGCGCTGAGCGCCCGGCAGGGCCGGTCGCGCGCGACGTCGTACCTGCTCAAGCGGTCCGGGACGTGCCTCTCGCTCCTCGCCGAGCTCGCGATCGACCGGGCGGTCGCGTCGGGCAGCGAGTCGGTCCTCACCGAGCTCGCCTAGCGGGAACGCGCGCCCGGGGCCTTTATCCGCCCCGAGTACGGACCGTCGATACGAATCCCACCTCCCCGTACGAACGCCATATCGACCGTTCTCGGGTGGCACGACCGAGGGGGAGACGGTGTTCGATTCGATCGACGACTGGCTGATCATCGCGGTGGTGGCCGGGATCCTCTTCTACGGATCCAGCAAGATCCCCCAGCTGGCCCACAGCCTGGGCCGCTCCGTGGGGGAGTTCAAGAAGGGCCGCCTCGAGGTCGAGCGCGAGCTGAAGGCCGAGCAGGCGACGTCGGGGAGCGGGCCGGCCCCCCCGACCGCGTCGCGCTAGGCGGACGATCCCACGGCGGCATGGGCGAGGGAGGCACGCGTCGGCGCCCGACCGGACCCGACACGGTCCGTCCTCGCGCGCAACGGCACGGACGGCTAGGAACCGATGGGCGACCTCGACCGGATCCTGGCGATCGTCTCCGAGGCCCGCCGGCGCCTCGCTCGCATCGCGCTCGTGCTCGGGCCGCTGTTCGGAGGGCTGCTGCTCGTCAAGATCGTTCCGATCCGCCTCCGCCTGTTCGGGACCACGGTCCCGCTCGCCTACCCGTGGCCGAGCCCGTTCTACAACGTGACGGCCCAGGTGTTTCGCGCGATGGTCGCCTGGATGCTGCCGCGCGGCATCACCCTGCTCAACGTGGGCGTCGCCGACTCGGTCGTCGTCCAGATGGAGATCGGGCTGCTGCTCACGGTGATCCTCGGCATGCCGTGGATCGTCCACGAGGTCGCCGCCTTCCTCGTGCCCGCCCTGCGCCGCAGCGAGCGGACGCTGCTCCGCCAGATCGGGATCCCGGCGACGGTTCTGTTCGCGGTCGGGACCGCGATCGGGCTGTTCGCGCTCACGCCGTTCACGTTCCGCCTCCTGTTTCTCTACGTCGCGGCGATGGGGCTCGCCCCGGTGCTCGGCGTGCAGTCGTTCGTGACGTTCGCCCTCCTCTACTCGCTCGCCTTCGGCGTCGTCTTCGAGCTGCCCGTCTTCATCTACGCGTTGACCCGCCTCGGGGTCGTCAGGGCGAGCGCCTGGCGCAAGCACTGGCGCGGGGCGATCCTCGGCTCGCTGATCTTCGGCATGATCGTCACGCCCGACAACTCCGGGATCACGATGCTGCTGATCGCCTCGCCGATGATCGCGCTCTACCTCGGCGGGGCGTACTTCGCCGCGCGCTGGGAGCGTCGGGCGACGGTCGCCCGGCCGCCGGCCCTCACGTCGGGAGCGGGGTGAGCTAGTGGGGCTGTTCTCCGACGTCGACTGGGTGATCATCGTCGCGGTCGCGGCGTTCCTCCTCTTCGGCCGCGAGAACGCCCAGTTCGTCCGGACGCTCGGGCGCTGGTATGCCCGCGCGATCCGCCTCAAGCAGGAGATGATCTCCGAGGTGACGAAGGCCGCCGACCTGCCGGTCGGCGCGATCGGCGCCTCGGGGCTCCGCGGCGCGCTCCTCGGACTCGACGCGGGGGCGTCCCGCGCGAGCGGGATCCCGGCCGCCGTCACGACGGCGCCCACGGCCGTGACGGCCGCCCCGGACCGGGCGGAGGTCCCCTGGACCGGCGGTTCGCCAATCCTCTCGTGGTCGGTCACCGGGGTCGCCCCGGAGGGGGAGGCGTTCCGGTGAGCGCGCTCTCCCCCGACCAGATCGTGACGATGACGGAGATCCTCGTGATCCTGATGGGGGTCGGGATCACCTGGGCGGTCTACCACGGCAGCGAGCGGGCCGAGCTCCCGGGGGATGCGACGATCCCGCCCCCCGACGAACCGGACGATGCGAAGCCGGACACCCGCGGGAGGAGCCTGTGAGCCTCCCCGACCTCTGCGGCACGGACGCCTGCCCGCTCTCGGCCCGGCGCGACCCGGCGCTCGACCTTCCCGTCGGGATGGTCCGGCGGGTCGCCGCGGCCGACGGCGAGGTCGACGAGACGAAGCGCAACATCCTCAAGCTCGCGGCCGTTGCGGGGGTTCTCGGGATCGGCGCCGGCGGGGCGATCGGCGGCGCCATCCAGTACGTCCAGCCGCCGCCCGTCGGGCTCACGAGCTATCCGTCGGTGCTGCTGCTCGACATCGACGGAAAGCCGCTCACGATCGGCAAGGGGCTGCTCGCCCCGTACCCGGCGACGTCCGGTATCAACGGCTACACCTCCGAGCTGTACCTGTTCAACTACCCGCTGCGCAACGAGCCGAACTTCCTCCTGAACCTCGACCCGCTCATCTCGAGCGTCCCCGGCGGGATCGGCTCCCCCGCGACGATCGTGGCGTACAGCGCGATCTGCCAGCACCTGGGCTGCCCGGCCCCGGCGATCGCGTACTACCCGCCCGGGACGTGCCCGAACACGCCGGGGGGCAAGACCTACTACATCCACTGCTCGTGCCACGGCTCGACCTACGACGTCACCAACGGGGCGTCGAACCTGACCGGTCCCGCCGTCCTGCCGCTCCCGCAGGTGATCCTCTCGTCGCCGACCACCGGTCCGCAGGCCGGCCAGGTGTTCGCGGTCGGGATGACCCCGGGCTCTCCGCCGGTGAACGGCCACCTCAACACGCTCCAGGGCGACTACGGCGTCGGGAACACGAGCCCGGTCGCGAGCGAGACGCCGGTGCACCTGTGCAACTTCCTGACGTAGGGGCGGGGATCGGTGTCGTTCTCGGGATGGTACAACCGCTCCCTCAACCGCATCTGGGGGTTCGTCGAGGACCGGACCGCGATGCGCAAGTGGGCGCTTCGCCCCCAGCCCGAGTTCACGTTCAAGCCGTCGTACTGGACCGGCGCGTTCGTGGTGAACGCGTTCCTCTACCAGGTCGTCTCGGGCGCGCTGCTGCTGCTGTACTACCAGCCGAGCACCGGGGCGACGCTCACCCCGTGCGGGCAGACGGCCGGCGCGCTGTCGACCGCGCCGGCGGCGTGGTGCTCGACGTACTACATCATCCATTCCGTGCCGATGGGGGCGCTCCTGCTGTCGACGCACCTGTACGGCGCCTACGCGATGATCTTCCTGATGTTCGTCCACTTCTTCCGGGGCTACTACCTCGGCGTCTACAAGGCGCCCCGCGAGTTCTCCTGGATGGTCGGGACCCTCCTGATGATCTTCACCCTCGGGATGGGGTTCACCGGGTACTTGCTGCCGTACACCCAGCTCTCCTACAACGCGACGAACGTCGGGCTCGTCCTCGCCCTCCGGCTGCCGACGTTCGGGCCGCTGCTCGGGCCGTTCATCTTAGCGGACGGGACGAGCCAGGGGCTGATCTCGCGCATGTTCGACGCCCACGTGCTGCTGATCCCGCTCGCGCTCGCGGCGCTGCTCTACGCCCACATCGCGCTGTTCGAGTCGCACGGCATCGCGCCGCCGGCGACGTCCGACCCGGCGCAGCGGCGGCGGTTCACGGAGAAGGACGACAAGGGCCACGTTCCGTTCATGCCGCACATCCTGTACTACATGGCGAAGTGGGGCCTGCTGTACACGGGGGTCCTCTTCGGGATCGCGGCGCTCTGGCCGTGGCAGCTGCCGACGTACGTCGGCAATCTCGCGGTGTCGCCCGGGGTGACGGAACCGGACTGGTACTTCCTCTGGCTGTTCAAGCTCGTCGACTTCCAGGGCGTCACTCCCGTGATCGCCGTCGGGGCGACGACCGCGCTCCTCGTCTACGTGCTGTTCCTGCCGTTCCTGGACCGGTCGAAGCGCACCCACCCGCGCGACCGGCCCCTGTTCATCTGGCTCGCCACCTCCCTGCTCGGATTCTTCATCCTGCTCACGGTCTGGGGCGGGGAGACGCCCGGCGTCCAGATCGCCCCGATGGCCGTCGCGGAGACGCTCGGTCCGGTGTTCCTCGTCAACGCCGTCGTGACCGGGCTGTTCCATTGGCGCTACGTCCGCAGCTACCGACGCCGGCTCGCGGCCCGCTCGGCCCCCGCGTACCCCGGGGTCTACGGCTTCCCGGTCCCGAGCGCCGTGCCGTCCCACCCCGTCGCGGAGGCGAGCGCTCGTGACTGACGGGGCGGAGAAGCCCGTCTGGAAGACGGGGTGGCTCTGGGGGATCCTCGCGGGGTTCGTGATCGTCGGGTCGGTCGGGGCGGCGACGTTCCTCTACGGGACGCTCGACGCGGTCGCCGGCGAGCCGATCGGCCTCGGCTTCATGGCGCTCGGCGCGGTCGCGACGCTCCTCGCCTTCCTGTTCACCCTCGGGATCCTCTACCGCGTCGATCGCTACCGGGGCGCCACCGGACGGAGGGTCGAGCTCTTTGAATAGCGACGACGCCGACCTCCGCGCGCTCCAGGAGCGGACCCTCACGCTGTACACCGCGATCACCGTGCTGATGCTGCTCGGCATCGCGGTCCTCGTCGTCTACGCGCTCCGGCTCGGGCCGCTCACGAGCCCGGGGGCGGAGAAGTCGTTCGGGCTCGCGATCGCGCTGATGTCGCTCATGGGCGCGGTGCTGTTCCACGTCGTCGACCGCACGTACCGCTCCTGGCCGCTCGGCCGGCGGTTCCGCCCGACGCCCCCCGGACCGGTCACGGTCGCCGCGCAGGTCCAGTTCCTGAAGGTCGTCGTCGTGGTCGTCGCCGCCGCGGCGATTGCCTACCTGATCGGGAGCCTCCTCACATGACGCCGCCGGAGTTCCGATGACGAATCTGTTCACGCCGATCTCGCTGATCCTGCTGATCGCCGGCTTCTCCGGGTTCGTCCTCTGGATCCTCACCTATCGCGGGGCGTGGCTGCTCGCGGTGCTGAAGCGCTGGGTCTTCACCACCGACCACAAGCGGATCGGCCTCATGTACATCGGGATCGGGATCCTGTTCTTCTTCATCGGCGGGATCTACGCGACCCTGATCCGGACCGACCTCGGGCTCGTCCAGGGGCTCGGGCTCGACCCGCAGACGACCCTCGGGATCTCGCCGAACGTCTACTCCGTGCTGTTCACGATGCACGGGGTGCTGATGATCTTCATGTTCGTCATCCCGACGCTCGCCGGGTTCGGCAACTACCTCGTCCCGTCGATGATCGGGTCGAAGGAGATGGCGCTCCCGCGGATCAACGCGATCGCCTTCTGGCTGCTCCCGCCGGCGGGGGTGATCCTGATCCTCTCGAACGCGAACGCGGGGTGGACCGGGTACGTGCCGCTCTCGGTCGACGCGCCGGGGAACGGGATCGACCTCTGGATCCTCGGCCTGCACATCCTCACGATCTCCTCGATGCTCGGCTCCGTCAACTTCCTCGTCACGATCATCAAGCACCGCGCCCCGGGCGTCCACTACTGGAACATGCCGCTGTTCGTCTGGGCGACGCTGATCAACTCGGTCCTCCTCATCTTCGCCCTCCCGTCCCTGTCGATCGGGCTCACGATGATCCTCTCCGACCGGCTGTTCGGGACCCACATCCTCGCGGCCGCGAACGGCACCCCGCTCGGCGGCGCGCTGCTGTACCAGAACGTCTTCTGGTTCTTCGCGCACCCCGAGGTCTACATCATGGTGCTGCCCGCGTTCGGGCTGATCTCCACGATCCTGCCTAAGCTCGCCCGCAAGGACATCTTCGGCTACGGGGCGATGGCGATCTCGCTCGGGGTCTTCGCGGTCCTCTCGTTCGCCGTCTGGGAGCACCACATGTTCGTCACGGGGATCGCGACGAACGTCCGGTTTGTCTTCATGCTCGCGACGATGGCGATCGCGGTGCCGTCCGCGGTCAAGACGTTCAACTGGGTCGCGACGCTCTGGGGCGGGCGGATCTGGATGGCGGTGCCGATGTGGTTCTGCGTCGCCTTCATCACCGGGTTCGTCATTGGCGGGCTCTCGGGCCTGATGCTCGCCTCGATCCCGATCGACTACCTGTACCACGGGACGTACTTCGTCGTGGCCCACTTCCACTACATCCTGCTCGGCGGGACGCTGATGGCGATCTTCGCGGCGATCTACTTCTACTTCCCGATCCTGACCCGCCGCTGGTACAACCAGCGGCTCGGCCAGGTCCACTTCCTGCTCACGTACGTCGGGATCAACGTCCTACTGTTCCCGATGTTCATCCTCGGGGCCGAGGGGATGCCCCGCCGGGTCTACACGTACCTGTGGGCGGGGAACTTCCAGGCGCTCAACTTCGTCTCGACCCTCGGGGCGTACATCCTCGGGATCGGCCAGCTCGTCTTCCTGTACAACATGGTCTACTCCTACTTCGCCGGCGCGCCGGTGACCTCGGACGACCCGTGGGGCGAGCCGCTCCCGTCGACGATGACGGGCCCCGCCGCGACGCCCGCGCCGCTGCCGTCCCGCGTCCCGGGACCGGTCCCGACCGCCGCCCCGACGGAGACGTCGTAACGGAGGGACGATGGGCTCGGTGCGCGGCCACGACCTCTTCCGCATCGCGGTCGTCTTCGCGGCGATCCTCTGCTACGCGACGATCCTCCTCGGCGGCAACGTCATGGCGAACAACGACGGGCTCGGCTGCCCGCACTGGCCGACGTGCTATCCGAACGGCAACCTGCTGCCGGCGTTCCAGGGCCCGGCCGCCGTCGAGTGGAGCCACCGGGTCTTCGCCTTCTTCCTCTCGGTCTCCGTCCTCGTCGTCGCCCTGCTCGGCCTCGCCTTCGAGCGGGGCCGTCGGGTCCTCTTGCGTCTCGGCCTCGCGTCGCTCGCGCTCGTCGTCGCGGAGGCGCTCCTGGGCGGCCTCGTCGTCGAGAGCCGCCTGCGGGCGGTCCTGATCCTCGCGCACCTCGGGCTCGCCACCGTCCTCTTCGGGCTCCTGTTGATCCTCCTGCTGCTCTCGAACCTGCGGGAGATGCCGCGTCGCTGGATCCAGTGGGCGCGGCAGGCGACGGAGGAGGAGCCCGCCCGGCCCGCGCCCGACGGGTCGGAGTCGCCGGCGACGTTCCCCGACCGGTTCCCGGTCGACCGCGCCCCCGAAGCCTGAAGGCGGCCGCGGGTCTCGCGGGCCGGCCGTGCCAGGATCTCCGTGACCGAGCCATCGCCCGTCGCGCCGTCGCCCCCGGCCCCACCGGCCCGCCGGTCGGCACGGTCGTACGTCGCGCTCGCGAAGCCCGGGATCACCGCCCTCATCTGCACCGTCGCGGTCGGCGGGTTCGTCCTCGCCGACCCGCGATCGATCGACGGGCTCCGGCTCGGCGTGCTGGTCGCCACCGGCGCCGCCGCGAGCGCCGGCGCGGCGATGCTCAACCACTACGTCGATCGGGACATCGACCGACGGATGCGCCGGACGCGCGGACGCCCCCTCGCGACGGACGACGGCCCGCGGCCGGCGGTCGTGCTCGCGGCCGGCCTCGCCCTGCTCGCGCTCGGCATCGGGGCCGCTGCGGTGTTCCTGAACCCGCTCACGGGGTTCTCGATCCTCCTCGGCGGGCTCACCTACGTCGTCGTCTACACCGTCTGGCTGAAGCGCCGCTCGAGCTGGAACATCGTCATCGGAGGCTTCGCGGGGAGCGCCCCGGCGCTCGCGGGCAGCGCGGCGGCGGTCGGCGATTGGACCGCCGGTGCGATCGCCTTCGCCGTGCTCGTCTTCCTCTGGACCCCGCCGCACTTCTGGAGCCTCGCGCTCCTCCTGCGCGACGACTACCGGCGGGCGGAGCTGCCGATGCTCCCCCGCATGGACGACGTCGCCTTCTCGGGGAAGGTCGTCGTCGTCTCCGCGGCGCTCCTCGTCCCGGCGGCCCTCCTCGTCGGATGGACCGGTGCGATCGCCTGGCCGGTCCTCGTCGCGCTCGTCGGGCTCGGCCTCTTGTTCACCGTCCTCACCCTGCCGCTCTGGCGCCACGTCTCGCCCGCGACCGCGCGCCGGGGGTTCGTCTTCTCGGGACCGTACCTCCTCGGGGTCGTCGTGGCGATCCTCGCGAACGCCCCCCTGATCCGGGCGGGGGTCCCCGCCGGCCTCTAGTCCGCGGGCGCGCACAGCTTATCTCGGAGCGACGCGCATTTCGGTACCGATGTCCCCTTCACCGGAACCGGGTCCGACGAGCGGCGACCGCCTGCGCGACACCGAGGCCGTCCTGCGGCGCCTCGGCTACGCCCGCGTCGCCCCGGAGCGCAAACCCGGGGAGCCCGAGGCGTCGTTCTGGGTCCAGGAGGCTGGCGTCCCCCGGCGCACCTACCCGGTGTTCGTCCCGTCGGGCGACCGCGCGGCACTCGCCGAGCGGATCGACCGGTGGCTCGCGGGCAGCCGCGGAGGGCCGACCGCCCGCCGGCGCGCCATCTTCGTCGCCCCGAACGACGTCGCGGCGGACGAGGCGTGGACGCACCTCGCCGGACCGGACGAACCGGCGATCGAGAACGAGGTCGCTATCCTCGTCGTCCCGCCCGAGGAGCGCGCCGAGGCGGCGCCCCATTTCCACCTGCGGCGCGTCGCCCCCCGCGACGTCCTGCGGGTCGCGACCGGGGTCGTCGTCGGGCTGTTCCGCCGCTCCCAGGCGTCCGACGGGGCCGCGCAGATCGACTTCGAGGAGATGCTCGGCCTGTTGCGCCGGCGGTTCGGGATCGACGTGCACGGCTCGCTCAACGTCCGCTCGGACGAGGACGCCCTGTTCCTGCTGTACCAGCTCGCGCACCGCGACTCCTACGCCCCCGGCGACCCCGGGGCGAACGTCCACCTGCTCGTGCTGCGCCCGACCGGTCCCGCCGCCCGCCTGCCGTGGTTCGCGGCGTAGGGTGGCGAACGGACCGAGGGATTAAGAACGCGGGCCCCGTCGTCGGACCGGACGATGGGCGACGACGGCTACTCCTATCCGTACACCCCGTACCCCGGCAGCTCGACGCCGCCCGCCGCGATGGCGCCCGAGGAGGGGAAGGCCGACCTGTGGGGATTCTTCTGGCTCGCGCTGCTCAACACCGCGATCATCGCGGCCGCCGGGATCACCACCTGGTGGTTCGTCCGGTAGGCGACGCGTGTCCCGGCGGGCAAACCATTATCTCGCCCGCCCCGGTCGCCGCGCCGCCCGCGCGGGGCCGTGGGGTAGCTTGGACCATCCTTCTTGCTTGGGGTGCAAGAGACTCCGATTCAAATTCGGACGGCCCCACCGGGCGCCCGGCCCGTAGTCCGGCCCCGACCGACCGATGAGCCGACGATTCGTGGCCGAGCGGCGCCGAGACCCATATTACCGGGCGGCGCAGCGCGAGGGGCTGCGCTCGCGCGCCGCGTTCAAGCTCGACTTCCTCGACCGGCGGTTCCGGCTGCTGACCCCCGGGGCCCGGGTCCTCGACCTCGGTGCCGCGCCCGGAGGCTGGTCGGTCGTCGCCGCGGCGCGCGTCGGGCGCCGGGGCGAGGTCGTCGCGGTCGACCTGCGGCCGGTGGAGCCGATCGAGGGGGTCCGGTACGTCCGCGGCCGGGTTGGCGACCCGACGCTCGCGGAGCGCCTCGGTCCCGAACCGTTCGACCTCGTCCTCTCCGACCTCTCGCCGCGCATCAGCGGCGCGTACGCGACGGACCACGCCCGCTCGGTCGAGCTCGTCCGGGCGGCCGCGGACGTGGCGCGCGCGGTGCTGCGCCCCGGCGGCGCCTTCGCCGCGAAGGTGTTCGACGGCGACCTCGTCGGAGCGCTCGAGCACGACCTCGAAGGGTCGTTCGCGCGCCTAGAGCGGACGAAGCCGCCCGCGTCGCGCGAGGGGTCGAGCGAGCTGTACCTCGTCGGCCTCGGATTCCGGCCGGCCGGCGGGGCCGGGCGCATCCGGCCGCCGCCCCGGGGTCCCGATATATAGTTTCGGAGAGTAGGTCCGCCTCCCGGTTTGAGGCCTGGTGAGTCGTGATTCGATTCGGACCGGCAGGGATTCCCCTTTCCTGCAAGGGCCGGACGTTGCGCGATGGGATCGCGGACGTCCACCACCTCGGCCTCACGGCGATGGAAGTACAGTTCATCAAGGTTAATCACATGGTCCGGCCCGCGCTCGACGAGGAGATCGGCAAGCTGCCGCGCGAGCTCGTGCAGCAGCTGGTCGTCGCCGTCGGGGCCGCGGAGAAGGGCGATGCGCTCGCGGCCCCGCTGCGCCGGCGCGACGCGGTCACCACCCTCACCTGGAGCCTCGCGAAGGACTGGGCCGACCTCGACACGACCCGGAGCCTCGCGCGCGCGCTCGACGTCGACCTCACGCTGCACGCGCCCTACTACGTCGACTTCTTCGGCTCGGACGACGCGCGCGAGCAATCAAAGCGCCAGATCCAGTGGACCGGGGCGCTCGCCCAGGGGCTCGGGGCGCGGCTCGCCGTCACGCACCTCGGCTTCTACGGCCCCGGGCCTCGGGCCGACTCCGTGCAGGCGCTGACGGAGATCGTCGAGGACCTCTCCGAAGGGCTCGCCCGGTCGACGAAGGGGAAGGTCCGCCTCGCCATCGAGCCGAGCGGCCACCCGGACGTCTTCGGCTCGCGCGAGGAGATCCTCGAGCTCGTCCGCCGGACGAAGGGGACGGTCCCCGTCCTCAACCTCCCGCACCTCGCGGCCCGGGAGCGCAAGAGCTTCGAGGACCCCGAGGAGCTCGACCCGATCCTGAAGGAGTTCGTCCGCGCGACGGACGGCCCGCTCTATCTCAACTTCTCGGGCGTCGAGTTCTACGGCCCCGGCGAGTTCCGCCTCACCCCGATCAAGCGGGGGCTCGTGCGGTTCGACCCGCTCGCGGAGCTGCTCTCCGAGCGCGACTACGACCTCACCGTGATCTCGAGCTCGCCGCTCCTCGAGCACGACGCGATGTACATGAAGCTCCTCTACGAGCGCTCGCTCACGAAGCGCTGGACCCGGCAGCACCCGGCGCCCGCGCCGCGACCGGCGCCAAAGCCGGCCGCCCGCCCGGCGACCCCCCCGGCGCGGACCCCCCCGCCCCGTCGACCCGCGCCGTCGCGCCCCCGCCCCGCCGCGCGTCCGCGCGCCGCGCGCCGGCGCCCGCCCGCCCGGCGCCCGCCGCCCCGCAAGGGAGGTGGCGGTGTCCGCCGACGCGGCCGCTGACGGCGCCCGCTTCGAGCGCGCGCAGCGGTACATCGGCGAGCGGGTGACGGAGGCGCTCGGGCGCGTCGACCGGGCCGCGATCGCCCAGGCGGTCGCGATCCTCCAGGGCGCCCCGCAGGTGTTCGTCTACGGCGCCGGGCGCAGCGGGATCATCGGCCGGGCGTTCGCGATGCGGCTCGTCCAGGCGGGCCTGCGCGCGTACGTGATCGGGGAGAGCGTGACGCCGATCGTGTCGCCCGGGGACGCCGTGTTCATCCTCTCGGGCCAGGGCGAGAGCTACTCGTCGATCCAGACGGCGAACATCGTGCGCCGCGAGGGCGCCCGGCTGATCGTCCTCACCGCGCGACCCTCGTCCAAGCTCGCGCACACCGCCTCACAGCTGCTCACCGTCGAGTTCCCCGACGACGCGGAGCGGGCGAAGTACGCCCCGCTCGGGACGCTCTTCGAGTCCGCGAGCCTGCGCCTCACCGACGCGCTCGTCGCGGAGCTCCTCGCGGCCCGCGGCGAGACCGAGGCGTCGATGCGCCGGCGCCACGCGATCATCGTCTAGCGCCGGCCCTCGCCCAAACCTTAAGGGGCGGGGTCCCTCACCGCCGAACGTGCCTCGCGCCGACACCATGGGCCAGACCCTGCTGCCGGTCCCGTCGCGGTTCTTCGTGACGAGCGGCAAGGGGATCAACAAGACGAGCGAGCTCAACGCGTTCGACCTCGCACTCCTCCAGGCGGGGATCGGCGAGCAGAACCTCGTCAGCGTCTCGTCCGTCCTTCCGATCGGGATCCGGCAGACCGACCGGACGCCGATCGCCCGCGGCGCGATCACGCACTGCGTCCTCGCCCGCCACGGCGGCGGCGAGGGCGAGGTGATCAGCGCCGGGATCGCCTACGGCTTCCGGGCCGACGGCCAGGGCGGCTACGTCGCGGAGGGCCACCTGCACGGCACGCAGAAGTCGCTCAAGGAGTTCCTCAAGTGGCGGATGCAGGAGATCGCCCACTTCCGCGGCGTCGAGCTGCGCCGGATCCACTACCGGACGGAGGAGCTGTCGATCCCGATGGACCACTACGGGGTCTGCATCTCGGCCGTCGTCTTCCTGCCGTGAGCCCGCCGCGCGTCAGAGCAGCTTGCGGAACAAGAGCTTGTCCTCGATGCTCCCGTCGATCGACAGCTTGCGCAGCACGAGCGCCTTCATCGGGCCGATCTCCTTGCGCACGAGCCCGTCGAACGTCGCGACGTCGGTCGTGATCGTGAGGTCCGCCTTCGCCGGCGCGGCGGTCCGAAGGTTCCGCAGCCGCCCCTCGGCGAGGTCGACCGCGTAGCTCCCCTCGTCCGTGAGGCGGATCCGGATCGTCCGCTCGATCCCGTTCAGCTCTTCCGCGACCGCCGGGGTCCGCTCGGCGTGGCGGTTGAACCGGTCGACGAGCGAGGCGAGCGTCTCCTCGACCGTCATGCGCCGAACCGCTCCAGCGTCGGACCCGGCCGGGCGCCGATAACCCTTTTCGTGGTCGCCCACGACGCGCGAAGCCACGGCGGCGGACGCCGCCCCGGTTCGACCGCGCCCCGGACGAACGCCACGGTCGCCCCGTCCGACGGGTAGCCGCTGCCGATCGGCGCGCCGAGGCGCCCCGCGAGCCGGGCGATCGCCTGGTCCCGGCGCACCTTCGCGACGACCGAGGCGGCCCCGACGATCGGGAGGTCGCGGTCCGCCCGATGGCGCGCGACGACGCGGACGGCGCCTCCGGCGAGCGCCGCCACCGTCCGCCCGAATCGCTCCGCGACCGGGTCGCACGCATCGACGTACGCAACCTCGGCGCCGCTCGCGCGGACGAGGCGGGCGAACGCCTCCGCTTCGAGCCGGTTCAGCTCCCCCTTCGCGACGGCGCGGTCGATCGTGGCGGGGGCGAGCGCGACCGACCGGCAGTCCGCGAACCGGGCGAGCCGCGCGTAGACCGCCGCGCGGGCGGGCGGCGAGAGCAGCTTCGAGTCGCGGGCGCCGGCCCCGGCGATCTCGGGGAGGCGGTCGGCGGGGATCGCGACCGCCCCGACGACGAGCGGGCCGAGCCACGACCCCCGACCCGCCTCGTCGATCCCGACGATCGTCGCGGAGCCGGCGGCCGCCATCGGCCTGCCGAGCCGACCCGCCGATAAGACGCCTCACCCGGCGGCGCGCGGCCGGTCGCGGCGGCGCTGAAAGGCTAAAATACCGCCCCCAGGTCGCAACGCTCCTCGGAGGAGTCGATGGGGATCTGGCAGGGCCGTTCCCGGCGCAAGCGGACCGGCGGCCGCCTGCGGCCGATCCGCAAGAAGCGGCGGTTCGAGGTCGGCCGGGAGCTGCAGACCGCGACCCTCGGCACCGGCACGGTGAAGAAGTACCGCGTCCGCGGCGGGAACCGCAAGATGCGGATCCTCACCACGTCGACGATCAACGTCTACGACCCCGCGACCAAGAAGATGCAGTCGGTCCGCATCGTCACGGTCCGGGAGAACCCGTCCAATCCGAACTACGTCCAGCGCAACATCATCACAAAGGGCGCGATCCTCGAGACCGAGCTCGGGCTCGTGCGGGTCCGGTCGAGGCCCGGCCAGGACGGCGTCCTGAACGGGGTCCGGCTCCCCGCGGCCCCCGCGTAGTCCCGGCCCGGCGGCGCCGATGCCGGAGCATTTCTACGTCTACCCCGCGTACCTCGACCGCAAGCTCTCCCGGGCCGACGGCCGGCGCGTCCCCGAGGCGGCGGGCACGCCCGACGTGACCGTGGAGGAGATCGCGGCCGCGGCGAAGCGGCTCGGCTGGAAGGCGGAGGCGGAGCCAGCGAAGCAGTATCCCCGGCGCTTCTTCTCCTACGCCGGCCGCGTCAAGGTGACGAAGCGGGCCGGCAGCCCGAAGGCGAAGTCGCTCCGCACGCTCGCCGACGAGGTGCGCAAGCTCCGCGCCCAGTCCGGGAAGTCGTAGATGGACGAGCCGGGGACGGTCTACTTCACCGGCACGGCCGGGGCGGGCAAGACGACGTTCGTCCGCGCGCTCGCGGACTGGATGAAGACCGCGGGGTACGACTCGACCGTCGTGAACCTCGACCCGGGGAACGAGAACCCGGCGCTCGGCGCGGACATCGACATCCGCGAGTGGGTCCGCCTCCCGGACGTCCAGGACGAGTACGGCCTCGGCCCGAACGGGGCGCAGGTCGCCGCCGCCGACATGATCGCGCTGAAGGTCTTCGACGTGAAGCAGGCGATCGCGGAGCTGAAGACCGACTACGTGCTCATCGACACGCCCGGCCAGATCGAGCTGTTCGCCTTCCGCGAGGCGTCGCGGGCGATCGTCGACGCCCTCAGCGGCGACCGTTCCGTCCTCGCCTTCCTCTACGACCCCGCGCTGGCCCGGACCCCGGGCGGGTTCGTCGCGCTCAAGATGCTGAGCGCGACCGTCGAGTTCCGCTTCCGGCTCCCGATGCTCCCGGTGCTGTCGAAGTCGGACGTCCTCTCCCCCGAGCAGCTCGCCGAGATCTCGAGCTGGGCGGAGGACGCGGACGCGCTGTACTCCGCCGTGACCCGGGAGGCGGCGACGCCGGACGTCCAGCTCTCCACCGAGCTGTTCCGAGCGATCGAGGCGATGGCCCCGCTCGCCGATCTATTGCCCGCGTCGGCGACGGAAGGGACGGGGCTCGAGTCGTTCTACCGGTCCTGCCAGCGGGTCTTCTCGGGCGGCGAGGACCTCGAGCCGTCGCACGCGCCGGCGGAGAACGACGGCTAGGCGCCGTCGCCGAAGAAGAGGCCCATCCCGGCGGACGCCGCGTCCTCCTCCTCCTTGAACTTGCGATACAGCTCGGACGCCTCCGCCGCGGCCGGCCGGTCGCCGATCGGGGCGAGCAGCGTCTCGGCCCGGCGGACCGCGTCCGCGGAGCCCTCCACGAGCACGTAGGTCCGGTCGGCCGGCCCGCCGAGCGCGGCCGCGGCGCGGACCTTCTGGCTCTGGCGCGAAACGACGTCGTCGGCGAGCGCGGCGTCGAGCTCCGCCTTCTTCGACGTCGGGACCGAGAAGAGCGCCCACGGCATGGCGCCGGGCGACCGCGCCTCCCTATATGGGGGTTGTGCGGCGCGGGCGCGCCCGGGGCATTAGGCAGATGAGCCCCGGACGGCTCGGTCGTCCGTGCAGAGCGCTCCGGCCGATGTCCCCGTGCTCGTCATCGGCACCGCGCACGTCGTCGATCTCACGGGCCCGCTCCGGGCCGTGCTCGCCGACCGGCCCCTCGACGGGATCGCGATCGAGCTCGACGGCGAGCGGGCGCACCTCCTGTTCGACGACGGTGCGCCGAAGGGACGACCGGCCGGGGTCCCGCTGTTCGCGCGGTTGTGGTCGGTCCTCCAGCGACGCCTCGGGACCGACCTCGGCGGCGGGATGCCGGGGGCCGAGATGCGCGCCGCGGCGGCGCTGGCGCGCGAGCGGCACCTCCCCCTCTTCCTCATCGACGACCCGATCCGGGCGGTCCTCAACCGGCTGATCACCACGATGCCGCCGAAAGAGCGGGTGACGCTGCTCGTCGGGTCGATCGCCGGGCTCGTGCTCCCGAGCCGGTTCGTGAAGCAGCAGATCGAGGAGTACGTCGACCGGCCCGAGGAGATCGTGGAGGAGCTGCGCCGCGCGAGCCCGACGCTCGCGCGCGTCCTCCTCGACGAGCGCAACCAGCACATGGCCGACCGCCTCGCGGACCTGCGGCGCCGCGGCTACCAGCGGGTGGCGGTCGTGGTCGGGGACGCGCACGTCGGGGGGCTGCGGGCGGAACTCGAGCGGCGCGGGGTCGCGTCGGAGGCGCTCGGGTTCGCGGCCCTGCGGCGGCTCACAGGACCGTCATCGAGCCCTTCGTAGCGTCCTCGATCGCCCGCTCGAAGGCGGCGGCGAGCGCCCCGATCTCGTCGGAGCTCCGTTCATCGACCCGGCCGTCGTCGCCGAGCTCGGAGATCCACGGGGCGACCGGGAGCTGGCCGAGGACGGGGATCCCGTACTCCTCGGCGACCCGGGCGACCCGGCTCGGGCCGAAGAGGTCGATCCGCTCCCCGCAGTGCGGGCAGGCGATCCACGACATGTTCTCCACGAGCCCGAGGAGCGGGACGTGGAGGTCGCGGGCCATGTTCATCGCCTTCTTCACGATCAGCGCCGCGAGGTCCTGCGGCGTGAGGACGAAGACCATGCCGTCGATCGGGATCGTCTGGAAGACCGTGAGGGGGACGTCGCTCGTCCCCGGCGGCATGTCGATCAGCAGGTAGTCGAGCGTGCCCCACTGGACCGACCCGAAGAACTGCGTGATCAGTCGCGTGACGAGCGGGCCCCGCCAGATCACGGGCGTCTGCTCGTCCTCGACCATGAACTGGGAGGAGACGACCGGCACGCCGTTCCGGGACGGCGCCGGCTCGATCCCCTCGCCCCGGTCGACGAGCGGCCCCCGGATCCCGAGCAGTTTCGGGATCGACGGGCCGGTGATGTCCGCGTCGAGGATGCCGACCGAGCGGCCCCGCCGACGCAGCTCGGAGGCAAGCAACGCGGTGACGGACGACTTGCCGACCCCACCCTTCCCGCTCCCGACGGCCACCACGCGGGCGATCCGGCCCTTCTCCATCCGTTGGAGGGTGCCGCGGGGGCCCCGGGCGGGCGCCGCGTGGCCGTGGGGGGCCGGCGGGGGCGCCGTCGGGCGGTCGCCGGCGCTCACGCCGGAAGAACCGGGCGTTGGTATTTAAGCCCCGGCTCGGTCCGACGGTCCGGAGGGGGCCGTGCCGGTCGGAACGTCGGTCGATCTCGACGAGCTGTTCCGCCCCGCCTCCGTCGCCGTGATCGGCGCCTCCAATCGCCCGGGGAAGGTCGGGACGGCGCTGTTCCGCAACATCCTCGCCGCCGGGTTCCAGGGAGTCGCCTATCCGGTGAACCCGGCGTGGAAGAGCGTCTCGGGGGTCCGGTGCTACCCCGACGTCGGCTCGCTGCCCGAGCCGCCCGAGCTCGGCGTCGTGATCGTTCCCGCGGCGCACGTCGCGGAGTCGGTCGAGGAGCTCGGGAAGGCGGGGACGAAGGGCGTGGTCGTCATCTCCGCCGGCTTCCGCGAGGTCGGGGCCGCCGGGGCCGCGCTCGAGGCCGAGGTCGTCCGGCGGGCCGAGCGGTACCGCATGTCGCTCGTCGGCCCGAACTGCTTCGGGGTCTTCACGACCGACCCGGCGGTGTCGCTCAACGCGACGTTCAGCGAGCGGCTGCCGCCGCGCGGGAACATCGCGTTCGTCTCGCAGAGCGGCGCGCTCGGCGCCGGGATCCTCCAGTACGGCATCACCCAGCGGATCGGCTTCTCCCGGTTCGTCTCCGTCGGCAACCGCGCGGGGGTCGACGAGAACGACCTCCTGCGGGCGCTCGGGCGGGACCCCGCGACCCACGTGATCCTGCTCTACGTCGAGAGCCTCGCGAACGGCCGGCGCTTCCTCGACACCGCCCGGGAGGTCACCGAGGAGAAGCCCGTGCTCGTCATCAAGAGCGGGCGGACCCTCGCCGGCGAGCGGGCCGCGGCGAGCCACACGGGCTCGCTCGCCCAGTCCGGGCGCGACCAGCTGTACGACGCGCTGTTCGCCCAGGCCGGCGTGCAGCGGGTGAACACCTTGGGCGACCTGTTCCGGGCGGCCAAGATCTTCGGGGCCGGGCTCGCCCTCGACGGCCCCCGGCTCGTGATCCTGACGAACTCGGGCGGTCCCGGGATCGTCGCCGCGGACGCGGCGGTGCGCCACGGTCTCGAGCTCCCGCCGCTCCCTCCGGCGCTCCACGACGACCTCGCCCGCCGGCTCCCGTCCATCGCCTCGGTCGCGAACCCGGTCGACATGACGGCGGACGTCGGCTCCGACCAGTACCGCCAGATCCTCTCGAGCCTCCTCGCCGCCCCGGGCGTCGACGGGGTGCTCGTGATCTCGACCCCGACCGGCACTATGACGGGGGAGTCCGTGGCGCGGGCGATCCTCGACGCCAAGGGGACGACGACGAAGCCGATCGCCGCCTGCCTCTTCGGCCTCGCCGACCTCTCCCAGGAGGCGACGCTCCTCGAGGAGCACGGCGTCCCGACGTACACCTTCCCCGAGGAGGCGATCGAGGGGCTCGGCAGCCTCGCCCGCTACCGGGCGTGGCGGACGCGGCCCCGCACGGAGGTCCGCGCGTTCCGCGTCGACCGCGACGCGGCGCGCGCGACGATCGACCAGGCGCGGGTCGCGGGGATCTCGGTCCTGCCGGAGTACGCCTCCCGGGCGCTGCTCTCGGCGTACGGCGTCCCGTTCCCGGCCGCCGGGTTCGCCCGGACGCTCGAGGAGGCGCAGTCGACCGCCCGCCGGGTCGGGTTCCCCGTCGTGCTCAAGGTCGCGTCCCCCGACATCTCGCACAAGACCGATGTCGGCGGGGTCGCGCTCGGGCTCGCGGACGCCGAGGCGCTGCGCGCCGCGTGGGAGCGGATGAACGCCGCCGTGCGGGCCGCGGCGCCGTCGGCCCGGATCGAGGGGTTCGAGGTCGAGGCCCAGGTGCCGCCCGGGCGGGAGGTCCTCATCGGGGTCCAGCGCGACCCCGGGTTCGGCCCGATCGTCGTCTTCGGCCTCGGCGGCATCTACGTCGAGGCGCTGCGCGACGTCACGTTCCGGCTGGCGCCGCTCCGGACGCTCTCGGCCCGGCTCATGATCGAGTCGGTCCGCGCCTTCCCGCTCCTCCAGGGGATCCGGGGCGAACCGCCCGGCGACCTCGAAGCGCTCGCCGAGGTCCTCGAGCGGGTCTCGCAGCTCGCGGTCGACCTGCCCGAGGTCGAAGAGCTCGACCTCAACCCGCTGATCGTCCGGCCCGCCGGGCAGGGGGTCGTCGCGGTCGACGCCCGGGTCGTACTTGCGCCCGTTTCCAGATCGCCACCGACCGCTTCAGCTCCTCGATGAGGTACCGGGCCGCGGCGAACGCCCGGTCCCGGTGACCGCAGGCGGCGCCGGCGATCACCGAGACGTCCCCCGAAGCGACCGTCCCGACGCGGTGCCAGAGGACGACCCGTTCGGCGCCGAACCGCCGGCGGGCGGTGGCGGCGATCTCCGCGAGCCGGCGCTCGGCCGTCGCCCGGTCGCTCTCGTAGTCGAGCGCGACGACGATCCCCCCGGCCTCTCGGTCGGGGCGGACCCGGCCGGCGAAGACGACGACCCCCCCGAGGCCGGGCCCTTCGAGCGCCCGGGCCGCCGCGGCGATCGACAGCGGGCGGGAGGTGAGGCGCCAGTCCATCCTAGCCGCCCCCGTACGGCGGGTGGACCGCGAACTCGTCCCCGGGTCGGACCCGGACGGAAAGGGCCGTGAGGTACCGGTCGTTCCGCACGAACCGGCTCGCCCGGAGGACCGGGGCGAGCGCCGGCCAGGCGTCGGCCAACCGGCGGACGACCTCCCGGGCGGTGACCCCGGTGGACGGGACCGGGAGCTCGACGACCGCCCGGCCGACCGCCTCCCGCGCCGTGGCGTAGAGCCGGACCCGGATGCTCGCCGAATCCACGGTCCGCCACGCCGCCCGGCGGGGTAAAGATTGCTCCGAGGGCGGTACCGATTAATACGGTGCGTCGCTCAAACGGGGCGTGCAGGAGATCGCCGTCCGGGTCGGGGGCCAAGCCGGCGACGGCATCGCCTCGATCGGCGAGTCGATCGCGCGCTGCTTTTCCCGGATGGGCCTGCACGTCTTCGGATTCAACGCCTACCAGTCGGTGATCCGCGGCGGCCACGTCTGGTTCCAGGCGCGCGCGGGGACCGGCCGTCCGCACTCCCAGGGCGACGGGGCCGACATCCTGTACGCCCTCGACCACGCGACCGTCGAGATCCACTCCGCGGGCCTCCGACCGGGAGGCACGGTCGTCTACGACGCGGAGAAGTTCGCGGTCGCCCCGTCGGAGCTTCCGCCCGGCGTGACGGCGCTCGCGGTCCCCACGCTCGAGATCGCGCGGAAGTACACGAGCCAGTCGATCCTCCAGAACGGCGCGGGGATCGGGGCGACCGCGTTCCTCGCCGGGATCCCGCTCGACCTCCTCCACCAGGTCCTCACCGACTCGTTCGGCCGCAAGGCCGGCCCCGTCGTCGACTGGAACCTCGGCGCGAGCGGCGACGGCTACCGGTTCGCCGAGCAGCACGGCCGGACGAACGACCGGGCGATCGCCCGCCAGGGGGCGCCGAAGCTCCTCATGACCGGCAACCAGGCGATCGCCCTCGGCGCCGCCGCGGCGGGCCTCAAGTTCCTCGCCCAGTACCCGATGACCCCCGCGTCGTCGATCATGCACTGGCTCGCGGCGCACTCCTCGACCCTCGGGATCGTCGTGAAGCAGGCGGAGGACGAGATCGCCGCGATCAACATGGCGATCGGCGCCTCGTTCGGCGGCGTCCGCTCGATGACCGCGACGAGCGGCGGGGGGTTCTCCTTGATGGTCGAGGCGCTCGGCATGGCCGGCATGACGGAGACGCCGCTCGTCGTCGTGGAGTCGCAGCGGGCCGGCCCGTCGACCGGCCTGCCGACGAAGACCGAGCAGGGGGACCTCAACCTCATGCTCGGCGCCGGCCAGAGCGAGTTCCCCCGGGCGATCCTCGCGCCGTCCGAGCCGCACGAGGCGTACGCCGCGACGATCGAGGCGTTCCGTCTCGCCGAGGAGTGGCAGACCCCCGTGCTCCTCGCGAGCGACCTTCACCTCTCCGAGAACTTCGCGACCGTCGACCGGGAGGAGGTCGCGCTGACCGTCGACGTGCCGTCGCTCTTCGCGGTGCGGCCGAACGGCCACGAGTACCGCCGCTACCAGTACACCGAATCGGGCGTGTCGCCCCGCGCGATACCGGGCCAGCCGGGCCTGCAGTTCGTGGCCGGCTCGGACGAGCACGACGAGAAGGGCCACCTGATCTCGGACGTGAAGGCGGGGATTCCCGTGTGGGTCGCGGAGCGGGCGAAGATGATGGAGAAGCGGATGCGCAAGCTCGCCGGGCTCGCCCGGAGCGCCCCAGCACCGGTCCTTGAGGGCCCGGCGTCGGCGCCGCTCACGTTCGTCGCCTGGGGCTCCACGGTCGGCGCGGTTCGGGACGCGATGGAGCAGCTCAGCGCCCGCGGAGAGACCACGAACCTCCTGCGGTTCCCGTCGGTCTACCCGGTCGACCCCGCGGTGGTCCGCGCCGCGATCGGGAAGACCCACCGGACGCTCCTTGTGGAGGCGAACTACTCCGGCCAGTTCGGCCGCCTCCTGCGCGCGGAGACCGGCGTCGACCTCTCCGACCGGCTGCTCAAGTACGACGGCGAGCCGTTCTACCCCCACGAGGTAGCCGCCCGGGCGATCGAGGAGTTGCACCATGGCCGATAGCAGCGCGCGCCCCGTCACGACGCCGACCGGTCCCGCCCTCCCGATGGTCGGAAAGTCGGATACCAAGCCGACGTGGTGCCCCGGGTGCGGCGACTTCGGCGTCGTCGCGGCGATCGAGATGGCGCTCAAGCGCCTCGCGATCCCGAACCACAACGTCGTGCTCGTCTCGGGTATCGGCTGCTCGTCCAACCTGCCGCACTTCCTGTCGTCGTACGGCTTCCACGCGATCCACGGCCGGGCGATCCCCGTCGCGGAGGGGATCCGCTGGGCGAACCACGGGCTCACCGTGATCGGCACGGGCGGGGACGGGGACGGCTTCGGGATCGGGGCGGGGCACTTCGTCCACGCGATGCGCCGGAACGTCGACCTCACCTACGTCACGATGGACAACCAGATCTACGGGCTCACGACCGGCCAGGCGAGCCCGACCTCCCGCCTCGGCCAGAAGACGAAGTCGACGCCGGGGGGGGTCATCGAGAGCCCGATCGACCCGATCTCCCTCGCGCTCGCGAGCGGCGCGACGTACGTCGCCCGCGGGTTCTCCGGGGACGTGAAGCAGCTCGCCGACCTCGTCGCGAACGGCATCCGGCACAAGGGGTTCGCGTTCGTCGACGTCTTCAGCCCGTGCGTGACGTACAACAAGATCAACACGTTCGACTTCTTCCGCCAGCGCGTCTACAAGCTCGAGAGCGCCGGCCACGACCCGAGTGACATCGTGCGGGCGTGGGAGCGGTCGCTCGAGTGGGGCGACAAGATCCCGATCGGGCTGTTCTACGAGACCGACCGGCCGACGTACGAGGACCTCGAGGAGGTCCTCGCGGCCGGGCCGCTCGCGCTGCAGCCGGCCGGGATCCGCGGCGGCGACCGCCTGCTCGACGAGTTCGTCTAGCGCGCGTCCGGCCGACCGGTCACCCGCACGGGAAGGCGGGCGCAGCCGGGTCCGTGGAGAACAGGTAGGCGTCGCCCTCCGCGAACACCTCGGCGAAGTCGGACGGGTCGGCGAGGAGCGGCCGGGGGGAGAACGCCGGCCAGAGGTTCGTGTTGTTCATCGTCACGGCGATGAAGCCGACGTCGAGCGCGGCGAGCGCGCTCCGCCCCGAGGCGTTGAGGGTCGCGTTCGAGAGCTCGGCGACGACGAGACGGTAGTCGGCGCTCTCCCACTGCCAGTTCGGCACGAGCGGGTACAGCAGCGTGATCCCCCGGGCGTACCCCGGCAGGAACTCCGCCGCGCTCCCCGGCGCCACCAGGACCCGGCTCCCGGGCGGGACGTTCGCCCCCGCGCACGCGAGCAGGGCGAAATCGGCGGGGGAGACCCTCCCGAAGTCGTCGTAGAACGAGCCGAGGACGGGCGGAAGCGCGGTCGCCGAGAGGATGACCCCGGGGGCGAGGACCGCGAGCGACACGGCGAGCGCGGCGATCGGTGCGCTGCCGGCCCCGCCACCGGTGCGGGCCCAGCCCCGGCGGAACCGGGACGACGGGCGCGCCGGCGCAGGGGCCGGCGAGGGCGGGGGGGCCGAGAGCCGGTCGAACAGCACGACGAGCGGGATCGCGGCGACGAGGCCGAAGACGGTAAAGATCCAGACGGAGAGCTCGGCGGCGCTCGAGAGGTTGGCGAGCGACCGCGCGACGGGCCACCCCGCACCAGCGGCGGCGAGCCCCCCGAGCTCGGCGACGATCACCGCGCCGGCAACGAGCGCCCACCGGGCGAACGACGGCGCGCCCGGGGCGGCCCGGGAGGGGCGCCCGGCGAACAGGAGGATCGCGACGCCCGCGACGAGGAGGAGCGCGAGCTCGGCCCGCACGAGCGGGATCGGCGACAGCTCGAGGTCCGAGGGGCGGAACAGGAACGGGTCGATGCTGCCGATCAGCTGGGCGACGGAGATCCCCACCGGGGCGGCCGTCGGCGGCGCGGCAGCGCCCGGCACGAAGCCCGGGCTGCCGAGCCCGCGGACGAGGACGTAGAGCGTCGGCGCCACCGGCACGAGCCCCGCGGCGAGCGACGCCGACCATCGGCCAACCCATCCCGCCGCCCGACGCAGGCTCCCCCGCCACGGGACTAGACCGAGCAACAGCACGGTCGGGAACCACCACTCGGCGCCGACCGGGTTCATCGCGGCCGAGTACCCCACGAGGAGACCGACCCCGACCACGTCGCCCCAGGCGGGGAGGCGATCGCCGGTCGGGAGGATCGTCGGCGCGGCGAGAAGGAGCACGAGGGGGAAGGCGAACGCGAAGTCGTTGCTCCCGCCGACGAGGCTGCGGGTCGCCGGACCGAGCCAGCCGAGCGAGAGGGCGAACGCCGCGCCGGCGCGGTCGCTGCCGAGGATCCGACGTCCGAAGACGTACCCCGACAGCGGCACGAGGGCGAGGAACAGCGGCGTCACGAGGAGCGCCGTCCGCGCGGGAGGGAGGCCGAACAGGAGCTGCGCGCCGCCGAGCCACGCGGTCGTCCCTTGCGGGTAGAGGATCATCGGGCTCGCGTACGGCCGGAAGGAGAGCGGGAGGGTCCCGTGCTGCAGGAGGAGGGCCGTGTACGTTGTGAGCAGGCTCGAGTCGTACGTGTTGCCTGTGCCCGCCGCGGTGGCGGACGCCACCTCGATCGCCAGGAGTCCGACCGCGGTCGCGATCGCGAGGAGCGGGGCGGGCGAACGGAGCCGGGCGACGAGCGCCTCGACCCGGGCGCGCCCGAACGGGCGGCCGCGAACGAGGACGACCCCGAGGAGCCCGACGCCGGCGACGAGGGGGAGGCCGTCGACGACCGCCCGGCCGAACGCGCCGACCGGCACGGCGGCGACCAGATAGAGCGCGGCGCCCCCGAGGTAGAAGTCGAGCAGGAACCGCTCGATCGGCTCCCCGGCCCGCCAGGACGGGACCCACCGTGCCGCGACGTATCGGACCGCTTCGCCGAGGACCGCCGCATCGAGCGCCCAGGCGATCAGCGCCACCGCCCACAGGGCGGCCGGCGGTCCGGGGACCGGCACGAGCGGCCCCACCGGGGGCCGGCATAAAGAGCCGTAGGAGCGGCTGCCGGCGCAGCGCTACGTATTTACCGTCCGGGGGCCCCCCGCGCCCGGGAACTCTCGTTGGCCGCGCAGGGCGGACCCGACCTCCGCGAAGGCCTCTCCACGGTGACGAGGGGAACGCTGTTCGTCATCGTCGCCACGCTCTGCCTCGTCCTGTTCAACTTCATCTCCCGGGTCCTGCTGATCGACAACATCTCCACGTCGGAGTGGAGCGCCTTCTCGCTCGGCCTCGCGCTCGCGGGGATCCTCTCGGCCGTCGGCACGCTCGGGCTGCCGAACGCGGTCGCGCGGAGCCTCCCGTACGTCACGACCGACGCGGAGCGGCGCACCGTCGTCCGGACCTCCCTCGCGGTGACGATCGTCGCCGTGGCGGCGCTCGTGGCGCTGCTCTGGGCGTTCGCGCCGACGATCGCCCGGCTCCTCGGCGAGCCGTCGCTCGGGATCGGCCTCGACCTGTTCTCCGTGGCGATCGGGACGACGATCCTCAGCACCCTGCTCGCCTCGGTCTTCCAAGGCTACTCGGACGTCACTCCGAACGCGGTCTTCGTGCAGATCCTGAGCCCCGCGCTGTTCGTCGTCTTCCTCGCCGCGACGCTCGCCCTGCCCGCGCGGCGACTGACGTTCGACGAGGCGGTCGTCGCCTACGCGCTCGCCAACGCGCTGACGCTCGCCGCCGTCACCGTCTACGCGCTGCGGCGGCTCCCGGCGCTCCTGCCGCCCGGACCCGGGGCGCCCGAGGCCCGGCGCCGGCTGCTCGACTTCGCGGCCCCCCTGTTCGTCGCCGGGGCGATGGTGAGCGTCTCGGGGTTCGGCGACACGGTCATCCTCGGGCTCTTCCACCACGCCGAGGTCGGGACGTACACCGCGTCCCTGACCCTCGCCCGCCTCCTCGGCATCGGCATCAGCGCGGCGTCGTACATCTTCCTCCCGGTCGCGGCCCGGTTCGTTCGCCGGGGGAACTCGCGGGCGATCGGGCTCACCTACGCGACCGTGACGAAGTGGATGGCGCTGCTCTCGATGCCGCTGTTCTTCCTGTTCTTCCTGCTCCCCCAGCGGTCGCTCGAGTTCGTCTACCGCGGCGACTACTCCGTCGTGGTGCTGCCGCTGCAGCTCACCGTGGCGGCGGCGTTCGTTGGGACGTTGCTCGGCCCGGGCGCGACGGCGCAGATCGCGCTCGGACGGACGCGGCTCCTGATGTACAACTCGATCGCCGCGGGGGTCGCGGACGTCGGGGTCGCGTTCGCGCTCGTCCCGGCGTACGGCTACGTCGGCGCGGCGATCGCCTGGGGGGCCTCAACGGCGCTCTACGCCGCCCTCTGCTTCGGGGAGCTCGCGTGGCTCGACGGGATCCAGCCGTTCCGGCGGTCGTTCGTCCTGCCCCTTCTCCTGACGCTCATCCCGTCGGTCGCCCTGGTCCTGCCGTTCCGATCGGCGATCCGCCCGGTCGAGCTGCCGGCGATCGGGCTCGCGGTCGCCGGGCTATTCGTGCTCGCCGTGATCGCGACCGGGAGCATCGACGAAGGCGACGGGCTGTTACTCGGGGCGGTCGAGGGGCTGCTCGGCCGCCGGATGGAGTTCCTGCACCGCCTCGGGCGGTGGTCGCATCGGCGCAACGGTTCCCGCTGACGGTCCGTCCGCCGTGGTCCCGGCCCGAGCCCGGCGCGCGCGGTCGATGACGAGCAGCACCACCCCGGCGGCGAGGAGGAAGAACGCGTACTCGAGGAACGTGTTCGCCGCCCCCGGGCGCCCGGTCGCATCGGCGACCGCCGACGCGGCGATCAGCACGACTGCGGCGGCGACCGGAAGGCGAGCGTCGAGGCCGGCCCACGCCGAGTACAGCATGTAGGCAGCGAGGAGCGCGAGGAAGAGGAGGGGGTACGGCAGCGCCATCGGTCGGGGCGGTGAGCCGCCGCCCGCTCAAAATCGTATGGTGGGAGGACGGCCGAACCCCCGGCACGACCCCCCGCCGGAGCCGACGTATAGCGGTCTCGGCTCGTCAGCTTTACATAGGCCGGCTCGCATCAGAAGCCTACCAGGGTGCTGAGCCCTGACCTATGACCGACAGCGTCCGGCGCCGCATCGTACCGGTGTCGCTCGGCGCAGCGATGCTCGCGGTCGTCGTCGCCGCCGCGCTGCTGCCGAACGCCGGGGCGGTCCCGGCGGCGTCGAACTGCCCGTACGGCAACTGCCAGACCCCGAGCACCGGCATCCCCGCGTGGGAGCTCGCGTCGATCGGGGCGATCGTCGTGCTCGGCCTGCTCGTCGGCCTGTTCGTTCTGATGCGCCGGCGCCGCTCGCCCCCGTCCGAAGGGATGGGCGACGAGCCGCCGATGGGCGGCGCGCCCCCGTCCGGGGCGATGCAGTCCGCGCCGGCCGCCCCGGCGCCGCCGGAGCCCGGGACGACGTCGTACCTGGAGACTCCGGAGGACGTCGCCGCTCCCCCGCCGACCCTCGCTCCGCCCCCGGCCGCCGTTGGTGGCGCCGCCGCCGCGGGGACGGGAGCCGCGGCCGCCGAGGCGGAGCCCGACATCGACTCCCTGATGGCGGAGCTCGACAAGATCAGCGGGGAGATCCTGAAGCGGACGCCGAAGAAGGGGAGCTCTCCCCCGGCGGACGAAGAGGACGACGCCCCGCCCGGGTGAGCGCCGACGCCGACCCGCCGGCGCGGTGGACGATAAATAGCCCGCCCTCGCTCGTACCGTCGATGGACGCCCCGGACCACGACCGCGAGTTGCTCGACGAGCTACGTCGGGCGATCGCGCACGCCCCGGCGCGTCCGCGCGAGATCGAGGTCGGCATCGCCCTCTCGATCGCGCTCGGCCGGCAACGACCGTCGGTCTCGTGCGGCGGGTGCTCGACCCCGCTCGAGTTCGAGGGGATCCCCGCGCGGACCAACGCGGGACTTCCGGTGCCGTTCCGGCTGGTCCTCGGGGCGCCGGCCGAGGCGTAGCCGCGGCGGCGGTGCGTCGTGTCGTTCCCGCTCGTCCAGACGGTCGTCGACCTCACGATCCGGATCCTCGCGGCGGGTGGCCTCCCGGGCCTCTTCGCGCTGATGGTCGTCGAGAGCTTCGGCTTCCCGCCGCTCCCGAGCGAAGTGATCCTGCCGTTCTCCGGCTTCCTGGTCGCCGAGGGGACGCTGCCGCTCGGCGGGGCGATCGCGGCGGCGCTCGCCGGCGGGCTCGTCGGATCGTTCGCCGCGTACGCGGTCGGCCGGTGGGGGCGGGACCGGGCCACGGGCCGCGGGCTCGGGTTCCTGCGGCTCGAGGAGCGGCACATCGCGCGGATGGACGACTTCTTTCGCCGGCGCGGGGAGGTGACGGTCGCGATCGCCCGGCTGCTGCCCGTGGTCCGAAGCTACATCAGCTACCCGGCGGGCACGGCCCGGATGCCGCCCGCCCGATTCGGCCTCTACACGTTCGCGGGGGCGACGCCGTTCACCCTCGTCCTGCTGTACGCGGGGTTCGTGCTCCGGGCGCACTGGACGGTCGTCTCGTCGTACTTCGACGCGCTCGACTACGTCACCGTCGCCCTGATCGTCGCGGCGGTCGTCTACGTCGCGCTCCTGGTGGCGGGCCTGCTCTCCCCCGGCTGGCCTCCCCGACGTCGCGCGCGGGACCGGCGCTCGGGGTCCGAGCCAGAAGCGGCCGACCGCGGGGCGACCGACCGGCCGTAGTCGGACGGCGCCGACGCCTCGTCCTTACCGCCGGCGGGTCCCCTCGCCAGGGCCGCCGTGGGCGAACTCGGGGACGACGACGCGCCCGTTCGCTCGGCCGACGTACTCGCCGTCCTCGACGCTCCGTTCGCCGTCGCGCCAGTGCTCGCGCGGGAAGATCGCTTCCCAGCCTTCGAAGGCGGTCCATCCGCACGGGGCGTGGAGCCGCGACGCCCGCAGGGGGCGACGGTCGCGAAAGTCGACGACGAGGAGGTTCGCGCGGTGCCCCGGGGCGATCCGTCCGAGCGGCTGTCCGAACCACCGCGCGGGCCGGTCGCACGCCGCCCGCTCGAGGACCTCGAGCGACAGTTCGCCCGAGCGGACCCGAGCGAGGAGGAGCGGGAGGGTCGTCTCGAGGCCGGGCATCCCGCTCGGCGCCCGGTCGAAGCGGAGCGACTTCGCGTCGACCCGGTGGGGCGCGTGGTCGCTGGCGAGGCACGGGACCTCTCCGCGAACGAACGCCGCCCAAAGCCCCGCGCGGTCCGCCTCCGAGCGGAGCGGCGGGTTGACCTTGTACCGGGTGTCGGTGCCCGAACGAGTGGAGAGCAACAGGTGGTGGGCGGTCGCTTCGAACGAGCGGCCCTCGTCCCGCAGCGTCCGGACGGAGTCGGGCGTCGTCACGTGCGCGACGTGGACACGGAGCCGGTCGGGAGCCGCGCGCAGCCGGTCGATCGCCGCCCGCTCCGACCGGGGCGGCCGGTGGGAGTTCCACTCCGCCGGGGAGCGGGCGCTCCCGGAGCCGGAGAACGACGACGGCTCCTCGGCGTGGACGCTCACGGGGAGGTCGGCCCCGGCGAGCCGCTCGAGGAGGGGACCGAGCTCCTCGTCGGTCGGCACCTCTTCGATGCCGGTCGTCGGGCTCAGATAGACCTTGAACGCCCCCGCCGCGCGGGCGAGCCCGGGGAGCGAGCGAGGCGACGTCGGGCTCGCATAGAGCAGGACGTCGACCGCCGCCCGCCCCCGGACGAGCGACGCCTTCTCCTCCAGCCGCTCCACGCTCGTGACCGGCGGGTCGGTGTTCGGCATCTCGCCCACGAGGGTCACCCCGCCGAGCGCGGCCTCTGTCGTGCCGGAGGCGATCGTCTCGCCGTCGCCGCCGGGCTCTCGGAGGTGGACGTGCAGGTCGGTCGCCGCCGGCAGGATCACCGCGTCGCCGACGTCGTGCCGGTGGGGACCGGACCGGACCCGACCGACCGACTGGATCCACCCGTCGTCGTCGATCGCGATCTCGACCGGCTGAAGGCGCCCTTCGAGCCACGCCCGGCCCGCGATCACCAGCGCGGGGGGCGTCTCCGCCCCCGACCTCCGTTCGCGGGGCCGCACCGGGGAGGGGGACATCCGAGCGGCCGACGCGGACCGCCGTAAAGAAGCCGGTGGGTTCGGCCCAAAGGGGTTTTCCGCCGTCGACCCTCGGCCCGGCGTGGCACGACCTCGCGCCGCCCGGACCCGCACGTACGCCCAGAGCGGGGTCGACCGATCGGCGGTCGCGAAGGCGCTGCGCGCACTGCTCGCCGGGGTCTCCCGACCCGCGCCGGCGTCCCACGGCCGTCCGGTCGATCTGCCGGGCCACTTTGCCGGGCTCCTTCGCCTCGGCGGGACGCTCCTCGCCGCGACGACCGACACCGTCGGCACGAAGGTGCTCCTCGCCGAGCAGATGGACCGCTGGGAGGAGGTCGGCGAAGACCTCGTGGCGATCAACGTGAACGACCTCGCCGCGGTCGGCGCCCGCCCCGCCGGGCTGCTCGACACGATCGTCTGCCATCGGCCCGACCCTCGTCGATTCCGTGCCATCGGCCGGGGCCTCGGCCGAGGGCTTGCCGCCGCCCGCTGCTCGCTCCTCGGCGGCGAGACGGCCGTCGTCCCCGATCTCGTCCGGGAGATCGACCTCGGGGCCACAGCGATCGGTTTCTTCCCTCGGGGGCGGGCGCCGGTCACCGGCGCGCGCCTGCGTCCCGGGGACCGGATCGTCGGGATCCCTTCGTCCGGGGTGCACGCGAACGGATACTCCCTCGTACGCCGCGTCCTCGCCGAGGCGCACGTCGACCCTCGCCGTGCCCGCCCCGGCGCCCGCGTCCCGCTCGGCGTCGAGCTGTTGCGCCCGACGCGGACGTACTCGGAGGCGATCGATGCGATCGCGGACCGTCCGGGGCTCCGGGGGCTCTGCCACCTCTCGGGCGGAGGGGTCCGCAACCTCGTCCGCCTTCGCCCGGACGTGCGGTACCAACTCGACCGGTGGCCGACCGTCCCACCGCTGTTCGACTGGATCGGGACCGCCGGAGGGATCGAACCGCACGAGATGTTCCAGACGTTCAACATGGGCGTCGGCTTCGCCGCGGTCGTCGACCGGCGCTCGGTGGCAGACGTACTCAGCCGCCTGGCGCGCCACGGCGCCCCGGACGCACGCGAGATCGGCCGGATCGCCGCTGGCCAGGGCGTGACGCTCCCGGCGCTCGGCCTCGAGTACTCCGGGTATTCGTAAGGCGGCGGGCCGACGCACCGGGGGAACCGACCATCGGGAGCAGCGCCGTAGGCCCCGGTCGGCCGTGGAGGACGTACGCCCTCCCCGTGGCCGCAGCGCTCGCCGCCGCGTTCGGCTGGGCGACGTACTATCTGTTCGTCCTGTGGAACACTCCTGGGACGTCCCCGTCGGCGATCCTGTTCTACCCGTTCGCGTTCGGCGGGGCGGCGTACGTCGCCTGGGCGGTGGCGGGGGGCCACGGACGGCTTCTCGCCGGGCTGTGGCGGACCCCCGGGGCGTACCTTCGGACCGGACTGCTGATCGGCGCCCAGCTGTCGATCCTCGCCGCGACGTACCTCACCGGGCCGGTCGACGCCTCCCTCCTCTCGCTGGCCGGCGACGTCGTCGTCACCCCGATCTTCGCCGCGCTCCTCTTCGCGGGGCCGCGCTCCACCGTGCGCCGCCCCGCGGTCGTCGCCGGGCTCGTGTTGAGCCTCGTCGGCGGGACGATCGCGATCGTCGCCGGCCGGCGGCTCGCGGGCGTGCACGGCGTCGCCTGGGCCGCGGTGATCGTCGTGCCGGTCGCGGTCGGCCTGTACTTCCTCCTCTCCGCGCGCGCCGCCGACGGCGTACCGGCCTCGGCCGTCGTCGGCCAGACGATCGTCGGCGCGGCGGCGGGGGGCTTGCTCGTCGCGCCGCTCCTCCCCGGCGGCTGGCCCGGGATCGCCGCCGTCGCGCCCGTCGCGCTCGGTCTCCTCGCCGCGAACGGGTTGATCTCCTTCTTCCTCTCGTACGCGCTCTACTTCTTCGCGCTCGGGCGGGCGGGCGTCGTCGTGCCCCCGATGCTGATGACCGCGATCCCGATCTTCACGCTCGCGCTCTCCGTGCTCGTGCTCGGGGAGCGGTTCCCCCTCCTCGCGCTCGCGGGGATCCCGATCGCGGTCGCCGGCTCCGTGCTCGCGCTCGGGGCGAGCGGCCCCGTCTCCGCCGAGGGGTGGGCGCGGCCCGGGGCGTGACGGCCCCTACTGCCAGTCGCCGAGGTTCCGGTTCGTCCCCCGACGCCGCGCCGGCCGGCTGATCTCCGCGACCGGGGTGTCGAGCGAGGCGGCCGGGGCGGGGGCCGCGGCCGGTTCGGGATCGCCGAGCCGGCGCTGGTGGCTGCCCCGCAGGAGCGCGGCCGCGTCCCAGTCGAACACCTCCGTCACCCGCGCGAGCGTCTGGGCGACCCGGTCCGCGTAGTACTCCCAGTCCGGCTCCGCCGAGAACGCGCGGCCCTCGACCCACGGCGTGACCTCCTGGGGGCTCTTGCGCGAGTCCGTGACGATCCAGGCGACCCGCATGCCGGGGATCACGTCGTACCCTTCCTCCTTCAGCTGGCGAAAGACCCGCAGGAACGGCAGCGCGTCCCGCGTCGACTCGTTGTACTCGCTCTCCGCGCGGACCGACCGGGAGATCACGAGCCGTTCGACGGGGACCCCCTTCGCCCGGACGAGCTGCACGAGCTCGCGGGAGCGGCGGACCGCCCCCTCGGTGTCGCCGCGGAGGACGAGCTCGAACACCTGCGTGAGGGCGTCCTGCTGGAAGTCGAACGCGTCGGTGCGGCGCGTCTCGTAGCCGCGGACGACGACCTCCTCGCGCGGCCAGACGGTCCGCCCGACGTACCGCTTCTTCGCCCCGTGGGAGAAGAACGTCTCGTAGACCGACTGGAACTCGAAGGTGACGCCTTCGTGGCTGAACCGCCGAGCGACCGACTCGCCGAACTCGCGCGCGCCCTCGAGCGCGGCGACCGGGGAACGGACGAAGACGGAATCGGTGTCCGAGTAGACGACCTCGAAGCCGTCCTTCTCGAGATCGTGGATGATCGAGGTGATCGCCTCCCGGGCGAAACCGGTGATGGCGGCGCCGATCTCCTTGTTCGTGAACCGGTAGAAGCTCGAGGCGAGCACGCCGTAGAACGAGTTCATCAGGATCTTCACCGCGTTCTGGAGCCCGTCGTAGTAGGCGGCGACCTCGGGGTTCGTGGCGGTGCGGCCCTGCGTGCGGAACCGGTCGCGGTCGGCGAGCAGCTCCGACAGGATCTCCGGGATGATCCCGCGGCGCACCTCGGGGGCGAGGAATCGCGCGCCGCCCGGCGCGACGGTCGTCCCGTCCGGGGCGAGCGTCGTGAAGCAGAGGTTCCGGGCGATGATGATCGACGGGTACATCGACTTGAAATCGAGCGTGACGACCCACGGGTGGATCCCCGCGCGGATCGCGTGGACGTAGCCGCCCTCGATCGGGGCGTCGCGCCCCGCGTGATGGCTCGGGGGCACCCCGACCCCCCGGGCGTCCGCGCGGGGGATCAGCATCGCGTCGATGTACTGCGACGTCCGCCCGTTCAGTCCCTCCTCGAGGGGAAGGTGGGCGACGGTCGCGAGGTCGGCGCCGCGGTCGATCGAACGGAGGCGCAGCAGGATCCGCAGCGCGAGCTCGGCGTCGTGCTCGCAGTACTCCATCACCCGCTCGGGGTCCTTCGCCCACTCCTGGGCGATGTTCCGGCGGTCGACGTCCAGCTTGGTGTCGTTGAGCAGGGTCCGGGCGACGAACTGGAGCGTCTCCTGCTTCGGCTTCAGGTCCCGGCGGGCGAACCACCAGGCGTCGGCGACGACCCGGCCCGCGATGCGCCAGAGACGATCCCCCATCTCCTTCGGGGCGCCGCGGTCGCGACCGAGCGCGAACGTCCCGATGCCGAGCGCCGACGCGCGCTCGACGAGCAGCGGGAAGTCGTAGCCCCCGATGTTGTAGCCGGTGAGGACGTCCGGGTCGTCCTCGACCACGACCCGGGCGAACTCCTCGACGATCGTCCGCTCGTCGGTCGAGCCGAACCGGAACGTCCGTCGGGGCCGGCCGCCACCCTCGGCGACGCCGCAGATCGTGAAGATCGTCCGCTCCCGGATCGCGTTCTCGATGTCGAACGAGAGGATCCGCAGCGACGGCCGGAACGGGTCGATCGGCCGGACGTCGTGGCCCTCGGCGGTGACGACGCGCACCACGTCCGGGACCGAGTAGCGCGCTCGGACCTCGGGGGCCTCCTCCTCGGCCTCGAACGAGATGCAGAGCCCGAGGTGCTTGTCGTACAGGAACCGGTGCACGAACGGGATGTCGCAGGCGAGGACGCTCGCGTCGTCGCCCTTGCGACGGTACCGATCGCGGTAGTCGGGGACCAGCCACGGCTTGTGGATCGTCACCCGGACCGCGGACCGCTCCCGGCCGTCGACCCAGACCGTGCGGTCGTCCGTCCGGACGACCTCGGGGTCGTTCTTCAGGCGCTCGCGATCCTCCGGGGTCGGGTCGGTGAGCTCGAAGTACGGTCGGAACCCGTGGTAGTGGGCGACGAGGGCGGTCCCCTCCCGCGTCCGCCCGTACAGCTCGACGACGACCCCGTCGTCGTCCGAGTGGTACGACCCCCCCACGACGAACAGATCCACCGTGCGCACGGACTGACGAGCCCGGTCGGCGTTAAAGCCGTTTAGAAGGACGTCGAGGCGAGCCACGTCGAAAGGGCGCGGACATCGGCGAGCCAGCGCTCGCGCAGGCGGCCCGACCGAAGCGAGGCGGCGGGGTGGACGAGCGGGAAGAGCGGGACGGCGGCCCCGTCCCGCGGGGCGCCGGCGGCGCGGAGCACGGGCGGGGCGTCAGGGTCGATCGCGCGGAGCGCGACGGCGCCGAGCGTGACGAGCGCCCGCGGCCGGAGGAGGCGCAGTTGCGCGTCGAGGTACGGCCGGCAGGTGCGCGCCGCGGCGGCGTCGAACCGGTTCCGCGGCGGGCGGCACTTGAGCACGTTGAGGACGCCGTACTCCTCGGGACCGAGGCCGAGCGAGGCGATCGCCGCGTCGAGGATCCGACCCGACCGACCGACGAACGGGATTCCGTCCCGGTCCTCCGCCGCCCCCGGCGCCTCGCCCACGAAGACGAGCCGGGGGGCGAGACCGCCGCGGTAGACGACCGCCTGCGTCCGGACCGCGCCGAGCGGGCAGCGCCGGCACGACCGGATCTCTTCGGAGAGCCGCGCGAACGCGGCGCGGGTCGCGGGCGCCGGACGGGCGACCTTCCCGGCGTTCCCCACCCCCGGACTCCCCCGCCGTCCCACCGGCGGAGGCCGGGACCCGGCAGGGATTAAATAGGGGCACCTGGTGGCACGGCCCCTATCGTCAGCATGCCGCCCCCGTCCGGTCTCCACACCGCCGGCCGCCTCTCCCGGCTCCGCCAGCGGCGACGCTGGTCGGACCGTTACTACAAGCGCCGCACCCTCCACCTCAAGGAGCGTTCCGACCCGCTCGAGGGGGCCCCGCAGGGTCGAGGGATCGTCATCGAGAAGGTCGGCGTCGAGGCGAAGCAGCCGAACTCGGCGATCCGCAAGTGCATCAAGGTCCAGCTGATCAAGAACGGCCGTCAGGTGACGGCGTTCGCGGTCGGCGACGGCGCGATCAACTTCATCGATGAGCACGACGAGGTGATGGTCGAGGGGATCGGGGGCCGGATGGGCCGGTCGTACGGGGACATCCCGGGCGTCCGCTACAAGGTGATCCAGGTGAACGGCGTCTCCCTCGACGAGCTCGTGCGCGGCCGCAAGGAGAAGCCGGCTCGATGAGCGGCAATCCCGAGACGTTCACGGTCCCCGACCCGGCCGCCGAGGAGACCGGCCCGGTCGTCCAGCGCCCCCAGCCGCCGGCGCCGCCGCCGTTCGCCCTCCCGCCGCTCTTCGGGAAGTACCCGTTCGAGGGGGTCGAGGTCCACGACCCGGGGCTCCTGCCGTACCTCTACCTGCACCCGGTCTACGCCCCCCATACGGAGGGGCGGCTCGCGGGCCGGCCGTTCCTGAAGGCGCGGATGCACCTCGTCGAGCGGCTGGCGAACCACCTGATGAAGGGCGGGAAGTTCACCGGCAAGAAGTCGAAGGCGCTCGGCACCGTCCGCAAGGCGTTCGAGGAGATCGCCGCCAAGGAAGGGAAGAACCCGCTCCAGCTCCTCGTCGACGCCGTCGAGAACGCCTCGCCCCGCGAGGAGGTCACGCGCCTGCAGTTCGGCGGGATCTCGGTCCCCCGGGCCGTCGACGCCTCGCCCGCGCGCCGTCTGAACGTCGCGATCCGCAACCTCGCGCTCGGGGCGATCCAGGCGTCGCACAAGTCGACGAAGCCGATCCACTCGTGCCTCGCCGACGAGATCCGACTCGCGGCGAAGGCCGACATGACCGCCTTCTCGATCGGCCGGAAGGAAGAGGTCGAGCGCGTCGCACAGTCGGCGCGCTAGGACCGGGGGAGGAACTCCGATGACGCACATCCGGTCCGAGCTGGCGAAGGCCATCCCCGACATGATGCGGAACGTCGACCGCATCCGCAACATCGGGATCGTCGCGCACATCCACCACGGCAAGACGACCCTCTCGGACAACCTCCTCGCCGCCGCGGGGATGATCTCGAACGAGCTCGCGGGCAAGCAGCTCTACCTCAACTTCGACGAGCAGGAGCAGGCGCGCCTCCTCACGATCAACAACGCGGACGTCACCATCGTCCACGAGTTCGAGCAGCAGCAGTATCTGATCAACCTCATCGACACGCCGGGCCACGTCGACTTCGGCGGCGACGTGACGCGCGCGATGCGCGCGGTCGACGGCGCGATCGTGGTCGTCTGCGCCGTCGAGGGCGTGATGGCCCAGACGGAGACCGTGCTCCGCCAGGCGCTCCGCGAGAAGGTGAAGCCGACCCTGTTCATCAACAAGGTCGACCGCGCCATCAAGGAGCTGCAACTGACGCCGGAGTCGCTCCAGAAGCGGTTCGGGACGATCATCCAGGAGGTCAACGAGCTGATCCGCAAGATGGCCCCCGAGGAGTTCATCGACGAGTGGTCGGTCGACCCGCGCAACGGCTCGGTCGCGTTCGGTTCGGGCTACGAGAACTGGGCGATCAGCGTCCCGTACATGCAGCGGACCGGCGTGAAGTTCCCGGACATCATCGACTTCGTCTCGACCGGCCGGTCGAAGGAGATCGCCCAGCGGGCGAAGATCAACGACGTCGTCTTCGACATGGTCGTCCGCCACCTGCCGAGCCCGCGCGTCGCCCAGAAGTACCGCATCCCGAACATCTGGAAGGGCGACACGGGAAGCGCCGTCGGCAAGGCGATGGTCGACACCGACGCCGAGGGGCCCGCGGCGTTCATGGTTACCGACATCACGATGGACCCGAGCGCGGGCGAGATCGCGACCGGCCGCGTCTTCTCCGGGCGCCTCCAGAAGGGGATGGAGCTCGCCGTCGTCGGCACGAAGACGAGGAACCGGATCCAGCACGTCTCGCTCTTCATGGGCCCCGAGCGGCTGATGGTCGAGGAGGTCACCGCCGGCAACATCGCCGCGGTGATCGGGCTGTCGGACGCGTTCGCCGGCACGACGATGGCCGTCGACGCCCAGATGGCGCCGTTCGAGGAGATCCGCCACGTCTCCGAGCCGGTCGTGACGGTCGCGATCGAACCGAAGCGGATGGCCGACCTGCCGAAGCTCATCGAGGTGATGCGCAAGGTCGCGAAGGAGGACGCGAGCCTCCGGGTCGAGATCAACCAGGAGACCGGCGAGCACCTATTGTCGGGGATGGGCGAGCTCCACCTCGAGATCACCCAGTTCCGGATCATCAACGACTACAAGGTCGAGATCGTCGCGTCGAAGCCGATCGTCGTCTACCGGGAGCTCGTCCGCCACCCGGGCGGGCCGTTCGAGGGAAAGTCCCCGAACAAGCACAACAAGTTCTACTTCGAGGTCGAGCCGCTCCCGGCGGCCGTCGTCCAGGCGATCAAGGACGGCGAGATCCCGCAGGGGAAGTCGTTCAAGGACCTCAAGACCCTCGTCACCCGGATGGAGCAGCTCGGGATCAGCCGCGACGAGGGACGGGGGCTCGTCGCCGTCGAGGGGACGAACATCCTGTTCGACGTGACGAAGGGGATCCAGTACCTCAACGAGACGATGGACCTGATCGTCGACGCCTACAAGGAGGCGATCAACCGCGGGCCGCTCGCGAACGAGAAGGTCTACGGGCTCAAGGTCCGGCTCGTCGACGCGAAGCTCCACGAGGACTCGATCCACCGCGGCCCCGCGCAGACGATCCCGGCGGCCCGCTCGGGGATCTACGGCGCGATGGTGCTCGGGGACCGGCTGCTCCTCGAACCGTTCCAGAAGGTCACGGTGAACGTCCCTCAGGAGGTCCTTGCGGGGGCGACGCGCGAACTGCAGCGGCGCCGCGGCGAGATCCTCGACATGACGAGCGTCGGCGACCTGCAGACCGTCTCGGCGAAGGTGCCGGTCGCCGAGCTGTTCGGCTTCGCGTCCGACATCCGCAGCGCGACCGCGGGCAAGGTGCTCTGGTCGACGGAGTCGCTCGGCTTCGAGCCGGTGCCGGTCGAGCTCCAGCCGAAGGTCGTCGCCGAGATCCGGCAGCGGCGGGGCTTGAAGCCCGAGCCGTACGACGCCGCCTACTACTCCGGCTGAGCGACGCCGCGGCGCCCCGGAGGGGTCGCAGCGCTGCCTCAACCTACTACAGCTCGTAGCAGGTAGAGGATCCTCGAGCGGAGCGCCCCGGGCTCGGAACCTACTACAGCCGGTAGCAGGTGATGCAACGGCGAGAATCAGCTACTACGGACCGTAGTAGCTTTGCTGTCCGAGCTCCGCCGGGCGGTCGGTCCCGCGGGCCCGTCGAGCGTCCGCTGCCCGTGCGGTCGGGGTCCCGCGGCGGAGCGGGAGCGCAACGGCCACGACCCCTCGTGGTCGAGCAGCCACCGCTTGCGCCAGAGCCCGAGGCCGAACCCCGTGATCGAGCCGCCCTCGCCGACGACCCGGTGGCACGGGATGACGATCGGGATCGGGTTTCGGCGCATCGCCCCGCCGACCGCCCGCGCGGCGCCGGCGTAGCCGGAGCGGCGCGCGAGCTCCCCGTACGTCACCGTCCGTCCGCCGGGGACCTCCCGCAGGAGCTTCCAGATCTTCCGGTCGAATCCGGAGACGGAGTCGGGATCGACCTCGACGTCGAAATCGCTCCGGTCGCCCCGGAAGTACTCCTGGAGCTGCCGGGGAGGGCTCCCGGCGGGGAACGGCGCGCGACGACGGACCGCCCCGGGCGGAAGTCCGCTCTGGGGGAGGCCGTTCTCGAGGAGGTCGACGACCCGGACGTGCCCGCCCTGGTAGACGATGCGGAACGTGCCGATCGGGGAGACGACGTCCGAGAACTCGACCGGAGCGGCCATCGGGGGGGAAGACCCGTCCGGGCTTATCTCGATTTCAACTCGGGCCGACGCCGAGCAGGCCCGCGGGGCCGATGCGGAAGTCGGCCGTCCCCTCCGGCAGCGAGCGGTGCTTGCGCAGCACGACCCGGCGCCGGTCCCCCGGGAGCCGGTCGAAGCGCAGGATCGTCTTCGCGGCGTGGTTGAGGAACGACCCGCCGAGCGGCTCGAGGCTCCCGTCGCGCTGGCTCCGCCAGACCTGGTTCGTGAGGATCGTCGGCACGCCGGTGCGGAACGCGGTCGCGGCGAGGTCGGCGACCGACAGCGCGAGCGTCTGCCGCGCGTCGTCCTCGTCCGGCGCCGACAAGGAGAGCCGGTAGAAGAACGTCCCCGAGTCGACGACGACGAGGCCGACCGGTCGCTTTCCCTCCCGCACGAGCGCGCAGGCGGTAGCGACCGCCCGGCCCTGCTCCTCGAGGTTCCGGGGGGTCGAGAGGAGGAATCGCTTGAGCACCTTCTCGAGCTCGTCGCCGGCCATCGCCCGCAGCCGGTCGACGCTCACCCCCTCCGTGTCGACGTAGAAGACCCATCGGTTCTGCCGGGCGACCCGGAGCGCGACCTCGAGGCAGAAGAGCGTCTTGCCGCTCCCTCCCTCGCCGTAGATCTCCGTCAGGCAGTCGGTCTCGAGGCCGCCGCCGAGCAGCCGGTCGACCGACGCGATCCCCGTCGGCAGCCGGTCGGACCCCATCCGGCGGCGCAGAGGGGGCCGGCGCTTAATCTCTCGGCCGGGCGGACGCTACCGTCCGATCGGGTAGCGGACGCCGAGCTCGGCGAGGCGCACCGTGGCGTTCCCGGGGGCGAACGCCTCGGGGTGCTCGGTGTGGATCGGGTAGAGGTTCTTCGGAGCCACCGACCGCACGATCTCGTCGAGCTCGGGCCCCGAGGCGTGGCCGCTCGCGTGCATCTGGTGGAACGAGAGCCCGAAGTGGTCGAGCCAGTTGTGCATCACCCGGTCGTCGACGTCGTCCTCGCTGAACGGCTCGCTCATCGAGTGGAGGAACGGCGTCCCCTTCGGCGGCCGCAGGTCGATCAGTTCGGGGAAGTGCATCAGATCGAGCGCGAGCAGGTACCGCGCCCCGTGCGCCCGGAGCTCCTCCGAGTCGACCGCGCCCTCGAGGTACGGTCGCTCCCACGTGAACGTCCGCTTCTTGCGCCGGTGGTAGACCCGCAGCCCTTCGCTCTGGCCCGGCACCGGGACGACGCCCGCCGGGAACCGCGGGGCGACCGACGCGAGCAGGTGGGCCGTCCGTGCGGAGACGGCGAACTCTCGGTCGGCGGCGTGCGCCGCCCGGTAGAGCGTCGTGAGCCGGTCGACGTCGCGGGGGTAGGTGCAGGCGAGCGCGAGGGACGGCCGCCGTTCGAGCAGCTGGTCCGCCGCGCGGCGCACCCCGTCCTCGGAGAGGCTGCGGCGCGGGTCCGGACCGGCCCGGGTCCCTTCGATCAGGAGCGCCTCCGGGGCCTCGGCCGCCGCCGCCCGGAAGAAGTCGTGCGTGTCGGCGGCCCGGGGCCCGTGGTGGCGGAAGTCGCCCGTGTAGACGAGGCTCCCCTCCGACGTCCGGACGAGGAAGCCGTAGGCGAACGGGATCGAGTGGTCGACGGGGTACGGGACGACCTCGATCCGGCCGACCTTCACCGGCCGCTGGTCCGCGAACGTCGTCCAGGCGTGCTCGCCGTAGCGCATCGTCGTCGACGTCTCGATCGCGTCCAACAGGACCCGGGTCCCCTCGCCGACGTACACCGGGATCTCGGGGTCGACGAGCGAGAGGTAGCCGGCGTGGTCCGCGTGGGCGTGGCTCACGAAGACGGCGTGGACCTCGGGGGGACGCCAGGCGAGGTCGGCGTCGCCGAGCGCCTCGCGCGAGTAGAACCCTTCGAGCCGCGGGATCAGCCCGAACTCGAGCAGGTCCTTGGCGGGGTTCGCCGACCGCGGCTGGAGGTAGTCGACGTAGTACTGCTCGAACTGCGGGGAGAACGACGGGCCGAAGTCGAACAGCACCCGGTCCGGCCCGTCCTCGATGAGGATCTTGTTGCCGCCGATCTCCCGGATCCCGCCCAGGAACGTGACGGTCGGCCGCCCCATCGCCCCGGAAGGGGGGCCCCGCATTAGACGGTTCGGGACGGGTCCGCCCCGCGGGCCGCGCCGGGCGCGGGAGCGAAGGCGGCCGTCGGGGCGTCGGGCGCTACCGCGCCTTCAGCACCTTCTTGACGTTCGGGTGCTCCTTGGTGAAGATCTTCCCGCCGCAGTTGTCGCAGCGGACGCCGAACAGGTTGGCGTCGGACGGGAGCGCCTCCCCGCACCGGATGCAGCGGAACATGGTACCCCTCTTCGACCGGCGGGGCGGGCTTAAGCGTTGCCGGCCGCCGTCTCCCGCTCGGTCCGGCTGATCGGCGGGGGCGCGGCGAAGACGTAGGCGTTCGAGGCGAACCGGGTGCCGCACCGGCGGCACTCGAAGATCCCGCTCGCCACCCGGGCGAGCGTCGTGGTCGAGCACCGGGGGCAGGCGGACGGGCGGCTGCGCGCCCGGTCGATCTCGAGGACCCGGCGGCGGATGCGGATCCCGTAGCGGGGACCCATCCAGCCGGTCGCGCCGACCTTCTTCGTTCGCTTGCTCACGGTCGGCCTCCCTTCACCTGCGCGCGCATCCGATCCCCGTGGACGAACGCCCGGCGCACGACGGATTTGACGTCATCGGGGGAGAACGCCCCCACGAGCCCCTTCTGCATCGCGACGACCCGGCCGGTCTCGTCGGTCGCGACCGTGAGGCGGCCCTGGGCGGCCTGCTCCTCGTCGAACGTCGGGTCGACGACGATGCTCTCTCCGAGGCGCACGAACGTGCACTCGATCGGCAGGTGCTGGACCTCGAGGGGGTAGTCGGCCTCCGCGATCCCGAACCGCTTCGCCGGCACCGTCGCGTGCTGGAGCGCGGTCGCCGCGGCGAGGCAGGCGGTGTCGATCAGGTTCCCCGCGTGGGCGAGGACGTGCATGTCGACGTAGCAGACCCACGTCTTCTCCCCCGGGGTGACGCACAGCTTCGTGAGGTCGATCGTCTCCGCGGCCCGGATCGCCCGGTCGACGACGCGCGACACCTCGATCGCCCCCGGCTGGGGGGGACCGGGCTCGAACGTCGGGCTCGACAGCGGGATCAGCTCCGCGTTGGTCGTGAGGACCCCCGCGTTCGGGGTGTCCGGGAACGGCTTTCCCGGCTCGAGCTTGACGCCGCAGAGGACGGCGGTGTCGCCGATGTGGGCGAGCGCGCTCCCGTCGGCGGTCGCGACGAACCCGGGGGCGAGCACGAGCGGGCGGTACTCGTCGACCCCGCGGCCGTCGATCCGCTTGCCGTCGGCGGCGAGGTCCAAGATGTGCGTCGTCTGGATGTCGGCGGTGACCTCGTCGCTCATGCGCCCTCCCCCATCGGGGTGACGGCGTAGCGTGTGCGCAGCGCCGCCTTCATCTTCTCGTAGATGTCGCGGCACCCCGCGACCCCGAGGTCGAGCGCCTGGCTGAGCTCCTCCTCCGACATGTGGCCCTCCATCTGGAGCAGGACGAGCCGGCCGGACTGCGGGACGAGCGCCATCGGAAGGTCCGCCTCGCCGAAGTTGTCCTCCTCCTTCTTGAGGTCGAGCGCGATCGCGCCCGCCACCTTCCCGACCGCGACCGCGGGCAGGAGGTCGACCATCGGGATGCCGGCGTCGGCGAGCGCGACCGACCCCGCGACGAGCCCGGCGCAGCGGGTCCCCGCGTTCGCCTGGAGCACCTCGATGTAGACGTCGATGCTCGTCCGGGGGAACTCCTCGGTGAAGACGACCGACTGGAACGCCTCGCCGATCACCTTCGAGATCTCCTGCGAGCGCCGGTCGAGGCCGGGGCGCTTGCGCTCGTCCACGGAGAACGCCGCCATGTTGTACTTGCACTGGATGACCGCCCGGTCGTTCTGCTGGAGGTGGCGCGGGTGGACCTCGCGCGGTCCGTAGACCGCGGCCATGACCTTGTTCGCGCCCCACTCCACGAACGCCGACCCGTCGGCCTGGCGCAGCGGCCCGGCCTGGATCTGGATCGGTCGCAGTTCGTCCAATCGTCGCCCGTCGATCCGGCGCCCGTCCGGGCCCAGAAGGACCGGTACCTCCTTCGCTCCCACGCTTCCCATGGTGTTTCTCCTCGAGTACGATTCACGGCTCCGGCGGGCCGAACGACGACGGGTCGACCGCGTCGGGGTCCCACCCCGGGTCGTCCGCGCCGGCCGGACGCTCGTCGGCCGGTCCCGCGGGCGGCGTTCGGAGCCCGTCCGGCGCCCCGGCGTCCGGGGAGGTCGTCGGGGTGGTGGCGAGCAGGTAGCTTTCCACGCGGTTCGTGAGCCCGGAGCGTTGGCCGTTCTCCTCGATCATGCGCAGCACCTCGGTGACGCGGCGGATCGCCTCCGGGGTCCCGTCGACCCAGATCCGGCCGTTCTGGCCGATCGCGACGTGGGCGCCGGTCTGGCGGGTGATCGTCTGGATCATCGAGCCGCCCCGCCCGACGACGCGCGGGATCCGGGCCGGCGAGATGCGGACGATCGTGCCGCCCTCGAGCTTGCCGAGGCCGTCCCCTTGCATCGTCACGCCGATCCGGCCGGTCGCCTCGAGGTTCTCGACCTGGACAACGACCGAGTCCCCGACGCCGAGGTACCGTTCCGTCTCCCCGATCTCGACCTTCCACGGCGCGCCGGTCATGTGCAGCGGTGCCCACCGGGGAGCGCCGATGTCGAGCAGCCAGAACGTCGTCTGGACGTCCGTCACCGTCCCGATCACGACGTCGCCCGCCTTGGGCAGGTAGCGCCCCGAGAGCGGGATGACGTGGACGAACGGGGGCCGCTCGGAAACGAGCCCGAGCAGGCTCGCGTAGACCTTGCCGCCGACCCGGTAGGTCCCCGGCCCCGGCTTCAAGCCGCGGCCCGGGATCTCCTCCCCGGGAAGAACTAATCTCCGATCCTCGGAGGGATGCGAGGGGTTTCCCTCGCGGCCGCGCCCTCGGGGGCTCGGCCGATGACCTCTAGCCATGTTGCCTGCTGCACCGGGCCGCGCGACGGGCGTGCGCTATTTAACCAAAGCGGTCTCGGCGGCGCCCTTCGTGCGCGCGCTCAGCTTCTCGTACAGCTCCGTCTGCACGCCCGCGGGGATCTCGACGATCCCGGTCCACGCGCCGTCCGAAAGCCACTCCTCGGAGAGGAGCCGGCCGATCGACTTCACCTCGCCGATCACCCGCGGGTAGTGCTGCGCGGGGAGCCGGATCTTCACCTTCACGACGTCGAGTCGGATCGGGATCAGCGGCCGCAGCTTCGCGAGCACTTCCGGCAGCTGGGCGTCGACCGGGCGGAACGGGTCGACGTGGACCTTCGCCTCCTCCATCGCCGCCTCGATCCGGGCGGGCGGGTGCGGGGCGCCGGTCTGGGGGTTCATCGCGTTCCGCGCGATCGTCGCGACGATCTGGCGCCGCTTCGCCTCCTGGAGTTGGTGGCGCTGCTCGGTCGTGACCTGGACCTCGCCCTTGAGGACGATCTGCCGGGCGATCTCGGGGAGCGACCGGGTGTGGAACGTCCGCTCGAGGTGCTCTTCCGAGATCTTGTCGCCCTTCTTCGCGTCCTTGAACACCTGCTCGAGCGCGAGCTTGTCGGAGAGGTCGACGTCCTTGCCGTCCTTCAGGTCCTGGACCGCCTGGGGGTCGACGAGCACCTCGAACCGGGAGCCCTGCGTCTCCCACCGCGCGATCACCGCGTCTTCGACCTTCACCATGGGAAGGCCCGCGATCCCTACGACCGTCCCCCGCGCGCGGGGGCCGACGCCGGCGGCAGCCGGGCGACGTACTTCTGCAGTTCGTCCGGGCCGAGCCGGGTCATCCCCTCCCCGCGCTCGACGGTGCAGACCTCGACCTGGGCGAGGTTGCCGGCCTCCTCGAGACCGGCCCGGAGCGCCTCGAGCGCGAGCAGCGTCGCGCTGTCGCGGTCGAGCCCCGGCTTGAACTTCTGCTCGAAGACCTCCATCACCGGGCCCTTGTTGCCCCCGGTGCTCGCCGCCTTGAAGCTCGTGAGCGAGCCGGACGGCTCGGTCTCGAACAGGTGGATCCCCGAGTCGTCGTACCCGCCGACCAACAGCGCGGTGCCGAACGGCCGGACCCCGCCGAACTGGGTGTACTGCTGCTTGTAGTCGCAGATCCGGCGCACGAGGAGCTCCACCGACATCGCTTCGGCGTAGGTGACGCGGTTCACCTGCGCCGCGAGCCGGGCGTAGTCGACGAGGACCCGGGCGTCCGCGACGAGTCCGGCGGTCGCGCAGGCGATGTTCTCGTCGATCTGGTGGATCTTCTCGAGGCTCGACGGCTCGGCGAGCCGGGGGTTCGGGATGCGACGGTCGGCGATCAGCACGACGCCGTCCGCGTAGACGACCCCGGCGGTCGTCGCTCCCCGACGGACCGCCTCGCGCGCGTACTCGACCTGGAACAGCCGGCCGTCCGGAGAGAAGACGGTGATCGCCCGGTCGTACGCCATCTGGCCGGGTTGCATCTCCATGCGACGTTCCCACGGCGGGCACCGAGGCCCCCTTTATAACGCCCGCGCGGGGGGTGGCGTCCTCGTCATCCGGTTACGCCCCGTTCGTCGCCGACGTCGGGCTCCCGGGCGGAAACCGTAAGAGCGACACCGCGCCGTGCTCCGGTCGTGGTCGCCCCCGCGGACGCGTCGCCCCCGGTCCGCGCCGCCCGCCTCGCCGCAGCCCGTTCCGCGTACCTGCGCTCCGCCGCCGAGCAGGCGATCGACTGGTACCCGTGGGGGAGCGACCCGTTCGAGGTCGCGCGGCGGACCGGTCGACCGCTCCTGCTCGACGTCGGGGCGGCGTGGTGCCACTGGTGCCACGTGATGGACGAGACGACGTACGCCGACCCCGAGGTCGCCCGCCTGCTCGGCGAGCATTTCGTCGCGGTGAAGGTCGACCGGGACGAGCGCCCCGAGGTCGACCGACGCTACCAGCGCCAGGTCGGAGCTCTCACCGGCGAGGGGGGGTGGCCGCTGACGGCGTTCCTCACCCCGGACGGCCAGGTCTTCCTCGGAGGCACGTTCTTTCCGCCGGACGACGGCCACGGGCGTCCCGGGTTCCGCCGGGTCCTCGCCGAGGTCGCGCGACTCTGGCGCGAGGAGCCCGAGCGGGTCGCCGAGAACGCCCGCGGGATCCAGGAGAGCCTGCGCCGGATGCGCGAGGCCCGCCCCGGGACGTCCCGCGGCCCCGGCCCGTTCGTTCACGAAACGGTCGCCGCGATCCGGTCGGCGTTCGACCCCGTGCACAGCGGGTTCGGCGGGGCGCCGAAGTTCCCGCACCCGTCGGCGATCGCGCTCCTCCTCCAGGACGACGCCACGTCCGGCGGCTCCCGGAGCGCGGAACTCGCCCGCCTCACCCTCTTTGCGATGGCCGACGGCGGCCTCTACGACCACGTCGGGGGCGGGTTCCACCGCTACTCCGTCGACGAAGGCTGGCACATCCCCCACTTCGAGAAGATGGCGATCGACAACGCTGCCCTGCTCGCCGCCTACGCGGACGGGTTCGCCCGGTTCCACGAGGCGAGGTTCGCGGAAGTCGCGAGGGGCACGGTCGCCTGGAGTCGGGAGGTGCTCGGCGACCCGGCCGGGGGGTGGGGGTCGAGCCAGGACGCCGACAACGCCGCGGGGGACGACGGGAGCTACTTCACATGGACCCGCGGCGAGCTGAAGGAGATCCTCGCGCCGGACGAACTGCGCTTCGCGGTCCGTCTGTTCGGGATCGACACCGACGGCCGGATGCCGCACGACCCGGCCCGGAACGTCCTGTTCCGGCTCCTCCCGCCCGGGGACGCCGCGGCCCATCTCGCGCTGCCGGGCGGGTCCGAGGCGGCGCTCGCGACGGTCCTGGAGAAGCTACGTCAGGCCCGCGGGGCCCGACCGTCCCCGGCCGTCGACCGAGCGCTGTATGCCGACCTGAACGGGCGGTTCATCGGCGCCTACGCCCGGGCCGGCGCCACGCTCGGCGACGCGACGGCGGTCGCCGACGCGCGGCGGGCGGCCGACCGCTGGCTGCGCGAGGCGTACCGGCCCGACCGCGGGATCGCGCACCGTCTCGAACCGGACGGGGCCCGGGGGTACGGGCTGCTCGACGACCAGGTGTCGTTCGCCGCGGGGCTGATCGAGCTCGCGGCCGCGACGGCGGCCCCGTCGTACGCGGAGGCGGCGACGTCGCTCCTCGGGCTCGTCGACCGGGAGTTCCGGGGCGAGGGCGGCCTCCTGCGGGACGTCGCGCCATCGCTGTACGACGGCCCGACCGTCGGAGGGATCGCCGAGCCGGCGTACCCCCTCGAGGACACCCCGCACCTCTCCGCGAACTCGGCGGCGGCGCTCGCGTTCCTTAGGCTCGGGGCGCTCGTCCACGACGACCGTTGGACCCGGACGGCGGCCGGCCTCGTCGGGCCGCTCTCGGCGCGGCTCGCCGGCGCCGGCCTGTTCGGCGCCGGCGCCGCGCTCGCGGCGGGGCTCCTGGCGATCGAGCCGGCGACGGTCGTGGTCGACGGCTCCGGCGCGCCGGCCGACGAGCTCGTGCGGGCGGCCCGAACGACGTGGCATCCGAACTCGTTCGTCTTTGCCGGGCGTCCCGCGGCGCCGTTCTCGGCGCCCGTCGGCGAGGCGCCGTCCCTCGCTCCGGGGAGCGCGCGCGCATTCATCTGCTTCGGGACGGCGTGCGCCCCGCCGGTCGTCGCGGCCGACGCCCTGCGCGCGCTCCTCACGGCGGGCCGCGTGACGGTCCCCACGTAGGCAGGACGCCGAGTCCCGTCCCGTCGAGCAGGTAGGCGCGGGCGACCGCCCGTGCCAGGAAGCGGCGGTACAGGAACGTTCGGCCGCGCGCCGGTCGGTTCCGGTTGAGCGCCTCGAGGCCCGCGAGCGGGTTGAACGGCGGCAGGACGACGAGCTCGCGAACGGCGGGGCGGGGGCCTTTCCCGAACTCCTCGGCCGTCCACCGGGTCGGGTACTCCGCGCGCACCCAGCACGGTCGCTTTCCGTCCGGGTGGTCGGCGGTCGGCGCGAACCGGTACCCGGGATGCAGGTGCCCGGTCACCCATCGGCGCGCGGCGAGGAGCTCGTCGGACGGCCAGCGGTGCCCGTGGAAGATCCCGACCCCATCCCGCACGACCCCGCCGGCGGGAGAGACGTCCACCTCCTTCGGCAGGTGGCGGGCGATCCCCGCATCGTGGTTGCCGAGAACGACCTCGACGCGCAGCCCCTCCCGGAGGAGCCCCGCGAAGAAGTCGAACAGCACCGGCCGCAGCGACGGGGGCACGCCGACGATCGGGTGCTTCACGTCGCCCGCGATGACGATCGCCTCCGCCCGTTCCGCGCGGGCGAGCTCCACGAGCCGGCCCTCCAGCTCGTCGGCGGAGCCGGACGGAGGACCCATCGGCCGGGCCGGCGAACCGGCGAGGCCGAGGTGGAGGTCGGCGATGACGAGCGAGCGGCGCCCCGCGCCCCCGGCGGAGGCGAGGACGAGCGCCGGCGCGTCGGCGACCGGACGCAGGAGGCGACCCACGTCCGGCGGACGGGCGACCGCCCCTTGACGGTTCGCGCCGCCCCCGCTCGGCGGCCCGGCGGCGGCCGTCCGCCCCGTCGTCCGAGAGAAGGCGCCACCGCCACGTTTATAGAAGCGGTCGGTGCGTTGTACGGGGAGGCGGACGTGACGCGCACCCGGGAGCGTTGGATCGAGCGGATTCGCACGCTGCTCGAGCGGGCCGGGTACTACGTGGCGAACACCCACGGGGTCCGCCCGTCGAGCTTCGACCTCGCCGCGCGGCGGGACGCGACGCTCCTCCTCATCAAGATCCTGAAGAACATCGACGCGCTCGACGCGGAGGAGGCGGCCCGGCTCCGGGAGCTGGGCGGCCTCTTCCCGGCGACCGTCCTGGTCGTCGGCCAGACGAGCGGCGCCGCCAGCCTCGACGACGGCGTCGTCTACACGCGCTACGACGTCCCGATCGTCAGCGAGACGACGCTGCGCGACTACCTGGAGAAGGGGCTCCCCCCGTTCCTGTACGCGAGCCCGGGCGGCGCGTTCGCCCGGATCGACGGCGCGCGGCTGCGGTTCCTGCGGCAGAACCGGGGGCTGTCGCTCGGCACGCTCGCGTCGATCGCCGGCGTCTCCCGCCGGGCGATCCAGCTGTACGAGGAGGGGCAGGGCGCCGAGGCGACGGTCGTCGAGCGGATCGAGGCGTACCTCGACGCCCCGATCATCCGGCCCGTCGAACTGTTCCTCGCCACCCCGCCGCCCGCCCCGAAGGGAAAGCGCAAGGGGCGCGGCGACCCGCCCGCCCCGGGCGACGGCGCGCCCCGACCGCGCACCGGCGACCCGCTGCGCGACGGGGTCCTCGACCAGCTCGACGGGATGGGGCTCGAGGTGACGGTGACGGTCCGCGCCCCGTTCGACGCCCTCGCCCGGACCCCCGCCGTGCTGCTCGCGGGCGTCGGGAGCCTCCGGACGGCGCTCCACCGGGCCGAGGTGCTCCACGGGATCGCCCGCGTCGCCGAGGGCCACGCGATGTTCGTCGTCCGGGAGAGCGTCCACCGTCCTTCGATCGCGGGGCTCGCGATCCTGAACGTCACCGAGCTGCGGCGCCACCGCGGACCCGAGGAGCTCCTCGAGGAGATCTCGGAGCGGGAGCAGCCGTGATCTCCGCCCGCCTGCGCGCGGGCGCCGAGCTCGTCCTCCTCGCGCCGGTCCGCGGGCTCTCGAGCGAGGTCGGGCCGCTCCTGGACGCCCTCGAGCAGTTCGGGCCGGACGCGGTCGGCCTCGGCCTCTCCTCGGAGGAGCTGCACGGGCTCGTCGAGTACTTCCTCGTCGCCGACGGAGAGCCGGTCGTCTCCCTCACCTCCACCGAGTTCAACGAGGTGCGGGGGCTCGTCCGCTTCGGGGAGGTGCGGGTGCCGAACCCGTCGTTCGTCGAGGCGCTCCGCTGGGGGCAGCGGCGCTCCGTCCCCGTCGCGGCGCTCGACCCGAGCGAGGAGGACGCGGCGACGCTCTTCACCGAGCACATCGGCTACCTCGAGCTCGTCCGCCGCACGGTCCGGGAGCGGGGCGCCGGGCGCGACCCGCCGACCCCGTCGACGCCCGACGCCTTCGCCGTCGAGTGGGAGCACCGGATCGCCCGGGGCCGCGGCTCGCGCGCCCTCGCGCGGGCGCGCGACGCCCACCTCGCGGGGGAGCTCGCGACGCTCACCGCCGGCCGGTCCCGCGTCGCCGTCGTCGTCGACCGCGAGCGGTTCGACAACGTCCGGGCGCAGATCGGCGCCCCGCCGGACGGCGCGTAGGCGCGGCCTCGTTCAGTCGTCGCGGCGCAGGATCCGCTCGAGCATCGCCCGCGCCGCCCGGCGGAACTCGTCGAGCGACCCTTCGTTCACGAGCATGCCGTCGGCGAGCGCGAAGGCGCTCCCGATCCCCCACTTGAGCTCCCGCCGGTCGCGGTCGAAGAACTCCTGCAGGCCGCCGCCGTCGTCCGAGCGGCTGCGGTTCGCCATGCGGCTATGCCGGGTCTCGGGGGACGCGTAGATGCCGAGGACGAACAGGTCCCCGAAGTTGTGGCGGAAGACCGTCACCTCGGTGTCGGAGCGGCATCCGTCGACCAGCATCCGCGTCTCGATCAGCTTCGGCAGCGCCCGCTGGGCCCAGACCCCGGCGCCGTGCTTCTCGCGCTCCTCGGAGGCGATCCGCGCGACGTTGGCGTTCGTGACGGCGAGCCCGCGCCGCCGCGTCTCGTCGCGGACGAGGTCGCCCATCTTGAGGGTCGCGAGGCCCATCGTCCGGGCGACGGCGACGAGCTCGTCCTTCCCCGAACCGGGCATGCCGACGGTGACGACGAGCTTCATAGCGTCTCGGGCGGCTCGTCGGCGTCGGCCGCCGGAGGCGCGGTCGGGGGAGCGCTACCCGCCGGCGGACCCCCGGTCCCTTCCTGCTCGTTGATGAGCTGCAACCGGTCGGCCCGCCGCCGGTACGTCGCCGCCTCCTGCTCCGCGAGCCGGGCGGTCTCGGTGAACCGGTCGACGCGCACGCGCAGCTCGTTCGTCTTCTGGTTCTTGCTCGCGGCCCGGAACTCGAGCGCGCGGGACTTCTGCTGGCGGTCGACGACCTTCTGCTGGAGCTTGCGAATGCGGTAGTGCAGCGCGGTCACGTCCGAAGTGAGGGTGCCGCCGGTCCCCTTCGTCGTCGTCTGGATGTCCCGCTCGTGCTGCTTGATCTGCTGCTCGATCTCGGGGATGTCGGCAACGATCCGCTGCGCCTTCTCGCGCAGCAGCGTCGCCTGGTGGCGCAGCTTGTCGATCTTGGTGTTGAGCCGCGAGGCGCGCTGCTGGGCGCGGGCCGCCGCGTGGTCGTGGCGGGCCGCGATCTCCCGCAGCTTGGAGATGTCCGCGTACTGCTGGCCGAGCCAGCGGGAGGTGCGCGCGGCCAGCACCCCGGAGTGGCCCGATGCATCGGGGGGCGGATCCCCTCCGGCTGCCATCCGGCTCGTCGTATCGGTCGCGCGAGATATAGCCGTTGTCGTACCCACCGGCGGCCGGTTCACGACCGGCCGGGGCGCGGGGGGCGGATCGACGGAGCGATCCGCGCGGCGAGCGCGGCGCGCGGGACCCGTTCCTGTTGCTTCGAGTCGCGCTCGCGCAGCGTGACCGTGTCGTGCTCCGGTCCGTCGCCGATCGTCCCCGCGTCGACCGTGACGCAGAACGGCGTCCCGGCCTCGTCCATGCGGGCGTACCGCTTGCCGATCGTCCCGGCGTCGTCGTACTGGTGCGGGATCCCCTCGGCGCCGAGCGCGTCGGCGAGCGCGCCGGCGTACTCTTCGTGCACCTTCGGGATCAGCGGGAAGACCCCGACCGGGACCGGCGCCAGGTACGGCGGCAGGCGCCAGACGGTGCGCTCCCCGTCCCGCGCGAGGTGGAGGTCCGCGAGCGCCCAGAGGTTCCGGTCGACGCCGAACGTGAGCTCGAGCACGTGCGGGACGACCTTCGCTTCGCCGGTCGGAGTGACGGCGAGGTCCCGCCCGGACCCTTCGCCGTGCCGCGTCAGGTCGTAGTCGCCCCGGTAGTGGACCGCCCCGACCTCCTTGTAGCCCCCGAGGCTGTCGAGCCGCACCTCGGCGTCGAACTGGATCCGGTTGTAGAAGGCGCGCTCCTGGTCCGACTTCTCGTAGAACCGGATTCGGTCGGCCGGATAGCGGAGGACGTCCCGCAGGAACCGGTGGAGGTGCACGAGGTGGAAGGCGTAGAACTCCGGAAGGCCGCCGGCCACGAGGTCCGCCGCGCGGACGAGCTCGGGGGGAGAGCCGTCCGGTCCCCGACGGTCCGCCCGGACGACCGGGACGACCTCGTCGCGGACCGCCTCGAACGGCACGGGAAAGGCGCCGGGCCGGAAGAAGATCTGCAGCTCGGCCTGCGTGAACGCCCGCATCCGGAACAGCACCTGGCGCGGCGCGATCTCGTTGCGGTACGCCTTGCCGATCACCGCGATCCCGAGCGGCAGCGCGCGGCGTCCGACGTCCCACATCCGGGCGAACGCGAGGTAGCTCCCTTGCGCCGTCTCCGGGCGCAGGTACCCCCGCTCCTTGCCCGTGACGCCGAGCTCGGTCGCGAACATCAGGTTGAACGGCCGCGGCACGCTGAGCGCGGTCGACCCGCAGCTCGGGCACCGGACCTGCAGGTCGCGCAGCAGCTCGCCGACCTGGGCGGCCGAGAGCCCGTCGACGCCCTCCGGTCGCGCCTTCTCGAGGACCGTGTCGGCCCGGAACGCGGCGTGGCACGACTCGCACGTCACCTCGGGGTCGGTGAAGTTCTCGAGGTGGCCAGACGCCCGCACGACCGCCTCCGGGAGGATCTCGGCCGGCTCGATCAGGTGATAGTCGTGCGAGCGGCCGACGAACCACGCGGCCCACGCGTCCTCGAGCCGGCGCTTGAGCGCCGTACCGAGCGGGCCGTAGTCGTAGAACCCTTGGGTGCCGCCATAGATCTCCGCGGACGGCCAGAGCACCCCGCGTCGGCGAAGGAGCGCGAACAGCTCGTCGAGCTTCATCGGCCGTCCTGGCCCCGAGGGGGTCGGGGCCGGGCGATAAGGTGTTCGGTGGTGCGGGTCACGATCTGGTAGGCGGGGTCATCCGGCGGGAGGCGGACGACGAGCGGCGCCGCGGGGGAGCCGGGGGCGATCCGGGCCGCCTCGGGGGTGCCGAGCCAGCGCCACGGCTCGACGAGCGCGCACCGCGCTACGAACCCGGCCGAGACCGGGCGGTGGCGCAGGCGCGTCGCCACGTAGGCGAACTCGAGCTCCCGCCAGATCGACGGCGCCTGGAACATCGCGTTGTCGGTACCGAGGAGGACCCCGATCCCGAGCCGCTCCATCGTGCGGAGGTCCGGCTGCCGACCGAAGAGGGCGTTCGACCGGGGGCAGACCGCGACGCTCACCTTCGCGCGGGCGACCGCCGCGAGGTCGTCGACGGTCGCCCGGGCGAGGTGGACCAGCAGATCCGGTCGGGGGTCGAGGTACGACTCCGTCGGCTCCCGGACGGCCTCGCTCGCGTGGAGGGCGAACCGCTTCCCTCGCGCCCGGCACGCCCGCGCGACCGCGCGGCGGGTCGAGTCGCTCTCGTCGCGCGCGCTCGACAGCCCGACGCCGTCGGCGACGCGGAGCAGGCGCGCGAGCTCCGCTGGATCGAGCGGTCGGGCGAGCGGTCGGCCGAGGATCACCGTGCGGACGAAAGAGCCGCGCCCGGCGCGCCGGAGCAGCTCGACGCCCGGGACTCCCTCCTCGCGGAAGTCGATCACCGCAGCGACCCCGCCGCGACGCATCCGGCCGAGCGCGTGCCGGATCGCGGCGACTTTCGCCCGTGCCGACGAGCTCGCGAGGAGGCGGAACTTGTAGCCGTCGGGGGCGGCGACCAGGCGGGCGACGGGCGCGGACGGCGGCTCGACGCGGGAGACCGCGTCCCCGAGGTGGGTGTGCCCGTTCACGGGCGCGGGGACGACGATCCCTCGGACCCGGCGCTCCCGGCCGCGCGTCGAGTCGGTCCCGCGCTGGCCGACCTCGACGATCGCCCCGTGCCGAAAGCGGACATACCCGGATCGGGGCCCGTCCGCGTCGAGGATCGCACCGTCCACGATCATGGGTGTCCGTCGGCGGAGCGTCCCGCGGCCATAACTCGTCCCCCGGCGCGAAGGGAAGGGATAATCCCCCGGGGGCCTGCCGGACCGGACCACCGATGGGGCGGGGGGGCGCGGACGGGAGCCGGGACCTGGCGGTCAGCGGCCACATCAACGTCGACGTGTTCCTCCGGGTGCGTCAGCATCCGGGCCCGGACCGCACCGAGCCGGTCGAGTCGTCCCGGACGGAGCTCGGCGGCACCGCCACGACCCTCGCGCTTGTCGCGGCTGCGGCTCGGGTCCGGGTCGGTCTGGTCGCTCGGCTCGGCGACGGGTTCCCTTCGCCGTTCCTGCGACGCTTCACGGAGGCGGGGATCGACCTCGGCGGGGTACGAACCGTCCCCGGCCGCCCGACCCCGACCTGCTTCATCGTCGTCGACCAACGGGGCGCGCAACGGACGCTGATCGACCAGGGGCCGATGGACGACCCACGCGCCGCCCCGGTCGGGCTCCCTTGGCTGCGGCGGTACGCGTGGGTCCACGTTGGCACCGGGCCGCCCGAGTACCAGCTCCGCCTCGCGGAGCGGGCCCGCGACGCCGGCCTACGGGTCGCCGCCGACCCCGCGCAGGAGATCTTCTACCGGTGGTCGGCCCGGCCGTTCCGTCGCCTGTTGCGCTCGGCCGAGATCCTCTTCGGGAACGCGGCAGAGATCGCCCGGGCGCAGCGGCTCGCCGGCGTCGCGGACCCCCGGGCGCTCCTGCGGTACGTGCCGTTGGTGGTCCGGACCGAAGGGTCGGACGGAGCGACGGCGTTCTCCCGGGCCGGGCGGGAACGGGCGCGGGCCGTCCGAACGCCGACGGTCCGTAGCTTGGTCGGCGCGGGGGATGCGTTCCGGGGGGGTTTCTACGGGGGCTACTTCGCCGGCGAACCGTTGCGTCGCTGCCTCGAGCGGGGATCTCAGGCCGCGTCCCGGTGGATCGCAGGGAGGCGGTAGGGATCGACCATGGAGATGCGTCCGTTCGGGGCCCTCGTCCCCCTGGAGACCGCCCGCCGTCGCCTCCAGCGCGCGGTCCGGCCGATCGACCGCACCGAGGTCGTCCCGGTCGCCGAGGCGTTCGACCGGGTCGCCGCGGCCTCGGTGCGCGCGCCGTCCCCGGTCCCGTCGTTCGTGCGCGCCACGTGGGACGGCTACGCGATCCGGAGCCGGGACAGCCGGTCCGCGACGCGGCGGGCGCCGGTGGCGCTGCGGGTCGTGGGCGACGTCTACGCCGACGGGTCGCTCGGCCGCCGCCTCGCCCGCGGAGAGGCCGCGGCGATCGCCACCGGCGGCGCGCTTCCTCCCGGGGCGGACACGGTGGTGATCTTCGAGGAGGTCGTTCGGGACGGTCCGACAATCCGTCTCCGGCGCCCGATCCGCCCGGGGGACCGCCTCGCGCTTCCCGGGGACGACATCCCCCGCGGGATGCGCCTCGCCCGGCGCGGCGAGCTCCTCTCGGCCGCCGACGTCGGGGGGATCGCGGCAGCGGGGATCCCGTCGGTCCGGGTCTACGCCCGCCCGGTCGTGACGGTCGTCCCGAACGGCAACGAACTGTCGGTCCCCGGCGCGCCGCGCCGACGCGGGACCGTCTACGAGAGCAACAACGCGACCCTCGCCGCCGTGATCCGGGCCGGCGGGGGGATCCCCCGGCTCCGCCCGCCGGTCGCGGACGACCCCGACCGGATCGAGGCGGAGCTGCGGTCGGGGCTCGCCAAGTCGGACCTGGTGATCGCGACGGGTGGCAGCTCGGTGGGGGAGCACGACCACCTCCCGCGGCTGTTCCCGCGCCTCGGCACGTTGCTGTTCCATGGCGTCGCCGTCCGCCCGGGGAAGCCGACCCTCGCGGCCCGCGCCCCGGGCGGGGTGCTGCTCGGCCTCCCGGGCCACCCGACGTCGTGCCTCGCCAACATGCTCTGGCTCGTCCTCCCCGCGCTGCACCGGCTCGCGCGTCGGCCCGGGCCGGGGTGGACCGAGGAGTGGATGACGCTCGGAGCCGACGCGATCGCCCCGTCGCCGGGCCTCTCGACCGTCGTGCCCCTGGCGATCCGCGGTGGCCAAGCGTACTCCACGTTCCACGGCTCGTCGTCGATCACGAGCCTGCGCGGCGCCACCGCGTTCGCCATCCTCCCGCCCGGTCGGCGGACGGCGCGCGCCGGCGCCCGCCTCCGGGTCTGCCGGCTCGAGCCGCCGCTCGGTTCGGCGGCGGCCGCGCAAACGATTAACCCGAACCCCCGGTAGAACCGCCGTGCCGTCCGCCCGCTTGCGCGTGGTGATCCTGTCGATCGAGGGGACGAACTGCGACCGCGAACTCGCGGTCGCCCTCTCGAGCCTCGGCGCCCGGACCGAGGTCGTGCTCCTCTCCCAGCTCGGGACGGCGGGCGTCGCCGCCGGTCGGCGCCGTCGCCTCGACCAGTACGACGCGCTGTTCCTCCCCGGCGGCTTCTCGGGCGGTGACTACGTGCGCGCGGGGGCGATCATGGCCGCGCGGGTCCGGGCGGCGATCGGGCCCGACCTCGAGGAGTTCGTCCGGTCCGGCCGGCTGGTCGGGGGCATCTGCAACGGCTTCCAGGTCGCGACGGAGCTCGGGCTGCTCCCCGGCCGTCCCGGCGGCCGGCTCGGTCCCGCCGAGGCCGCGCTCGTCGCCAACGACTCCGGTCGATTCGAATGCCGCCCCACGTTCGTCGCCTTCGCCGGCGGGCGGTTCCCTCCGCTCGCGGGCGTCCCGGCCGGGGAGCGCTACCTGTTCCCATCGGCGCACGGCGAGGGGAAGCTCGTGCTCGGGGGCGACGCGCCGGCTCGCCGGAAGGCGCTCGAGGCGGCGGGACAGGTGCTGTTCCGCTGGGTGGCGCCGGACGGCGGCGCTCCGACGTATCCGTGGAACCCGAACGGCTCCGACGGGGACATCGCCGGTCTCACGAACCCCGAGGGGAACGTCTTCGGGCTGATGCCCCACCCCGAGCGGTCGTTCTTCCGGGAGCAGGCGCCGGATTGGACCCGTACCGGGGGGCCGCGCGGTTTCGGGGACGGCCAGCGGTTCCTCTCCGCCGTGCTCGCCCACGCGGCCCGGGGCGGCTAGCCCGGCCCGACCGGCGGTCGGGGCGGCGGAGCGCCCAGACCTCGAGCCGCTCGCCCTCGAGCTGGCGCCGGGCAACCGTCCGCAGCGAGCCGCCCGCGGCCCGCCAGCGTCGTCGCACCTCGGCCCGCCGGCGGGGCGACTGCAGCGACGAGACGAGCAGGTAGGCGGTCCCGCCGGTCGCAAGGTGGAGGGGGAGCGTGCGGACGATCCGCCCCGCGGTGCGCCAGCCGTCCGGCCCCCCGTCCAGCGCGAGGTTCTGCCAGCGATCGGGATCCCGATCCGCGGGGCGGGTCGGGAGGTACGGCGGGTTGGCGAGGATTCGGTCGAACCGTCCCAGGCCCTGCGCGAGGTCGGTCCGGACGGGGTCCACGTGGAGGCGCTCCGCCCTGGCCCGGCGGCGGAGCTCGGCGAGCGCCCCCGGGTCGAGGTCGGTCGCGACGACGCGGGCCCCGCGACGGGCCGCCTCCAGGGCGAGGTGCCCGTTGCCCGTGCCGATATCGAGCACCCGGGCCCCGGGCCGGACACTGCGGGCGAACGGCAGCAGCAATAGCGTGTCCTCCCGGATCGGGTACGCGGCGCCCCGGACGGCCGACCGGGTCTCGGCGGGGGGCGTACGGGCCGTTCTCGTCATGGCGCGGGGGGTCGACCTCTTAACCGACTCTCGCATTACGGAGAGTACTAACATTGCTCGCCTCCATGCCGCGTCGTCTCTCTGCTCCGGTCAAGATCGGAATCACCGGGTTGCCGGGCTCCGGGAAGACCCAGACGCTGCTCCGGATCATCCAGCTCCTCGAGGAGGAGGGCGTCAAGGTCGGCGGGATGGTGACCGAGCCGATCGTCGAAAAGCAGCGCCGCTCGGGGTTCCAGATCACGAACTGGCTCACCAAGGAGCACGAGGTGTTCGCCCACGAGGGGCTGAAGTCGCGGGTGCGGTCGGGCCGGTACGGCGTCAACATCTCGGCGCTCGAGGGGCTCGGGACCCGGTCGCTCACCGAGGCGCGCGCCTCGGCCGACGTGATCGTGATCGACGAGGTCGGGAAGATGGAGGTCGAGTGCGAGACGTTCACGAAGGGGGTGATGGAGACGCTCGACGCGGAGAAGTCGATCGTCATGACGCTCCACAAGAAGTCGCGCAACCCGCTCCTCCAGGACATCCGTCGGAGGGATGAGCTACGCCTGCTCGAAGTGACGCCGGTGAACAAGAACCTCCTCGCGTTCAAGATCGTCCACCTGATCACCGGCCGGACCCACTAGCCGGCCTCGGCCCCCGGCGCGAGGGCCGGACCGATTTTCTCGGACCGGACGTTCCGCCCGGTCCGGGGCCCCGGAAGCGCTCCGCGGTCTTCTACAACCCGGCGATGGCGGCCGACCGCGACCTCGGCGTCGCCTTCGTCCGGGCGTGGGCGTCCGGAGCGGCCGAGCGTCGGACGGCGTGGGAGGTAGCGGCCGCCACCGGAATCCGCGGGCTGCGGCTCTGGCAGGAGACCGAGGCGTTCCGGTCGTTCCTCTTCACCGAGGCGAGCCCCGCGGCGTTCCGAGTGCTCGAGCGGAACGTCGCGGGCCGCCCGGGGACCGAGGCGCGGCTCGCCGACGGCCGCTCCGTTCCGCCGGGGGCCCAGTTCGACTACGTCGACGTCGACCCATTCGGCTCGCCCGCCCCGTTCGTTCCGGCGGCGCTCGCCGCGGTCCGTCCGGGGGGCGTCCTCGCGACGACCGCGACCGACATGATGGTGCTGGCGGGCGCGCAGCCGGCGGCCGCGGTGCGGCGGTACGGCGCGCGTCCCGTCCGGGGCCGGCTCGGCCCCGAGGGCGGGCTAAGGATCCTGCTCGCCTACCTCGCTCGGGCGGCGCGCGGCTCGGGCCGGGCGATCCGCCCCCTCTGGGCGTACGCCCGAGACCACCACGTGCGGGCGTACGTCGCCGTCGAGGAGGAGAACGGCGGCGCCGACCCGGTGGCCGTCCTCGATCCCGCCGCGTGGGACGGCCCGCCGCTCGGCGGCGCGGGCCCGTTCGGTCCTCTGTGGATCGGACCGCTCGCCGACCCGGCGCTCGTCAGCCGATTGCGCGTTCCCGAAGGTGCCGAACGCCCCCGCGAGGTCGCGCCGTTCCTCGAGCGGTGGCAGGAGGAGGTGGGAGTGCCTTCGCCGTTCTACTACGAACCGAACGTGCTCGCCGGCCGGCTCGGCCTCGCCGTCCCGCCGTCGATCGCAGAGCTCCGCCGCGCGATCGGGGAACGGGGGTACCGGACCGCCCGGACCCACGCGCGCCCCGAGGGGATCCGGACCGACGCGCCGCGGGCGGTCGTCGAGGCGGCCGCCGTCGCCCTCGCGTCCGCCGCTCAGTCCCAGAACGCCCGCGTGCGGGCGTAGGCCCGCTCGGCGCGCAACAGCTCGGTGAAGAACGCGTCGTCGTTGCGGTAGAGCCGCGTGAGGAGACGGCGAGCGGTCTCGGGGCCGACGCCCCGGGCGGCGAGCGCGAGGAGGGCCCGCTCGCCGTAGTGGGCGACGAGCTCGGCCGAGGTGTACCCCGTCCGCACCAGCGCTTCCGTGTCGGCCGGCATCGGCGGCCCGCGTCGGGGTGCCCGCCCCGGTCGAACGGGGGCGGGGCGCCACTTCCGCTTCGCGTACTTCGAGAGCCGGTCGGCCTCCGCCTCGCGCCGCGGGGAGAGGACGGCCGACAGCGACCCGTGGCAGCGGAGGCACCGGCTCCCCCCCTCCGCCTGGTACCGCTTCGGGGTCGTCGTGCGGGTGAACCCGCACCGCAGGCAGACGAGGACGAGCGGCTCGTTCTCGAGCCGCTCCCGCACCGCCTTCAAAAGCGTGGGCGGCGGCGTATCGGGCACGATCCGCCAACGAAGCCGCTCGAGGGGCCCGTCGGTGAGCGGGCCGGACGGGGCGGGGACGACCGACAGCCGTCCGTCGCGCACGCCGGTGAGCACCTCGACCGCGTGCGGGAGGTCGTAGCGGTCGTGGAGCGTCTTGTCGAGGGTCTCCTCGCCGAGCGGGGTCGTCCGGCTCGCCTGCAGGAGCGGCTCGAGCGACCGCAGGTCCCGTGGGTCGGCGGACGACGGCAGCACGCCGAGCTTCCGGCCGACCGTGAGGAAGACCCACCGGTAGTCGAGGCCCGACGGCACGAGCCGCTCGACGAGCGGGGCGAGCGTCGCGGGATCGATCCGGATCGCGTCGACGAGCGTGGCGGGGTCGAGCGCGATCGGCAGCTCGAGCACGAACCAGGTCGGCTCGACGCTCGCGACGTCGACCCGGGCCCCGAGGCGGGCGGTGAGGAGCCCCGCGACGGCGACCGCGAGCGTCTCGTTCGTCCGCGTCCCGAAGCACGCCCCGTAGACGACCGTCCGCTCGCGGGCGCTCACCGTGATCGTCGCGTCGGTCGCGAGCGCCCCGGCGGCGAGCGCCGTGCGCCGCCGCTCGGCGAGCCGCTCCCGGTCGGCATCGGGAATCGGATACGGACCGAGGTCGCCCGTCCGTCGCATCGCCCCGATCTCGAGGGCGACCTCGTACGGCACCGGCAGGTCCTCCCCGGCCCAGCGGGGCTCCTGGCCGAGCTCCTGGACCCCTTCGACGAGCAGCTCGCCGTCCCGGTACTCGACGACCTTCCAGGTGCGGCCGTGCAGGAGGAAGATCTCCTCGGGCTGGGCGAGGATCTGGGTGAGGACGAACCGCTCGTCCAGCGTCCCGATGATCCGGCGGGTCGCGATGTCCCGGAGACGGTAGGTGCGCTCGTCCGGGATGAGCGACAGGAACGAGTAGAACCGGGCGAGCGTCCCGCGGCCCGAGGAGACGCGGTCCGCGTCCCGTCGTGCGAGGCCGAGGCCACTCAGGTAGCTCACGAGCTCGTCCCACTCCGCGTCCGTGAGGTCGGCGACCGCGGCGGCGCGCCGGATCCGCCCGACGAGCCGGTCGCGGTCGACCGGCCCCTCCGCCCGGAGCTCGGCAACGATCTGCTGCGCGGCCGCGAGCCGGTTCCTCGTCCGCCACTGGACCGGCTCGACGAGCCCGGCGTCGGCGCGGCGCGCGAGCACCGCCGCCTCCTCGAGGTCGTCGTCGTCGAGCGAGAGGATCGTCCCGTGGACCGTACGGCCGAGGCGGTGCCCGGAGCGTCCGACCCGCTGGACAAGCCGCCCGACCTGATGGGGCGAACCGAACTGGACGACGTGGTCGACCGCGCCGATGTCGATGCCGAGCTCGAGCGAGGAGGTGGCGACGAGCGCGCGGAGCCCCCCGTCGCGGAACGACCGCTCCGCCTCCTCGCGGACCTCCCGCGACAATGATCCGTGGTGGACCGCGGTCGGCAGGTCCGGGGCGATCCGCTGGAGCCGGGCCGCGAGCCCCTCGGCGGTCCGGCGCGTGTTCACGAAGACGAGGGTGGTGCGGTGGGCGCGGATCTCCTCCTCGAGCGCCCGGAGCGCGTCGAGGAGCGGGGGCTCCGCCTTCAGCTCGCGCACGAGGTCGGCGTCGAGCGGCGTCGCGGGAGGGAGCGGCCGTCGGGCGGTGAGCACGAGCGGCCGGCGCGACGTCGCGGCGGCGACCTGCGCCGCCCGCGGGAGCGGGGAGAGGAACCGGAGGACCGCCTCGGGGTTTCCGACCGTGGCGGAGAGCCCGATGCGACGGACCGACCGGCCCGCGAGGGCGTCGAGCCGCTCCAGCGTGATGCCGAGCTGGGCGCCCCGGTCGGAACCGACGAGCTCGTGGACCTCGTCGACGATGACGGTGCGGACGTTCGCGAGCGAGGCGCGCAGCCGCGCGCCGACGAGGAGCACCTGCAGGGTCTCAGGAGTGGTAAGGAGGAGGTCCGGGGGGTGCCGGGACTGCTGGGCGCGCCGGGCGGGCGTCGTGTCGCCGTGCCGCACCGCCGCCGTGAGCCCGACCTCCTCGACGAGCGCGACCAGCCGGTGCTCGAGGTCCCGGTTGAGCGCGCGCAGCGGGGTGACGTACAGGAGCGAGACCGGCGGCGTCGGCTCCGCGAGCCGGCGGGTCAGGAGGGGCAGGAGGGCGGCCTCCGTCTTCCCGGTGCCGGTCGGCGAGAGCAGCAACGCGTCCGCGTCGCCGGCGAGGAGCGCGAGGGCGAGCCGCTGGATCTCGGTCGGTTCCCGGAACCCGCGGCGGGCGATCGCCTCCGTGAGGCGCGGATCGATCCCCGCAAACGCCGACCGGCCGTCGGGCGTCCCGGACATCGGACCGGGAGCGGGACGCCGGCAGAAAGGGGTTCCGCCCGCGACTACACGTCCGAGCCCGGCTCGAGGTCGAGCATCCTCAGGCCGTAGCTCTCGACGAGCGGACGCCCGAACGTCCGACCGGGGAACGTCTCGACCCCCACCTCGGCGAGCACCCCGACCGTCGCGCGCAGCAGGTGTCCCCCGACCAGCCGATGGTCCGGTCCGGCGGCGGCCGCGTGGAGATGGACGGACGGACGGGCGTCGGCCCGGGCGATCGACCCGTGGAGGGCGATCAGCTCGTGGGGCGCCGTGAGGTCGTGGGGAACGTACTTCCCCCCGTCCCAGTAGCCGAACGAGGCGGCCCGGAGCATGCCGATGCCAAAGGTCACGGCCCCGGCGCGTACCGCCTCTCGTTCGGCGAACGCGGTCAGCGCCTCGAACAGATCCTGTCCCTCGTCGAACCGGAGCATCCACCGGCTCCCGTCCCGCACGGCCTGCATGCCGGGGCGAGCGCCAGGGCTCCCTAAGGGCGTTGCGCGCAGCAAACGGTAAGGCGCGCGTCGGGCTGCGTTCCCCTCTATGGCCGGACCGCCCACAGGGCACAGCGTCCGACGGCCGGAGGCGGAGATCGTCCGCCGCATCGCCGCCGGGGGGCCCGCTGTCGTCGCGCTCTCGGGGGGCGTCGACTCCGCCCTGGTGGCGGCGTTCGCTCGGGAAGCCCTCGGGGACCGGGCCGTCGCCGTCACCCTCACGGGGACCGCCGTAGCGGCCGAGGAGCTCGCGTCGGCGCGGGCGGTCGCGGCCACGATCGGGATCGAACATCGCACGATCGACGCCGACCCGCTCGAGCGGGAGGCGTACCGGGCGAACGGACTCGACCGTTGCTACCACTGCCGTTCCGTCGAGACCGCGGCGCTTCGAAACTGGGGCGCCGCACGGGGTTACGTTCAGTACCTTGACGGCGTCCAGGCGGACGACCTCGGGGACGACCGGCCCGGGCTGCGCGCGATGGACGAGGCCGGATTCTCCCACCCGCTGCTCGCCGCTGGGTGGGGGAAAGGCGCCGTGCGGGACGCCGCGCGCCGGCGGGGGCTGCCGAACTGGGACCGAGCGTCGAACGCCTGCCTCGCCTCCCGCGTTGCCCCGGGGCAGGAGGTCACGGCCGGTCTGCTGCACCGGATCGAGGCGGCCGAAGCGGTGCTCCGGGCCGCGGGGTTCCGACGCGTCCGCGTCCGCGTGGACGCCGGGACGGCGCGGGTCGTCGTCGACCCCGACGAGGTCGGCCGCCTCCTCGCGGAGCCGCTCGCCTCCGAGCTGGTCGGGCGGATCCGGGCGACCGGTTTCGACCGGGTGACGATCGACCCCCACGGGTACGGAGCGCTCCGGGCCGCGCTCCCGGTCGTGCCATGACGACGGATCCAGCCCCCGCGGCACCGCCAACTCCGCTCCCGGGACGGTTCCGGCTCGAGACCGACATGGTCCCCCAGGGCGACCAGCCCCGGGCGATCGAGGAGATCGTCGCGCGGGTGACCGCGGGCGAGAAGTTCGTCACCCTGCTCGGCGTGACGGGGAGCGGCAAGACGTTCACGATGGCCCAGGTCGTCGAGCGGCTGCAGCGGCCGACGCTCGTCGTGAGCCCGAACAAGACGCTCGCCGCCCAGCTCGTGAGCGAGTTCCGCGCGCTGTTCCCCGAGAGCGCGGTCGAGTACTTCGTGAGCTACTACGACTACTACCAGCCCGAGGCGTACGTCCCGCAGATCGACCTCTACATCGAGAAGGACGCCTCGATCAACGAGGAGATCGACCGGTTGCGGCACCGGGCGACCCAGGCGCTGCTGACGCGGCGGGACGTCCTGATCGTCGCGTCGGTGAGCTGCATCTTCGGCCTCGGGTCGCCGGACGACTACCGGGCGTCGGTCGTCTCGCTCGCGGTCGGTCAGACGATCGGCCGCCAGGCGCTGCTCGGTCAGCTCGTCCGGATGAAGTACGCCCGCAACGACACGGAGCTGAAGCGCGGCCGGTTCCGGGTCCGGGGCGGGACGATCGACGTGATGGGCGCCGGCGAGACCGTCCACCGGATCGTGCTGGACGGCAGCACGATCGGCGCGATCGCCGAGCTCGACCCCGTGACGCAGGAGGAGCGCCGGGAGCTCCGCGAGCTCCTCGTCTTCCCGGCGACCCACTTCCTCACCGTCGACGAGCGGCTCCTCGGGATCCTCGGCGCGATCGCGAAGGAGCGGGACGCCCGCGTCGCCGAACTGAAGCGCGAGGAGAAGATCGTCGAGGCGCAGCGCCTCAACGGCCGCGTCGACTACGACCTCGAGATGCTGCGCGAGACCGGCTACTGCGGCGGGATCGAGAACTACGCCCGCTACTTCTCCGGCCGCCGGGCCGGCGATCCGCCGTACACGCTCCTCGATTTCTTCCCGGACGATTTCCTCGTCTTCCTGGACGAGTCGCACGTCACGATCCCGCAGCTGCAGGGGATGTACAAGGGCGACCGGAGCCGCAAGGACAACCTGGTCGAGTTCGGATGGCGCCTCCCGTCGTGCCGGGACAACCGCCCGCTCAAGTTCCCCGAGTTCCTCGCGCACGTCCCCCAGGCGGTGTTCGTCTCGGCGACGCCGGGCCCGTTCGAGCACAAGGCGTCGAAGGGGATCGTCGAGCAGATCATCCGCCCGACCGGCCTCATCGACCCGCCGATCGAGGTCCGTCCGCTGAAGGGGCATATCGCCGACCTCGTCCGGGAGCTGCGGGCGTGCATCGAGCGCGGCGACCGGGCGCTCGTGACGACGCTGACGAAGGCGACGAGCGAGGAACTGTCGCAGTACCTCGCGAACCTGGGGCTCAAGGTCCGCTACCTCCACTCGGAGGTGGAGACGCTCAAGCGGGTCGAGATCCTGCGCGACCTGCGGCTCGGCCGGTTCGACGTCCTCGTCGGGATCAACCTCCTGCGGGAGGGGCTCGACCTGCCCGAGGTGAGCTTCGTCGCGATCCTCGACGCCGACAAGGAAGGGTACCTCCGCAGCGAGACGTCGATCATCCAGACGGCGGGCCGCGCGAGCCGGAACGTCGACGGCAAGGTCGTGCTGTACGCCGACCGGCTGACCGGTTCGATGTCCCGGGCGATCGCGGAGATGGGCCGGCGCCGGGCCGCCCAGGTCGCGTACAACGCGGCCCACGGCATCGTCCCCGAGAGCGTCCGCAAGGAGGTCCGTTCGCTCCTCGCACCGGAGGAGGAGGCGCCGTCGGGCGACCTCTCGGCGAGCGGGCTCGGCAAGCGCTGGAAGGAGCGCCTGCCGCTCCTGCTCGCGAACCTCGAGGAGGAGATGCGGCTCGCCGCCGAGCGGCTCGATTTCGAGGAGGCGGCGCGGATCCGCGACCGGATCCGCGAGATCCGCCGGAGCGCCGCCCCGACGCCGACCGGACGGACCCGGGATCCCGCCCCGGCGTGAGCCAGCGTCCGGCTCATCTATCCGAGGGGGTCTTGCGCGCCGTGCCTCGCCGTCACGGGGACCTCGGAGCGGGGCTGGAGGCGCTTCGACGGCTCGGCGCGGTGAGCGACCTCCTCTTCCTGTACGAGTGCGCGACGCGCGATGTGCCGCAGCTGCGGACGATCGCCGACCGGTTCGGCGTCTCCGTGCAGGCGGCGTCCCACACGTTCCGGGGGCTCGCGCGCCGGGGCCTCGTCGAGCTGCGGGAGGGGCGGTACCTTCCGACCGTCGCCGGCGTCGACTGGCTCCACTCCGCGTTCGAGAGCCTCCGCGTCGATCTCGCCGACCGGCTCGAGCGGCTGCCGATCGTCCGGGCGACGCGGGCCGTCGCCGGCGCCGCGATCCCCGCCGGAGCCGCGGTCGTCCTCACGCTCGAGGACGGCCTCCTCGTCGCCCGGCCGGGCCGCCGCGGCCCGTCTCGGGGGGTCGCCCGGGCGGCGGCCCGGCGGGGGGAGCTGGTCGAGGTCGAACGCCTGCAGGGGATCGTCCCGCTCCGTCGCGGTTCCCTGCGCGTCGTCACGCTGCCGGGCCCGGCGATCTCCGACCCGCGCTTGGTCGCCCGGCTCGCCGCGGTGCTCACCGCGACCCCAAGGGGGCTGCTCGCGGCGCACGGCCTCGAGGCGTACCACCTCGTCGGCCGGGCGGCCCCGGGACGACCGGTCGTCCGGTTCGGGATCCCGGCCGCCGCGGAGGAGGCGACCCGGCTCGGGATCGACTGCACGGTGGTCGTGCTCGACCGGGACGCGCCGCGGCTCCTCCAGCCGTTCGAGCGGTCGGGCCCCCGCGCGATCGACTTCGTCTCGGTCCGGCTCCCGGGGTGATCACGTCGGCGGGCGCGCCCCGAGGCGGGCGAGCCATCCGACGACCGCCGCGGGGTCGGGGAGAACGACCGCTCCGAGCGTGACGAGCTCCTCCCGCACGGCCGTCGCGGTCCCATCCGCATAGTCCCACCGCGCGCCGGGCGGCTGCGCGAGCAGCGCGACCGGTCGCCGGCCGACCCAGCTCCGCAGGCGCACGAGGTTGGCGACGTTCGTCGGGCCGACGGGGAACGCCGCGACGACGATCGCGTCCGCCGCCCCGAGCAGCTGGTCGAGATGGCGGAGCGCGTCGTCCCCGATCGGAGCGAACGGCAGCTCGATCGCGGCCGGGACGGAGAGCTCCCGGGCGCACTCGGTGTCGGTGTCGAACAGCGGGAGGACCCCGGTCGAGAGGTCGAAGCCTTGCTCGAAGAGCGTCCGAAGTAGGCCGGCCCCCGAGCCTCCCCCCGCGACGACGTGCACGCGGCGACGGGGCCCGGCGGGACGGACCTCCCCCACCGGGGGGGCGAGGCGGGGAAGGAGGTACGGCTCGCCGGTCCGCGCGTCCCGCCGCAGCTCGGCGAGGACCCCCCAGACCTCCTCGAGGAGAGCTGGGGAAAGGATCTCGCTCGGCCGCCCGACCGCGACGAGCCGGCCGCGGGAGAGGACCGCCACTCGATCCATGAATCGGGCGGCGAGGTTGAGGTCGTGCAGCGCGACGACGACGCTCAGCCGCCGCTCCGCGGCGTACCGTCGGATCCGTCCGAGCACATCGAGCTGGTGTCCGATGTCGAGGTGGGCCGTCGGCTCGTCGAGCAGCAGCACGGGCGCCTCCTGCGCGAGCGTCCGCGCGAGGCGGGCGCGTTGGCGCTCCCCGCCGCTCAGCTCGGCCATCCCCCGCCCGCAAAACTCCCCCAGGTCGACCGCCTCGATCGCGGCGAGCACCGCGGCCCGGTCCGCGGCGCTCGGGAGCGACCACTGAGGGGTCCGGGCGTACCGCCCGTACCCGACGTACTCCTCGAGCGGGACGTTCTCCCCGCCGGGCTCGTCCTGCGGCATCCAGGCGACCCGGACCGCGCGCTCCCGCGGCCGCTCCGGGAGCTGTTCGGAGCTCCCCACGAGAACGACGCCGGCGGTCCGGGGGGCGAGCCCGACGGCCGCACGGAGGAGGGACGACTTTCCCGAGCCGTTCGGGCCGGCGAGGGCGACGACCTCTCCGGGGGCGACGGAGAACGAGACGTCGCGGACGGCGGCGCGCGCCCCGTACGCGACGCTGACGTGGGAGAACCGGAGCCCTGTCGGGGGGGAGCCGGCGTCGTCCGCCGGCGCGTCGCCCGCGGCGCTCATGGGTCGCCGCTCCGCCGCCGGTACAGGAGGTAGAGGAAGAACGGGGCCCCGACGAACGCCGTCGGGATCCCGACCGGGATGACGACCGGCGGCAGGATCACCTCGGCGCAGTCCCACGCAACGAGGAGGAACAGCGCCCCGAACATCCCCGAGACGGGCAGTACCCAGCGGTAGTTCGATCCGACGAAGCGCCGGACGACGTGCGGCGAGACGAGCCCGACGAACCCGATGACGCCCGTGAACGCCACCGCGACGGCGGTCACGACCGTGCTGAGCAGGATCAGCCGTCGGGACGTCCGGGTCGCGTCGACCCCCACGCTCTCCGCCACGTCGCGGCCCAGCTGAAGGATGTTGAGCTCGGTGCCGTGCAGCGAAATGACGGCGCCGACCGCGACGACCGCTCCCGCGACGATCCCGACCCGCAGCCAGCTCTCGTCCTGGAGGTTCCCGAGCAGCCAGAAGCTGAGCTGGAGCCCCGCCGCCGGATTGTAGAACAGGAACGTCGCAAGGAGCGCCGAGAAGATCGCGCTGAGGGCGACGCCGGTGAGGACGAGCGTCTCGGGCGAGTGCCGACGACCGCTCGCCGCGAGGTAGACGGCGAACCCTGGCACGAGGGCGCCGGCGAAGGCGAACACAGGGAGGAGGGTCGCCGAGTTCGCCGGGGCGATCTGGAAAGTGAGGAGCAGCGAGGCGCCGAGCGCGGCGCCGGACGAGAGCCCGAGGAGATATGGGTCGGAGAGCGGGTTGCGGAAGACCCCCTGCAACGTCCCGCCGCTGAGCGCGAGCGCCGCCCCGACGAAGACGGCGACGAGCACCGACGGCATCCGACCGCCCCAGACGACCTCCGTCCAGACGCGGCACTGCTCCGCCGTGGAAGCGACCGGCCCGCACGGGGCGCCGACGGCCCCTCCCGAGAGCTGGTGCAGGAGGATGCCGAGGACCGCGTCGGGCGGGAGCGACGCCGAGCCGATCAGCGCGGAGAGCGGGATCGCGGCGACGATGGCCGCCAGGAGCAGTCCGACCCCGACGAGCCGACGCCGCGGGGCGGCCGGCAGTGCCGCCGGGGGGAGGGCGGGACTGTCGAGCGGGGCCGCCACGGCCCTACGGCAGCGGGCCGGTCGGCTTCGCCACGAGCGTCGGATGCAGATAGTACTGAAGCCACGGCAGGGTGAGGATCATCGTCGGGTCCGCCTCCGTGATCAGCGTGACGTCGATCGGGACCTTCGTCCCGTTCAGGGCGTCCCACGACGGCGCGCTCGCGTTCCAGTAGGACGGCGTCTCGTCGGAGACGATGTACGGGTCGTTCCAGCTCGTCCCGTAGAGGATGACGCTCGGTTGCTCGAGCAGTACCGCCGACGCGTTGATCCCCGCGTACTCGAGCGGTACACCCGACGAGATGCTCGAGCCCCCCGCGAGGTCGACCAGCGACTGGCCGAACGTGCCGGGGCCGAAGGTGTAGTACTCTCCGCCGAAGAAGTAGTACGTCACCAGGACCGAGGGGATCGCGGTCCCGTTCGAGGAGAGGTTCGAGTCGAACTCCGCCGCGCTCGCGAGCGTCCCTTCGAGCACGGCTTCCAGCGAGGTCGCGGCGGTCGCCGCGCCGGGGAACAGCTTGGCGACGAGCGACACGTCCCCGACGATCCCCTCGAGCGTCGACGGCGCGAGGACCACGACGGGGATCCCGTAGGTCGAGGTGAGGTCGTCGACCGCGGTCTCCGACGTGATCGTGGTCGCCAGAACAAGGTTCGGCTCGAGCAACGCGACCGCCTCGGTGTCGAGTTCGGGGAAGTCGGGGATGCAAATCGAGGGGGAAAGCCCCCACTCCGAGGTCTGGTTCGGCGTGTATTCGTTCAGGATGCCGCCCTCCTCATCGACGGTGCAGCCGATCCCGACCACGCGGTCGCGCAGACCAAGGCGATAGACGATGTCCATGATGCTCGGCGCCAGCACGACGATCCGGCTCGCGTTGATCGGCGCGTCGACCTTGCGCCCGAGGTCGTCCACGACGGTCGTGTGGCCCGGCGATTTCGAGAGCAGCGAGAAGACGACCGAGGTACCCGCCACCGCGACCCCGGCCGTGACGAGGAGCGCGACCACGAAGACGGTCTTCGACACGGAGCCGGGCACCGGAGCATTCAACGTCATTGGAACTCAGGCAAACCATGTTGAACATAAGGCTTTTCGATGAAACGGCCGCCGCTCCGCGCCCCCCGCGGCGCGCGCAAAGTCTATCCCCCCCCGCTCATCCCCGCGGTCGGAGGGAGCATAGGCTAACTTGGCAGACCAGCGGGCTCCAGTCAGGGTGCCGATCTCGGCACCCTGGGAATAGGGTCTGCGGAGGGGCGCCGGTGCGCCCCCGTGACGATTGACTGGAGCGCGCGGAGAGACCCGCATATGGGGGTTCAAATCCCCCTGCTCCCACCCCCCCTCCCTCGTCGGTCCGTGGCGTCGGCGCGCTCCGTCGGCGGCCGCGCTCGGCGGGGTATTCAACTGTTCAGGTTCTAATCGACCGAACCCGGCGAGGTTTATCCCGCAGGTCGGGAATGAACGCGCAGGACCGACATGCCGGCCGAGTTCGGTACGATCACGCTCCGACCGGCCGCGGGGCTCGGGGTCCCAACGCCCCGATGGCCGCGGACCGTTCCGAAGGTCGTGAACTCGTCCGACCGGTTGGTGACGTGCCGGGTGAAGGCGTCGCTTCCCCAGTACTGCTGGCTTCACGCGGTCTCCACGGCCCATCCGGAGGCTCGGATCGAGGTCTTGGGCGCGTCGCCCCGCGACGCCCAGCGGACGGTCACCGAGGCTCGCCTGCACGGGCCCCTATCCCCGGGGTGGGAGCAGGAGCTCGCGGGGCGGCCCGGGGTCGAGCAGGTCGAGATCCTCGAGCAGGACGAGTCGGGCGCGCTCTGCCAGGTGACGCACCGCACCCCGCCCTGGCTCGCGACCACCCAGCGGCTCGGCATGGCGTGGCGGTATCCGTACTGGGTCGCGGGCGGCGTCGCCCGCTGGATCATCGGCGCCCCCCACGATCGCATTCGGGAGTTCGTCCGTGTCGTCGGCCGGACGGGGGTCGACCTCTGCGTTGAGGCGGTGACCCGCGGCCCGAACGACCTCGGCCCGCAGCGACTCACCCCCCGGCAGAACGATCTCCTCCGGCGTGCCGTCGCCGAGGGGTACTTCGACGTCCCCCGTCGGACCTCGCTGACCGCGCTCGCCCGACGACTGCAGGTTTCGAAATCGACGCTCTCCGAACGGCTCGCCCTCATCGAGCGGAATCTCATCGTGGAGGCGGCGGGGGTCGGCCTCCCCTGCGCCACTCCCACCCCGGAGGAAGCCGCGCCCCCGCCGCCCGACCTGCTCCCCCGGCCGATCGTCGTCCCGGCGGGCCCGTCGTGGGCCGCTCGCATCTCGGTGCGCGACCCTCTCCTCGCCGCGTCGCTGTCGGGAACCTAGCGGGTCGGCGCTCCCGAAGTGTCCGAGCGTCGCCGGGGACCCCACCGGATCGCCGGTCGCGACGAACACTTCGGCGGAGCCGGCCGGTTCATCGTCCGTACGGCGGACGCAGGTTCCGGAGTTACTACCTAACAAGAAGGTAGATACCCACTTCGACGCCGAGCTTACCCTTCGACCGAGGGTGCTTCGTGCGGAGGATTGAGCACGCCGTTCACGTCGTGGGAGTCGCTTCGTTGCTGACCGTCCTCGTCCTGGGATCGGTCGGGCTGGGGACATCGAGCCTCGGGCACTCTTCGACCGGTTCTCCTGCGACCGGGGGAGGGGGCCCGGTCGCGACCGAGTCACCGACCGGTTGGACCCCAACCGAGCTCGCGACCGCGGCGCCAGTCTCGGCACCGTACCGCGAACCCGGGCTGAACGTGCCCCTCGCCACGTACGACGGCCCGGCCGACTTCGCCTCCGCCGCCGACCCCTCCGGATCTACGCCGATCCTGCTCTCCCTCGCCTTTTCGAACGCCTCGTCGCTTCGCACCGAGCTGGGCGAGCTCACCGACCCCGAGTCGCCCGACTACCACCACTACCTCACGGCCGCCCAGTTCGACCGCGAGTTCGGCGCTTCGCCGACGGTCTATCGCTCGCTGGTCGACTATCTGCAATCGGAGGGGGTGACGGCGATCGCGACCCACCCGGATCGACTGACCGTATCGTTCGAAGCGACCCCCGAACAGCTCGCTCAGCTGTTCCACACCGAGATCGGCGCGTTCACGACTGTGGGAGGAGCCACCTACTTCGGACCGCGATCCGCGCCGACGGTGCCGGGGCCGCTCGCGCCGTACCTCACCGGAGTGATGGGGCTCAGCAACTACTCCGCCCTCCTCGACACGATCTCCATGCCGCGCGTGACTGCTCCCGCGATCGCCGTCGGGTCTCCCGCGCCGACCCCCGGCGCCGCAGCCGCTTCGACGGCGCCCGGCCAGTCGACGAATCCGTTCCCTAGCGCCACCGTGACCTCGAACGGGCTGACCAACACATACGACGCCCCGGTGTTGGACGACTCCAGCACGAACGGACTCGCCGGTAAGTCGACGAGCTGCGACGCCGCGATCTGCGGCCAGTTCGCGCCGGCGCCCGACCTCCAGGTCGCCTACAACGAGACCGGCCTCTTCGCGAAGTACGGCTATCCCAGCCAGGCGACGGTCGCCGCCCTTCTCTGGTCGGACCCGGTCTGCACGGCCGACAACGGCGCCTGCGAGAGCGACGGCTTCTACAACGCCTACTGCGGCGGGCTCACGAGCGGTAGCTACGCCTGGGACTTCTTCCTGCCCGACGTGACCTCGTTCTGGAACTACACGATCCCGGCGGGGGAGCCGATGCCGACCGCGATCTCGCTGCCGATCGCCTCGAGCTCGGTCTACGCGCACCCGGCCGGTTCCCGGGGCTACTCCGCGTCCTGCGACGACGGGGGCGCGGAAGAGGAGAACACGCTGGACGTCGATATGCTCGGATCGCTCGCGCCCGGGGCGAACGTCGTCCAGGTGTTCGGGGCGGGTTCGTCGTCGACGACGCTCGCGACCGAGTTCTCGGACGTACTCAGCCCGTCGGCGAGCGAGTTCAGCTCCACCGGGGGATTCGACACGGCCGCGAACCTGGAGAAGCTCGACAACGTGAGCGTCGTCACCAACTCCTGGACGAGCACGGGCAGCCTCGGGTCGGCGTGGACGAGCGACCTCGAAGAGGCGGCGGCCCGTGGAATTACGGTGCTCGGCGCGAGCGGCGACTCCGGTACGACACTGGAACCGCCCGCGGAGGTCGCCGGCAACACCTTTGGCACCGTCGCCGTCGGCGGGACGACCCTCGTCGTGAGCCCGACGACCCTCGCCCGGACCGCGGCGCACCTCGCGTCGCTCGCGGCGCCGTACTACGGCGTCGGGGGCGGGGAAATCGGATGGTACGAGCCGGTCGGCACGGTCGACGGCTTCTCGGGGACGTACGGCTCGACCGGCGGGGTGGCGACGTCGACGAGCTACTACCGGGCGACCTGGTTCAACGCCTCGGCCGACTCGGTCCTGGCCGCGGACGCCGTCCGCAGCGGCGACTACCGCGCCGCCCCGGACCTGGCGGCGGTGGCGAACGACACGATCATCGACCTCGACGTCGGCCCCGACTCGTTGAACATCACCTGCTGGGTCTCCTCGCCGTGCCGGGCGGTCTCGTCGATCGCCGTGGGCACGACCGCCGGCTCCGCGCCCACCGTGGCCGGTTCGTACCTGGTCGGGACCAGCGTGGCCGCCCAGGTGGCGGGCGGGGTCGTTGCGACGATCGATCACTCCCTCCACCGCGTCCACCAGGGGTGGCTCGGTTACCTCGATCCGGTCGCGTATGCGATGGGGCAGAAGGCGTCGGCCGGGGAGCTCCACCTCGCCGCGTTCCACGACATCACGACCTACACGGGCGCGGGCGGTCTCGTCAGCGCCTACGAGGACAAGGCCGGGTACGACCTCGCGGACGGCTGGGGGGCGATCGACGCCGGGAACTACACCCAGAACACGATGACGTTCAACGCGACGTTCACCGAGAGCAGCCTTCCGACGGGCAGCCGGTGGTCGGTCACCGTGACCCCGACGCTCGGCGACGCGAACTGCACCGTCTCCGGTAGCTCCTGCTCGAACGCGGCAACGCGCTCGTCGACCGGCGCCACGATCGTCTTCCCGGAGACGTACGGGACGTTCGACTACTCGGTCGGCGCCCCCTCCGGGAGCTCCCTCTCCCCGTCGAGCGGCACCGTGAGCGTCCGCGGCGCCCCCTCGACGGTCCGGCTCTCGGCCGGGACGAGTTCGACCTATACGGTGACGTTCACCGAGAGCGGCCTGCCCGCGGGCAGCGAGTGGTGGATCAACCTCACGGGCGCACCGCCGCTCAGCTCGACGGGGACGACGCTCTCGACCGCGCTCTCCAACGGTACCTACCCCTATACCGCCGCAGCTGCCGGCACCGCGTACACCGCGCCGGGCGGATCGGTCACCGTCGACGGGAACGCCGTCGGCGTCCCCGTGACGTTCACGTCGACCTCGGCGACGACCTACCCGGTGACGTTCACCGAGAGCGGACTCCCCACGGGCACCGAGTGGTGGGTGAACCTCACGGGCCGGCCGGCGCTCGACTCGACCGGCGGCACGATCTCCACGACCCTGGACGACGGGAGCTACTCCTACCACGCGGCGAGCGCGAACAAGGCGTACCGCGCGATCGGTGGTTCGTTCGCGGTGAGCGGCGGCGCCGTCACGGTGACGGTTCCGTTCGCCGCGGTCGTCTACTCCGTCGGGTTCACCGAGTCCGGGCTCCCCAGCGGCACCTCCTGGTCGGTGTCGCTCGGGGGGACCACCCACAGCTCGACCACATCGTCGGTGACGTTCTCCGAGTCGAACGGTACGTTTTCCTTCACCGTCGGCTCGGTCCCGGGCTACACCGCCTCGCCCGCTTCGGGCTCGGTGGTGGTGGCGGGAGCGGCCGTCGCCCGCCCCGTCGCGTTCTCGGCGACCACCGCGCCGACCCGCTCCACAGTCACGTTCTCCGAGAAGGGACTCCCGAAGGGAACCGAGTGGGAGGCGTTGATCGTCGGCGCGGGCGGAATCGTCGAGAATACTTCGGTCGGGAGCTCCCTGCGGATCGTCGTCGCTCCGGGGAGCTACGAGTTCGAGGTGTTCAGCTTCAACGCGTTCTACGACGCGGAGCCGGCGATCGGCTCCCTGACGATCTCGGGCTCCTCCTCGAGCGTCGCGATCGTCTTCGCGGACCTGATTCCGGGGGGCCCGGCGGCCGGTGGGGCGACCGCCGAGCCCCCTTCCCCCTTCGCGTTCGGGACGATCGCCGCCAGAGCGGGTCGACTCGAACCGTCGTAGCGGGCGGTCCGGGCCCCGATCGGGGGTCGACGAACCGAACGGGTTCGGCCGTAGCTTGAGCGCCCGGGGCCTCCTCGGAGGAGTGAGGGTGGCTGCCTCCGATGAGGACGCGGGCGACGGGCGCGATCGCGATCGGTGCGCTCGCGGTGGCGGCCGTCGGTCTGCTCTTCTCCGGGCTCGCCGCCGCGGCCCCCACGGCGGCGGCCCCCGGCAGCCCCCCGCTTCTCCTGGCCCCGGGCTCGACAGACGGCTCGTCGACGCAGGCCCCCGGGCTGGGCGGTGCGGGGTTCAACTGGTCGCTCGACGGCTCGGTACTGATGCTCGAGGACTCGAGCCACCTACCGGCCGACTCGTTCCGGCCGGGGGCGACGTTCGTCAGCCTCGCGATCCTCTGGGGCGACGGGAGCTCGATGCTCCTGTCGCAGGTCCACTTCGCCAACCTGACCTACGCGCACGGCTACGACGGCGCCGGCACGTACAACGTCACCGAGCAGTTCACCTACACCGAGCCGTCGACCGAGAACCTCCCCGGCCAGAACGGGACCGTCACCTGCGTCTCGGTCGCCTACGCGCCCGTCGCCGTCGACCCGTTCTCGATCGGGCTATGGCTCTGAGCGACGGCGGCGCGGACCGACCGTGCGGCCCCGGGGTCAGCGGGGCGGCGGCGCCGACGGGGCGAAGCCGATGCGCTGGAGCACCTCGCGCACCCGTTCGGCCCGAACCGGCTTCATGATCACGTCGATCGCCCCGTCCTTGAGGAGCGATCGCACGCGGGGATCGTCCCGGTCGAGCGCGGTCACGACGACGATCTTCGGCCGGGGGCTCCGCCGCAGGAGCGCCCGGCCGAGCGCGTCGCCGTTCGGAGCGCCGGCCCCGTCGGCGGTCGAGGCGGTCCCGTTCCCGCCGCTCAGCTCCATGTCGAGGAAGACGACGTCCGGGCGCCAGTCGGCCGCCGCCCGGAGCCCTTCGGGAGCGTCCGCCGCGAGCCGGATATCCTCGGCGGCGACCCCGAGGCCGACGAGCACCCCCTGGAAGACCCGGCGCGCCGACGGCGAGTCGTCGACCGACAGGAACCGCATCGGCACCCGGTCGCCCCCCCGCACGTCCGCCGGGAGGGGCGCCGCCGCTATCTCCTTGTCGCCCCGCGGAACTGCGGCCCGGCCGCCGTCCCTCGGAAGCCCCGGGGCGTCCGCCTCCGGCGTCACACGGGCCCCCCCGGAGCGGCCGCGGCGGACGACGGGGAGCCGAGCAGCCGGTGCACCCGTCGCAGGAGATCGGTCCGGTCGATCGGCTTGGTGACGTAGTCCGAGCAGCCCGCCTCGAGCGCCCGCTCCCGGTCGCCCTTCATGGCGAATGAGGTGACGGCGAGGATCGGCGTGTCGTGCGTCGTCGCGCGCTGGCGGAGCTCGCGCGTGAGCGTGTAGCCGTCCTTGCCGGGAAGGCCGAGGTCCATGAGGATCAGGTCCGGGACCGACCGCGAGAGCGCCTCCTCCGCCTCCCGCGCGTCGGCCGCCGGGACGATCTCGTGGCCGTCGGAGCGAAGGAGCAGCGCGGCGAGCTTCAGGTTCTGAACGTTGTCCTCGACGACCAGGATGCGGGCCATCGCCGGGGCATCACGCGGGGGTCGGACCGTCGTCCGCGGAAGGAACGGTGACGTCCGTCGGCAGGACGACCGAGAAGGTGGTGCCGTGGCCGACCGAGCTCTCGACCCCGATCGTACCGCCGTGCAGCTCGACGAGCTTCTTCGTGAGGGAGAGGCCGAGGCCGGTCCCCTGGTAGCGCCGTCCGGGCCCGGCGTCGAGCTGCTCGAACTCGCGGAACAGCCGCGGCAGCGCCTCCGGCGGGATCCCGATCCCCGTGTCGGTGACGCTCACCTTGAGCTTCGCCTCCTCGGGCCGGCTCAATCGGATGTCGATCCGGCCGGACGGGTCGGTGAACTTGACGGCGTTCGAGACGAGATTGTACAGGATCTGCTTGAAGCGGAGCGGGTCGAGCGTCACGGAGTCGAGGCCCCGCTCGACCGACGTGCTCAGCTGGATCCCCTTCTCCTTCACGAGACGGCGGACGACCGAGCAGACCTCGTCGACCGCGCGCTTCGGCGAGAACGGCTCGGGTCCGAGCTCCATCTTCCCGGCCTCGACCTTTGCGAGGTCGAGGACGTCGTTGATCAGCTGGAGCAGGTGGTTGCCGCTGTTGCGGATGTCCTCGAGGTACTCCTTCTGCTCCGGGGTGAGGTTCCCGTTCACCTGGGTCGCGAGGTGCTCGGAGAAGCCGATGATGCTGTTGAGCGGCGTCCGGAGCTCGTGCGACATGCTCGCGAGGAACTCGCTCTTCAGCCGGTTCGCCTCCTGGACCCGCTGGTTCTGGACCTCGAGCTCGCGGTTCCGCTGCTCGAGCTGCGCCCGCAGCCGGATCGGTTCCGTGACGTCGCGGGCGGCGGCGAAGACACCACGCAGGCGGCCGTTCGTGTCCCGGAAGGTGGTGGCGTTGTACGAAACGTCGACCGTCCCCTTCGGGGTGCGCATTCTAAGCTCGTAGTCGGTGACGCGGTCCTCGTTCAGCACCCGGCGGATCGCGTCCTCGGCGCGGGCGGGGTCCGTGAAGTACTCCTTGAACGGGGTGCCGATCAACTGCTCGCGGGGGACCCCGGTGAGCACCTCCATCTGCCGGTTGACGTCGCTGATCCGGCCGAGGACGTCCGTCGTCATCAGCGCGTCGATGTTCGACTCGACCAGGCCGCGCGTGTAGTTCTGCGACTCGCGCAGCTCCTCCTCGAGCTTCTTCTGCACGGTGACGTCCCGCGCCGCGGCGAGCACGCCCCGCACGCTCCCGGACCGGTCGTAGAACGTGCCCGCGTTCACGGCGACCGCGATCCGCTGGCCGTTGCGCTTGCGCAGGACGAGCTCGTAGTTGGCGACCGCGTTCTCGCGCAGCGCCTGTCGGACCCCCTCCTCGGCGTGGGGGGGCTCCGTGAACAGCTGCGGGAACCGGCTCCCGAGGAGTTGCTTGCGGGAGTATCCCGCGAGCCGGACCATCTGCTCGTTGACGTCGGTGATGATCAGGTCGGGGTCGACCGTCACGAGCGCGTCGGGGGACGCCTCGATCAGTCCGCGGTTGTAGTTCTCCGACTCCTCGAGCCGCTCGGCCGTCTTCTTCTGCTCGGTGATGTCGCGGGCCGAGGCGAAGATCCCGGCGACCTTTCCCTCGACGTCCTTGAAGACCGCCGCGTTGAGGGAGACGAGCACCTGGCGCCCGGCGCGCGAGCGAAGCACGAGCTCGTAGTTGGCGACCGACCCCTCGCGCAGCGTGCGGCGGACCCCGGCGCCCGCCCGGTCGGGGTCCGTGAAGAAATCCTTGAACAACGAGCCGATCAGCTCCGAGCGGGGCACGCCGACCAAGCGGACCATCTGCTCGTTGACGTCCGTGATCACGAGGTCCGGGTCGACCGCGACCAGGGCGTCCGGGGACGCCTCGATCAGGCTGCGGTTGTAGATCTGCGACTCCCGCAGCTGCTCCTGCAGCCGGTTCTGCTCGGTGATGTCGCGCGCCGACGCGAAGACCCCCTTCACGTGGCCCTCGACATCGAGGAACACCGAGGCGTTGAACGACACCTGGTAGAGGCGGCCGTGACGGCTGCGCAGGGTGAGCTCGTAGTTCGTGACGACCCCCTCGTCCAGGGTCTTGCGGACGCCGGCGGCGGCGCGGGTCACGTCGGTGAAGTAATCGACGAACTGCGAGCCGATGAGCTGGCTGCGGTCGTAGCCGGTCATCTTGACCATCTGCTCGTTCACGTCGGTGATCACGAGGTCCGGGTCGACGGCGACGAGCGCGTCGACCGACGCTTCGATCAGGCTGCGGCTGTAGCTCTGGGCGTTCCGAAGGCGGACCTCGAGCTGCTTCTGCTCGGTGATGTCCCGCGCCGAGGCGAAGATCCCCTTCAGCGACCCGTCCGCACCGCGGAAGGTGGTCGCGTTGAACGCGACGGCCGTCGGGGTGCCGTCCTTCGACTGGAGGATCAGCTCGTAGTTGGTGAGGCGGTCGCGCTCGAGCACGAGGCGGACCCCGGCCTCCGCCTTCTCGGGGTCGGAGAAGTAGCGCTTCAGCGGGGTGCCGGTGAGCTGGGCCCGGGGGATCCCCGTCAGCACCTCCATCTGCCGGTTCACGTCGGTGATCTGGCCCAGGGGGTCGGTGGTGAGCAGCGCGTCGACGCTCGACTCGATCAGGCTGCGGTTGTAGACCTGCGACTCGCGCAGCTGGCCCTCGAGCTGCTTCTGGGCGGCGATGTGGCGTGCGGAGGCGAACACTCCCTTCACGCGCCCCTCGGCGTCCTTGAAGACGGAGGCGGAGAGGGAGACGGGGGTCTCGGTGCCGCCCTTCGACCGGAGCACGAGCTCGCAGTTGGTGACCGACCCCTCCTCGAGGGTCTGGCTGACCGCCGCCGCCGCGCGGGCCGGCTCGGTGAAGTACTCGTCCAGACGCGACCCGAGCAGCTGGTCCCGGGGGTGGCCCGCGAGCCGGACCATCTGCTCGTTGACGTCCGTGATCGTGTGCTCCGGGTCGACGGTGACGAGGGCGTCGGGGGACGCCTGGATCAACCCCCGGTTATAGTTCTGGGACTCGCGCAGCTGCTCCTGGAGGCGCCGTTGCTCGGTGATGTCCCGCGCCGAGGCAAAGACGCCCTTCACGCGGCCGGCCGGGTCGGTGAAGACGGAGGCGTTCAGCGACACGATCGCCTCCGGCCCCTGCTTCGGGCGCAGCACGAGGTCGTAGTTCTCGAGGCGGCCGCTCGCGAGCGTCTTGCGGACCCCCGCGGACGCGCGGGCCGGGTCCGTGAAGTAGCGTTTGAACGGGCTCCCGATCAGCTCGGCCCTCGAGTAGCGCGTGACGCGGACCATCTGCTCGTTGACGTCGGTGATCGTGAGGTCCGGGTCGACTGCCACGAGCGCATCGGGGGACGCCTCGATGAGGCTGCGGTGGTAGCTCTGCGCGTCGCGCAGCTGGCCGTCGAGCTGCTTCTGTTCGGTGATGTCGCGCGCCGAGGCGAAGATCCCCTGGACGCGCCCCTCGGTGTTCTTGAAGACGGTCGCGTTGAACGAGACGACCCGTTCGGAGCCCGCGGCCGGCCGGAGGACGAGCTCGAGGTTCGTCACGAATCCGTCGCGCAACGTCCGGGCGATCCCCTCGACCGCGGCGTCGGGGCGCGTGAAGTATTCCGGGAATCGGCTCCCCAGGAGCTCCTCCCGCGCGCGCCCCGTGATCTTCTCCATCTGCCGGTTGAGGTCCGTGATGACCCCGTCCCGGTCGACGGTGATGACCGCGTCCAGCGACGCCTCGATCAGGCCGCGGGTGTAGTTCTGCGACTCGCGCAGGTCGTCCTCGAGCTTCTTCTGTTCCGTGACGTCCCGCGCGGCGACGAAGACCCCGCGCAGGACCCCTCCGCGGCCCCGGAACGTCGTGGCGTTGCACGAGACGACCGTCTCCGTCCCCGCTGGGGTCCGGACCGTCAGCTCCGAGTTCGTCAGCCGGTCCTCGGTCAGGACCCGCCGGATGACCCCCTCTGCGATCTCGGGCTGCGTGAACGCGCTCTTGAACGGGGTGCCGATCAGTTCGTCCCGCGACCGTCCGGTGAGCTCCTCGGCCCGCCGGTTTACGTCCGTGATGTAGCCGAGCGTGTCGGTGACGATCTGCCCATCGATGCTCCCTTCGATGAGCCCCCGGTTGTACTCCTCCGACTCGATCAGCTTCTGGTGGAGCGCCTCCTCCTCGGTGATGTCCTTCGATACGATTAGGAACCCGACCGCCTCCCCGACGGGGTTGCGGATCACCGTCTCGACGAGGCGCGCCGGGAAGATCTCACCGCTCTTGCGACGCCGGCGGATGATCCCTTCCCACTTCCCCTCCTCGAGCGCGGCCCGGAAGAGGTTGTCGACCTGGCCGGAGCTCTGGTCGTCCTCGGGGTGGAGGACGCGGGAGTCCTTGCCGATGATCTCCTCGGCGTCGTAGCCGTAGATGCGCCGGGCGCCTTCGTTCCAGAGCAGGATGTAGCCGTTCAGGTCGAGCGCGATCAGGGAGTACTCGGTCGAGGACTCCATGACGTTCTGGAGGAACGCTCGGTAGTCCGCGATCTCGTCGGTCCGGCCCGTGCCGGGTCCCTTCGAGCGCTTGGCGGGAAGCGAGTCAATGGAGGGCGACATGCCGCCAACTCCCTCATGGAGTTAGGACGTATTAGGCTGGTCCGTAATCGATTGGTAACGCCCTTCCCAACCGGTGGGTACACTAGGCGCGCCGAGGCCGGGCGCGTGATGCGGAGGGCGGACGGCCGCCGCGTCCGTTTGTGTTCGAACGGCCCGGAGCCACGGAGCGACGAGCGACGACCCGGGCCGGAGAATCGACCCGCCCGTTCGGCTCGTCCGCCGCGGCGGCGTCGGCGCCGGCCGGCGCGGGCGCGGGCGGGGCGCCCGAGGCATGCAGATACCCTTCCGCGTCCCGGGTTGGGGACGGCTCGGTCACCCGCAGGTACAGGAGGATCGGCTGCGCCAGCCAGGCGACCGTCCATCCCCGATCCGTGAGGGAGTAGCGGACGCGGGGAGGGCGCGCGTCGATGATCTCGCGGTGCACCATGCCGCCTTGCTCGAGCTCGTTGAGCTTGATCGAGAGGACGCGAGCGCTGATCCCCGGGAGCATCCGTCGCAGCTCCTCGAAGCCGACCGCCGGCTTCGCGTGCAACGCGACGAGTAGCTCCGCGGACCACTTCCCGAAGGTCGCTCGGACGAGACGGATGTCCCGCTGGGCGTCCGCGGTCGGGCCGAGGGACGGGGCGAGCTCGTCGGTCACCTGCTCGACCAGGCGGACGACCGGCTCCCGGAACCGCCGGAACAGCTCCTCGGTCCGGGCTGCCGCGTCGTGCGCCCGATCGTCCGCGGTGGTCGGGCGGGAAAGCTCCGGTGCTCCCCGACGGGCAGCGAGGGGCTCCACGTTCTTCCGAATCCCGGAAGCTCGATATAAACAACCTCTTACGAACTTGTTACGGCCCGCGCCGCCGCTGGAGACGACGGCGTCGGGCCGAGCGGTCGGAGCGACGCGCCTACCCGAGGGGCGGCGCCAACGAGGGGGGATAAGGCCGGTCGAACCGGTTCGGGACCGGGTCTATCGAAAATCGCTCCCGTTGCCGTTCCGAGGTAACCCTATGCGGACATGGCAGAGATGCCTGGCCGGGGTTCTCGCCGCGACGCTCGCGGCGGTACTCGGGTTGCTCGCCGTCGCGGGGGTCTTCGCGGCCCCTACGGCGGCGGCCAACCCGGGCACCGGCGCGGCAAGCGTGGACTGCGCTTGCCCGAGCGGGCTCGTCGGGAACCTCGAGGGAGCGAGCGTAGTGAGCACGAACGCGTACGCGACGTTGGCCACCGAGGCGGCGGCCTCGTCGCAGGCAGCGGCGGCGCTGCAAACGGAGTCGGTGGTCGAAGAGGCCGGCGGCGCCGCGATCTCCTCCACGGAGGAGAGCGCCATCGTCGCCAGCGCCACCGCGGCGAGCGAGACGGAGACGAGCATCTCGTCGCTCGTGTCGGCCACCGGGTCGACCGAGACGGCGATCTCGAACGTAGCGTTCGCGGACGAAGAGGTCGGAGAGTTCGCCGTGGCGTCGGAGCTGGAGCTCGCGACGTCGTACGAGGCCGAGGCCGTATCGTACACGCAGGAAGCGGCCAGCCTCGAGTCGACGGCGGTCGTCGAGCTGCAGAGCCTCGAGACGGTCTCGTCCGGGGCCGGGTTCGCGGCCGCGGCGTCCTTGGAGACCGAGATCTCCACGGTCGTCGAGTCGGCCGCCGGCTGCTACAACCAGGCGGCGAGCGAGATCTCCATCGCCGAGTCGAGCGAAGTCGTCGTGGGACTGAGCAGCTCGATCCAGTCGAGCCTCGCGGTCCAGCTCGAGACGTCGTCCTTCTCGATGAGCGAGGTTCTGACGAGCCTCGTCGCCGAAGCGAACACCTGCTCGGGCGCGACGGCCACGATCGTCAGCCAGGCCGAGATCGCGATCCAGTCCGAGACGAGCGTCTTCGCGACGACCACGCTCATCAGCATGAGCTCGTTCGTGGCGTCGGCGTTCACGTCGGCGGCGTCGTACACCAGCGAGTCGGTCGTGGCGCTCCAGAGCGCCGCGTCGCTCGTGACGACCTCGACCGTCGAGACGACCCTCGTGACCGCGGCGAGCTTCGAGTCGGAGGCGGTCGTCGCCTTCCAGTCGGCGAGCTCGGCGTTCGGTGCGGCCGCGACGGCGTTCGAGCTGAGCGAGCTGACCGTCGGGTTCGAGACGATCGGATCCGGCTGCTCTCAGGCGATCGCCGCGGCAAGCCTGGACGCGACTGCGTTCGCCGCCCTGTCGGGCGTGGTGGTCATCTAGACCGACCCCACCACCGTACCGCTGAACCCCATCGAGCGGGGAGGGGAGTCCCACCTCCATCCCTCCCTTCCCCGCTCCAATTTTTTTCCACGCCGATCCTCCCCCTTCCGGACACCGGTCGCGGGGGGAGAGGTGGCATTCCGCTCCGCGGAAAGTCGCGTAGACCTTGGTGAAATAGGCGCCCACGGGCCGAGGCCGCCGCCCGGGGACGCCGCGTCGGACCCCCGCGCCCGCCCGGCCGCGCCTCGAGCCCATTCCGGGCGGACCGGGGGTCGAGCGACGGGCATAAGTTGCAGTTCCCGTCTTCCTCCCGCGGTCATCCTTGGACGGGTCGGAGCCGACACCGCCGCCGCTGCCGAGCGTCCCCGACGTGCCGAAGCAGGCGCACTCGCTCACCCTCAGCTCGGGCGCGGTGTTCGCCGCCTCGCTGCTCGTCCAGCTGCTCGGGGTGATCGGCAGCATCTTTCTCTACAAGCACATCGGGATCTCCCCGACCGGCCAGGCGCTGATCGGGACGGCGCAGCTGTTCCTGCTGATCGGCTCGTCGATCAACGGGGTCGGGGACCTCCGGCTCGGCACGGCGTACACCTATTTCCTGGCCCGCGGAAAGGCCCCGACCGACAACACCGCGACGTACCTCGCCGTCCGCACCGCGATGGTGGTGGCGGCCGCGGCGATCCTCTTCGCGATCGCCCCGCTCGAGCTGTACCACCACACGATCGCGAGCTCGCCCGCGGAGCTCGAGTCGCTCGGGATCTTCCTCACGCTCCCCGTCCTCTGGTCGTTCTCGACCGTCTACAACCAGATGTTCATCGGGCTCGGCAACTCGCTGAAGGCGCAGTACCCGGGGCTCGTCGAGGCGCTCGTGCGCCTGCCGGTGCTGATCTACGTCGCCTACTCCGTGCGGACGCTGGAGGGGATGACGCTCGCCTACGCGGTCGGCGCCGCGGCGTCGGCCGTCTACAGCCTGCCGGCGCTGTGGCCCCGACTGCGGGCCGTCTCGATGGCCGAGGCGCTCCACATGTTCCGGTTCGCCTGGCCGCTGATGGGGAGCCTCATGCTCAACTACCTCGTCACCAACATGGTCCCGCTCATCGTCAACGCGTTCCTCGGACCGACCGAGCTCTCGGTGTTCCTCGCCGCGAACGGCTGGCGGGTCCTCGTCCTTTCCCTGCCGTCGGCGGTGACGACGCCCCTGTTCCCGTACCTCGCGGGGCTCCACCGCCAGGAGCGGTTCGAGCCCCTGCGGACCGGCACCTGGCAGGCGCTGCGCTACTCGGCGATGCTGCTCGTTCCGGGCGTCGTGGCGCTCGTCACGTACCGGTACACGTTCCTCAACGTCTTCGCGAACCACCTCTACGCCAAGCCCGGCGCGCTCCCGCTCGCGATCCTCGTCGTGAGCGCGATCCCGCTCGCGCTCAGCCAGATCATCCAGTCGAGCATCAACGCGATCGGGCGGCGGCGGCTCGAACTGTACATCACGAGCACGCAGGTCGCCGTCCTCCTCGCGGCGGTCGTGGTCCTGATGGCCCCGTGGAAGTTCCTCTCCTGGACGTTCGAGCTCGGCATCGTCGGCGGCGCGATCGCCGTGCTGCTGTCGAGCATCGCCGCGCTCGCGCTCAACACCTACTTCATGGAAACGCTCATCCGGGTCCATATCCGGCCCGCGCCGATCCTGCGGATCACGGTGAGCGCCGCCGTCTCGTTCGAGTCGCTCTCGCTCCTCAATCGGACCCACCTGTTCCCGGTCGTCGACGGGCTCGAGCTGCTCGCGGCGGTGTTCCTCGGCTTCGCGGTCTACTTCCTCGTGCTCGCCGCGATCGGCGAGCTCACGAAGGAGGACGTGCACCGGATCGGCGGCTCGCTCGGTCTCCCCCGGCGACTCTACGATCCGCTCGCCCGGCTCTGCTGGGCGAAGGTCACCCCGGCCCTGGCCCCGATCGACCTCACCCGGGCCCCCGGCTTCCGCTCGACCGAGCTGCCCGAACCGTTCACAGGGACGACCGAGCTCCCGGCGCTCGACTCCGACGAGACGTCCGCGTCCGACGAGCCTCGGGACCGCGACGAGTAGGGTCGCGTTTCGACTCGCGCGCAGAGGTTAAGACCGCCGCCGGTACCCGGCGACAACGGGACCATGAATCGACGATCGTCCGGCCCGCGCTCCTATCGAGCGGACGCGGCCGCGCACCGGCCAGAGGCCCCCGGGCACGAGGGAGGGACGCGATGACGCTCCCGGACCCTCGCGCGGGCGGAGGCCGGTGGGGCTAGGGTCGGCGCCCTCCCCCCGTACCGGACCGAGACCGCCCGTTCCTCTCTTCCCTCGAGCTTCGGCGCCCGGCGCCCGCGGAGTAGCATGACGGGGGAGGCGCTCCGGAGCATCGACCTCCGCAAGACGTACCGATCGAAGGGGTCGCCGCCGGTCGACGCGCTCGCCGGGGTGACGCTCGAGGTCCGCCGCGGCGAGCGGGTCGCGCTCCTCGGCCGCAACGGCGCCGGAAAGACGACGTTCCTGCGGATCGCCTCGACGCTCCTGCGCCCGACGTCCGGACAGATCGAGGTGTTCGGCATCGATGTCGACCGGACCCCCGAGAAGGTCCGGCCGTACATCGCGGTCGTCCCCCAGGAGGGCAAGCCGTTCTTCCACCTCACCCCCCGCGAACAGGTCTACACGTACCTGCGGGCGCGCGGGCTGGGCCGGGAAACGGCGAAGGCCCGGACCGAGGCGGCGCTCGAGCAGATGGGGCTGACGGGGTTTGCCGACCGGCTCGCGATCACCCTCTCGGGAGGGCAGCGGCAGCGGACGATGGTCGCGACGGTGATCGCGACCGAGGCGCCGCTACTGTTCCTGGACGAGCCGTCGATCGGGATGGACCCGTTCGCCCGGCGGGAGGTCTGGGCGTCGCTGCGGGGGCTCACCGAGCGCGGCTCGACGATCCTGCTGACGACCCACTACCTGGACGAGGCGGACGCGCTCAGCCACCGCCTCTACATCGTCGAGCACGGCCGGGTGATCGTGAGCGGGACGGCGGAGGACCTGAAGCGATCGGTCGGCGGGACGCTCAAGGTGACGATCCCGGACGGCCGGACGCAGGCGGAGCGGTTCCGCTCGTTCGGCTCCCTGGTCGTCGACGGGGAGTCGCTCACGGTGATCGTCCACCCCGAGCGGCTCGGGGAGCTGATGGACGTCGCCGTCCGCGGCGGGCTCACCGCGACCGTCGGGCCGGTGACCCTGGAGGAGGCGTTCCTGCGGGTCGTCGGGCGGTCGATCAATGAAGACTGAGCTCCCCCGCTCGTCCCGCCCGTTCGGCGGGCTCGCCGCGTTCTTCCGGACCGAGGCGCTCGTCCAGCTCCACGAGGAGCTCGCGATGGCGACGTCGATGGTCGTCCAGGGGGTGCTGCTCGTCTTCGTCTGGATCCTGAACCCGGGGCTGATCGGCGTCGCGCTCGTCGGCGCGGTGATCTTCTCGATGTTCGCGATGGGCCAGCGGGTGCTGAACGAGGCGGCGTACATCCGCATCGACCACAAGGCGAACGACCTCTACCTCGCGGGGCCGCTGTCGCCGGAGGCGTACTTCCTCGGGATGTCGGCGGGGATCCTCGCCGTCTACGTGGCGCCGGTCTTCCTGCTCGCCATCCTCGCGACGATCGTCGCCCACCTCACGGCCGGTCCGCTCCTCCTCCTCGCCGGGACGGGCGTCGCCGTCTGGCTCTGCTCGTCGTCGATCGGCTACGTCTTCTCGACCGCCTTCCGCGACAACCGGGCGATCTGGGGGTACTCGAGCCTGTTCTTCAACATCTTCGGGGTCCTGCCGCCGGTCTTCTATCCGTACGGGCTGTTCCCGGCCGACCTGCGGCCCGTCGCCCTCGTGATGCCCCCGAGCGCCGCCTCGGCGCTCGTCCAGGAGGCGTTCGGGGCGGCGACGTTGTCGGTCGGCGACCAGCGCCTCGCGGCGATCGCGCTCGCGGCCGAGACGGTCGGCCTGTTCGCCTTCGCGATCTTCTGGGCGCGCCGGACCGTGCGGGAGGGGTAGCGCGATGGCGACCCCCGAGGTGTCGTTCCCGGGCGTTCCGACCCGGGGCCGGGCGCTGCCGGCGTTCCTGCTCGTCGGATGGCGCTGGATCTCGCGCAACCCGGTGGTGACGATCACCCCGGTCCTCCTGCCGTTCATCTTCCTGTACTTCCTGTCGCTGATCTCCCCGCCGTCCGACCGGCCCCTCGAGATCATCGGGGCGATGCTGTTCACGATGCAGAACATCGGCTCCTGGGTGCTCGGCGACAGCGCCACGTGGCGGATCGAGTGCTCGCTCCAGGACATGTTCGTCGCGAGCCCGCTCGGGCGGCTGCGGTACCTGTTCGGGATCGGGTTCTCGAACCTCGTCGCGATGCTCCCCGCGCTCGCGGTCCTCTCCGTCCTCCTCGCGTGGGTCGGCCGGACCGACGGCCACCCGCTCACCGTCTACGCCTTCTTCGTCATCGTGGGGAGCCTGTTCGTCCTCTGGATCCTCTTCTCGTCGATCGGGATCGCGATCTCGAGCCGCGTGCGCACCCAGCGCGAGATCTGGCCCGTCGGGAACCTGACGTTCACGATCCTCGGGATGCTCTCGCCGCTGTACTACCCGCTCTCCGCGCTCCCGCCCGCCTGGCAGGACGTCGCGCGGTTCCTCCCGACGACGTACGCCGCCCTCCTCGACCAGGGGGCGGTCGGCCTCACTCCCGCGACGCCGTTCCAGATGCTCGCGGACGCGGGGCTGCTCCTCGCCTGCGCCGCCGCGGGCCTCGCCATCACCCTGCGGCTCTACCGCTGGGGGGAGCCGTGAGCCGGAAAAGAGAAACGTTCATGCGGGGGCGACGCTTCGTCCACGTGGTGCTCTCGCCCCACGCTCCCGCCACCCGCGCGCCGACGGGTTCGGGCCGTGGCCGCCCGGTCGGGCGGCGTGGCCCCACCTCCTCGGGGACGGGGAGCGCCCGAAGGTTCTGAACATGGGCAACGAAGAGTTCGACGAGATCCTGTCCGCCCTCGACCGTGAGACCGCGCGCATCCGGGTCCGGGCCGAACCGCGCCGATACAACAAGCCGGCGACGGTCATCTCGGGGTTCCCGCCGGGGGTCGACCTCGCCGAGACGACCCGGTCGCTCAAGAACCGCCTCGCGACCGGCGGGTCGGTCGTCGACGGAGAAGTCTACCTGCAAGGGGACCACCGGGCGCGGATCCGCGACGAGCTCGCCCGGCTCGGCTTCGACCCCGAAACGATCGAGATCTCCGATGCCGCCCTCCCGAAGCGGGGTCGCCGCGGGTAGCCGGCCCACCCCCCGGGCAGGATTTGCGCATATCGTTGTGCCTATATTCGGCCACGGGGAGGGGGGGCCATGGCGGCGTACGCCCACCCCGAGGTCCTCGTCGAGACCGACTGGCTCGCAGAACACCTCCGGGACCCGAAGCTTCGGGTCGCCGAGGTCGACTACGACCCGTCGGCGAACTACGAGCTCGGGCACGTCCCGGGGTCGGTCCTGTTCGACTGGCGCAAGCAGATCAACGACCCGCTCGCGCGGGACGTCCTCTCCCCGGAGGCGTTCGAGGCGCTGTTCCGCTCCGCGGGGATCGACAGCGACACGACGGTCGTCCTGTACGGCGACTTCAACAACTGGTTCGCGGCGTTCGCCTTCTGGGTGTTCACCTACTACGGTGCGAAGCACCTGAAGATCCTCAACGGCGGCCGCAAGAAGTGGATCGCCGAGGACCGGCCGCTGACGAAGGACGTCCCGTCCCCACCCCCCGGCCACTTCAAGGCCGGCGCGGCCGACCCGAAGCTGCGCGCGTTCCTCGACGACGTCCGGCGGGCGCTGCCGCAGGTCCGCGCGGGGTCGCTCGCGCTCGTCGACGTCCGCGGCCCGAAGGAGTTCTCGGGGGAGATCACCGCGCCGCCCGAGTACCCGACCGAGCACGCCCAGCGGGGCGGGCACATCCCCGGCGCGAAGAACATCCCGTGGGCCCAGGCGGTGCGGGACGACGGGACGTTCAAGTCGCGCGAGGAGCTCGAGGCGCTGTACGGCGGGAAGGGGGTCGTCGGGACCCAGCCCGTGATCACCTACTGCCGGATCGGGGAGCGGTCGAGCCACACCTGGTTCGTGCTCCGCTACCTGCTCGGCTACCCGGACGTCCGGAACTACGACGGCTCGTGGACCGAGTGGGGCAACCTCATCCGCACGCCGATCGAGAAGTAGGGCGGCCCCCACGCCCTACGGCCCGCGCCGTCGGCGGCCGGAGCCGTCCGACCGCTGCACGAGGAACTGGTGGAGCTCCCCCTCGCGCCGGTGCGCGAGGACCGGGTGGCCGGTCTGGTCCGACCAGCGGACCATCTCGATCGGGCTCGTCGGGTCGTCGGTCACGAGCAGCACCGCCTCGCCGACCGCCCGGCGCGCGAGCTCTTCGTTGAGCTTCACGATCACGGCGGAGCACTCGAGGCCGATCTCCGACAGCTCGACCTCGGGGGTCCGGGGCCAGCACCGGATGCGGCGCCGCCGGATCCGCTCGTCGAGGCGGCCGGCGATCGCCGCGGCGGACTCGAGGCCGGCGGACGGGGGGACGGGAACGTCCGTCGGCCGGACCCGGACGACCCAACCGTCCGTGTACGGCGCATCGTTCAGCAGTCGGGGGCGCCGCACGACGTCCGGGTTCCGCTCCAGGAGCTCGGCGTCGCACGGCAGCCGTACGGCGCCGGTCAGCCGGACGCTCTCCACGGTCGCGACGCTCCGACCGGCCCCGACGATCCCGTCGACCGGGCGGAAGACGAGCTCGCGAAACGGCCCGGCGAACGCGCCGAACGTCGACATCACGCCGACCCGGGCGCTCCGCCCGTCGTCCTCGGCCCGCCACCAGACCTCGTGCTCGAGGTCGTACAGGCGGTCGTCCGGCAGCTCGCAGCCGGCCACGTCCATCGGACCCCCGAGCGAGCGCGGGCCCATTACGCCTCCCGGCACGGCTGGCTTTTAGCGGCGGCCGGCCTCCTCGCCGCAGCCGATGTCGACCCCCCCGGACCGGGCCGGAGCGCCCGCCCTCGGACGGTGCCGCTGCGGCCACTTTGCGACCGACCACATGGCCGTCGCCGCGATCCCGGGGTCGGCGAGCTTCCGGCTCGAGCCGACCGGTCCGTGCCGCCGGTGCGGCGAGGCGGCGTGCCGGCGGATGAGCGCCCAGCCGACGGAGCCGGTCGTCCCTACCCGTACGCCTCGCGAATGAGGTAATCCTTCAGCCGACCGAGCCGGTCCTCCCAGAAGTGGAAGTGCCACGACCGGGCCTCCTCCCACGCCCCGCTCCCGCCCCAGCCGGAGTGCTCGAGCGTCACGTCGATCCCCTCGGGGGACTCCTGGAGCCGCACGTAGACGGTCGTCCGCGCCGACGGTTCGTTCATCAGCGCCACGAACGGGGCCGGGGCGAACCAGGTGAACCCGATGTCGACGTCGGGGGTGAACTGCGTGACCGCCCCGGGGCTCTCGAACGCCGGCGACTCCCGCCAGCGGAGCCGGTACGCCCCGCCGACGGACGGCTCGACCGTCGCCTCGTCGCATAGCCAGCCGCGCAGCTTCGCCGGGTCGGTGAACGCGGCGTGGATCATCGGGATCGGCAGCGGGATCGTCACCTGGATGAGGATCGGGTCGAGCGGCTCCTCGGGCACGACCGCCGTTCCTCGCTCGGGACTAAAGGGTTTGCGAAGCCGTCGCCGGCCCGGGCCGGGGCGGAGGCGCCGGTCGCCGCTTCGCCCCGGCGGTGCCGCCCCGCTCGCCCGTCAGTTCCAGCACACATCTTATAACGTTCCCGAGAGACGACAGGCTGACGTCCATGTTTGCCGAGCAGCACCGCGCAGCAGTCGTCGCCGTCGCCATCGCCGCCGTCATGGTACTGAGCACGCTCGCCGGGGTCTCCGCCGCCAGCCCCCACGCGCTCCCCGGCGCCTCCCCGGACCGCTCCGACGCGCCGACCCCCGCGGTCGCCTCGGGTTTCCACCTCCCCGCGCTCGCCTCGCAGCTCTCGGCCCCCCGGGCCCCGAGCGCTCTCCCCGCCCCGAATAGCCGTCCGGGCGCACCGTCCGCCCCCGCGGTGGTCACCGGCGCGGTCCCCACCGACCGTACCGCGGCGACGTTGAGCTCCCTTCGCGCGTCCGGCGTGCCCCTGCGGGACGCGTTCCTGCCGGACCTCAACACCGAACCCCACCCGGCCCTCTCCGCGAACGGCACCGTCGTCCCGACCTACCAGACCGGCGAGCCGGCCCCGGTCGGCGTCGCCGAGTACGGGGTCGTCAACGAGTCGGGGACCCTCGTCCCCGAGAACCTCACGACCACCACCCTGATCGGGTCGTTCGTCGGCGAGAACCCCGGCTGCGCGTTCTACACCGGCGACTGCACCCCGTCGGTCCTCGCGATGGACTCGGGGGCGCCGGACGCCTACGGACTCCAGCTGAACGCCGTCCTTCAGAACGTCACCCTGTTCAACACTCCGGGGTATGAGTTCTGGACCCAGAACGTCATCGAGTACTCGACGTTCTCCCACGAGCTGTACATCATCACGAACATCTGGAACTTCTCGAGCTATGGCGCGGTCGTGTCCGGGAACTTCCTCTCCTCGTACGGCCCGAACGGGACCGTCGTGCCGGGCGACCTGTACTACTCGGTCTCGGGCCCGTACGTGATCGGACCGGTGTACCAGGCGCAGATCGCGTTGGAGACGACGCTCGTCCGCGGGAACGACGAGGTCGCCTTCTACTTCTACATCAACAACGCCACGGAGACCTACCGCGGCGAGAACGACTTCGCGATCTTCAACTCGACCGGCGCGGGGGGCCCCGGGGCCTCCTCCGCCGCCGTCTACGTCGCGAGCGGTTCGGTCTACACGCCGGTCGGGATCCCGTCCGACTGGGAGTTCGTGATGGGAGGACCGGGCGGCGGCAGCAACCTCGACGTCTTCTCGATGTACTCGACGATGGACCTCTACTACTACAACTCGACGTTCGACGAGTTCCAGGTCGTCCCGTCCGCGTACAACGCCGGCAGCGAGACCGGGGAGACGAGCGCGGGCGCGGACACGATCTGGGAAGGGGACTGGAGCGACACCCTCGCGGGGGGACCGGGGGTCGACGTCGTCCCGGGACCGACGTTCGTCCACGGACTGTGGAACGTCTCGAACTCGACCCAGGGGGTCTCGTTCCTCGACTTCGGGCTCGCCCCGTCCAACGGGTTCACGTTCTTCGGACCGTTCGATGCGTTCAACTTCTCGGCGTTCGCCTGGGCTCCCCCGGACCGGTTCGGGATCTACTTCCTGCCGCCGGGCAACTACACGGTCTGGGGCGTCGCGTCGAACTACTACGCCGAGTACACCCAGGTCTCGCTCGGCAACGGCTCGACCGTGACGACCGGCCTGGACCTGGGGTTCAGCGATTTCGTCGGGGTCTACACCCCGCTCTGGGCGCTGAACGAGACGGGCCTCGAGAACATCACGTGGAACGGCTACACGCTGTTCAACAACGAGTTCGGCCCGCTCGGGGACGACGTGGGCCAGGGGGTCTACTTCCCCTGGTTCGCGGAGATGAACGACTACGCCTACCCGGTCTTCGCCGGGATCCTCCTCTGGAACGTCTCGTACGCCGGGATCGTCGACCCGCCGTCGTTCGAGGTCGAGTTCCCCGCGCTGTACGACCGGTTCCTCGACTACTACGGACTCCCGTCGACCAACAACCTCCCGATCCTCGTCTACGACTCCGACGGGGTCGTCCTGGCGGGCGCGTCGGCGATCACCGGCTGGTGGTTCACGCTCGCCGACTTCGGCCCGACCGTGCCCCAGTACAACGTCGTCTTCTGGAACTCGTCGTACTCGGAGATCGAGGACAATACGTTCCTGACGAGCAGCAGCGCGCTGTACCTCTACGGCGGCATCAACAACCAGATCGCGAACAACACGTTCCTCCAGTACCTGCCGGCCGCCCCCGACCCGTACGCGCTCTCGGGGTACTACTTCGGCACGTACGCGCTGTTCGAGGCGGACTACGGCGAGTACGACCTCGGCGACTTTTGCGGCTGCTACGACGTCGTCGTCAACAACGACTTCGACACGTACTTCACCGCGTACTCCCCGCTCGCCGACCCGTACACGGGCGGCTACCCGCTGCTCCCGTTCTCCGAGGAGTGGAACGTCCCGCGGCTCAACGGCACCACGAACATCGTCGGGGGCGACTACCTCGGGGGCAACTACTGGTGGAACTACGGCACGGCCGAGAACCCGTACGGCGAGCTCCCCTACGACAACTTCGCGCTCGACTACCTGTTCATCTGGGGCCTCGACCCGGTCGGGATCTTCTGGCAGGGGGACTTCGTGCCGCTCACGTTGACCCCGCTCTACACGGTCACGTTCGTCGAGGTGGGGCTCCCCGCCGGGACGGAGTGGACGCCCGCCGTGGAGACGGTCGACGGGACGATCCTGAACTACACGACGCTCGACTACGCGAACGAGAGCTGGACCGCAGGGGTCTACAACCTGAGCGCCTCCGCGTTCACGAACCTGTACTACTACAACGGGAGCAGCTACCTCGTCGTCACGGGCAACGAGACGATCGTGATGGTGTTCGACCCGCTGTTCGTGATCTCGATCGAGGAGACGGGACTTCCCACCGGGACCTACTGGGAGGCGCTCGCCTTCAACTTCACGACGGAATCGTACAACTCCTCGACGACCGAGTGGCTCAACCTCACCGTCGCGCCGGGCGAGTACTACTACGATGCGTTCACGTACGCCGACTACGCGAGCCCCGACGGCTCCGGCTACCTCAACGTCACGGGGAACACGACGCTCGTCCTCGCGTTCCTGCCGCTCTTTAGCCTCACGTTGACGGAGACGGGACTCCCCACGGGCGGGCTGTGGACGATCATCCTCGAGTCGAACGGCGGGATCAACGGCTCGGAGATGTTCAACAACTCCACGGTCTTCGTCGGCTACCTCTTCGCCGGCTACACGTACGACTGGTCGGTGGTGGCGACGGGGTACGTCGCGACCCCGTCGTCGGGCGCGGTCGAGCTCGAGGCGAACACCACCGTCTCGGTCGCCTTCGCCGCGACCGCGACGATCACCTTCGACGAGAGCGGGCTCGGGGCCGGCAGCGCGTGGACGGTCACGTTCGTCCAGGGCGCGAGCTCAACGACCCAGACGAGCACCGCCGCGTCGATCGTCTTCGACGCCGTCGCGGGCGCGTACTCCTACACGGTCCGGGCCGAGAACTATACCCCGAACCACCCGACCGGCACCGGGACCCTCCCGGCCGACGCGACCGTCAGCGAGACGTTCGGCGTCGCCGACGGCACGATCTCCGGAACGGTCGGGCCGACGGTCGCCGCGGTCACGATCGGCGGGACCCCGGTGACGGTCGGCTCGGGCGGCACGTACTCGGCCTCGCTCGCCCCGGGGACGTACGAGGTGAAGGTCTCGGCGCCCGGCTACTACCCGTACTACACGAACACGACCGTCGCGTCCGGGAAGACCGACACGCTCAACGTCGCCCTGCACGCGATCCCCGCCGCGGCCGCGAAGCCGCTCCTCGGCATCTCGGGGTCGTCGGGCTGGATCGTCATCGGGGTGCTCGCGGCGCTCGTCGTGCTGCTCGTCGTGGCACTCCTCGTGCTCCGCGCGCGGCGGCCCCCGGCCGCTCCGCCCCCGAAGGGGTGGAGCGAGGGCGCGGCCGGTACCGCGGGCGGGGGAACGCCGCCCGCGACTAGCACTCCCGACTGGAGCGAGGGCGGCTCGACCAGCCCTCCGCCCGGAGCGAAGTAGGCGGACCGGGTCGGAGCGACCGACGCGAACCTCTTCGTCCCCGCCCCCCGGGGCGGGGACCCCGTTCCTGGGGCGACCCGAGCCGGCGCGACGAGCGTGCCCTCGGGGCCGGACCGGCGGTGCCGGGAACGAACGAACCGTCGCAGAGAGCGGCAAGCGAGCCAAGGGGCGTCTGCCTTCAGGGTCCGGCGGTCGGAGGACTCGCCCAGCGCTCCGATCACCTACCGGACGCCCACGAGCACCCGGAATCCGCCGTCCTGCCATGTCACGATAGTTCGCCGGAATCCCGCGTCGCGCAGGGCGCGCTCGTGGGCCGCGAGAGGGACGGGCTCGCGGGGCCCGGTCGCTCGTCGAGGGGGGATCCTCCCCGGCATGCGGATCCGTCGCTGGCGGAGCGCGTCTCGCAGGGAAGGTTCCTCCCTCACCGCCCTCCACCACCGCTCCCACTCGGAACGGAATGCCGACGGTCGGAGGCGACGCCGCACGGGGACCGACCCCACGTCGGCGGGGCGGCGGGACGAGTCCGGTCGGATCGAGGGCAGGACGTCCCCGTTCACCAGCACCCCGCCGGGGCGGAGCAGGGGGCGGACGGCTCGGTAGACCGCCCGGATCTCGTCCGCCTCGAGCCAATGGAGCGCGAGCGACGAGACCGCCGCGTCGAACCGGCGGAAGGGAAGCCCACGGGCCCACCCGGCCTCCCTGAGATCGGCGAGGAGCCACGCCGACCGGCCCCGGAACCGCTCGAGGGCGGTCGCTCCGACCGTCAGTAGCACCGGGTCAGTGTCGACCGCGACGACCCGCGAGCGAGGAAATCGCCGCAGGATGCGGGCGGCGAGCGTTCCCGGTCCGGAGCCGAGCTCGAGCACCGTTCCTGCCCCGCCCGGAACGGATCCGAGCGCTCGAATGATCTCCTCCATCCGTCGGTCGCGGGTCGGATCCACCGTCCGGGAGAACATCGGGTCCCAGCCCCGGAACAGCCGACCACAGAGTTCCGTGGCGCGGCGCCGATCCTCGGCCAGCTCACGGACCGTCATGGGGCCGACCCTCCGAACTCCGACAGTGCCGATTTAGGTACGCGCTGGACGGACGCTCGGGTCGGAGCGGAGAGGGCGTAGTGGACTGGTCGGGATTTGAACCCGAGGCCTCCGGTTTGCAAAACCGGCGATCTTCCGAGCTGATCTACCAGCCCACGGACCGGTCGGGAGCGTCCGTAGAGTTAGCGTTTCCGAGGCAGAGGGCCCTCGGGGGGGGCGAGGTAGGACCGGGGGATCGTCCGAGGAGGTCCTCGGGGGCGATTGGCCGGAGGAAACCCCTTGTACACCTCCCGGGTCGGCGGCTCCGTGAAGTTGAGCGCGTTCACCGTCGCCGACGCGTACGATGAGCTGCCGAACGCCCCGGATCGGCTTCGGGAGGTCGTGCGACTCGCGCAAACGTCCGAGCGGGCGGGGCTGGATGCGCTCTGGGTCGCCGAGCACCACTTTCACACCGGTGGGGTCTGTCCGTCCCCGGCGGTCGTCCTCGCGGCGTGCGGCGGCGTCACGACCCGGCTTCGGCTCGGGTCGATGGTCAGTGTCCTCCCGTTCCATCGTCCGATCGACATCGCAGAACAGTACGCGACGCTCGACCGCCTGCTCGGGGGTCGGCTGAACCTCGGCGTCGGCAGCGGCTACATCTCGGCGGAGTTCGCGGGGTTCGGCGTCGATCGGGCGTCGAAACGGGAGCGGTTCGAGGACGCCCTCGAGCTGATGCTCACGGCGTTCCGCGGGGACGAAGTACACGCGGCCGGGCCGAACTCCCCGCCGGTCCGGCTCAACGTGCGACCGGTCCAACAGCCCCACCCGCCGATCTGGGTCGCCGTCCAGCGCCGGGAGGCGATCGCGCACGTCGCCCGCACCGGCCGCTCGATCGCCCTCATCCCGTACGCCACCGTAGCGAACCGGGAGGAGCTCGGAGTCGAAATCCGGGAGTACCGGTCCCACTTGCCGACGGGCCGGACCGGAGAGGTCGCGGTGGCGATCCACCTCTATGCGGGGGAGCGGCCCGACCGGGCCCGAGCGGCGTTCCGAAGGTACCTGGAGAGCCGGCTCCGGACGCACTCGAAGTTCTACCAACACAAGACCGAGCACGACCCGGGGGCCGCGTCGCCCGACGGTCTCGAGCGGAGCGGCTTCGCGGTCTTCGCTAGCCCTCGGGAGGTCGTGCGCGAGCTCGAAGCGTTCGAAGCGCTCGGCGTCGACGAGTTGATCGGCATCTTCGACTTCGGGGCGCTGGACGAGGACGAGGTCGGGCGTTCCGTGACCGATCTGGGCGGCGCCTGGCAGCGCCGAGGGAGCCGTTCGGGCTAGCCCGGCCGCCGGTGCCCCCTAGCCTCGGTGGTGCGGGGCGAACGGAATTTAACCCTCCGCCGGGTCGGCCGCGGGAGGCGAACGACGATGGCGGAAATCCTTCCCGGAGTGCACCAGGTCGAGGGCGTGGACCCGTCGCCCGACTTCTCGACCCACGTCTATCTCGTCAAGGACAAGGGCAGCAACTGGACCCTGATCGACACCGGTCTCCCGGGGGCCCACGCCGCGATCTTCGCCTACCTCTCGAAGATCAAGGTCGAACCGACCGCCGTAAAGCACGTGCTGGTCACCCACCTGCACCGCGACCACACGGGGTCGCTCAAGGCGATCGCCGCCCAGACCCACGCGCGCACGTTCGCCCACTGGCTCGAGGCGGCGTTCATCGCGAACGACCCGAAGTACGAGGGCCCCGGCAGTCCGCCGGCGGAGCCGTTCACCGTCGACGAACGGCTGAAGGACGGCGACACCGTCGACGCCGCGGGCGGTCTGATCGCGTACCACACTCCCGGGCACACCCCGGGCCACACCGCGTACTACCAGCCCGAGCGCAAGCTCCTCTTCTCGGGCGACCTGTTCTTTGGCGGCGGTACGGACACGGCGACCCTCACGCCGCCCGAGTACACGCAGCACTCCGGGAGCGCCCAGGTGTCGGCGCGGCGGATGAGCCAGCTGTCGGTCGATTCGCTCCTCACGTACCATGGGGGGCCGCTGCTCCGCCACGGCGGTGCCGCAGTGCGCAAGCTCGTCGAGGGCTTCCGGTAGTCGCCCGCCGGGGCCCGACCCCCTTCGAGGGTGCCGGGGTCGCGGCGAGCGAATGGGACTGGCCAGATTTGAACTGGCGTCTCGGAGTCCCGAACCCCGAAGGATGGACCAAGCTACCCCACAGTCCCAGACGGGGGTCGCCCACCCTCCCCCGCTATTTGAACGTGCGCTCGAGCGGGCGAGACCGACCGAAATCCGGAGCCGACGTCGGGCGTCCCGGCCCGTCGGCCGCTCCGCGCATACGTATAGAATAAAAATCTATCGAGACCGTTTTAAGTAACGGGTCCGCCGTCTCCGCCGCCTGTCCAAGCGGGCGGTTCGTGAGAGGCAGACGCACGGGACCGCCGCCATCTTCCTTGATCCTTCGTTCTGCCGCCGGCCTCCTCGGTTCCCGCTCCACCATCGATCCGGGTATGGTGGAAGCGGGGTAAGCAACCGAATGGCGCGAATGAGTCGAGTCGGGTGGGTAGCGATTGCGTTGATGGCGTGCATGGTCGTCTCGTCGCTGGCGGCCGCGGCGAACGCGGCACCGGTACGGGCGGAGGCGGGTCCTTCCGCTGCGACGTCGGTGAGCGTGTCGATGGGGGCACCGGCGACGGCCGCGACCGCGCCGACCGGGGCCGCCGCCGCGGCGGCGGCGTTGGAGGCGACCACGGCGGCGAACGCGGCGCGGTATGCGGCGATCGCCCAGCATCTCGAGTCACTCGGCGTCAAGCCGAGCATGATCCACCTGCCGTCGTCGGAACCGGCCGGTTACATCGATGGCCAGCTGGTGCCCGGGCCCGAGTACGCCCTGGACACCGAGTCCCCGGTGACCCAGGGGTATACCACTCCTCCGGCGCCCTCGGGAATCGCGTACTACGGCCAGAGCGGCTCGGACGTCTCGGGCTCGAAGGTGGCGACGACCGTCGACACCTCGAGCCTCGAGGGGACGCTCAACGTCCAGAACCTGACGAGCCTCTACCTCGACACCGACAACCCCGACCAGTGGGGCGCCCAGCTGAACGCCGTGCTGCTCAACCTGAGCCTGGAGGGAACCGACTCGATCTCGTCGGACCCGGTCGCGATCTGGGCCCAGAACGTCGTCAGCTACCAGAGCCTCACCGACACGCTGACCCTCGTCGACAACACGTGGAACTTCACGTCGACGTCGGAGTCGTTCCCGGCCAGCGGGACGGGCACGGTCGTCGCCAACGACACGAGCGACATCGACTACGGCGGGGAGCTGTACATCGGCGAGGGTCCGACGTTCTACGCGCCGGCCCCGTACTCGGTCGAGCTGTACCTCAACACCTCGCTCTACAACCCGTTCATCTGCTCGTCCGATAGCTCGGTCGTCGGCTCGTCGACGTGCGCCAACCCGGTCACGGGGACCGCCGCCTACGCGGGCGACCAGACGTTGTTCTACAACTACACCTTCAGCGACGCGGTCACCGACCAGAAGACCTCGGGGACGTTCGACTGGCTGACGTTCCACACGGCCAAGAGCTCCCTCTTCGACCCGACGAACACGCGGGTCGCGGGGTTCGAGGCGAGCGGCGGCAAGAAGGGGACAATCGGGATCCTCAACGACTGGGAGCTCGACTTCGGGATCGGCGCGTACGACGGGGCGAACCAGAACGTGCTGAGCGCCAACGGCACGGCGACGCTCACCTACCTGCCGGACTGCACGAAGCCGACGTCGACGACCCCCAGCACGTGCACCCCGTCCTCCACGCACACCTACTCGTCCGTCCCGGCGGCCCTCAACTTCGGTAGCCAGACGGGGGAGACCGGGATCGGGATGAACATCGGCTTCACGGGAACGACGGCGACGTTCAACGCCGGTCCGTTCAACCTCCACGCGCTCTGGGGCTACTCGAGCCAAGCCGGCATCACCGCGGGCGCCGTCCAGGTGACGAACGGGCTCCAGGTCTCCGGGTCCCCGCTGACGCTCTCCGCGCAGCCGTACATCTTCCTCTTCCTCGAGGACACGTCGGTCGCCACGCCGACGGCGACGTACACCTGGACCCCGGACGTTCCGACGTGGTACCTGATGCCGGGAACGTACAAGTGGGAGGCGATGCTATCGGACTACACCGAGCAGACCGGCACGCTCACCCTCACGGCGGGCACTCCGGCGACCCTCTCCGCGACGCTCCCGTACGCCACGAGCAACGGGGTGTACACGCCGCTCTGGGCGTTCTCGAACGCCCAGCTGGCCGGGATCTCCTCGAGCGGATCCGGGACGGTCGGAAGCCAGTACCAGCTGTTCAACAACCCCACGTCCGGGACCGGCAATCCGCTCAACACGATCTTCAACACGAAGGACGACTACGACTTCCCGTCGTTCGCCGGGATCCTGCTCTCGGGGACGTCCGCGTACGTGAACGCGCACTCGGAGCCGACGTTCTACGTCGGTTCGACGGGGCTGTACCTCCAGCAACAGCTCTACCGGACCGCGCACGTGACGGTCTCGAACGCCGCCGACATCAACGGCTGGGAGGACATGGAGTCGCTGCTCGGCTCGGTCGCCGCCCAGAACCCGATCCCGCAGGCGAACCTGATGATCTGGGACTCGACGAGCGACCTCGTCTACGACGACAACTTCGTCGCGATCAAGGCCGCGTCCGGCTTCATCTCCCCCGACCTCCTGATGTTCTACGGCGGGACGGGGAACGTCGTCTGGGGCAACACGTTCAACGACCCCTCGACCGCCACCAAGGCGACCCCGGGAACGTACGCGGGGATCGCCGAGGCGGAGAACGGCGACCTGATCTACAACAACAACTTCGAGGTCGACAACCCCGTTCCGTTCATGGTCTGGGACCCGTACACGGAGGAGGGGCCGGTCGCGTACCACGACACGTGGAACGTCTCGGAGGAGGCGGCGAGCGCCTCGACGACGTTCAACGGCTTCTCGCTGACGGGCAACATCCTGGGCGCGGAGCCATTCCAGGGCGGCAACGACTATTGGAACTACCCGAACTCGCTGAACCCGGCGACGCGGACGCCGTTCACGAACGTCGTCGCGTACTCGGACTACGCGAGCATCTTCCCGACCGGTTACGCCGAGGACGAGCCCGGCATGACGAGCGGCGGGGACTACGGGGCGATGCCCGGGTTCACGCTGACGTTCACCGAGAGCGGACTGCCGACCGGCACCGCGTGGCACGTCACGATCCTCGGCGTCACGGAGTCGTCCACGACGACGACCGTTAGCTTCGCCGAGACGCCGAACGGCGCGTACGACTACACGGTAGGGCCCGTCGCGGGCTGGTCGACGACCCACACGGGGATCGCGACGGTCGACGGCGCGGCGCTCAACGTCCCGGTGGCGTTCAGCGAGGTCACCTACGGGGTCAGCTTCTCGGAGTCCGGCCTCCCCGGCGGGACCTCCTGGTCGGTGACCCTCAACGGGCACGCGCAGGGCTCGACCGGCTCGTCGATCGACTTCGTGGAGCCGAACGGGACGTTCTCGTACTCGATCGGCTCGGTCGCCGGCTACACGGCGAGCCCGTCGTCCGGGTCGGTCACGGTGAGCGGCTCGACGGCCTCGGTGGAGATCGCGTTCTCCCCCGTCACCTACGCCGTCAGCTTCTCCGAGAGCGGCCTCCCGAGCGGGGAGACGTTCAGCGTGACGGTCAACGGCGACGTCGCCTCGACGACGACCGACGGCGGCACCGACAGCGTTTCGGTATCGCTGCCGAACGGGACGTACTTCTACGAGATCGCCAACGTCCCGGGATGGACGCAGGCGACCCTCCCGGCGGCAGGATCGGTCTCGGTGAGCGGGACGGCGGTCAGTGAGCCGACGCTCGTCTACTCCGCGGTGACCTACTCGGTGACGTTCACCGAGAGCGGCCTTCCGACCGCCACGCTCTGGTCGGTCACGCTGGGCGGCAACCCGTCGAGCTCCTCGGGGACGTCGATCGTCTTCGACGAGCCGAACGGGACGTACGGCTACACCGTCGGCGGCGTCGCGGGGTACGCGGCGACCGTCCCGTCGGGGTCGGTCACGGTGGACGGGACCGCGGTCTCGGTCGACGTCAACTTCGCGCCGGTGACCTACTCGGTGACGTTCTCGGAGTCCGGTCTACCGGCCGGGGCGACGTTCAGCGTGACCCTCAACGGCACGACGTCGTCGATCGTGGCGGACGGAGCGACGGACCAGGTCAGCTTTGTCGTTCCGAACGGCACCTACGGCTACACGATCGCGGGGGTCG